>JAABUJ010000006.1_pt1 | contig 579306 bp, 754 predicted proteins | sample 5559131 | NCBI WGS metagenome assembly JAABUJ01 (sample SAMN10711875, study PRJNA513366) | rock metagenome | isolation source: Antarctica rocks | place: Antarctica: Victoria Land, Mt New Zealand nord | collected 2016-01-07
CCCCCCATGCGCCCCGGCGGGTGGCGCTTTTGCATGGCTGGCTGGGGCTGCCCGCGCGGCTGCCGTGGCATCCGCGGCAGCGCGCGCACCCCCAGCATCTCCAACCTGTCCCTCACCGTCTGCGGCTGCGCTTGACGGTGCCCGCAGTCTGCGAGCAGCCTCTCCCCCGGGCTGCCTGTGCCCGCTGCCCGGCCGGGGCAGGCGTGCGGCAGCGTCATGCGAAGCTGAGCAGGGCTCTGCGCCTGATACGGTGCCCATGCATGGGCAGCGCGGGCGGCCCGCCGCCTCGCGGCGTCAGGCTCTTGCGGGCGCGACCCTGCCTGGGGCTGGCTGCACATGCATGTGCGGGCAGGGCATGAGAGCGGGCGCGCGCGCGCAGGTGGGTGCCGCCGGCGCGCCTCTCGCGCACCTGCACATGCTGCAGCACATCGGCCTGATAGACGTGCGCGCCCTGCCCCGCCAGCATGCCTGCGCTGGGATGCCGAGTGGCCGTCGCACACGGGCGTACCTGTCCAGCGGTGTGCTGGAGCGTGGCGGAGCGCGAGGGGAGGGCGGGGGGGGGGGGGGGGGGGGGAGGGGGAGAGGGGCTTTGTGCCGCTGCGGGGGTGCCAGGCGAGGTAGTGCGCGGAGGGTGTCTGGTCAGCAGCCTAGCGTCAAGGCGATGTGTGGCGGATCACGGTAGCATCTGAGTGGGACAGCTTAGAGCAGAGGAGTGCCTGGCAACAGCAGCGCGCTTGTTTGCAATTGGTCCCTCATTGCGTGACAAGGGTGATACGTGAGTCCTATAGATGCATGCATGCTACCAACTGGCGAGCTGTAGGAGGTGGCAGAGGACACCAGATACAGTGCGACGTGGCGGCGCGCAGGGGGATCGGTGCCCCAAGCTGCCCAGCGGCGAGCGCGAGGCGGCCGTGGCTGCGCTGCTGGCCGCCGCCGGCGCAGCCGCGGCGCGGCGCGCTGGCCGTGGCGGCGGCGGCGGCGGCCCCGCCCCCGGCCACGGCCCGTGCGCCGGCCCCGACAGCGGCGGCGACGGCGCCGGCGGCCGCGGCAGCACCGGCGTCGGCAACGTGGGCGCCGCGGCCGTCACTGCGGCGGGCGGAGGCAGCGCTGCGCTGGGGCTGGGGCCTCACCCGGGCCTGGGCATCGGCGGCGGCGGGCTGCCGGATGTGGGGGCGCCGTCGGGGGACGCGCGCGCGGCCCTGCACTGCTTCATGGACGGCGGAGGCGCCGACGTGCGGGCGCCGTCGTATGCCGCCTTGCGCCAGGAGCAGCACATGCTGGTGCAGATGCAGGTGCGGCGCGCTTGCAGCAGCGGCGTTCCCCTGTCAACCGCGGGGTTTGAGAACGGCTGCCCAACCCCTCCTGACCCGTTCGCATGCACACCAGGCAGTGCGCAGTGTTCCAGCGGCAGGGACTTGCTTGAGCATTACAGAACGTCCTGGTGATCCTGCGCGCAGAGCCACTGTCTCGCACATGCCTCGCACACGCCCAGCGCGCGCTCTCAAGCCCACCCTGTCAGCCGACCTGCGTGTGCGCGCTCGCAGGCCGCCGCGCAGCTGCGCGCGCGCATGCAGCAGACAGGCCCGCTGGCCGGCTTTGCTGCGGCCGGAGACCCGGACGGCGTCTGCGTAGCGTCTGGCAGCCCTAGCGGCGGCCAGTGGGGGCCCCTGCTCGGCGCCGTGCCGCTCGGGTCCAGCGGGGAGCAGACCCTGGGGCCGGCGCTGGCCGCCCGCAAGCGCGCCCCGGCTGACCCCCTGCAGCCGCGGCTGGTCAACGGCACAGCCCTGGTCGGGCCCAGCCCTTACGCGGGGCCTGCGCCCGGCGTGGCTGGCGGCGACGGGGGCCTCGACCCCGGCCTGCCGCGCAAGCACAGCGGCGACGCGCAGTCGGCGCACCACATTCTGACCCCAGCCCTGAATCCAGTGGAGGCGGGCATGCGCCGCGCGCACAGCGGCGGGTCTGGCGCGGACAGCGACAGGGCGGCCGGCGACGCGCGCACCGGCAGCGGCGGCCGCAGCGGCTCGCTGGTGCGCGCCTTGCCCCAGCTCCATGCAATCGTCCGGGCTCCGCAGCCTTTATGCTTGCAGATTGTGCGGTGCTTGCATGATGGTCCTGGGCCGTCAGCCCATCAGTTCATGCGGCAACCCTGCCGCGGCCCCAGCCGTGCTACGCGCGTATGTCGCGCAGGTGTCACTGTCTTGGCCGCCCTCGGGCTGCGACTGGACCTGAGGTCTCTCTGCCTGTGGTCCAGTAACCCTGGACGTCCCTGCAGGCACTGCTCGCTTAATGTTAATGCGGGCCCGGGCAGGGCTATGGCCAGATGGACAGCCCCCGGGTGGCTGGCACGTCCGGGGCCAAAAAGCGCAAGGCCGCTCCGGCGCCTCACCCTGCTGCCGGCCCCGACATGCCCATCGGCTGTGGCGGTGCGCACTTGCCTGCCCCATTTTCTGAGGGCAAAGTGAAACGGAGGGCGCCCTAAAGGTGCTGCGGATTAACCGCTACTGAAAGCGGTCCCGTTGCCAGGTGATTCTGCGTGCCTAGGATAAAGCACTGGCTGAGCGCTGTTGTCATGCGGCGGCGCCGCAGGCGTGCCGCTGCACGCGGGGGCGCCCATCGTGCGCGCGGCGGGCGGGGCGGGCGAGGTGATAACAAACGAGTGGGGCGTACCGGAAGCGCGCGCCGCTGCTGACAGCCCGCCCGGCGCGCAGCTGCGCAGCGGCCTCGCCGACAGGCTGGGCGGCTGCCAGAGCGGGCCGCCGCCCGCGCAGAGCGCCAGGGCGGGCAACGGCAGCCCGCGCGCGCGGCGCGTGCGCTCAGCCAACGCGCTGGGCCCGCTCGGCGGCGCTGGGGATGGGTGCGCGCGCGGGCAGGCTGCGCCCGCAGGGCAGCAGCACGGCGCGCTGCAGGGCGGGGCAGCAGGCTATGCGGCCGGGGGCGCCAGCGGCGCCGCTGAGATAGACGAGAGCGCGCTGCTGCGCGGCCTGCTGGAGGGCAGCGCAGACCTGTCGTCGTCGCCCAAGAGCTCCAACGTGCGCCCGCTTGCATCAGCATGTGCATGGCATGACGTTGGCGGCCAGAAATGAAGCTAGAGCTGGTTAATGTCAGCATGTTTTTGAGGGTCTGAGCCAGGGAATTTCATACTCGTGCAGGCGCTGGGACGGGCTGGAGCCCCTGCTCAGGCTCTGAGCCAGGGAGGCGCGCTTGCGCAGGCGCTGGGTTGTGGCTGCAGCCCCTGCACAGGGTCTGAGCCCGGGTTTTATGCGCGCGCAGGCGCTGGACGGGCTGGAGCTCATGGGCATCGACGAGGGCGGCCTCGACCTGTTCCTGGTGGGCGCCGGCACGGACGACGAGCAGGACCTCGCGCGCGCCTGCCGCCGCCTCACGCCGCCGGCTGCCGGCCAGGGCTTCTGTGACAGCTTTGCCGAGTGAGCAGGGCCTCGGGCGCGCGCGCAGGCGCCTCCTGGCCCCGCCCGCGAGCCAGGGGGGTGGCTGCGGTTGAAAAGTAATGAGAGGAGACAGCGATGATGTAGTAGGGGCAGACTGCGCTGCCTGTCAGCCGGGGTCACTGTGTCCCTGGGCCGTGCGACAATTACTATTCAGCGCTTGCAAGGGGCTGGTGTGCCTTTCTGTTGACTCTTTATCTCTCTAACTGCACTGGGGTACGCGTGGACCTTTATGGTCTCCTCTGATCATTTCTTCATGACACGCCTCTTTTTGGTCACTTTAGTCAGCTGGCGTGGTCGGTCTAGGCAGGTGTCTGGCGGCATGGATATGCCCTCAAGTTTAGGTTTTGGCACAGGACGTGCCCCTTGAGGTTCACGGAAGCAGCAAAGCTCCTGATGTGTCTGCGCGGCCTGCTTCCACATGCAGGGATGAGTACGAGTGGGGACTTGGACAGGTTTACAGAGCACCCTGCGCGGCCAGATTGGGTCCGGCAGGCGCGCGACGGCAACATTTAGGCCAGTTTTCCTGAAGTGGGCCTGGCCCCTGTCTCCGGAGGGGCTGCGGGCGCGCCAGAGGGTGTGCTCGGCGAGCCCTGCTGCTGCGGCTGGTGCGCGGGCACAGACGCGATGCGCGCTGCGCCTCGCGTCGTGCAACGCCGTGCCATTCGCGCACGGCAGGGCCGCGCTGATCGAAGAATGCAAAGGGCACTGCTGCCTGAGCCATGGCGCGCACAGCGGGAAATGTCCCGTGGTCCGGCAGCCCCCGGGGCTCAGCGGTGCAGAGCGACGAGCGGGCACGTACGTGATTGACTGCTGATTGAAAGCACTTGGGCGGCGACCAAACCAGCGTGCAACTTTACCCAGTCTCCTCTCTCCGTTCCTCCGACTGCTACCTGTGGCCCGCGCACGATACGTGTGGCGCATGTTTTGCTGTTTCCGGCCTGCTGTCAGGCTCATTTGCTGGGCATGTGCAAGCGGCATTTTTTAAGGACACGCCCGTTAGATGTGGGGGAGACATGCTTGGGCAGCTGCAAGGCACGGCTGGAGTGCCCTTCGCTCCTGCTTGTGGCGATGCACAATGAGCTTGCATTGTGCAAAAAGCACTAGGAAGGCTAAGGTGAAAGGCGCTGCTGATGAGCCGTGGGGTTTCCGTGGGGATTCCGTAGCTTACCATATAATTATTACTATGCACAGCCAGCGCAGCAGGGTGTGCAAGTCATGCCTGTTGTGGGGCTATGGGTGCGCCAAGGGTATGCTCCAACGCCGGTGGCTCGGATGGCTGCAGAGCCTCACTGGCCTGAACTGGATAGCACTTTCTTGCCTCACTGTAGCAGCTACCTAGTATAGGGGTTGGGAGAGGGAAGGCCAGGCGCCACCCGGGCCCTGGACGCGAGTGCCTTTTGAGGCGGTCGCTGTGGCGAGCGCGCCTTTGACAGTGAGAGCATGGCTCTTTGTGTCAGGCTGTACTTATACTGCTGGACGGCAGGTGGGATGCAGGCCTGCGGCCTGTGTGAAAAAGTGCACTCTGCCTCAGCTCTGTATGCTAAGACCAGACATTGTGCCGAAACCCTGGGCGTTGTGCCGCTTGCATCAACAGGCTATGTGCTGTGTTGTGATGGGGCGGTGGTGCCTGGGCGTGTCAGGCACCGCTGCCGCATCAGCTGTCTGCGCGCTATCTGATGGCCTCCTGACTGCAAGATAGAGCAGGGTGTAGGATTGGACGAGGGTGGACGAGGGTGCAGATAGAGCGGGGGGCAGAAGCAGGCAGACGTAGGGTTGGTGAGCTGTGCATCAGCATTGTGTTTACCTTTTGATGCGTGCCTTTGCAGTGGGCTGGATGTCGCTGGCAGTGACCGATCGCTGTGCTGCAGCATTCCAAAGCAGGTGCCCGGCAGGGGCATGGCAGGTTGCAGGGTCTTCCATTCCATGTTTGTTTGCTGTGTTGTAACACTGGTTCTGACTTGCTTGCGCGCTCTGCACATGGGGCATGCATGCAATCAAGGTCATGCACTACAAGGATGGGCAAGCATGCTCTCTAGAGGTTCTCTGTTCTTTGGCAGGGCGCCTGCCTAATCATGCTGCAGGTGGGCCATGCTATGTAAGCTCTGTGTCGTCTGGTTGCACCCAATCTCTCAACTGTGCACCAGGAGCATTGGCACCCTGGCATACTTCACATCCCTCTTGCTGAAGCATTTGCAGAGTGGTCGCCTAAGCATGCTGTACAGCACTCGATAATAAAGCTGTCATCTTAACAGCCTTGCTGGTGCATGGGCATGCATGCACATCCATCGGCAAGCCTCCACGCAAGCATGCCGCGTAAGCATGCTGCGTAAGCATGATTATAATAAGCATGCTCTTTTGCACCATCTGCCATGCTGTCACTTGTTGTGAAGGGCTGATAGAAGATGAATGGTCTGTGTTGCATCATGGGCACGTTTATTCTCAATGCTCAAATCAAGAGTCTCAACGCTCAGCTACCTGCTACTCCGACCCTTTCATCATCCTCATACCGAGCGGATAAAAGCCAGCACAGCACCAGATCCCAGAGCAGACACGTCACATGCAGAGCACAGTCTGAAGAAGCAAGCGGACATTATAACTGTGCACAGGCATAGCATGCGCATTGCAAAGTTTGTTTGGAGCAAACACCCACTACCTCAACGCACGACGAAGTCTGCCGTGCAGTGCCCATCATATGACCAGCAAGAGCAGAGCGGAGCTGACATATGGTGCTTACAAAGCAAGCAGCAGAATAAGGAACGGCGCACACATTAATTGAGCAAATGGCATTGACGCGGCAAGCGCCGCAGTCAGGCATTTGCCTTCATGCACGAGCGCACAGTCGTGAGCATCAGTGACGCGAGCAGAGTGAGCACAGTCAGAGGCCCTCAGGTGGCGATGGCATTGCGCACGCGGATCATAGCCACCAGCCGCTCGTTCACAATCGACCACAATTCTCTCGCACGCTGCGAGGTGTTGGCTACCTGCGGCGGTCCGATTGCATGTCAGAGCCCAGAGACATAGATGACATGGCTCACATGTCACCTGCTTTCATGTCCTGAAAACCGGTGGTAATTGGCAGGAGAATGGATTACCAGTGCCTGATACCAACCAAGTTAATTAGTTATGAAAAACTACATGAAAACTACAGCCAGGGATCGATCAACCACTTCATGTTGGGGCAACACTGTTTACATCACGTGCAGAACATGCCTGCACATTCTTATCATGAGCAGAGGGGTCACATGCGCAAGCACCTGAGTGAGAAGGGACAGCAGCAACTGGAGACGCTTCATGCGCTGTGTTTAAGCTGGCAGCAGCTTCTGACACGCAGCAGCTCAGACGACAATGACGAGCTGAGCACGGCCTGGAGGTTGAACGGTGGCATCAGGATGCGCACCTGTGCTGCGCGCCCGGACCCGGACGACCCGCCCGCCCCGCTCCCCGTGCGCAGAAGCCGCCGCGCGCCGCTGCTCTCCAAGGACACGCCATTCTGCAGCATGTGCCTGCGCGGCAAGCCACTGTCACTGCTGGCAGCGTCCTGCAAAGCTCTAGCAAAGCTTCACTCACAGATATGCTGCGCCTCCTTGACCGCATGCCCCTCAGCGACCAGCAGGCACACGCACCCCGACCAGGACATCTTCCCGCTCGCTGCCCAGCTCTTAGTCTCAGCAGCAACTAGAGCTCGGCGGGCAGGACAGAGCGCACCGGATGCAGGCGGCCTGCGCAGCGTCGATTGCGTGCGGCGCCTGGCTGCGCTCGCGCAGCACCGCCATGACGCAGCCGTGCACCGCGCGCACAAAGTACTGCGGGTCCAGGATCGCGTTCAGCGGCTCCACCTTGAACATGTGCCGCCCCGCCAGGTCCTGCGCGCGGGGCATCCGCGCCCTGGTCATACCCTAGTCATACCCTACTCCGCAGGCACAGCGCGGCTGGTCCGCCAGGTCCTGCGCGCGGGGCATCAATGCCCTGGTCATACCCTCTCCGCAGGCACGGGCGAGGCTGGTCCGCCTGGTCCTGGCGGCGGGGGTGGAGCACTGGTCAGCCTCACACCCTGAACCAGGGAAAACGTCGCAGCATGCCTGACCGAACCAGAGGACCGGGACACCAGCAACTGCTGGCCATGCAAGCCAGCTGGCAGACAGGGGAGCGGCAGGGGTGCAGGCATGCAGCACTAACAGCACCGTCCTCCCGCGCAGGGTCGTCCATATGCATGACATGGCGTCAACACTCTGCACAAAGCATGCAGCTGGCTGCTGATGGTGTGGTGCGTGGCCCCCATTTTCTACGACGGGCGCATGCGCTGTCTGCGCACATACGCGTGTACAACCTGCACACGCGTAGTGGCAGTGCGAACCATGTAGCTGGCAGGTGCCAACCGCGGCAGGCTGTAGTGACCTCTGCGTTGATCTTGAACCTTTGTCTCCTGTCCTTTCCAGGCAATGGCGCTGTGCACGAACGCAAGGGCCTTGCGCAGTGAGGTCCGCCGCGCTGGCTTTGCGAGCCGGGGGCGCCTGCCTGGAAGGCCAGCGGCTCGCCGGTGCGCACGTCGCGCGCATCCACGATGTGCGACGCCGTGTGCCCGATGTTGTCGTCAAAGAATATCTGCGCAGCGGCGGCACTCAGGTACGTCCTCAGACACCCCCAGGCGCTGCTGGCCACTTGCATGCACCGCGATCGATGACAAGCCTGTTCTCATGCAAAGCTCAACATACGCAACAAGCTTGTTCACCTCACACACCTTTTGCCTATTGAGCACGAGCACGGCAAGCTGGGCAGGTCATATGCGGAGCGCGCCTGGATGGTGCCATGGTCGTCGGGGTCCAGCACCAGCAGCTTGCCGGCGCGCGAGCGCTCGTTGCGCGACTTCCAGAACGGGTAGTAGTCGCGCAGCGCCAGCGCCCTGGCGCACAAGCGCTTCCACAGGTGGTTGAGTTGCCTTTCCGCATCTGACACTTCGTGCAACGTCATGCTCTGGCTCTGCAGGTACACGACCCGCCTGTGAAGATCCCAAGTTCAGCAGATTCCCTGGTTCAATTGATCTTCGGCGCTGATCAGCCTTAAACACATTCACAGGCAGGGGTAGCACATCCCCAACGGGGTCCCTCGCGCACCGGTTGCCCTCAAACACGCGCCGGTGCACCTCGTTGTGTATCGCGCCAAAGTCTGCCAGCAGCGTGCCGGTACCCCTGTCCTCCGCGGCTCGCAGCGCCTCGGCGGTCAGGCGATGCGCGTTCATGACCTCCGCGGGTGCGCCTGCGCTCCCCGGCGCACGCGCCTCACATGCGCGCATGTGTCACGCATGTGATCCACCCAGAGCGACAGCCGGCTACGGACGCCACGCCTGACTCGAAGCTACCCTCGCACGCACTCGCCATGCCTCACGCGCACGCACGCGTTGGCTGGAGCTGCATGCGCCCCGTTAGGAGGGCACCCAACCCCAGCTCTGCACGCGGCAAGCGCGCAGGAGCCTGTCCGCACGCATCGCCGGCGAAGCGCCCCTTACCTGGCCGCGCGCCCCGCTGACCGGGCGGGCAGGGCGCGGGCATCCAGGGGAATCCAGTATACATTTGTCTTCTAGGTGTGTATACCTGTCTTCTAGGTGGCTGAACTCTCCCAGACCAGGCGCGCACCCATGAGCAGCAGGATGCCGTCAGGCTTGGACGAGGCGCGGAAGAAACCTAACACGCACCCATGAGCAGCAGGGTGCCGTCGGGCTTGGACGAGGCGCGGAATAGACCTGGCGCGCACCCATGAGCAGGAGGGTGCCGTCGGGCTTGGACGAGGCACGGAATAGACCCAACACGCACCCATGAGCAGGAGGGTGCCGTCGGGCTTTGAGGAGGCGCGGAAGAAGGCGCCCGTGGAGGTCGGCATGGCCATGCGCAGGTCCGTCCCGCAGCCGTCGCTGCCGTCCATGCGCACCTGGGCCCCGCCGCGCCGGCCTCAGCCCGGCGCGCGCGGCCCGCCCGCTGCCGCCGGACGCCCTGCCGGCCGGGGCTGCACCCGGCGGCGACGCATGGCGGCACGACCAGCAGAGGCGGCGCGGCCTGAACAGGCTACCCGTCGCGCAGCCGCACAGCGAGCTGGATCTGAAGATGCGCCCTTTGCCAGGCGCAGGTCGCTGTGCAAGCGCAATAGGTTACGTGCAGGCATGATAGGGTGGAGTTAGGGCGGCGCGCACATCCGGGTAGCAGGGGTGCTGGCCCGTCGCGAACGCGTTCATTTCCTCCACGACCTCCGCCACGTCCGCGCCGAACGAGCGGAAGACCAGCGTAAACTCGCGGCCCTGCGACCATTGTAAAGACACTCGGAGGGGTGCCCATAGGGCTGCGGCGCTTCCACGCCAGAGCGCCCAGGTCCTGGGCGGGGTCACGCGCTCAGGCTCCACAAGAGCAGGCCGGACCTGGCCCGGCACCGGACACGCATGGGATGCTCGAGATATCAGATCAGCAACGCAATCTCGTCCTGGAGGAAACCCCTTGTCTTCTCCGCCCTGCCTGGCACACCAGCCACGCCCGGGAGCGCGCCCCGCCCGGCATGCGGGCCGCGCGGCGGAGACGCGCGCGCGCCTGCGCATGCATGTGCCGCAGCAGGTTGAAGAAAGAGGGCAGCAGGTGCCGCTCGCCGCTGGCAAACAGGCCGCCCAGCGCCCTGCCCTTGGCCGCGCACTCGGGCGGCAGCTGCAGCGCGCCGATCAGCTGCTCGTACACGCCCCTGCCGCGCCCGGCCCCGGCCTCAGCCAGGCCCTCCCCAGGCACGCTTGCGCCGCGGCTGCAGGGCGTCGCGCCGCGCAATGCCCCGCGTCGTCAGGGCAACACGCATCCGCCTGACAGCGGTGCTGATGGAGTGAGGAAGCGCTTGCAACACGCGTTTGGACACTTGCTACCGGCGAGCGGGGCTGTACTGACCTGCTCACGCTCTCCGCAGCAGTGGCCACCGCCATGCGGTGCGCACAGGGCGCGGCCGCCGGACAGCGCCGCTGCTCGCCGCTCCGCATGGCGGCCCCGCGCTCGCGAGCGCGGGCGCCGCGCCTGAACATGCGGCCCGGCTCGCCGGGCTCGGTGAACTTGCGCTTGAGCGCCTGCCGCCGATTCTTGACGTCCGTGTTGTGCCGCTCGACGTCGGGCCCCGCGCCCGAGCGGAAGGGCAGCAGGAAGCTGTCCAGGTAGCTGCGATAGCTCATCAGCTGCGGGTCGTTGGATGGCCTGCGGCGATATTGCTGAGCTGAAATTGCATTTGGAGAACAACAGGCACCAGGCAGTAGAATGATCCGTCAAATTTTTACTAAAGATTGGCCGCGCATGTTCCTGAGCTTGCACGGTGCTGCAGCACTGCCGGGTCCGGTTGCGACGTGCATGCGTGCCCCAACCGCAAACCGCCCTGCATGCGAGCTTGACCGTGACCGGGATCTAGGACTCAGGTCTGCATGTGAGAGGACTGCACGCAGCGGTCAGTGAGAATCAACTGCGAGCGTGCCGCCGGATTGAGAGCGCGCAGTGCGCAGGCGCCTCGGCCATGCAGGCGCACGCCAGTGATGCGCGCTGAAAGCATGCCAAGCAGCGGCGGCAGACGGCCACGGGGCACGCGCCAGACCGCTGTCCGGTGGCCAGAGGCGCCGCCAGCCGGCACTCACTCGCACACACAGGCGCGCCGCCGCTTCGCGATCCCGGGCGTTTGTTGTTCGTTACCGGGGACCCTAACCCTAGCCGGTGGGCGGCCAGGGTGGCGCACCGGTCGGTGGCCAGGCGGCCGACCGGCACCCACTGCGGGCCCGCCTCCAGGCGGCCCCACGCGCACTCGGACAGCAGCATGTTGACCACGCAGGCCGTGCTGGCGCCCTGGGCGCGGTCCGCCATGAGCACGGTCTTGTTGATGTCGAAGTGCAGCACCAGGCGCGCCTTGCTCGCCATGGGCAGCCGGTACAGCTGGCAGCCCGGGTCGCGCATGTACCTGCGGGGACGCCGCGCGTGTCAGGAATGCAACACCGGGCGCGCCCGCGGCTCGCCGCGGGCAGCTGGCCCAGCCGGCAGCCAGAGCTCTCTTAATGAAAAACCAGCATGCACTCCCTTGCATGCAATCAATCGCTCGCGTAGCACGCGGGTGCTTGGGATGACGGCCAGTGCTACAGAGCGCCGTGCAAGAGGCGCACTTGCTCACCACATGCACGCCATGCCGCCCATGCAGGGCGGGGCGGCAGGCGCGAGCGCGCGTCTGCGAATGCGGCAGGCGCCCTAGGTGGGGGCACGCATGCGGCAGGCGCCCATGCGGGGCGGGCGGCGGGCGCGGGCGCACGCCTGCGGATGAGGTCCAGCGCCTCGTCGCCGAAGCGCGAGAACGCGCGCCGGCGCAGGTCCACCTCCAACAGGTGCCGCCGGAAGCTCTTCTGGATCACCGTGGCGGCCGCCTCCTGCGCGGCGCCGGGACGCCCCGACCAGTGAGCGCGTGCTGCGCCTGGTGCGCGAGCTGACTGGCTCCCTTCCCCAAAAATTGCTGACATAACCTTGCGCGGCGTGGGGCGGGCCAGGCGACGGGATCGGTGAGCTGGGATGCGTGAGTGCTTGGGTGGCGGCACGCAGAGGGTGTTTGGCCGCCAGAGCAGGGGCAAGCAGAGGTGAGCGGGGTTGGGGGTGGGGCGGGGAGTGAGCGGCAGACGGCACCGCGTCGGCAGGGGAGGTGCCGGGCCGGCAGAGCGGCACGACGAATGACGCCTGCCGCCCCACGCCGCGCCGCAGCGCGCCCTGGGCGGACACGATGTTGGCGTCGCTGCGCGGCAGCACGGCGCCGCTGCCGAGGTAGCGCTGCACGAGCAGCGCGGCTTCGTCGACATGCACGCCCCGCCGCGCAGGCCTGCGTTGGCCTGGGTGCCGTCAGCGCGCGTCTCCCTGCAAACAGGGATTTTATCGCAGTGCGTGGCGTATGCACTTTGCAGTGCACGAACTGCCGAGCAAGCTGCAAGGATTTAGAGGCGCGCCAGCGTGACTCAGCCGATCAAAGCATGCACGTCGGTACAGAACGGTGACGTGAGGACCAGGGATGGCGACCAGGCGCACTGCTTCTCCGATGTGGTTGCCAACGTGGACGTCCCTGCAGCGCCATTGCTGGCCACGCGCTCCGCCAGGCGTGAGTCGCGCCCCCGCACATCACGCAGGAGCTGCGTGAGCCCGGACTCTGGCATCTCAGCAGCTCCTCTGATCTGGCCACCACTCGCGCTCAACCTCTTCGAGCAGGTGTCACTCAGCAGGCAGCAGGGTTCGAGCCAGGGCCTGTGTGTTAGTAAATTGGAAGTCAGGAGAGTTGGTGCGCAACCCACGGCGTAGCGCGTGCTTCACGGGTACTGCCAGCCCTGCTCGCGACTGGCGCTGCAAGAGCGGCATCGCCGGCGGGCATGAGGCTCTGGGCGTGCGTAGCGCTGCTGAGCCTGGCGCGCGCCGCATCGGCACAGTACGCATATGAAGACGGCGTAGATTTTTACGACGATTACTCTCTGTACAACGCCGGGTATGATGCGTACAACGAAGAAGATGATTCCTTCTACGCGAACGAGTACATGGGGCCCTATGACGAGCCGTATGACGACTTTGGGCTGGATGAGCGGGAGGACTTGCAGCCGGACTGCCGGATTGGCGCCGACGGTAGCCCAGTGTTCAACGGTGCGCTTCCGCGCCCCCGCCGCCTGCCGCCTGGCGCACTGCTGCCGGGCAGGCCACTTGCGCTTGCAGGTGCGGCGGCCTCAGCTTGGGTTTGGGGCAGGTTCGCGGCCGTGTGACGTGAAAATGGAGGGAGCGGACAAGCTGCTCAAGGACGTGCCGGGCGGGCTGGACGGCGTCTACGCGGTGGCCTCCTGCGAGAACGGCCGCCCCCTGTTCAAGCGGCAAGGCAGCCCGGCAGGACGTGCGCACACCCCCGCTCAAGTTTGAGTGTTTCCTGATGAAGTACTGAGAAGAGGACGAGCGAGCTGTACTTGATCACAGTGCGCTACTGCGTGCTTTCTTAAGCTGTCGCACTCTGGATCTCATACGCTGATATATACAATCTTTCTTTGTCGGACCAGCTACTGCAGTTGCTTATGAAAGAATGCACAGCGGAGTGCATCCTTCTGCTGCTCTTTTTGTATTTCCATATGAATTGGGTGGTTGAGGACTGTGATGCATCGCTGCTGGTGCGCACGTGCGGTTGCAACGCCAGCCTGGGTGGCTGCTGTAGGTGTATATGCGTGGCTGCAAGGTCTGTGCCGCAAGGTGTGTGTTGCTCGGGGTGGCGCAGCGCAGCTCAGCCACCGATCTGCGACCTGCTGGCGCACGGATCGCGAGCTGGCTGCACGCTTTGGCCGTGGACTGTCCTGGTGCCGAATTAGGACAGGATTGGTGTAAGCGCTGTGTGGCCATGCCGTGCGCAGAGGAGCGCGTGCTGTGGTACTCGGCGCAGTACCGGGACTGGGACCTCAGCAACGGCACCTCACCACGGGAGGTCTGCCCATGGCTCTACAGAGAACCCCGCTCAAACAGTGTCAGACCAGCACTGGGTCTTTGCACTGGGTGGCAGAGCTTGCACAAACGCTGGCAGCGGTTCTTCTTGCTGGCGCCCACCGCAGCCGCTGCGAGCGCCGCGCCGGAGGCTGGCGAGTCAGGGGTGGTGTCCTGCAAGTTTGGTGACCTGCACAGCCAGTGCGCGCCCCCACCAGCCTGTGCACTGTCCAGGCGTGGGAGCGCATGCAGCCTCCTGTGGCTGCGCGCGCTAATCTGGCTCGACGAATGTCGCCGCAGCTGCTGAGGTGGTCCTGGTGCGTGCGCACGCAGGACGACATCCTGCTGTTTGGTGGCGGCGGCGGCCAGGAGAAGCGGCCGCAGTACGTGCTGAACGCCTGGAGCCTGGCCACGGACCTCATGAAGGACTTCAAGGGCACGGTGCGCGCGGCCCGCGCAACCGGCCGCAGAGCAGCGCCGCGTCCTGTGGCTTTGACATCAGGGCCGCCCGCGCGCCCGCTGTCCTGTCGCATATGAGAGGCTGGCGCGCGCGAGCTGCGGCACTGTCGGGTTGCTGCGTGCGCCCATGCAGTGCACCAACAGGCCGGCGCGGCCCTCCTGCGTCGACGGGGTGTGCTGGCGGCTGGCGCCTCTGACCGGGGGCGCCTGGCCGGCAGGAGGAGTACAAGAGGATCGACCTCACGCTCGTCTGCGCGGACGGCTCCAAAGTAGATATTCCCGGTGCGGCCCATGCGCTGCCAGGCACGCTCCAGCGGCCTCAGTCCGCCCCTTGCGTGTACCGTGGGTAGGTACAGTGTCCTGACACGCGTTGTGCACGTCCTGCGAGACACGTCTCCTCCATGCGAAGCGGCTTTTTAGGATCTGAACAGAATGTCTATGCTGCTGGTCCGTAATGTTTGGGCGCAAGTCGCAGAGTGGCACGGGGTGGTCGAGTATGCTTGCTCAGCAGTGAGGGTTAATCAATGGTCAGGCCGTGCTTGCCGGCCGCCAGGGATGGCACCTCGCGCTTGTCGGCCTCCCGTTTTTAGTGCACGAGTCACCGGTGTACTCCATGATCATCTCGACGCCCGTGTACGCGCGCGTTGCGAATGCGTGCATGCACACGGGCGGCAAGATCATCATGGGATACACCGGTGACTATCACTTAAAGCGGGAGGCCGCAAAGCGCAAGGTGGCGTCCCTGGCGGCCTGCGAGCACGACACTCTTTTACGAGCTGCTGGTTCACATTTCTAATCAGCCGGCGGCATCGGTGGCACCGCACGCGGCCGTCCTGAGACCGCCTGCCGGTCAGGGCTGCGCGCGTCACGGCCCCCTGCGTGCCCGGCGCGCAGCGGAGCAGCGCTTTGGCAAGGTGCCGCTGCTGACCGACGACGAGTTCGACGCCCAGTACCGGCGCGTGTACCAGCGCGCGCGCTCGCGCGGCGACGCCAGCGCCGAGATCAACCTGGTGCGGGCTTTGAGTCAGAGTAGGGTAGGTTAGGGCAACAGTCTGCGCCGCATCGACCTGCGGTTGGGCAGCAACCGCCACTAACCACAAATGGTTGTCACAACTGCTGCCGCCCAACCGTCGACCATGCATGGAGGGTCGCGTGGTCGCCTTGTCTGCACAGCTGCGCAGAGTCTGCCACTTGGCTGCCGCGGCGCGTGTGCGGCGGAGATCGCGCGCTGACCACCCCACTTGCCCCGCAGCACGCAGGGCGTGTGCGTGTCTGCTTGAGTCCCGCAATGTTAACACCCTTTGTCATATGTCTTTTGTATGTATACAGTGTCGGTGGGGTGCGTATGTTGGATATCTGCTGCCCAGCATGGGGTTGCACGGCAAATCCACTGCCGGCACGGGGCCGCACATTGATCCGCCCGCTGCTGCAGTCTTGAGCTGTTAGTTTGTGTGCTGGCAGGCAAGCGCAGCCGCAGCACCGACGCCGGGATCCCCAGCTCGGGGCCGGGCGAGGCTGTCTGCAACAGTCAGGCTGCAAACTGTGTCGTGGCAGGCCTGCGTGCCGATCAAGTAAGAAGTCATAATGAACTGAAGCCGCGCGCCGGCGCAGGGCCTGGTGACCCTGTTTGTGATGATCGGCCTGGGCACCGTGTTCGGGCTGCCTTACCTGGTGGCGCGCAATCGGCGGCGCCGCGCCGGAAAGCCCGCGCCGTCCAGCAACCCCATCAACAACATCCTGGACCTGTCGCGCAAGCGGGGGCACACCCAGTAGCGCAGCAGGATAGGGTTAGGGCCAGGTCGCGCGCCGCCGCGCCGCATGAGCGGCCCCGCAGACGAGCGCGCGCGGGCCTGGTGCGTGCGCCGATGTGCCTGGAGCCCGGGTGCCGGCGGGGCTGCGCCTGTATGGATGCGTGCGCTGGGAGCGGTTCAGAAGGGGCGCGCGCGGTCTGTAGCCAGATATGCCGTGTCCGGGAAGGCGGCAGCATTTGTGGCAGGGGCCAAAGCATGGGCAGTCCAGGCAGACCTGTGGGCTGGCGCGTTGCGTGGGCAGTGGCGCGCCTGCCTCCGTGACTTGTCAGCATGCAGTGCAGCCCCGCAGGCGACGCAGCCATGGCCGCACACATTTGCATGCGCGGCGCCCGTGAGGCATGTCTGGAGCCATGCATGCACGCCGGGCCTGAGCACGTCAGCGTATCGGCGCTCTGCGCATGCTGAGATTGGTGCCCAGCAGACCTGTAGGCTTCCTGTGAATGTCAGAGAGTGGGTGTAAGGCAGCTGTAACTCAGCAGAGCGTCAGCTGGGGTGCGGACGCGCTTGGCCACCCAGGCCACCACCACGGGGCAGGCAGGCGTTCCGCAGGCACCTGTTTGGTATGTGACTTGGATTCGCCTGAGAGCGCATGTTGTGTTACTCAGCAGCGGCACGCATGCCAGCTGCCATGCTGAAGCTGCTTGCCGAGCCGGGCCTGCTGTGTCCGGCCTGGAGGTTGGCCTGTGACAAGACAAACAAAGGGCCTTTGTTGTCTTTTGGTGCGCTATTTACAAACTGTTCGGCGCTTTTCCCTTGCCGTTCACTGCCGCTTGCGGCACCGACATCATGCATCCCCCAGGTTGTAGGTACAGCGTCACCCTCCCTCGTCTCCCGGCATATGCACACCATAACAGACGTTCCGCGTGTCGTCGCGCACCACAAATGGAAACTTCCCTGCCCAAAAGCCCCTGAATCACGATCGCGACCGAGCGCACATTGTGCGGTCTTGCAAGCACGCACAAGAGCAGGCCGAGCGGACGACATCACCTTCAGCATGCCCATACCCGTTTCAGCAGTCCTATTCAGAGTCCCCTCCTCATCCTGTCCTGCAGCCTGGCCCATGCTAAACATGCCCCGACCCCTCTGTGCACCCTAACAACCCAATCCCAACCCCATGAGGCTTCAAGCAGGGCCGGAAGAAGAAAACCAGAGACATGGAGAGGCCCAGGCCTGGGGAGAGTGCAACAAGGATCTCTCCGCAAGGATGCGGAGTATGCGCGGACTCTTCCCCCAAGCCTGGCTGACGGGTACCCCTTCTCAGTCAAGTCTCAGCGCACGCAAGCCCCTAAACACCTGTCCCTGTATATCAACAAGCCCGCTCGCTGGTCTATACTTCACGCCGCACGAGGCAGCACACTGCCGCCTCCGCCCGCGCACACACGCCAGGCCGCTAAGGAGGCGCCCGCCCAACCGCCGGGCCTCCCAATACTGCAGAAAAGCGGTCTCAGTCCCTGCCGCCCAAGCGCAGGCAAGGGGGCTGTGCCAGCACGCCAGTGCGCGCCTGCCTGGGCCCATGGCTGCCATCTGCAATCCATGCCGCCTAACACTCGCCTAGACCCTCGGACTCCGTGCGAGATACATGACTCAAGGCCGCCCCAGGCCGTCAAGAGCCGTGGCAACCGCCACAAGTGGCGCTGCGTCTTTGCTCATTGCCCCCACACTGCGGCGCCTGCATGCATCGCAGCCCACAGATACGGCATCGCGGACCCTTGCAGGCGGCGGGCGGCGCCGCCGTTCCCAGCAAAGTGTATCCGTGCCCGAACGAGAAGCAGCACGACCCTGCCAAGCAGAACAGAATGCACTAGGGACAAGCTGACATGACAGCTATGCACACCACACCAGCAGCCTGGAAGCTGTCAGAATGACCCGCCCAGATGTGAGGAAAACATGGGCTGCACGGGGCCGCATAGAAGAGCCAGCAGCCTCGGAAAATGGGGGGGCCTACATGCCCGGATACTGAAAATGCACCCAACTCCGAAACTCCCAACAAACGGTGATCACTAGCACCCAAAATCAAATACCCACGGTTCGCGCAGGAAGTTCCGGCGATGTGCACGCCTAAGATTACAGGCGCTGTTGGGAGGGGGGCTGACGTGGTTGCGGCTGCGCAAGCTCCGCGACGGCCCTGCGAGGTGCGCTCCGCTCTCTGCCCACACGCGCACCGTCTCGCCCGCCCCGCTGCTGGGGGTCACGGTCGCAGGGCCGTCTGGGCCGGCTGTCACGGGATTTGCCTAGGGTGGGGGGTGCGGCCCTGCCGGCAGGCTCTGACATCTGCTTCGGCTGCCTGCAGAGCGGCGCACCAGGCCTGCCGATCCGGGCGCCCCCCCCGCCTCTCACTCATTCCTGGTCTCCCTCCCGGGCCGCGCAGCAGCCGGGGCTCTAGTGCTTTCTCACGCCTGAGAGCGCCTCAGGCCCTGCTCGGCCCGGGCCCAGCGCCCCTGCCGCCGCGCGCGCCCGCGCCGCGCGCTCTCGCGCCCGGCGCGGAGCGCCCACCCCGGCCGCCGGGCTCCATCAGGCTGACCGGGAGATGAGGAGGTTCGTCATCGTCGTCGCCGTCGCCGCCGCCGTCCCCGTCGCCGCCGCCTCCCCCGCCGAAAAAGCTGTGCTCCTGGCCCTCGCTCTGTTGCCGCGCTGCCGCGGCCGCCATGAGCTCGTCGAACTGCGGGGACTTGCGGAGCATGATCACCATGCTTGGCTTCTGTGCCGGCCGTTCGCGGCCGCTCTCGGCGCCCGTGTCCAAGCCCGTGACAATGCCTGCGCGCCGCGCGCACGCTGCTGCCTCACGCGGCGGCCGTGCCCCTCCAAGCTGCAGGGGCTTAAGGCAGGGAGGCAGGGGCCATGGTCCTCAGTGCTGCAGAGGGCCTGCGATAGGGGCGCAGGGACCGTGCCCCTCAGGGCCGCAGAGACACGGAGCACCGAGCACCGCAGCAGCTTACTCACCAGCAGGCCTGCTCTTTACTGTGGTAAATTTGCAGGATATCTCCGCGCCGCGGAGCAGGGGAGCAGGGGAGCAGGGTCCTTGACGCACGGCAAGCCAGCGAGGAGCGCACTCGTCTCAACGGCCCAGTTGCCGTTCTTCAGTATCTCAACCGCAGTGACCAGCGTCGAGATGGCTGCGGGCACAGCACTCTGCGTCAGGGTTGCTGCGGCGAGCAAAGCTGCAGCCTGGATCACAGCAAAGCAGCGTGTAGGCCCACACCAAGCCCCAGGGCTGACATCTGCACCTCTCCATGCTCCTGCAGGAAGCGCTGCACACCCCAATACACACGCAGTCAGCTCCGCGCCTGCCTCTCCTCTGAAGCTGCCTGTGCCTTGCTTCAGTGAGGCGTTGGCAGTTGGAGCCCTGATAACCTCAGCATTGGCACGTAGCGGTGTGAGGGGCTTCAGCGTCCCGATAGAGCCAAGCTTGATCCCCGGGTGAGTATGCACTCATTTAGCACAAGTCTACGAGCACTGCTTCACACAACGGGTCGCACTCAAGCTCATTCGGCACCAATGCAGACTTTGTCACTGTGTGCACCGAATGGTGCGCGCCTTCGCCAGGTTCACGTAGAAGTACAGCGGCTTTTTTGAGACAGAGACCTGCACCCTGCGCGCGTTCACGCGGCTCACAACAGATTATGCACCAGACAGGTGCGCAATACGAACGCATCTGCCTGCAAGCAGACCAGCATTGGTGCCCCCGGTCTGTGCAGCCTCAAGCTGACTGCGCCAGCAGCAATCCTGGTGTACGCATGTGCAGGCCGGCGCGCATATGATGTCACAATGCCTCTTAACACTGCGCAGGATGGATCCCCTGACAGCGAGCGCACGCCGCAAGAATAAATCTGACCAGAACACTTCAGTCCTGGCAGTTCGGGCTGCTGTGCGGCTTGGTATCGCCTCGATGCATGCCAGGCGGCTGGCAACCTACCAGAGGGTGGGGCCGTACCTGGCTGGATGTGGTGCTGGTTGGGGGGGTGCAGGCTGCATAGAAGCGCGGTCCGTGCCCCAGCATCACAGACTGCTTCTGCCGTCCCGCATACCCTTCGGTCAGGCCATCCTCCCCCCAGCAGCCCGCGCACACAGCGGCTTCCCCCTATCACTGCACCGCTCGCTGGTGGTTCCAACCAGCCCACCCCGCGGATCTGAGTGCCTCAACTTGGCCAGCAGACTATAGTCTCTAGGGTGTTTCCCCGCCAACGGGTGTGGCCGAAGGCCCGTAATGACCGAAGTTGAAAACAACCGCCACATTTGCCCAGACGGAGACGAAGAATGTGCCTGCTCTGCTCTTGCTTGACGCACAGTCCGGCTGCACGCTTGGGGTCATACAGCCCCTGTTTAAATTAATACCAGGCACGGTGGTACGGTCGGCATGCATGCGCATGCTTGGTGGCTGCTGTGTCCATGAAGGACTCGGGGCTTTACGTTGTAATGCAAAAGTAGGCGTGATTGCCCTGTATTACTTTAAACTTGCATGCTGGGGCCCCCGCACAGGGGCAAATCGCTTAGCTGGCTGATTCAGCTTTGTCGCCCATACATGCAGACTGCATGTTATGTACATTGGCACATACATGCAGACTGCATGATGCAGTCACGCATTCAGGCGAGCTGCAACATCCACCCACCTGCCGGGGCCTTGCTGTAGGTGCGATTCCTCAGAGACCCATCATACCACGGCAGCGCTCGCGCTGGCTAGTGCACTGACGCATAGAACCGTTGTCTACGTTATCCGACTCCCAGGTTCCCAATGCAGGGGAGAACATGACCTGCCATTGTGTGTCACCTGTGCAAACACACTTGGTCATCCCAGAGCACCTCGAATATATGTGGGTACAGTAGGGTGAGGTGTAGGGTATAATTATGTAATATGAATGAGTACAGGGTATTTAAAATTTCTTCCTTTGCGAGCCTGGAAATGCACTGTGCTGTTTCAGCGTTGCGGTCAGCCAGCTAACCTCCTGCGCGGGCACGCCCTTCCAGGGCTTGGCCTCCTCAACAAAGATAAGACAGCGTCACAGCATGTCTGCGACCTGCGCAGGCCACAAGCACGAGCCCCGCATGAGACAGGAACCCTTACAGCAACCACAGAAGCCCCGGGCTGCTCATACGAGCTACGACTACCACAGCATCCGCAAGCAGAGCAGGACAGCGAAAACCCGGCCGTCGCATGCATGCGGCCTCAAGGCAGCTTTGCCCTGCTGTGCAGCACGGAAATACAACCACGTACAGACTGGCGACAAGGCGCGGGCGAGGGCCGGGCCTATGGCAGCTTCTCCAGCTGAGTGTACGCGGACGCAAACACCCACAGGATCGCCAGGATGGTTGCGAACGTGACCGCGTCCCGGAACGTGTTGTCGTCCTGCTGGAACATCTTGGTCGGGTCGGACGGGTCCGCGTAGATGCCGGGGCCGGCGCTGTCGCGCTCGCCGCCGCCGCGCGCGCGCAGCAGCGCGCCGCCGGCGTCCCCGGCGTCCAGCGCGGCCTGCACGGCGCTCCAGGCCGCGCGCTGCAGCGTCCAGGCCAGCCGCGCCGGCGCGCCGCAGCGGGCCAGGTCCCAGCGCTCGCTCTGCCGCGTCACCTGCACAACCCGGTAGTCACTGAAGGAAGACCTGTGCAGCCAGCAGGGCGCGCCCTTGCAGCGCGGCCTGCGCTCGCAGTGCCGCGTCCTGCATGGCCCAGCGCTCAAGGCCAGCCCGTGAGGGGATGCACTTTTGGTGAAGAACTGTGTGTGCTGCTATAATACCCCACACAGTGCGTGTCGAACTAGCAACGCCGTACTCGTCTTGCTTGCCCAGGAGCCTCCCTTGCGCCTGGCTGGGTGCAGCGCCTGCGCGGTGTCGGCCTCCAGGCACGCACCTTGCCGGTGATGAGGTCCAGCTCAAACTCGGACGCCAGGCTGACGTCCACGGGCACGGGGCCGATGCTGCCGCGCAGGCGCCACTGCACCTCCGCAGTGCCCTTGTCCAGCATGCGCAGCTTGGTCACGAGCTGCGTTTGCACGCGTACGACTGTGAGCCAGCGCGCTGCCAGCTCGCGGGCGAGCCTGAGACTCTCCGCTGTGCGCGCTGTCAGCGGATGAAGCAAGGCATGCTCGCCGCCGCGGCCAGGTCGTGGGGCTGCATGAGCGGGCGAGCAGAGGTCGCTGGCCGCGCACCACTTTCGGGTCGCTGACGCAGTCCGCGACAAACTTCAACCGGACGTATTTGTCCTTGCCGCTGAAAGACCTGAAGCGGTCCTGCACGCCAACGCCGCTGCACTGACCCACTGCAGGCGCAGGAGCAGCTGCAAGCACCAGCTGTGCATCCCACTTTCCGCCCAAGTCAGCTGGACAGTGAGTCCTCAGCTGTCAAGGGACACCGGAGTGCAAAGAAGCACCTGGTAGCGCACGTCCTTGGCAAACAGACTCAGCGTCCAGGTGCGCAGGCGCGTCAGGTCGCGCGCGAGCGCGCGCACAGTCTGCTCCACGGCGGGTGAGCTGGTGCACTCAAACTCGTCGCAGTAGCTGCGCACCGCACACCACCTCGGCAACCTTGCTACCTCCACGCAAACTGCGCGCGCAGCTGTGCAGCCAACGCCGCGGCACGCAAACGCCTTCAGGACGCGCACTTTTTGTCGATGCCCTCAATCTGCAGCTCCTCCCCCTCATCTCCAGCGGCGGTCGCGGCCGCCCGCTCTGAGCTGCTCACCACCGCGCAGCGCGCGCTGCGGCTGTGCAGTCTGCCCTGCTGGCACCCCCGCCGGGGCACCTGGCCGCTGCAGGCTGGGCGCCTGAGCGCACAGGGCCGCGCAGCCGCGTGCGCAACGCAGCGTGCAGGCGCGAGCGCCTCCGCACACAACCCATGGCACTGCATCTTTGGCGTGTGCCAAGCACACACGCCCGCGGGTGATAGCCGCTCCAGATAGCAAACGACGACCTCTGTCCTGCCAGAAAGCAGTCGCTGTTTTCTTCCAGCCTTTTCTTTGGCTGGTGTCGAGCTTGGAGAGACTGGCTACACCCCCCCATGGCATCAGGGCTCCAGCAACACACCCTGGCCCACTTCCTCCTCATCAGCTTGTTGGCTGATACTCATTCATTCATTCATTCATTCATACGCCGAAGCGCGCAAGCGAGCAGAGCTTCACACATGCGCATGTCCACGGAGCATGCTCATGGTGTACCAACGTGAAAGATGGCATGCTCTGCCCGGGCAGGCAAGGCCGGCATCCGCATGCATGTGCACCGTGGCATGTTGACAACTTCGCGCTCTAGCTGGTCATGTTGAGCCGCTCTGTTGCTGGCACGCCACTCTCGCATGGTAGCGTGCGCCAGTGTCAGGTGGGCTTCGGTGCACCTACCTCTCAAATTCACTGCTGAGCCGAGCGTTCTCAGTGTTATGCAAACCATGGCTAGCTTTACGCTGGTTGCGTGGACGGAGAAGGACGGTTTCTCTTATAGTGTTTACCCGGGCTGGCTGGCTTAGCAAACGCTGGGCTATCTCCCACTGCTCAAACTGGGTGGTGGGGCCAGGGCGTGCCCTCGCTGGCGCAATGCTTCCCTGTTCCCAGGCGCAGCAGGCCGCGCCTGCACCTGCCGCCAGGGCAGCAGGTGCCGTTGTTGTAGCTTGCTCTTTTATTGGAGGCTCTGCTCAGTGCTGCAGATATGGCACGTGCTGGTTCTGACGACCTCTGGTTGTAACCTCAGTGTGCGAGGCAAGTGGCTGTGCAAAGCAGCCTCCGATCAACTTTCCGGGAGAGCGGCTGCACTGGTGCGCACAACTGGACGATGTGATGAGCTTCATATCAGCGCGAGCACAGGCCGCCGAGGCTCTGCGCCCGGCACACACCCACATACCTTGCGCGGCACTGCATAGCACTGCAGAGCCAGTGGGTGCACGTAGGTCCCGCAGCTGTCTGCAGCTGGCTGCCACCGCTTTGCCTTGAGCTGAGCCTTGTGCACCTGTCAGGAAGACTCCGGTAGCGTCAGGTGCAAAGGGGGTGGATACTGGTGCTGCACATACTCTCTTACTGTCTGGGGCCAGTTTTCGCAACGCGTCATGCCCACAAGCTTAACTGCGCGCAGATGTATCTACGCTGACTCAGCAGGCGAGGCGCGCAAGGGCGCATGGGCGCATGGCGCGCGGCGCTGCAGAGCAGCCCTAGCAGAGCGCCTCCGGTCACACTCAAGACGTCTCGCCCACCAGCACGGCTCTGCAAACCAGCCTGCAGCGGGGCACCCCTGGTGCGCATCCCCAGCAGTGCCGGCGCTGCATCGGCCCGCTGGCAGACAGCTTCTCTCTCCCCTACCCCGTGCGGCTCAGCACGGCACACTGACGGCTCACCTTTCCCAGAGGCGGACACCTGCATGACGCCTATTGGGTCTCCGCGTGAGTGACGTGGATAACCTGTGTGCGTGCTCTGCGCCAACACACATGCCCTGCGCTGAGACAAATGCATGTGCCAGGTGCATCATGCAAGTGCACCAACGCCGCTGGACCCCCTCCCGCCAATCGTGGTGTGATGCATGTGCATGCGCATAGCTCTCATGCTCACACATCATATACATTGCATTGCGGCTCTGCTGCTGCCTGCCGACGACCCAATAGTGCGCGGACCGCACCACACAAGTGCACGCAAGTGCTCGTTCCTTGGTCTGCACCGTCACAGTGCGCATGGCTGGCATCTGTTGTGTGTGGCAGCCGCCACCTCTTCAGTGTAGCTCCGCCTATTCTGTGCAGCTGCTCTTGCAATGCTGCTGCGCGTGATTGATTAATGGCAAGGGCTTGTCGAGATCACAAGCGAATTGGTGTGTGCCCAGCGGCAGAGTGCCGGAGCCGGACAGGGCCGCGGCTGCGCCCATGATTGGCTCATGCTCAATGCTGCGCGGGGCGTTACATTCGCTCTCCCTGTGCTGCTCAACCCGGTCTGTGCATGAAACACGCACCTCCCGCAGTGCATGAAACACGCACCTCCCGCAGTGCATACACATGCCTCTGGATTGTTGCAGAAGCGCGCCACACTCTGCATGCACGAGGTGGCAGCTGCCTCGAGGCGTGCGCTCTTGTCCTTGCATGGCTAAAGCTGCCACTCCATGGAAGCATGCAGTTTGTTCAACAGTGGCGTCAAAGACGTCAGTGATGGCTTGGGTGGGTGGTAATGTGGCGATTGCTGGGCGCTCTTGTTAACAGACTCAGAATGCAAGTTTGCACAGGTTCATTTCACATCTGTAGGCATGCAAGTTCGCACGCGAGCATCAAGTGACACAGAATATGCTTTTGCTCAGCAACACTGCGTCTGGAAGTTCCAGACTGGAACCAAGCCGTTGCATGTCAGGACTGTGTCACTTAAGAAACAAGCGCACTGGATGGCAGCATGGCAGTACGTCGCCACACCCAATGACCCACACGGACAAAACGTCGCCAGACACGTTGTTCAGAAAGATGCCATGCTCTATGATTGAGTTCCTGACAAGCGCAATCATGCACACTGTCCCGCCATGCTGCACAAGTTGGCTTCAAGCAAACACACAGTTATCAAGCAAATGCACCCTGCACAATTTTAGCTATGGCGCTGGCTTGCCTGTGGTGGCCCATCAGCGTGGGGTGCAGCCTGGGGCCCCTGCTGGAGCTCTTCGGGCTGCGGCACTGTGCCGTTCGCTTCCAGCGCGCCGTCGCCGATTGGTTCAGGACCCCCGCCCTCTGACCTTCTGCCGACTCCGTGTGGGCCGCTCGCGCTCTCCCGCGGCGGCGCCCCATTGCTGGACGCCTGTGCAGGCGCCCCGGCGGCGGCTGGGGCGCGGCCGGCGCGGGCCTCGGAGGCCGGGCGCGCGCCCTGCAGCGCCGCCTGCTGCTCGGCCAGCATGGCGGCCGAGCGCGCCAGGTAGGCGCCGAGGTAGCGGCGCGACTGCGTGAGCGCCGCCCGGCGCCGCCCGGCCACCAGCCGCAGCTCCGCATTCTCGGCCTCCAGGTCCGCAGCGCGCGCCAGCGCGTCCGCCTGGGCGCGCGCCGGCGGCACGCCATCAGCTGCAGCCGCCTCTGAGCAAGCCGGCCGAGCGAGCGCCGGCCCACGCTGGCTGCCTGCATCTCCGCAGCCTCCAGCCCCAGGTACGCCGCGCGGTCTGTGCCATACAGGACAACAAGAGGCATCGGAGTTTTGCAGCAGGCGCCGACCCTGCGAGCTGTTCCAACCGCACTTCACACCCCCAGCCAGCCCAGCGCTGCATAGAGCGCGCTGACAAAGCGGGTCTGCATGCATGCATGTGCAAATATGATGTGTGACGGTGTGTGCAGCGCGCACCAGGCGCTGATCCGCGCCGCCCCGTCCCGGCGCCGTGGTCGCGCTCGGGCGCGCAGGCGCAGCGGCCGCGGCGCGCAGCTGGCGCTCCAGGTCGGCTGTGTGTTCACGCAGCGCGGCCGCCCGCGCGGCGGCCGCCTGCGCCGCGGCCTCCGCCGCCGCCAGGCGCGAGAGCGTCTGGGCGTCCGCCGCCGGCGCCGCCTGCGGAAAAACTCTGTTTCAGGCGTGCACAGCCTGTCAATGGGAGAAGCGCACGATGCAGCTGCAGAGGAGCACATGCTCAGCACAGTTCATAACCAGAAGACGTTGGGGAGCTCACGCTAGCTGGCCAGGGATGAGGCGCTAGGGTGGGCACAGCTGCAGTGTACACCTGCCCCGCCTTCCCAGCACACTCACACATGTCAGAGTGCGACGACGCCAGGCCGCCCAGAGGCTGCCGGGACGCGCCCGCAGGACCTGCAGCTCCTGGCGCGCACTCGCAGCGTCTGCCTCCGCCGCCGCGGCGCGCTCATAGGCGGCGTCCGCCTCTGATGCGGCGGCGGCTGCGCGGTCCTCAGCGATGTCCATTCGCTGCAGCAGCTCTGCACGACACAGACTGGCGATCAGGTCGATGAGTCTTGACTGGTCATGCTGAAGCACTGGCTGGGCGCAGCTGGCTTGCGCCATAATGTATACTTGAACATCGGCTGGAAAGCAGTGACACAGCATAATCCCAACAAACATCTCTTTCGCACGATCTGAGTGTGCATCGGAAGGGACATGCACTGAGTAACAACTGCGATGCACTGAGTGAAAGCTATGATGTCGTGCGCCTGTGCACGACACTGATTACCAGACAGGGCAATTCCTGCAGGAGTGTTCACAGACGAGGAGCGCACGCGCAAGACATAGAGTGCCCCCAACCCGGAGCTCGCCATCCTGGAGCGGGCGTCAGGCGCCAGCCTCCTGCCCAGCACCCGCAACCAAAGTGCACTCGGGGCCACTGTTGAGTCATCATAAGTCGTGTGGTGCCGCAGACGCACCGCGCAGGTCGGCCTCGTCGCCGGGCAGGCTGCGCCGCAGCGCCTGCAGCTCGGCAACCCGGCCGCCCAGCTCGGCCGTCGCGGCCGCCGCCTGCTCCAGCAGCGCCGCCGCCGCGGCCGCCTCCTCGCCCACCTGCGCGGCGCGCAGTCGCCATGCGATTATCGGCGATATATCATCGCTCTGACCTGCTTCACGCACGGGACATCTTGTCAAGAGGCTTAAAAGATGCAGCTCGAGAGCAAAGACCATGCTTGGCTGGGCACTTAGCAGCTTGAGAGCCGGCCGCACAGCGCCGCATGTGCGCGAGGCGCGAGCGCGCGCCTGCCGGCGCAGGGCTGCGGCGGCGGCGGCGTCCTCGCGGGCGGCCGCGCGCGCGCGCAGCAGCTCCGCCGCCTGCTCCTGCACGGCCTGCGCGCCAGCCGGCGGCGCCCTCATCATCGCCGCCGCATGCACGCGCGTCTGCACCTCGGCACCTCGAGCATGAGGCTCGCCGCGTGCGGCCTGGACAGCGTGAGCGCCCGCTTCGTGGCGCGCAAGCCACCCCGGAGCGTTCTGACGACAGCAAGGTGCCGGCGCACCCAGCCTTCTTGCATGAGTCCGGGCATCAGGGTGCGTGCCCAACCCCACCCCTGTTGGTGCGCGCCTGCGCCATGTCGATGGCGCCCGCTGCGGCCACGCGCGCGGCGGCCGCGTCCGCCGCTGCCTGCTGCAGCGCCTGGTCGCGCTGCTGCAGCGCGGCCTCCAGGCGCCCGACCTGCCGCAGCGCGCCACGCGTGTCAGCCAGCCGCCGGCAGGCAGGCCCAACCTCGATGGGTCAGCATGGACAGATGGCCACGCTGCGCACACTCAAAGAAGCAACACTCCCTATGCTAAGCACACCCTACACTAACCCTAATCACACCATCGCTAAGCGTGGGACCTGCGGGCCGCAGCGCCCTACCTGGCCAGTCAATTCCTCCGCCTCTGTCCGCGCCTGCGACGCTGTGGCCGCGCCGCGCTGCGCCTCCTCCAGCGCCGCGGTCAGCCGGGCGACCTCGCCTGTCAGCACCTGCGCCACAGAGTGCATGCTGCAGCCTGCAGCCTGTTGGGCGCATGTTCATGCTGGTGGGTATGATGCGGCCGATCGGGCGTGTGTCGCCACCAGCACAGTGACAGCAACACAGGCGACCACACAAGCCTGGGGGCGTGCGAGGAACTGGTGCGACCGGCGCTCGCAACAGCGTCAGTCTCAAAAGCTGCGGCTGGGTGCTCTGAACACCTCGCAGTGCGTCAGCAGGTGCCGGAGCTCCTGCATACCTTCGCGACGTCCTCAGCGTCGGCGGAGTCTGCGATGGTGGCGCGCGCGGCTGCCAGCTCCCGCGCCGCGTCTGCGCTCGCGGCCGCGCGCCGCTCCAGCTCGGCTCTCAGCTCCTGCACGCCATGCACCTCGGAACACTTGATAATATCTAAGGAGGCAGACGAGCAGAAGTCTCCTAATACACATATTACACTTGTACCCTTGTGTCACTTTCGCCCACACCTAAAAAACGTGTAGACAAATACCAGTGGGCGTCTACACAATGGTGACTGCACATGAAACAGCAAGCTTTCGTATGCTCTTACACTGATGCTTTCACACAAGTAAACTCTGGCATTGTGTAGACACGAGCAAGACACTGCGGCACTGCTCTTTAGGAGCGTGGCAGGAGCTGCGCACCGCGGCCTCGCCGCTGGCAGCCCGAGCAGCTTCCAGCGCGGACTGCAGGCCCGCCGCGCGCCTCTCCTGCTCCGGGGCCGCGGCCTGCGCTGCGGCGGCGGCCGCGCGCGCGCTGGCCAGCTCAGCGCGCGCCGCCTCCAGCGCCCGCGCGGCCGCCTCGCTGGCAAGGCGCGCCACTATGCGCTCCTCGTCTGCAGTGCACGAATGCGCTGAGCGCCCATCAATGTCACAGCATGCCCTGAGGCAGCTGCAGGGCTCTGGCATCCCGTGTGCTGCATTGCAGATGCAAGGTACTTGCGTGTCACAGGTTGCAGGCCATGTCAGGGAGGGAAGTCGAGACGGCAAGGCAGCGCACCCAGCTGCTCCTTAAGTTTAGCGATGCTGACATCCCGGTCAGCCAGCGTGCATCGCAGCCTCAGCCGCTGGGCCTCCTTCTCCTCGCGCCTGGCGACCTGCACAACCCAAAGCTTGCCCAGTGCAGACGGGACAGGAGACTCACCTCACTCGGCCCCCTGCTCGCAGCACACAAGCAGGGAGTGTGTGCTGCCCACAGAATTTGGCATCTGCACACTTACAGGAGCAGGCCACCTGCATGCAAGTCTGATGGCATACGTACAGCAGACAAGACACTGCGGGTGTTGTAATGCAGTGCACACGCATTTCTCTTTGACGTGTAACACACAAAGGCTGCCAACCACCACAGCCGCTGCGCATACGCATGGCCTGTCACACAGACATGCTTTCTTTCAGCCTCTCCATGGCTGCATCACTTGCACAGCGCCATGCTCTGGCGACACAGCTGGGCCCACCTGCGCGGCAAGTTGCTTCTCCAGATCGGGCACCCTTCGCTCCGCTTGCGCACTGGACGCAGTCGCAGCCTCGCTCGCCGCAAGCGCCTCGCTCAGGCGCGCCTGTCCCAGCACGCTCATGAGCATGCAAAGACTGCTTGGTATGAGCGGAGCGGGAGGCTGCATGACCGGCTCTCGCATCACATAAAGCACGTGTTTTGTCGATCACCATGCGGCACTGCCTGCCCAGATGAGCACTCCGACAGCGCACAACATACAGCAAAGTACTCAGCCGACTCCCTCAAGAAGACAGCCGCTTGTCAGAGTGGCGCGCCCGCATTGCAGACGCTTCCGCCTTCAATGCGTCTCTCCGCGCGCGCAGCTGCTCCAGCTCGGCCTCCATCGCAGCAGCCCGCCCGCTCGCCTGGCGGTGCATGGCCACTCTCATGTGCTTTGCCTGATGTGCCCAACGCGTCACTTGCTTGTAGGAATGGGATGAGCGCTTCCTTGCTTGCTTGACACCGGTTGCCTAAGCAGCCCCAGCTGGCTGCAACAGGCCCTTAATTCAACAGGCCTGCATGCGCCGAAAGGCGCGCGCACTCAGAGCCTTCCTTCCTTCACTCGCATGAAGCGTGGAAGCGCTTGCTCTGGGACGGCTTCGTACACCCCAGGAAGGACATCGCCACAGGCCCGGGGACATGACAAGGCGTCAGGGCCCTCACAAGCATTGCAAGTCGCCCCAGCTTCAAGGTGTCACACCGCCCTGCCTACACCCCGCACCGCGGCAGCCTGGCTGCGCAGCTCTGCTTCGGGCGCGTCCTCTAGCCGCTGCGTGGCCGCAGCAGCTGCCTCCAGCTCGCGCATGCGCACGGCCGCCGCATCTGCAGCGGAGCGGGCCTCCGCGTCCCGCTGGCGCAGAGCAGCCTCGGATGTTTCTGCACGCGCCTGCAGTATGGCCGGCGCGTCGGACCACTCGCTGCCTGGTCAGGGACACAGCAGCACGTGAAGAAGGGCCACACCCATGCACATGTACATTGCCTGTCACAGCACGCGCACTCTCTGTTTGGTCCTGAGTCAGCCAACAGCGCGCCGCTCCATCACTGCCCTGGACAGGCTCTCGCAGCAGCGCATGCGCATGCATCACATCAGCTCACAGCTTGTGTCTCACGAGGCACCTGTGCAGCTGCGGCTTGATCTTGCGCGGCCTCCAGCTCAGCTTCCCGCTCATCCCTCCTCTCCTCCCAATCCCCAGCGTCCTCGAGCTCCGTCTCAGCGTCCTCAAGCTCCTCTTGCGCGCTATCAAGCTCTTCCTGCAGGTCCTCATGGTCGTCCTGCAGCCTCTCATGCTCTCCCCGCAGCTCCTCAAGCTCCTTCTGCAGCTCCTCCAGCCTGCAGCAAGCGGGGCATTGGGTCAAGTGCCTGCCTGCGCCCTCCTCAGGAGCGCCGCATGCTGCTCCGCCAGGCTGCAGCCGCAGCCGCTGCATTTGCTAATAACCGCTTCTCGACACGGCTCCTGCTTGGCTTGGTCCTGCTTGGCTTGCGGGAGCAGAGAGGCACTTAATAAAGAGCACTGCCGAGCTACTCGACAGACACCTGCGCATGCCTTCTGTTCTCTGAAAAAGGTGACCAGCATGATGCATGCATGCATGCATGCAGACTGCGGCGAACAGCGCGACCAAAAAGCAAGGCTCTCACCGTGACGACATGGCCTCCCTTTCCGCCGCGCTCTTGGTCTCTCCCGCAGTGAGGTCCAGCCGCAGGGCTTCCAGCGCAGCAGCCTGCCGCTCAAGCTCCGCGCGTAGAGCCTCGCCACCCTGCACAACCCAGAGCAGTTCGTCGTGAGGGAATCCCGGTGTGTGTGCTTGAGCGTAAAGGAAGGCATACGTTGCGAGAGGGTCATGACCAGTCTAACCTGGTCCAAACTTGGTGACTGTCACATCCAAAGCAGGCAGTCCCACAGGTAGTCCATCTTGGGTTCAGCTCAGGGCCTGAGGGCGCGTAGCGCTTATAGAACTGTGTGCGGTACATACAAGTGAGAAAGTGTGCGGAACATACAACTGAAACACTCCCCTGAAGTCTGCTTGCCTGCGCCTCAAAGTCGCCGCCCTCGAGGTGCTCAAATGCGTCAGCCAGCGCGCTCCGCGTCTCTGCCAGCTCCTGGCGCGCCGCGTCGCGCTCGCGCTGCAGCGCAGCCAGCCGCGCCGCACTGCCTGCATTCTCCTGCTGCAGCTCTGCCAGGTTCCCCGCAAGCGCGCGGCCCTGCACAGGTTAGACGTGTCAATATAGGCACGTCACACGCGTACGCGCTGCAGTGAAACAATGCTGAAAGACTGCAAAAGCGCACGTCAGGGCAGGGCAGCGGGGCTGTACCTGCTCCTGGACTTTGAGCAGCCAGGCCTCCGTGCCAAGGCTTGCTTCTGTACCGGGCTGCGCCTGCAAAAGTAATAAGCCAGTGCCTGAGCGTCTTGTACTGTGACCTGCCGCTGCTTACAGTGTGGCCGAAACAGGTGCGTACAAGTATGGCTGCGCAGCGCCCAGCACTGCCGCTCACAGCTGAGAAGCTCAGAGATATCAGGCTAGGCCGCGCGCCTGGAGCAGGGAGATGACGTCTTCCAGTTCGCCTTGGCTCGCAGACGCTGCCAGGCTGCTCTTCCGTCGAAAGGCCGAGGGGTGCAAGCACGGCCCAACAGCTTGCGCCAGCGACGGGCAGCATTGCCTGCTGTGGGGTGCTTGCGGGGTACGCTGCCGCTGGAACGACCCACCAGCTGCTCCACCTCGCACTGAGTGACCCACGCAAACACGCATTGCGCTGTTCATGCAGCGCAGCAGTCCAGCCGTGCGTTTTGCTCCAAGGCTGCCATTTTTCTTCACTGACAACTTATGTTTTTATCGCACACTGAACCTCGGAACGGAACCAGGGAGTTTAAACCAAAGACCTGCTGAGGATGAGGGTTACAAGCACAGCTGGTGACAGGCAAAGTCTGAAAATAGCTCATCGCACAAGCCGAGCAAGGATGTCTACGTGCTACGCAGGTAACCTCCATTCAGTGTAAGACAGTGTTGCGTGCCTGCTATCAACCGCAGCTTGTTCAGCAAGCCTGGCTCTGTTGTGCAGCGGAGCAATACGAGCAGGACTTCCTTCCGTGCCGCCTAAACAACTGGGAGGTCGCGCACGCTGCCGTGCGCTGCGCCTCGCCGCAGGCCTGTGCGCAGTGTGGCTTGCGGGCTCACGGACACATACCTCATAAATTGCCACTTTGCCCTAAATCACCTATTAACTTGAAGCCGTTTCGAGGTGGCTTCATGAGAGAAAGCAGTGCAAGCTATGATGCGCAGCTGCGCACACAGCCACGTATGCCCTTCGCAGGGCTCTGGCGCCAGGAGACCCCTGGCGCGAGCGGGAAGGACAGCGGCGCTCGTCGACTCGCGCGGCCACCTGCTGCCACACCTTGCGCGGCGCTACACCGCGTTCGTGTCCGCGGACGAGGCCTGGCTATACAGCTCGGCGCGCTGGCCGCAGGTGCGCCAGAAGCGCCCGCCAGGGCTGCTGAGACACCCTAAGCAATGCGTTTCTGAACATATGTGCTGCGCGCTTCTCAGCCAAACGCAGCCATAACAACTGGCGGAAGGGCAACGATGGGATACAAGGGCATCCCCACAGGCTACCTGCCATCATCTACCGTGCACGTGCTTACAGTTGCAGAAGCAGGCTGCAAGGAACGCCTCTACAGGTAAGGACGGTCAGCTGAGCAGGACTGCCGGCTGCGCGGCTCAACTATGTGTCGTGTAACAACCTTGCAAGCGGTCAAAAGCAGGGCAGCGCAAATGCGCCAGAGCGGTGCACAGGGCAGCTCAGCGCACGCACATCATGTCGCATCCGGCTCCTCCGCGGCGGCCACCTCGAGCGCGGCGCCCGCGGCCGGTTCAGGCTCGGCGCCAGCAGCCGCCTCCGCCCGCCGCCGCTCCCGCATTTCCCTTTTCACCTTTTTGTGCTTCTTGTGCTTCTTGTGCTTTGCGCTAGGCTCGCCCTCAGCGCTCGCGGCGCCGGGCTCGCCCTCGACGCCTTGCGGCTCCCGCCGCCCCCTGCGGCGCCGCCGTCCGGCGGCCCATCCTCGGGCTCAGGCTCGGCTGCAGCGCCGCCGTTGGCCAGCCCGCCCGCAGGCTCAACCGCGTCCACCTTGGCCGCATCCTTGGGCGCGCGCGGCGAGCCAGCCGCCTTCAGCGCCTCCAGCGCGCCCAGCGCGCGCTTGCGCAGCAGCGCCTCCTCCTCGCGCAGGCGCGCGCTCGCCGCGCCCGCGCCGCGCGCAACCTCCGCGCGGCCGGCCCCGGCGTCGTCGCCGCGGCCGACGCTGCCCTCGCGCGCGCGCCGCGGCGACGCGGCCGCGTCGCGGCGGCCGCTGCGGCCGCGGCCGCGCTCCCCGGCGTCTGCGCGCTCGTGGCCACGGTCATCGTCGCGGCGCCCATCCGCCGCGCGGTTGCGGCCTCGGCCGTCGTCGCGGCGCCTGTCCTCAGTGCGCTCGCGGCCGCGGCCGTCGTCGCGGCGCCTGTCCTCGGTGCGCTCGCGCTCGCGCTCCTTCTCCCGCCGCCGCTCCCTGGGCGCCGGCGGTGTGCTCACCAGGCAGGCGCCCATGCGAATGCAGACGCACGCATGCAGGAGCGCGCCCCGCCGCCAGAGGACACTACGCCACACACACTACATCTGACACAATAGAAACATGGGAACAGGCACGCATGCCTATGCCTCATGCACTTTGCGCAGGTGCACCACTCAAGCTCCGCCAAGCAGTGCACCGCTCGCCGATGCGTGGTATATGCCAGGCGATATAGTAGGCACAACCCGGCAACAAGCAGAACCGTATCCACATCTTGAGAGTACTAGCAAGCGCACACGCTCAGGACAGGGCGGGGGCGGGGGGCGCACTCGTCGCGCTGCCGCTCGCGCTGCGCCTCGCTGCGCGCGCGCGCGCCGCGCTCGTCGCGCCTGTCGCGCGCGCGCGCGCGGTCGTCGCGCTCGCGGCTGGCGCGCCCGCCCGCCGCCGCCGGCTCCGCGCTCGCCTTGGCGTCGTCCACGGCCATGGGCCCCGCGCCCGCCATGGCATCCACAGCCGCGGACGCCACGCCCTGCTCCGCGCCGGGCTTGCCAGCCTCCGGCTCCATGTCCGCCGCAGAAGCTTCTGCCTGCCCAGCTTCGCGCGCGGCGTCAGCAACGACCGCCGGCTCGCCGCGGTCCTTTTCCCGGCTCACGCCCTTGTCGCTGGCCTCCTCGCGTTTCACCGGCTGCGGTCGGCTGCGCGAGCGGTCCCGCGTGCCGTCCGCGCGCGCGCGCTCGGACGCGCCGCGGCTGCTGCGCCGGCGCTCGCGCTCGCGCGCCGCGCTGGGCGTGCGCGACAGGCTCCTTGTGCGCTTAATCGGCCGCGACCGGCCGCGGTCCCCGCGATCCCGATCCTCGCGCCCCCGATCCGCCCGGCTGCCCCGCTCGTGCTCCGAGCGGTCATCGCGGCTGCGGGAGCGGCGGCGGCGCGGCGGCGTGGGCGTGCGGCGGCGGCGCGGCGGAGTCGGCGTGCGGCGCCGCCGCGGCGGCGTGGGCGTGCGGCGGCGGCGCGGCGGCGTGGGCGTGCGGCGGCGGCGCGGCGGCGTGGGCGTGCGGCGGCGGCGCGGCGGCGTGGGCGTGCGGCGGCGGCGCGGCGGCGTGGGCGTACGCCGGCGGCGCGGCGGCGTTGGCGGCGCGCGGCGGCGCAGCGGCGTGCGCGGGCGATCGGCGCGGTACCGAATGGTCGGCGACACCTCGCGCCGCCGCTTGACCCTGCAGCCGCAGACCGCGGTCATACGCTGCACACCCCGCCGATACTGCCAGTGCGCAGACCCGCCTGCGGCCAGGCACGGCGCGCTCACAGGCATGACAGGGCGGCGCCACGCACTTGGCTGGCGACTCGCTGCGCTCGCGCCGGGCGCCGGGCGCGCCGCCGCCCTCGTTGAGCCGCTTGGAGAGCGCGGCGATGGCGGACAACGCAGCGCCCTTGCCGTCTCCGCCTGCGCGCGGTGTGCGGGTGACGGCCGCACATGGTCCTCTCTGCGTGACGCGGGCCGCGCTGCTCTTGCAGAGCAGCACACCGACCTCCTCATGCAACTGCCGAGCAACCGTCCCGCTTGAGCATGCCACGCATGCACGGTAATCCGCAGCAGCGCAGGCTCGCGCCATCGACGGCCCGCTGCACCGCTCAGCAGAAAGTAGCAGTGACCCCCAGCGCACTGCCAGGGATGCATGAGCCCTGCCGCGCACTGCCCAGCGCTCCTGTGCACGCTGTCAGCCCTCGAGCATTTTCAGGAGCCAGGCACTGCGGCCATTGGCCTGCTTCGAGCGGGGCGGCGCACCCCCGGATGCAGCGGACGGCTGCAGCTTGGCCTGCGCGCGGATCGCGGCGACCTGCGCGGCCAGCTGCTGCGACTGCAGCTGCGCCATCGCCACCTGCGCGCAAGGCAGACACCTGCGCTTTTTTGGCCCGCCCCCGCCCGGCAATGCAGCTTACGGGCGACGCAGCTCGCCCAGAGTCGCACGGGCGGTACAGCGTGAGCGGCGGGGCTACACGCCGCAAGAGCGGCAGGGGGGCGCCGTCCAACGCGGCTCTGGCAGCCGCCCACGGGGAAGCAGCTCAGGCTGTCCCGCCGCGCCAGGAGCACGATGGCGCACGTGTGGCCAGCACTGCAGCACCTTCAGAACCAGGGGCGCGCGCCTGGTGCATCTGCTGCATCTGCAGCGCGGCGTAGGGGTTGACGGGCCCGGCCGCCACCGCGTCGCGCGCCGTCGCCGCCAGCTCCACCACGAGCGCGCGGTCGACCACGGTCATGCCGTGCATCGCCAGCCCCGCATTGGCCTCCTGCAGAGCCCCCCACGCCGAACTTGTTGAGTTGCGGCAGTGTTACACATGGCACGATGGCGTTTTGCAGTCGGCTGCACCACATGCGCGCAACACACCGCGAGCATGCCAGTCTTGTCAGACTCACGCAAGCGCAGTGCACAGCGCGCCAAGCAACATAGCAATGGCTGGTGTGCCACATCATAAGCTGCAACAGCGTTGTGCTCACTCATAGAGGCCCGCACCGTCGGCGTCGCGTACTCCACCATCGCGAGCTGCAGCTGCTCGCCGACCAGGTCGCACTTGGTCACCGTCCCACAGAAGCCAAACAGCTGCTTCAGCTGCGCGCGCGCCACCCCCCTGCCTCACGATGCTGAGCAGGGAGCTGCAGTGAAAGCATCCCCCACAGTGCCAACCTGACTTACTGACCGGCAAGGAGCAGTGAGAGGCATGCACGAACTCTTAGCACGTCCGTCGACAGGCACCCGCCAGCCGACGGGGACCTGCCAGAGTCTGCCGCTCTGCCGCTCAAGCACACGCCAAGCAGGGCGCAGGAGCAAAAGGCATGAATGCTGGCAGCACAGGCCAGCGTGCGCGCCTGGTCCGTGTTGACGGCCGGGTTGAGGTTGCCCACCAGCAGCGCGCGCCTGCACACGCTGTCGTCTGCCGGGAATGTGATTCTCGCCTCCTGCGCCTGCTGCGCCTGCCAGCGCGCACGCCCACACGGGTCAGCTCACTCCCCACACTGGAGGTGACCCCGCGGCGTGAGCAGCGCGCGTGCCTGGACAGTTCAGGCAGCCCCGCCACGCTAGAAGGCGTGGTACGGCTGAAACCCTTGCGCATGTGAACACTGCACAGCGCTGCGAGTAAAGAGCAGTGTGGGAGGCTGCAGCTGCCCTTGCACACGCATGCCCTGCCCCTCGCTGCTGCCTATCACAGCCGCCAAGGGCCCAGCTCACTCAGCTAGCACAGGCTCTGCACAGCCCGGAAGCCTCTGCGGCGTAAGGCACCAGCAGCGAGGGCAGCGGCGGCAGCACGGCCTGAACCCAGCCAGCCTTGAAGGCAAAAGAAACGGGAGCCTGCCAGCACATACAGGGCCACACCAAACCAAGCACCTCTTTTGAGGCTGGGGCTGAGGACTTAGCAGACTCCAACCCTGCGGACCCCTGTCCGCAAGCCTATGCAGGCACGCGGGCGCGCGCCAGCAGCGAGGGCGGCGGCAGCAGCGCGGCCTGCGCGGCCTGGACTCTGGCCAGGTTGGTGCGGTCAATCTGGAACGCCTCCGCCAGGCCGGCGCTGATGCCCGCGATCGGCTCGGCCGGCGGCGGCAGCGGCAGCGGCTGCTCCACGACGGGCTCTGGCGGGCTGAAGAACACAGGGAAGGGTGACCCGCCGAGCGCAGCCCCGTTTATCTCGACACTCAGCTATGGTCCACCCCCGCCACGCACGGCCAGCTCCGTCAGCCCCCGGCGCAAGCTTTGTTTCTGGGTTCTCCTTGCAGCAGGCAGCTCAGGAATGCAGCAACTAGGGCAGCGCAGGGAGCAGCAGGCAGCGCGCGCAGATACAAGCGAAGGAACGAAAACAAAGGGTGCGCCGCACCTCGTAGTCGCCGCGCGCGGGCACGGCGTAGGTGCAGATGTAGGTGCCGTCGCCGGCGTCGCGCACGTCCGGGCTCACCGGCTCGGCGCCTGCCGCGCGCGCGGACGTGCCCGGTGTGACCCGCACCACTACGTACGCGCCACCCTCACGGATGCGTGTGCCGCGCGCGTCCTTGGCTGTCACGTAGAACGTCACGGCGGCCTGCGCTGCGCCGCCCTGGTAGCCCGGGCCGCCCATGGTGCAGCGCTCTGGATCGATGGGCCCAGGCGGCAGGTCTGTCTCATCCTCATCTGAGGACGAGGACTGCGAGTAGTCAGACGGCTCGCCCGCTGCGTCTGCGACAGCCCCCGCCGGCACAATGGCAGTCTCCGGCTCGGGTTCGGGCGAGAACTCTGTCTTCCATGCGGACATGGCGACCGGAGCCGCTCGCCGGGGGCTGGCGCAGCGCAGACAGGCCGCAGCCGCTGAGCAATTGGCTTTGCGCAGCCTTGCGGAAGGCGGTTCTGGCTAGGGCCGCAACCCTCCCGTGCTCCTGGTCCTGGAGCGCAGGAAACGCAAGTGGCAGAGACTGCTTTAATCTAGACTAAGCAATGCACGATCGTTAACGAATGACAGCAGAGGCGCACGTGCCCGGGCTGGCTCCGGCTTTCGGCCAGCTTGAGGCCCTCCGCAGCACGACTAGCTTGGCGCTGCGCCTGCTCCTGGTGGTGCTGCACTGCGCGGCCGCGTCTGCCTGGCTGCACGCACAGGCCAAGCGGCGGCCTCCTGGATGGCCGCGCCTGGCCGTGGCGGCGCCGGTGGTGCTGATGAATATGGTCGTGCCGCTGCTCATCGACCCCAAGGCAGAGATATGCACAGCGGCTGCAGTCTCATTTGAGCTGGTGTGGCTCAGCAGCTTCAAGGCGCGCCGCGCGGCTTTGCTACGAGGTTGAGCGTGGTGCAAGTGGAACGCCCGTGCGCTGCAAAGCTGCAGTTGCTGCAGGAGACGTGCCAGGTGGGTAACTGCTTGCCGCCAAGAGGAACTAAGGCAAGGGGCTGTTGGCAGCTGGAAGCGCCGCAGCGCCTAGTTTGCGCACACAAAAAAAATTCGCAGAGTGGGGACGCGCAACACGCAACGCTGGCAGCCTGCTAGCGTCAGCTGCACGTCTCTCTCCCACCATGCAGCAGAGTGTCTGGCAGCAGGCGACCCGTTCAGCTTCCAGCTGATGGCCGCGCAGGTGCTGGGCCTGTGCCTCAACCGTGGGCCGCTCTGCGAGCCCCTCAACCTGGTGCAGTTCTTTGCCGTCTTCACGCTGCCAATCACGCCACAGGCCATCTTCAACGGTGCGTCACTGCCGCCATGGCTAGCAGCTCCTCACGAACACGTGCTGCAATACGTACGCAACCTGGCTTGCACAGTATTGTGCCAACAATGTATGCTGTAAGTAAGGCAACTGTGTAGCAAAGTGGTACGTCTTCCCGCGCAGCGTTTCTGTGCGAAAAGCTTCTCTGTGCCTGCCAGCCCTGCAACAGAGCTAGGTAGTATTGAATTTGGCAAGCTGGTTGCTGCCGGTGGCTCAGTAGCAGGCCACCCAGCGCTTGCGAGTGCTCCACAGCTTTGCCTCCTCGTCACTCATGTCCCAGGACTGCCACCCTCCAACGCTGGCGGGCAGCACCTGACGGAGCGCAGCCGCTGCTGCACGCTTTGCAACTGGTCGCCCTTGGTTGAGGGTCGGCGGGGGTGTGCGCCGTAAGACCCTGTTGTCTCCACAGTGGCCGTGCGCAGGCGGCGAGCACGAGCCGGTGAAGGAGTCGTTGACAGTGGCCGTCAACGGCTCCGGGGCGGCGGCCAAGGAGCAGGACGCGCGGCCGGCGCCGCGCGCGCCGTCCAACGCGCGCCTGGGCGAGGACGGCGGCACGCGCGCGCAGCTGCTGGCGCGCTGCGCGACCAAGGCGGCCGCGCTCGGCGCCATCGTGTTCCTGCTCACGTCGCCGCGCGTCGCGCTGCCGCGCCTCGCGCAGGAGCTGCTCTACGGTGCGCGCGGGCGCCCTGCCGGGCGGCCCGCGCCCTCCCCCCCTTCCTTGCTGACAAGGGGCCTGCTTGGACAGCGGTGCGCATGCGCCTCAGCGCCCCTCGACACACACATCGTGCGCGGCGTGCTTGTGCTGCGGCGTGCGATCTTGCAGTCCGGCCTGGGCCAGCCTGCGTGCGGTGGACTGCGCATGCCTGATGCCTGCTGTGTGCCCTGTGTGGCTCCAGCGTTCGGGCTGTACGCTTTCCTGGGCTTCCTCATGGATGGGCCCGCGTCGCTGGCGACCGGCATGATCGGCCTGCAAATCGCGCCCCAGTGCGCCCCTGGCGCGCCCGGCGCGGCGCCCACGCCGCGCTGCCTGCATGTGTGGGCCGCTGGGCGCTGCAGCAGGGTGGGGAGGAGGCTGTGACGAGACGCCACTGCATGCTGTAGCTGTACAGGCCTGGGAGGGTGGCAACATGCGTGCAGGCGCTGCTGCCTCCAGGCACGGGCTGGTCCTCTCTGGGCGAGCGCGCAGCAAGATGCGTGGTTGCGTTACTCCGCATTTCTGCTGCTATTGCTCCAGTCACGCTCTCATGCAGCATCTGACCTGAGCACACTGGTATCTGGTCAGAGGGCTCTCTGCAAGCCTCGCTCATTGTAATGTCTCGTCCTGCGCGCAGCTTCGACCGCCCGTTCCTGTCCACCTCCCTGTCAGACTTCTGGTCGCGCCGCTGGAACCTGGCGCGTGCCTGGCGTTGCCATGCAAGCCCATATGACTTTGGAGGGGCATTCCTAGTCAAACATGCTCAGTGAGTGTGCATCAATCATTAGCTCTGGTTATTTGGCATTTGAGCTGAACATGAGCTTGCCAGTTCTGCAGGCATGCAACCAGCAGTGTTATGAGTTTAAGATACGGGACGCCGCGCGGCTGAAGCATGGTGCGGCCGCAGACGGCCGGCAACGCGCTGCGCTTTTTCGTATATGACCCTGTGTACGAGGGGCGCCTCATCCGCGACCCGGCCTTTGCGCCGGCGCTGAGCCGCAGCCGGCGGTCGCTCGGCGTGGCCGCCGCCTTCGTCATGTCCGGGATCATGCACGAGCACCTCTACTTGTGCGCCCCTCAGGATGGCCTGTCAAAGCAGACCTGAAGGGACTTGGTCACTGGGTGTTGAGGTGCAGTCCTGCGCCTTTGGGGCTGGCAGGAAGGACTCGCTGGCCTGTTTTGCAGCATCCATTCCGCACTGTCGTGCTGTCTTGCACAGGCTGTAGCTAAGCGGTTACAGAGTACAGGGGCATCAATGGTAGCCCAAGTACAAGCCTGGTGGGCGAGAGTCGTCCTGCTGCCGCGAGCAGGCCGCCGGCTGAGCGGGGCGGCGCGCCGCGCAGGTACTTCATGGGCCGCGCGACCGGGCGCTGGTTTGCGTTCTTCGCGCTGCAGGGGCCGCTGCTGTGGGCCGAGGGGCACCTGCGGCGCGCGGCGCGCGCGCGGCGCTGCGCGCTGCCGCCCGCGCTGGCGACGCCGCTGACGCTGGGCGTGCTGCTGGCGGTCGCGCACGTCCTGTTTTTCCCGCCGTGCACGGAGACGGGTCTGGCCGACCGCGTCGTCGGCAACATCCGGACGACGTACGCGGGCGTGCTGCGCGCCCTGGGCGGCCCCGCGCTGAGCCCCTGACGGGGCCCGCGCATGCGGCGCGGGGCGCGGCGGCTCGTCCTAGCGGGCTAGAGGCGCTGCAGGGATGCTGGGTCGTCATGGGGTGGGGGCTTTCTGGCCTCTCTGGCCTGGAGGGTGCGGAAAGCAGGCGAGAATGACGCAGAGTCGAAGCGACGTCATTGGGAGCCGCAACCTAACTGGCGGCGCCGCCGACGCATGGCGCCAGCGCGAGTCTTCCCGCCAGGACCGGGGTCAGTTGGCGGGTGGCGAGGCCAGAACAGGATGATGCGTGCTAGGCTGCAGGGCGCTGGAAGAGGTCCCTGCTGTTATGGTCGCCAGGAATGCAATGCAATGGAGGGCTGCAGCACGATTGCTGGGTGTCGCAAGGGCCCTGCTTGCCTGCAGGCGCCGCCACTGACAATGCATGGCTGTCCATATCGGGGCAAGGACAGGCATGATGCGCAAACTCCGCGGTAGACAAATAGCTGCAAAGTTCCGAGTGTGGCCTGGCAGGTTCGGAGGGTGTGCAGGAGATCCTCCTGCGCACTGCATGTCTAACCTACCCTAGCCGCGTTGGGGCGCTCCGGAGCGTGCTGCGCCATGCTTATCTCGCTGTCTTTATACGCAGGATGAAAGGGTCAGCTTTCAGGCAGCTGGTTGTGTCGGTTGGCTGTTGGCTCCATGTCTGGGTCCATTTGTCAGAAACCAGTGCGGAATTTGTGGTGGAATATGAGCGATGCGAGCGTGGGCGTACTGGCTTTGTATATTGGACACACAGAATGCATGTCTGGACGATGCATGCCTGCGGCCAGCATTGCAGGGTTTGTGGGTCTGCTGCATCGGCACCGCCTCACTGTCTGCGCACACCGGCACGGGTGAGCGAGGAGTCGCGGCTTGAATATGCATGTGGCGCATTGCGTGGTGTGGCGGGGCAATGGCTCGATTGCCTCTTATGTTTAGAGTGTGTTATGCTCAGCACACACTTCTCAGCATGGTAGCGCAAGCATGCCTTGCCACAAGGAATTCTGCAAACGTGCTGGGGACCGTTGCACCTCTGATGGCGCTTAGCTGTGATGGAGCTCTGATGGAACCTGCGGTGATGGCCCTGTCGCCACAGAGCTCATGGTCAAACCAGAGAGCCTGCTGCTCAGACGTCTGGAATGTTGCTCGAATGTGCAGGCATGCCTGAAGGCAGAGGGCGCCGGCGGATTCCGCCATCGGGGGCCCTGCAAAATGTGGTCAACATAAAAAAGGACTGGGCTGGAAGCTGCACACGTCCCACCATCCAGTTATATCCTTGCATAGCTATTGCGCCATAGCTATTGTGCGCGCACAGTGCAAACCACGGCAGCACAGGAACAGTGTCAAGTGGTGGTGCAGGGCAGCTGCAGCATTGCGCGCAGCACGGTGCACCCCTGCAAGAGCCCTGCAGACGTGACTAAACCAAAAAGCACGGCCGCTCGGCGCGCACCGGCGGCCGCGCTCGAGCACCCTGGAATCAAAGCAAGGGGCTCCGCGCTGTGCAAGTACTCACAAGTATGGCTCACAAGCGCGCACTCAATCAGCGCAGGCATGGACAATACACCACAGAACGCGGCACCCTGCGACAGACCGCTCCCTCCTCACGCTGACCGCGACGCTCAGCAGGCAGCCACTCAGCCTGCTGACCGCTAAACACACAAGGTCCCACAGACCCTCCCTCGCCGCCCTGCCGGGGGGTGCCGAGCAGGAGCGCCCGCCGCGCCAGCGCAGCCGGCAGCCGCGCCGGTGATGCACGCCGCACGGCGCAGGCACTGTGCGGCGCACGGCGCAGCCCCACGCCGCAGCGCGCCCGGGCACCCCGCCATGCCAGCCTCAGTGCACGGCCTGCCGCGGCACGGCGGGCGGCAACGCGGCGGGCGGCGGCGACGGCCCGCGCTTCAGCGCGCGCCGCTCCTGCAGCGCCGCCAGCCCCGTGGGGCCGGAGCCCAGCGGACTGAACTCCGCCGTCACCCGCACGGCTCCCTCCACCCCGGCCTGCCCTCCGCCGGCGCTGCCGTCCGCGGCCTCCGGGGTCCCGGGCTCGCCGCCGCGGGCCCCGTCGGACGGGGGGGCTGGCGTCAGCGGCGGGGGCCGCGCTCCAGCGGGCGCAGCCGGCCCTGCCGCCAGCCCGCCATTGGCCAGCACGTCCCGCGCGCCGCCAGGCGCGCCCGCGGGACCCCCGCGCGCGGGCAGCGCGGCAGGGTGCTCCGCGCTGGCGGGCGGGACGCCAGGCGCGGACGCCGCGGGCGTCAGCGCGCCCGGCGGCACCGCGCTGTGCGCCGCGATGTCAAACGGGTCCAGCTCGGGGCCGCGCCCGGACGGCGCATGCGCGGCGGACGCGCCCGCGCCCGCGCCCGCCGTGTCAAGCCCCGCGGCTCCTCGCATGCTGGACTCGCTGAACGCCCGGCCAGCCGCGTCCGCAAAGGGCGTGCCACCAGCCGCCGCGCCTGCTGCTGCCGCAGATGGCCCCGGCGCAGCGGAATCGGGCCCAGAAAGGCCCCCGCCGTTCCTAGCCTCGCCGCTCGTGCCCGCGCCGGCCGCCAGCCCGGGCCCCGCCGCGCCGCTGCTGCCAAAGGCGCCAGGCTCGCCGGCGGCTGGCTGCGCCCTGGACGATGCGGGCGCGCCAGGGTCTGCTGGAACCCTGCAGCTGGGCCCCGCCGCCGCCGCTGTCGTCCAGGGTCCAGGTGCCGGGCCGCTTGTCCGCTCCGACGCAGGGCCCAAGGACGCCCCCCTGCGCCAGAAAACATGTTTACAGACATTCCCATGGCATTGAACAAACGCGATCTCCCTGGCCGCGGCAACGACTTTGTAGCCACTTTGATAACACAAATTCCACAGAATGTGCGCGCACGAAACTCGGTAACATGGTTGGGCGGGCGCTGGGCAGCCCCGACGCGCGCGCGGGCGGACGCCAAGCGCGCCTGTCGCCGCCGCTGGCGAAATCGCCGGCGCTCGTGCCGGTGGCGGCCGCCGCCGACGCCGAGCCCGAGCTGGAGCGCTCCAGCCCCGGCGTCGCGGCGCCGCCCGGCCGCGGCGCGCCGGCCGCGGCCACGCCGGGCGGCGGCGCGGTGGGCGAGCGGAAGATGGCATTGTAGACGTCGAGCGCGGTCGGGCGCGCGCCGGGGTCGACGCGGCGGCACGCGCCGATGATGCGGTCCACCTCCGCGGGGCACTCCTCCGGCACGCTGCGCGCGCGGGGCGCCGCGCCGCCTCAGCGCGCTCCCGCACCGCTGCGCCTCTTCATGACACGAGTGCATGATCAAGGCCAGGCCGCAGGGGGGACATCGACGGCGAACGATCGCACGCCCTGCAGGGCCTGCAGAGCTCTGCGGGCACAGGCGGTTCGACCCGCGTGCATCGATGGCAGCCTGCACACACAGGTGTGCCTCGAGGTGCGGCTGTGGAACCGCACGCGCACCCGTTTCTAGCAAACGAGGCCACAACCTGCTCAAAACCACACGCAAGTGCCCACGCGGGGAGGTGCTAACAGTGGATGTGCAGCAACCATGGGAGGAGGTCGCCGCACTGCCCGGTGCCCGGCTGACGCATGCGCACACGCCGCCTCCCCTCACGACACAATAGTGACGGCGAGAAGGCGGGGGGCGCACTGCAGGTCGCGCAGCTGGCGCATGTGCGGCCGCTCGCCGGTGACCACCTCCCACAGCACCACGCCCAGGCTCCAGATGTCCGCCTTCTCGCTGCACTCCAGGCCCGACAGCACCTGCGCGCCAGGGTAGGGTTAGGGTAACCCTATCCTAACTGCCCACCGACGGTTGGCGCAGGGACGCGGTGTCGCGCAGCCGGCCGGACGCCACGCCCCGGCTCCCACTGCAGGCGCCCTCGCCGCGCTCTGGCCCGCCGTCGACCGCTGACTCTGCGGCCGCTCTGCGCCCACGCCCGACGCATGATTCTCTGCCCCTCCCCGTGTTTGGACTTGCAGTGGGGAGCGCGGCGCGCACCTCGGGCGCGGCCCAGTCGAACGTGCCCTCTGTGGACACGCAGGTGTTGTCGCGCGTCAGGATCTTGGCCAGGCCCACGTCCGCAATCTTGGCCGTGCCGTCGCGCGCGAGCAGGATGTTGGCGCTCTTCAGGTCCAAGTGCATGACCTTGCGGCTGTGCATGTGATGCAGGCCGCGCACGACGTCCAGCGCAATCTGGCGGCCCCTGCGCGCGCGCGGCCCCTGAGACACGTCGGCGCTAAAAATTTAGGATACAAAAGAGGGTAAGCCAGGGCTCGCTGCCGCGCTGCACGACCCGGCAGCGGCGAACGGCGCGCGCCGGCGGCGCCCGTGGCAGGCGCCGCGCTCGCGCCGCACTCTCTCAAAAGCACGGAACGCCGTACGTGCGCGTCGACCTGGTGGCGCCTGCTCGAGCCGGCGCTGCAGGCGGGCCGGCGTGGCGGCGCGACCAGGGCGCGCACCGGCGGTACCATGAGAAGACGTGCTGCGAGTCCTTGGATAGCGCGCGCCACAGGTCGCCGCGCGGCAGGTACTCTGTCACCAGCATGATCTGCCCCGGGTTGGGGCTCGCGCCCAGGAACTGCGCGCGCGCGCGGCCCGGCGGTCGGGCGCGGGGCGCGAGGCGAGGGGCCAGCGGGCGCACGACACGCTTGCGGCTGGAGACCGGCGGGCGCATGACACGCTTGCAGCTGGGACGCCGCGCGGCGCTGCACATATACGTGCGCGCGCGCGCACGCTGCAGGCTGGGTTGGGGCACAAACAGCTGCAGCTGCGCGCAGGGCTCCTGGCGCCTTCAAATGAGCACCAGCGCCATGCTGCGTGGTGCCCGAGCAGAGTGCAACGGCCCTAGAAGCCCTGCCTTGCATTTTCACAAGTGTCCCCGGGCGCTGCGCCACCGCGCGCGCGGCAGCACGAGCAAGGGCAGAGCGGCAGCAGCGCGGGCAGCAGCGCGCGCGGCGGTGCGCGCGGAGGCAGCGCGGGGGCGGCGCGGCGCGCGCCTGCACGATGTTGGTGTGCCGCAGCGACTTCAGGATGCCGACCTCATTGCGGAAGCGCGCCTGCTCCTTAGGCGAGTGCCCACGCACAAACTTCACCGCCACCGGCGTGCTGCCCTGCAGCATGCCCTTGTACACCTGCGCGGCAGCATTAGGGTAGGGTAAGGTACCGCTCGGCAGCCGCCCGCGGCGCCCACGGCTGCCTGCATGCGCCTCCAATGGCTCCCCCTGGTTTTCATCGGGGTCTTCATACAGGCGTGTACGGCGGCGCCTGTGAGGCGCGCCGGAACGGTGCGCCGCGGCTAGGCTGCCACTCGCTGACGAGCATGCGCTTGGTCGCGGCTTTGAGACAACCGCTTGACGTTGCGTGCTGTGGGCTGCGCCGGCCATGAGCGGCGGCCGGCGCACCGAGCCGTAGGCGCCGCTGCCGAGCTGCCAGTCGTTGCCGCGCGGGTCCTTGCAGATGATGACGTCGTCCGGCCGGATGAACCAGTCGCCGGCCTCGTCGCCGCCCAGGCCGCCCGGCCCGCTGCCGCTCGCGCTGCGCCAGGTGTCCAGCGCGGGCGCGGGCACCATGAAGAATTCCTCGTCCGGCATCGGGAAGCTGCGCCCTCCGCCGCCCGCGCTCGGCCCGCAGCAACCCTGACCCTACCCAAACCCTAACCTATTGTGGCCCTATAGCGCTTAGCGCTGTCTCGCTCAGCTCGCGGCGCGCCCACATGCAGCCCACACCCGGGCTGGACAAGGCCAGTCCTGTGACGCCGCTGTCGCGAGCGCTTTGCAGAAAGCACAAGGTTGCGGCCTGCCCTGAGCACTGTCTGCGAGCACGGCGGCGGGCGGGCGCGCTGCGCGTCGTCGTAACCTTATCCTACGTCCCATCTGCAAGCCCCATCTGCAAGCCAGGTCGCTGTGGGCGCGGTGGCGGGCCGCGCACTGCGCGTCGTCGCCGGTGCTGTTGCGCGCGGCCAGCAGGTAGGACGCCGAGCGCAGCGGGCCCATCCCGGGCAGCAGCGGGCGGTCGCTGCCGCTGATGCTGGACGGCGACGGGTGCTCGCCCACGCCCAGCGGCCCGCCGCCATAACCGGCCGTGTACGAGCCGCCATTGAGCAGGCAGGATACGTCCGCGCCGCCGGCGTGCCCCGCCACGCTGGACGCAGAGTCCTTGGCGCGGCCCATCTCCACGATCCCCGCGATCGTCGCGTCCGCGCCCGCGTGCCCTGCCGCAGCCGGCAGCGCTTACTCCACGACCGGCTCTATTTGCAGCTGCTAGAGCGCTGCCTGCTCGCAGCATATAGCGGTCCATGCGAGTGCTCGCGGTAACACGGCAAGTGTGCGGCGTGTGGGTTGGCGCGCTGCGCCTGTGCGCCAGACCCCCTGGCACGCCCATCAATATGATGCACTAGCCTATGGGAACACCCCAAAACTCGGCATAGCTTGACAATGCTGCACAGTCTGTCTCATGTGTTGCCGCGATCGTGCGCGGGTCCGTAGGTTCTGACACCGGCCTACCACAAGCTCGGTTTCAGCGCCAGCGCCCGGCACAGGCCGGTCCAGGCACCCGCCCGCAGACCGCGCACCTGGGAAGGAGCCCGGCCCGCTGAGGTAGCCCTCGCCGGGCTTGGCGGCCAGGCCGGCCTCACGGTCGCGCGCCTTGGCGCTGCCCGGCTGCGAGCCGCCGGCACCCTTGCGGCGCCACCAGCAGCCGGCCGCCAGCGCGACGGCCACCAGCGCCAGCACCGCCACCGGCACCACCACCGCTGAGCGTGCCGGGCCTGGTATTAGGGCTCTGGTAGGGTTTCTTCCCTGTCCAAGTGGACTCGCTGCGCACAGGCATGCATGCACAGCACAGAGGCCCTGACGGCTCAGGGCAGGGTCTGTCAGGTAAGCTCAGGGCCCCTCCGAGCGCCCGCAGCGTCAGAGGAGATCGCGCGCACGCGTGCCCCAGCAGGCAAGCGCACGGCCGAGCAGCTGCGCTCCCACGGCAGAGCGGCCGGACATGCAGCACAGGCACGGCTGCACGCACATCAGCGCGCGGGCGCACCGGCAATAATGTTGGTGGTGTGCACGCCGTCGCTGCGCGGCGCGGCCGCGCCGACCTGCGCCGCGCCCGCCGCCGGGCCCCCCGCCGCCGCCGCGCTGGGCCCCGGCGCCTGCGCGGGCGCGGCGCCCGGCGCGCGCGCGGGCGCCAGCGCGGCCGCCGGCACGGCGGCCGCGCCCGCGCCGGTCGGCGCGGGCGTGGCCTCCGTGTTCTGCAGGCGGTTGGCGGCGGCGGTGATGCCGGCCTGCGTGGCATCGATGACGGTGTTGACCACGGAGTTGAGCGGGCTGTTCTGCGGGTTGGGCGGCACCAGGCCCGGCGGCAGCGCCACGTTGGCCGCCTGCGGCACGATGGACAGCGCCATCGGGCTCCTGCGCGCGCGCGCGCCGCGCGCCGCCTCAGCGCCCCGCCCGCGCCCGACTCTCCGGGCGGCCGCGCGCCCGCCCGCCGCCCTGCACGGACCAAGCGCCGGCGGCGCGCCGGCCGCACGTTCCGCGAGCAGGCCGCCCACCGACGCGCATCAGCAGGCCGCGCTCACGGCCTCTGCAGGCGCCAGCCGGCAACGGCTGCGTGCGCTGCGTGCGCGCGGGGCGCGCGCGGGCGCCAGGCGCGCACCCGAAGATCTGCGACGCATTGGGCAGCACGGCGGCCAGTGGCTTGCTGAACGCGCCGCCGGGCGCCGGGTCGGGCACGTCGGCCACGTCCTGCGTGCTGGCCGGCCACAGCAGCGCGTCCACCACGTGCACGACCGTGCTGCACACGCCGTAGCTGGCCAGGATGCGCGCGCGGCTGCCCAGCAGGTCGCCCACCAGCGCCTGCGCGCGGTCGGTGTCTCGCTTCACTTGGTGAGCATCGCGCTGAACTTGGAGACGAACACTGTCGGCATAGTATCGAGCACACGGCGGCCCGCTCGGAGCCGCGCAGGCGCAGGCGCAGGCGCCCTGCGGCGCGCACGTGAGCCTCCCCACACAGCACGCAGCACAGAATGTCTGTGGTTGGCGGCCTGCTGGGCAGCAAACCCGATTGGAGCTGCGCAGGCGCCCCGCGGCGCGCATGTGAGCCTCCCCACACAGCACGCAGCAAAGAGAACCCGTGATAGGCGACGTGCTGGGCGGCGGTTCAATCGGAGCCGCGCAGGCGCCCCGCGGCGCGCACGCGGGCCGCCCACGCGGCGCGCAGCGAGCAGAGCGCGCCGGCGAGCGGGCTCGAGGCGGCCGCACCCCTGCCTGACCGGAGCCCGGGCGCAGGTTCGAGGGCGGGCGCCGCGCCTGCTTGCCGGCCAGCAGGCTGCCGGACGGCAGCACAAAGCGCAGCGCGTAGGTCGCGTTGCCGGGCTCGCCGGGGCCGGCCACCACACGCGCGAGCACCGTCTCGGCCGACCCCGCCTGGCCCAGCTGGTCGGCGCTCTGCGCGGTGGGCAGCATGTTGTACAGCCAGACGCTCGCGCGCTTGGCCGGCGGCAGGCCCGCCGCCGCCTCCGCCGCCACCGCCGCGTGCAGCACTGCGCGCCGGGCGGGCGCGGCGTCAGGCGCGGCGTCAGGCGCAGCCCGACCCTCAGCGCCTGGCCGGCAGCAGGCCGCCCCCGCCGCGACGCAGTTTTACAGCGTGTGTCATCAGGCGTAACATCGATGGCGGCTTTGCGCCACCTTATCGAGGCCAAGCACCGCCTCTCAGAGCGCGGTCAACGTCAGAGCCCCCGCCGTGGCTTCAGCACAGCAGGCGCGGTGTCAGCGTCACAGCCCCCGCCATGGCTTCAGCACGTCAGGACAATGTGCGCCGCGCCGCACCGCCGCCCAGCGCCGCGCTGTCGTTGCCGTACGCGGCGTCGGACGGCAGGAAGAATGTGAAGCCGGTGCCCGGGTGCGGCACCACGCCGCGCGCCGCCGCGTCCGCGCTCATGTACTCGTGCAGCGCGTGCGACACATTGAAGCGGGGCTTGAACAGGTCCAGCGCGGTGGCATTGCAGGACTGCGCCAGCGCCGCCTGCGCCGCGCGCCCGCGTCGGAGATTGCCGCTGCGCGGCGCCACGGCCAAGCACCAGGTCGCTGCCACTGGCGCTGTCGCTATGACAAGCCCCACAGAGATGTGCGTAGCGCACGCTGGGGCTGCACGACCAGCACAGGCTCCTCATGCGACCGGCAACGACCTGAAGCTGCCGCGCAGCGCGCATGCTCTGACCGGCGCCCCACAGTGCCTTGCGAGCAGGCACCCTATGTGGCCGAGCAGCGCCCTGCAGCCAGGGCCGCTCCGGGCCTGCCCGCAGCGCGCCAAACCCCGTGATGCCCCCACTCACGCGCGCCCCGACAGAAAGTGCTCCCCGTGCGCCGCCCCGCCGACCTGACGCCGCCAGGGCACATCTGTGCGCGCTGATGCGCAGCGCAGCCAGACGAGGCGCGCTGCCAGACCATGCGCCGCGCGTGCGCCGCGCGAGGCCTCCCTCCCCAAGGATCTGAGGCCCCTAGCAGGCAGACTGCCTGCTCGGCTATCGCAGCGCCACCCAGGGGCGCAGCACGCGCGCTGCGCGCAGCGCGGGCGTGCGTCCAAGGTCCCTCGAGCGGCGCACACGGCCGCCATACGAGCCTGAGCGCGGCAGGTGACTGCAGGAGCGTGCCCCGGGCCCAGCCCCCGCCTGCATGCCGGCCCAGCTCCTGAACCAGCCTTCCTACACATCCTTGCCAGGCCCCCGCCAAACCCACAGCTGCCACTCCGTCCTTGCAGCCAGCAGGCGGGCCCAGAGAGGCCAGGCCACGCTGCAGGCCGCTCCTGAGGTCCGCGACCGGCTACGACGGATATTGGGCCGACCAGCCCCTCAGGTCGCCCGGACTAGCGATCCCCCGCCCGACTCCGCCCCATCTGACTGCCATCTGGCCTTAGCAGCGCGCCGCGGGGCGTGATGGCCGCCCCCACACGCCAGACTAAGCCTACCAGCTGTCACCTCGCCAATTACCTGGCCAGCCGCAGGCGCCGCGACGGCCGCCAGCAGCGCGCACGCCAGCAGTGCGCGCCCGCGCACGCTCATTGCATCGCCTTCCGCGCAGCGGAAGCTCTGGAACTGCTCACTGCTGCTTTGCCTGATGCTCACTTTGGAGCCAAGGCAGGTTCAGGGAATAGGGTGACAACAGGCATGCGCCAGGTGCCTAGAGCACCGGTACCGCTTGCTCTAGGCCGCTGATGTATGTCTCGCCGGCTGCGTGCCCATTGTGCACAGCATGCTCATCCCCCGTTTGCTGCGCTGACCATAACTGCACCTGATGGCGGGCAGCGCCGCATTGGTCTGCGCCGCATCATTTCTGCTTGACAGCGGTACCTTTTCTAGGAACAACTTATGTGTGAAGTGATGGATACGCGGAGCGCCTGCGAGTCAGGGCACGCACAGGCGTGGAATGTTGTGCGGCGGCGCGGTGCTCAGAGGCGACCGGCAGCGCTTAGCTCTTACGCAGGTACTTTCAAGTATCGTGCACAGACTCAGTCGTCCAGGCCGTCTCCAAAAGCTACAAGTGAGCGAGCTGAGTGTTTGCACGTGCATACTCCCCATACAATGCTGCAATGACTGGCTTACTACAGCAAGGCTGCCTGGCCAAGCTCGCTTGTCGGGCGCGCCAGCAGGCAGCGAGCAGTGCAGCAATGTCCCTGCCCCCCAAGGAGCTGCTGCTGCTGCCCCGGAGGGACGCCGCGCCAGGCGGGGGCCCCCGGAGCGCACGCTGGAGGAGCGCGCGCGCTTCCTGTGCTCCAAGGTCAGGGAAGCGCAGGCCGAGCTGCAGGGGTCGGCGTTCTACAGGTGCCGCAGCACGTACAGTCCAGCGCCACAACACGCCCTGCGTAACTCGCGCTCCCTGACAACGCTGACGCCAAAGTTCCCCTGTGTTCTGCAGCTGTTATCGCACAGACGTCCTGCATGTACTGTCTGCTTGCAACGCACTCCACTGTGGCAGGCTGACTTTTGTTAGGCACGCAAGAGTGCACCTTCCAGTTCGGGAATGAGGCAGATTTTCCCGAGGGGAAGAGCTTGCCGCGTGCAGGGCGCTGCTGGCATGCATGGCGGAGGCGCAGGCGCGCAGCGCGCCGCCGCCGCCGCCAGACGCGCCCTGCGAAGCTGGCATGCGCTCCGCCCGCGCGGCCGGGCTGCGCCTGCCGCTCTCGTCCCTGGACGGACAGCACAGCTTGGCGGCCCGCGGCGGCGGCGGTGGAGGGGCTGCGGCGGCGCCCCCCGCGCCCCCTGCAGACCTGCCTGAGGCGCCGCGGGACGCCCCGCGCGAGCGCCTGGCGCGCGCGCACGGCACGCCGGACGCGGCAGAGCCGCTGCGAACAGCGCCAGGCGGCGCGGCGCGCGGCCCGCCGGCAGCAGCCCTGGCTGAGCGCTCCGGGGGGCCAGAAGATGCGCACGCTGAGGCAGGCGCGGCCGCCGCGGCGGCCGCGGGCGGCGAAGCCAAGTCGCCGCAGCTCCAGGCGCAGCCCGCAGGGGCGCCTGCGCTGCCGGAGCCTGGCGCAGCCCCGGGTCAGGGCAGCGGGCCGCCCGCACCCGCCGCCCGGCGCGCTCAGCTTGACGCGACAAGCGCGCCTGCTGACGGGTCTAGCGGTGCGGCGCGGCCCGCGGCGGGCCAGCCGGCGCAGCCGGTCACGAATGCTGAGCCTGCAGCGCGCCTTAGAGCGGCCGGCGCTCAGCCGGGCGCGGCCAGCCTCCAGGCCGCATCATGGAGCCCGTGCTGGCGCTGGGATGCGGTGGAGGCGCTAGTAGTGTTCGGGCTCGGCTCGCTCGAGGGCGGCCCCGCGCCGCGCTACCAGCTCGCGCTGGCGCTGCTGCTCGCGCAGCGCCTGCCCGCGCTCGCGCGCCCGGCCGAGGTGCGCGCTCCTGCTCCAGGCGGCGGCTTGTCGGTCTTGCCGCGAGCGCTGATTTGTCCGCCTGTCTTCCCTGGGGGAGTTTTTTCTTTCAGACAATGACCCACCCACGGCACCAGCAGATTAAGTACTGTGTCGTTTCTCATCACATATTCGTGATATTTCTTCTGCCGTGCAGTGGGCACAGTTTGCTGCCCTGGTTCAGATGCCTAGCTCCCCGGGTGTGAAGCGTGTCCCAGTTCTGCCACGCCAGGTGTTTCGCCTGCGCCCCGCGCAGGTATTCGACCCGGTGTTCACGGATGCCGACCGCATGGCGCTCGCCGAGCTGGGCCTGCAGGTGCCGGCCGCACAGCTGCGAGCTGGATAATGTCACAGGCTTTGCAGCCTGGTGTGGCAGCTGCGCTCGGCACACACCAGCGCCCCTTGCACCAGTGCGTGAATGATGTAAAGCAGGGTTGCATGCCGGGACACTCAGACAGAAGCTGCTGCGCGCCCGTGGCCTGCTCGCCCGCCCGCTGCCTGCGTGCCGGCGCCCGCGCGGCCGCTTGCAGCTAGGGCAGGGCCGAGTACAACTGCCTGCGTGATGCCCGTGACGTCTTCAGGCGGCGGCAGGCGCTGCCTTACTTTTCGGGTGCCAGCCCGGTGTCCGCATCACCATCAGGAGGCCGCGGGTGTTAGGGTTAGGGCTTTGCGCGCAGGTGCTGGATGTGGACGAGCGGGGCCGGCGCGTGGCGGCCGAGCGCACGCTGGTCTTCCTGCCGCACTGCGAGGCGGAGCTGTGCGACGACCTGCTGGCCGCCAATGCGGCCGCGGGCACGCTGCGGCGCCTGGCCGTCCTGGGCAACAGCCTCAGGCGCGGCCGGGTTTCGATACCCCGCGCGCTGCTGCTCGGGCATGCGCTCCGTGTGTGTGCACGCGCTTGCCCGCAAAACACGGACAGCACGCTGCACACCTCGCATGGTCGGGGGAGAAAGCACGTCAGGAGCATCGCTCTCGTGCCGCTGCTGCCTAATACGCAAGGGCGTCCGCACGAGCCAATGCAGTTTGTGGCAGGGACCCTGTGCGAGTGCGCACAGGGTGTGCGGGAGCTGCTGTGCATGCATGCTCAGACAGGCAGAAGAGCTTTGGCCCCGCGCGGGGTCCGCTAGGCTGTACGCGGAGCGCTGGGCGCTCACGCCGGGCAGCGCGCGGCGGCTGCGCCAGCGCAGGCGGCCGAACTGGGTGCTGGCGGCGGCCGCGGCGGCCGACAGCGCACCGGATGAGCGGCGGGGGCTTCACGCGGGAGAACGTTGTGATGGGTCGGGCTTGCCCTCAGAGGGCAGCTCAGAGGGCCGGGGATGTGCGGCGCACTGCGCGGGCGAGCGCGCTCGCAGGCGCGGTGGTGCGCGTGCGGACACGCTGGTGCACACGAGTGATGTCGTGTGTGACCCTGCAACAGATGGGGTCAAGGATGGGGGACCTACTGGTAGGGCAGAAGACCTGGATGCCGAGCGTGACCCTGCAACAGATGGGGTTGGGGACGGGGGACCGGGTGGAGGGGCAGAAGACCTAGAGGGGAATGCATGCACGCATGAGCAGGAGCGGGGCCCTGAGGCGGTGGTGGTGGACATCGAGCTCGAGTTTGCCGCGCTGCCGGGCGCGTTCAACGACATGGCCGTGCACCTGTTCCCGCGCTGGGCACCAGACGTCGCTGCATTGGCAAGCTCCGAGTGAGGTGAAGGCCGGCAACCTGCGGACCGCTTGCATGTCCACTCTGTTAGCAGTCCTTGAAGCATGAGGACGAGTTAGCAGTCCTTGATGCATGAGGACGAGACGCAGGTATGGTTTGCAGTGGGAGGCGTTGCGCTTTGTGCACTCGGTTGTTTTCCTTGTGTAACCCTTTCTTGTATTTGATGCGAGGTGCGTGCGGCGCTCTGCTATCCCCTCAAAATTCCCTTCTGTGCGAGCAAGACATACAAGGCTGTTAGGCAGGCCAGGGTTGCTAGGTCAGGTGCCTGCACGCTGTAGCCCCCCCCGCCTGCTCGTCTGTAACCTGGGGCGAGGACCTGAGCGCATACGTGGCGCACAATGCAGCACAGGAAGCCAAGCTGCGCACACCGGCCTGCCTCGAGCTCAGAGTCATCAGTAAGCGTACCAGGTTGCCGCCAGCAGCTGGCCGCGGCAGCATCGGGTCCGATGGGCGTCCAAGGTCAGGGCATGGTGCCAGAATGGCGGGCGGCCAGAATGCTGGCAGCCACTCCGCATCTGGCGCTGGCCCTTTCCCTGCTGGCGCCTGGACATGTGAGCGCGCGCGTGACAGCCGCGACCTCCCCGAGTGCCCTGCCGCCGCCAATATGCCGGCCACCTAGTGGTTTCCTGGGCGCGCCCCAACCTCTGCCGCGCCTGGCAGGACAGTGGCCGCATAAACTGCGCCCCAAGGCTTGCTCACTGTATGCGCACAATGCCGGGCCTGGGCGGGGCCGGCACGCGGGCGGCGCGGGGGCCTCTGCCGCCGAGGCCGGCGGCGTCGCGCGGCTGCTGTGCATGGCGAGGAGCCGCTTGGAGCTCACGCTGTGCGGAGCGCCCTCAAAAGCCCTGACTGAGCCAGTCGCGCAGGCCAGAGCGTTCTGGGGTCCAAGCGTCGTTGTGCAGATGAGCCGCATACCGTACGCTGTCCCCCTCCCCCCAGCCCCTCCACGCTCACTGTGTGCATGCATAGGTGCGGGGGCCCATGGACACCCTGGCTGCCGATGCGGCCGCGCTGGAGATGCCGGGTGAGGACGACGCCGCCGTCACCATCCTGGCGCCCGCGCCGGCCGCAGCGGTCAAGGTCGCCCTCCACACCATTCTCATATGAAAGGGCGTCCTGCCGCTGTGATGGCGCCTACGCATGCGAGGCTTGCCAGACGCTGGCTGCTGCGGCGCTGCCACCCCACATGCATCTGGGGCGGGCAAACTCGTAAGCCTGCACATGCACTGCATAGCTGTCACGCCCTTGCAGTGTGCTAAGCCCACAGAAGACCTCACGACTCGACAGCTTGGCGGATGCAAACCTTGGCTGAATGGCGTCTGGGAGCAAGCAGCACGCCGAAGCGGGCTCCGCTGATGGCTGGCCGGGTCGTGCGGCGCCCCCTACGGGCGACTGCAACGCCGCGCAGGCCGCCGAGGCCGCGGCGGGTGGCGCCAGCTGCGCGGCCGACGGCGCCGCGCCGGCGGTCCGCGAGCACAACCTGTATGTCAAGCACTTCGAGGCTGGCGTGGATTCCGCCGCGCTGCGCAGCCTGTTTGAGGCGCGCATAGTATTATGAGTAGGGTTAATGAACCTGTATGGGTAGGGAAAGGGAGTTGTATCCCTGAACATCCCTATTCCTCCCACCCCAGCACGGCGACCGCACCCAGCTGCATGGTACGCTCTCCGGCCGCACCATGTGCCCACCCGTTGCGCAGCACTGTGGGCACAGAGCGCGACTGTGTTTAGAATTTGCTGGCGCGGCGGGCGCGCAGGACCTGGGCGACGTGGTGTCCGGCGCGGTGCTGTACAACCATGTGGGCGAGAGCAAGCAGGCGCGGCGCCCCGCTCCCGCCCTCGGCTGTGCCGGGGCTGGGCGGCAGCCTGCTGGGGCTGGGCGGCGGTGTGCCCGGCCGGCTGGCCGCGCGCCGGGCGGCGCCCCTGCACAGCGCACCGCAGGCAGGGAAGGCATCCGCCTTTTGTGGGCGCTGCATGCCGACGAGGGGGCTCTGCATGCCGCTGTGCTGGATCAGTGGGCTGCACCCGGTGCCTGGGAAGGCAGGTTAGCATACCCAGCCTGCCACGCAGCCGGACTCAACACCCAGGCACTGGAGCCTGGAGGGACTGCGAGCGCCGCGCGCGCAGGTGGGCTTCGTGCAGATGCGCACCGCGCAGCAGGCGCAGCGCTGCGTCGACAAGCTGCACGGCCAGCTGGTGCGCCCCGGCAGGCCTGCCGGGCGGCTGGGGAGCGGAGCTTCACAGCGCGCCGCACACTCCGCGCGCTGGCGGGCCCCGGCTGTCATGCAGCCGCAGCTGGACGTCATAAGCAGTCTCACAAATCGCACAGAAGCTGTGCGCATTATGGCTGACGGCAACTCCAACTTCACACCTGCACCTGTGACTTCAGCCGAGCTTGACATAGAACTTGCATGACGGAAACTTGTGCTGCCATCCGATGGGCGGGCGTGACTGGCTGCGCGGCTGAGCAGGTGGGCGGGCCCAAGCCGCTGCACGTCGCGCTCGCGCTGACCAAGCTGGAGCGCCAGGCGAGCGCGCGCCGGCTCACGAGCGCGCGACCGCCCGCCGCGCACCACGCGGCGCGCCCCTACCAGCGCGCCCGCGCGCCCGCGCAGCCCTGGGCGGCGCAGCTCGGCAACGGCCGCGGCGCGGCGCGCGAGCCCTCGGCGGAGCCGTGCCCGGGGACCGCCAGCAGCGCGCCGCCGGGCGGCGCGCGCAGCACGTCCAGCAGCAGCGACCCCTACACCCTGCCGCAGAAACCTCAGCGACCCTACCAGCGCCACACCAACGGCCACGGCCCCGCCAGCGGCGCGCCCGCGGCCAACGGCCACGCCGGCCACGCCGGCGGGCATGCGCCCGCGGCTGCGCCCGCCAACGGCTATGCCGGGGGAGGCCCTGCGCCTTATGGTGCAGGGCCCTATGGCGGCCCCATGCGCGGGCCGGCCTGGCCTGTGCACATGGTGCCGCACCCGGGCATGCCCGTCAAAGTGCCCATGCATGCCGGCATGCCCATGCCAGCCAGCATGCATGCGGGCGTGCCTGTGGGCATGCACGTGCCGCTGCTGCCCGGCGGCTACGCCAACGGCTACGTGAACGGCGGGCCAGCTGGTGCGGCCCTGCCTGCTCCCAGGCATGGCACTCGACGCTGTCATGTGCGCCGGACTCAGGCCGCACTTTCTGCCCATGTCCATTAGGTCCTCGTGTTTGTCATCCAGGTTCACTTGTGACATGCATTAAGTTAGGGAAGGAGCGCCCGGTGTACTCCAAGGCACAGAGTTCTAGTGCACGCAGACCTGTGCGGGGCCAGCAGGCATAGCTACCGAATCCTATCCTAACCCTATCCTGGGGCCAGCAGGCATGGCGCCCATATACTTCCCGAACGCGTACGCGCCGGACGGCTGCGGCTTCGCAGGCGGCGCGCCGGGCTTCGCCGCGCCCTGCTACGCGGGGCATGCGCTGGTGGGCTACGCGTACTATCCTACGGGGGCGCCGGCGCCGTACGCGGGGGCGCACGGGCCCTACGTGGTGCCGGCCTTCCCGCCGCAGCACATGGTGGGCCACCTAGTGCCACCCGGCGCCGGCGCAGTCCCCGGCCACGCAGCGGTGCGCCCGATGCACGGGCGCGCCATACTGCGACCTGCATTCAGGGCAGTGCATGCGCTTCAGGGGAGCGAGCCGGGAGCAAACGGCGACCGCGCCGCAGGCGCCCGAGCGGGCCGATAACGGGCGGGCGCGGGGCAGCCCGGAGCAGCGGCGCGCCAAGGCGCTGCGCACGCCGTCGCACAGCTCGCCCAGCAGCTCCTCGCCGGTGCGCCTGGGCCTCACATCTGGGGCGAGGGTTTGCCATGCGCGCGAGCGAGGGTTTGCCAGCACCCACACCCAGCATTCGCTCATGTGGCTGCGCTTGCGTCCTCGTTTGGCTGCGCATGCGTGCTCGTCTTCGCGCGCCGCAGCCTGCCTTCTCGGGGTTTAATGGGAACGCAATATTTCGCATGTGCCGCTGCGAATGAGATGCCTGTCAGCCACAGCCCTGATCTGGGTCGAGCTCGACTCTGTTCCCAGGCAATGTCTCTGTCCGGGCCGCGCGCAGGGTCCCATGACCCTGCCCGGCAGCCCAGCGCACGCCATCTCACTCAACGCGGCTGCCACCGCATTCACGCCTGCCAACGGCGCGTGAACGTGCGTGCGGCCCACATACGCGCCAATGCTGTGCAGCGCTGCGCGCGCGCTGTCAGACCCCTGTGTGCGCTCGGCTAAAGCAAAACCGGCCTGCAAGCTGCCACGCCGGCAAGGCCAGCCACGCCGCGCCTTGGCCAGGAGATGCGATGCTGCGCTGGCTCAAGAGGCGCGGATCTGCCAACATGTGGGCCACCGCAGTGAACAGCACTACACTGGTGTGCGGCTCTCTGTGGGGGCGTTTACTCGTGAACGGCGAGGAGCGCCGGAGCAGAGCAGCCCACGGCGCAGGAAGCCTGGGGTGACGCACACGCCGCAACCGGCACGCACAATGCATCTGAATTTGAACAAATCATAATGTGACTGCCTGGGCATGCATCATGCTTCAGCTGTGTCTGGGCGCCGCAGCAGGGTGCAGAGCCATACAGGCGTGTCAGGGTGGGCGCACTGTCTCCTGGGCCAAGAATGTGTGACAACAGATAGTCAACACTGGTCATGGGGGCTGCTGAGCCCTCAGGACCAAGGCCACATGCTGCCCGAGCCGCCAAAATGCCAGGTGGCCAGCCAAGTTCACCCAAAGCAGCCCTCCAGGCGCCGAGCGGTCCACATGCAAAGCGCGGGTGCCCGGACATCCTATCCACTGCTGGAACAGGCTTCAGCGGGAGTCCCAGCCTCGCCAGGGCGCGCCGCCGCTGCGGCAGGCTCGGCCGGCGCAGGCTCAGTCCCAGCCTCGCCAGCGCGCGCCACCGCTGCGGCAGGTTCGGCCGGCGCGGGCTCAGACCCAGCCTCGCCAGGGCGCGCCGCCGCTGTGGCAGGCTCGGCCGGCGCGGGCTCAGTCCCAGCCTCGCCAGCGCGCGCCACCCCTGCGGCAGGCTCGGCCAGGCTCGGCGCGACGGGCTCAGGCACGCCCGTCGCGGCGGCCAGCCTCCGCAGCAGCTCCATCACGCGGGCGGTGTCCTGCTGCTTCAAATCCGGCGCGCGCGCGCATAGGGCGGCCGCGGCCGGCTCGCACGACGCGAGCCCCGTCTCGTGCCACTGCGCCAGCGGCCCCGCCATCATGGAGATGAAGAGCAGCAGCCGCTGCGGCGGCAGCTGGCCGGCCAACGCCGCCGCCTGGGCGCCCGCTGCGGCCGCCGTCGCCGCGTCAGGCGCCACCCCCAGGTAGCCCAGCGCCCACACGGACATGCCCAGGTCCCGAGCCTCCTGCGGGTGCCCTGGCTGCGCGTGGCCGATCGCCAGCCCGGCCCACCTGGCGATGTCGCTGTCCAGGCCCACCAGGCGCTGCTCGCCGCCGCCCGCGGGCGCAGCCTTCCGCGCCGCCTGCACCAGGCTGGCCGCGGCGTGCAGCGAGACCGCCAGCTTGCGCCCGGCAAAGCCGCCGCCACGCTCGCCGGCGCCGGCGCCGGCTGCGGCGCTGCGCGTCAGCGCCTCCACGGCGCCCATGGGCAGCGCGAGCTCGCCGCCCGCGCGCACCTCGTCGTCGTGGGCCCACACGCGCATGAGCGTGGCGGCGCTCGCTGGCGGGCCCAGCGCCCGCGGCCCCGCGCCCGCGCCGCCGCCGCCCGCTGCCGCTGTGACCCAGTCCCGCACGCAGGACAGCAGCGAGCGCTCCGCACGGAAGCGCCACAGCTTGCACGTGTTCAGAAAGGACGCCGCCTCCTCCAGCCGCACCGTCTCATCCCCGCGCAGCATCGCCGCCTCGAACGCGCCCGCCATCTCCTGCAGCAGCTCGGGCTCCATCCGCTTGAGGGTCCCGAGCGCGTTTGCCGCCAGGCAGACGTCCTGCCCCGTCATCTCCGGCAGGTGGCGGCGGACTGCGCCCTGGAGCGCGGACACCAGGGCGCCAACGCGCTTGCGGTCGGGCTTGGGCTCGCTACCAGGGGAGTTTGCGCCCAACTTGTACCTGCCCACAAAGGCGGCGTCAGCGTGGAGCGGCGCGCACAGCCCCTGTGGGTGCGGCGCGCTCGCGCCGCGCTTGCAGTCACACGTGGTGCAGGAGCGCGAGCATGCATGCATGCAAGCAGCCTGTTGCGTGTCACCAGGGCGCACAGTTTGGCCAGGCGACGCAGGATGCTGATCACGTGCTGCCGGTTGAAAAACTCGCCGGCGGCGTCGTGGACGCTGAGTATGTCCGAGACGCAGGCCCCCGCCGCTCTGAGCCGCCCCGCCGCATCGAGCCGGGCGCCCACGGCGCGCTGCACCACGCCCGCAGCGTCCAGCTGGTTGGCGGCGCGGAGGCGCGCGTCCAAGGCTTGCACCAGGGCGGGCAGCGTCGCGCGCGCCGGCGAGCCGGGCGCCGCGGCCAGCCCCACCCAGGCGCGCAGGAGCAGCCTCGCCTGCGTCGCTGGCAGCGTTGCTGCGCCGCCGCGCCGCGCGGCCCCCGCTGCTGACGGTGAGGCGCCGGGCAGCAGCCAGTTTGTAAACTGGTCGTGCAGGGACGAGCTCAGCGGATGGCCGCCCTTGCTCATAAAGTTCAGCAGCCGCACCGCGACCACTTTCACGTGCGGCCAAGACAAAGAGTTTGCCAGGCGCAAGAGGGCCTCCGCGAGGTTGCTGCAGAGGCCCCTGCTGGCCTGCCAGCCCCCATGCGTCTGCAGCAGCGACAGCGCAACTAGGAGGTCATACAGCTCCGGGTAGGAGCAGGTACGCAGCCGTGTACGCAGACCCTCCGCGCGCTCGGGCAGCCCTTGCGACTGCGCCCATTTGCGGTCCTTGCCTCCTGACTTGCACCTGCCGCGCGTCAGTCAGCGCGCGAGCGGCACGAGCGTGCTCTTGACGCAGCTTGCCGCGGCCTTGCAGGAGTGGCAGACATGCACCGAAATCAGCTTCAGAGCAGACCAGCGCACCGGGACTTTAGCTCCTCCGTGAGCTCCTTGAACGCCTTGAAGGCGCTGTCTGGCTGCGGGGGAGGCGGCTTGGTTCCTAGTAGGAAATCTCTCATGGAGTCATCGCCAGTCTGCGGCCCGGCGTTGTCACAGAGTTGGAAAGCGCCGTGGACAGCGACAAGTGAGGCAGCAGCGTGTCCGGCGTACCAATGCAAAGGAGGTTTGGCTGCTCGTCTCCGCTGTCTGTGCCAGTGGCGGGTCCTCGGCCGCCTGCCTCAAAAAGGGGTTCCAGGCCGCCGGGTGGCCGGGTGCGATGCCGCTGCAGGCTCGCGCGCAGCTGCGCAGCTGCGCGGCCCGCCTGCATGCCGCCCGCAGCATGCTCACCTAGCACGCGCGACGCCTTACGCGATGCTCCAAAGCATCTGGCAGCCCGCACTGGTCAACATCGCAGATCTGCTACATTGCGCAGTCTTGCTAGGCAGCGACTTTTTTGGTCCTGAAGCGGGTTAGGCTGACCCCGGGGTAGGCGTACCTTCAAACGGTGTGCGCGCAGCTGTCGACATCGGCGAAGAGGAGAGGTGCAGCGAGGTGCCGACGCCAGGTCCGAGGCATGCGCTCAGCAGAGCGCCAGGCTCTTGCAACACAAGGCAGCGCCTGAGCGGCAGGCACACGGAATGGAGAACATCAGGCGCGCTGGACCAGCCCAACACCGCACGCCTAAGCGCTGCTGAAGCAGCTTGCATCACGCCAATGTGCTTTGCTTGGATCGCCGGCGCGCTCGTGCTGTCCTCCGCCTCACTCAGCGCCTGACAGGGCTGGTCGCGCAGCGTGAGCGTGCGCATTCGGCCGCTCAACGAGGCCGAGGCGGAGAGAGGCACGGCCTGGAAGCTGGAGGGCAACACCGTCGTGCCGCTGCATGCGCGCGGCGGCGAGGCCGCAGAGGCCTGCTACAACCTGGACAACGTGTTTGACAGCGCCTGGTCCACCGAGCGCGTCTACCGGCACACCACGGGCGACATTGTCGGCAAGGTGGTCGGCGGCTTCAACGGCGCGCGCCGCAGCCCGCCGCAGCACCAACCGCGCTGTGCATGGTTGCGCCTGCGCGCGCGCACCGGCAGTTGCGGCTCCGCCCTGACGTCTGGCAGGCAGCCAGCCGCGGCGCAGCCATGCCCCGCGCTCGCACGCCTCAGCTGGCACCAGGCGTGCGCAAGTCCACCCTGTGAGTCGCTTGTGCAGGCACCGTGTTTGCGTACGGGCAGACGAGCAGCGGCAAGACGCACACGATGCGCGGGACGCCCGAGGAGCCGGGCATCACGCTGCTGGCCGTGCGCGACGTGTTCGGCCACATCGCGAGCACGCAGGAGCGTGAGTTCCTGCTGCGCGTTTCATATATGGAGGCGCGCGCGGCCTAGTCGTCTATTGGGGGCCATCAACTTGATTACCACAATACACCCTGCAGCAGGGGCGCCCTGCTCTTGGCGCCGCGGAGCTGCTTGCCGGACCGGTCGCGGCCCCAGGAAGCTGGCGCTGCGCGCTTGCCCCACCCCGTGCAGTTGAGCACTTCCGGCAGCGTGGCAGTGGTGCTGCCTGCAGGTGCGCGTTGACTCATGCTTGGACCCTGGCGTCGCGTGCACAGCTGCTGCGGTGGGCCTCTGGGCTATCCACGGTTCTGAACACAATCTGTTGCCCTTCTCACACGCAAGCCCGCAGCTGTGTAACCGCCGGGGTGGGCACTAAGTTGCGGGCGGCGGGCGCTGGAGCAGTGCAGGCAGCTGCGGGACTGGCACGCGCATGGTCAGGCTGCAAGGCAGCGGCGCGCCGCCCTTACACCGCATACATGCGCACAGCTGCGCAGCTAGGAGGCGGGCAGTGACCCACCGGCGGCGGCGGGCGGGTCACCGCGGTGGCGCCGCAGCCGACTGCGGGCCCGGCCCTCGCACGGCCAGGCTGCGGGGCGGCGGCGCGCCGCCCACGCCGGCGCATGCACGGCTGTCACCCTACCCTAAGATGTAAGCCTACCCTACTCGCGGGCGCGCAGCTGTACAACGAGGAGGTGAACGACCTGCTGGCGGCGGAGGGCGGCCGGCTGCAGATCCACGAGAGCCGCGAGGCCGGCGTGCACGTGGCCGGGCTGCGCGAGGAGATCGTGACGAGCGCGGAGCAAGTGCTGGCGCTGCTGGAGCAGGGCGAGGCCGCGCGCCACGTCGGCGAGACGCGTATGAACAAGGCCAGCTCGCGCTCGCACACCGTCTTCCGCATGGTGCGCGCCGGCGCGGCGCCCGGCGCGCCGCGAGCAGGCTGACCGCGCGCATCTGCCCATGGGCAGCAAAGCAGGGGGCGAGCCGGTTGCCAGCGGCGTGCGCGTGGACAGGGTCGCTGCTCGGGCTTTCTTTTTGATGTCCAGGGCGGGCGGAGACTGCACGCCCTATCTACACGATGCACACGCCCTTAAGCACGGCCTGCTCGCATGCGCGCATCACCACTTGCAGGGCGCGCAGCCGCCCGCCTGGCAGCATGGGCGCTGCGGGAGCCTGCGCAGCGCCGGCGTGCTCGCTGACGCTTGCCGCCCCATGTCAGGCCCTCCTGACCTGAGGCGCGCCGCGCGCGCGTGCGGCCGCCGGGCGGCGCCCTGACCCGCCGCGCCCGCCGCCAGGTGGTGGAGAGCCGCGCGCGCGACGCGGAGGGCGACGCCGACGGCGGCGCCGTGTGGGTGTCCACGCTCACGCTGGTGGACCTGGCCGGCAGCGAGCGCATGGCCAAGACGGGCGCGGAGGGCCTGCGCGCCAAGGAGGGCGCGTCTATCAACCGCAGCCTGCTCACGCTCGGCACGGTCATCAACAAGCTGAGCGAGGGCGCGCAGGCGCACGGCGCGGGCCCCGCAGCCCAGGGCCCCGCCCTCGCTCATGCGTGCTGGCCCAAAGCCGCTCGCTGCAGACATTTCTGCACACTTAGCTTGTCCCGGACTCCAGCATGTATAACACTGGCGCCGTGCAATGCACTGCTCGCGAGCGAGGCATATTTGCGCCCTGCCGCAGAACGCCATGCAGAGGCAGACCGGCGGCCTGCAGGAGGCACCCGTTGACACGCCCTGCCGCGGCGCCCGCGGCGCGCAGGCGGGCACATCCCGTACCGCGACAGCAAGCTGACGCGCATCCTGCAGCCCTCGCTGGGCGGCAACGCCAAGACGGCCATCATCTGCGCCATCACGCCCGCGCTCGTCCACGCCGACGAGAGCCACAGCACGTTGCGCTTCGCCTGCCGCGCCAAGCGCGTCGTCAACAATGCGACCGTCAACGAGGTGCTCTCCGACGCGGCCGTGCTCAAGCGGCAGGCACGCGAGATCGAGGAGCTGCGCCGCGTGCTGGCCGACAGCGGCGGGCGCGCGCCCTGCCCGCGGCCCCGGCGCCGCCTTGCCATGTTCCCCCACAGCCTTTTCTTCTGCCGTGCTCCCCCGGCTGCGCGGCATGACAGCGTGCCGTCAGTGCATGCGCGCGGACTGCGGGCAGCCGTCCCAGACGCGCCTGCGCCGAGCAACCACCAAGCCCAGTACATACACCGCAGCTAAGCTTGCCGCCGGAGAGGCAGCGCTCAGCGACACGCAGTCATCGAGCGCGCATTTGAGCGCAGGACGTACGCGCGCAAAAGCCGAGGGCTGCCTGCAACTTTTTTCATTATTTTGGCGATGGAGGTGCCGTCGCGCGCGCGCAGCAACGCGGACGTGGAGGCGCAGATTGCGCACCTGCGCGCCGAGCTGCTGCACAAGGAGCAGGAGAATGAGCGCGTGCAGGCAGCGCTGGCGCGCGAGGTGGAGGAGCGCGCGCGCGCCGAGCGCCAGGCGCGCCGGCAGGGTGCATGGTAGGGTAACGGGAGCGCAAGGTGTTCCGGTAGATATTAAAAACTCCGGGATGGGCACTGGAATAGGCCAGGGTGACGCCGCGCGCGGGGTCTGCGTGGCCGCACTGTGACGGCAGTGCGAAGCGGGCTTGCGCTGCAAAGCCGCTTGAGATGACGCGAGGGCGTGCCTCTTGACTGCTTTTGCTGCAGCTTCACAATAGTTGCATGGTGCATGACAGCTTGCATCATGAGCCCAGTGACATGCAGACATCTCATGGCTCAGCGCTGGCGGCGCCGCTCGCAGGTTCATCATTGATTGTAATCACTGCTTGTGGCTCGTTGCAAGAGTAGCTGCTGTGCACACGGCAGTGTCATAGCAGACTCACACGCGGGCATGCAGGTGAGCGGCCTAACCCGGCTGATGATGGAGGGCAAGAAGGATGAGGCGGGCGGCGCCGGCGGCCGGCGCGAGAACCGCCGCGAGACCTGGGCGCCCGGCATCGCCGGCGGTGCGGCGCTCAGCACGGCCGTTGACGCTTGTTTGCCAAGCTTTCCAAGCCGTCAACAGCGCCCTTACCATGCTGCGCTGCATGATTTGGCTTATACAGCCGACCGCCGAGCGCCTCTGGCTGGGCGCGCAGGCAGCCGTGCGCGCAAGCGCCAGCTGTCGCCGGCCATGGAGGCGCCCGCGGAGGGCGCCGCTCCTGAGGCCGGGGCCGGCGAGGCGCCCGCTGCTGAGTCGGAGCATGCGCCCGCGCGCTCCTGCTCGCCCATACGCAGGCGCCGCTGCAGCCTGCAGCGTGCGCGCTTCCTTGCTCTGATCCGCCCTCTCCGCAACTTTGCTGCTGCTGTGCTCTGCTGCGCGAGGCAAGCGTCTCCAACCCGAAACGTGCAAGGGTAAGAAAGGGGACAGGAGCCTGGCTGCGCTGACCAGGGTGTGGGTGGGGCACCAGGGTGTGGGTTGGGCACCATGCATACAGTCTGTAAATGCATCATCATGGACAGTCCTGAGCCGCTCCTGCATCTGTACATCTTAAGAGTAAAAAGTGGGTCCACAAGTACGAAATGCAGATGCACGCGCAGCGGGCGAGGACGGCGAGGGAGCGGAGTTAACTGCGGCCAGCGGCGGCGCCGCGGCGGCCGGCGGCGGCGGCGAGGCAGCGGCGCTGCGCGCGCGCGTGCGCGAGCTGGAGGTGGAGGCCGGGCTGATGCAGCGCGAGCTGGACGCCGTCAGCGAGGCCGCGCAGCGCAGTGACGTGCAGCTGCGGTGCGCGCCCTACCCTACCTAAACCCTGCGCCTCGCCTGGAGGTGGAGGCCGGGCTGATGCAGCGCGAGCTGAACGCCGTCAGCGAGGCCGCGCAGCGCAGCAATGCGAAGCTGCGGTGCATGTCCTACCCTACCGTATACCCTGCGCCTCGCGTGCCCTGTTCCAATCTGGCCAGCCTCATGCAGATGCTTGCTGTGCTTGAGCTGCGCGCACGCGCGCGCGCCAGGGCGGCCGAGGAGGAGCTGTGCGCGCTGGGCGAGGAGCGCGACCGGCTGGCGCCGCAGGTGGAGGAGGCGCGCTGGCACGCGCGCCGCGCCGACAAGGACGCCGCCGCCGCGCGCGCCGAGCGCGACGCGTCCGGCCAGGCGCGCCGCGGGGCCGCCCCGCGCCCCGCCGCGCCCGCGCCGCTGCGCCCCGCGCGGATGCGGCGCCGGGCAGGCCCGCCGCTGCGCCAGGCGTGCAGCCAATGCTTCCGATGAGGCGTCGCGCGCCGAGGCCGCACCAGCCCAGCGCGCACATAGTGGTTGCACTGTGTGGGAGCTTACTCGTGCATGCTGTGATGGATACGTGGTTACGAGAAGCGCGCAACACCCCCGCTCTCCCGATTCCTGCTTGTAGGGCAGGCCGCTGAGCGCTGGTGCGTGCGCCGCAGGCGGCGGCGGAGGCGCAGGCGGCGCTTGAGGCCGCTCAGCAGACAGCGAAGGAGCGCGAGGCCGCGGCGACCGCCATGGCGGCGGAGCGCGAGGCCGGGGCGCGCGCGCTGCAGGCTGAGGTCCGTGGTGGTCCAGGGCCCTGCCTCTCCGCAGGGATGCCTGACTTCTTTGACTGACAGGCCAGGACTTTGGAAAGTCGTAGAGCATAGCACAAGCGCTGGATGCGGCTCGCCGGGCTGTGCGTGCGCATGCCCTGCTCTGCGCCCTCTCCCGAGGCTGCAGAGAGTCGACCTGGAGCCAGCAGCCGGGTGCAGTGGATGGGGGCATGTCCAGCATCGCAGCTGCGCAGTCCGCAGCACACGCGCGCCAGACATGCTCGCCTACCGGGGAGCCGTTGCGCATGCATGCCCACAGGGCGCGGCGTCGCCGCGCGCCTGCGAGCTGCTTTGACGCTGCTGGCTGGTGCAGGTGGCGGGCCTGCAGCGGGAGCTGGCGGCCGCGGCGGACGCGGCGGGAGCGGCCGCGGCGCAGGCGGCGGCAGCGGCGGCCGCGCAGCAGGAGCGCCTGGCCGCCGCGGAGGCTGCGGCGGCGGCCGCAGAGGCGCGCGCGCGCGCCGGCGACGCCGAGCTGGAGGCCGCGCGCCGGGGCGGCGAGGTGCGCCTTAGCTTGAAGACTCTCATGCGCACGCGCGAGACCATGTCGACTCTACTCAGTCCGAGCCGTGGCCCGGACAGCCGCGGGTGCGCTGCCGCGCAGGAGGCGGCGGAGCGCGCGGCGGCGGCGGAGGCGTCCGCGCGCGACCTGGGCGCCGCGGTCGCGCGCCTGGAGGCGCACGCGGCCGACCTGGAGAGCCGCAAGCGCGCGCCGCTGTACCAGAAGCGGCAGGAGGAGGAGCTGGCGGCCGCCGTGGCCAAGGCGGCAGACGCCGAGGGCCGCGCGGCCGCCGCAGAGGGCCGCGCCAAGGACGCCAAGGCGCGCCCCGCCGGCCCGCTGACGGGGCGCGGTGACGCGTGGCGCGGCGCGGGTGGCGGTCCTGCAAAGCATGTATGCGTGTGAGGTATTTGTTCATCGGCATCACCCGGTGCGGACGGAGCAGTGCGTAGCAATGCGGTGGCCAGTGCATGTACGGTTCCGCTGCAGACATGCGGGTACTGCGTGCAGGGACTGTTGTTTCACTGAATCTTGAAGTGGTTGCGGGCCCTCCTGCATGGCAAAGTAAAGGAGCCGCTCTGGTCGGTGCCGCCAGCATCACACCGGTGCCCCTGCATGCCGCAGGCGGCCCGGCAAGCGGCGGAGCGCCAGGCGGCCGAGGCGGCCGCGGAGCTGGAGCGCGCGCAGCGCGGCGCCGCTCACGCGGCGGCGGCGGCGGCGACTGAGCTGGACGCCGCGGCCCAGCGGGCCACCAGCGACGCGCAGAAGGCTCAGGCACATCACCCTCCGCAGTCACTGTAATATCATACATGTTAAAGCTCACGCCCTAATTGCACCCGTTAAGCCAATTTCTTTCTGTCGTCCCCTGACCTGGCCTGGCGCTGACACGCATGCAGTGTGCCAGTGCATGCGAGCCTGCACTGCTGCATGGGCTGGGCCGCCAATCCAAGGTCCCGGACCAGCTCTACCTGCCTTACTCGGTGCCAGGCACAGCTCAGCGGACTGCCTCCTGTGGAGCGTCACCCTGGGCGCGCACGTGAACACAGCGCGGTGCCAAGCCCGCCGCTCTGCAGGTGGCGCACGAAGCGGCGCTCGCCGAGCTGGGCGCCCGGTTGGGCGCGGCCGAGGCGCGCGCCGGCGAGCTGCAGGCGCGGCTCGAGGAGGCGGCGGCCGAGCGCGTGGCCGCTGCGGCGACGGCCGCCGCCGAGGCAGACGCGCAGCGCGAGCGCGTGGCCGAGTTGGAAGCTGCGCTCGGTGCGCCGCTGTGTGCTGTTAAGTTTGTGCCAAACAGTGCACAGCAGCGGAGCCTCAGGTCCAAGCAGCGCTGCCTGCACAGGCGGGCAAGAAAGCATGCAGCGCCAGGGCAGTTCAGTACACAAGCACACATAAAGCAAACCTTACATGACATCATGTCGCCATCAGGTGTCGGTCCGCCAAGCATCACAAGCACGCCACGTCTGTGGGTCAGCGCCGGACCTCCGCTCGCAGCACACTGCGATAGTGTTTGCTATATACTCGTCAGCGGCGCGCAGAGGAGGAGACAGCGTGCGCGGCCGCGGCTTCCGAGGCCACGCGCGTGCTGGAGGAGCGCCTGGCGGCGGCCGGCACGGAGGCTGACGCGGCGGCGGCCGCGGCCGGCGCGGCGCTCGCCGCTGCGCAGGCCGGCGGCCGCGAGGCCGCGGCGGCTGCAGCCGCCGAGCTCGCACGCACCCAGGCGCGCCGCCGCACAGCCGCGGCTCGCTGTGGACGGTGCCGGTGCCCGGGCTGCGTTGCCTGGGCGGCTTCGCCTGCCTTGCCTGCGGCGCATGTCGAGCGCTGGCAGCTTGCGGGCGCGCGCGGGCGTTGCCAGGCGGCACAACTAGCAGCACCAGGTTTTGCAGGCGTACATGCAGGGCATACAGTGTACATGCGTCACATAGTATATGTGCATGCAGTACATGCCCCGCTCGCAGCGTCAGCATGTGTATACAACACCCGGCCCGCCTCGCAATCACGGGCTCCCGCGCTGCATGCGCACAGGAGGAGGCGCAGGCCGCAGCGCAGGCTGCCGCCGCGCGCCTCGAGGGCGCCGAGGCGGCGGCCGCGGCCGCCGCGGCCGCCGCGGCCGCCGACGCCGACCGGCTGCATGCGGCGCTGGCGACTGCCGCGGCCGACAGGGCCGAGCTGGAGGCCAAGGTCGCGCGCGCGGCCGGCGCGCTCCGGGCCGCCGACGAGCTGCGTGACCTGAAGTGCGCGCCAAGCCCTGTCCTTATGGATGGGGTAGGACAGGGTACCCTACCCTATACCATAATCCCATACTGCCCTATCAGATGGATGATACGATCGCAGTTTATTTCAGCTGCAGCCGAGTGTGGACGTGCGTGCCCACGAGCGCGGGCGCCGCGCGTTGCAACACACCCACATGCACTGCGCACCAGACTGAGGGCGGGCTGCGGCAGGGCCAAGCACCGCGAGGAGGTCGCGCGGCTCAAGGCGGAGCTGGGCAGCGTGCAGAGCTTGAGCAAGGGCGGCCAGCAGGCCATCGACCGCACGCGCAAGGACCTGGACAAGACCAAGTGCGCCCGTGCTGCATGGATGGGGTTATTCTAGCCCTATCCTCCACGACGCGTCTGTTGCCGCATGGCGGCCGTGTGCTGCCACGCGCCCAGCTGCCGGCCAGCGCGCGGCGGAGCTGGCATGCTCGCGCAGAGCGCTCATCCTGTGGCACGCTCTGAGCCTGCACCGAGCGCCTGGCGCCAGCCAAGGACTTACTGTATCTGGCTACGGGGCCGACACGCGTCATGAGAGGCATGGGTCTGCCCCGCAAGGTCCCGGCAACTCTATCGGGCAAGCTACCCCGCAGGGTCTGCCGCGCACCAGCGACCCGCTGCTGTGCTCGCACGCGCGCAGGGAGCGCCTGGCGGCGACCGAGGCCAAGCTGAAGGCGGCCGTCCAGGACAAGGGCAACGTGCAGCTGGAGAAGGCCGCGCTGGAGCGCGAGCTCAAGGGCCTGCGCGGCCAGGCCGGCCGGCTTACCAATGCGCGCTCGGGGCGCCCGCGGTTGCGTTGATGCAGCGCGCCTCTGCGAGCGCGCACCAGCAGGCAGTGACCAGGATGCACCAGGGTCATGCAGCATGCAGGAGTCGGGGCCTCGGCTCCACCAGCTGTTGGCTGCGCAGGCGCACAGCGGGGCGGCGTGAGCGGCACAGTGCCACGCCGCGCGCATGGCTGTTTAGGGTGTTGTAACTTAACCCAAAACATAGGGCTTTGCGCAGGGCAATATACAGGGTTGGGGCGCGCAGGACCTGGAGAAGAAGGAGGCCGTGGCGGAGCGGAAGCGCGAGAGCATCATGGTCGGCCTCAGCCAGACCAAGGGCCAGGTGTCCGGCCTGGAAGCCGCCCTGGCGCGCAGCCAGACGGAGCTGGAGAAGGCGCAATTTGAGCTGGGCGCCGCCAAGGGCGCGCCGGCCCCGCCCCGCAGCATGCCCCTGCCCGCCCGTCAAGGCAGCAGTCGGGCTCCGGGGCGGCGCTGGATTCAGGCTGCTTCCTGCATGCCCGCGAACACCTGCAGGGCTGGCTTCACATGGCTTTACAAGCCTGCATAAATGCCCGCTCGTGGCCACCGCCGGGTGAGCTGGCTGTGTCGCCTGCCGAACTGTGGCAAACGCATCCAAGCGTACTGATCATGCCACATGAGACTGTTCAGTCTGCATATCAGGCTTACCAGCCTGCATGCCGTCCTGCACGACTCTGCTCCAGCTATCCCAGCGCGCGTCTGCGGATGCGGGCCCAGGCGTGGCGCAAGCGCATAGGGAGCAGGGTGTAAAATCGCATGTCATCCCGCCAGCCTGCTGCGCGCTCTGCCCCTGTATGACAAAGTGTCGCTGCGCCCGCAGGCCAGTGCGCGGCCCTGGAGGGCGAGCTAACAGCGGCGCGGGCCGAGGGCGCTGCGACGGCCGCGGAACGCGACTCGCTGAAAGGCGGTCTGGACGAAGCGGAGGCGCGGTGCACGGACCTGGAGCGCGCGTGTGCTGAGCTGGGGTGCGTGCGCCCCTCGCGCTGGGCAGCCGCCCTAACTGGCACTACGGCAAGCGGACACCCTGTGCGGCAGCAGGGGCGTGCAGCCCTCGAGCGGCTAGGAGTGCGCATGTGCGCATGTGGAGGTGCGCTGTGGTCCGGCGCTGCCGTGCATGCAGTCGCATGGTGTGCTATCACAGTGGGACACATGTGGGTGTCTGAATGCACCTCAAAATGCGGACACTGAGCGCCCCCTGTGGCTTGCCAACCAGCTGGCATTCGCGCTGACCGCCCAATTGCAAAATCTAGGGAAGTCTTGGAGACGCGCACTGCGGAGCTGGCGGCCGCAGAGGCTTCGCTTGCAGACGCGCGCGAGGCGCTGGCCGGCCGCGTTGCCGAGCTGGCGGCGGCCACGGCGGCCGCAGAGGGTCTGCGGCGCGAGCTTACAGCGGTGCGCGCCGCGCTGGCCGCCAGCGAGGACGCGCGCGACGCGGCGCAGGCGCGCGCGCCCCGCTTGCATGCACCAAAATTAGGCGCGTCTTGTACTTGCGCCTGACGCGCTTCCCGTGAAGCGGGCGCTATTCCAAGGGGCCGGTCGCGTGGGGCGCTCGCGACGTGCGCGCGTCCGCCTGCGCTTGCACCGCGTCCGTGCATGCGAGGCGCGTGCGGCACGGTCGTAAGGATAGGGATAGGGTGGGGTTGACGGCGCCAGCCGCGCGCCAGGCGCGGCTGCCGGAGATCGGCGAGCTGGAGAAGCAGATCAAGGCGTCGCACGAGGAGCTGACCAGCCAGCGCTTCGCGGGCGAGGAGGCCGCCGCCGCGGCCGCCGCCGCCGCCGCCGCGGCGCTGGTTACCGCGCGCGCGGAGGCCGCCAGCGCCCTGGATGCCGCGCGCGCGGAGGGCGCCGATGCGCTGCAGGCCGCGCAAGCGGAGGGCGCCCAGGCCCTGGAGGCCGCGCGCGCGGCGGCCGCCGCCGACGCCGCGCAGGCTGCCGAGCGCGCGCAGGTGAGCCGCGCGGCTGGGCCGTTAGCGAGTCAGCAGCCTGCATGCACCTGCGTCTGCCGCGCAGCTTCTTCCGCCCGACTGCCGGATGACGGTTGTGCGGAGCCACTTGCGAGCGCGGCTGCGCCGACCTTGCTGGGCGCTCAGGAGTGCATGCATCATGCATGCAAAGCAGGCCGCGAGACATGCCGAGCGCCTGCGTGCCTGCCTTGCACTGCGCACGCAGGCGCTTCTCAGCATGCAAACTTTCACATGATGCATGTGTGACTGCCGGTATCAATTGAGATACCAAAAAAGACCGCACACTGCCTCAGAACCGCCCCGCCACGCTGCAGTCTGCGCTCCTCTTGCACCACTGATACGCTTGAAGCAGCCCATGGGCCGCGTGTGAGTGAGGCGGCGCTGCTGTGCAGGCGCTGGAGGCGCAGGCGGCGCAGGCGGCGCAGGCGGCGAAAACGGCGGCGGCGGAGCATGCGCAGTTGAGCGCTGCGCTGGCCGACAGCCGCGCCGCGGTGGAGCGGGCGGCGCAGGAAAAGGCCGCGCTGCAGGGCCAGGCGCGCATGCGCCCTCCGCGCTGCAGGGCCGGGGCCGTGCTTCGCGCGAGTTTTGGTTTGAGGGTTTTGCCTCGCGTGGGGTTTGACCGGGTGCTGCGCTGGAGCGGGTGGCGCGCAAGGAGGCGGCGCTGCAGAGCCAGGCGCGCAGGCGCTCCCCGCAGTGCAGGGCCGGGGCTCGCCTCGCATGGGGTCTGCACTGAGCGTCACTGCTTCGGAGTATGTCAGCCCCAAGCTCCCGGCGCCCTGCCAATGCAGTTCCCTCCTGTCATCTCCGTGCTGGACGACACGCACCGCCTACACCGCAGCCTCGCGGGAAACTGCACTGAGACGCATGTGGCATAAGATGCATGCTTTATGTGCGGGCGGGCCGCTGACGTTGAGCCTGCACGCGGCTGCCTCGCAGGTGGCGGCAGCCGCGGAGGCCGCCGAGCGCGCCGCGGCCGAGCTGGCGGCCGCAACGGCGGCCGCGGCCGAGGCCGCGTCTGCGCGCGCCGCGGCCGAGCGGGGCGCCGCGGAGCAGCGCGGCGCCGCTGAGCGCGCAGCCGCCGCCGCGGAGACGTACCAGCAGGAGCTCGAGGGTACGGCCCTGCCTGCACGGCTCTTCAGTACATGCTGCGCGCATGCAGCAAAAGCAGCATAGATGAGTTCAATGAGAGATTCACTGGTCGTGCTCTGATATGCATGGTGTCTGCAGTGGGTTTGGGGCCATGCATATAACTCAATGTGCGAACCATACGCATTGCTGAGTGACAGAAAACATGACCTGGGCGTGTGCGAGCGCTGTGCATGTGGTTATGTGTCAGGTTGTGCGGTGAGAAGAAGGACATCAACAGCAAATCAAATGGGCTCTGTGACGTCGCGCAGGCCAGCTGAACGAGGCGGAGCTGCAGGCGCAAACGCTGGCCGCCTCGCTCGCAGACGTGGAGGCGCGCGCGGCGCAGGCTGCCGCCGCCGCCGAGCGCGCCGCCGAGGTGCAGAGGGCCGAGGCCGCGGCGGCGGCCGCGGCCGCCGCGGAGTGCCTCGCCGCCAGCGGCGCCGAGCTGGCTGCCTCCCGCGCAGAGGTGAGCTTTGCGTGAAAGTGGCACAGGGAGCCGAGCCACTTCTAGTAAGATCGCCAGGGACCAAAGCAGACTGTAAGGTCCTTGCCTGCTGTGCTTGGAGGACAATCAAGGCGCGCTAATGCTTGCGCACCCTGCAGCGCGGTTTGCCATATGTGCATCATAAGAGCAGAAGCGTGCAAGCAGCATGCACGCATTATATCATGCTCATTTGAAAAATCCAGCACGGCGGCTGCTCAGCCCTCCTGCATGCCCTTTCTACTTGGACACGCTCATGCAAGAACACTGCTGTCGGTACCTGCCAGGGCTGCGCGGACGCGTGCGCCAGCCTGCAGGCATGCCTGAGCAGCGCCTGCCCCACGGTCGCCACCGCTGCCCAGCGCGCTTCTTTGGCCCCGGCCGCGCAGGCGGACGGGCTGCGCGCGGAGCTGGCGGCCGCTGCCGAGCAGGGTCGGGCGCGCGCCGACCGCGAGGCCGCGCTCGCCGCAGAGCTGCAGGCGCTGCAGGCGCGCGCTATGCATGGACCCTAACCTACCCCTATGGCAGCTGCCTGTCTGTCATGGAGGGTTCTCACAGAGACGCGAGTGCTCGTGCCTGCGTGCATGTCATCGTTGTGGCGGCGCTCGGCCCGCCACCTTGTGCAAGACGTGTCCGGGCATGCAGGCTGCCAGGGTGGGCGCCTGTGCGGCCCAGACAGACACAGGGGGTGATGCGCGGGTGTACAGGCACCTGCGTGTGCCCCGCATGCATGGGCCGGGCTTGCGGGACGCCCTCTACCCGCTTGCACGAGCTGGGCGCTGTGCAGCGCTCACCCGCCGTCAGGCCCGTCCAGGCAGCCAGTCATCTGCCGCGTGGCAGTGAACCGGCGACCGGCGGCGGGCCGGCGCAGGCGGCTGTGGAGTCTAGCGAGGCCGACTGGGAGGGCCGGCTGCAGGGCGCGGTGGACAGCGCGGAGCAGTGGAAGGCGTTCGCGGACAAGCTCGCCGCGGAGCGCGGCGCGCTGGACGCCGAGCTCGCGGTGGCGCGCACGGACGCGCAGGCGCGCCCCCTAGCCCTTCCCCCGCATTCCCCCCCCGGGCCTCGGCCCTTCGTGAGCCTGCGCCACGTCTTCAGCCCGGCATGCGGTATACAAGGCTGGCAGCATCAAACCCTATATGTCAACCGTATCCGTGCGCCTGCCCGCCGCGCCCGCCAAGGCGTATCGGCGGTCTCAGGGAGGCCTCATCCCCGCGCGCAGGGCCTGCGCGCGGAGCTGCAGGCCGCCACAGCAGCCGCCGCGGCGGCCGCACAGGCGGCGGCCGCCGCGGAGGCCGGCGCTGCTGCAGAGCGCGCGCGGCACGGCGAGGAGGCCGGCGCGCTGGGCGCGGCGCTGGATCAGGCGCGTGATTGGGGTAGGGGTAGGGTGTGCCGCGTGTGCCGGGGGTGCGGGTGCCCTGCACGCCTCTGCCATGTCCCCAGAAGTGCGCGTTGCAGGCGGGACCGGGGCACCTGAATGTCCTTGGGGATGCAGACCCCTCGAAGACCCGCCCTCGTCTGCGGCGCAGGCGCGCGCCGCAGCCGCGGAGGCGCAGGCGCAGCGGGCGGCGACGGAGGCGGCGGCCGAGGAGGCGCGCGCGTACACGCAACGCCTGCAGGTGCCGCCGGCTCTGCTCTGACGCAGAGCCAGCGCACTCCTTGCAGTAACCCCTCGCTAAAATGCTCCGTTCAAAGCGCTGTGCCTTGCGACGCGGCTGCCAGCCTGCTCCAGAGGCCTTGGGGGACACCGAGTCAGCCGGGGCTGCAGAGGGCGCCGCACGGCACGCTCCGTCCAGGCTTGTGATGACAGGGAGCACAGACCGCTCGCAGAGCAGGTCAGCGTCGTCAGCGTCGCTGCCCGGCGCGCCCGCGCGTGAGCCCGTGCATGCGCGCGCGTGCGGCAGGGCGTGGCGGAGAGCACGCGGGCGGCCCTGCAGGCCGAGCAGGCGCGCGCCCCGTCGGCCCTGCCGCGGGGGGCGCTGCCACTTGCGCGCCCCACTGGCCTCATCGGCAGGGGTGTGCTCGCGCCTGCCGCGTCGGCCAGCTGTGCATGTCGCATGTGCCTCTCAGGCGCGGCGCTCACGCGCCCGGCGGCGGCGCAGGCGCGCGCCGAGGAGCTGGCCTCGGAGCTGGCGGCTGCGCGCGGCGCGCTGGCCGGCGCGCAGGCGGCGGCGGAGGCGGAGCGCACCGCAGCGGCGCGGGCTGTCGCGCGGGTGGGGGGCCATGAATGCAATGCGGGGCATGCTTTGCGATTGGCTGCGACGCAAGTTATAATTGGCATGCCTAATCCGATTTTTTGCGCGCGCACACACTTGTCATTGCACCTCCTAGATGGCTTGCGCACCACATGTGGAGTGTGATCTAGGCGGCCCGCTGTGAGCGCTTAGGTTGTGATTTTAGTTTGTGACCCGAAGCGCAAGCCCCAGGCGCGCGGCGCGGAGGGCGAGCTGGCGGCGGCCGCCGCGGCGCACGAGGCGGCGCTGCTGGAGGCGCGGCACGCCGCGGAGGCGGCGGCCGGCGCTGCCGCGACCGCGCGCGCAGAGGCGGGCGCGCTGCGCGCGGGCGCGGGCGCCGAGCGCGAGCAGGCGCTCGCCGCGCTGCAGGCGCGCCGCTTCCTGGTAGCAGGGCCCTGTAATTTTATCCTAGGGGTTTTAGGTTTCCTTACTTGTTCCCACGCGCGCTGCCGCAAGGATGGGCCAGGGTGTACCGGCTGTGACGCCGGGCCTGCGCCGCGCGCAGGCGAGCCACGAGAGCGCGCTGACGGAGGAGCGCGCGCGGGGCGCGGCCGCGGCTGGCCGGGCAGCTGAGCAGCTCGCCGCCGAGCAGGCGCGCCTCTCTGCAGAGCCACAGGTCTTGTAGCACTGGGCATGTCTCGTACATGGAGGAGTCCTGTACATCAACACTGTTTTCCCCAGCAGAGAAGCAAGGCGTGCTGTGTCCATGCAAAAGGGCAAACCTTATTGGGGGTACATAATTGTGTTGAACATGCAACAAGCTGGGCTGGACGCTGCCCATCACTTGCTCTTCCATGCAAAAGGGCAACCTTGTAGGGGGTGCACAAGGGGCAGCGAATGCGGGTGGTCAAAGGCCTGACGCGCGTAGGGTAGCGCAGGCAGACCGGCATGCGCTAGAAAATGCTGCAGCCGCTGCGCAGGATGCCCAGGTTTGGGCTACCTCGCAGTAATACATGATAGATTGCCCTACCTTGTGTGTTGTCCCGCAGCGCTAGACGTCGTGTGCATGCATGCCTGCGACGCAGTGCCGTGTGGATTGCCAGCATCAAAGGCACCTGAGGGGTGGCCTGGCTCCGCTGAGTCCTGTCACACACGCCAGGCGCATGAGGCGGCTGAGGCGGCGGCAGCGCGTGGTGCCGCGGAGCGTAGCGCAGCCGAGGCCGAGCAGCTGCAAGCGTTGCTTGCGCGGCTGCAGGCGCAGCTGGCTGAGCGCGAGGACGCCCGCGGCTCACAGGTGCGGCGCCCGGGCTCGGCCAACAAGCAGGGGCAGCGCTGGGCAGCAGCGGCGCAGCAAGCACGCGCTGCACTGGCGTGCATGCCCTGCTGATCCATGGACGGGCGGTGACTGATCCATGGACGGGCGGTGACTGATCCATGGACGGGCAGTGTGCATGCGTGCGCTATGTGCTGAGCAGGTGTTACAAGTCAGGGGAGTCGGGCATGTTACTGTGGTACGGCCGAGCGCAACGCGTCTACGCAACAGCTGGAGCGGGCAGAGCGGCAGTTGTTTCGGTCATGGAAGTCACAGGGAGGCACATTACTGTGGTACGGCGCGCACAAGCGGCAGGCCGCGGAGCAGCTGGAGCGGGCAGAGCGGCAGGTCACCCAGCTGCGCGGCGCGCTGGCCGGCGCAGAGTCGCGGCTGCAGCGCGCGGCGGCCGAGAACGCCGCTCTCGCCGCCGCCGCTGCCGCCGCCGCTGCCGCGCCGCAGGCTGCCGGACCCTTCCAGGCGGCGCGGCGCCCTTTCAGGCCTCCCAGTGCTCCTTGCGCGTTGAGCAGCGTTGCGGCGGAGCTGTAGGATATGTACGCTATTCCGTGCAGAGCGCGCGTGGCGCTGCAGGCGAGCGACAAAGTACCCGCGCGGCAAGCAGGTCTGCAGGGACGCGCGCACCAGGCGGCCCCCGCCGGCAGAACACGCTGCGCCCGACTTGACCGGTGGGCGCCGTGGCGCGCGTGTGGGGTGTGACGGGGCGTGGGCGCGGGCAGGACGCGGGGCGGCTGGCGGCGCTAAAAGGCAGATGTGCGCCGCGGGCGCCCTTAACTGGGCCTGACCCTATGACGGGTGTGCGCGCAGGGACGAGGAGCGGCTAGCAGCGCTGGAGGCAAAGCTGCGCCGCGGGCGCCCTATCCTGACCTGACCCTACGCCGGGGCGCGCAGGACGCGGGGCGGCTGGCGGCGCTGGAGGCCGAGCTGCGCCGCGGGCGCCGGCGCGAGGAGAAGCTGGCCGCGATGCAGTTCCGGCTGCGCGAGGACGTGGCGGCCGCGGGGCGCGACGCGGGCGCGTTCGACCGGCTGCGTGACGTGCGCGGCCTGGAGTACGAGCTCGACTTCGTCACCAACCGCGCGCAGCGCACCGAGCAGGCGCGCACGCCCCTCCTCGTAATACCATGGGAACCCACGCCGGCCTGCGCCCGCCGTCGCCCGGCTCCAGCGGGCCGCGGCGTCGCGGCGCCTCAGCCTCACAGCCGGATTTTAAGCCCCGTCCCGTCATGTCCGCGTGCGTGGCGACCCAGGCCGGCGCACCCGCGCCCATGCCGCAGGAGCTGCCTCTGGATCCGCAGGCCATGGACACCCTACCTTACTGAGCGCGGGCGGCCGCGGCAGGCGCTGAAGCAGGCGCTGACGGCGGAGCAGGCCGCGCGCGCCGCGCTGTCGGCCGAGCTCGCCAAGCTGCGGGGCCGCGCGGGCGCGGCGGAGCCGCGGCGCGGGCCGCCCAGCGCCGGGAAGGAGAATGTGGGCGCGCGCGGGTAGGGCTGTAGGGAGGGTGCTGTGGGTGGCGAGCTCTCTAGGTTGCAGCACGGGCCGCCCGATGCCGGGCAGGAGAACGATGGCGTGCGCGGCTAGGGTTGCGAGAGGGACTGCCTCGGGTGACGTGCTCCAGGGGTCGCGACGCGGGCCGCCCAGCATCGGGTAGGGGTGTGCGGACTTTGCCGCCAGGCCCTGCTAGGGAGAGCGTTGGTCAGCAAAGTCATAGGGCCGTGCCACCCGTTGCATGTCAAGCAGGCAGCAGTCGAGCGTGGCCTCAACCATAGCAGTTACACAGCGCTGTCGCGGAGTTTTGCTTGCTTGGCTTATTTCGTGGGTTGTCAAGGGACGGTTCCCCAGCAAGGCAGGTTTGGCGCTTACGCACGGTGCAACGTAACTGCGCACGCCGCATGCACCAGCATGGGTCAGCTGTCTAGACACAGCTTGTGGTCAGGCGGACGGTTCACGCTCTGCTCAGCGCTGCAAGCTCCCTTGTTGAGTGTTGTCTTTCGTGGATGCAGACCGCTCGCGCTCTACATGACGGCTGTGGGATCACTGGATTCACAGTGCATCGTGTCACGACGTTGACAGCAAGTTGCGGGCGTGTTGCGGGCATGTTTGTGTACTATTATTCACGAGTCCTCCTCACAGAACCTGGGCCGTCGCTTGCCCATGTGACATGCTAGCTGCCCTGTAGAGCAGTCGGGCTTCCATACACAGTCTCGGGCATGCGTTCTGACCCATTTCATGCATAAGTCGCCTATACAACACAAGGCAGGCTGAGGGCCTGGAGGTACACCCACCGCGCAGGGGCACCTGCCCGTAAGGGTTGCTAAGTGCGGCATTTCAGTCTGCAAATACCGGCAATGCGTGAGTCCGATGCGCCAGCCGCCAGACAGAGGGCATGCCAGGCCGCCAGGGCCGCCAGGGCACCGGCCCCGAGCCCCGCGCAGTCCAGCTCGGTCCTTGGCCCTGCAACATCGCAAGTGCGGGCGCGCGCGCGCATCACACGCGCATGAGCGCGTGGAAGACCTCCTGCGGCACGTCCACGGAGCCCACGCGGCGCATGCGCTTCTTGCCCTCCTTCTGGCGCTCCAGCAGCTTGCGCTTGCGGCTCACGTCGCCGCCGTAGCACTTGGCCAGCACGTTCTTGCGGAACGCCTGGCGCGCTGCGAAGAGTGAAGTGCGGCTGTGCTGGCATCCAGCGGCGAACGCCAGAAGCACATAGGGCCGCTGTGCATGCAGACGCACCCCGCCTTCTTGAAGGCGCATCGCCCCGTGGGCATGCCAGATGCAATACGTTGGAGGGTTACCAACTAGGGTATAGGGTCAGGTGACTGGCAGGTGTCTGCCGCGCGGGCACGCCTTGAGCGTCTCGCGCGCGACGACCTTGCCTGACGCGGCCGCCTGGATGACCACCTCAAACTGCTGCCGGCCCAGCTTGTCGCGCATGGCGGCGCACATGGCGCGGCCCACCTGCTGCGCCTTCTGCCTGCGCGCGGCAGGCCTGCCACATCAGGCAGCTCAGCACAACCCACAGTGACATTCCATGTTGCCAGCCCCTGGTGCGCCTTGTGCCTGCGCTCGGCAGCCTGCCTGGTCAGGCAGCCCAGCATATACGCAGCATGGACATCACCCAGCTTCTCAGACCTGGCATCTCGGCAAACTCATACCAGCCGCGTGGGCGCGCCGCCGCGCCGCTGGCGGCGCCTGGCAGACTGATGCAGCAAGTTCCTCGATATACCAAGAGTGGTGTGCACGGCAGCCCGGCGCGCCTGCTGCGGGAGGCAGGGCGCGCGCGCCTGTGCACCACGCGCGCCAGGGCGTCGACCGGCTGCCCGTTCAGCATCAGGTCCAGGCGCACCTGCCGCCAGACCCCACGGGGCTTGGGCCGGGCGCTGACCCCGTTAGGGTCAGGCGCATGACAAGCAGCGGGTCCTGCTCGCCGGCCGCCCCACTTGGGAGTCGTTGCTGCAGTGAGGATGCGCTGCTTGGATCATACCCGGGTGCGCATCCTCTGTGATAGGTTGCTGCTTGTTTTCTGCACGCGCCGCTCTACACTCTGCCACGAAGCGGAGGCGGGTACCCCCACGCCAGGCGCCACAAGGGTGGCCGGCCGCACCAGGTCTGCGCGCCGCATGGGGCCCTCCGCGTAGTCGAAGCTGGCGTAGCCGCTGGAGAGCGACTTGAGCTCGTCGTAGAAGTCGCCGCCCAGCTCCGCGAGCGGCAGCTGGTACCTGCCGCCCGCGCAGCATTTCTGCTGGCCCCGGCTGGGCTGCGCAGCCCCTCGCCCTGCCCCTGTGCCTGTTAGCAGGCAGGTACAATGCATGAACAAGTAAGTGAAGTGCATCCATGCATCAGTCAACTACAGCTGTGTACGGCAGCTCAGCTTGAACATGCCCTGCAGGCAGACCCGCTGATGGCGGATGCAATGCTATTGGAGCACGCCGCACCCTGAGCCCGCAACACCAATTCAGGCACAGCAAACACCGCGTCCAGTGCGCCGCGACGCCGTGCGGCCGCAGCCGCCCGGCGCCCCCGCGCGCGCCTGAGCAGCAGGCGGCCAGGGCCCAGGTGCGTGTGCTCGGCCAGCTCGCCGCGGCGGTCCTGGCACAGCGCCATGAGCGCGCCCAGGTGCTCGGCCGGCAGCGTGACCGTGGCCGCCACGGTCGGCTCCCACACGCCCGCCACCTTGACGCCCAGCGGGAACTGCGGCCCGCGCGCGCGCGCGCCGCGCTCAGCGCGCCCGCGCGCCGCCCAGCAGCTGTGATGCGGCAATGAGCCGGTCCCTGCTCAGCGGCGTGCGCTCCGTCGGGTGCTCGGCCGGCAGCATACCGCAGCAGCCCCCGTCAGCTTGCACCCATGTGGCTGCAAAGGCTGCAACGTTGCCGCGTGACGCGCTCGCGCCGCTGCTGGGCTGCTGTCAGCCTGGTCCCCTAGCAGTATCCCGACCCTGATTAGGTATAGTAATTAAGTATACTACAGATCAGGTCGGAGACCTGGGTGCTACAAGGCTGCGAGCTCGAGCAGCATGCCGGCAGGGGCCTCGGCGCTCCAGCCTCCGCCCGCGCATCAGAGTTCGGGCTCAGCGTGCTGAGCAGCGCGGCACGGACAGGGCCGGCCGCCCGGCGCGCGCCTGCGAGGGGTTCTCGATGTCCAGGCTCGCGTCATTGGGCAGGTCAAGCGTGTAGGGCACGGTGGGCGCGGTAGTGATCACGCTCGCGCCGTGCTCCTGCTCCAGGCGCTGCAGGAACACCTCCATGTGCAGCAGGCCCAGGAAGCTGCGCGCGGCCGCAGGGCGCCGCTTAGGGTTTTCAGCAGGCCCTATGTAGCAGGCCCTGTGGAGCAAGCCCTGTGCGGCAGGCCCGGGAGGCTGCACCGGGCAGGGCTCCCCCACACTAACATGCGACAGCAGCGCCCGCTACCGCTCCCCTTATACGCCGCTCCCCAGCGCCCGCTACCGCTACCTTATGCGGCTGGGAGGTAGCGGCAGGAAGGTCCTTGGCGCCTCGCGTCGCTGCTACTGTTCTTGCTTGGTTTGCATTTGCGTTACGTTTTACATTCACTGCCAAAAACACACGGTCGCCATACCCGCCTGCCTTGCGCCTGCCGTGCGCACCCGCAGCGAAAGCCCGCGCCGAGCGCGTCGCTGTTCTCGCGCTTGACGCCAATGCTGGCGTCGGTCAGGCACAGGCGGTCCATTGCGGCCGCCAGCGCATCAAAGTCGCCGCCGCTGGTCGGGTAGATGCCTGCGCGCGGCAGCGCAGGCCCACTTCGCTGTGTAAAAACCTTTGCTCGAACATGGCAGGAAGCCCTTGCATGAGGTGCGTGACAAGGACAACATGCACGATGCTTCCATAATGTGCACCATCGTGGTGAATACAGACGGTGAGACATGCTCGGCGGACAAACACGGTGTGTCGTAGCCACGTGCTGCAGGCAGGCGCCCAGACGCCGTCCTGTGCAGGGGCTGGGGCGCGCCCGCAAACACCATGGACTTGGAGGGTTTGAAGCCGGGCAGGCGAGCCACGGGCCGCTTGTAGAGGTGCCAGGTATCACCAACGCGCGCCGCGCGCGTGTCCTTGAGGCCTGTGATCACATACCCCACCTGCCGGTGCAAACAGGACGGTTTCTAACACGGTATGAGCCTACTCCAGTCCTGCACGCATTCCCCATACCCTTTTCCAAGCATAGCGCAATGTCAGCCCCGCCACAACACACCACGTACCCCATGCTGGCAATGTTGGCAGCCCCTGCGCAGTAAGCCTGCTGCCCAGCGCCCGCCACGCGGGTCGCTACAACGCCCAGGTCCTTTCATGCACGCGCGGCGCGCGCCTGCCCGGTGCAGAGCTGCCCGGTCGGCCGCGGCTCCGGCGCCAGCACGCCCACCTGCGCGGCGCGTGAGCGCCTCGTGAGCGCCAGAGTCCGCCCGTGCCCGTGCGCTGAGCAGGGGGCGCCCCATGCGCGCGCCCTGCGGCTGGGCGCGGCTTGCAGGCATGCCGGCCCGGCAGGAGCAAAATGCATGCGTGCGAGCCGAGCCGCGCCAGCCGCTGCAGAGCCTGGGTTGAGTCAAACAGGGCAGCCATGCCTCTCAGCCTGCAGGACATTGCACCCTACCTGCGACCCCAATCAGGAACCTCGCACCTGCTGGCCCTGTCGAGGCTGCCAACATCACGTGGAATAATCTAGGATGCGTTCGACAACCCTTCAGGAGTGGGACCCAACTCGGGACCAGCCCACTGCGCATCTGAGCCTACCAGGAGCTATACGAGTGTGTGGGCCAGCCAGAGATCCGCAGGAAGCAGGGGCCCGTCCAAGGCGGGCCCGGGCGCACACCTCGGAGGCGTCATAGGTGTCGCCGGTCGACGCGGCTGTGAGCCGGTCGCCTGCGCGCAGCGCCCCGTCCATGACCTCGACCAGGCACACCACGCCGCGGAAGGCGTCGTGGTACGCGTCGAACAGCAGGAGCCGCAGATCGCCCGCGGGGTCGCCGCTGCACCCCCATCCACAACCAGCAAGTCCTTCATTGTCATTCAGTATGTCTGTGGCATGATAGAAATCATGCACGCATGAAGCAAGGGTACATGGTCACGACAGGTTCTCACGCAGTGGCCTGCCGCAAGCATGGAGCAGCGGCGACGGAGTGCTCTGGCGGCCGCGGCTCGGGCACGCGCTGGCGCGCCGCGCGGCCGCCCAGCGGCGCCTGAGGCCTGGGCCAGGGGGCCGCACGTGGGCGGCGGGATGCGGGCGATGACGGCGGGCAGCACGTCTGCAAGGCCGAGCCCGGTCTTCGCCGACGTGCACAGGCAGCTGTCCGGCGAAATGTCGAACACCTGCGCGCCGCGCCCCGCGCCCGGTCGTCAATAACACAAACCGTCCCTGCGATCCACAGTGGCTGCACCCCCCGCAGCCATCGGCACTAGTTGCAGCACCAACACGGGGTGGCGGTTACAGCGGGAGCCGGGCTAGGGTTAGGGCAGCACCTGCTGCATCTGCTCGGCCACCCGCTCCGGCTCCGCGGACGGCAAATCCACCTTGTTGAGCACCGGCACAATGGCCAGGCCCTGCTCGAACGCCTGCGAGCGCCGCGGCCCCGCCGCGTGTCAGCTGCCCCGCTACCTGGGCGGCAGGCCCGCCTTGCTGCGCGCCGGCACCATGCCTTGGGCCTGCTCAAATGCCTGGCTCAGCGGTGACACTTCGACTCCAAACATGCACCTCGTGAGGCTCACAAGCCCCCTCGTCTGATGCTGCTTTGATGCAGCTAGAAAACAGGACATTGTCGTCAGTGTCCCTTGATAAACGCGACGCAGGCAAATGGTGCGGGTTGGATGGCAGGACGGGCATGGTACGAGCAGGCACGCATGAATTGCACATGGTTTTGCGGCAGCCAGCCGCTGCATGTGGAGCAGCGGGAGGGTTGGAGTTAGGTTGAGGGCATGCCAGGAAGAAGTTGGCGACCGTCTGCGCCTGCACGCCCTGCGCGGCGTCCACCAGCAGCAGCGCGCCCTGGCATGCGGCCAGCGAGCGCGACACCTCGTAGCTGAAGTCTGCGCGCGCGGGGCACGCAGCCACGCTTGCCATGATGGTCGCTCCCCACTGATGCTGTCAGGGAAGGAACCGGCGCCGTGCGCCAGCGCACATGCAGCATGGGGACAGGCTTGCGAAGAATGCTGCAGGCAACCTGGCAGGGCAAAAGAGCAGACCATCACAAGCTCTGCAACTGCAACAAACAGATATTTGAGCCTTTGAGGCGAGGCACTGCACGTCCACGTCAGGCTCTGCCTGTCGGTCCGCTAAGTGTTCAGAGTGAGTTTGTGCAGGCACACACCTGTGCGTATCGGACCACGCGTCTTTGCAGCGGCGGGGCGCGCACCAACATGGCCGGGCGTGTCGATGAGGTTGAGCAGGTAGTCGTCGCCGCCATGCCGGTACACCAGCGACGCTGTCTGCGCCTGTGCGAGGAGCATGCACTTCAAAGGGCTGCCAGGCGCTGGAATGGCCGCATGGCTCGGTCCGAGTGTGCGCTGGGCAACATATACACCGTGCAAGCCTTTCTCCCTTCAAAGCACTGTCCGACGCCTTGCCGCTCGAGACACGTGTTGACACGAAGCACCTCATGAGTGTCGTGCAGCGTCAGCACGCAACAGAGTGTTGGACGTCTCCCTGCACTGTGCGCACGCGCCTTGACGGTGATGCCCCGCTCGCGCTCCACCTGCAGCTTGTCCAGGTACTGCGCCTGCCCGCCCTTCCGTATGGCGCCCGTCAGCTCCTGCCGCGTGCGCGAAAGAGCTGTTGACAAGGCTCAGGAGGGTGGATGAAGAGCTGATGCACAGTGTGGCAAAGCACTGCTTGCAAACTCTTACACGCCAACATCTAAGGCACCAGTCGGCACTCTACATACAGGACTGCAGAAAGTAAGCGCCACAACTGAGACAAATGTGAGCGTGGAGGCGTTGTGTAGCTGCCATGCACATCTGTGCGTGCAACAGGCAGGAGAGCACCAGCAGGCGGTCAGCCAGCGTGCTCTTCCCATGGTCGACGTGGGCTATGATTGAGAAGTTCCGGACCTGCGCGCACCACAAGCTGTCACAGGCGGCGCAGTGCAGCCGCTGCAGAGCTTGCCAATGCATAATCAAGTTTAACAAGAACTAAAAGTGGGTGGCACTTTGTCTGGCGGAAAGTCTGTTACGCTGTAGCCGCCGTCCACAAAGCCCTGGTTTGCTTGGCTCTCTAGTGGCGCGGGCGCTGCACTGCTGGCCGCTCTGTAACCGTCTGGCTGCCACAGGCCTCGCCCCACTTCCCACAGCTCCGCCGGTCTACGCCTGAGTTGTGCGCACAGCCGCGACAGGCGCAGGACCATCAGGCAGCATCCCAAGACGGTATGGCACCTTCAAGCTCTGGTCACACAGCTAGCAGGTCGCAGCAGGGTTTCACTGCAAAGCACAAAGTTGTGAGCTTGTATAAGCTCTTATTTTCACCAACAGCGCGTTGCACGAGTGCGCTTTGCAAAGGGTTGTGTGAACTATGAGCGCCATCGGCGTGAGTCGCTGCGCATGCTTGCAGAGGGAGCACACACTCACAGTGCGCGCACACACTGTTCGCACAGCGTGGCCGTCCGTGCGGCACTGCAGGCAGGCGAACGCTGCGCACCCCACACTGCGGCCGGCGGCAGCATGCGGCAGCATTTGGTGCGCTGGAGGCAAGGCAGCGAACACTGAGCGCCTGTAGGGCTGTGAAACGCGCTCTGTGGCTGAAATCTGCACAGTGTCGTGTCGCAGGCGCGCAGCGCGGAGGTCATGCGTCAGTGCGCAGGCTGCGTCCTCGGACAACGCAGCGAGCAGCCCTGACTATGTGCAGGAGGGCGGCTTCAGGATCGAGCAGGTGTGTGCTGACTACCAGCGCAGACACTGTTATAGCAGTTCGGCAACTTTCTCCTATTGCTCGATCTTGATGTCTGCATCCCATTGCTGGACTGTCAGGTTGCCAGTGCCAATTGTGGTGCATGTGCTGGTAGACATGGTGCACGTGCTGGTAGACACCAAGGCCTGGGCTTGCCAGTGCAGGTGGTCACCAGTGGTCACGCGTGGCCTGTCTGCCTCCTGCGGGTATTACCTGGCTCCACACCGGTGTCCTGCCAACACAGGTGTCCTTTGGCTCCATCCTGACGCCCATCGGCGTGTTCCTGCTCACCTACGGCTTCGGCTCGTTCTTCCAGCTGCTGCCGGGCGCGGACGTGGCGGCAATCCTGCTCATCTACGGTTTCCCGATCACGCTGCTGGGCTTTGCGCTGAGCTATGCGCAGCTGCGGCCGGTGCCGTGCAAGAGCACGCGGGAGGGTCTGGCGTTGCGCGACTCGCAGGCGACAGACATTCAGAAGCAGGCGCGCCCTGGCTGCTGTGGCACCGCAGACCCTGCCTCGCGGGGGAGCACAGCTCGTGAGGGCAAAACGATGTCTGTATAGAGATGGCCAAGTTGCCAGTGCGCTCAGCATAGGCAGCCGTAGAGCCTCGTCCTGCACCGTTTCTGTGTTCAACCGTGACGCGCTCCTGGTGGCAGGCCATAACAGCGCTGTGCCCACACTCTCTGCACAGTGTGCAGTGCGTCATTGCATCCACAGCAGCACACGACAGGCTCCAAACCTTTCGTTATGGCGGCCTGTCATTCTGGCTACCTGACATGCTCAGGCGTGTGCGCATGCGCTGCCGTGCAGCTGCGGGAGGACGTGACGCGGTTCCGCTACGGGGATGAGCAGCACCTGGACGACACGCTCACGCGGCTGTTCCAGTTCAACCGCCCCAAGGGCGTCCCGCGCCGGCGCGCACCGCACTTCCCATCCAAGTCTGGATGCTTTGCAGTCCATTCTTGGCTTACCTGCACCTTACCTGTGTCAATGTTGTAATAATTAATACTTCCTGTGTCGTGAAAGGTGCGCCTACGACCGCATGACTTGTTACTGTCATAGAGCGCGCTGACAAAGTGCGTGCGCCCAATGCGCCTGGCATCGCGCCCAATAGTTTTGCACGCTCTCTGCCATGCTCACATGGCAGGCAGTGCAGACGACATCAACGCGTCCGTGGTGGCTGTGGTCAGACGCAGCGCGGCCGCTGCGCTGATGCGGCTGCCCCGCCTGGGGCAGGCTGACGCCGGTGCTGACAGCGGTGCGGGAGGAGGCCGTGGGCGGCGCCTACACGCTGGTTCTGGAGTTCCAGGCGCGCCTGCCGGGCTGCGCCCCCATGTCTGCACTGGAAATCGGGCTGTGCGAGCACTTAAAGCAGGGTACCGCTCTCATGTAATCGTCACAGGCTTATCCACGGGCCAGTTGCATCATGCCTCTCTGCGCAGTGCTGTCAAGCAGGACTTTGTGGCTGATAGCTGCAAAAGGGCCGCAAGTGCGAGACACAAGCGGAAGGGCCAGAGCCGCGTGCAGATCCGCATGGCTGCGTGCGCTTGCGCAATCACAGCCGCACGGCTGAAGTGCGCCGCCCTGATGGCGGGGCCCTGTCGCGCAGGTGAAGCCCGCCATGACGCTGGAGATGTGGACAGACCGCATCGACCGCATCCAAAACTTCTTTGGGCCGGGCATCCGAGCAGAGGTGCGCGCATGCTGCATGTGTTAACAGTGCTCCTTCTTCCTTGCCACGAAGACCCACTGTGAGCCTGCCAACCGGGCCGCAAGCTCTAGGGTGCTTGCTGACATCTATTAACTTGCATGCTCAGTGCAAGAACCTGAGAGGGGCGGTCATGAGAGGCCATTTGGATTCGAAGCTGGTGTCATATTGCTGCCTTAATCGCTCGGTGGCACGATGTGCTAGCACGCTTGCCTGGCTTGTCATCAGCCGCGTCTGGCGGAGCACCAGAGCTGCAGTGCAGAATATGTGCAACGAGGACGCAGGCGATCTGAGTCTGAGCTCTTCAGTGGATGGCAGCGGGTAAACAGTGTGTGACATGGCAGCCACTTGGGGTACATCATGCGGGTCTGGGCGGCTGGCGCAGGTGAAGCGCAGTGAGGGCGAGGGCGAAGGAAAGGTGGAGCTGTCGCTGATTACGGACGGCAGCGGCGCCGGGCGCGGCGGTGACAAGCAGGCGGATGCGCTGCCGCCGCTCATGCCCGGCCTGCCCGCGCGCCGCGGCGGCAGCCAGCAGTAGCGTGTAAGCCGCCGATTGAGAGCGGCATCTGCGGGCGCCCGGTGTGGCTGCGCCGGCTCTTGGAGACGCGCCCGCAGAGTCGATGGTTAGACGATGTTTGTGCGGTGTGGGTGCACTCCACAGTGCGCATGCCGGAGGCGTGATGAGGTTCACTAGAGCAGGACCATCCCTGGCCCGCCGCATGCAACCATGGCAAGGCTCGTGCACATGCATCTGTGGTATACAGAGACGCTATCACGAGATTACTCAGCGAAGCTAGCAGAGGCGCCTCTCTGAACGTGCGCTCTCCTGGGGGGCCAAACCGCAAGCACATCTTGGAGGTGGGTTCTCAGCTCAAACTTGTCTGGGGCGCTCAGCCTCGGGACCTGGGCAGACAGGGCCTGTGCCGCCGGCGCCCATGACACCAGCCCCCGCCGCTCCCACTCAGCGAGCGACATGGACACCTGTTTCGCAAAGGGCACCACCGCCGCGCGTGGCAGCATGGAGGCCAAGGCGACCACGTTGGCGACTGCTGCCGCGGCCGTCGCTGGGTCGGGCGCCACCCGCAGCACGCCCAGCGCCCACACCGCCCAGCCCAGATCGGCGTCAGAGTGCCTCTTCCCGGCCTGGATCCGCGCGACGGCCATGCCGGCCCACTGAGAGATCCCGCTGTGCATGCCCTGCAGCGGCCCCTCGCCCTCCCCACACGCATCGCCGCCCGCCTTCTTCACCAGGCACGCCAGCGCATACAGCGACTGGGACAGCAGGCGGCCCGAAAAGCCCCCCCTCACGTCCGGGATGCCCGCGCCGGGCACAGCGCTGCCGGCCAGCGCCGTCAGGACGGTCATGGGCAGCGCAAAGTTTCTGCCCATGTTCGCCCAGGCGCACAGCAGCACGGCCGCGCTCACAGGCGGGCCGAGCCACAGCTTCTCGCCCTCGGCTGCATCAGCGGCCGCGGCGTCTGTCAGCCACCCGGCAATCAGCTCCATGGTCTGCGACCGGGCCTGGTACCCGGACACGCTGCATGCGTTCAGCATGCTCGCCATGCACCCCAGGCTCAGCGTCTCCTCGCGCTTGCGCAGGGCAGCCTCAAAGAAGCCATCGACGCGCTGCAGGAGGGGGCGCTCCAGGCGGTTCAGGCGCACGAGCGCCGAGAGCACCGTGCCCAGTTCCCAGGCGGTGTGCTCGGGCAGGCGGCGCTCGACCGCCTCCAGCAGGGCCGGCAGCAGGGCGTCGCGGCGCGCGCACTCGCCCTTGTCATAGACAGTCCCGCACCTGGCGGCCCTGAGCAACAGCAGCCATGCAGGCCGTCAGCCCATGGCACAGTCGCACGAGCGCCAGCTCGGGCGCAATTCTGCCGCGCCGTGACGTCTAATCCCGCAGGCTTGATGCACGCGGCGGCGGCACCACAGGGATGCAAGCGCGGGTCGTGTCCGCATCAGCGGCCGGGCGGTGGGGCGCACTGCTCTGCCAGCCTGTAGATGGCGATGCCGAAGTGCACGCGGTTGAAGTGCTGGCCCATGCACGCGTAGATCCTGGCGATGTCCTGCACTTCCCGTTTCGTGGACAGCTGGGTGGCCAGCTCACGGTGCAGCACGCTGCCGTCGGCCGGCTGCTTGTCAGCTGGCTGCTTGGCATGCGTGGCACCGCTGGCCACAACAGGCTCCAGCACGTCCAGCATGGCAGGCAGCGTGCTGCGCGCTGGCGCCCCAGGGTGGCACGCAGAGTGCACCCACGCGCGCAGGATCTTCTGCGCCTGCCCTGCTGAGAGAGCCTCCGCGCTGCTGGTGCCCCGCGCAGGCTCCGCCTCCGACAGTGGCTGACCCGGGTCTGGCTCAGACAGGAGCACAGCCGCAAGCTGGTCGTGCAGGGCGGCGCTGAGCGGCTCGCCGCGCCGGCTCAGCACCTCCAGGACTTGCGCCACGGCCACCTTCAGGCTCTGCCAGGGCTCGCGCCTCGCCAGCCGTGCGAGCACCTCGCGCTCCAGCGCCTGGGCGATCGCCTGGCTGGGGCGGAAGCAGCGCTCGTCGCGCAGCAGGTTCAGCGCAAAGGCGAGCGTGCTGAGCTGCTCCGTGCGGCAGGCCGGCAGCTGCGCGCACAGGCTCTCCAGGCGCCTGCGCAGCTCGTGCGCACCGGAGTACCTCCAGTGCTGCCGCTGAGCCTCCTTCTTGTGGCACCTGGCACGCACACGATAAGGTGGTGTGCGCCAAAGTGACAGTACGGGCTGGCCGCAGACTGCAGCCGCCCTGTGAGGGCAAACGCAGGGAAGTGGGGGTACGCACTGCCAGGCCAGTTTCCTCAGGGACTCGAAAGGGCAGTCTGGGTCGAGCTTGCGGCTCGCAGGAGCCTGTGCAGGCACGGCGTCCACGTGCAAGGTGGGTGTGAGGCTCTTCTGTGCGCCCTCCGCCTGTGGCCGGCAGACCAATATAGGTATGCGTGTGTTAGCTGTTGCGGTTTACTTGAGCGTGGCGCTGCAAGCGGTTGTCCACTCTGCAAGAGAACGCCGTACCGCCAGTGCAGCAGAGGACGTGCAGCCTTGCAGCTGGAGCGCCCGGTGGCGTCTGGCTGCAGGCCTCCAAAAGGGGTACCAGGCCTCTGGGTGACTGAATGTGGCGCATGCATACGCGCTGGAGCACCTCTGGAGCTGCGCGGCCAGCATGCATGCTGATCGCCGCATCCCTTCCCCGATGAACAACACTTCCTCGCCCGTGCGTATCTAGCCTAAGTCTTGTAGAGGCTTCCATACAAGCGCTATGGGCCGGACCGTCTGATCAACTGAGTGGAACCCTCGCAAGCGGTGAGGGCCTGGCATCGTCTCGAGCCTGCACGGAACTCTGTCGTACTCTCATGCTGCGCTGTGCTTCCGGCGTCAGCGCCCTGGGACAGCGTTCTAGACGTCCGCTTGGTGTCCGAGGCTTGGTCCATGCAGGCCAAGCCTGCTGGACCGGCGGCAGGACAGTGTGCGCGGTGCGTGTGCGAGGGGCAGCCTTTGCCTTTGACGTATTGTGACTTGGCGCGCAAGCAGTTCTGCACCCACCCGCCAATCTGAAGGAATCTGCCCCGCGCAGTGTGTGCATGACGTGCGGGTTGCACTGCTTGTCGTGACACATGGGTGCTCCTCTCAAGTAGGGGCGACGCGCTGCTGACGCCGACCTTGCTGTGTGGCAGGGGCTCAGGTGAAGCCCAGTGCGCAACAGCAAGCCGCTTCGGGCTGGCAGCGCGTCCGCGCCACTGCCGCGGCTGCTTAACCTTGGCGGCCCGCAGCTGAGAGCGCCGGTCTGCTGGGGCGCGGCTCGCAGCCAGCGTGCACCCGTCCAGCTTACCAGCGCATCCTTCAACTAGTAGCCGCTGCATAAGATGCCGGCGTGACTGCAGCGAGGCCGCTCGCGGCTGCTGAAGTACCGCTCAGCTGGCTTGCTGGTACAGCGCAGCACTCTGCCATGCCGCAAGCAGGCGCCCCGCACGGCGCTGCAAGCAGCGCGCCGCCGGAAGCGCCGGTGCACGCAGCTACGCCGTGCGCGGTGCTCGCGGACCCCGCGGGCCTGTTTGCCGAATGGTTCCAGGCTGAGGAGGCTGAGTGGCAGCGCGTGCACCAGCTGGCGGAAGCATGCCCGGTGCACTTCGTGTGCCCTATTTCGCTGGAGATCATGCACGACCCCGTCATCTTGGTGCGGCGCCCTGGTTTGGCAGGCCAAGCATGCCTAGCTTGCGGGCTGTGCACAAGGCAGCGGTGTGCTCCTGCGCGCTTTCGCTCAGCGCTGTGGTTGCAGGTCGAGACCGGACAGTGCTACGAGCGCGGCAACATCCGCAAGTGGTTCTTCATGGGTGGCGACACATGCCCTCTTACCGGCGTGCGCCTGCGCAGCACAGAGGTAAGCTTTGCAGTCACTGGAAAACGGAATGCAAGTGATTGCTGCAGCACGTTCTGCTGCCCAGCTCGCCTTATTTGTGCCTGGTTTTCCCAAGAGAAAAGCACAGGACTTTGCGCGGCCATGACGGGCAGCTGCAATTCCTCGCAGCTGGTGGCGGACACAGCACTGCAGACGCGCATCGCTGTGTGGACCGACAACCGCTCGCTGGACAGGGGCCTGGCGCCTGCAGCGCCCGCTGCCAGCGAGGGTGCTGCTGCAGACTCTGTGCTGAGCTCCGCAGACTCGCGCCCCAGCTCTGCAGCCAAGGCTGTAGATGCTGGGACTGGGTCATGCCATGCAGGGCATGCTGCGGCGCTGCCGCCTCCTGTGAAGGAGCGCGGCGCAGACGAGCGGGGCAAGCAGACAGAGCCGGGTGGCGGGGACGCTGACAAAGACGTAAGCGCCAAGGAGCAGAGCGGCAGCGGCAGCCGCAGCAGCTGCGCCCGCTCGCCGCGCCGGGGCAAGCTCAGCGAGCGGGAGAGCCGGGCAGGCGCCGGAGGCCGCCTGATGCGCGTTTTCTCCAACGCGGCGTACGCCTGGCGCGAGGCGGCGCTCTTGGGCGCGCCGCCACTGCGCGCGGCGCGGACGCCCACCGCCGCGCCGGTGCACGCCGCGGCGCGAGTGACCCCGTACCCCAACCCTGTCTTCCTGGACCCCGCGCTGCGCTGGCGCTCGGCCACGTCGGCGCGCCGCGACGCGTCCGGCCGCGCCCGTGTGCCGCGCCCGCACAGCTCAGGCCTCGGCGGCCACTCTGCGCGCTGGGCCCGCTCGCCGCGCGCCCCGGCGGCGGCCGGCGCACCCGCGCCGCAGAAGCCGCCATGCGCCGCGATCGAGCTGTGCGCGCAGCAGGCGCTGCTCGCGACCGCCGCCGACGCGTCAGCGCTGGGTGCGGCCGCACGCATGACGTGACAGGCTGTTCCTTAATGTGGCAGTGTCTGCCAAGCCTGTTGGTGACAGGTGGCAAAGACGCGCAGTCCCTTTGCTGCTGCGCCCATGCCCCCCTCAGCGAAAAGGAACTCAGCAGTGGAAGGACGACGCCGTCCGGTTAAGGTCGTTTGTTGTGCTGAGGCGGACTCCGTGTGCGGCAGGCGAATCCATGGACACGAGCGGCGACCTGTTTGCCACGGCGCTGTCGCACATGGAGGCGGATGCGGACGCTGACGCGCCGGGGCCGGCGTCTGCGCGGGGAGGGCCGCCCCCCCATGCGTACGGGCCCGGCAGCGCCAGCAGGCTCGCAAACAGCGACACCCTGGACTCGCGGGAGGGCGAGCGCGCCGCCGCCCCGGCGCTCGCTGGGAGCTCGCCCGCGCCTGGCGCGGGCGGCGGCAGCTCCGCAGCTGAGGACTGCATGGTCTCGTGCGCGGACCAGAGCGCGGCTGCGATCATGGCGCGCTCGCAGCCGGGCATGCTGGAGGGCAGTGAGGCGGAGGGTGGCGCGGCGGGGTCGGGGCACACAGCGGGCACCGACCCGAAGGGCGGCGGCGACCAGGGGGCCCAGGCGCGCGGCGGGAACAGCCGGGCGCCTGCGCGCGGCCCGGTGTGTGCGGGCGCTGCCACGCGAGCTGCCGGCTGCCTGCGCGGCTCGCGCGCAGGCGGCTGCCTGATCCACAGCTGGTGCGCCACTTCCGCCCCAGCTTCACCCACCGTGGAGCCAAAGCCTTGGTGCTGGGTGAGCAGCACATGTCCGCTGCATGCATCTTCAGAGCCCGCCCAATGCAGGCATCAACCATCCGCTGCACGCCTGCCTAAGTGTTACCTGGGCGCACCGCACACCACCCCCTTTGTGTTCCCCAAACACAGGTGCGTGCTGTGGCACCAAACACCTCCATGCATCATATCGGTGTGTTGCCCCGGTGTGTGTTGCTCCGCTGTACCCTCTTAACATAGTTGCATGTGCCCAGGATGGGGCGGCGATTGTCGCGGACTGTGGCACCCGAGACTGACAGTGACGAGGAGTGGGGCCAGCCGGGCGGCCGGGAGACGTCCGCAGACATCACATACATGAGCTCCTGGGAGGCAGACGAGCGCGAGCCTCCGAAGGCAGCCGCTGGGCACTAAGTTATACGCCATATATTGACATATGTATACCGAGTGTACGAGGGTCAGCCGGTCTGCTTGAAGTCATGTCTCGTTTACGCTGGCAATGAAGGAGGTGGACAGGCGCAAGGAGAGCATGCGGGCTATGGCAAGGTGATGTGCGGCACTGCAGCATTCTGCTAATAGCGTTAAGGCAGCCAGGACGCTGCATGCTCTACATGCTTTGAGAAACAACTCCCTCATGCATGCACCAACGCATGACGCACCAGTCATGCACATGGGTGTATGTCATTCATGTTATTGCACAAGCAATCTGCAGTGCATGCAGTGCACATCACAATTCTCCGTCAAAGAGTGTGAGCTTTGGCCTCCTTAAGTGCATTGTTGTGTGAATTGTGCAACTGGTTGGTTTGTAAGTGGTTCGTAAGCGTGAGGCTGGCTGCAACGACACAGTAGTGCACAGCACCTTGCAGGCTGATGGTAAAAGATAGGAAAGTGCTGGACTATCACGATGTGTTGCTGTACGAGAGTGACCTGCGGCTCCTTGCGGGCGAAGAGTGGCTGAACGACCAGGCATGCGTCAGGCAATCGTGGTTGATGCGCATGCTGTGTGTTGCGCACGTAGCCTCGCGGCGCACTCCGCACGTATGTGAGCAATGCAGGCTGCCACAGGTCATCAACTTCTGGTTTGAGTACCTGAGCCACGAGAAGTATGCGTCAGGAAGTGTGTGTTTCGTGCCTGGCGCGACAACATACCTGCTGGCCAATGCAGGTGCTCCGCTTGGCCTTTGACAGCTTTGGCTTACGCACGTGCCACACCTTTGCGTCTGTACTAACAATATCGTGTGCAGGTGACAGAGATTGTCAGGCGCTCACAGAGGCGCTGCAGGTACCCCACGCTACTTCACGGAGGAGGCGCATAGGTGTGCTGTCTGCTCGCTCTGATATCCCTGTGGGCCCAGGCCAGCTCAAGGAGCAGGAGCTGGTGCTCCTGGCGGTAAATGACAACCCGGATGTGTCAGCGGCCTGCGGAGGCTCACACTGGTGCCGGCACCCGCCATGGCGCTGCACATTGCCAGCAGAGCAGAGCAAGTATGTCAGCTTTGCTGCCAGCGCTGCAGCTGCTAACCTGATGCAAGGTCTGACCATGCTGCGCAGGAGCCTGCTGGTGCTGAGCCCAGGCAGCGCAGAAGCGAGGCATTATGACACAGCTGGCGGCACGAATACAGGCGTGGCCAAGGGCCTGCTTCGAAAGCTGAATGCTGGCCTGGGGTGAGCTGTGCAGCTGTTGGTTTTGTTGCTCACTGTGTTGCACACTGAGCAGGTATGTGTTACTGTACCTACTTTTGCTCACTTATACGCAGGCTCAACATGGAGCTAATTACTGCACGCTCGCCCCAGCAGCATAACGGCTACGACTGCGGCGTATACGTGCTGGGTGCGAATGTCTTGGCATGTAGAAGCACGGCATTTATGGCATGCATATGCACGGCTAGCCTGCTGGGCAGAAATTCCCATGAAGCACATGTAGTGTCTGGTCATGGGGTCGCAGCCTTCTCCAGTCTTCACCCCTACTGCAGTTGCAGTCTTCACCCCTACTGCAGTTGCAGTCTTCACCCCTACTGCATCAGCCGCTCTGAAGCTTCATCATGCGCATCGCAGCCATGGCGGACCTGGTGTGCGCTGCGCGAGCGCGCGGCCTGGACTGGCAGAGGGTGGACGCTGAGCTATGTGAAGCCCTGCCCCCGAGCGCGGCCAGGCGATGGCGCGCTGACGTGCTGGCCCTGGCGCGTGCGCTGGCCGCGAAGGCTGCGTAGCTTGCTGCACTGGAAGGCCCATGCCGTGTGACTCTGGATGTCCTCCAGCTCCTTAACATGATATGGTGCAGTAGATATGAGGTGAGCTGTAGTCATTGTGTGTGAACGTGGCAGAGTGTGTGAATTCCGCAGTCTGTCACAGCTGCCGGATGAAGAGAGGCTGAGAATGTACGACTGCATGCTACAACTTCATTCTACAGCTTGCCATAGGCATAACGGCGTATGAATAACAACAAAATGTCCTACTGTGACTCTAGCTGCAGCTTGCGCAGCAAGTCATCCAGCGCGCCTCCGGCGCCCGTGTCCGCAAAGTCAAACGGTGCACGGCAGGCTGCAGGGTTGGGCCGTAGGTCGGCCGGCTCCATGACCACGCGGAACTCGACCTCGCCCCCAAGCACACCACCATCCCGGCTGGCATCCTCCCTCTGGACAGACTCTCCACCCTCAGGAGCTGCCTCAGGAGTGCGAGTCATGCCTGCTGCTCGGCAAACACCCAAGTCCGGCTGCAAGCCGGCAGAGTCCATCGCACGCCCCGCATGCTCAGTGGCTGGGCAGTGCGCAGCAGGGCTGGCACCGCCTGCCGCTTCGCGTTCGCTCTGGAGCTGCCGCCTGCTCAAAGGTCCCTCGTCGCACCGATCATGCCCACTGGCAGAGCCACCGGCGTGGGCGCTGGCGGCGTCGGGCGCGATGTGCGCATATGGCAGCTCGTCCCAGTCAAAGAGCAGCGGCGACGTTGTGCCGCCGATTGGGTTGAAGTCGATCAGCCGCACCTGCCGCACCGGCCAAACACGAGTTAGCGAAAAACCAAAGCTCCCGGGGCCAGCGCCACGTCCTGCAAACGCATGCTCGTCCGCTTGGCATCCTGAACCATCTTTGGCAACCCATGCAAGGACATGTCTCCGGTATGGCAGCATGCACCAGGCCCTGTGATGCAACACCATGCAATTGTTGAACAGACTAGTTGCAATCATCACAGTTCTCACAAATTCTCTTCCTACGACGACGACAATGCGCATGCCAAGCTTCTATTTCTAAGAGAAAATTATATGTCGCGCAAAAGTCAGTGGGAGTGCGCGCCCGGCCGGCGGCCGTAATATACACATCGGCTGCCACGTCCGGCTCGGGGAAGCGCTCCAGGTGCTCCTCCGCAAACTCCAGCAGCGCCTCCAGCAGCGCGCCGCGCTCCTCGGCCAGGTGCGGGAAGTGCTCCGCGATGTTGCGCTGCGACACGGCTGCGCAGCGGAGCAGTTGTAACGAACCCTTGCCATGCTCCAACGCAATGTGTGGTGTCTGCCTTGGTGCGCAAGGGCCGTCCCAAGGGCGGCACAGTCCTCTACACGCTCTTGGCACAATCCAACCGAGGACACTTTCGCACAGCCTGATCATGGCCCTGGCACACAACGAATTGCTCAGGTAAGACAGGCACACAAGACGCGTCATGATGCTCTCAACGCCCTCGCACTGCGCGGGGGCTGCCGGTGCCTCACAGCAGCAATTCGCCTCTCTGAGCGGGTCGCGGCCGGCGCGGCATGCGCGCACCCACAAGCTCCCGGTCGTGCATGAAGCAGCGGAACTCGCGGTCTACGCGCAGGGCGTGGAACTTGCGCAGCGCGAGGCACGCGCCCGGCGGCCGCTCGGGCCGCCGGCCGCAGGCGTCAAACGCATGGCACAGGTCATGCGCCACGCGGTCCGAGCCCTTCAGCAGCAGCACCACCTGGCGGGCAGACGACGCGGCGGTCACGCATGGGCACAGAAGGAGCAGCCCAGGACCCTCGCAAGCACGGTGCTGTACTCCACACGTGTCCAGTCGCGTGCAGCACTAATTTGCCCAATACTTTTATGAACGTTTTGCCCGCGCCAGGAGCGGCAGCGCTTCAGGTTGCTAGGCTGGCCGCGTCTCAGGCAGCACCTCCTCGGCGTTGGTGCAGGCAACAGAGCCGCAGGTGGTGAGCCAGGTGGCGTCCGTTGGCGCGCTCCAGTTGAGCTTGGGCAGCACACGGCCGCCCAGCTCCGCTATCGCCGCCTCGATCTCCGCGAGCAGCTCCGGAAAGGCTGGCAACTGCGCACAGCGAGCGCGTCGTCGTTCACTCTTGCTCCACAAAATAAGCGTAGCTGTAGGTAGCCATACCTGCAAAGCAGATGCCAGCTCAGGCAGTGAGGTTGTGAAAGGCGCACCTTGCTTGCCTCCTCCTCAGCATGCTGCGCCTCTGTCTCCTCTTCCGCCCAGTCCTGGTAGTCGTCCCAGCTTTCCACCTTGCTGCGCACTGGCAGCTGTCGCTCCCGCGAAATGCCAGTCAGCTACAAAATCTTTACTGGTATGCAAAGCATGCACGTCGGCAGCCACTTCACAGAGTTGTCAGTATGCGCTCTGAGTAATATGCTCCAGCACATTGTAATTGTAGAGGCTGCTGCGCAGCTGCCAGTCTACGTGCTCAGCTGCACTAGCAGGTTTCATGGCAGTAACTAACTCAAAGGCGGCTCACGGCAGCTGAGCGCTCTGGCAAGTAGACACCATCCGCGAGCAGGTACTCCACAAACGTGTTGGGCAGCTCAATCAGCCGCGTGCGATATGTGACACGCTCAAATGCGGGATACCAGCTCCCAATTTGACAGTTCAGGACTGCTCTGACATCCATGCGCAGCACAAGCGCCACAATGGGAGGCTTTGCGGACAGACGCAGTCGACTGACTCTGCATGGCCTAAATAGGTGACATCCAGCACCGAGGACTCCGCTTGCCATTCCAAGGCTCAGGATACGGTGCAAAGCGTGCAACAAATCAGGCAAAAGAGTTCAATGCCAGCAAAGGCGTTATGGAGCACAAACGCTCCTCGCTGTTTGCACAATGCAGCTTGGTTGCACCGTGGGAGCAGCCTGGGTCGCCGCGCAAGGGAATACAGCTTGCGCGCAAGGAAACAGGGACTCGCATACCGCAACCAGACCACTACCTGCAAGAACACACATTTAAATGCGACACGGGTGAGTGTCGCATACTTATGAGTTACCAGTGCTCCACATGTGTTTGGTGCCAGCTATATTGGTGTCCGGAACTGCTGTGTTTTGTGTTGGATGCTCAAAGCATGCGGCGCATACAGGCGGTCGGCACGCTATCAGCAGTTGCGACCTCAGTTGAGGGCGACAGCGCGCTTCCTCTCTCTTCAGAGCGCCCAATCCTGGTGCGACAAGGCCTGCCAACGTCGCTGCTGAACACAAAGTCTATCAAGCTGTAGGGAGGTTGCAGTACTGGCGACCATGCACCACAGTGACCACAGTGGCCCTCGCTGCTCACACTCCAAAATCTCACTAGCCACTGTCGCTCTTGACGTTGCAATGCAAGCCTCTCAGCCCAAGTGTACCTACCAAGTCGCGACCTGCAATCCAAGGTGCCCTGCTTGTGATGGGCGCCTAACACCTGGCAGGCGCCTTACGTGGTGATCTGCTGGCGGCGGCGCACACAGGTCTGGTTCAAGCAGGACCTGCGCCTGGATGACCACCCGGGCCTGGCGCAGGCGGCGGCCGCCGGCGCGCCGCTCGCGCCGCTCTTCTGCTTCGACCCCGCGCTCTATGCGCACCTGCTGCGCGCGCCGCACGGCCTGGAGGGTGCGCTCCGGTTACAGATCCCCAGCGCCTTGGCATGCAAGGGTAGCACGACGACTGCCCAGCGCAGACCGCATAGCTGCGGCCCCACCTCTGCCAGCGCCCTGCGAGTAGTTTCTGTTCGTTGCATGGTGCATGCAGACGGCTCACGGCAGCCTCACGGCAAGGGGCCTCCATAGGGGACCAGCGCGCATGTGTGACTGCTCAGTGATTCGCTCGTGTGCTTCCAGGCTGGGCCACGCCCAGCTGTGATGTGAAGCTGCAGCGCCTGGGCTGCGCGCTGCGCGCAGGCCTGCTCGGAGCTGTAGCGGCGCTGCGGGAGGGGCTGCGCGCGCTCGGCAGCGACCTGCTCGTGCGCGTGGGCCCCCCGGCGGCGGAGGTGCCCGAGGTCGCGCGGCTGCTGGGCGCGGCGCGCGTGGTGGCCGAGGAGGAGGTGGAGCACAGGCGCGCGCGGCGCTAACCTTGCCCTAACCTAGCATCGCACTTGCGGCTGGGTCTCCAACAACTGAGAGCGATTCTGTCCGCCATCAAGCGGGTCGAGATCATGCTGTCCCTCCCTGGCTTGCCACGCTGCGGTGAGTCACGGCGCATGACGCCAGAAAGCAGGGTCAAGACCGGGCAGGCCCCGGCATCAGCAGGCTGCATGCCGCGCGGCTGCCGGCTGGGCTCAGGCCTGCGGCGCGGGCGCGGCAGGTGGCTGGGCGCGCTGGCGGGCGTGGCGGCGGCGCTGCCGGCCGGCGCGAGCCTCGCGCAGTGGAAGGCGAGCCTGTTTGCGCACGAGCCGGACTCGTCGGCCAGCCATGGCTGGAACTGGCGCAGGTGGGGCCACTCAGCACTTAATCGAAATAGCCAAAGTGTGCTTTGGTGGGGCCAATGCTTCCTTTTCATTTGTCAAGGCATGTTCACAGGGTAGGCATGGTTGCAAATGTTGAGATACATGCGCTCAGAGCATGCCCTCTCGACCAGGTTTCCCGCTTGTGTGCCCTATTCAGGCGACCCGCAGCATGCCGTGCATGCCATACAGCATGGGCGTCGCTGGTTGGAGATGTGACGCCAGCTGCAGCTCCTGCTGGGGGGGGCCGCCAAGCCGGACGCCCCCGAGACACGTGTGCTGCCGCCGCAGGTTCTGCCAAGAGCGCGGCGAGGCTCTGCCGCCGCTGCCGCCGCCTGCGGGCGCGCTGCCGGCGCTGGCGCAGGGGGCCTCTGAGGACGCCCGCGGCGGGGTACCTGCTGGGGACCTGCCGACCCTGGAAGAGCTGCGCGCGGTTGTCACCGCGCACGCGCTTCAGGACCTGCCAGCAGAGGTGGGTTTCCTCGACACCCTAGGAGTAGACGGCTCGTTGTCCTACTCGTATCTGTACCTCTACCTTCTCCTACCCCTGTCTCCACCGGGTATCTCTACCTGCGCCTCTCTGGCGCGCCTCGCGGTCGCGCTCGCAGCGGCAACCAACTCCCATTCAAAATGAACATACTGCAGATGCTCAGGAGTGGCGGCTGCTCGCTCACAGGTGGCGAGCGTGGCCATGCGCACCGAGGCGGGCTGGCCCGCGGCGTTTGCGCCGCCGGCGCCGCTCGTGGCCGCGCTGGCCGCGGGCGGCGAGCCAGCCGTGCTGGCCGCGCTGGGCGCGTACCTGGGCGCGCGGCGGCCGGAGGCAGGGTCGCCATCAGGTCTAGGGCTGCAGGCAGGGCTGGACGCCCTGGTCGAAACCTTCCGCGAGGAGCTGGCGGCCGCGGCGGCGCGGCCGGCAACGCCCGCGGGCCGCGCGTCGCTGGGCCACCTGCGGGGCTCGAGCGGCTCGTGGGACGACATGGATCAGGGCTCAGGGGTGTTTGCCGCGCGCTTGGTGCCCGACATGGCTGCCCTTACCGTGGGGCTCCGCGAGGCTGCGGCAGGCGCCAGCGCTGCCGGCGCTGCTGAGGCGGCAGCAGCTGCCGGGCTGGCACCTGGAGCGAAGGGGGCTGCGAGCGGCAACGGGGACGGACTGAGCAGCGCAGGCGATGCAAGGCAGGCCGATGCAGCATCCTCTCCTCTCGCTGACATGCCGTACGCGGGTGCGCACTGCAGAGCCGCCAAAATGTGCAGCACCTGTGCATCCAATGGGGTGAGTTGCTATATCGCATTGCTACCACATGCATGTAGTGATCTTCAGAACGGGCTGGCCAGAAGAGCACTATGAAGTGGGGTTGCATGTTGCTGCCATGCTCTCGAGTGCTTGTACGGGTGCTATAGTACGAGAGTGCCTTCTGATGTTGCTTTGCCTTGCGGACAGACGCCCCCTTAGCAAGCGGCAGCAGCGCGGAGGAGGCTGCGGAGCTGCGGCAGCTGATGCTCGAGGCGCTGGCGCGCCACGAGACCGCCGCAACGCCGCTCGGCTCGTTCCCGGCGGTGTTCGCGCCGCAGCTGGCGCTCGGCACGCTCAGCCGGCGGCGCGTGTATGCCGACGCGCAGCAGGCGCGCGTTGCTGCCTGTCGAGCACTTACCCTAGTTATGTTACCCTATTCATGTTACCCAGATTACCCTAGTCATGTTACCCTAGTCATATTACCCCAGTCATGCTAGGGCAGGAGCGCGCGCCTGTCGGCGGGTGGACCGCTTCCATGCGGCAGGCGCTCACACCCGATCGCGCACGTCTGTCACACTCTGCCATGCTGGCGCGCGTAGCCGTGCCTGGCAGGCGCGTGCCGGGCGCCCATGCGGCGAGCGCGGCCGGCCGCTCGCTCTCCCAGCGGCATGAAAAGAAGAGGCTGCCAATCTAATTTAGTAAAAGGAGGTTGGGCTGCCTTCCATCGAAGGCCGATACGGCAACAGCCTCCTCTTCGTGAAGCTCGACCGTGCGCGGGCGGCGGCAGGCGCTGGCGGCGGGCGGGCTGCCGTTTGGGCTGGGCGGCGACGCGGCGCTGCCGGCGCGCGCGGCGGCCGCGAGCGCCGAGGCCGCCGACTTCCACTGGCACCTGGCGCGCTTCGACCGCGGGCGCGAGACGCGCTGCGGATGCGCGCCGCGGCACTGGCGGTGGCGGGCGCGCACACACAGCGACTTTGCGCTCATGAGGTTCTGAAACTTTCAGCACTTCAGAAGCATTAAACCCTGTTGCCATAGATACAGTGCTGCTTGTTATGTAGCCAGGCGCGCCAAGTTGCGCGCCGAGCGACCGTGTTAAGCGCACGCGACTTGGTGTGCTGCTTTGTCCCCTTGATGAACCCAAAGGAGGGCGCTCACGCTAGCCTTGCCCAATGCCTTGCTGCGCTGCATGGAGGTTGCAGCCCGCCTGATGTATCGCCAGACCAGTGTCTTTACAGATGCAAGCGCCGCCCGGGCGCGCAGGGCGTGCTGACCGAGTACTACACAGCGGACCCGGAGGCGTGCGGCGGGCAGGGCGCGGCCGCGGAGCGGCGCGGCGCGCCCGCCGTGCTGCTGGTGCGGGCGCATGGCAGAGCTGGCGCAGCGTGTTGCTGCCTTTGCGCACGTGCTGGCGCGTGCGCTCATGCGCCTGCTTTGGCACCAAGCATGGGGCGCCGGCGGGTAAGGGCTGCCCACCGGCGCGCCGCCTCAGCACCGGCCCAGAATAGGTTGCCCGCGCTCGCTGAGTGGCAGCGCTGAGTGGGCAGCGCCGCGTCTGCGGGGCGCCTCATGTCCAGGCGGGCCTGCTTGCATGTGCCTGCTGGCGGTACAGCTGCCCGCGGAAACGGTGGGCTGCGCTGACGGGCGCGCGCAGGTGCACGGCTTTGGCGCCTTTGGGGAGCAGTTCCGGGGCCAGGTGCAGGCGCTGGCGCGCGCCGGCCTGCATGTGCGCCTCCTTGGGCCCGTGTGCAGGGCTGCAGGTCGGCCTGCATGCGCGCCCTCCCGGACCCTCGCGCATGGCTGCAGGGGGTCAGCGGTGTGCGGACTGGGGGCACACACGTGCCGTGCAGGCCCGGCCTGCGGCCAGGCTGCGTGAAGTGGATGTCAGCGACCCCAACCCTCCTGAGTGGGCTCATTATTCATGCATTACTCATGCAATGCTGCACCGCACGCTGCTTCAGCGTCATCTCCCGACGGCCGTCGCTGGTGGGAGCACAGGGGAAGCTTTTGGCGACAGCCTATGCCTGTGAGATCACACGACATGCTTGTCGCCCTCGCCGGTCAAAGAAGTGGGCGCCACGCGTCCATCTGCATAGCATGCTTGTAACGACAACACCCCTGTGATGTGGAATGATTGGCCCAGGGAGCGCCTGTTCCTGATGCGCGCCCGACCGCGCGCAGGTGTACGCGCCAACATTCCCCGGGTACGGGCGCGCGGAGAAGCCCGCGCTCGCGTACTCGCAGGAGCTCTGGCGCGACTTCCTGCGCGACTTTGTGGTTGAGGTGCCCACCCGCCCGGCAACCTCCAGCGACGTGAATTTGAGGCTGCCGCTGCCTGCGCACGTGATGTGGGAGTCGAGCGCGCGCATGCCTCTTGCACGCATATGGCGTACCTTTCCTAGGGTTAGCAACTCAGCCTGTACCTATGGTCAGGGTAAGAAATTTAAGCAAGCGCGGCGCAGGTGGTGCGCCGGCCGGTGGTGGCAGTGGGCAACTCCATCGGCGGCTACATCTGCGCCAGCCTGGCCGGTGACTTCCCAGCGCTCGTCGCCGGCCTGGTGCTCGTGAACAGCGCGGGGCGCCTGGACCCCGGCTATGCCGCGCCGGACGGCGGCGCGGACCGGGACCCTGACCCTGAGCCAGGGTCGGGGCCGCCGCGCATCGTGGTCGACCTGCTCAGCCGCGCGCTCTTCCTGTACCTGGAGCGCAGGCGCGCGCGTCGCCAGCAGAGCGTACTGCAAGCGCTGCAACGAGTTGCAGCTCATCACATGCGTAGGTTCATCACATGCGCAGGTTCAGAACATGCGTAGTTGACATGCAGCAGAGAGAATGACGGTGCCGAGCAACTGCCCCTGGTGGAGACATGAAGGCCGGCGCCGCTTCTTAGACAGCGGAGGCTGTGCTGGGTCCTGCAGACGCAGGGGCGGTGCAGGTGCCTCGCTGTTTGCAGCACCAATTTTTATTTGGCTTACAAGAATTGCGGTGCCGACCATCTGTTGAGAGGCCCCTGGCGTGAATGGCCTGGCATGCGCGCAGCATTGCCTCGACGCTGGGTACACTGTCATGAATTGCGGTGCATGTTTGCAGCATCGCCTCGACGCTGGCTGCATGAACGCCCTCGCATGCGCGCAGCGTCGCCTCGACGCTGGTGAAGATCTACCCGGCCGCGCCGGCGCTCGCCGACGAGTGGCTGGCGGAGGAGATCCGCCGCGCGGCGTGCGACCCGGGTGCCCTGGGCGTGTTCAGGTGCGGCGCGCGCCACGTGCCGGCAGCGACATTCGCGCCGCCGCCCGAGCCTGACTGCCTCGCCTGTGTCGCCGCATCCACGCATGGCCTGGTGCCAAGGCGCTGCTGCCATAGGGTAGGCCTCGTCTGCTCAGCTGCAGCACCTCCTAGGTTTGAGAGGGGGAGGGTTAGGCACTGCACAGCAGCATGCTAGGACGCTAGTGCGTTACCACGGGTGCGGTGCTGACAGGCTCCTCAGCGGTGAAGCTGGCACATGCAGCCACCTGACGGTGGCCCCGGACGGGCTGTGCGCAGGCGCGCAGGATCGGTCCCGGGCCCACTGGCACGCTGCTGCACGTGCCAGCCTTGCTGATGAGCCTCTCAGCACCACACCCTTGGTGGCACACTAGCATCCTAGCATGCGGCTGTGCAGTGCCTAAAACCCCCCCACCCCCGCGCAGAGTGGCTGATCCTGTGCACAGGCGCGCAAGATCAACCCGGGGCTCACGGGCGCGCCGCGCGCGCAGGAGCGTCTTCTACCTGCCCAAGCCGCGGCCGCTGAACTACCTGGTCGCGGAGCGCTTTGCGGGGCCCGCGCTCGTCCTGCAGGTCAGCTGCAGGCGCCCTTGCGCGCTGACCATGTGGACGGGGGGGTGCTGGGTTAAAATACTGCCTTAAAGCCGCATGAGCTGATGAAGATGCCGGCAGATCGGCGTAGCACTTCGTGCCAGAGATGTCGCGGGCGCCAGATCGAGCCGCGGCCACACCAACCCAGTCAAAGCTGTGTACCTGCTCACTGAGCGAGTGCGCGCGGCGACAAGCTGCGGCCAGCGCCCGCACCGCACATGCAGAGCGGCGGCGCCCGCCGGAACAGGGATGTGCGAGCGCTGCAGCCCCTGCTCTCTGGCCAGCCCTAAACCTACCCCTTGTTGGCAGGGCGCGCGGGACCCGCTGAACGACGCCGTGCGGCGCGCCAAGGACATCGCCGCGGCGTGCCCCAACGTGCGCGTGCAGCTGCTCGACGGCGGCCACTGGTGCGGCGCTCGCCCGGCACCCGCCGCGAGCCTGTGCACCGGAGGCCGCCCAGGCCAGCTGATTTGCTAGAGCGCGTGTATGGAGAGCTTCGGCCACACGCAAGTGCAGCAGCACTGACATCCTTGCGTGCAAAGTTGATAGGGTAGGGTATGATGCTGACGCGCGGCGTTGGGGTCGCGGCGCAGCCCGCACGACGAGGTGCCGGAGGCGTTCAACGCCGCGCTGCTGGCGTTCCTGGAGGAGGCCGTTCTGACCGAGGGCGGCGCGCGGGCTGCCGCGACGCAGCTTGCGTAATGCGCCATGCAACTGAGAGAGCGAGTCATCAGCCAGCAGGCAGCGCCTGGTGTGGCCAAACAAACTCTTTAGACAGAAATTGCCCCTAGGCAAGAGGGCGCGCTGGCGAAGGCTTTCTGAGTTGAGTTGGCAGGCACAGGCGCGAGTTTCGCGCAGGTTGTAGAGATACGAGGGTTGGGTGCACGGAGGCTGATGTGCCGGTGATGTGGTCACGTGAACTTAGATGGTGTGCAGGGATGCAGCACACTTATGCGTTCATGTATCATGCAAAACGCTGTTTGAAGCGCGACTTTGTGCATGGGGGCTGGTGGCATGAGAGGAAACACTCGAGAGTATGCCTGTGAGGATGAACAAGTGCGTTTCTTGTTTAAACTTCTTTGGGTCCCTTGGCCTGTAAGGGTATGCAGTAGGATGAGTCTTGGGGTTCTGTAGCTGCAGCGCAGCATGCAGTCTATGCGAGTGTGCGGCAATGACAATGAAGCGCTTGGGGTCGCCAGGGCCTGCAAGGCATGCCACCAAGGACGCATTGCGATGCTTGTAGCAGCGGGCCTGGTCGTGACTCACATCTGATGGCATTGCGCAGAGTGATCATTACGTGCGCATGCGCGGTATCGTCCGGGATATAGTCGAATAGTCATGTTATCACTGCTTGTGAGGCGAGTCTTCTTTGACGACGGCAGTCTTCTCTGCGAGGCATGCAGTTCTGGTGGACTGCACACGACCTTGCAGCCGCTTTTGTACGTCCTGCATTAATTGCTTCAAGAACATCCTGCATACAGACGCCTGCCCTCAGCGCCAAACAAAGTTCAGCAATGCATGGGGGTTGGCTACAGCACAGACCTCAAAGAACACTCCAGCATCCTGCCTAAGCCATGCATATAAGAAGCAGCTCAGCCTGAAACGTTCGGCGCTGCCCTCGCCCGCCCGAACGGCGCTGCTTAGCGCTCAAATAACCCAATTCTGGTCCGTAATGTTGCACATTGCAGCATGGCCTGCAGAACGAAAACACGGTATGATGCCGCTGACCTGCTTCAGCGCAGGCCCGCCATCCTCCGCTGCGCCCGGCCCCTTCGCAGCAGGTTGCTAGATAGGCGTCCGCTGCAGGGCCGCCAAGTGGTGACCGGCCATGCCGCTTGTGCAAGCGGCAAGACGCAGCCAAAAAATGCCGGGGCATCGCGCGTCGGGCGTCAGCGCGACCGCCGCGCCGTGCTGTGCCGCAGTGCGGCGTGGCAGCTGCCGCCGCCGCGGTCGCCCTCGCAGCAGGCCGCCAGCCGCGCGGCCATCAGCGCGATGCAGCGCGGCCAGCTGGTGACGACGCCGTCCACGCCCGCGGCGAGCACCGCCGCCGCGGTGCCGGGCGTGTCGGCCACGAAGGCGTGCACGCGCTTGCCGGCCGCGCGCGCGGCCGCCACGACCGCCGGCGTGAGCATCGCGTGGTGCACAGCCAGCACCTGCGCGCAGAGCGGAACGCCAGGGTGAGGCGCGCCCCGGAAGCACGTTAGGTCACTAAGATACATACCAAGTGACACGAGCTCTCAGCAGGCTCATCTGCCAGGTCAGCCGGCTCATTCGCCAGGTACGCCGAGGGCGCAGGTCCCCGTCTGATGCACCAGGCGCCAGGCGCGGCTGACGCCGGCCGTCCGCGCGGCGTGCCGGGCGACCGGCGGCGCGGGGCGCGCCTGCGGCGCCGAGTGGCGCAACGGGCGCGCGAGCGCCTCGTCGGCCGCGTCTGCCGCAACCACGTAGCCGAGCGCATGGGTCGGCGCCGCGCGCTGGTACGCCGTCACGAACGCGTCGCTCTTGGACCAGACGAGGCAGTTCCCGCAGCCCGCCGCCGCCACCAGCGCCGCCACGGACGCCGCGACCGCCGCGCCACGCTCGCCCTCCGGGCCGACCTGCGCCATGCCATGGCGGGCCTTGCTTTGCTGCTGTAGACGTTGAAAACCCACTTGGTTCGGGGAAGGGTAGGCTTAGGGTAAGGAAGGGTACGTGCCAGCATTTGCAGCCACGGTGTAGCCCTATACTCCCTACAACGCCGGCACCGACCTGACAGGAGGCGGCTCTATGCAGCGCGTGCTGCGTCCGAGACGCGCCGCTCATCTGCAAGGCGAGGCCGCGCACCGGCAGCTTGACGTCCAGCGTCAGCAGGCTCACGCGCGGCGACAGCTCGCGCGCCAGCCGCTCCAGGTCCGGCACGCGCTCGCCGGTCGGCCTGCAGCGCGCGCGCGCGCGCCGCCTTCACTGACATGATCGCGATGGCACAGGCGATGGCATAGGAACAAGCATCAGCAATCACATTTTGGCGCTTGTGCTGACGCAGTCCATGGGGCCCAGGGGCTCAGACGAGGCCGTGGTCAGGCATTCCTTTTTCGGACACGAAAAGGGAAAGAAAGGCTCCAAAGAAAGCAACAAGCCTGGCAAACCCTTGAGCCTTTTGTATGAGCCTGGCTGCATTGCGGTAGGGGCAGCCATGCGACAGGAAACCTGATCTGTGGACTCTCGGCACCTAGCGCGCAGGGCAGTGGGCCCCTCAAACCCAGCGGCCAGGCGGGCGCACCACTCGAGCGCCTCCACCTCGGCCAGCACCAGCTGGTCGACCTGCGCGCCCGGGCGGCCCGGCAGCAGCTGACCTAGCTCGCGCGCATGCAGCGGCACCAGTCGCCCGTCCGCCGTCACGCTGACGTCCAGCTCGATGCACGGCGCGCCGCCGGCCGCCGCCGCCAGCACCGCCTCGCGCGTGTTGGCCGGGTGCCCGCTCGCCGCGTCGCCGCCGTGCGCGCACACCAGCGGCGCGCCCTGCGCGGCCGCGCGCGCGTCGGCGCCTCGCGCTCCGAGCGCGTCTGCCTAGCTCGTGGCCCCCCGCGCCGCCGCAGTGCTCTCATCACGCTGCACAATCTGCTGCGTGTGGACTGCTCACACGGCCGCTCGCCTGTTAAGGGCACATGAGAGACGCATGAGCTCACGCGGCTGCCGAGCGCTTGAGGGCGGCTGCGCTCCCATGCAGTTCGGCGGAGGGACGGTCTGCCTGTTTGCGCGCCTTCCTTGTCACTGTAGCTGACTTGGACGATACAGGCTTGGCCGCAGCAGCAGCAGCCCCTGGCGCCCGTTGGTGCTGGGCAGGGCGCGGCGCTCGTGCGACGTGCAGCACTCATGCAGTATTGCACATACTATTACACGCACTGTGCACCTGTGAGCGTGGCAAGCAGTGGCCGGGGCCGCACCCGCTGGCAGAAGGCGGCGCTGGGCACGAGGCGGCGCGGGTACCAGGCGGCGTCGGCGGCCAGCCGCTCGGCGGCGCTCAGCAGGAGCGGCAGCCGCAGGCACGCGATCAGCAGCCCGCCCAGCAGCGCCGTGCCGAGCAGCGCGGCCAGCAGCCGCGCGGCCGGCGCATGCGCCAGCCGCTGCAGCGCCGAGCGCCTGCGCGCCGTGAGCGTCAGCGAAGCGTGAGGGTCTGCGCCAGTGGGACTGCGCACTCCCAAAGCAGACGTGAGCGCGAGTAGGAAAAGCTTGCTCCTGGCGCAGCTAGAGTGCAAGTGACGTAGCGACGAGGAAGCAAATGAAGATCCAGGTGTGGCTCGCAGTGGCAGGTGGCGCAGCGAGCTCCTAGCCAGGCACCAGGCAGGCGCTTGCAAGACACTGACGGTGCACTAGCCTGACCAACGCTTGTGCATGCAGTGCGGCGCTATGAGTGTGCGCACTGCTGGCGGCGCAGCCTGATACGCCAGTCGTCCGCGGCCGGCAAGGAGGTCCTGCACCTAATGGTGACCTCTTCAGCGTCCGGCAGCGACAGCGAGCGCCGGAACGTGCCACACTCTGTCATAAGCTACATGCAGTTGCTCTTGCATATGCGCCAAGGCTGACGTGAGTGATGCCTACATCCAGGGACCTGCACAAGAGCGAATTGCACGCTTCTGGTGCTGGGCACACGCAACCAAGAGCTGCAGGCACAGCGTCAATTTGGTGCAAAGTAAGGATCAAACCCACACAGCAGGTGCAGCTTACTACTTGCTGAGCATGTGGCGGGAGGACTGGGTGAGGATCACCTGGGGTTTTTTCAAACTTAACAAAGGTGTGCTTTTAAAAGTGTGTTTTGCGAGGAAAACTTCTGCCATCCTGTTGAGTGTCGTCTGAATCACTTGCCTGGGGAAGCTCATCGCATCAAGCCATCTCTCTGCTATGCTGATGAGGTGGCAGCAGCAGACAGTCTCCCTTACCCAGTTATACACCGCACACGTTGACCTAACCAGCTCAGCCTAGCGTACCGCGAATATTTTGTTCACAGAGTGTCACAAGACTCCACTCAGACCGGCGCGAGAGAGCTGCGCATCCACGGCATGGTCGAGCGCCATAAAGCCCCGCCATAGCATCTACCTAAGCTCGGCTAGCACATCGACCCCCGGATGCGCAAACCTTGCCAGCCAAAGCGATGAGGCTTGGAGAATAGCAGAACATCTGCTACGAGGCCCACCTGTGTGCAGGCATCCTTGGTGCGAGCAAGCGCGCCTGTCCAAGGCATGATCGAAGTGGTGCATCATGCATTCCAAACCTGCTAGAGCTTCGGCCTGCCAAAGAACGCGGCGTGCCTGCAAGCCGCACAGCACTTCCCTGGACCACGCGCCTCCACAAGGGCACGGGCTCTGATCATAGTCGCCACGCCGCAGCATCACTTAAGCACAAGCCGACGCACCACGTTCATAGGCCAGTTGCGGAGCAGACGCACCCGTGAGCAGCCGCCCCCACACAGCGTCCGACGCGGGCGCGCGGGGTCGGCACATGCTGCGTAGACCGGCCATGGCTGGCGACACAGAGGAGGCAGGAGGCTCCGGCGCGCGGGCCGCGTCATCAGCAGCCGGAGGGCTGGCGAGCGGGGCTAGCGGCGTCGGGCCTGTGCAGTATACGCTCGTCATCATTGCGTTCCTGGTGGGCATCTGTGCACACTCTGCGCCCTGTGCAGTGCCAAGCTAGTCTGCAATATATCTACACCGTCTGCAAGGCGGTGCAAGGCACTCCATGCTTGCCGCCCGCGCAGGCGCTGAACTCGGCCATCAACATGCTCAACCGCTGGGTGCTGGGAGTGTTTGGCTTCAGGCGCGCGGCTCACCCACTGCATGCAGACTGCCTGTCAGCCAGCCAGCCAAAGCAATGCCGGGCGTGCCCATCAGCTCGGCCTCCATCTCCACTGGCGAGCTCCCTCACTTATACAAGCGCATCTGCCCAGAGCAGCAGCAAAGCATGCAGCGCGCTCATATCGCTCGCCCTTACCCGCTGCCGGAGTGCCAGACCAGTACTGTGTCACTGCGACCGCGCATACCGGGCGTGCGGCGCAAGGCGTTAGGACTTCGCGCCAGGCGACCCCCAAACCCCAGAGGGCTCTGCCGCGGCGGCGCGCGCAGGTTCCCCATCTTCCTCACCAGCTGCCACCTGCTGCAAGGCTTCACGATGCTGGCGCCGGTGATGGCGCTGCCGGCCAACGCGCGCCTGCACCACGCCACGCTGGCCACGCAGGGCCGCGGCATCGCGGCCGTGGGCGTGTTCAAGGCGCGGCCGCCCGGCTGCCGGGTGCCTGGAACGCGTGCGGTCGCGCGGCGCGCGCGCCGGCGACGCGCCTTTGCCCGCCGGCAGGCGCCGGTCGCCGGTCCTGTCGCCGGCGGCCCGTGCATGCCTGCTCCTGCCAGGAAGCCCGACCCACCGCCCCTGGCGCGCTCGGCCCGCCGGCCACGCGTGCCGGGCTGCGCCGCAGCATGGCGGCTGCGCTTCCTTACCAGGCACGCGTTTGACACGCGCAGCTCAAACAGGCGAGCCAGTCTTGAGGCCTGGGTGCGGGGGCGGGCGGGGCGCAGGTGGCCAACATCGCGCTGAACAACATGTCGCTGGTGTTCCTGTCGCTGTCGCTGTCGCAGATCATCCGCTCCGGCATCCCGGTGCTCACCGCGCTGCTGGGCGTGCTGATCGAGAAGAAGGTGCCGACCTCGTTCGAGCTGCTCAGCCTGGTCGTGCTGACGGCGGGCGTGGTGCTGTCGGTGCGCCCACCGGGCACTGCATGTCCCCCTGCTGCCCCCCTCGAGACGGTGTGCAGCCGAGCCTGGTCGTGCTGACGGCGGGCGTGGTGCTGTTGGTGCGCCCGCCGGCCGCCTGCATGTCCCCCTGCTACCCCCCTCGAGGAGGTGTGCAGCCGGGCCTCGCCGCGCTGACGGCGGACGTGGTGCTGTCGGTGCGCCCACTGGGCGGCGCGCTGTTGCCCTGCACTGTTGACCTGCACTCAGAGCTTCCTCCTCTCCTTTGTCTACCCCGCTTGAGGAGATGCGCAGCCGAGCCTGGCCGCAAAAACCAACGGGGTCGCGCCCGCCGGTGTGCTGCCAGGTCCCTGCCGTCAAAGCGGGGAGGGTCGTGCGCAGTCTGGCGCCTGCTGTGCGCTGGCTGGCGCCCTCTACCTCCTGCGCAGTGCCGGCTGCTGCTGATCTTTGTCACCCCAGGTCACACTGCTCGGCCACGCCTGTCGTTGGTCAGCAGGGCCATGCACCGCCGCAAGGCGCAGCCCTGGCGAAGCGGGCCTGCCACCGACCTCCGCGCCGGGCGCGACCAGGTGTGGGAGGGCAGCGTAGCGGGCAGCGCGCTCGGCATCGGCCTGTCGCTCGCGTCGGTGGTCTGCGGCGCGGCCATGCTTTGCTTCTCCGGCCGCGCGCTGTCAGAGAGGCTGGACGTGTTCCGGTGGCGGCCCCCCGCCCCTGGCTCTGACCTTACCTACTCTATCATAGCCTACCCTCCTCTGGCGCCTCTGATTAACAAGGCGCCAGCGGGTGTGCGAAGCGTGCCTTGATCATCATGCAAGTTGGCCGCACGGGAGCGTTGGGCGGAAAGTAGTGCAACTGAGCTAGCGACTTCGTCCAGCCCATCCTTGCATGGCGGCTGGGTGTTTTTCCATAAGCCTCAGAATCCTCAGGTGTGCAGGAGGCACTGGTGAGCCAGGCCCTGTGAGGCCGAGCTGAGCCCTGGTGTGTGCATGGCTGCGCAGGCTGACGTTCTACACGGCGCCGGTGTCGGTGACCGTGCTCGCGCCGGTGCTCCTGTGGCGGGAGGCGGGGCCGCTGGCGGAGTACTGGGCGGCGCAGGGCAGCACAGCGCTCGTAGCATACCTGCTGGGCGGCGGTGCGGGCCACCGAGCGCACCCTGCTGGCTCAAAAGGAAGCCCGACCTCACCCTTCCCTACCCTATCATTCGTCTGTGAGCAAGCAGCCTGTCCTCGTCTCTGCAGCAGTGCGCATGGCGGGCCTGACTGGCGCATGGCATGCGCTCCCTTTGCCCTGGTGGGGCAACGGCGGGCCCGAGCATCAGCTGGCACGCTGCAACGCGGCGTGCTCGGTGCAGGCGTGATAGCGATGCTGTACAACGTCGTGCACTACCGCATGATCCAGGCGCGCGCTGCGCCCTTGCTGGATCCCTGAATCCCATGCAGCACGCACATGGCTGCCGGGTGCTGCCAGGCTTCACGTGCAGCTTCATACACATGCCAGACCCTCGAGCGCCTATCCCCTTGTTGCTCAGACACCCTCTGTTGCCTCGCCCAGTTTGACCGGACTCATGGAGCTTAGAGTGAGTGCAGCAAGCCTGCGAGAAGCGCCAGGACTGGAGAGTCACACACTGCGTGAACTCGTCCAGCCAGGCACGGTAGCAATGCGCGAGCTCAGGCGGAGTGCGCGCGTGGCCAGATCACGTCGGCGACGCTCACGCCGGTCATCGGCATGGTCAAGGTGGTCGGCATCGTCGTGCTCTCCGCGCTGTTCCTGGGCGAGCGCGACATATTTTCCGCGCGCATGGTTGTTGGCTGCACCCTAGCCGTTCTAGGGTTCACCATGTACTCGTACGCGTGCCTGGAGGCGCAGCAGCGCCGGCGCACGGTCTGGGTGAAGGCGGGGGCGGGCGAGGGCGTGGGGGTGGGCTCCGGCGGCGCCAAGGCCGCGGCGGACCCCGAGGGCGCGCCGCTGCTGCCGACTAGCACGCCGGCGTCGGCCGGCGCCTGGGGCGCGGGCGGGCGCGCGTAGGGCCTGGCCCATAGCTAAGGCGTCCGTCGCGCGTCCGTCCCGGTCCTACGCGCGCTCATCCGCGCCCCAGCCGCCGGCGAGGCGGCGCGTTAAGCTAGGGGCGCGGCCCGTGGCCGCTGAGGCGCGGGAAGCCAGGCGGTGCTCATGTCAAAGATGAACATCTGATCCTAGCTGCGCCTGAGGCCATTCCAGCCTTGTGCTGCTATGGCACGGACGGGCGCTCCTGAGGGCTTTCAAAATTGCGTAGGACTGGCGTCCAATAAGTTGGCGAGGGTATGTGCAAGGCAGCAGGAGTGCAGCTGTCGGGACACCAGGCTTGCATCAGTTCACGGTTGGTTGACGGACAGTCACCCGTCTGACTCGCACCGTGCATCAGGCCGCATGCACTGCAGGGCGCTGGCCACAGGCCTGGATGCCCCAGCCATGGCCTTGAGGAACCGCGTCCTCGTGCACCGCTTCTTTCTCTAGCTACTGACAGGCAGGCTCTGATGTGACGGAAGAACAATGAAAGCAGGACTCCTGCCACCGAAACAATCGACCCCACGTCCATGCTCAGCTCGTGCACGCAACTACATACTGCTTGCAAGTTCGCTAATGACAAATCCCTCTGCGCATCCCCACCCTGCTTGGGAACCCCGCCAAGCACCTGACCGAGCAGCCTTGCATGCCTGCGCGAGCTCCATGCGCGCAGCGCCCCGGCCGTAGCAGCGCAGTGCGAGCTGCTGCCTGCCTGGTGAGGCACCACATGACTTCATGGCAGAGTCCGAGCGAGCGGCAGCTCTGGTCGTTGTTCCCGTCCCATCCCCCCCAACTTCCATTCGGACAGGACAGGCATTGCCTATTGCTATCCATCTGGGACATATGGCCTGCCTGCGGCTATCAGGGCCAACGCTTCAACCCCTTCTGCCGAAGGGAGCCTGCCCATGTGAGCTGGATCAGGCTTTGATCCTGCCCGCAGCCTGCTGAACCATACTAAGACAGCATGCGTAGTCATGTGCGCTGCAACGCGCCGGCCTAGCCGGCGGGGCTGCCGACCCCGCCGCCGCCCGCGGCCTGCGCCACCAGGCCGGGCGCGGGGCGCGCGGGCCCGAACAGCGCGGGCGCGTCGACCGCGGCCGCGTAGCGGCAGAAGCCGGGGCCGTCGGTCGGCGGCATCGCCTCCGGCGCCAGCTCCACGTCCGGCTGGATGCCCACCTGGGCAGCATAGGGCAAGGGTTAGGCTTAGGCTTAACAGCATGCGTCAATGCGTCATGTTGCGCCATCGGCGCGCATGTGCTGCCGCAGCAGCACCGGCTGCGCAGCCGCGCAGGCCGGGCAGGGGGCGCGCATGCCTGCTGCTGTATCCGGCTTTCGCCACTCTCCTGCGGCCGGCACGGGCGCTCCCAAAAGCCGGCTGAGTCTGGTGTATGCACGCCCCACGCGGGGCCGGCGCGCCTTGTTGATGTCGGTGCCGGCAGGCGTCTGGTAGCGCGCGACGGTCACCGCTACGCCCGAGCCGTCCGACAGCTCCACGATCGACTGGATGAGGCCCTTGCCGAACGTGCGCCCGCCCGCCACGCGCGCGCGCCCGTTGTCCTGCAGCGCGCCCGCCAGCACCTGACGCGCCGGGCACATCAGGTCGGCCATGGCTTCTGCTTGTGACCGCATGCCCGGGCATCGCGCAGCCCCCCGACTGCCTGGGGTGCCCCTCTGCCGAGGATCTCTCCCGGAACGACACGCCCAATTTGGAGCCTCTTTGTCGTGCATGCAACTGGCGCTTCCGTGCCAGACAATGCTTGCATCTCTCACGGGGCAGCACTGATGCCGGCAAGACTGGAGCGCAGCGACGACGCGGAGCAGGGCAGCACCGATGTGCAGTTTGCATGTTGTGATTGCAGACAGACGGACGCACCAGGCCGCGCGGCCACACCAAGCCGCATATGCGCATGCATCTGAGCTCACAACCGACAACCTGGCTGGCACGCCTTGCGCTGCTTCTATACACTGCCGCTCGCTGCCTGCGGTGTTGGCAGGCACTGCCGGAGCAGGTGCAGGGGTCGGCATTGGAGCGGCGGCGGCGCCGCGCCTCGGACGCGCTAGCGGTGCCGCGGTTGACCAGGACCACAAGCGGTGCGCTCGGCTCCACAAGCGCGTGCGTATCCGCCTCATACGAGTCGCGCACACCCTGGCGGCCGCGGCAAACATAACCCTTTGCCGCAGGCCCCGGCCCTTTCGCAAGACTTATGGAACAGCGGCCATGCACAGCGTGTCTGAAGCGCTCATTGCAACCGCAGCGGAGCCTCTGCTGCAGGCCCCTGCCTTTTCGCGCGAGTGCATTGCGGATGCGGGCGGGCGCAGCAAGCACGCCGTGCATGGCCGCTGCCTCATGGCCACATTTCCACAACTGCCTCGCCCCTCGCCCTCCCCCCCGGGGCGGCACACCCTAAAGGGGTTCACCTGGCTGTCCGCAATGAGCACGATGTCGCCGCGCGGCAGGAACATGCGCGCGACGCTCACGCCCGCCGGGAACAGCCCGCCGCCGTTATTCCGGATGTCCAGCACGTACCTGGGGTGCGGCGCGGGCGAGTGACGCGCGCGCCCCGCAGCGCAACAGCAGCATGCAGTGCATAAGTTGCATTACTCTTTTTTACTACTCTGTCATAGGTGTTTCAGAGAGGGCAGTGAAAAGGCAAGCAGTCATTGATAAGAAAAAAGTAACACGAACTTTGCCCTGAGCCAGCAGCTTCGGGCGTGCCGCTGCTCAGAGAGGGTTCAAGACAGGGTCTTTCGATGTGCGCCCCGCACCTCTCCGCGCCGCCAGCGTGCAGCTGCTCCAGTGCGGCGCGCACGCCCTCGCTCGTTTGCTTGTTGAACGTGGACACGCGGATGTAGCCCAGCTTGCCGCCGCTCCGCGCGCCGCCGCCCGCGCCCGCGCCAGCCGCGGGCGCCGCGGCCGCGGCGCCGGCGCCGGGCTCCGGTACGCCGCGCGCGGCGGCCGCGCCGCCGCCGGCCACCAGCGTCGGGCTGACCGCGGCGCACAGGTGCGGCGAGACGGGGTTGAACGCGATCTTCTGGCGCACCAGCGGCACCTCGCGCGCGGCCGGCTGCTGGTGCGGGCGCACCGTGAGCACCACCTGCGCCCACGTACGGGCGCGCCATGAGGACCGCGTACGGGCCGCCTGAGCGCCGCGGTGCGGGCCGCGCGATCGCGCACGGGCCGCGCACAGCCCGCTTACGGGCGCTCCACCCACTGCGCCGCCACCCGCGCCGGCCGCTGAGACTTGGCTCGCCCGGGCGCCCGGCAGCTTGGCGCGCACGACCCCTGGCACGTCACCACTGCAACGTTGAAGAGCAACTGCTGGCGTCACGCTGGCAGCGCGCGCCGCCGCCCGCCCGCGGCCACGCCCAGGGCCTGCCGCGCGCGGCGCGCCGCGCGGCGGCCGACGCGCCGCAGCGGTGCCTCGCAGCCGGCGCGGCCGCGCGGCGCGCTGGCGGCGCGTCGCGGCGGGCGCGCCGCAGCGGGCGCGCCGTGGCGCACCTCGGAGCCTTCCGGGCCCTGCAGCATCTCGCCGGCGTCGTACAGCGTGAGCCCCGCCAGCGGCCGGCCATTGATGGCGACCAGCGCATCGTGCGGCGCGATGCCCGCGCGCTCCGCGGGGCCGCCCGGCGAGGGCGTGACCACCTGCGGGGCCGGGCGGGCGAGGGTGACGGAGCATTATTGAGGGTTACAGGAGCCTCGTTGTTCACGCCGACGGACCCTCCTGGCAGAGGCGTGGCCTGCGCGGCCAGGTACGCTCAGCTCACAGTAGAAGCGGGCTTCTGTGCAAGGGCGGCCCGCAGGACCGCCCGCTGTGGCGGGACCGCCGGTGGTCAGACGCCGCCGCAGCCATCAAGGGCCGCGCACGTTCGGCGAGACTGCAGGCGGCCTGAAGCCCCTAGTCTGCGCTCAGGCGGGCAGGCAGCGAGGGCGCGGGCAGCCGCGCCCAGCAGCGCTGCCGCTGCCATGCGTGAGCTCGGCGGCGCTTGCGCCCAGGCCGGGAGCGGGGCTGTCAGGCAGGCCGGAGCACCTAGAGCTGGCCGATCGGCTCGGCGCCCGCCGACCCGCACACGCAGGCGCATGAGCTGCCGCATGCAGGTGCGTGCGCCGCAGCCGCGCCCGGAAGAGCCCATGCTGGCGTTCCTGCAGGGCTGCTGCAGTGGACCCTGCCCCGGCCCACCTACAAGCGGACAAGGGCGCAGGGAGACGGGCGGGCGCCGTCGGCGCCATGGGTGACCCCCAGGGTGACGACCCTGCATGCTGCAGGGCAAGGGCTTGGGTAGGGTTGTGGAACCCTACCACCAGCTCATTCTCGGCGCCCGGCGTGGCCGTGTCAAAGCCGACCTCCAGCCCGACGCCGCTGAACGAGCCGGTCGTGCCGCGGCGCAGCGCGGCGAAGCGCGCGGGCTCCAGCAGGCGCGTGAAGGGGTCGTCCAGGCTGGCGAGCGCCTTGCGGATGGCCGCATACGTCTCCGCCCGCTCCACCATCGGCTCGTCGCGCAGGAAGCGCTCGCGCAGCTGCGGCGCAGGGCGGGGTTACACACTCGACTCCTCGGTGCCATGGAAGGGCCAACTCCATGGTGGTCAGCTGTGGGTTAGGTCAGGGTAGGCGCATGCTGGTCAGCTGGCTGGCAGGCCCGACAGCTGCGGCGCACGCCCACGCCCGCCTCGGCCCGCATCGGCCTTTGCCCGCGCTTGCAAAGAAGCTGCTGCTGTAGCGCTTTGGTCCGCCGCGTCGCGGCCCGCTGCGCAGCGTGACACCGTTGCGAGGTGATGTCGGCTGCCGCGCGGCGCAGCCCGCGCCGCACCCCGCGGCGTCCATGCAGCCACGGCTGCTGCCGCGCGTGCAGGCACGCCCAGCCGGGGCGCGCACCCTGAACCAGCTCTGCCCGTTGAAGCTCTTGTCGTAGTAGGCGCGGTCGACCGCCCGCCACGCCTGGCGCCGCGCCGCAACAGCGCACTGCAGCGCGGGCGTGCGCTCATGCGGCGAACCAGCGCGCGCGGGGCAGCAGACTCGCGGCAGCTGGGGTCGAGCGCTGCGAGGCCGCGCGGCGTCGGCGGGAACCCCAGTGCATAGGGTTAGGGGTAGGTATTTGGGCTCCGGCCTGGCGGGGGCGCCACCTCCAGGAAGAGCAGCTGCTCGGTGGTGACGGCGCGGCTCGGGAGGGGCGGCGGCGCGAGTGCGAGCGCGAGGCCCAGCCCCGCGGCCGCCAGCACCCGTGCCGCCTGCGCCGCGCACCGCCCTTGCCGCACGCCCATGGGGTGGCAGCGAGCTGCCGCTTACTCTGCAAGCCTCGCGAGCACACACGAGCAGGGCTGCAGCTTGCTCAGGCGCGGGCCGGTCCAGCACACGGGGCACAGCCCCGCGGCAGCGCAGCACTGCTGGTGCCAAGAGGCAACTGGAGCGGGCCTCGCCTGACTGACGTGCGACTTCAGCAGGCCGCTTTGCCTCCCAGGAGGCGCAGCCGGCCCGTGCGAGGTGGCCTCAGCGGGCGGCGCTCTCCTGCAGCCAAGCAAGCCTGCGTCTGCTCCTTGCTGCGGTGCGGCGCAAGCCTGCAGCACGCAGGAACCAGGCCACAGGGTGTGTCTGCAGCCTTGCATCCCGCCTGCCTGACACCCTGCCGGGCAGCATGCTCCCCATGCACATGCCGCACGCGTCGCGGGGCCATGCCACATCTCCGCTCGCCCTCAGGCTGCGCACCTGCATGTGCTGCAACGCCTGGTCGCCGGCACGCCCCGCCTGCGGCTCACCAGCAAGCCGCCCCTGCTGCTGCGCAGGAGCTGCGCACAGGCTCTCGGCCGCCCACAGGCGCACTCCATGCTGCTCCCCGCACGCCACGGCTAGGCTGGCAAGCAGTGAAGCATGACGGCCACAACGGTTGTTATTTGTCACTTCGATATCGTCCTTTTTTAGACGCAGTCGGTGGTTGTTGTTCGCAAACTACAACCACGCACATGCATGTGCATTTTTACCAGATGTGGCGCATCTCGAGCCTACTTAACCGCTCGAGGGCCAATTGTAGTACAAAGCAAGATTGCCCTCGCACATATATGTAGCGGCCTGTGTTGCGCAGCTGCCTGGCTGCACAGCTAGGCAGACTGGAGCCAGCTATCTAGGCGGCACTCGCAGCAGTAGCGTGAAAGAGGCTTCAAGGTTGCGGCTGCTCTCATTGCGCTTGCTATGCCTTGAGTCTGAGGGCACTCGCTCAGTGCTCTGCTGAGCAGCCAGGGCGGACGTTGCGGCCAGCGCACACCCGGGTGGGGATGCTGCGGTCAGCGCTGAGGCTGGCCGTGCGGCTGCGCACACGCGGCGGCGCCTGCACAGGCGCCACTGCCGGCCACCCGGAAGCCTGGGACCCCTTTTGGAGGCCTTCGGGCCGGCACGCATGGTTGCCAGAGACGCCAGGATCGTGCAGCCGTGCTTTCTGTGTGGCGTCGGAGGTACGCCTAACGTTCTCGAGCGGTGGCTGCGCTCGTTGTTGGTAGGCCGTCACCAGTGCAAACTCGTTTCTCAGATTGCCTGGAACGGCGCAGGCAGGTGGCTCACAGCAGGGCGCTGTGGAAGGAAGGGCGCATGGCGGAGCTGTGGCAGCTCCTGACCACTACGGGCCAAGACATGCGGCCTTCATAAGCGCGCAGTTTGCGCTGAGCGAGTGCAAGCGGAGGTGAGGCTCCCTTGCCCCAGTGCACTTGTCGTGCTAGGGCGCTTCTGTCTCTCAGTGCTGAGGTCCTCACCGGCTACAAGGCTCTGAGCTTGCAGTGATTTGCATCCTCACTGGCTACAAGGCTCTGAACTTGCATTGCATCAAGTTGTGCGCTGCTGTGCGCTCTGGCCTGAACCTGCTGTGGTGCCAGGGGCCGTAGCAGCAAGCCTGAGCAAGTCCACTGGAGCAAGTCGCCAGAGGTGTTGAGCTACGTGGAAAGCGCGCGTGGCCAGCTGCCAGGCTGCAACGGCTATGAGGTGTCCGAGCTGGCCTTGTTGGTGAACATCTTGCAACATAAGCACGGCTTTGAGCCAAGCAAGGCGCTGCTCGACGACCTGGCGGCAGCACTGGTGTCCCTGCTGCCGCGCGAGCCGTGGCTGCCCAAACGAGGAGCTTTTGCGACAGTCTTGCACTGTTTGAGCGAGAGCGGCTGGCCGCTGAGCGTCGCGCTGCACGACCGGGTAGCGAGGGAGCTGCTGCGTGCTGCAGCCGGCACTGCAGCTGAGCACAGCAGCAGCACGGGCCCCGCCCTGACAGCATCGCAGGCAAAGGCCGTGATGAACGCCTGGCTCACTTTTGCAGTTCAGCCTGGGTCACCAGCGCGGGCCACGCTGCCCGCCGTGCTGCGAGCTGTCGGAGCTTTGCCGGAGGCAGCCGTGCTGGGCAGCGTGCAGCGGCTTCGCGGCGCTGGCGCTGCCAGCGCATTCCAGCAAGCCATACTGCGCCAGCTCATCTCAGCACAGAGTGTTGAGGCCATCGCCCGCGTCCACGATGCCGCTGGCGAGTACTTTGGCCCCGAGCGTGTCTGTGCAGCCATCCAGCGGCTGGCCGTGCTGTGCAGCGCTGGCCGCGCTGTGCGACGGTGAGCGGCCTGGCGTGCGTGCATGCCCGTCATCGCTGCTGCACGGCGGTATGCAGCTGCGCCTGTGAAGCAAGGCAAGGCTGGGCAGGCGGAGGTGTGCTGTTTGGCTTCCCGGCGTTGCACTGTGCATACAGGTCCTCGCTGCTGCGTGCAGGCAGGCGAGGGGCGCGTCTGAGGAGGCTGAGCGCGTGCGCGCCTTGGCCCTGCTGCCGGGCCTGCGGGAGGCGTTCGAGCGCAGTCTGCCAGAGTGCTCAGCGCGGGAGCTGGGCGCCACAGCGCGCAGCCTCGCCTACTTTGGGCTGCTGAACCACGGGCTCCTGAAGCGCGTCGCTGTCTGGTTCGAGCAGAGGCTGGCACGTGCGGACAGCAGAACAAACGTGCGGTCCATGGCAGACATTCTGATACTATACAGGGATGCTGCGCCGCTGCGGCCCCGTCCCGCGCTGCTGGCCGCCATAGGCGCATGCCTGAGCGCTGCGCTAGCCTCGGACGAGGTCGCACCAGGCGAGAGTGCGAGCAAGTGGCTCGTGCCTGTTTCATCTAATTGTGCCGCTGACCTATTACTTGCCTGGGCCAGTGTGTGCGAGGGCACAGCGCTGCCAATGACTGTTGTGAGGGCGCTGGCGGATGCTGCTCTGTCTGGCGCAGCCGCCGCAGATGCGGGGGGCAGTTTTGGCGTCGACAGGCATGTGTACGCATTATTTGCCATAGCACGATACATAGAAGTAGCCCCCCGTGCTGCGCCTGCGACAGACAGCGAGAGCCCGATGGCTGGGCTGCGGACCGATGTTGCCAGGTGGGTGAGCCTGGTGATTGAGCATGTCCAGCCAGGCCGGGGCCAGGCCGCGCGCGACCTGGGCGGGGCAGTGCATGCTTTGCATGTGTTGGGGGTTGCCCCGGATGCGGCGACGGCAGCCGCGGCTGTTGACAAGGCGGCCGCGCTGGCCCCCAAAGTGGTCGCGCGTGACCTGCATTGTTTCTTCATGAGGCTGGTCAAGCCGCTGGCCGCATGGCACCGCTCTGGCCTCGCGTTGTGCGAGCCGGCCGTGCGCGCTCTGTGCGCCCGAGCGCCCGACCTGCTCAAGCAGGCCAGGAAGAAAAGCCAGAAACAAAGGGACTCGCAACGGGTCAAGGTGCTTGCGCACCTGCGCATGCTGGCGTCCATTGCGCGCGTGTATGTGCCCGAGCTGGCAGAGCCCAGCCGCGCCAGCGGTCGCCAGCTGCAGGAGGCGGGGCTGCTGCGGGGCAGCGGCGCCGACAGGGACTCTGTGGTGCATCAGCAGGCCCCACGGTGGACTGCCGGGCAGCAGTCCACCACGTCCCAGGCAGGCGCCCGGGGGGTGGCGCCCTATGCATGGATGCGCGGCGCCTGGAGGACTGCTGTCGGCCAGACAGGGTGAGGTCGGGTAGCGGGCACATGCATGGCGGGGTGCTTTGAAACAGTTGTCAGTGAGGCAGACAGCGGCGAGTGCCTGGCTTGTCTCAGGCCGGCACCCAAGGTGTGCTCCAGCAAACGCTGGCGCCCTGGTTTCACTGAGCCGTACCAGCCAGCAGCTGTCCTGATCCAGCTGCTATCTTCCTGCACGCATGCAGCACCTCGATCTGCCCATGAGCGGCATGCGCACCCAATGTCAAGCAGGGCTGTGCTGCATGTCCATGCCGTGTGCACCTCCTTGATTGCACACAGACCGGCAGCTGCTCTGAGCCTTCCAATTTAGAAAGCTTAAGCTCAGAAGGTATGAAGTAGTGATAGTGTCACTGCATCACCAATGCCTTGAGCCTGCTATCCTTATGCATGAGCACGTCTGCACAATTTGAGCTATGCTAGGCAGCCAGGGGTAGCCGCTGTGTCCAGCGCGCACCTGGGCGGGCATGTTGCGCTCAGCAGCCAGGCTGGCCGCGCGGCTGCGCACGCGCAGCGGGGCCCGTCCGGGCGCCACAGCCGGCCATCCAGAGGACTGGGACCCCTTCTGGAAGCACGCGGCTGGGCACGCAAGGCGTCCAGTGTCACACACTTGCCCTGCTGCACAAGCGGTGCGCGCCTGTGCTCAGACCCGAGCGCTTCACCGTGCCGGTAAGGAGCACTTCACTCTCTCGCGCGCTCCTGAGGAGCCCGCCCCTCGTGCGCCCGGGCTGCCCGTGTCGGGGACCGCCGACGCACTGAACGCATGACGCCCTGGCGGCTGCAGGCGGATGCCGCACAGACTGCCGAGTCGGAAGCAGGGTCGCGCGGCAGCGCGGCTGCGCGACAAACAGCAGCCTACGCGCGCTGGCTGGACGACTTTGCCAAGCAGTGTGCAGCCCCTTGTGCCTGCTGTCACAGCTTCACACCGGTGCAGTGTCCAGTTTCAGAGCGCTGGCAGCCTGCGCGCACGCGCGCGCTCACAGGCTGGCGGCGCCTTACCCCCAACACTGGTGCAAGCGCGGTGAGCCGCCGTGACCGTCTGCGCGCCCAGGTACCGCGTCGGCGAGGACGCACGCCCCCGCTGGAGCCGCTCGGCCGAGGTGCGCGTGCGCGAGGCGAGCGCACGAGCGCAGCTGCACCTGGCCCGCCCCGCCGACCTCGCCAGGTTTGGCGCGTCCCTCAAGACGCTGCTCGACCTGCGCTGCTTTCAGCCCGGCGCCGAGCTGCTGGGCAGCCTGGCCGGCGCGCTGCGGTCCCAGCTGGACAGGCGCGAGGCGTGGCAGGGCATGGCCGCCGCCGTCGCATGGGGGCTGAGCCTCATGGCCGAGTGCGGCCACCCGCTGGACGCCGGCCTGCACGGCCGCATCGCGGCCCTGCTGCTGCCCGGGCCGGCCGCCGCAGACGCCGCGGCTGCTGCAAACCCCGCGGCGGCTGCAAACCCCGCGGCGGCGCTGACCGCGCGCCAGGCGCAGGTGCTCCTGCGCGCCTGGGCCGCGTTCGCCTGCAAGCCCGGGTCGCCGGCGCGCGCCACGCTGCCCGCCGTGCTGCAGGCGCTCGAGGCGCACGGGCCGCTCGCGCCAGCGCTGGGCGACCCCGCGCGCTGCGGCGGCCCGGATGCGCGGCCGAGCGCCGCCGTTGTGCTGCAGCGCGCGCTGGCCGCCCAGATCGCCATCGCGCGCGACGCGGCCGCGGTCCGGGAAGTGCGCGCGGCGGCGGGCGCGCGCTTCGACGGCGTGCTCGTGCACCTCGCCCTGCTCAAGCTCCGCCGGCTGTGCGCCCCGGAAGCAGACATGACAGAGTGGGCGCCGGCTGTGCGGCGGGCGCCCATGTAACGGGGGCGGCTCCGATGCTGCCTCTGCACTGGAGGCAGCAGCGCATGGACGGACCAATGCTGGAGCCGGTTGAAGGACCGCCGGCCGGGTGCCGCAGGCCATGCAGGGCTGCGCTGGCGCGCGGAGCCCGACGGCGCGCGCGCGCGCAGGCACGCGGACGGTGGCAACGACGACGCCGCGGTCGCGCGCAAGGAGGCGTTCGCGCTGCTGCCCGCGCTGCAGGGCCACCTGGAAGAGTACACCGCCCGCGAGATCAGCGCCGCGGCGGCCGCGCTCGCGCGCATGCGCTGCCTGACCCAGGACCTCGTGCGCCAGACAGATGAGTGCTTTGCGCGGGCGCTGGCGCGGCGCGACCCGTCCGCAGACCTGGTAGCGATCGCCAATTTCCTGGACGCCTGCGATGCCGCGCGGGGGGCTGTGTCGCCCGCGCTGCTGGCCCGCATGCAGGCGTGGCTCGCTGCGGCCGCGCCGGGCGGCGGCGCGGCGGGGAGCGCCGGCGGGGCACTGGCGCGGGCGCGGCCCGGAGCGGCCGCCCTGCTGATGCGCGCATGGGTCGCCGTCGCTCGGAACAGCCGGCTGCCAGCGCCTGTCGTCAGGGCGCTGGCCGGCAGGGCGGCGGCGGGCGTCGGGACCGGCGCGTGGGACGGCTTCGCGGCCCGTCACCTCTCCCCGACGCTGCACGCGCTGGCGGTCCTGGTGGCGCGGTTGGGCGCTGCGCGCCTGGACAGCAGCCGCGGCAGCCCGCTGGATGGCCTGCAGGGCGCGCTCGCCGGCTGGGCCGGCGCGGCGATCAGCCACGTCGCGCCGGGCGCCGCGCAGGCCGCGCGCGACGTGCGCCGGCCGGTGGCCGCGCTGCACGCGCTGGGCGTGACGCCGCCCGCCGCCGTCGCGGCGTCGGCGGTTGTCAAGGTGGCCGCGGTGGCCTGCCTGGCGCCCGCCGCAGAGCTGCTGGGGCTCGCCGCCGGCGTCGCCGGGCCGCTGGCCGAGTGGGACAGGCGGGGGCTGGTGTCGTCCGCGCCGGCGGCGGACGCCCTGTACGCGCAGGCCGCGCGGATCAATGACCGGGTGAAGGCGGAGTTCTACCTGTCGCGCCTGGCCGCGCTGCGGGCGGTGTCCATCGCCGGGAGCATGCTCGGCCGCGACGAGCTCGGCGAGCTGCGCTAGCGCGCCGGCGCATGCGTGGGCGCGCAGCACGCTGCCGTCCAGCGAGCGCGCGTCAGCGCGGCTGCATGCGCTGAAGCGAGCAGGGAGAGCTGAGAGCCGGAGGTGATTGGCTGCTCCGCAGCAAATTGTCTACAACATGCTGCTTGCCTCTGGCAGTTTGCATGTCGCGCACAACCCTATTTGACCACCTGCGCGCGAGACCCTATCTTGAAAGCAGAAGACCTCGATACACTTCACACTCTAGCACCCAGCAGGGCTCCGGCGTAGTCCCTACCTACTTATCAGCTGCAACACATGCATGAAGCGCAACCATTCTCGCATGAACTCCCTTCCTGCTCTACTTGCACACCCTTTGCAGCCGACCCTAATGCAGAGCCTCAACAGCGGGGACCTGGGGCTTCAGCAGGACGGCGGCAGGCGCGCACAGCCCAGAATTCTCCCATGGCATGTTTGTGACAGGCATCGCAACTTGGTCCCATGCGGCAACATTGTGCAGACAACCCCTCCGCCGTGCCGAGCTCCGATACCTGGACGTCATCAGATGGCATGCGCACAGGGCCGGCAGCCAGCAATGGCAGCCACTCTCCGCAGGGCCATGACCCGCCACCGGCTCCTCAACCCCTGACCCCTGCTCGCCACCCTGACCCACGACCGCTGGGCACGCGCGACCGCTGCCCCGGCGCCCTCACCGCCCGCCCGCCAGCTCCGCCAGGACGTCCCGCCGCGGCTCGGTGTCCTCGAACAGCGCGCGCACGAGCCCCGCAACCGCGCCCGCGTTCAGGCCGGCGGCCGCCAGGCGGCCGCTGCGCCACCAGGCGCGCAGCTCCGCCAGCCGCGCGCCCATGGCTGCCAGCACCTCCTGCCGCATGGCAGGGTAGGTTAGGGCTTGAATATACGCACTGGCTTTGCGAGCAGCCGTACGGCCCAGCCGCCGCCAGCACATCATCGCTTTGCCCTGAGCGCCGCGGGCGCCTTGCGCATGCGCATACAGATTGTGCAGCTCGGGCAAGTGCAGCGCGCGGCCCGCGCGGCAGGGACAGCGCACAGCCGGCAGCCGCGCGGCGACCCCAACCGGCCCGCGCGCGCCCTGCCAGCACAGCCGGCAGCCGCACGGCGGCCCCAGCCGGCCCGCGCGCGCCCTGCCAGCACCGCCGCGCGCGACGGTGCGACAGGGCCCTGATGGTGCTGCGGCAAAGCAGACCCTGCCAACCCTGGAGCAGGCCCCGCCAGACCCTAAAAGAGCCGGAGGCGCGCCCGCAGCGTCTGCAGCGCGGGCGCGCGGGCCTCCAGCGCGGCCAGCATCGCCTCGCGCGACGGGCCGCCAAAGCCGTCGGCGCCGCCGCGGCCGAGCGCGGCGGCGGCCGCGTCCTCGGCCAGCGGCGCCAGGATGCGCGGCAGGTCCTCGCTGTCGTCCACGCTGATGTCCGGCAGCGCCAGCAGGTCGCCTGCGCACGGCCGGCCCGCCCGTGTCGCGCGCGCGCCGGGGGCGCCGGGGGCAGCCTCCTGCCCTGAGCCTGTCCTGTGGGCGCCTGACCCTACCCTGATGGCAGGCCGCCGACAGTTGGCCGCTAGGCGCTGCGCGCGCAGCCGCGCAGGTCCGGGAGGCCGGCGGCCCCTACCCTATACCCGCGCAAAGATGGCTTGCCAGGCCGAACCCGCCGCCATCAGCGCCGCCCGGCCTCGCTCGGCGGCGAGCTGACAGCCCTGTGCTTTGCTAAAAGATTATGGCACAGGCATGTGGGTGTCCAGGGCGAAGCGCAAACAGCGCAGCCGCGGCGCCCGACGCCCGCCGCTCGCCAAGCGAGGGGCGGCCACACAGTTGCTCTGCTTCGGCTGTGGCAAATACAAAAACAAAGCGTGCACACCCACGACGCGCGCCGCCAGCGCCTGCAGCACGGCGCCCGCGACGTCGGCCAGGTCGCGCGGCGGCAGCACGCCGCACAGCACGGCGCCCAGGCGCCGCAGCGCCGCCAGCGCCTGCTGTACCACCTGGCGCGCGCGTCGGCGGGGTCAGCGTACCCCAGCTAGCCACAGCCAGTGCCTGCTACACCGCCTGGCGCGCGCGTTAGGATTAGGTTGGCCTATTCCGGCAAGCCACAGCCAGCGCCTGCTGCCTAGCTGTCGCGCATATTGCATTAGCCTGCCCCGGCCTGCCGCAGCCCGCGCCTCCTGCACCACCTGGTGCGCGCGTCGGCGGGGTTAGCGCACCCCGAGTAGCCACAGCTAGCGCCTGCTGCACCGCCTGGCGCGCACATTAGGGTTAGGGTTGGCCTACCCCTGCCAGCTACAGCCAGCACCTGCTGCACCACCTGGAAAGCACGCCGCAGCAAAGGGAAGCGTCAGTGCGCGCGGCTGCCAGGGTGGTGTAGGGTAGTGCCCCAGGCACCGACCTGCGGCTGACAGCCTGGGGCCGCCTGCCCAGCACGCGGCCTGGTTGTGCACATTTGCAGGCCGCAGCATGGGCGGCAGCAGGCGCCATTGCAGAGACATTTGCCGGACTGCGCAGGCGTGCGGCTGCCTGAGCCTTATCAGCGTGTCGGCCGGGACCCACACAGGCTCCGCCAGCCAGCCGCGGCCGCCGGCCAGTCGGCTGACGTGCGCCGGCTGCCGTGCGCACGGGAGAGGGCCTGGGCGCCGGGGCGGCGCGCCTTGCGCGCCGCGATGCCGCGCTGCGCGACGGTGATGCGGCGGAAGCCATCGGCGCCCTCCAGCACGCTCTGCATGTCCGCGCACTGCCGCTGCACCTGCGACCGGCGCAGCGCGCGGCATCAGGCGCCGCCTGTGAGTTTTGGCGCACTTTGTCACACACGTTATGCAAGTCTCTAATCATTTCAGGTGAAGCACATGCCTGACTATGCTTTGTCCCACGAGCGCTGCGGCTGCCGGCACACCAGCTCAATCGCGGCTGCGATGGGCGCGCACAGAGCACCAACCAGATGGTTCACACATATACACGTCATGCGTTTGCTAGGACTCTGACGAGACAGCCTGCGGCCTAGCGCGTGCGGCCTGGTGAGAGCGGCGAGCTTGCCGCGCGAGGCGCGCCCGCGCCCAGCACTTTACCAGCTTTTCTTGCACGCCGACAGCATGCTCGTGGGCGCCCGCGCCTGCTCGCGCAGCACGGCCGCGCCGGCGGCGCGCAGGCGCTGCGCGGCGTCCACGAACTGCGCCGGCGCGGACGGCGCGGCCGCCGCCAGGCCCGGCGCGTACACGTAGCCGGCCGCCAGCAGCCGCTCGGCCAGAAACGCGCAGTCGTTGTGGAACAGCGCCGCCTGCTGCGGCACCTGCGCGCGGCGCAGCACCCGCTACTTTACACCTTCGACCGACCATCCCTTCTTAGCAGGAAGCTGATATCCACCACACCAAGGCTCACCGACAATGCATTGATAGAAACAAACCCCCCGCCGGCTGCTGCTCCCTCTCTCTGCTGCTCCCTGCTGCGCCGGCGGCTCGCGGCTTGGCAGGCATCGTGGCTTGGACGGCAAGAGAGAGGCTCACGGCTTGGAGAGCCAGTGCTCAGGCTCCATGTTTTCGAATGCCTGCCGCTTGGCCGCCCTGTGCTCGGTTCACGTGCAGGGTCCACAGGCCGCTAGGTGCTGCACACCCACGTATAGGTTACGGGATAACCTACCCTTGGGTCCACAGGCCGCCGGGCGCCCACACCACAGGAGTCGGTATTCCCGCCACCATAGCCTCCAGACCCAGCCGTTTCAAAACCATGCCGTTCCCAGGCTCACAGCAGAGCCTTTAGCACGGCGGCCGCCCGCAGACCGGGGGCGTCCGCAGGCGCGGCCGCGGGCGGGCCGCCGCCGGGCCGCGGCGTGACAGGGGCGCCACCTGCAGGTCGTGCGCGCGCACAGCGGGCGGCAGCGCGCCCGCCAGCTCGGCCGCGTCGCGCACGGCGGCCGCCAGCGTCTGCGCTAGGGCGGGACTGCCGCAGCTCGCAGCCTCCGTCAGCGCGCCCGCGACGAGCTCCGCCAGCGCCTCGGCGGTGCGCGTCACCCTGTACGTGCCTGCGCGCCCGCGGCGCGCTTGGCGGACCGAGCGCAGCACGCCCAGACACTCCTGGCTTGGCACGAGCTCGGCGGCGAGCTCGACCGCGATCCTGCATGCCCAGCCTGCTCGGGCCGCGAGCGTGCGATACAGGCAGGAAAGCTTTTGGCCATGGACCGACCGCCTGTCAGCGCCTTGCTTGGCGGGCAGGCGGTCGCGGCTGCTCGCGCCTCATCATGCATCCGAGCATGTTATCAGCGGCCCCGCCCTGGCCTCGCACGCGACCCGGCGCGCACCTCGCGCGAGCAGCGGCCGGTCCTCGCCCTCCAGCGCCAGATCAGGCGCCGCGTCCGCGGGCGCGCCCCCGCCCGCGTCCGCCAGGGTGAGGGCTCCCAACGAGGACGCCGGCGCGCCGCTGTCGCCGTCCTCCGCGCCGTCGCTGCCGGCAGTGACGAAGCTCGCGCTCGCCGCCTCGCTCGCCGCCTCGCTCGCCTGCACAGTCATGCAAGATGGAGCCTTGAAACCACACTCGCGTTGTCATCATGCTTGCACGTTCTCTCTGCAGCGGCGTCACCGCAGCGGCGCTAGCGGCCACGCCAAAGGTGACGCGGGGTGCATCCAAGCCTCCCACACAGCATGCAGTGCCCTGAACAGACGCCGTTAAGCATCAACAGCAAAGGGCAGCACAGCTGAGCAGGCCAGGCGTCAGCAGGTTGGACGGGCGCACCGGATGAGGCACCAGGTATGTATTATAACAAAAGTCCTTGGCAAGCCCAGGGAAGGAATGAGGCGGCGGTACCTGAGGTAAAGGGACCGGGGCGCGCAGCGGCTCCCCAACCTCGACGGTGTCGTGGTCGGGCGCCATGAGCAGCTGCCGCGCGGCAGCAACCACCTGCGGCGCCGAACGTTGAGGCAGACATGTCAGGCGCCTGCCTGCTGCGCACACAGCAGCGCGTGAAGCTGGTACGCAGCACGCCCCTTGTGAGGCATGCCCCTTGTGAGGCTCGCAGCCCTGCGCGGCACCTGAGCTACAGGCTGAAGGGGCTGGCGGACAGAGCGTGTTACAGGCAAAGCGCGCGCACGCCGGCTGCCCTCTGCACAGCCTGCGCAGGCTGCGCCGGCGCGCGTGCTGCCAGGTGCGCCCTCGGGCCGCCTGGTCCCGCGGTGCACCCAGAGCGCGCAGCTCTCGGGCGTTGCACGCCAGCGGGTGGCATGCATGCCAGCGAGCTGCCACGGCCAGGGCTCGTGCACAGAGGCTGTGGGGGCTGGGCCTTGCGCGGACACAGAGCGGCCGCCCGCGCAGCAGCGCCCTCGAGGACGCATGGGCGCGCAGGCGCCCGCGCACCCACAACCCCTCTGCGGCAGGCCCGGCGGGGCCGGCCGGGCCGCGCGCGCGGGCGCGCCTTGAGCCGCCGGCCGTGCAGCCGCTCCCTCAAGGACACAAGGGCGCGCAGACGCCCGCGCACCTACCCCTCTGTATAACCCAACCCTACCCTAACCCCCGCGGCGGGCCGGGCGCGCCTTGAGCCGCCGGCCGTGCAGCAGCTTGTCCAGGGCGTGGCGCACGTACGCGCCGATGCGCCCGTAGCCCGCCGCGTCCACCGGCACGAAGCTGCGCACGCCGCAGCGTCCCCGTCACGCCATGCGCCACGGCAGCCGCGCCGGGCAGAGCTCGGACTTACCGCCGCGCCTGGTCAGCACATGCGCGGCTCTTGCACGGCCGCGAACGGCCCGCGGGGTGGGCTGGAGCCTCAGAGTCGGGCTCCTGTGCAGCTTCCGCAGCTTCCCGCGCATCCCAGCCGCACCACGCGGCAGCAGCCGAGCGCCGGCCGGCCTGGCGTCATGGCGCTGGCAGCTTGGGGGGGCGCCAAGCAAGCAGCGCATGGGCGTGTCCCTAGGGGACTTGAGCGCGCACCCCGTGCGCGCGGCGGCCTCCTCGAAGCGCTCCGCGTCGCGCGCCGCGCTCTGAAATGCGTCTACCTGCGGGGCTGAACCGGGCGCGTCCGGCGCGGCGCCCGCCGGCACGGCCGCGGCTGCTGCCGGGCCGGCCAGCCGCCGCTCGATGTATGCGGCGGCCAGGCGCGGCCAGGCCAGCGCGCCCAGCGCCGCGAACGTCGCCTGCCCGCCGGCGCACACCGCGTCTGCGCGCCGCGCGCGCCCGCGCGGTCACCGCACGGCCGGGCCTCCGGCATCCCGCACAGCTCGCAGCCAGACGCGCCGGCAGCGCCAGGGCGGCAGCGTCAGCGCTCACCCTAACCCTAGAGCGGCGCGCACCGGCCTGGAATGCCAGGCACTCCAGCAGCGCGGCCTCGACGGGCGCGCCCGCGCCGTCCGGCCGCCAGCGCAGCTCGGCCGCCTCGTCGGCGCCGTCGGGCGCGCCGGTCGCGCCGCGCGCGACCGCCACGGGCCCCGCCGCGTCCAGCAGCGGCAGGAAGAGGCCGTCTGCCAGCCGCGCGGCCAGCGCCTGCGCGGCGGGGACTCCCCCGATCGCGCCGCAAGCGGGTTCGGAACGGGGATGCCGCCTGCGCCGAAACCGGTCACAGACGCCTGCTTCCAGCCATCAGATCACAGCGCAGCCGGCGAGCGCGCGCGGCGGGGCCGGCGCGGATAGGATTAGGGTGGGGTAGGCCGCGCCTGCAGCTGCGCGGGCAGCAGCTCGGCGATCTCCAGCGCCTTCCACACGTCGCCGAGCGCGGCCGGGCGCGCCACGCGCACCGCGCCGCCCGCGGCGCCGCCCTCCACCGCCACGCGCGCTGCCACCTCGCGCGCGAGCGCCTGCGGCCAGGTGGCAGGGAGAAATCAAGGACCCTTAGGACTAGTTACTGCAATCACAGGGCTCAGACATGCAGCTGGTCGCCTGCTGTGAGGTCTAGGACTAAGTGGGCGCCTGTGCGAGCGGCGCTTTGCAGGCAGCTAGGGGTGCCACGTCCCGCCGCCGCCGGCCATGCGCAGCGCAGCGGCGCGCTCACACCCGCGTGCTCACCTTGCTCTTGGCATTCTGGCCATGCGCTGCACTGTCACCTGCTGGCATGCGACATTTCGGCAGCGGGCCAGCGCGAGAGCGGCTGCATGCTGTCCTGTGTGCGCACGGCCCAGGTGCCGAGATAGAGAGGGAGGAGGCGCAGCAGGTGCACGACAGCGCGCTCGTTGGGCTCGCGCCTGCTCGAGGCGCGCGCCGCACTGCTCGCCCTTGCCGCGCAGGCCCGGCGCGGCCGCGGCGCCCGCGCCCGCGCGCCGCAGCTCCAGCGCGCACCAGGCGGCCTCGCTGAACGCGCCTGCGCGCCGAGCAGGCGCGCATGAGCACCCGGGCGGCGTTGTGGCGGGGACCAGGGGGCTTGTGTGGCCGCAGCTCGCACACGGCGCAGCTCAAGCCATGCAGGTGCAGCTGCGACGAAGGGTGCAGGGTCAGGCCCTCACTGCATGTGTCTTATGAGTTAAGCTGCCAATGCATGGCGACACATAACACGCACTCTGTCCCAAACATGCACGAGTCATACCGTGAGTGCCTAAAGGGTGCGGCCCTGCACCAGCGCGCGCTGTCCATGCTCGCCCGCGAACCGACCATGGCGGCCAGGGTTTGGACACTCTCCAGGCGGCGCGCCTGCGCTGAGGTGGGCGTCGAAGCGCGCCAGGCGCTCCTGCGCCTCCGCCTCGGCCGCCAGCGCGTCCGCCGCACCGCGCGCCGCGCGCAGCTGCTCCGCCAGCCTGCGGGGCAGCCGGCGGGTGGGGGCTGCGTCAGGCCGTCCTACATGCACAAGAGAGGGGGGCGCCGGTCTTGAAGCGCTGGTCTGTGCAACCCGTAGCGGCTCTGCCAGTCGAGCTTTCATGCCTGTCCTAAGATGGCTGCACTGCCCGGACGGGACGCTCCATGTCATGCGTACACGTGAGGCGAGACAGAGAGCACTCGCGCTTTGCGCACATCAGATGTTGCATCCAGCCACGTCCATTTCGCCCATCCTGTGCTCCCTGGTTCTCTTGTCTCCAGGGAGGGTGGAGGCGCGTTGCCGAGGCCGCAGGCTTGCTCACGCCCGCACGACAACACACGGCTGCACGGAGGGCCAGTGCGCAGCAGCGACTGCTGGCTTTAGTGGCCACGCGCCTGCCCTGCTCCGCTGCCAGGGCTGCAACCTCTGGTTCGACGAGCGCCGCCGCGTCCGGCGCGGCCGCAAGCGCCGCTGCCGACGCCACGCCGCCGCCTGCACAGGCGCCCTGGGCTCGGCGCCGCTTGGCGGCTGGTGCAGGCCGAGCAGTGTGACAGGTCAGCCGCTGCTACGACTCTTGGTGGTCTGCACGGCAGGTGCTGCGCCCACTGACGTGACGAGCACCTGCCGCGCAGGCCAACAAGAGGCAGTGCAAGGTCCAGCGCTCGCGCGTCACATACTTGGACTCAGCAGCTGCCGTGTACCACGAGGCAGTGCAACCACATGGTCGTTGTACAGTAAATACAGACCTTGAACGCAGGCACGGTTTGACACCTACCTGCGCCATCTGTCGCCCCAATGCATGCGCCCGCCAGCTGACTGTAGAGCGCCAGCAATACCTAGTTTTAGAGCAGTGTTACTAAACTGCCTACACCGAGTTCAAGTGCAAGCAAAGACTGTTGCAAGGCAGCGTGAGAGCGTTGCTGAACTCGCATTGGGCATGACCATGCCTGGGACTTGCGGGCATCGAGCCTGTCAGTGTACTCCTGCAGAACTGACGCGCTCAGGCCCTGCAAAGAAGGAACGAAGTCAGCAGGTGCAGGCCTTGTTACGCAGAGGCTGGATGTGTGTCACAAGCATTGCAGACCTCGTTGGAGGCCCGCTCGGGCAGGAGAGCCACTAGCACATCCTCCACGCCAGCCATGGCTGCTGTCGAGCCAGCCAGCCAGCCAGCTCGTACAGACGCTCCTAGCCAGGACTAAACCCTGTAAAATAACCTGAGGCGGTCATGACCGGCCTGCGAAGCAGGGCGGGAAGCTATGTGACGCGGTTCATGCGTGGCCAGCGCAGGTAGAACGGAGCAGCTCGACCCGCCTCGTTGGGCCCGATAGGGCACCTTTTTCGTCCAGAGCGCCGCCCGCTCTCCGGCGCCGGCCAGAGTGCCCGCAGTACAAGTGTTGGTCTCGGGTGGCGTATAGCGGAATGTAGGCAGCCGAGCAGGCTTCGCCATGGGCATCTTCGACTCCCTGTTCAAGAGCAGCAGCCAGTGCTTGCAGCCCAGCGCTGACGGCGCCTGCAACGCCGCGGCGCTCTCCGGCGCCCACCCAGACTTTCGGCTCTGGAGCAGCCTCGCGCAGGTGACTTCCCGGGGCCTTCACAGGGCACATACGCACCCGCAGTCTCTGCCCACTCCCCGCAGCGGAGGCAACCCTTTGCCCCCACACAACAGCGCAGCGGACCCGAGATCTTATGCCAGGCCACAGGAACTCAGGCGAGTGTGTGGGCGAAAGTGCATGCGTGCTGCGGGTGCTGAAGCCTGCCCCACTGCGCACCTGCCACTGCTGGGAAGCGCTTGTTACCGCCAGCGGCGCTTGGGCAGGCAGGGCAGGCTAGGAAGCTCCAAAGTCACTCTATGCGCGCATTACACCTTGGTGGAGCGGTGGGTGGCGGGTCGTAAGCCGCGCCGCGCCCGGCCGCGCAGGGCAAGCACGAGGTGTGCTCGTTCCACCTGTGCAAGGTGCTGCTGTACGACGACAGCAACTACCCGGCGTGGCTCGTCCTCGTGCCGCAGGTCCCGGACGTGTTTGTGCGCGCCCCGTCGCACTTCCCAAGTATGTGCGCGCTGGGTCTCAAGCATATGAGCGCTGGGTCCCAAGCATGTAAGCGCTGGGAGCCTGGCAGCCTCGCAGGCGCCCTGCCGCGTGCCGTGCCGCACCAGAGCCTCCGCTGTGTCAGCGTGCTGCCCCGCGCACAAGATGTTCTACCTGTTTGCCTGCTTGCACCAGGGCGAAGAGGCCACACTCGTCTTGCAACAGCTCTCGCCTGATGCGTTTCGTGCCATAATTGTAACGCACGGCTGCTGCTGGTGTCTGGCTTGCGCTCAGTGCACCATGTCTGCTGGAGCGCAGGAGGTCATAGACCTGTCGGAGGAGCACCAGGCGCAGCTGTGGCGCGAGGTGGCTGCTGCAAGCCGCGCGCTGCGCAAGTGCATGCGACCAGACAAGCTGAACATAGGCGCTATCGGCAACCAGGCGCGCCCGCAGGGCGCCTCCGCTCCGTCCGACTCGTCCGCCGCGTCTCGCCTCCCTGCTGTCCCCGCTGGGCGCTGTCACATGCTCGGCTTACTGGCTCGCAGCCGAGCAACCCATCAGTTGTCCAAAACATGCGTGCATGCCTGCATGCCGGCTTTGGGATGCTGGCCTTGTCTGTGCTGCGCAGAAGCTGGACAACACGCCTGCCTCAATTGTCGCGGTACGTTGAGTGCGTCTTTGGGTAGCCCTGACGTGCGCATGACAGTGCGGAGACAGTGCCGGCGTGCGCGTGCCCGTCGCCGCGCTCGAGCTGGGTGCTGCATGAGCCAGCGCAGCGGAGCGCTGCCCTGACTTACGCGCTGCTGCGCGCAGGTGAAGCAGCTGCACGTGCACGTCACGGCTCGCTCGCAGGGCGACCCCTCCTGGCCGGGGCCTTGCTACGGCGCGGTGCCCGTGCAGCCGCACCCGCCGTTCGCGCGCGAGGCGCTCATCGTGCGCCTGCGCAAGCAGCTGGAGAAGTACGCGCCGGCGCCGCCGGCGCCGCCGGCGCTGCGGCCGCGCCTGCGGCACTCCGTGTCGCACTCGGAGGGCGTGGGCGCCTGGTCCGTCAGCTCGCAGGCATCACCGCGCGGGGGCGGCGGCGGCGGCGGCGGCGGCGGCGGCGAGCGGCGCGCGATCTCGCTGCCGCCGCCGCTGGGCGAGACGCGCCGCGGCGGCTGGGGCTCGGCAGAGAATGCGAGCGAGGCTGCGAAGCGGAGCGCGCGCGCGGCGGCCGCCGCGCACGCAGCGGCCGCCGCCGCGCCGGCCTCGGTCGCGTCCTGGCCGCGCGAGCGGCTGCTCCCGGTGCCTGTCGAGCCGCCCGGCCGGCGCGGCGGCGGGCAGCTGCGCACGCAGCCGTCGCCCCCGACGCCCCCTGACGGCCGGCGGCGCCGCGGCGACGCCCTGACCGCGCGCGGGTGCGCTCACCATAGCAGCGTCAGCGCAGTCATAGGTAGTGGGTAGTGCAAGGGTGAGGGGTAGCAGCACAGAGCCGTCGTGTGCGTGCTGTCAAGCGGTGTCCCGACCAGCGACGTGGGTACTTCGGGCAAGCTCCTGGCGAGGCGCCCCAGCGCTTGGAATAGCACCGGACAACAGCAGTCGCCCTGAGCGGGCTGCACGCGGCGCAGGTCCGGCGGCAGCAGCGTTATGTCGCCCGAGGACCGGCGCGCGAGCGGCGGCAGCGACACCGTGCCGCTGCCGGAGCCGCGCCCGCGGCAGCGGCGCGTCGGCAGTGCGTCATCGCTGCTGCCGCCGCGCGCGCTGACGGCCGAGGAGCGCCGCAGCAGCAGCAGCGGCGACCACGCGCCCGGAGGCGGCAGCTACGTGCGCAGCCGGCGCGGCAGCTGCGGCAGCGACGCGCTCGCGCCCGTCTGGTCCGGCACGCCTACCGAGCTAACTGCGGGGACGCGTGGCGACAGCACGCCGTCCGACGAGCGGCGCAGCAGCAGCCACGAGCGGGCCGGCAGCGAGCGGCTGAGCCGCGAGCGTGAGGCGGGCGGCATGGCGCTGTTCGAGGCCGCGCGCGAGGGCGGCGGCGGCGGCTTCCAGCCGCGCGGCCTGCACCCGCGGCCCGCGCGCGCAGGCAGCGACGGCGGCTCTGCGTCGCGCGCCGGCAGCGGCGGCAGCAGCGGCGACCTGGGCCCGGCCGCGCCGCCGGCCGCGCCGCCGGCCAAGGGCGTCGAGAAGGTGCTGAGCCCCTCGCCGCGCGTGTGGTCCCCGCGCGCGCCGGTTGGGCCGACCGTCGCGATCCTGGCCAAGGGCTTTGAGAAGGCCATGGAATCGAGGCCAGAGGCACGGGGCGAGCCCGGGCAGCCCGCTGGCCTGGCGCGCGACGGCAGGGCGGCCAGTGCGCCGGCGACGGCGTGCGCCGCCAAGCTGCCCGCGCCGCCGCCGGGCGGCAGCGCGCTGTGGTGGGACGGCGCGATGTGGCGCTGCGGCGGCCGGCCGGGGGCAGTGCTCGTGAGCGCGGACGAGGGTGCACGCGCCGGTGACGGAGTGGGCGGTCCTGCTCGGGCGGCTCATAGGAGCAACGGGAAGAGCGCCTGCGGCGGCAGCGGCGGCGGCGGCGCTGCGCTAGTGCAAGGCGGCACAGGAGAGGATGCTGCGTCTGGCGACAGCTGCCAGGAGGGTGCTGGCGACCTGGGGGCCGGCACCCGCCGTCCTGCGCCTGCGGCGGCGGGCGGCGGGTCAGGCCCGGGTGCGGCATCGTTGCGCGCGCCGGGCGCGCCGCGCGGCCAGCCGGGCTCCTCGGTCGCGGCCGCGCCGGCGGCGCCGGGCAGCGCGGCTGGGCCGCAGTGCTTCAACCCGTACGCGGCGTACCTGGCGGAGCACATCAACAAGCCGTTCGACGAGGACAGCTGGGCGAGCGGCACGACGACGCCCGAGGTGCCCGCGCCGCCGCTGGCCGCCGCGCTGGACGGGCACCTGGAGCCGGACCCTAACTTTAGGGCTGACTCCGGGCCGCCGCCCACCGACCCGCGCTCCTCCTGCGCCAGCCTGAGCCTGCGGCATTGGCAGTCGGGCAGCAACGTGGCCGCGGGCTCGGGCGGGAGCGCCGCGGCGCTGGAGGAGCGCGCCGGGTCTGCCCGCGAGGACCCGTACAGCGCGTACCTGCGGCGCATGGTGCAGGAACCCTTCGGCGACAGGGGCGGCGACCGCGGCAGCTTCGACCTGAACCCCCGACCAGCGCGCGGGCAGCAGGCGGTGCCCGGGCGCCGCGGGGAGCGGGCGGCGCAGGGGCCGACCACGCCGCCGCTGTGCGACACAATCGGCGCCGCCCAGGGCGCCGCGGACCCCTACGGCGCATTCCTGCAGCAGGCCGTCAACACGCCGTTCGGCGAAGATGCGGGCGCGGCAGCGGACGACGCGGCGGGCGGCGCGGCGCCCGCGCCGCCCGGCGGGGGCTTTGAGGGCTGGCAGGCGCTGTTGCTGCCGCCTGCCGGATGCGCGCCGCCCGCAGGCGCGGCGGCCGCCAGAGCGCCGGACCCCTACGGCGCTTTCCTGCAGCAGGCTGTCGACACGCCTTTCGGCGCGGCTGCGGGCGACGCTGCGGGCGGCGCGGCGCCCGCGCCGCCTGGTGGGGGTTTCGAGAGCTGGCAGGCGCCGCTGCTGCCGCCCGCCGGACGTGCGCTGCCCGCGGGCGCGGCGGCGACCAGAGCGCCGGACCCCTACGGAGCATTCCTGCAGCAGGCCGTCGACACGCCTTTCAGCGGGGATGCTGGCGACGCTGCGGGCAGCGCGGCGCCCGCGCCGCCCGACGGGGGTTTCGAGAGCTGGCAGGCGCCGCTGCTGCCGCCTGCCGGACGCGCGCCGTCTGCGGGCGCAGCAGTGACCAGGGCGCCGGACCCGTATGGGGCGTTCTTGCAGCAGGCCGTCAATGCGCCATTTCATAAGGAGGCCGGGGCGCCCGCGCGGCTCGGCCAGGGGTGCAACGGCCCGGAGCGGTCGCCGGCGGCGCGCGTCAAGCCTATGCCGCGCGCGGGCGCGGCGGCTGCCAGGGCGCCGGACCGGTACGGGGCGTTCCTGCAGCAGGCCGTCAATGCGCCGTTTGACGAGGAGGTGGGGGCGCCCGCGCGGCCTGGTCAGGGTTCCAATGGCTGGGAGCAGCCGGTGCCCGCGGCGCGCCGAGCCCGTGCCGTGCGTGGACGCGGGGCTGACCAGGGCGCCCGACCCGTATGGGGCGTTCCTGCAGCACGCCGTCAATGCGCCATTTGATGAGGAGGCGGGGGTGCCCGCGCCGCCCGCCCAGGAGTGCAACGGCCGAGTGCGGGCGGCGGCGGCGCGCATCGAGCCTGTGCGGCGCGGGGGCGCGGCGGCTGCCAGGGCGCCAGATCCGTATGGGGCGTTCCTGCAGCAGGCCGTGCACGAGCCGTTTGGCGACGACTCTGCCTCTGCGCTGCCCAGTCGCGGGCGCGGCAACCAGGGGCGGCCGATGGCGGTGCCCGGCAAGGCTGCGCCGGCCGCTGGCGCTGCGGCCGCCAAGGGGCAGGACCCTTACGGGGCGTTCCTGCTGCAGGCCGTCAACACGCCGCTCTAGCGGCGGGCGGGGGCTGCCGTCCCGCCGCAGCGGGGCTCGCGGTGGGGGGGGGCTCTGCGCCCGACAAGCGTGGCGCAGCAGGCGCAGCGGGGGGCCAGCACCTGGCGCTGGGCAGCGGGGTGGACCGGCGGGGCCTGGCTCGGGCGGCTGCGTGCAAAAAGGGAAAGATAAATCATCCGCTGCTCTGGCAGACGCATGCTGTCGGACCCAGCCAGTGCTGTGGGGGGAAGTGCGGTGGTGGGGAGGTCGTTGAGGCCACTTTTGTCTGTGGTGGCAGGGGGCGGTGTGCTGGCAGCTACAGGGGGCCTTAGCAGGTGTGCGGCGGCGCGGCGGGGGAAATGAGGGGCCAGAGGTGTGGAGACTGAATGAGACTGAATAATTTGGGCCTGCAGTTCTTTTGTAAGAACTTGGGTGTCAGTGGTGTGGTGTGGGCGTCGGTGGTGTGTGGGCAGCGGCGGTGCTCATTGCTGACGTAGGGTTATCATTCTGAGGCGTTGTTGAGTTAAGTAACTTTGGCGCACTGTTGTATTTTGCAAAGCCTTGAAGATAAATCAAGCGCGGCCAGGCAGTGCTGCCGACCTGACAAGGCGTTCGCCCTGTGGGCTCGCGGCTTGCTTGACGCGCACGGGGGACGTCTGCGCGCTCCTGCGTCCTCAGCAATAATATAATTTGCGGTGTGAGGACTTGTCCGCGGCAATTACAGCCGTCTTTTGGCTGTTCGTGTTCAGCGCAAGCTTGTGTGCGTTTGGGATGCTTCCTTTGCACAAGTGGCAAGCTAGAAGAGTGCGTTGCTATGTGTGCGCTCATGTCGAGTCGCGACAGCTGCATGCGCTGCGGGTTTGTATCTTTTTTTCGTGAGAGGGCACTGCTGTGTGATACCCCTTCTTTTAGCCGGCTGCCACTGCGCAAGTACATGTGCACTGCAGCTGCTAGTCCCGATTGGTGGGAGCGTTGGATGCATTCTGGACTATATCGAAGGTGTGCTGGCAGGCAAGGCTGTCTTGAGCAAGTGTCAGATCTTTCTCGCCCTAGTAACACCTTACACCTTTGCATTTGTAGAGACCATTGCTGCACACATGTCATCAAATTCCAAGTCGGTTGCATTGCTGCACACACGTTGACAAGCACCAGCACGCAAGCACTTGTAGCACTGCTGCATGCCCTCGTGAGACGGCAGACAGGTTGCATTGCATATGCAGCAGGTGGACTTAACAGATGTACCAGCAGGCGGCAACTTCCAAGCTTTCCCAGCAACACCCGCACATCCCCATGCGGCGCACTTGTTTAAACAAGAGTCCCATTGCCACCTGGAAACCACCCGCCCGTATGATCAAGTACCCTAAACCACAAGCGCGGCGCAGCAGCGCGGGAGGAGGCAGGGAGCAACCTGCCGCATGGCTTGGCCCAAAGATGGCACAAGTGCTTTGCTTTACAGTATCCCGCACACTGTCGCGCCCGCCATGTCCGCCTGCACGCAGGGTGGCTGCCCCGCTTACCAGGTCAAAGCGGAGGCCCACAGGGTGCGAGTACGTCTGGTCAAGGCCCCCTCGGGTATAGGGTACAGGGTATAGGGCCCCTATACCCTAGGTGACGGTCTTGACGGGCTTGTCGATCGCCGGGTAGTTGCCCGTCGCCGGGTAGCCGCCGGTCGTCGCGGCCTGCTGCATGTACTGCGGAGCTGTGCCGGCGCCGGTCGCCTGCGCCATGCATGCATGCACAGTCAGAGACGCTTTGGTGCTGTAAAGAAGTGGACGAGCGGCCGCTCGGCAGCGTGGTCACTCAGGGGCAGTAAGGCTGGGCAGTCCCAGATAGCGTGTACAGTGCTGCCGTATCCTGGTTAAACGCCCACACGATGCATGAGCATCGACTCCTGTACAAGGCTGGGCAGTCCCAGATAGCGTGTACAGTGCTGCCGTATCCTGGTTAAACGCCCACACGATGCATGAGCATCGACTCCTGTACAAGCCCACTAGACATTTCAGGCCATGACGTGCACTTCATGACAAGTGGGCTGCGCAGACGCAAGGCAGAAGAGGCAAATGCTCACAGGCTCAACAGGCGGCTCGTGTAATGCAGCAGCCTTCGAGGAAACTTGCAACCCTGCCCTTCATCCAAGGCACCAACACTGAGCCTGCCCGGCACTTGATGGATGCCACTTTGCACCGCTCTGCACAGCAGGCGCCAGGCGTTGCACTCCAGCACAATGCTGCTGTCAGCGAAGCGCCCTGGAGATGCACGCATCATGCAGCGCAGCTTGTCGCACAGAAGGCAGCTTCCCAGAAGCCGGCTTGGGCGCAGCGAAAGCCGGGGCGCAAAGTCGGGCCGCGCGCCTGCGCGCCGCCGCCGTGCGGGTGCAGCAGGTTGCTGATGCCGGCGCCGATGCCAGTGTGGTGCTGCCCGCTCGATGGCGCCGTGTTGGGCAGCGTCGCAGCCGTGCCAGTGCCGGTGCCGGTGATGGCGGCAGCTGTGCTCTGCTTATGCCGCACAACCTTGCGCGTTTCGAACCCGACGCAGCCTGCACTCGACCACACGCCTTTCAGGCAGCACTCACACCGCTCTGAGCAGGACAGCAACGGGCGACATCACTGGCCGGCAGAAGCGGCGACAGAGGCAAGAAGCGGCCAACAGAGACTTGCAGAGCTGGGCCCGCACCGCAGCAGTTGCACTCCTGGTCAGTGTTCCTGCGCGCAACCAGGAGGGCGGTAAGAGATAGTCATTTCACCACCTGGCAGATGTTTGGCTCCATGAAGCTGCTGCTGCCGGTGATGGCAGCATCCAAAAGGACCAGCGCGCGTTCCGGCCGCAGCGCCAGCGGTCGAGAGCAAGCAGTCGGCTCCTGCCTCTACTCAGTCTGGGGGCGCACGCGGCCAGGTCTCCGCTCTTCTTATCGAATCCTGTGTGCCCCGAGCCCACCTTGCAGCAGCAAAGGTAGCTGCTGCACCCGTCCGGGCCGGACACGCAGTCGCAGCAGCAGCAGTACAGCTGCGCGGCACGCGTTCACGTCAGCGCCCTGCACTAGAGGAGAGCCAGCCGTGCAGCGCACACTGGTGGAAGCGCACCTTGCACGCAGACGCCCCCATTGTTAGCAACGCCTCAGTAGTGGACAGCGCTTAGGTTGGCAAGTGGGAGCTGTTGAGTCGGCTGTCTGGGATGGCAGTTGGCGAAGTTGAAAATTTGAGTGAGGTGGGTAGGCTGGGGTTAGGCTGCGGGGAGGCCGGGGTTCGAGAAAGCGCAGCCAAATTCAAACAAGCAGAACTGCAGCCGACTGCCAGCTGACTTACACGCGCTGCTGCAATCACACCCGGGCTGTGCGCAGGTCCACACAGGTGCGCCGCAACCCGCCTGCTCGGGCGGCCATCGTGCACTGCAATGCGACTTACATGCGCCGCAGCCAGCACGCCCGCTGGCGGTTGCCGGTGTTTCAGTGCAGCCTGCAGCGCCTGCCAGCGGCTGCGGCGTGCCTGATATGCTAGTCAGGACTGCACAGCAAGGCAAGCACTGACCCCTGATGCTCGGCCTGCACCTGCAGGCGCCAGCGGCCTCCCTCTACGGGCAATCGGCGTCTGAGGCCTGCAGGAGAGCCAGGTGCGCCACATATTGGGACCTCTTTGCCGGGAGCCCGTCCCAGGGGCCCCGCTCAAACCTGCCGGACGCCACGCTTGGCGAGGGAGGGCGCGCTGGCTGAGCTCTGAGCATGCTGGACGCGGCGGGCGGCGCGGTGGCCAGCGGAGACGGCAAGGGCACAGGAGAGGCTGAAGTGCGTCATGCAGGGTTGTGAGTGCGCCATCACGGGCTGTACAGGTGGCCGGGCTCCCTGCAAGCGCTGCTGTGCGCATGGGGCGCTGTGGGGCTTCCCGCTCGGCCAGACGGCTTGGCGTCTTGGAGATCGGGCCACATGCGAGGCCGCTGGGTGACCGTGAATTCGAAAATGGTGCTGCTCTGCTCGTGCGCGGAAGAGGCCAGCAGACGCCGGCGATGGTCGGCACAGAAGACAGCTTGCAACTTCACCTGGCGGCTTAAGCCCAGGCTGACTGCCTGGCATGTTGGGATATGTGGCCAACCTGTCTTTGATATGGGCCAACAGGAGCCGCACTGGGGCCTCCAGCAGCGCACTGCTGCAAGCAGCACCCCCTGGCAGGCAGAGCGCGGAGGGCGAGGTCCTTGCGAGCAGAACTGCCGCCGCGTGCGCCGGGTCTCACAGCCTTACGACTGCGCACGCAGACTTAGCGCTGGGATGCAGACCTTCACGGCGGTGCTGCTGCTGGCGGCCTGTGTGGCGGCGTCCGCCTCCAACCTGAGCACTGGCCGGAAGCTCAGCGAGGACGCACAGTCTGAGACGGTGCGCTTTTCTGCGCGCACCGCCCCGCGCGCCACCGGCTGTGCGCGGCTGCTCCTGTCGGTACACACTCTCAGGGGCACTGCAGCTTGGCTGAGGCGCTGTGCCCTGCCCTTCCACCCCTGGCTTCTGGATGGCAACCAAGCAGCCCGGTTGCGCGCGCAGTTCTTCGGCTTCGGCACGGCGCCCAAGCCGACGCTGGGCCAGATCCACCAGAGCATTTTCGGCTTCAACGCTGATGGCAGCCCGGCCATGGCGCCTGCGCCTGCTATGAACAAGGGCGCCCACGACGAGACCGTGCGTGTCCCATGCCTCACATGTTCTGTGGGGCTGCCACCGGCAGGCGCGGCGCAGAGGAGGTTTTCTGCAAGGCGTTGTCCAAGAGAGGAAGATCACATGTGCTATCAGCATTCTGCTGATGACCGGCGGCCTGAACTTCTTTGTTGGGCGGCGTCAGCAGCAATGTATGGAGGGCTTTGCGCCACAGCGAGACATAGCCCAGCAGAAGTCTCCACAGCAAGTTTGCGGGGCTGACAGCGTCCAGCTGGACACGCCGAAATGAGTGACGCGTTGCTGTTGCGCCCGATGGCGCAACGGCTCCAGAAGCACCCAGAGGTGTCACCGGGGTATGCATTCCATGCCACAGGCTGACTGACTGTGACGCCCGGTTGCGCGCGCAGTTCTTCGGCTTCGGCACTGCGCCCAAGCCGACGTGGAGCCAGGTGCACCAGAGCATGTTCGGCTTCAACGCCGACGGCAGCCCGATGATGGCGCCAGCCATGGCGCCCGCTGCGTCCGCCAAGATCGCGCCGGCTGCCAAGCCCGCGCCGGCCGCCAAGATGGGCCGCCGCCTGATGCAGGGCTCGGCAGGGGCTGAGACCGTGCGCGCCCGACCCTTGTTGTGCAGTCCCCGTGTCTGTTGGTACAACGTGGCTGTGCAGCGGCATGGACTAAGGCGGCTTTGCGGCGTGTGCGCAGTTCTTCCCCCCTTACTACGGCACGGCGCCCAAGCCATCCATGGGCGACATGCACAAGGCCATCTTCGGCTTCAACGACCAGGCCTCCTCCGAGACGGTGCGCGCTGCGCCTGCAAGCTAGCCAGCGCCGCGGGCGCGCGCGGGCATCTTCTTACAGGCCGCGCTCGGCTGCGCGCCTTCGCTCCACAGCTGTCGGCACCGCCGGCAGTCTATCATTTGCAGTTGTGACATTTGTGATCCTGCACATGCACCGCTGCGGCCGCAATGGAGGCACCGACGCCCACAGCCGCGCGCGCAGTTCTTCCAGGGCACGTACCCCAAGCCCTCCCCGTCGGACATCCACCGGGCCATCTTCGGCTTCAACAACGAGAACAGCAAGGCGATGCCGGAGGCGCTGGCCAAGGCGCCCGCGCCCGCCACCGGCCGCAAGCTGCTGCAGGCCCATGACGAGACCGTGCGCCGCCCGCTTCCGGCCCCACATGCATCACCTGTTTGCGTACTCAGCGCCTTGAGCGTCCGGCATTCTGGAAGCATGCGCGCGCATGTGTGCATGGCGCGCGAAAGCACTACGGACCCTGTTCGCGCGCGCGGTCTGCAGCGGGTGGCGCCGCTGCGTGCCTGGAGGCAGCGCACCTGTGCTCCTGCAGACGTGCAGCGGGGTCGATCGAACGCATGTGCTGAGCAGCCCTGTGGCCGCGCAGTTCTTCGGCTTCGGCACGGCGCCCAAGCCGACGCTGAGCCAGATCCACCAGAGCATCTTCGGCTTCAACGCCGACGGCAGCCCGATGATGTCGCCGGCCATGGCGCCCGCGCCGGCCAACAAGGGTGCCCATGACGAGACGGTGCGTGCGGCACTGCTAACGTGACAGGGCAAGGGGCAAGGTCATGGCGTTCTACCTGGCAGGTCAGGTGGTCGGTAATTAGCACGAGATGATGTGCAATAGCATGCATACCAGGGCGCAACACTGCAATTAGAAACGCCAATGAAACGTCATCGATGCATGCATTCAGGACGTCACGCTGACGGGGGCGCGGGCATGCGCGCGCAGTTCTTCGGCTTTGGCACCGCGCCCAAGCCGACCTGGAGCCAGGTGCACCAGAGCATCTTCGGCTTCAACGCCGACGGCAGCCCGAAGATGGCGCCGGCCATGGCGCCCGCCGCGGCCGCCAAGATGGCGCCGGCCGCCAAGCCCGCGCCGGAGGCCAAGATGGGCCGCCGCCTGATGCAGGGCTCGGCTGGGACGGAGACCGTGCGCTCCCCGCGGCCGACTGTGTGATGCAGTGTGATGCAGTTCGCTTGTTGCGAGTTGTTGGTCGTAAACCAGCCACTGGCGTGGCGCTCAAGTGTGTCTTGACGGCGTGTGTCAATTGTGTGCACTGGTGTGCTGGTATGTGCACAGGTGAGGGGGCAGGCATGTAGTCACAACGCGACAGGGTGCTGCCTGCTCTGCAGCATGCACAGCCTAAACACTTGAGGGCACAGGTGAAGGTCCATCACAGCACACGGTGCTCTTACCGCTGTACTTCTGGCATGCTGCATGATGGCTCGACAGCCGCCTGTCAGTGACTGGCAGGGCGACTGACGGCGAGCGGCGCGCCGCGCAGTTCCTGCCGCCGATCGGCACGTTCTACGGCACGGCACCCAAGCCGTCGCTGGACACGATCCACAAGGCCATCTTTGGCTTCAACGCCGAGGGCAGCAAGCTGATGCCGGAGGCCATGGCGCCCGCGCCCGCGGCCAAGGCTGCCACCATGGGCCGCCGCCTGCAGCAGACCGCGCATGACGAGACTGTGCGCCCCACACCCTGCGCCTGTGCCGGCCTTGCCCTGATGGGTGCGAGACGGGCGTTGCACAGCTGGGCAGGCCGCTCTGCCTGCCTGGTAGCACACTCTGAGAAACTGAGCCAAGAATGAGATGAGGGACTTCGGATGCCCCGCAACAGAATGCGCAGCTGTCGCTGATCGCCGGGCGCCTGACGCGCAGTTCTTCCCCACTGGGGGGCCCTACTACTCGGGCACGGCCCCCAAGCCGTCCATGGGCGACATGCACAAGGCCATCTTCGGCTTCAACAACGACCAGGCGTCGTCCGAGACGGTGCGCCGCGGCCGCTGTCGCCTGAGACAGGCCGCTCACCCAGGCCGCTCACCCCCCGCAACCAGTGGTTGCCCTCCTTGTTACTTTGTCTCGTGCGCCCTTCGGTGCGGCTGGCAGTCCAGCTCCTGCATGCAGGGCAGGCGAAGCGACAGGTCGCCCGCATGTCGCAGGCCACCCTACCAGGCAGTGGGGGCGCTAGGGTAGAGGGGCGCTAGGGTGTGGCGCTCACACAGCCGCCCTGCCCGCGCGCAGTTCTACCAGGGCACGTTCCCCAAGCCGTCGATGACCGACGTCCACCGTGCAATCTTCGGCTTCAACAACGAGAACAGCAAGGCGATGCCGGAGGCGCTGGCCGAGGGCGCAAAGGCGCCCGCGCCCGCGCACTAGAGCGCTCTGGCTAACCCGAATCCTATCTTGTTCTCACCTCAGTCTCAGGTTGACGACATGGTGTTGTACACTCTGCGCGCGCGTCACCAGTCCAGCCTCGCCGCCTCCGCGCGGGGGGCTGCACTGGCGGCGCGGGCCGCGGGATGGGGACGGGGGGTCTGGCACGCTGGCGTGCCGCTGCTAGCACTGCCGGGTGCCTCCTCTCCCTCCTGCTGACGCTTTCTTTTCATGGACTGGGATGGCCGGCTCGGGGGTGTTTTGCAGGGTTTCATGTGCCCATGCACTCAGCGGCCTCCTGACGCTGCAGGCATGCACCCTGCCAGGGGGATCAGGGTGCGTGCCTGCAGAGGGACCTCGACAGGCCTTTGCATGGGCACAGGGGTTTACAGTGTAAGGGCAGCGCGCGCCAAGCAAGAAGCGCTCAGCAGGCAGTGCGTCTAATCAGGCAAGCACGCGGGGCGTGGGGGGATGTCGGGGGCATGGCCACCGCTGAGCCGGTGGCTGCCGCATGCCGCGGCAGCCGCGCCCCCCCCCAGGCTCCGCAGCTTGAGGTCGATCTAGGAAACTCAAGCATGAGGGGTAGGCTGGTGGCATACATTGCCCTTCACTGTACCTGGCGCGCGGGTCTGCGCAGCCGGCAGGTGTGCGGGTGCTCTGCTGGTCCCCAGGCCCACTGCGCCGCTCTAGCGCTGCCGAAGAGGCCGTTGAAGGGGAGGCTCCTTCGCCCCCTGCAATCCTGTGCCGAGGAGTGGCACTGCAGACTGGCCCTGCTGCTCCGCGCTGCGCATACTCGTTATCGGTTGTACAGTCGGGGGTAGAACAGTCGCTATAAGCGGGAGCAGGTCCTTTGGTCTGGAGGACCGCAGACGCTTGTAAAATCAGTCCATATAAGCAGCAGCCCTCAGCATGCAGCCCCCTCATTGCTGCTCTGTACGAGAAGCACTGCGCATGCCAGGGACAAAATCGGTTCTTGACACCGCAAAAGCAGGAGCAGGGGCGACATGTGAGCAAACCGCCCAGCCTGCTTGCGCTTGGCGCAGTAACGCCGCTGATGCAAAGCGGTCTCTATGCATGAGATGCGCTCTTGCTGCGGCAGCAACGGCCTTGCCTTTCGTCGCCTGACCAGGGGGTAAGGCCTGTGCAAGACTCAGGTTGCCAGCGTCACCATGCGCATGCTTCGTCCATGCTGTGCCCTATGCATTCAAAGCGGGTAACCGGCCACAAGGGACCGCCAGATGCCTCGGCATTCAAGCTGCCAGAAAGAGTTGCGACCCTCCGGGCCGGCTCCGCGAGTGCGACAGGTGGAGGACAAGGCGTCTAGCCGTCCCCTTGGAGGCCTTGACTTCACTCTCCAAGAAGAACACGTATGATAGCTTTGAGGCGTGACGGCTGGGGCGCCCTGGCCGCCTTCCTGCATCGCCACCTCGCGCGCGCGGCCGGCGCGGCGGCGCCGCCCTGCCGGCGCCACAGGCGGCGCTGTCGGCGCACGCGGGCGGCGCGCACGCGCGGGGCCAGCTCCTTGCCGTGCGCTCCACTGCCAACGTACACGGGGTCAGAATTGTACCCCGGGGTTAGGACGCGCCCGAGGTCAGAGTGTACCTGGGGTCAGAGATATACTCGGGGTCAGGGTTGTCCGGCGTGGTGCTTGGCGGGTGGGGCCGCGGGTGGAGCCAATGCGCACCCACCGGCCCCGCCTGAACGTGGATGTAGCCTGCTGATGTCAAAGCCACCACCTGCACAGCTGGCACAACGCGCGACGGCACGCACACAGACCACGAGGAGACCTGGCCTGCCAGAGTCACAGAAGCTGCCAGACTGCAGCGGCACAGTAAGTCGGGCTTGTGAGTGCGAGCGCAGTAGGAACGGCTCCGAGCGCGCGCGCCCTTGGGCGCACACAGGCGTGGTCGGCCCTGCGTCAGCCAGCTGGGGCTGCGACGGGGTATCAAGGTGGGTCACAATGACAGGCCCTGTAACTGGCAGTGAGATGAAGGCGGTGAGGGTGCACGCATGCCAGTCCGGTGTATAACACGATAGGCGGAGTTGCAGGCAAGGCATGCAGGCAAGCACTTCAGGATAGCCGGTCTCACATGCGAGCACTCGCGTCATAGGCATCATATCAGCGCACGCAAGTGCAAAGTATTGTATTGTAGATTCGTCACACCACACACTCCGCACTTTCACAACACATGCATTGGCAATGCAACCTTCAGCCACCAACAGCAACAGTCAGACAAGTGCACGGCAAGTGCACAGCTGCAAAGACGTGTTTCTGGCAGCAGGCTGCAGGCTGTGATGCGCGCAACGCCTGCAGGTCAGTCAGCTGCCACGCCGCTTGTGAACATCATACCTGATGAAACAAGGAGGCCCATCATGGCCAGGTCCTTTGCAGACACATCATCCCCAGGGATGGTGGAGTGCGCGGCCGCAGGGCTGATGCCATGATCATCAGACTTCGTCTCCTTGTCCTTCAGAGACAGAGGCATGACATTCATGTGGGACATGCACAAGCATGCCGCCTGCGCATCGTGCAAGTTGAACTCTGATTCGGGGAAGATGTGGCCCCATGCCCACGTCTCCCCATAGTCCTTCCACGACAGGCCCTTGTCGTCCAGCATGCGCGCCGTGCGCGCGCGCAGCCTGTCCTCTGTGCAGCCAAGCATGACCATAATCTGGTCTCGCGTCACTGGTATGTTGTGGTTGGCGAAGATCGCCTTGTTGAGACTCACCAGCTCTGACACGGGATCCATGGCACCGGCGACGCGTGCGGGTGGTGGTGCGGGCTGCGGCGCAGGCCCCTCCACGACAGCTGCGCGCGGCGCAGCCTTGGACGTGGCAGCCTGCGAGCGCACCTATGGTCAGCAAACGCCCGTTCGCTAGAGAAAACGTGGCATAGAGAGCTACGGCGCCGCTCACCTGTTCCTGCTGATGCGCTCAGCGTTTGCTGATGACGTGAGGCGTTGCTTGCGGACCTCGCACGCGTGCCACGTCTCAAGGCAGCTGCGACAGGGCCATCAGGCCTCAAAGCTGGTGGCTTTCGTTCTTTGGAGGAGTGAATTCCAAGCCTTGCTGGCGGAGGGTCCTAGGCGCTGAGAGCTGGGACCCTACCCTGGTTACTGTGGAACTCCGTTTTGCAACATGCGCTTTTTTTCGGTAGAGCATTGCAAAAGACCCAACGCTGAAGCTACATATATGCGGTTAGCTAGGCGGCCCGTGCTCGCGCGCCAGGCCGCTCGTGCTTGTGCGCCTATCGAGGCCCGATTGTCTGTCCACGCTCCTGAGATACCTGACTCCGCAAGCGAAGCTGTGCAACCACAGCAGCTGACTGGGAGTAGTATTGAGGTGAGGCTGCAGGGTGGCACTGACATCTGTCAAGCACGCCTTCGCTTAGCATTTGAGCAGTTGCTTTCCGCCGCCGCGGCACACTGCTCGACTGAGCCTGGCAGCGTAGATCAGCCATCACATGCGCGCCAGGCGCTTGTCGTTCATATTACAGCCCCATCATTGCTTGATTGCAGCGAAACTGACCGCCCAGCACCAAGGAACCACCATGGCACATGCTAGCACCCAGACATGCGCTGCATGACGCCTCCGCCGCGCACAAATCCCAACATGCAGACCTGCCATGGTTGGTCCCAAACATCTGATAGCCGCGGGGTAGATCTACTATAATGCCTCCTGCACCCACCACTTCAGCATCAACCTGCGCATGTAATAGCTATCGTGTGCATGAAATTAGCAATGCAACCCTCTCGTCAGCACCAGGCATCACAGGGCACATGCATCAAATTCAGTATTCGTGGCCCGCTAATACCAGGCGCCAAGCAAGTCAAAATTGCAAACATCCATAGCATGGTGCTGCTCTGCGGTCACATCTGCACGCACGCACAAGGATGCAAGCACGTTGCTAGACAGCTACTCTTCTGCAGGACAGATCAAGAACTCAACAAGCGCGAAGGGGGACCGGGCCCGCAGCACGGCAAGTGCCGTGGGGCCGTGGGAAGCAGGCCGCAGTCAGGGCCATGTCAGTCAGAGCTGGCGCATCGGGATCAAATAGCGACGGTCGGCTTGAACTTAGCTGGGTTGGAGAGGAGACAAGCTTGCAAGTTAGTGGGAGCGACACACCAGCAGCAGCGGGACTACCCTGAGCAGCACAATGGCGCCGAGCGGGCTCCCCCGCAGCAAACAACCTGCACTGGCCTACGCATGAGCCTTTCTTCCATGGCTCAGATTTGTAGCTAGCTCTCAGCACCTGCCCGTCCCATGTGGGATCTTGGGTGTGCAACCTAGTTCTTAGGGGTGAGGTGCAGCAGCCGCAGCAGCTCGCCCAGCTTGATGGCGCCAGCGCCCTGGGGCAGCGTGGTCGGGGCAGGCGTCGCCGACGGGCTGGGCGACGTGGTCGGCGCCGCGCTCGGAGACGTGCTCGGGGATGCGCTGGGCGTCCGCGTCGGGGTGGGCGTCGTGCTCGGCGCCGCGCTGGGCGTCGTGCTCGGCGCCGCGCTCGGCGTCGTGCTCGGCGCCGCGCTCGGCGTCGCGCTCGGCGAGCCGCTGGGCGTTGTGCTCGGCGACGCGCTCGGCGAGACGCTGGGCGTCTGCGACGGGAAGCCGGTCGGGGGCAGGGGCGTCGACGTCGGCGAGCCAGTAGGCGCAGTCGTCGGCGCAGCGCTGGGCGTCGCGCTGGGCGCCGTGCTGGGCGTCGTGCTGGGCGTCGCCGTCGGCGGCGGGACCTGTTGCACGCGCACAGAACCGCTTAGTCTGCAGTTCGCACAGCAAAGTCCAGCTCTGCATGCCTGGACGACGCAAGCAGAGGGGCTGGCGGTACTCTGGGTCCCGGCCGCATCACGTGGCTGAGTGCGCAGTGCGTCATCTCCTTCACATGAGGGCATGCACTGTAACAGGCGCTCGCGGCACAGCGCAAGCCGCATTCAGACTCATCATCATAGGCACCCTGCTCACGTTCTTTGCTTTGGAGGCAAGCACGTGAGGTATGCGCTAGACGAGGGCTTGCAGGACAGGAATACTGCAGAGCAGGCCTCGTGTGCACCGAGCAGGAACAGCGTGCAGTACTGTTGGCACAGTACTGTTGGCATGGTAGCTGTCGTGCGAGCTAGCATGCTGCCTTGAAGGTGCTGCTGTCCGCCCACTAGGCCCATAACTCGCTTACGGACATGCAAAGAGATCAGAAATGCAGAGCAAGTGGCGGAGGGCGGGGCGCACAGGCGGGTTGGGGACGGTCAGCGACTTGAAGACGCCAGCGTCGAAGCCCGGCACGGAGGCCGAGGCGGCCGCGTTGGTGTCCAGCAGCTGGAACAGCGGCCCGATGACCTGCGACGCAGCACCGCACATCCTCGGCAGCCGTGCGGTACTGGTGTGCATGACTGAGCATGAGGCGCACGGGCGGGTGACCTGCAGCCTGTGAGCGCAGATCGGGCCAGTAGCATGCAGGTGTGGAGGCACAAACAGGCGTGTAGCATTGTACACATGCGTCCAGGCCTTCAGACATCCGGCGTTTATGTAGGTATGTCCTGTGCGGGCCTCATTTGGATCAGCGTACCCATGTATGCCTGCTTGGGTGGGCTGGCAAGTGCCTGGCGTGCTGAGTATGGCCACTGGAATATGGGAGTGTGGCTGTTTTGGGCATTTGCTTATCGCAACAATGCCTAGGCCTATGGCAGAGCCCTGCCTCGTACATTCTTGACAGCACAATGGCAGGCGGGCGGCGCGCCGTGTCAAGGTAGAACTGGCCCTGGGTCGCGTTGGGCGAGATCGCGTTCAAGATTGTCGCGTTGCGCGCGACCGCGAAGAAGACGTCGAAGACCTGGTGCAGGGTCACCACGTTGTCCACTGCACACCGACAGGCCCAGGTCAGCGCCGCATGTCATGGGATTGCAGTCTGGGTAGGGGCGCCTAAGAGCCAGCTCAGCGCCCGCCCACTGCCTTGTTTCTGGTTTGCTGCCTCAAACACGACTTATTAAATGTTGCTGAGGAGTGCAGCACCACTAAACTCGCTCAAGCCCTGCAGCTCTGTTGCAGCATGGCATGCCTTTCCAAACAGGGTATGGCAGCCATGAGCCACTCACACGGGATTACTCACTGGTATAGCAGCCTGCCCTCCTGCACGTGTGCTGGCAGCGGGCGCTTGCCTCCCACAACAACGCATCAACACGCTTGCATGGCGCATGCTGTTCATCATGTGACAGACATTGAGATGCATGCTTTTGCAGCCTGGACATATCTCGAAAGTAGGGTCCCAGCATGGCGCGCCACAGCCTGCAGCGCTGCTGACAGGCAGCGTGTTGCTTTGCTCAGGACATCCAGACACCAAAGCCCCCACTTTGATTGGGCCGGCAGGCGCAGGGCGGCGCAGCTGTTGTAGGCGACACGCACGGCCTGAAACAGGGTTAGGTTCTGGGTTAGGTTTACTCTAACCAGCAGGCTGCGGGCATGCCTGCGCTGTTGTTGGCGACCAGCACGGCCTGGGACAGCTGCGCAATCAGCGCCGGCTGCGTGGAGATGTAGCCGGCGACCGGCGTGAGCAGCGTTGCGCCCAGGTCCGTGATGGACAGGCCCGGGTCCTGTCCAAGGGGTTTGCGCACGATGGTCAGGCCCTGCTTGGCGTGGAGTCATGGAAGGGAACATGCAGAGGGAGTAACTGTTCGCGTCTGCGGTCCGGCTCGCATGAGGTGATGCAGCACAGCTTTGCGCAGCGCTGTGAAGCACAAGGGAAGCAGAGGGGCAGGCATCAGTCAACCATGGGCTCAAGCCAGACAAGGTGTGTGCAGCGGTATGCATAGGAAGGTCATGTATGGCATCAGGGAAAAGCACATGACAGGGGCTGGATAGTCGCAAGACTCGGCGGCGCCGGCCAGCGGCGCACCTCATAGTACGGCGCGACGTACGTGGACTTGAAGCGCTGCAGGAAGGAGGTGCGGTTCGCGCTGCTGGGCTGCCAGCCGACCTGCGCCGCACCATGAGGCCACACATGAGCTCTGTGCATGTGAGGAGCGGACGCCCAGCGCATTTGACAGACATATGCTGAAGGTTGATAAAGTCACGGTTGGCAGTGAGTCGATACTTGACGCGACTGCGCATGCAGGCTGGAGCGGGCCCCGCACGGGCTTGGTGAGCGTGAAGTCGTCCAGCAGGCGCCCGGTCTCGCTGCTGTACGCCTGCGTGCCATGCTACACAGTCAGCCTAGGTCTCAGCTCGATGGTCCTGCTCCAGACGATGCCGAGCGGGGGCAGAGACCTCTGCGGCCAGGCTGCGCTGTCTGGCTCAGCCGCGCATCTGCCAGCAGGGGTGTGGAGACCAACCGCGCGGACTGCTAGGCACCGGTGGGGTATTTTACAAAGGTCAAATTCAGGCGCGCCTGCAGGTGGAACATCGTCGCGTTGATCACGCCCCGCACGTACCCGTGCTCCACGATGAGGCTCTCCGTGTACTGCGCGCGAGCGATTGGGCGTGCTCTTCGCATGCCAGGATGTGTGTTTCACCATTGGCACATCATCGGCAGGAGGTGCAAACAGTACGGGGGAGCAGGGAGCTGCGGCACTGCTGGTGGACCCGTTGTTTTGGATGCCAGTGTACACCGGAACATGTCGAGACCATGTCTACACACAGCAGCAAAATTGCATACAATTAGATAAACTGCTGGTTGGGAGCCTGGGCGCACGTTGGACACAAACGGCCGCACAAACCAGCTCAGCGCGTAGCCGCCGTTGCCGAAGCATGTGTGGACCTGCAACGCAAGCCGTGAGGCGCATGACGGCCATGCCCCGCAAATTCTGGCTTGTTTGTGCAGACCTCACTCGCAGCTGCAAGGCCATGTCGGTCACACGGCAGAGTAGTGACATGAGAAAGTCATACAACGGATGAGCCAGGGCCGTACCGGGCCGTTGGCAGTGCCATCGGCAGCGTAGCCCAGGCAGGTCTTCTGGTACACCGGGCACGTGCGCTCTGCAAGCGCAGGCTGCTGAACTGGCATGGTGCTGGTTGCAGACATAGTGGCAAGGCACGGCTCTGTCATGTTAGAGCCGAACTCAGTGTATTTTGCAGAGTTGGTGGTGTGAGGGACGAGTAGGGTGGACATGCAAGCAGGGCGCACCGAACACGTGGACGTGGCCCGACCAGGTCATGTCCACCTGCACGACAGCCGCTTTGCAGTCAGCATGCGGCGCATGCACCTCAGCATACATTCCTGCCACACCATCAGATTCTGGTCTACGCTCAGTCCCTGGTAAAAAACCGCATGCAATTGGGGCAGAAGCGGACGCGCCTGGTAAATGAAGAAGATCTGCTCCAGCGCCTGGCGGAGGTCCATCGCGACGCCCTGGTCAGACGTGTATGTGACGCCGTTCAGCGAGCTGGTGTAGATCGGCCTGCGCGGCCGACAGACCAATATGCATGAGCAATGCACATTGGATGAGATTGATATGTACCAGGGAGAAGGCAAGCAGGTCTGCTCTAACTGGCAACGGGGTCTGAGAGCATGTTAAGGTATCAGGACCCCCTTCCCACTCTAGGCCCTGGACAGGTCTCCTTCTGGACAGGTCTGCCACCTGCTGTGGGACTTGGAGCGCCCAGGCAGGGTGCAGGTAACAGGCAGCAGGCAGCGTCAACGTAAGGTCACCTGTGCATGCCGACGATGACCCACGGCCTGCACAGAGCCAGACGCATGGTGAGACCACATTCTGCATGTCTCTTGGAAGGCAGAGGCAAGGGAAGCAAATGCACACAGAGTTCTTGCGGGAGACAAAGCGGGAGGGGCCCTTACGTGATTGTCCGGTTGACGGTCTGCAGGTCGTTGACGATGAAGCTGCAACAGCACGCGCTGCCTTAGCCACACACGTATGGACACAACCATATGAATACAAGTGCTGTGCGGCGCTTGCGCAACGAGCAATGGAAACAGCTTCAGCTGCGGCGCTGTGGGGAGCTCACATCCACTGCGCGGACCCCGGGCTGAAGTCCTCCTCCGTGCTGATCTGCAGGAAGTGGACCTGCGCATGTTGTGAGCGGACTTCAGCAAAAAGGTTCGATCGGCATATGCCACGGGGCTGCTCTGCCAGTTACCACAGCACCCAATCTAGCCAATGAGATCAACACAGCAAAGTGCTCATTGGACATCATCTCCCACATGCATTGCATGTTTTGATATACATGGGGTACAGTAGTTACATTAGACCCACGACGAGGACACAATGATGAGGATGATGAGGTTGACATGAAGGGCAGACACAGATATATGGTGATAGTGAGGCCTGCGCACCGGCCCCTCGTTGAAGCTGTAGTACTGGCCCTGGACACCCGGCTTCTGTGCCCCGGCAGGAACTGGTCAGCATGCAGTGCCATGGACATCCCTGCCAGCACGCATGCGGCAGCGCTAGTCAGTGCAGAAGCACGAAAATCCCGAAGGGCGCGGGCCCAATGTCTGCACGCATGCAGCTGTGCAAGTGCCGGCAGGGCTGCAGAACATATCCGGTCTGTCGGTGTGTGAGTCGCAGGGTAGCACAGGACAGCGCTGAAAGAACTGGGCGGCAGGGGCGGAAACTTGGGCCTGCCTGGCCAGGAGGGGTGAGAGAGGGCGCAGGCGTCACAGGCATGTTCATCCGGCGCTGGTATGCAATGCCGCCCTCGCCACCTGCAGCGCATGGAAACCACATCAGGTATTTCAGGCTGAAGCATACATGCGTCCATGTTGAGCGAAGCTGAGGCAAGCAGAGCGTGGCGCACACCGCTGTCAACAGTCGTCTGCGAGTACGGCCAGTAGCGGTCCCCAGATGCGGGCCAGTCACGCTCATGGTTCCTGCGTGTCCGGACAGAAACCTGAGCACGTTGTCCTCTCCAGTATGGTGATGCAGCGCAAATGTATATACGGAGTGCGCAGCCAACAGCTGGTGGTGTGCAAGACATGCCAGGTGCATTGATGGTTTCAAGCACAGAAGGCGCATGTGGACATAAGGCTGCTGTGCAGCTCACCCTGGCAGCATCATGACCGGAATTCGCGTGAAGACGGGGAGGTACTGGTTGAAGAACGCGTCCCACTGCTGCACCGAACCTCTGCAGGGACATCATAACGGCATCACCACATCACGACATTCGGCTTGCTCTGTGCGGCACGCAGTATTTCCATGGCCAGCATTCCCCTTGTAAAGCTTTAACCTTGCGCAGCAGCACACATAGATGCATGTCGTACAGCCTCGCAGGCAACACACAGCTTATCACGAGATGGGGCCTGCCGCGCATAGCTGATGTCGCCCTCATGGAATGAGATAGTCGGCTGGAAGGTCGCAATCTCATTCACCTGAGCGCGCGGCAATGGCTAATGCGCACATACCCTTGTTCACCAGGGGTGTGCGCAGGCCAAACCCCTTTGTATTCTTCAAAAATCAACGATTTCAAGTTATTTGGAAAATTTGCTCGCTTATCAAAGCAAAACAAAGGTGTGGCATGCGCACACCCCTAGGATCACGATGTCCTGATCCAACTAGTGCATGCAACATGGAATTGTTGCAGCTGAGGAACCTCTTCAGCCAGGGCGCTCACCAGGCGCGGGATCAGGGGCACCGAGCCATACTGCGACGCCTGTAACACAGCACAGGCTTTAGTGGCAGCTGATGCGGGCACCACATCAGCTGTTGGACAGGCAATGCCTGCACAGCAAGCGCAGAATTAATATGCCAGATATGTCTCTGAATGACTTACATGTGGCTGCCGAGGGCAAATGCACCCTTGCCGTTTGTATAGCACCAATGCAGAACCTCCTCTACGGCTCAATTGTGACCGCACACGGGCCGCGACATGCAGATGCATTATGCACAGCAGAGAGGTTGCGCGTCCACAGGACGGTGCGAAGGGCCAGCAAGCACCTGCTGGATCGTGAGCACATCCACGGCCGCGTAGAAGATCCCGGTTCCGGTGCCAGCCGGCTCCGTGTCGATCTTGTCATAGTCGTCAAAGTAGTCGTACTCGAGCGTGTCGTCTGCGCAGCGACACAGCCTCTTCAAGACACAACCTATGTGCGCCATGCAGATGTGCATGGAAAAGCGCAAGCATGCACAAATCGCTGCCGCATGGTCCATGCATGCCGCACCATGCCCCTGCATCAGCACAGAGAGGCACAAGCCCACAGAGCAGCTGACATCACAGCATGCATGCAGCATCTCAGCCAGAAAGATGTACCGCTCTGCCGGTGCGCTAGCTTGCACGCATGCTCCAAAGCCGTCCTGCCTCTGTGACCCTCGTATCAAGTACAAGTACAGAGCTTATTGCGCAAGTGCCCGAGGCTGAGCGTGCCATTGAGCGCCTGCCCCGAGTCCGCCCATGCGATGAAGCGCAGCGTGGACGCAGCTCCGACCGCCGGCGGCGTCGTGAAGCTGCTCACCGCGCTGAAGCCAGTCGCAGGGTCGCCGAACCTGCACGTCCCATGTAGCGCATTTTCTGCCTTTGACCTACACCATGTGGCCATGAGAAACCCAAAGGCATCTGCCATGTTGTGCACTCATGCGTCGTGTATCTATGCATCGGCCAAGCGCTTGCACTACACCGGCGCGACGCAAGCGGGCACTGCAGGCACGGAAAGCACAGCTGTGTTTCAATATGGGCTGAGATCCTTGTGCAGCTGTGGCCAGTCATGAATGTGGATGCAAGCCTCACAAAGAAGAAATGCAGGTAACGGGGTTGGCTGGGCAACAGCGCGATTGGCGCACTGGTAGAAGTACGTGGTCGAGGGCGTCAGGTTGGGGACGGTGACCGCGAAGAACTCCCCTGCAAGCGCATGCAGGCAAGGTCGTCGTGTCGCACAACAGGAGCTGCTTAGTCTTGCACGCCATGTCATGTCAGCTAGTAGCAACCCGCGCAACGCAGGTCACTCAGCTGCTGCATGCTGCAAGCAACGACGCATTCTGCAGGCACTCACGGTCTGCGCACTGCATGCACGCACGGTCCGCGCTGCATGCACTCACTCCTGCATGCACTCACGGTCTGCGCTAAAGCTCGACGCATTTCAGGAACATGCATGTCCTGCCACCGCTCTGCGGGCAGTGCGCCTCTAGGCCCCCCAGGCTGCGCGCCCGGGAAGAAGTAGCCGTACGAGTTGGCGCGGGGCCCCAGCATGTCGGCGCGGGTGTACGTCTGGATGCTGGTCTTGACCCCGGCAGAGGCATTCGTGTAGGTCTGGGTCAGCGCCGTCGCGGACGCGCCGAGGCGCACCGTCGGCGTGACCTGCGTCGCGGGGCCGGACGTCCACTGGAACACGACCTCCCTGCAGCGCCGCGCGGCCCCCGGTTGAGGCCGTCAGCTGCTTGCATCGGAGGGCGGCGGTGGCAGCATGCTGTGCTGGCTTGCTGCGGGTGTCTGCAGAGATATGTAGTCACACGCTTCCGCCAAGCACTGGCATCATGGAGCGCGTAGTACGACATGCGGGTCGCTGTCTTCATGTCAGGGGCCGCGCATGAGCCTCCACAATGCATGTCGCCAGTGGCACCGTTTGGCCCGTAAATGGCAGGCCGCGATACACGCTGAATCCAGCACAGTACAAACCATTCATGCAAAAGCAAGTCCATCAGTAGCCATGCGCTGAAGTGCCTGCGCACCCGGGCACGCCGCTGAAGGTGAGGTGGCCCTGCGTTGGCTGGTTGGCGATGGGGTTGCGGACGACTGTCTGCGCGACGACGCCCGCGGACGTGTACGCTGGCACCGACCCGTTTGTGGTCTTGATGTTGTAGAAGTAGTAGAATGCGATGTCAAAGCGCTGGTTGAGGACGAAGAACCTGCCGCGGTAGGGCGCAGGTCGAGGGCTTGCCGCTCCATGCACTGAAGGGGCGGGGATGTGACTCAGAATTGAATATGCGGCGAGTCGCAAGCCCACACAGTCACCAAACAGGGCGCTAAGCATACCACTAGAGCGTTGAGGCAAAGCAGGCAAGAGGCGCAGCGACGCTTGTTATGCCCCTGCTGGACGCGGCGGCTGCTTGCCGCGTGTGGCGAGGGCGCACGTGACGTTGCCTGCGCCGTTTGTGTTGGCGCCCACCGCGTTCTTGGCCCACGTGAAGCGCAGCGGCGACAGCGTGTCCACCGTCGGCGCGGGCGTGGTCACGTTGTCCAGCACATACAGCGCAATCACGTCGCTGACCGTGGGAGTCGCCCCGGTCCAGGACACCTAGTGCGCCCGCATCGGACCCATCAGCCAGCAGGCAGGGTGCGCAGCATGCACAAGGGCCTGCATCAGCCCCAGTGCAGTGTATGTCAAATGCTGCAGTTCAGGGCATATTCAGGAGAGTGCTCGCAAGAGCGTTGCTTGGCTGAGCATGGCGTGCTCCAGGGGGTTGCTTCACCGTGATGTACTGGCCGTCCTGAGCCAGCGCTGTGACATCGGTCGTCAGCTTCACATTGGCATTCAGGTTCGGGAACGGCTGCCCCGCCACCAGGGAGCAGGCGACGCTCAGAAGCACCACGAGCGCCCAGGGGCTGCTCCTCATAGCTGCTCCAGGAGCACCCATCTGCGGGGGTGTCAGCTTTAATACTTAATGTTGTGCAGATCGAGTGACCTTGGACGGCGCTCAGAAGGTGCACGCGGTTTGTCAGTAAGGTTATAAGAGACAAGGTCCACTTCAGCAGCTTTGCTGACAAACAGTGAGGCCTATGCGCTCACCTGGCTGTCCTGGCTAGCGCGCTCCTCAGACTATTCCTCCACAAGGTGCCCCAGGCGTAGCGCAGCTTACCGCATCGATGCAAGATGTGCTTTCTTCAGGCCTGAGCTGTCCAGCTTGAAAGCAATATGCACCCTCCCCTTGGCCAAGTAGGGCCAAGGGCCTGCATCCCTCTTTGCCCTCCCCTCAATGTACTGCACAGTCAGCGCTGCTACTTTGATGGACGCAGATTAAGAACTCGTCATGTCCCTTTTGGGCATCGTTGAGAACTTGTTTAGACGGGGCAGCGGGGTTGACGCCCAGCGCGGGCCTCCACCCGTGCCGCGTTTTGCAGACATCAATTTTGAGTGCGCCTTTTCCTGCACCTCACTGTAATCGTCTGCTCTGCTGCAGTGCACCAACTGCTTTTTGCTCACTTGTGCAGCTTACCAGCTTTCCATGTGTTGATCACTTGGGGCCGTCAAGGAGGGCGGCACCATAGTTTCGTGACTGTGTGGAGGACCTGCGTGACACCCACATCACCGTGCGGGCTGGTCTGGTCGTCTTGATCGACATGGCCTGCCGCGCGCAGCGAGGGAAATGCCGAGGAGCTGGAGCTGGCGTGCTTGCTGGCGCAGCTTGAGGAGCAGCGGCCTGATGCCAAGGTGAGCTTGTCGGTCCTGGAGAACAATGACGGTGTGGTCTGTTGATGCGGAGCACCCAAGATCGCCGTCTTGCTGCTCTGCTGCCAGTGCACCGCCGCACTGCGCTGTTATTGCCCTGCTGCACGTGCGTCCAGCCTATCGAAGCCCAGTCATGTCAAGCTCCGCAGCCTCTGCTGTCAGCCTGCCGCCAGCTGGCCGCAGTGCGCGCGTCGCCCCGCCGCGTCGGCACCCGGCTGCGGGAGCCGAGCTGGCCGCCCTGCGCAGGCCGCCCATGCAGCACAGCGCGTGCTCTTCGCGCGCTTCGTGGAGGTGTACGAGGCGTGGTCGCCGGCAGAGTCCCCACGGACCAGCACAGGTGGGCCGCGCCCCGCGGCGCCGGCCGCACGCCGCGCCTCCCGGCAGTCAGCCTGGCGGACGCATGTGGCCCCCCCTGTGCCCCTGCACCATGCACCGCTGCTGCTGCATGCGCCTAGCATGTCGCGGCAGCACCCCAGAACCCCACAACATGGTTGGCGGTGGCTCGATGCATGCCGCCCGTTGTGCTGTGCCATGCCGTCGCTGCCGAGTTTTGCGTCAGCTGACAAAGATGATACAGGAAGTGAGAGGAGCCTGGCTGCCTCCGCGCGCCTCTCCGCACCCCCGTGTCTCCCTGCTGTGCCCATGCAAGCCTCTTCAGCTCACTCGCATGCTTGCTGCGCTGGCTCCAGCCTCTCGAGGGTCCTCTATGTCTGTGCCACCCCGCCGTCTCTGCTGCGCACGAGCGCGCCGCCCGCCGTGGCAGGCGCATGCACGACGCCGAGCACGCCTGCGACGCCGCGCGCCGCGGCGTTCAACCGCGCGCTGGCGGCGGTCACGCGGCGGCCGCCGCACCCCGGCCCCACCGGCGAGGCCGCCGCCGACGGCGGCAGCCCGCTGAGCGGCGGCGCGGGCGCGGGCAGCGGGCGCGGGTCGCCGGGCACGGCCTGGTCGCTGGGGTCGCAGCAGGGTTCGCAGCAGGGGTCGCTGCCGGGGTCGGGGTCGCAGCCGCGGCGGCCGCCCGGGCCATGCGTCGGCTGCGCGGCGGGCCACCCGCAGCGCCTGCTGGCCGCGCTGGCGGCCGCGCTGCACGACCTGCGCAGCGAGTTCGCCGAAGGTGCGCCGCGGGAAATTGCAGGGAAAAAGCAGACGTTGCTGGCGTGGCGACACAGGCAAGGAGCTGCGCGTGAGCAGCGCTGGGGCACTGGGCCGCATGGCACGCGCAGCGCACACGGGCAATGGAGTCGAAGGCGCAGAGTCTTAGCAACATTGTGGGGCGCGGGTGGTTGCCGCCAAGCGCGCAGCAGCGCACGCACTGGCCGTGAGTGTTGCGAGTTCTGCACGGCTCAGTGCCCGCACGGCTGCATGCGTGCACGAGAACCTTTTGCGGGGACAGCGCATGCACACAAAGGCTTTCGTGGCAGCGCTGGCAGTGCGGCATCATTGCATGCCCCAGGAGGCAGAAAGACTGTCACTAAGTGGCCATCTTGCGGGAGCCGGCTCGTCAGCGGGCTCATCGGTGCTGCGCGAGCGGGCACTCCGTGGAACGGGAGCCGGCTTGCGGGAGCGGGCTCGTTGGTGCTGACCGGGCCGGGCCGGCCGCAGTGGCGCGGCGCGAGCACGCAAGCGCGGCGGAGCTGGCGGCCGGGCTGGGCCTGGGTGCGCTGGAGGCGCTGCGCATCGCGGCGCGCAGTGGCGCCAACCGCGGCGCGCTGCTACAGTCCGACGCGCTGCCGGCCCTGGTCGGGCTGCTCAAGGCGCGCCCGCGCGGCGGCGCCGCATGCTGCAGCCTGCCGGTTTTGCTGATCGCAATGCCACGTCCTGCAGCCTGCAGCCTGCCGGTGATGTTGCTTGAGGCGCGCCCGCGCGGCGGTGCCACATGCTGCGGCCTACCTGCCGATCTCGCTGATCTCATGCGCCTGGCGCGTCTGGAACATGTGATCGGCCGCGCGTGGCCGTTAGGAAAAAAAAAAAAAAAAAAAAAAAAAAACCCCCCCCCCCTCGCCACGCCTCGCGCCAGGCGGGCAGCTCGCGCCTGGCGACGCTGGCGGCTGTCGTAGACGTGGGCGGCGACGCCGCCGAGCTCGGGCCGCAGCTCTGGCTGGCGCAGCGCCTGCTCGCGCGCGCCGTGGCCGCGGCCGACGCCTGGGTCGCCGGCGAGGCGCGCGGCGCGCTGGGGCCGCCGCCCGCGCCTGACGCCGCGGAGTGCGCCGGCGGCTGCCCACGTCTGCGCGAGCCGGGTGCGGCGCTGAGCGCGCTGCTCAGCTGGGACCCTCCTCCTTTGGAGGCATGTCAAGAGGTGCAGCCTAACCTCCCACATCTCCCAAGTGGGCTCATACCACTCTCCTGCAACAAGGCTCCAACCTGAAGCAGCGCCAGCCAGCGGGCCAAGCGACCTTGCGACGCACGACGTCGACCCGACCTGACGCGTGCCTTGTGGCGCGGCTGTCGCAAGGCACGCCGGCGGCGGCGGCCGCGCTGGAGGCCGCGCTGCGGCCGCTGCTGGCCGCAGGCGTGCCCGCCGCGCTGCTGGAGCTGGCGCGGCTGCTGGCACGCCTGCGCGCGCGCGGCGCTGCCGTGGTGCGCCGCGCATGCGCCCGACTGGCTGCACGGCAATCCTACAGTCGGCGTACCTCCGACCAACGGCAACGCCTGCGCTTGGCCTCAAAGGGTCCGACGTTGGCATTGTGCATTTCGGGCGTTGGGCGCTCCTGAGGGGCGCAATATAACAAGGAGCTGGTCCCGCGCGCGCGCGCAGGAGCCGGCGGGGGAGGCGGCCGTGCTGCGCTGCCTGGGCGCGCTGGCGGCGGTGTCAGGCGCAGCGGCCGCAGCGCTGCTGGAGCGCGAGCGCGGCAGGCGCAGCGGCCTGCAGGTCCGCATGCCGCGGCGACCAGGCGACAAGCTTTTCCGCTTGTGCTGCAGACGCGCTCTGCGCTCTTGCTGTGCTGCGGCCCAGAGCGCGGCCTGCAGGCCTGCAGCTGACAGCGGCATCAGCGCTTCTCGCGCTGTCCTCGCATGCGCGCTTTGGGAGCCGCCTCCCTGCGATGCGGCTGGAGCGCAGGCGCACGCAGCCGCAAGGCTGGGTGCCCTGCAAGACATGACATGGCGCTGACATGGCGCTGGGCCGTCAGGTGCTCATGGAAGGGCTGGGCTGGCCGGCGGACAGCCGGCTGCGCCCCGCGCTGCTGCGCGGCGCGGGCGACGCGCCGGCGGCGCCGCCCGCGCCGGCCGCCGCCGCGCGCACGGCTGCCGAGGAGCTGCAGGCGCAGCTGGCCACCCTGCAGCTGGCGCGGCCCCGCCGGAGCCCGAATACGCCGTGCAGCGCAATAGACTGCAGAGACCCAGGAGCCCTTCTGGCAGGGCATGCAGGCGCAGCTGGCCACCCTGCAGCTGGCACGGCCCCGCCGGAGCCCGAACACACCGTGCATCGCAGCAGACTGCAGAAACCCAGAAGCCCTTTTGGCAGGGCATGCAGGCGCAGCTGGCCACCCTGCAGGGGCACGGCCTGGTTGGAGCCCGAACACGCTGTGCAGTGCATTCAAGTGAAGTAAGCCACAACGCCCTTCTAGTGGCAGGGTATGCAGACGCAGCTGGCCATCGTACAGCTTGCATTTGCTTCGCATCTGCTGGTCATCTCCTCTGCACACCGAGCAACAGGCTGCAGCACAGGCAAGCGCCGGCTGCGGCCGGGCGGCAGGTGGGCGCCGCGCTGAAGCAGAGCCGGGCGGCGCTGGCGCATTTCGTCGAACTGGGCGGCTTCGCGCGCGTGACGCAGCTGCTGCTGTGGACCGCGCTGGCGTTCGCGCCGGCGGCCGGCCGCAGCGTGGCCGGCGTCGGCGCCGGCGTGGCGCCCGGCGCTGCGTGCGGGGACGGGGAGAGCACTGCGGGCGGCGAGGGCGGCGCGTGTGACGGCGCGGCGCAGCGCTGGGACGGGCCGGCGTCCATGAGCGTTCCTGGCAAGGCCCCGCGTCCCTTGTCATGTTCATGCCCGTAGACTTGCTGGCGCACCGGCGCGGCGCCCCCGCGCGCTTGCAGCGCCACATTCTCCTCAAGCGTCGCCATGGCACCGCACCGCCTGATCGACACCTCCTCTGTGCACGCCCCCCCGCGCGCACGGGGAGGCAGACGCGCGCGCGCGCGCAGCAGGCGCAGACGCGCTAGACGCGCCGCCGTCCGCCGGCGCCGCAGCGCTGCCGCCGCCGCTGCGCGTGCGGCCAGCCGCGCATGCGCGCCAGGAGCTCGCCGCGCTCTTTGGCGTGCTCGCTGACTGGCTGGACCTCAGCCCGCCAGCCGCGGCGCGGCGTGCGTCGCTCGGGCAGCGCGACAGGCGCGCGGCCGGGCGCCCAGGAGCCGGGGCAGCCAGGCAGCTGCTCGCCCCACCACTGGGGCTGCTCAGCGCGCGCGGCATGCGCCGTCCAAGGCGCAGAGGCAGTACATGGGGGTGTCGTCGGCCCTCTGACTGCGGGGATGCGTGGAGCACTGCAGGGGCTTCCATTCGTGGCGGGCCCTGTCGCCTCGCTGAGCAGCCTGCAGCCTGCAGCGCATCCGTACACTGTGTACTCGGCCCCGACGCGCAGAGGACATCGGAGCTCTCCTCTGGGTCTCTGTCACCTTGCTCGGCGCGTCTCTGACCTGCACAGACTCTGACCAGGGCTGTGTGCCCGCCAGGCTGTCGCGCCACGTCGCTGCGGCCGTCCTGGACGCTTTCCGACCGCTCGCAGCAGCGCCCGCGGCTGCCCCCGCCGGGCCGCCCAAGCAGGCGCCCACATTCCTGCAGGGCCCCGCGCGCGCGCCCGCGCCGGCGCCGGCCGGCGCGCACGCGGCCGCGGACGCGGCGGCGCACGCGGCGGCGCTCGCGGCGGTGTGCGGCAGGCCAACCGGCGCGGCGGGCGCGGGGCCGGCGCAGCTGTGCGCGCTGGCGCTGCTGCGGCGGCTGCTGCGCGCGGAGCCCGGCGCGCTGCCGGCGCTGCGGCAGGCGGGTGCGCGCGCGCGCCCGGCGTGCCCCGCGCGCTGGGGTTTCTGTTGCGGGGCAGGCTGCGGTGCGCTCCTGAGCAGTGTTTACGCGTGGCGTGATGTGTCCAAGCACTCCTTTGGTAGCGCGCAAAATGCACGCTGCCTTGCGTATGCAAGCACCAGGCGCTCTGCTGTTCCAGCTCGGCTGCCGCTGCCTTTCCCATGACGCTGCCGGTGTGTGTGCACACTCAGACTGCTTGGCAATGCTGTTTCAAAAGCATTCAAAATGTCGCGCTTCTGAGGTTGCAGGGGAACATTGAGCGTGCCGCCGGCTGCAGGCCTGTGGGACGTGCTGTACGGCCCAACCTTCTTCTACATGGGCGGCTTCGCACCGGCCACGCCGCTGGCGGACGCGCGCGGGGGCGGCGGCGCGCATGCGGCGGCCGAGGGGCCCCCTGCGGCCGCCGCGGGCGCGCGCGCGCCCGTATCGGTCCGCATCACCGCCGACGAGGCCGCCGGACACGTCGAAGTGCGGCTGCTCGCAGCGGGCGACGCGCCGGCCGCGCCTGCGGCCGTTTCTGGTCTCTTTGGTCCGCCCGGCAGCGTGCCGGCGTCCGCGGACGGCTGCGAACACTACGCAGCCGGCGCGGAGGCCGGAGGCGAAGCGGGGGCGCCTGGGGGGCTGACGGCCGCGGCGGAGGTGCGCGCGGCGGTGGTGGCGCTGACGGAGGCGGCGGCCGCGGGCGAGGACCTGGAGGACAACACTGCCGAGGTCGGCAGGGTGCGCCCGCTCTTCACGCCGCACTGCTTGCGTGCGAAAAGAGCTGCGCGCCATGAGCTGGCAGCAAGAACGCGGTCCTTGGATGCGCCGCCCCTGCACGACGCCGATGCTGGTGCCTTGGGCACTCATCATGGCCGCGTCTCAGCACCTGTCTCAAACCAGGCTCGCCGCTGCTAGCCTTGTGGGTCGGGCATGCGGCTGCTGGGCGTGCTGCGCCGTGCCACCCCCGACCTCCCTGGCGGACTCCAACCCTAAACCTGTGGGGCACGCCGCGCAGCTGCTCGGCGTGCTGCACCACCTGGCTGACCCCGCGCTGGTCCTGTTGGCCGCGCCCGCGCTGGCGCGCCTGCTGCGCGCGGCGCCCGCGACCACCGGCGCGGCGCTGGCGGCCTGCGACGCGCTCGGCCTGCTCGCGGCCGCGCTGGACTGGCAGCGGCGCGCCGAGCAGGCGCGCGTTGGCCGCGGCCTATGCTGGCAGGCATGAGGAGTGGATGAGATAAACGTTTGAGATGGGCGGGCGTGACGTGCAGGAGGGCCGCATAAGAGTTGTGCAATGCCCAGGCGGGTCGGCGTGCTTGATCTAAAGCTGCTTGCATGCAATGGCAGCCAGGTTCTTCCCGCAGGTGCTGCACGTCTTGCATGCATGGTAGGAGGCAGCCTTACAGCATAGGTCCGGCGCTCATTTCTTGGGACGTATGTCTTTGGGGCCATGCCTGTGGAATTTGATGTGGCAGTGGCAGGAGCCATGCCAATGTGGTGCAGAGCATGGGCTACGCATGCAGGCGCACGCCGGCAGCAGCGGCGCAGACCGGGCGCCAGCCAGCTCGGACGCGGCTGCGCCGCCCGAGCTCGAGTCGCTGGCCTGGCAGGTGCGATGTGCCGACTGCAAACAAAGGGGAGCGCAGCACCCTGGTCTCATGCATGCCTGGCTAGTGACCCTGGCTGCAAGCGACCTACTCTCAAATGGTGCTAAGGAGGCAGTGCTGGTTGAGCAGGCCAGGGAGCGGTACAGAGAGACTCCTCAGTGCATATGGAGACTCCTGAATTGTCAAAGCCACATGTCTAACTGGTGAGCTGATAGGGCTGCCAGGCGCCGACATACAAAACTTTCCAACCCTGCTAACCTTGCAGCACTGTGCAGGCGCGCTGCGCCGTGCTGGGCCTGCTGGCCGCGCACCTGCGCGGCGACGCGGGCGCGCGCCGTGCGGCGACGCAGCGGCCGGAGCTGCTGTCGGCGCTGCTGGCGCTAATCTGGGACGCGCGCACGCGCGCGCCCGCGCTCAGCCTGGTGCGCTCCAAGGGACCTACACTACCCTACCATACCCCACCCTACCATGCCCTATACTACCTACCTTAACGCGCGCGCGCCCGCGCTCAGCCTGGAACGTTTTAGAGCGCATGCAAGGGGCCTGCAGTGGCGAGCACCAGCCCCTGGGGCAGCCGGCAGTGCCCTGGGCGGGCCTGCCTGGCGCTTGGCCTAAGCAACAGCCGAGCCAGCGGTGGTGGCTCGCCCAAGCGGGACGGGACTGCTCTGAAGGTGGCGCCTGTGACGGACGTGGCCCGTCTGTCGCGTGTGCGACGGCAGTTGCTGACCTTCGGCATGCCCCGGCGCTAGGCGGCCGGCCTGATGACGACGGCGCACGTCAGCGAGGCCGACCGCGCCGCCAAGGCCGCGCTGTTCTCGCGCTTCACGCAGCTGCTGCCGGCGGCCCTCGCGGCCGACGCGCACGCAGCGGGGCCCAGGGACGCCCCGGCGCCCCTGGCAGGCGGCCGGGGCGGAGACGGGGGCGGGGCGGAGGCATTTCCCAGGGAGACCGGCGGTGCCCTCGTGGGGGACCTTCTGGCTGTGATGCGCGACGTGGTGGCCGCCGACCGCGCGCCGCACCAGACCCTGTTCAGGCGCGCCTGCGCAGTGCGCTGCGACCGCGGTGGCCAATATGCGCACTGCATGCTGAGTGCGTCATTGACGACTGTCAACGGCCCCAAGCGTTTATGAGCTGCGCGTTGCGGCGCCTTACATGTGTCACACTTTTCGCCTTCGTAAGTGCGCTTTTATTCCGTTCTGTCACCAGCAGAGACGAGCAATCTCCCGTTCATGCACGAACAGGTTGCAGGAGTAAACAGCCAAGCCCGCCCGCCTGAATCGCTCCCCGCGCGCGCGCGCAGGCACGCCGACGCCTTCGTCCAGCTGGTCCACCTGCTGAACGTCGCGGCGGCCGGCGCGCCCAAGCGCGCCGCGACTCAAAACCCTAACCCTGAGCCCACCGCCGGGCCCGCGCGCCCCGGCCGCCGCTGCGCCGCTGCGCTGTGCGGCGACGTGCTCGCAACGCTGACCGCGCTGGTGGCCGGCAACGCGGCGTCGCGCGCGCGCGTCGCCCACGACATTGGCTACGACCAGATCCTGACGGTCGTGCTGCGGCAGGCGCGCATCCCTAATTCTGTCGGGCGGGCCCCGGAGCCGCGCAGGGAGCCCGGCCTGGTGTCGCAGGCGCACTGCCTGCGCTCTGGCTGCTATCTTTGGCTTGTGGCGCAATTGACCTCATTTGCCACGGCAAGGAGTGCCGCAGAGCAGGCTGGCCATTCTCGTACGTGCAGGCAGCACACGCTTAGCCCCTTCCCGTGCAAAGCGCTGACCGGCCGAGCTTTTAAAAGAGCCCGCACGCGCCCTCCAGGTGCAGCCGGACGGCCCCGATGAGGCGCTCCTGCTGGCCGTGCTCGGCCTGCTGCTGGAGGCGCGTGCGGCCCGCCCTCGCCGCCCCCATGCGCGTGGGCGCCTGCTTGCGCAGCGCTGCGCCCCTGGACATTATTTGGTGCCGACTCATCTAGCAGTCAGAGGCAGACATTGCGTCACGGAGAGATACTCATCCCGTCTGTCAGGGCAGAGAGGAATGTTGTCAATGTGCATGCACAGCCTGCCTGCTGCAGCCTGCCTACCTGCTCCGCAGAGGTGTTTGCCGAGCGGGTGCTGCAGGGTGCGGCCACTGGCCAAGGCACTGCGGGCGCGCTGCGAGGCGGGGGTCCCGCCGGGAGCTGCAGCGCGCGGCCACGGGCGCTGCGCAAGGCGGGCGGGCGCGATGCGATCAGCTCTTACTGTCCTACAGAGAGCTTGTTTTCAATATAAGGTTCACTTGTGAAAGGCCTTGGTAGTGGAAAAGATGAGCCGCGCGCGGCAGGCGCCATACGAGGCGGAGGGTTCCGCCCAGGAGCTGGCGAATGCAGATGCGCTGCCGCTGCTGCTGGCGCTGCTGCGCGCGGCTGGCCCGGCCGCGCAGGCCTGGGGCCTGGCGGCGCTGCTGCGCCTGCTGCGCGGCAGCATCGCCAACCTGTCGGCCTGTGACCGGCGCGCCCCGGACCGCGGCGTGGCCCGGTTGAGCGTCGTGGCCCGGCGTGCTTGCCCAAGTGCAGCGAGCGCGTGCGGCCGAGGCAAAGATGGGCTTGGGTGGATGCGGCGCCGCGCTGTGCAGCAGCGCCTGCCCATGCCAGCGGCGCCGCCTGGCTGTCGCGTGCACCGCGCCGCCCCTCCCTGTGTCACGTCTGGCCCAGGTGCTGGCGTCCTGGCGCTCGCCTGGAGCCCGCACAGGCGGTCCGTGCAGCCAGAGCAGGAGGGCGCTGAGCGCACACTGGGCCTGCTACTTAAACAGATAAAAGACCAAGATCACAATATAGGGGCGCCACCGGGGGAGGCTGCCGCAGGGTGGGCCTGAACGGGCGCCTGATCACGTGGCTGGCGGAGGCGGAGGAGCAGCCGGCGCTGCAGGCGCAGATCGCGGAGGTGCTCCAGGTCTCCGGCGCCTTCAGCATCTCAGGCGCGGCGCCGCGGGCGCTTGGGGTGACATGGGTAGGGTTAAGGTTCGATTACGATTAGCCCATTCTGATCCAGCGTGGGAGCATAGGCGCCGCACAAGCACGCTGCCTGTCGGGCTTACTGCCATGCCACCATGCCAGTCACGACACCTAAGTGGGTATCTCAGGCCAGCTTCGGGGTATGCCCGCCTCGCATGCGGCCCAAGCGCAGCCGCGGCGGCAGGGCGCGACCTGCGCGCGCTGTTCGCGCTGCTGCGGCCGCGCGCGGACGGCCGCGCGCCGCGCCACACGGCGCTGCTGCTGCGGCTGCTGGCGGCGGTCGCGCGCCACGAGGGCCCGCCCGCCTTTTTTGACTTCTCCGGCGGCGGCGGCGGCATCATGCGCTCCGGCGACCTGCGCCTGCCCGGCGCGCCCCCAGAGCCAAATAGAAAATGTTTTGGGAGAGTGAAGCTGAGAGGCAAGCACGCCGGTGTGGCACACCATGAGCGTCCGTGCTCAACGCCGGCCAGTGTTCCCGGAGTTCAAGTATCCAGCGCTCTCCAAAGGCAGCATGGCGCGGCCGGGGCTCTGCCGCTTTGCCCAACCACATCCATGCAAGGCCATAGTGCCGGGTACGGTGTTTTTCTTGCAGCACTAACGGCAGCATGGCACCCGTTTACGCGTGTCTGCGGGCGTGCCTTAACCTTGTCGTTGCTGGTGCGCGCGGATTGCGGGCAATGTGGCAACGGTGGCAATGATGCACGGCGACAGCCCCGCGCTCGCCCTGCGCGCAGGCAGCAAGGGGTACTCCTTCGCGACCTGGCTGCGCATGGAGACCGTAGAGCGCGCGCCGACGCGCGCCGGGCGCGCGCTCTTCACGCTGCTGTGCCGCTCGGGCGGCGCCGCGCGCGGCGTCGCGGCCTTCGTCCGCGGCACGGCCCATGACTCACTTGCACGTGTCATGCATGAGAGGCGGCCTCAAGTTGCTTGACGACGTGAACGACCTGCCCCTGCCACTTGTTATGACCCGTTCCCTACCCATGCTGTTGACATAGGAGGCACCATGAGGTCTCTTCTCACTTGTCAGGCAGGTGTACTTGGGTGCGGTAGGGTTGTCCGGCGTCCAATGCAATGTGTGATTAGCGGCCTCCATTCGTCGGGGCACACTTGATGTTGGGCACACGATGCAGTGAATGCTTTAATGTGATGCTGCTGCCAGCCTGGGATAACCTGGAGAGCTTCAGTAGTGGCGGGTGCTGACAGTGCGCGGCCTGGCCGCGCAGGCGACCGGCTGGTGGTGCGCTGCCTGGCGCCCAAGGCGCACGAGGCGGAGCTGGCGTTCGCGTTCCAGGCGCAGCGCTGGTACCACATCGCGCTCACGCACTCAGCCGGCTCCGCGGTCGCCTCGTCCTGGCTGCGCCTGTTCGTCAACGGCACGCTGGAGGCGTCCGCGCGCGCGCGCTACCCCAAGGCGCGCGGCGCCTCCCGCGAGCCGGCCGCGCGGCCGCCCTTTGCAGCTATGCCGCGCAGCGCTGGCGTGGTCCTCCCTTCTTGTGTTCCAGCGCAGTGCTGGTGTGGTCCTGGGCTGCGCCCGCTTCGCAGGCGGCGCGCCGGACACGCTCGCGCCTCAGAATGCGGCACGCGCCACGCGGTCTGACCCGCGCGGGCTACGCCCGACGGCCTGCTCCGGGCCCTGTGCCGTGCGGCGAGCGCCGAAGGGTGTCCAACAGGCGGCGGCTCTGCCGGCGGCCGGCGGCGCACAGCGCTGCCGCGCTCTGCGATGATCGTCAGGAGCGCGCGCGGGGCAGGTGGCCGAGCCGTTGAATGCGTGCAGCCTGGCGGCGCGCGTGGACGCGTGCGAGAGCGGCGCGGGCGCGCCCGCCGACGGCCTGCACGGCCAGATGGGCACCGTGCACATCTTCGACGGCGTGCTCAAGCCCGGTGCTGCCCCGCGCCGGCCGCCCCTTCAGCCACGTGCCCACCCGGACAGGTCGCATGGTGGCAGGCCTGTGGTGGCAAGCGCCTCCTGCGCATGGGCGGGCGCGGTCCATACGACTGATGTGGACGGCAGAGAGGGAACACACGCTGGCCAGTGCCGCGCGGGAGGCAGGCCGCGGCGCGGCCTGCCCGGTCCCGCCCGGGGTGTCAGCGCAGGGGCTTCCCCCAGGGGCGCCAGCGCGGGGGCGCGCCGCGCGCAGGCCAGGCCGCGGCGCTGCACGAGCAGGGCCTGGAGTGCCAGGCCGCGGTGGCGCGCGAGGAGGCGGGCGGCGCGGTGCCGCACGCCGAGCCCGCGGCGGCGGCGGCGCCGCAGCAGGGCGCGCTGGAGGGCCTGGCGGAGCGGCTGCTGCTCAGCTACAACCCGCAGGCGCGCGCGCGGCGCGCTGCAGCGCGCGCGCGCCCCCCAGTCCTCACCAAGGCCAAGATCTGTGACGTTGAGACGTGACCAAAGACGGACAGCAACGCGCGTACCCGCCGGCCTCGCTCTTTCATTTTCAGTCAGATTAAGGCTGCGCGGGGCGCAGGCGTCGGCGGGCCGGCTGCTGTACGACACGGCGGGCGGCGACGCGGCGGCGCTGCTGGAGGGCAGCCGCCTGTGCTGCACACGCCAGCTGCGCAACCTGCTGCCCTGCCTCGGCGGCGTCGCCGTGCTGCTGCCACTCCTGGAGCAGCTCGGTGCGCGTGCCGGCGCCTCGCCGCTCTGCTTGTCAGGAGCGGGCGGCCGCATGTGCTGCGGGGTCCCAAGGCTTATTATATAACCTGCGCCTACTCAGTAATGTGCAGCGACCGTTTGGCAAATCAAATCCAGCTGCGAGCGCAGCAACCTATTGGCGCAGAGCAGGACCCTCCGCAGGAAGCGGCGTGCAGTCTCCCCGCCGTGCCTCAGTAACACCAGCGGCCGAGCGTCGTGCAGACGAGCCGGCCGGCGACGGCGGCGCGGAGGAGCCGTCGCGCGCGGTGGCCGTGCTGCAGCTGCTGGCGGCCGTGCTGGAGGACAGCCCCTCCAACCGGCAGAGCCTTGCGCAGCTGTCGGGTGCGCCCCGCCTGCGGGCGCCGCACGCGCGCTGCCGCCATCGGGCCGACTTGCTGGCCGCTTGTCTGGGCTGGGTTACTGCGCGGAGGCAGCTCCCCTAGGCTGCTGCCCTCTTTGTTTGCCCATGCTGCTCGCTCGGGGCCCGCGTGCTCGTCAGGTGCCCGCAGCCAGCCGCCGCGCAAGCTGCTGTGTCACTCAGCGTGCAAGGCGGCATGGGAACATGCGGATCCTGCCCTGCTGCTCGCTGACCTCGCGCAGCGATGGCGTGAGGCCCGCTGCGCCGTTCCGGCGGCAGAGCAGCGGGGCTTGCGCCGTTGCCATACGCATCGCTCACCGCCCGGCAGCGATAGGGTCAGGGTGCGCCTGCGCCGCGCCGCCAGGCGCCGAGCTGGTGGCGCACCTGCTGGCGCGCGCGGCGCCGCGGCACCTGGCGCCCTCGCTGCTGCGCGCGGCGGGCGAGCTGGCGCGCGCGGCCGCGCCGGCGCCCGGCCTCGCGGCCGCACTCGCGCGCTGCCTGCTGCTGGACGTGCGGCTGTGGGCGCGCGCGCCGCTGCCCACGCAGCGCGTGCTCGTGCAGACCATGCTCGCGCATGCCAAGGTGTGCTCGTGATGTCAACCCTATACCTAACTCTAGGGGTGACCCTACGCGTCTGCAAGGCCGAAGCCCCGGCCCCAGGCCTGCTGCTGGCCGCGGCTGCCTTGAGCGAGGTCTGGACACGTATGGCTGCTGGCGCTGCAGTGCCTTGCAAGTACGCCATCACCGGAGGTCGGATAGGGTGCCATGTGCATACCAGCTCAGCAGGGAGGCCCACAACGCATGCCTGCTGGCCGGGCCACCGCTTGCGCGCTACAGAGGGTGCAGCGCCGTACCAATTGCCCGCGCCCCCCAGGCCGACCCGCAGGCCGTGGCAGAGCCGCTGGCGGGCCCGCGCGTGCTGGACGCCATCCGGGAGCACTACAGCGCCGCCGGGCCCGAAGCCAGCCGCCCCAGCATGTCCGTCGCGGACCTGCGCGCGCTGCGGCAGGCGCGCCCCTGCTCAGCCGCGCGGGCCCACCTTACTGCGGAAAAGCTTGCACACACAAATTGTCACCTTCCTTTCGAGGCTGGGGTTGCCGGTCTGATGACGCAGTGCTGCCAGTGCGGGCGCGCGCTGCGGGCATCAGGCCCGCGAGGATACCAGCTGTGCCATGGGCGTGCAGCGCTTGCTCGCAGGGTATGAAGCTGCTCCAGCACAGTGTTTGCGGGCTGGGAGCCGCATGGCGCACATGCGCGGGACAGAACGACCTGCTGCTTAGGCTGCCCTGCAGTTGCTGCTGAAGGCGGCGCTGCTGATCAGGATAAGATTAAGGTCATCCTACCCTTACCTGCTGCGCCGGCGGCCCGACAGGGGCTGCTGAAAGCGGCGCTGCTGGTGATGCAGCGCGGCGCGCTGCCCGGCGCGGCCAACGCGGCGCGCGCGGCCGCCGACATGCAGGCGCGCACAGGCGGGCACGCAGAGCGGGTCGGGGCGCAGGAGGGCCACATATGTCAGCTCTGCACCAGCTGGCTCTGCTTGATCGCCTCTGGCTGCGAATGCTTGGTGCCGTTTTCAGGTATCCCCTTGAACTTCTTCTTTGGACACCTGCATACCTAACAGGCCTGCTTGCTTTCCTGCAGCGCTTTCCTGCTTCCCTGTCCTGCACTGCAGATGAGCTGCAGCTGTAGTGCAGCATGTTGGAGGCCCGGCCGCTGGCCCCTGTCTCACTCGCCCGCTTTGTCACCTGCGCCCACTCCGCACACAGCGCGCGGCGCCACTGCGTCTGCAGACGCCCTACCCTAGCCCTGAACCGCAGCGCGCACCGGCAGGCGCTGGTGGCGTTCATTGGCGCTGGCGCCGAGCCGCCGTCCTGGAGGACGTGCTGGTCGCGCGCTGACCCTGCCTGCAGATACCCAACCCTAGCCCTGAAGGCTGCCGTCCGCGCCGGCAGGCGTTGGTGGCGTTCATCGGCGACTGCACCGAGCCGCCGGAGCTGGAGGACGTCCTCGTCGCGCTGGCTGCGCTGCATTTACCCTACCCTAGCCCTGACGGCTGACCCGGCAGGCGCTGGTGGCATTCATTGGCGACTGCGCCGAGCCGCCGTCCTGGAGAACATGCTGGTCGCGCGCTGACCCTGCCTGCAGATACCCAACCCTAGCCCTGAAGGCTGCCGTCCGCGCCGGCAGGCGTTGGTGGCGTTCATTGGCGACTGCGCGGAGCCGCCGGTGCTGGAGGACGTCCTCGTCGCGCTGGCTGCGCTGCTGAGCCACGCGGCGCGCGGGCGGCCGCCGCTGCTGGGCAGCCTGGGCGGCGCGCGCCTGGTCGCGCCGCTGCTCAGCCGGCCGCAGCCCGCGCTGCGCATGCTCGGCCTGCGCCTGCTCGCGATCTGCCTGCGGCGCGGGCCGGCGCCGGGGGGCCCGGGGGTACCGCCGGGGTCGCCGAGCGCGGGCGGCGGCGGCGGCGGCGGCGCGGCGGCCGCGGAGGGCCTGTGGGCGGCGGTCGGCGACGCGCTGGCGGCGTTCCCGCTCACGGCGCACACGCGCGAGGCGCTGCTGCTGGTCGCCTGCGCGGGGAGCCCGGCCGGCCAGTGCGCGGCCCCGCCCGCACGCGCCCCGCTGGTCCCGCAGGGTCTCGACCAGCGCTCGCTGTGGGTCAAGGTTTGCTGCAATGCAATGCATGTGCCTGGAAACATCGAGGTGTGCATGGCCAGGGCAAACGGCTGAGCGGGCGCAGACTTAGCTCGCCAGGGCTCCATGGTGGTCGCCAGCGGGCTCTGCCTGCGTCATGGTGTCTCGGCGTAGAGTGTTGATATGTGCGCTTGCCACTTATAGACGATCCGCACCAAAACCGCAGTCAAGCAACATTCTAGAACGTGCCATGCGCGAGGCTGTGATGCCATTTCGCATAAAGTTTCCTATGGGAATTGCTTGAATGAGGCGTGAAACTCCCTGAAAACCGTCTCGGAACATACTGTGGCGAATGCTGTCATCTATGCCTTGCGCTGCGCGCCGCGCCCAGGCCGGGCGGGCTGTTGCTGACAGCGCCAATGGTGGTGCGCGTGCTCCTGCGGCTGCTGCGCGGCTGCGGCGACGCGGCAGAGCGCCTGGCGGCGCTCACCGCGCTCAGCCGCCTGCTCGGTGCGAACAGTTTTCTTGCGTTTGCAGTCTCGCTGTCTACATATGGGTGAGTGGTGCGGGTGCCCGACATAGAGGTGTGCGGAGTGTGCACTGTACCATAGGACGTGCCTCGAGGGCGCCCAGCGAGTCACACATTGTAACTGGCAGTGCGCCTGTGTGTCGCAGGGCGGTGCTACGCTGCATGCGCCGAGCTGTGCAAAATCGTGTCGGCCCCCGTGGCGCAAGGGAGAGTGCACAGCATGTCTATAAGTGGGTCAGCGGAGGGCTGTGAACAAGTGGAGAGCACATCTCCAGCAATTTTTTTTTGGAAAAAGGTGGTCAGTGACACCGCTGAACAAATACATGCGGCGCGCAGTGGATGGCCCGCGCGAGAACCGCGCGGCGGTGCTCGCTCATCCTGGCTGGGAGGCCTGGTTCCTGGACCTGCTGGTGGACGCATCGCCCTGCCGCGCCGATTGTGCGCCGGCGGGACCGCCGGGCGGCGCGCCCGCGGGCATAGCCCCGGCAGGCGCCCAGGGGCCGGAGGCGCCGCCGGACGCAGGCAGCGGCGAGGGCGGCGGCGCGCACGGCGGCGCGGCCGCGCCGCGGCCGTGGGCGTGGGCGGGGCCGGAGGCGGCGCTGCTGCGGTCGCTGCTGCGCGCGCTGCTGCGCCAGGCGCTGGCCGACACGCCGCTGGGCTGGGCCGCGCTGGAGCGCGCCGCCTGCCACCTGCGGCGCGCGGCTGCTCTGGGTAGGGTAGGGTTTGGCAGCCAGCCCTGCGTGGGCGTGTGCCTGCCAGCTGGGCTGCGCCGCGCTGGGTCGTGCCACCTGCCATATGCGCGCGCGAGCGCCGGCCGGGGCAGAACCAGCCATGCATGGGCATGCGCGGAATACCTACACTATCTTTTCCCAACCTTTACCCCGCAACAAGATCGTTGCTGAAGCCGCTGTGTAGTCTGTACCCCGCAAGAGGCCACAGCGACAAGCCGACTACAGACGAACGAGCGACCGCGCGCATTGGTGTCGAGGCGCCGAAGCAAGCCGGCGGGGTTTGCCCCCACCGGCGGCGGGCCCCGCTGGCGCCTGCCGCAGACACCCTGCCAAGCCCACCCGCAACAGATCGCTGCCGCAGCGCACATGGAGAAGCCTGAGCGCGCGCAGGACGCTGGGCGAGGCCGGCGCGGTGGACGGCTGGGGCCTGCTGCATGCGCTGCTGGCGGACGCGGCGGACGACCTGCTCGTGCGCGTGGCCGGCGATGCGGCCGCCGCGGCCGCCGCGGCCGCCGACGCCTGGCAGCTGGTCGGCGCGCTGGCGGACGAGCCCATGCGCGGCAACGCCATGGGCGCGCCCCCGCGCCGCGCCAGCCCCTGCTCCCCCGCATGCTCCGCCCCGCCCCGCGCAGACCGGCCGGAAAGGTCCCGAAGTGTCCATCATGACAGCAATGCCGGCAGCTCGTGTACTGCTGATTGTGCGCACGCTTGTGGGGCATCTGCATGGGGGCGGCGGGCGGGCCGAGCCGCGCCCGCTCGCGCACCGCCAGACATGGCGGCCGCGATGGCGGCGGCGTGCGCTCACGCGCGACGCAGCGCTGGGCGCAGGCTGGGAAGCGCGGCCCTGTTCCTGCTAGGGTTGACTCCTGCTAGGGTTGATAGGGCACGCCGTGCGACCGCCCCGCGCAGGCCTGCTGAGCATCGTGGACGAAGTGATGGCCGGCGGGCTCATTGCGCCGGCCGGCGCCGCGCCCGCCATGGACCCGGCTGCGGTGGAGTGGGCAGAGGAGGCGGAGGAGGGCGATGAGGAGATCCCGGACCCCGTCTGGCAGCTGCTGGGCGTGCCGGCGCCCGGCGCCGTGCCGGTGCGCCCGCTGCGGGCTGTTTTGGGCGGCTGCTGCAGGGCGCGTGTGCGCCCGGCAGTGCGCCAGCGGTCTGTCGCGGCGCCAGACCCGGCGGCCTGCATGCTGGCGGCGGCAGCTCTGTTGTGCGGCATATCTAGATGACATCCGCTGGCTAGCGACTTTACTGCAGCGCCCGTGCTGCCGATGGCCCTGTCGCCCTCCACCCCAATAAACTCAAATTATGGTGTTGCACTAGCAAGTTGTTGACGTGTTCTTAGCAAGCTAACATCAGCAAAATACTACAAATTATATAATATGCACAACTGGTGCCGCGCGGTGCAGCCTGCGGACGCGCACGCCGGCGCGGACGTACAGCGCCTGCACCAGGGCGCCTGGCAGCTGGTGTGCGCGCTGGCGCGCGCGCTCGAGGGCGGCGTCGGCCCGCAGGGGCTGGGGTCGCCCCGCGCTCCGCGGCCCCACGGCGACGCCCCTGCAGAGGAGCATGACGGCGGCGCCGCCGCCAGCGGCGCGCTTGGGGCGGCGGCCGCGATGGTCGCAGGATTTGCCGCGGGGTTTGGCGGCGGCATGCCGGACAGCCCCGACGGCTCCGCCCAGCGCGGTGCGCAGGCGTCCAGGCCACCTGGCACATCTGGCTCGGCTTTGTGACACCTGTAGAAGCACCGCGCTCTGCTCATCCCCGTGCAGGTGCCTGGCTTGGTCTGTATGTCTTCTGGCTGTGCCAGAACCTGTCTCCAGCAGGCCGCCAGCGTCTAAATCAACATCTGCGCATGGCGTCGAGTCACGCATGGTCCGTGTCAATCCCCTGGCTGCGCGCGCAGGCAGCGCCGAGCGCGAGCGGCTGGCGCGCCTGGCGGCGCGCCTGGCGCTGGGCGCGCTGCGCGGCGCGCCGCCGCCGGCGGCCGCGCAGCGCATGGCCGAGCTGCGCCAGGTGATGCCGCTGCTGCTGGAGCCGTCCGCGCCCTGGGCCCCGTGCGCGCCCGCCGTAAGCCTACCCTAAACCACTATACCCTAAGCCTAACCAAGCCACAGTCCTCGCGCCCGACCCGCGCGCCCCTGTGACTGCTGGCCGGGGGGCGCGGGTGATAGCCGAGCCCGGCGCGGCTGCTCCGCTGCGCGTCTTGGATGGGTCTGGGGCTCCGGCTCCGCGACCCAGCCTCATGCCCGGCTCGCTGCGCAGGGCGCGGCTGCACCTGCTGCTGGCCGCGGTCTGGCGCCTGGGCACCCGCCTGCCCGCGGAGAGCGGGCGGCCCGGCGGGCGGCGCTATGTCGCTGCGCAGGCGCGCACCGCCGCCCGCCCTGGCTCCGCATGTCTGACACGGGGTCCTGGGCGACTTCAGACCGGCTTGCGTGGCAAAAACCCTCTAGGGTTCAGTGACCTGACCCTCAAATCGGACCTAGCTGCGGCGCAGGCGCTGGACGAGCTGGCGGACGCGGCCGCGGCGGGGAGGCTGCTGGGCGAGGCCGGCGCGCCGGCGGACCTGCCGCCCTACTACGACCCCTCCTTCTGGGTGCGGCCCATGCGCGCCACGCCCTGGGACAAGTCAAAGTAGGGTTAGCACTCGTTGCCGGGCCTGCCACTCCACTACGATCCCTGCTCTTCCTTCTGGGTGCGGTCCTGGCTGCCCGCCGCGGGCGGCCGGCGTGCTGCGCTGGCGGGCTGCCAAGACTGGGCCGAGCGCACGCTTGGCCGCGATGCGCATGTCGCCGTGCACCTCTCCCACGTTGGGGGGCCAGACTCACCAGACTATGGGGCTTTGGCTTGGGCATGGGAGCAAGCGGACGCAGGTCTTGCTGTCAGCGGCGCGGTGCGGCAGCATTGGCCTGGCTTGTTGCTTGCCTCTGATGCACGCCGCCTCCAGTCCCCCCGGAGCCCACCATGATCCCGCCCTAAGATGCGTCACCCTGGTGGACGGCCCGACATGGCTTGCATGGGCCGTACGCAGAAGGACGGATCGCAGAAGGGTGGCAGGTCCAGCGGCGCGCCCTAACCCTACTCTGGTTGCGCCCAGGACGTGGCGTGCATGGGCCTGGCGTGGGACCAGGCAGCGGCCGCCGCGCGCGGCGAGGTGCTGCTGAGCGCGCACATGTGCGCGTGCCACGAGGCCGCGGCGCGCGCGCGCGCGGCTGAGCGCGGCACGGCCGCGCGCCGTGAGGCCGCCGCGTGCGCGGCGTTCCGCGCGGAGTCGCGCGAGGCCCTGGGTGCGCGGGCCCCGCGCCGATTCAGCCCGATCCTGACGAAGACGTGTGGCTGCCTGGCTGGCCTTTCGTAGCATGCCTTCCGCTCCGCGCACCGAAGGGTTTGACCAGAGGACGTGTGGCTGGGTGGGTCGACGGCCGTGCAACCCCTGCACGACCCGCGCTCGCTGCTTTCAGCTGTTTAAGCTGAGGGCAGTCGGCCGCGGCGGCGAGCGCCAGTACATCCTGCTCACTGCGCCTGACTGTGCACACGACAGGCCTGCTGTGCGCGGCGGAGCGCTCGCGGCGCGCGGCCGCGCGCGCGGCCGAGGAGGAGGCCGCGGCGGCGACCGCGCGCGCTTGGCGCGACATGCGCCGCGCGCTCACGGGCGAGCGCGGCCTCTGGGCGGCGCCCGGCGGCGGCCCGGAGCCGCACTGGCGCCTGGACTCGCTGGAGGACCCCTCACGCAGGCACGCACTTGCGTACACAAGCAAAGGGGTTGGATTAGGTAAATAGGTCAGGCTAGGGTGACCCTATACTTTATGTCGTGACACATCCTCAGTGCTCTTCAGTGCTCTTCCCCAGGACATTTGAGTGTGGAGCATGGTGATGGTCAGGATGCTGCTGGAGATGCAAAGGTGCCAAGCAAGGGAAGCACATCTGTGCGCGCCCAACCCCTGTGCCCCACGCGCGTGCGCGCGCGCAGGCGCATGCGGCTGAAGCGCAACTACAAGTTCGTGCGCTACGAGGACGCCGCGCGCGCGCCGCCGCCGGCCGCGCCGCCGCCGGCAGCGCCCGAGCCCGCGCTGCAGACCCGCCTGTCGCTGGCCGGCGCGCGCCCTGCGCCCCCTGGCGCGCAGACGGGCTGCGCGCGGTCGCGCTGGCGCACAGGAAGCCGCGCCCAGGGTTGACGGGGTTTCAGGTCCCGCAGGGGCTCACCCATGCAGCACTGGCTGCGTAGGAGGAGTGACTGATGCGCACATTGCAAGGAGCTGAAGTCAGGCAGAGGGGCATGGTGGGAGGCACATATGTGACAACTCAGGTGCTCTCATGACCTTGTTGACTCGAGGGTGCGCACCGCAGGCGTGCCGCTGCGCGGCCCGGAGGACGAGGACGCGCCCGACCTGGACTCGCCCGGCCACGCGCCGGACCAGGCGGAGCCGCCGCCGGAGAGCGCGCCGGAGCAGCCGCCGGACGGCGCCGCCGCGGCGGGCGCGGGCGGGCCGCCCGGCGCCGAGGGGCCGCCCGGCGCGGCCGGCGAGCCTGGCGCGCAGGGCGCGGACCCCGAGGCCGCCGCCGAGGCGCCGCTCGAGAAGGAGATGGAGGCCGAGGCGATGCTGGCGGGCCTGGAGCAGGACCCGGTGCCCACCCGCGGCTTACCCTATGAACCCTCTGGAAGGGTTTTGGCTCAGACTGCAGCCGCGCGCATGCCCTCACGCGCTCTTGCGTGCTTTGTGGACACGGCTGTTTGGACATGTTGCACATGGTGTAGGATGTTGTAGGGGTGCTGCGCTGCGTGCTGCACGCAGCTTGAGGCGCCGCCTTGCGGGCTAGTGCGCGGAAGGGTGTTGCCCTGGCCCCTGAAACGCGCATAGCTGATCCAACCGGACGCAGCGCATCCTGGCACTCGGGCGCCCGCTGCCTGACATCATGCTTGGCAGGCAGGCGCCACAGCACCGCAGCGCACAGGGAGCCCTGGAACCCTAGCCCTAGCTGCGCATGCGCAGGTGCTCTTCCTGTCGCAGTGCGCGCTGATCACGCCCAAGCGCGTGGTCGCCGGCAGCGTGCGCCTGACGCCGCGGCAGCTGCACTTTGTGGGCGACGCGCCGGACGAGCGCGGCGGCGAGGGCAGGGCCGCGGGTCGCCCGGCGCGCACGCACCGCCACTGGGAGCTAGCGGCAATGTCTGAGGTGCGCGGGCCCCGCTTGAGCCTCATACTGCCCTGGCACCTCTTCCGCAGAGCAGGCTGCACCGGCTGCGGGTTGCTGCAGCACAAAGCATATGGTTTGTCTCTGCGTACCATGCACACGCTGCGCTGCTCGCATGCATATAGAAAAAACACTGTGGATACTGGCGGTGTGCCCCTGTCTACCACAAGCGCAGCCTGTGCGAGCGACCAAATAGTCCGTTTGGGGACATGACAAGCAAGCGCTGCCGCCCAGCCTGAGCGAGCCGCCACGCACCCCTGGCCGCCACGCCGCGGCGGCGAAACAGGCTACGCTGCTTTTCGCCGCTCACAGCGCTTACTGGACACCAGGTGCATCATCAGCGGTACCTGCTGCGGCCCGGGCGCGCTGGTGTTTTCATGGCTGCTGCTCTGCTCATGGGTTTCCATGCGCGCCAGGTGCACCACCAGCGCTACCTGCTGCAGCCGAGCGCGCTGGAGGTCTTCATGACCGACCGCTCCAACGCGCTGCTGAACCTGCCCACGGCCGAGGTGCGCGCGCCGCGGCCGCGCTCGGTAGCCTTTCCGTGCGCTTCAAGTGCCCCGCTGTGGTCCGCTGGTGGAGCTGCATCTCTGAGGGCGCAGCCTGACGCCTGCCTCCATGCATGGTTCATACCTGCGGTGTTAAGAAACCCTCCTCATAGAAATGCAGTGGCCTTGAGGGCAGATGAGGCCGCGGGGTGTACAGAGCCGCATAGACCGTGCAATCGCTGCCCTGGGGTCACGATCTTCCAGGGTGACGATCTACATGCCAACCCCATCCTGCGTGCAGCTCATGTGCGAGCTGGGCGCCTGCCTGGCGGCCGCCGCGCCGCGCATTGCCGTGCTGGACCGCCGGCGCAAGCTGGAGGCGGCGGCGCGGCTGCAGCAGCGCTGGCAGCGCTGGGAGCTGTCCAACTTTGACTACCTCATGCAGGCGTGCCCCCACCCTCCAGATCAGGGTGACAGGACGCCACACGTTAAAGCAATCAAAGCAAACCCTACTTTTGTGAGGGCAACTGCACGCAGCTCGCCCCGCATCATGTCCTGCAGAGGCTGCTCCTGGTCTGTGGTGTACGCTGACGTACAAAGCCGATCGGCGCGGCCGTCGGCAGTGCGCGCACCCTCGCCCTCGGCGCCGCGCCGTGCAATGCAATGCAGCGCCAGAAGAGCAGACGGGGTGATGACCCGCACGCGCCGCGCAGCTGAACACGCTGGCCGGCCGCACGTACTCGGACCTGGCGCAGTACCCGGTGATGCCGTGGGTGCTGGCCGACTACAACAGCGCCGCGCTCGACCTCAACGACCCGGCCTCATTCCGCGACCTGGCCAAGCCAGTCGGCGCGCTGGACGCGCGGCGGCTGGCGTTCTTCCGCGAGCGCTACGAGAGCCTGCGCGTGCGCGCGCCCGCGCCGCCCGCGGCCCCCGGCCTCGCGCTGGGGCGCTTCTGTTCTGGCGCAGCAATGCGTCACGTGGATGAATCGGCCTCGATTTAAAAGCTGGCCAAGCCGGCCGGCGCGCTGGGCGTGCGGCGGCTGGCATGCCTCCCAGTGTGGGACGACAGCCAGCGCATGCGCATCCCGCATCCACGCTGCAACCACGCTGGCACAGCTCCCCAGTTACCAGTGTCACGCTTGTCCACCGCAGCGCTTGCAAAAGCGCCACACTTGCTGATGAGCATTGTTATCGGCTCGCGCACGCGCAGGCGGACTCAGACTTGCCGCCCTTCCTGTACGGCTCCCACTACTCGTCCGCGGGCGCAGTGCTCTTCTACCTGATGCGCCTGGAGCCCTTTGCGGGCCTGGCGCGCATGCTGCAGGCGCGCGCGCCCGCCGCGCGAGCCTTCGGCAGACCCACCCCAGGCAGTGGACGGTGCACATGATAGCCTTGTTGGTCTGGGGCCATGCCTCGCGCATGCTGGGGCCCATACAGCTAATCATCGCCTATCCCGCAGGGCAGGCCAGGGCAGGCGGCGGGGACCATCTGCGCAAGCGCCTGCCAGCAAGCGCGGGCCGGGCGCCCTTTGCTCCTCGTGAGAGCGGACCCAGCCAGGGCGAGCGCTCCGAGCATGCCGTGCAGACGGGCTTTAGCCATGGAGATGGGCCCTGGCGAGAGTCCCACGCCACCCTACTCTGACCCGAGTCGCCAAGCGCCGCGCAGGGCGGGCGCTTCGACCACGCGGACCGGCTGTTTGCCAGCGTGGGCGGCACCTGGCGCAACTGCCTGGGCGGCAGCAGCGACGTGAAGGAGCTGGTGCCTGAGTTCTTCTACCTGCCCGAGTTCCTGCTCAACGCGGACGGCCACGACCTGGGCGCGCGCCAGGTCCGCGCTCTTCTTCTGCCCTGGACCTAGCTTGGACCTAGCCTGGACCTAATTTAGTCCTATCCTGGAAGCGCTTCTCCACGCGGTCTGGTCACAAACGGGCCCAAACGGATGTTGTGCAGGTCCGGCCGGCCGCAAGCTGGGCGTCCGCGAGGTGGAGCGGCAGTGGGCCGTCCTCTGTCCGCGCTGTCCTCAAGTCATCCGTGCAGGAAGGCTGCGCCCTTATCGCATAGACACGGAGCTGCCTAGGGCGAGGTCCATGTGAAGCGTTGTACAGTATAGAGTGACTGCATGTCTCCTGCGGCAGGACGGGCACGAGCTGGGCGATGTGGAGCTGCCGCCATGGGCCAACGGCTGCGCGCACGAGTTCGTGCGCCTGCACCGCGAGGCGCTGGAGTGCGACCACGTCAGCGAGCACCTGCACGCCTGGATCGACCTCATCTTCGGGCGCGCGCCCCCCGCTCCCTGGCCCTGGGTGCTGGGCTGTTGCGTTGTTCTGGCGCCCCGCAGCATTACGCTACTCCCCCCTGCAGCACCAGGTGACTGTAGGTGCCGGGCGGAGGTTGCGGCGCCTGCTTGACGGCGCGTGCATGTATCTCGGCCTCAAGGCCTTACGTTTGCCTGTGTTCAATTGCAAATGTAGGCACAGTTGCCCCTGCATCCTCTGAAGATTGCGTGACGACCCCCTCAAATGGGGACCAGCCGCCCAAGCAGCCCCAGCTGGCTGGTGACACTTGCTCACCGGTTCATTCATGCTTCTCCGTGCTCATGCGGGGCCTGTGCTGCATGGCCTGGCCTCCAAGTGAACGGACGGCGTGCAAGTGCTGTGCATTGAGTGTGAGATAGCATTCCAGAGAGGTACGCAGCATAGCCATCAGACAATGCTGTTGGACCCTGGAGGTGTCGAAACCCTATTCAATACCCTACTTACCACTCTGCCCGGGGCTCGCCCGCCAGGCACAAGCAGCGCGGGCGCGCGGCAGAGGAGGCGGCCAATGTGTTTTATTATTTAACCTACGAGGGCGCGGTCGCGCTGGACGACATAACGGACGCGCAGCAGCGCAAGGCGCGCGCGGCCCGGCCCCTGCCGCCGCTCCTGGTATGTGCGTGATGTGCTGCACGCGCACGACAAGTGCACAAACCCCTGCATGCTGCCTGTGCGCAATCTCTGCTGGCAGGCAGCAAGCTCGTGCTTTTAGCGGAACAGTAGTGTTGCAGCATCCCTGCTCCACGCCCACAATCTTGCGCTGCGATCATTATCTACTGATTCCTATCTATCAGTGTTGCCCCAGCCGCCCCTCACCCCGGCGCGGCCGCGCAGGCGGTGGAGGACCAGATCCGCCACTTCGGCCAGACGCCCGCGCAGCTGTTCCGCCGGCGCCACCCGCGGCGCGGGCCGGCGCCGCCGCCGGCCGTCGCGCCGCTGCTCAATGGGCCCGAGGCCTTCAGGCTCACCGTCGTCGGCCGCCCGCCGCCCGACCGGTGCGTCTGTGCATCGCCGTAAAGGAGCACGGAAGTGGATACGCATGCTCGAGTCCTGGGCGTCGTAGCATGTCAGTCCAGACGGGACAGGATAATGCATGTACCTTCACATTAGGCAGCTCCTGCGCGGCCCTTGCCTGCACCAGCGTCGCCCGCCGGTGCGCTGCAGCTCAGCAGGTTGCATGTGTCACGGCCTACCCTTCGCCAGCCACGCGCCCATCTGACAGCTGCCCTGTGCCCGTGCGCACAGCGTTATACCCTCCAGCGTACTCTTGTGTCGGGATGCACCAGGAATGGGCCCGCTAGCTGCCACCGCGCACCATGCAATGGATCAACCCACATTCCGGGCCTCCCAGATGCGTGACGCTGCGGTCCTGCGAGCGCAGGCCGGCGGCCGCGGTCGCGCGCGTGGCCGTCGCGGACGGCTGTGTCGTCGTCGTGGGCGCCGACCGCGGCCTGGCGGCGCACCGCTGGCTGCCGCCGCGCGACCTGGGCGCATTCACATTCTCCGCGCCGGCCGAGGTGGGCTTCGCAGTGGAGGCCGACGCCGCGCCGCCGCGCGCGCTGGGCGCGCCGTTCGCGGCCGACGCGCTGTCGGGGGACTGCTATGCGGTGCTGCCGGGCTCGCAGGCGCGCGCTCCGCACACATCAGAGTGCCGAGGTGTGAAGGGCGCACGGAAGCAGGCACCATAGCAAGTGCAATGTTCTGGTCTCTCAAAACTAGGAGGTGAGTATTGGTGCCGCATGCCTGTGCACACCATCTTGCCCCAATGCGGCAGTGATGGCCTGCTGCACAAAAGGCGCCCTGCTGCGGCCACCGCTGCACATACCCTATCCTGTTCCCTGACCCCTTAATTCACCTGCGGCGGGCAGGTGGCAGCCGGCTGCGGCCGGCTGCGGCCGCCGCTGCATGTATCCTAACCTGTCCCCTGACCCCCGCGCGCCCGCGCCGGGCAGGTGGTGGCCTGCTGCGGCTACTGGGACCACTCCATCCGCTGCTACGCGGCCGAGGACGGGCGGCTGCTGCAGGCCTGCCGCGCGCACAAGGACGTCGTCACCTGCCTTGCGCTCGGCGCGGACGGCCGCACGCTCGTGTCCGGCAGCCGCGACACGACCGTGGCCGTGTGGGACGTGGCGCCGGGCGCCGGCGGCGCGCCGGCGCGCGGCCGCGCGCGCAGCCTCAGCCTCGGCGGCGGCGCGGCAGGCGCGCCGCCCGCGTCACGTCGCTGGGCGTGGGCCGCGCGGCACCGCTGCCTCGCGGGGCAGTGCGCTGTAGGCGCCGTCGCCTCTGAGCGTGCCGTAATGCGCTGTTTGTGCCTGCACTCACAGGCTCATAGCTGTGACGGCAGAGGCAGCATTCAGTGCTAGTTGGGTCCCCTATACGATATTGTCCGCACAGCAGTATCTCGAAAATGAAGTACACCAGTCATGGGCTCATTGAGTCATGGGCTCTGGTGCAGGGGCGGCCCCGGGGCCGCTGGCGGAGCGGCCGCGCCACGTGCTTGCGGGCCACGAGGACGCGGTCGCCTGCCTGGCCGTGTCCACCGAGCTCGATATTGCTGTATCGGGCGCGGCCGATGGCGCGCTGCTCTTCCACACGCTGCGGCGCGGCAGGCGCGGCTCTCTGCACCCAAGCCTGTACCCTGTACCCTACCCAACACTAACCCTATTATGTAACCAACCCGAACAGACGCAGTCGCTGGGATCGGCGGGGGCCCGGGCCGCGGCTCGCCCGGGGGCTTGCCGGCGCGTGTGCTCGCATGGTGTGCGGGGCTGCGTCCGGTGCAGCCATAGAGCGCCGCTCCTCCACAGGCTTGCTGGGGGCGGAGGCGTGTCACGTCACGTTGCCAGCAATGGCGGGCACAGACGTGCCGGGGTGCTGGATGCGTGAGCGAGCGCGTCGCGCTTGCCCAACTCCTGCGCGCCCCATTTTGGGGAATTCCGACCTAACCCCGGCCGCGCGCCGCAGGTACCTGCGCGCGCTGCGGCTGCCGGGCGGCGGCGGCGCGGCGCTGCTCGCGCTGGCGCCGGGCCCGGGGCTGCTGGCAGCCGCGTGCGCGGCGGACCTCAGCCTGCACGTGTTCAGCGCCAACGGCGCGCCGCTGGTGTCCGCGGAGGGCACCGAGCGCCTGGCCGCGCTGGCCGCGTCGCCGTGCGGGCGCTTCCTGGTGACCGGCGGCGCGCGCGGCGCGGTCACGCTGCTCTGGCTGCACTCGCTGGAGGCGCGCGGCCCCCCGCTGTCCGGTTAAGGTTAGGGTTAGGGACCTCAGCCGTGCGGCCTCCACCTGTCTGGTGCGGCGCGACCGCTCGACCGGCCTCTCAGCGCGCCCGAGTGCGCAGCAGCTGGCGCCGCGCTCTGACCCGGGGCGCCGACGGCTGGACCAGCAAGGCCGGCAGGGCGGCTCGCGCCCATACCCATACCCAGCAAGCCCCGTGCGTGACCCCGGCCCAGAACGCGCAGGGCGTGATGCGCTACGAAGGCGGCTGCGGCCCGCTCACCGCGCTCACGGTCAGCGCGGAGCAATGCATCGTGGCCGGCACGGCGTCGGGCGCGCTGCTCGTCTTCGCGCCGGACCCGCGCCGCCGCCTGACGCGCCGCGTGCCGCTGCCGGCCGCGCGCGCCGGCCCGCGCGCGACCAACTCGTCGCCCGCCAAGGCCGTGCGCTTCAACGCCTGAGCGCGCGCGCGCCGGGCAGCCCCGCCGGGCGGCGTCCCAGGGATAGCCTTTCCGCAGGGGTGTGTGGGCGCATGGTCGGGTGGCGGTTTCCTGGGTCAAGCACGGGCCCGCGCGCATGCCGTCCGCCCAAAGAGACGCTGTGCGCTGTGACGCCTGGCGGACTGGCCTGCGGATGACACACGAGCGCACGAGTCTGCCCTGCAGCATGGCGGGCTGCTGCGCCTTGCGGTGGCGGCGCTTAACGGGCATTCTTGCTGTGCAAGTGTCCACGCGTCCTTGCTGTGACTGGTCATGCATGGGTAGGGGTGTGGTGTTAAAACAATGAAGCTTCTGTAGGGCTAGCGAGGGGCACTTTTGTGGGCGCTCATTTCTGACAGAGCCAGCATGGGCGTTCATGCGTTCTGTGTGTCTATGTTTTGTAGGGCTGCAAGCGGTGTGCTACGAACCCTGCCACCAGGCTTGCTGTGTTTAGCTCACAATGCTCTGGAGAACGCATGTCCTGCAGGAAGCCTAGAAGCGCTGGCGTGCCTGCACAGCAGCGCAGCTAGAGGGTGTCTGAGCATGTGGAGTCCTGTCAGAAATGACTGCCCCACAGCACGGCGCTGGCCGGTACACCTCGCGTCTCAATCCACAGCAGTCGTGAGAGTGACATCGCTGAGCGCATGCGTGCGAGCCCACGCGCCAGCCCATCGCCCGGTTTGCACGGCGTCCAAGCCGCCCGCCAGGCGCTCTGGGCAGTCGTGTTCACTCCCCGCGCACCCTCGCATGTCCTCAAAGCCACGCTGTCCTGCTAGCCAGGCACGCTGCACGCGGCTCGGCAAGCCCGGCGTAGGCGCCAGGCCCGCACCCGCTGCAGTGCGTTCGCACGCCTGGAAGGCTCCCCATCGCGATGCCGGCTGCAGCCGCAGTTCCGGGATCATTTGCTGGTCCTTGCCCGGCAGCACACCGGCAGGCACACCCTGCTGCGACACTGCCGGCGTCTGCACTGCCCCGTGAGGCTGGCAGCGGCTTGCTGTGACAAATCGAGAGCCGCCGTGTGGGTGCGGGGAAGCCGCCACGGCGACGCGCTGCACGATGTCTGGCGCCGCTGGTAAGCCGCGCGTCGGCGCCGGCTGCTCCTGGCGCTGCCCGGCGTCCTCGACGGCCTGGGGCTGGCGCGCCTCGCGGACCGCCATCGCAGGACCGCCCCATGCCACCCCTGCCAATGCTGTGGAGGAAGCTTGGCAGCCGGCGTGAGCGGCGCCGGCCGCAAGGCCGCAGCGATCGGTCTGCTGGTCAGCATGCGGCGGAGGCTGGCTCATGGGGTGCAGCAGGCTGCATGCTGCACGGGCGCCGGGCGCGTGCTGCACGGCGCCAGCAGGGCCCGCTGCGCGCATGACCTGCAGCCGGTCGCCACGGCAGCGCGCCCCTCCGGCTGTGCCTCTGGCCGGCAGGCTGCGGCTCGTGCGCCCCTGCGCAGCCACGGCGGGCGGCAGCTGCGCAGCTGGGTGCGAGTCCTGGGGCCGGGCAGCCTCATCCTCACCTGCACAGCAAAGCTCTGTCAGCGTCAATCAGTGCAGTAAAGCCCTGCCGTGGTGGACTGTGTGTCAGTGTCTCAACACAATCCGCGCCTGCGGCCTGAGCGTGGCAGCGCTTCTGGCATTTGGCAGCGGCCTCCGGCAGCACTGTGACGAAGCAGTCATCCTGCTCCACAGGCGGCTCTGGCGCCGCGGCCTCCTGCGCGCCGAGCGCGGCGTACCAGGTGAGGCCCTGGCAAGGCACCTGCGGGATCCGCCTGAGCAGCCTGGCCAGCGGCGGGCGCGCCTGCAGGTAGGCGCTCCACCCCCCGATGCTTTTGCTGCCATGCACTTTGACGTCCCGGGTTTCCAAGTGGTCGGGGCTCCAGGACCGCCGGTGCGCAGCGTCGAGCGCAGCAGCGCCTCGCGCCTCGTCGCGCCGCTGCCGGCCGAGGTTGAGGCGCTGCACGACCTCCCGGCAGTCCTTAGCTTTGCCGCTCGTTGCGTATGCACGCCGCACGGACTGCTTAGCCTGCGCGGCTGCGTTTGTGTAATGCCGCTGCATGCGTAGGTGGGCGATGGAAGCTGAGGAATGACGGGGCGCACCCCGCACACCGCGCACGCAAAGCGCTTGGCCTTGGTGACCTGGTGCACCTGCGCGTGAGCGCAGCGTGAGCGCCCTGCAGGCTGCTTTTCACAGGAGGCCGCTTGCGAAACGCGCCTGGAAGGCTTCGCAGGTGTAGCAGGCGACGGCGTGGAACTCCGGCATGCTCGCGCAGAGCTGTGCGCCTCGTGATGCAGCTGGAGCTGGAGCTGGAGCTGAGCAAACTGTATTCCAGGCCAGTAACCCTACCCTAACGGCTTTGAAATTGGCAGATCGACAGCACTGTTTCGCGAAGTATGCGTGTCGAGTATGATGCCTGGCAACAGGAGCGTCCAGAGTGTGATACCAGCGATAACTGGCCAGCTTCGGTCAAGACAGGAAGCATAAACGGCCGGTCCCTGACGACATAGCCTGCCGCTTGCGGTCATTTTCTCGGTTGAGAGCATATCCATATCGGCTATGGCTTTGCTGCAATGGGCCTGCGGATAGCGGCCCTGCGCGTAGCTGCAGCTCTCATCCTGCAGCTGGTTGCCTGCTCGAGTGAGCACCTAGCTTGCTCCTGGGCCCCAGCATGTTTCCTTTGGCGCAAGCCTGTTTGGAGCCGCTGCAGGCTGGCAGCTGAGCAGTCAAGGAGCTCTTCCTAAGCACCACCTTGGCCCCAGCACCTCCTATTGAGGCCTGGTGCATGTGCAGGCACGAGCCGTGCCGCAACATGGGCGAACCACAGGCAGAGCGCTGCTGCCAGAGCGCCTGGCTGGCCGCCAGCTCCTCTGCCTCTTGAGAGCCTGCTACCGGCGCCCGGCGCTCAGGCGGCAGGGCCGAATCAGCACGGCGGCACCCAGCGCGAAAGCAGCCTGCTTGCGCAGAGCGCGCAGCTTGCAGCCCAAGCCGTGCAGCACAGCAAAGAGCGACCTGGGGCCCGCAAGCTGCTCGCACAGGGCAGGCAGCCCGACCTCACGCGCTCTCACCACAGCGCCTCCCGGGGGCGCGAGCTGCTGGTGCAGGGCACGCAGTTCGACGTCGCGCGCATCCAGCACTACAGCGACCACATCGGGCAGTGCACGCCGAGCGTGACGTGCGACCCGGAATGGGCGCGGGAGGCCGGCGCTGTGGTGGCCATCTATGCCATCAACCAGGCGCAGGGCGCAATGGGCCTCTGTACAGGCGTGCCCTGCGTCATAAGTCGGCGCCAGGCTGCACACCAGTGCGCTTGCCACACCAGTTGCCTGCAGACATGTGACTACCTGACAAGTGGGAGAGCGTGGCGTGGCGCGCAGGCACCCTGCTGTCCACTGGGCGGCCAGACCGGAGTTTCGTGCTGACATCAGACTACTGGTGAGTCGTGGAGCCTGTGGAACACGCACCAAATGTATTGAAACAGCTTTGCGGTAGCTGGCATGTCGACGCCACTGAGCGAACTGTGCTGGGGAACAGCTTCAGCGACTTGCGTGAGCCAGACGATTTCCAAAACTGGCGAGCTGCCCCGGCAGGCCCCCATGGGCGCTACCAGAGTCTGGCCATGTCCGGGCCAGACTCATGGCCTTGTCAGGCCTGTTCTGACAGTGTGCGGCGCCTGGTGCTGCAGGGTGACAGAGTTCAACTATCAGGCGCCCTGCGCCAGCTCTGCGCGTAGCCCAAATGTCAGCCAGACGCTGCAGGCGCGCCTGCGCACCTCAGATGTGCAGGAGAAGCAGCTCACTGTATGCTCATACACGCGTTTGGTAAAGTAACAGTGGCGGCACGCACTTTGTGTACAGGCAGGGTGCTCAGGGCGTCATGTGGTCTGCAGGGCGTGCGCATGGTGTTTTATGATAGCGACGCAAACCTGCTGCTGCTCGAGCTGCCCAGCATACCGCCCAGCTACCGGCCGTACTACCTGGGTAACCCACCCAGATGTATGGCACCGCGAGCATGTCTGCACTGACTGTACATTCCCATTTGTTTGTGTTGACCTAGTCACTGGAAGCTGTGTCTCCATGCACAGCCTTCATCTCACAGTCGTATCTCGTGTGTTCTCACAGCATGTGCATGTCTTCGACAAAAAAGCATGCGAGTTACCGTGCTGCACACGCTGGTGGCGGTGAGACGCCTGTGGCCGCCCAGCTCAGTGATTGCTGACAGGGTTGCGTGCATGCTGGCAGGGTACGATGCATCGCCGCAGTATGTGCCCGAGGCAGCTGTGACAATCCAGCAGCCAAACGGCAACATTAAGCGCATCGCGTATGCGAATGCCTCGTGCGCCCAGGCTCTGACCATGCAGACAACCATGAGATTGGCGTGGAATTGGCGTGAAATTCCTTTTACTGTTGTTTCTAAAGATTGCACTGGTTGATGAGCAGTGATATGGTAGGTACAAGTCCTGCCTGTCCGCCAGGGCCTCTCTTGCAGAGTGCTCATGCACAGCCACGCGCAGGATCACGGACAGCTTCAGCGCGCCAGCGTTCCCGGCCGGCGACATTGCGCCAACAGCGGCGACGCACCTCAAGGCATGCCAAGAATGTTTATGTGCACACACCCTTGCGCTTGTTTCAACGACTGGATGTGGCCGAGCCGCATGCGAGGCATGCCGTTTGGGCTTCTGTCTGGTCTCTTACCTGGAATCAATCCAACGGTCCAGGTCACGCTGGGCGGCTGTGCCTTTTTTTTTCGCTTGCCAAGCAGTGCATGCATGCCCCTGCTTCCCACAGGCTCTGCATCCCACAGAGGCAGCGAGGCCAGACCGAGGGGGCAAATGCTCGCCTGGCCAGTGGACGGGGCTATAAACTAAACACCAACCCTGTGCTGCAAGCAAGCGTGACAAGCTGCGAGCCGCAGGTGGTCTGGGCGGAGGGCGCGACGCAGACGGGCAGCTCCGGCGCGCCGCTCATCGACGCGGCCAGCGGCCGCGCGGTGGGCGCGCTGACGGGCGGCTTCGCCACGTGCGCCAGCGCGGGCGGCGCCGACTTCTTCGGGCGCCTGGCGTCCGAGGTGCGCGCGCCCGCGCCTGCCGCCCGCCGGATCCCCTGTGGGAGCTGCGGTGGCCTGTCCTTGTGCTCGACGCGCGCGCAGGCGGCCTGGCCGGTCCTGTATGGGAGTGGAAGAAGGGTGGCATGCATGTGCGCATGCGCCTGCATGCATTGAAACGCTGCCAGATAGAGCAGCCATGTAATTGCATGATTCCAGTCGAAGCTGTCCGCATGTACACGCAGCCCGCGGACGGCAGCTTGTATACGAGGTGTGCATCAGATCACCGCAATCAAAATTGAGGCAGGGTCGCATCTGAGGCTTGCCAGGCGAGACGGGAGGGAGGCGGGGGCCTGAGGTCTCGCTTGAGGGTCGGTATACAACTAGCATTGGATCTGGGTGCAAGACCTGCGGGAGGCTGTGACAGGCCGCTGCGGGCGCGGCAGGCGTGGGACCAGGGCCTGGCAGAGGCCCTGTCGCCGCTGGCGCGGAACCTGCCCCCGCTCGACAGCGTGGTCCCCGCCGGCGATGCCGCGAACGCGGGCGCGATCGCGATGGCGCTGCCGCCCAGGCAGAAGTTCGGGTGCGCTGCGCCGCGCTGCGCCCGCGCGCGCGCGCCTCGCGCTTCTGCCTTGCCCGGCGTGCTCTGCACGGCGCGCCTGTGCTCAGGGGCGGCGTAGCGCGGTCTCGCTGACGTGCGTGCTTGCAGGGGCGTCAGGACGGACGGCTATCAGGCGGAGGCGCCTTCGGGCCCTGGCATAGGCAAGCCCTCTCCGCTCTATGTGGATGCGCGGGAGCATCGTGTTGCGCTTACTTGTTGCCGCATGGTCTGCTTACTTTGAATGCTGCCTGCTGGGCAAAGGTTCATGCAAACGACTTTCTTGCATCATGTAGTGACATTCTTTGTTGTTGGGCTCCCTTCTTCCAGGAGCAATCCCGCTGGTCGCGGCCGTGTACGAGAAAGACCGCGAGCAGGCCGCCTCCTTCGGCATCTGGCGCGCCCTGCACTCTGCATTCACCAGCCCCTGCTGGCGCCCTGCTTTTTCTGTGACTCGCATTTGGCATCCCTCAGCTCCGCTGCGCGGCCTCAGCACCTGTAGTGAGAGGCAGCAACGTCAATTAGCGAGGAAAGACAGGCGCAGCCCCGCAGGCTGGACGCCGCCCCGGTCGCCGACGAGGAGGTCAGCGTGAGCATCACGCTGCAGCCGCTACCCGGCAACGCGGCGGGCGCCGGCGGCGCGGCGCTGTCCACGTCCGCGCTGCTCTTCACCGCCGCTGACTGGGCCAGTCACCAGGTCGTCACCGTCAGGCGCACAGGTGGCGCACCCCCCCGCGAACGGGAGCAGGCAGGTGACACTGTGCTGCTGGCAGATATAGTCCCGGTCGCACTGGCAGCGCACTTAGGCAGCTTGCATCCGTTGTGTCTGCCTGCTGACGGCCATACATTCACATGCATGCACCGTCCAGCCCGCCGTGTGAAGCAGGGTGATGGGGCAGCTGCGACATGGCTGCTGCTTTGTGCACTGCTGGCAGCATGCGCCCAATGAGGACAGCGGTGCGCCAGTGCTGCGCGCGAGCCTGACACAGGCATATAACTGTAACCCTACCCTGGCAGGCGCGGCCGCGGCGCGCCTGGCACCTGGCGCGCTGCTGCGCTTCAATCTGCAGCTGGCTGTCAGCCGCGGCGAGAGCGGTGGCCCTGCCGCGGTGGCGAGCGTGCGCGCGATTTTCCTCGGCGGCGCGCGCGGCGCCGATGCCTTTGCGACGGGCGTCTCAGGCGTGGCGGGCGTGGCCGTGCCCAGCCTGCCGTTCTTTGCAGCCGCGCCGGTGCGCTGCAGGCCCCTGCGCAGCCTGGCAGTGCCGGTGCAGGCCCGTTGCGCCTCACAGACGAACGCTGCGGGGAGCATCTTCGGGCTGTGGTCAAAGTCGTCTGAGGGGCAGAGCATGCTGTGCATGTCACCATGCGCATGTGTGCAACGCACTGCATTCACATATGCTTTCAATTGATCATTGCATGCGCGCACCTGTCTGCGTGTCAGGCTAAGCGCGCATGTGCGCAAGCCGCACCACGCTCCCATCATGCAGTCCCAGCAACAGGAGCGAAACGGGCGGCTGCGCGCGCGCAGCTGTCCTCGCCATCCGGCCTGGCCGTGCTGCGGCTGCAGCCAAAAGCGGAGCTGTCAGCCAATTTGCTGCTGTGCCTGGCGCCCGACGCGCTGCGCACCGCGCTCGTCGCCCACTATGCAGACGGCGCGCTCGTCGGGTGCGGACGCCCCCACCGCACTATGTACCGTCCTGCAACCCTGCTAGTGCACTTGCAAGGCGCTTCCTATGCCACGACATTCATGCTGTGTCCACAGGCAATGTCTCTTTGCACACCCTACTCGGCATAGGTCAGAGCCGACCGGCAGCAGCAAGCGCCGCCGGACGTGCGAGCATGCAGGCTGTGTGCTGCCGCGCAGGGCGCTTGCGGGCGATCCGATAGCCTCCGACGCCAGCTGCCTGGAGGTGCGTGGCTGGGCGTTCGCGGCCGGCGCGCGGCACGCGCTCGTGATCAGCGACTCGCTCTTCCTGGGCGCGCCGCTGCCCGCGGCGCTCGTGCGCTCAATCGCAATGTACACACCGCACACCGCTGCGCCAGGCCCAGACCCCGCCATCATCGCCACTCTCCAGCCGGATGCTGCGCCCCCGCGCGCGCGCCCAGCAGCAGGGCCGGCGGCCGGTGGTGCGCCCGCAGGCGCTCTCAGTGGCAGCGGCGCGCCGGCGCGCGCCGCGGTGGCGCGCGCGCCGGCCGCGGGCGTGGCAGCGAGGGGGCCGGCGAGGAGCCGGGGCGCGCCGCCCGCCTCGGCCCCTGGCAGCCCGGGCAGAGCTGCAGCGGGGCCCTCGGGCGCCAAGGCCGGCAGCGCCGCCGTCATGCCTACAGGCGGGCCCGGCAACAAACCCGCTGCGCGCGGCCGGACCCCTGAGCGTCGTGGCGCGCCTGCGCCGGCCCCGGCCGCCGTTGGGCCCAAACACCCTACCGCAGGGCTGCAGATGGCTGCGTACAGCCCAGAGGCCGCCGGGCAGCCGCCTGTCTCACCCCTGAGCGCCCACGCGGGCATGCCCAGGGAGGCCGCGGCAGTGCGCAGCGGGAGCACACAGGCGTATGTCCCCGAGGAGGCCCAAGGGGGCCCTAGCGCAGGCCGGGTAGCTGAGAATCCTGGTGCTGGGCAGACAGCAACGGGCCCACCGGCGCTCAACGTGGGCGGCTACCCTGGCGGTGAGCAGAGCGGTCCGTGAGTCCTGCTGTCCCGTCTAGCGCTTTTCTAGAGCCTTCAGACAACGAACATGCGCGCATGCGCAGTCAAAACTCCATGAGCGCTCTGCACGTGTGTGCGTGTGAGCGCTGCTGGGAGCCTGCGAGCTCGGGCTTCCAGTGTCATGTTGCTGCAAAGCAGCTCTAAGGATTTCATATGGGTTCTTTTGGGGGAGCTGACGTCTTGCACACCTTGGGACGCGCTGTCTTGCTTTTTTTGTGCATGCCTGCTTTCCCTTTTGCAGTTGAGTTTGCGGCCAGCTCCGTCCGCCAGTGGACCCTGCTCGCTGATGCGCTCATGTGACTCATTCATAATGAATGAGTCCTCTGTTGGGTTGCTTACAGGTACAGGTTGGTGCAGCATGAGCTGCGCTTGGGCGCTGCCTGGCATGCGTGTGTTGTCTTGTCACGCTCCTGCGCAGAGCGTCCAAGTGTTTCGGGCGATATGCGGGCACCAGTTGGCCCGTCCCGCCTTGCGCCACCGTCAGGTTTTGTCCATGCACAAGCATGATGGAGACCCTGATCTGCGCGCATGCGGCATCTGCGCATGCCCGTAAATGTATATTTAAGGAGCTCCCGCTGCTGATAAGACCGAGTGCATGCATTCTGCTGTTGAGAGCTTCTCTTCAAGACATAAAAGAAGAAGAGAGACCATCTCAACTCTGCAGTGTTAGGTGTCCTGTGAAGCAGTTTGCATCAATCTTTGCATCAAAGAGAGCCCATCCTGGCTGCAGTCTTGTTGTCGTAACAGTGAACACCCTGTGCTACACGCTGTACCACCAAACTCAGTGACGTGCAAGCTATTAAACAAGCTGCAGCCTGCAATACAACCGCTCCTCAGCTACTGCGCTGAGAGCTGCAGCAGGGCTGCGCCGAGCGGGCGTGCGATGCGCATATGGGCAGTGAGCGATATCCATACAGACTACAAGGAGAACAAGCAATGGTACTGCCTGGTTCTCTGTACGTCTGCGGTGTACGGGGGCAACATGTAGCGCGTGTGCGGGCTTGCACTGGTCGGGAGCAAATTTGGGCGCTCGCGCGGAGTGTTCGCCGCTATGCGTCGAACTTTGCGTCCGTGCAGGTGCCGAGAGCTGTCGGATGTGGAGTTCAAAGAGGACGCGCTGATTCTCGCCGGAGATGTGAGCGACGACCAGGCGCGCGCTGGCAGAGCCCGCGCAGGAGCCAGGCGCATAGCCGAGCATTAGTGTTCTCTTGTGGGCCAGTGTCTCTGATGGGTACAGGGCCTTGTTGCATCCGCAAAGCGGCCCGGTGAGGTGCTTGGCAGAACGATTTTGGGGAGGGGCAGTGAAGGCAGTGAAGGCTCTGAAGTGTGTGGGGCTGCAGGCGACCTTCCGTGAGACGCTGGAGGTGCTTGCGGCCAAGTTTAAGCACACGTTCTTTGTTCCAGGCGCGCCTGAATCAACCAGCTCTGCAGGACGCGCGCAGTCGGCGCTGTGGTGCTTGCTGTGGTGCTTGTGTTTCTCGCGGAGGCCGGCTGCTGGAGTCAAGCAACTTTGCTCATAATTGAGCACATGCGGTGAAGCGCACATCAAAAGCACGCGCCAGCTGTGCAACTGGGGCGCCCGCTGGGAGCAGGCAACCACGACCTGTGGACGCGGCGAGCTGAGCGTGACCAGATGGACTCTGTCGGCGCGTTCCCCCGAGCTGTGCCCCTGGTCGTGGCCGCGCTCTCTGCAGCCTGCATATCCGCGCTGCCAGCAGCCCGCGCATATGCGTTGCCAGCTCAGCAACGGCGCTGTGTCACCAGCAGCGGTGACAGCGCTGTGATCTGATAGCTGCGCGATGGACCACGCCACAAACATACAGAGGGTGTGCTGCCTGATGTGGCCTGGCATGGGCCTGCGCAGGCAAGCTGGCGGTGGTGCAGCGCCTGTGCAAGGAGGCCGGCGTGCTCACCGACCCTGCCCAGGTGCCCGCCCTGGCCGCGGTCATACGGGGGTGCAGCAGAGTGCCAGCTGTGCCTGAATTTGCTCGGGAGTCAGACCCATTGTGTGCATGCGCGGGAAAGCTGGGGTCATGCCAGTACATCCACAGTGGTCAAGCGCGTGTGACTGGAGCTGCTGTGATACGCTGCCGCATGTGGGCAGCATGAGAATGGCGAGGTCGTGCCAATGCATGTGCCACACGTAATCGCGTCACAGGAGCTGCTGCAAGGCAGCCGCTGTGATGCGGCGCCGCAGGTGGGCGGCGTGTGGATTGCGCCCATCTACTCCTGGTACCACGCATCCTTCGACCGAGAGCCCGACGTGCCCGGCGCGCCCGCGATTGAGAATGCGAGGGCCCGGCTCGGGGGCATGCACCAAAGTGGGCTGAGCCTCCTGCGCACTGCAATGTGCTGGGCAACGCGCTCAGCTCCCACACGTGTGATGGTGTGCTGGACTGCGGGTGAAATGCGCAGGCCTAATGTCTGCTCCAGCAGCAGGTAGATTGCCGCGGCACATCTTGTTGCTAGGGACCCTGCCCCACTGGGGCGGGTGCGGGCGCCATGAAGGCGCTGTGGAGGCTGTGCCATGGCGTGCAGACGAGGGCGACCGCGCCTGAGCAGCCAAGGCTTGTGAAGAGAGCGAGCGCGCCTGAGCAGCCATGGCGTGCAGAGAGGGCGAGCGCGCCCGAGCAGCCATGACGAGCAGAAAAGGCGAGCGCATTTGCCCGCGCGCAGGTCATGGTGGATTTCCACGCGTGCCAGTGGCCGGCTTCGCTGCCGGCCGCACACGACACCTCGCTCGCGGAGTACTTTGACAACCTGAACGAGCCCAGCCTATCCAACCTGCAGGCGCGGCGGCGATGCGCCGCTGAGCGCCCTCGTGTCCGCCACTTGCTGATCCGCCTGACCAGACAGAGGCAGCTGATCAGACGGAGGCAGCTCTTCTCGTGCTGCTGGGGCGTGTATACGGCGTGATTGTACAGTGGCTGTCACTTTGCCTGACAGTTGTGGTTACTCAGTGGCTGCTTGGGCTCTCAGAGGCCCTGAGGCTTATCATTGGCGTGTCGTCACACGTCGACCAGAGATGACATGCCTACGTTCCAGGGAGCCCAACGCAATTTGCTTGTAACATAACAAATGGTTGAGGTGAAAGTGGTGCACTCTGTCGTGCATGTGCCTGAGGTTCGGCTCAGAGCTAGGCGGCCTGCTCCTCTGCGGGAAGCCGCGCCGCTGAGCCGCGCCCACGCCCGCCCAGGACCGGCTGGAGATGGAGGAGGAGCAGACGGGCGCGCGCTCGCCGCTCATCACCTTCTCGCACTTCCTGCCCTACCAGGTACTGATAGGGTCAGATAGAGTTTACTTGTCGGCACCAACGCAGGAAGTGAGGGTCTGGCAATACTTGGGGTAATGCCTGCTCGGCTGTGTGTGCAGGGCGGCTGGGTGAGAGCGCAGGCCGCACACTCAAACACGCGCGCGCCTGTGCTTGGGCGAATGTGCCTGCCCGCCGGCTGCACGAGGCAGTGATGTGGGAGCTCCTGCATGCTTGGCCGCTGCGCAGGGCCAGGAATCATTATGCGGGCGGCCAACCCTATCCCTATAGACGCCGCTGCGCGTGACCGCGGCAGACGCTGCTGCCGGAGAAGCGCATGCTGTTCCAGCCCAACCTGGCCAAGGCGGTGGGCAGCGACTACGTCGCGCGGCGCATCGAGGAGCTGCGGCCCATCGCGCACGTCTTCGGTGCGCAGCTTCCCGGGTGCCCGTCCGGGGAGCTGCCTGATGTAGAAGCAGGGTGTGTGGGCAGGACGCCCCTGTTGCGCTGAGTCAACATATATCGCGTGAGGAGATTGCACTTGCGGTCATGCATGCTTGGGGTGAGGTGCGTCTTGCCTCCGCCAACGGCTTCTGCTGTGGGTTGCTGCGTCTTGATGCCACGTCACTGTTTCCTGGCAGTTTTCAGCCACTGTTGCCTGCCCAAGCCTCTCACTCATGCCCCTGCCTACACAGCTTGCCGTCTCCTGCCTGTGATGTTTGCAACTACATGGATGATGCTTGAATGCAGAGTGATCCACACATGAGATGGAAGCTCAGCGGTTTTGGCATGTGCGCACAGGACACACGCACTTCAGCTGGGACGACACCAGGGACGGCGTGCGGTATGTGCAGTGGCCGCTGGCCTACCCGCAGGAGCGCGCGTGCGCCCCTATCCTCGCCCCTGTACCACCCTAGCAGGTCAGGCGGCTTTGGCTAGGGCCTGCGGAGGGTCCTCTCATGTGAGACCGCCCCAGGGTGCGGCTGTTTGAACGGAAGCGCCTTCAAAATCTTGGCGGGTAAGCTGCGGCAGCTCCTGCCTTCTGAGCGCTGCGCTCGTGCCTGACGGCGTGATAACATGCCGTGCGCGCCGACGCCGAGGACGGACGCGCTTGCACTTGTAGGAGAGCGGAGGGCAGCTGTGGTGATGCTGCCTTGCTATGGCTTGTGTTTGCGTGACGTGCTGATGGCAGGGGGTGCGGGCAAAGCACCCCCACAGGCTCAGCCTGACCCGCACGCAAGGCTGTCCCATGCTGCACGCATCAGCAGACGACAGCAGCCGTGTGACGGCAGATGCGTCGCTTCGCATGCTGTAGACGGCTGGCGTGCTGCGGTGCAGGCGGCGCGGCGGGGACGGCAGCCCCTGGCGCCCGCTCATGCTGTACGACACGGCGGCGGGCGCGCTGTCGCGCCAGCGGCACACGCACTGGGCCGCGCACTACCGGGAGAACGCGCGCACGCCGGGCAACACTGAGGCCGCGCCCTGGGTGCGCGCGCGCATGTCTGCCTGGAAGTAGAGACGCTATGTTCTGCGCGCGCGCGCTTGTGAGGGAGTGGACGCAGCTGTGCTGCTGCCGTAGCTCTGGCCGGTGGGGCAGGCGGGAGCAATGCAGGGGTGGGGGCGCTCCAGAGATGCCTTGAGCCTGCCAGACCCCGCTGTGTCAGCTTTGGAGGCGGGCGCTGTCTGGTGGCGGAGCTCGTGCGCTCCCAGGAGTGTCGTAGCTGGTCTCGGGGCAGGTTCTGCCCCGCAGCCTGACTGTATTGTACTTTTGCAGTGTCTCAGAAGCAACAGTGGGCTTGCAGCTGGGAGCGCGTTTGGTGCATTCAACTTGCATATGCAAGGTGCTGGGCTGCTGGGCTGCGTTACCCATACATTCTTTCAGCATGCACTGGAAGGTTGTGGCGCGCCGCTCATGCTCAGAAGTGTGAGCAGCATCTTGTCAAGTCTGTTTCATCCTGAAAGGCCCGCTGTCTGCACGCAAGAATTGTCACGGCGTGCAGCGCACCACGCATATGCCTGCTATAGGCACTGGTTAAAGAGTGAAACACTAGTTTTGAGCTTGTGGAAGGACCCATGTGCCCATAAAAGACCCATGCGCCCAGCACACATCCATGCGCACATCAAAGATGGGCGCTGGCTAGTCATCGTCGTCCAGACCTGCGCAACGAAGCTCCGTCAGCGCCACAGGCTGTACGGCACCACACGCACAACCACAACCACCGTGCAGGGCACAGGCTTCAAGGGTCCTACTCTCACCGGGGATGTATCGCAGCTGGACATCAAACACGACGGGCGTCTTGGGCGGCACGCGCGGCCTGCGCGCGTCGCGCGCTCAGCAGTGAGCCTGCAGACATCAGAATCTGATGATGCTCACACACACACACATGCACTGGTCTGTGTGCTTACGGGCATTGCATGGCGTCTACGCTTGCCAGGCACGCACGTACCACAGCGCACTGCAAGGGCGCTGGAGACGCCGCGGACTCACTTATGAGTGCCTGTAGCGGAGCAGGATAGAGAGCGTGGGGCATGGAAGGAGGCGGGCCGCGCGCCGCCCGGGGCCGCTGGCGAGGCCCTTGGGGAAGGCGAGCTCGCCCGGGATGTACATGCGCCGCAGCCCGCCCGGCTTCATGGTCAGCAGCCCCTCGTCCAGGCCCGCCACGATCTGTGCAGGGTAGGGGTAGGGTCAGGGCAGGTGCCGCCGCGCGCACGCAGTCCGACGCAGGCCGCGCCCGACAGAACAGCCGCGCTCTGGCACGCGCACCGGCGCGAGCCCCCCCGGCCAAGCGCGCAGCATGCTTGCTCGCTCTGCCGCACCGCCGCCATGTGCTGTCCAAGAGCAGGGCCCAGGAAGCCCCTGGGCTCACATGACGCAAGGGCGCGCTGCGCCGCACAACCAGCCGCCTGGCTAGGCCGCTGACCAGGCCGGCTCTGCGGCAAGCGCTGCGGGGGCTCGGAGCCCAAGCGCACGGCCTGGTCGGCCGCCCAGCCAGGCGGCTAAATATGCTGGTGCATGCGCGCCCACTGCGTCACCTGAGCCCAGACCCGTCCTGGGCCCCGGGTGGAGCGCTGCGGGACCCCCTGGAGCCCAAGAGCACGGCCCAGGCGGCGGGGGGCAGGATGGGCTGGCCCCGCGGGCGGCCGCGCCTGCCCGGCGCCGACGCGCACGTCGTACGGCGCGCCGCGCGTCAGGCTCGAGTCGAACACCTTGCCGCCGGGCGTCATGGCGACATAGTCGACGACCACCTGGTACCCCGTTGGCGGCGAGGGCCCCTTGCCGACCACAATGTCCCGGAAGCGCAGCCCCGACGCCGTCACCTGCTCCGGCAGGCCGCCCACGCGCTCCAGGCAGGCCGCGTCGCACAGCACCTTGTCGGTCTCGGTCGCCGCGCCGAGGTCGGCAGCGCGGCCGCGCCTGCGCCCGGCCGGCACGGCCGCGCGCTCAACGAGCCACAGGCGACCTCAGAACAGAGAGCCTCATTTGGTGCGCCTGGGCTGCTGCCCGGCGCCGCGCTGACCAGCCCCCGCACGCGCTCCGAGCAGGCCTGCTTGGTGAAACGAGGAGTGCGGCAATGTCCCTGCGCTCGCGCACTCGCGACGGAGGCCGCACCCGGGCACAAGCAGGCTTGCCGCGAGGGCGGCCGCGCCGCCCACCAGCGCGTGCCGCCGCGTCTGCTCCGCATCGGCCGCGGGCTGCAGCGCCGTCGCGCTCGGCTGGCACGGGCGCCCCCGCGGCGCGCCTGCGCCGAGCACAGCGACTGTGCTCCTGCCATGCACTCTGGTCACTGATGGACTGGAGGCATGCACCCGGCTGTGCGCACCTCGCTTATGCTTCCAGCAGGAGCCTGCGTAGAAGGCCTGCGGACAGCAGACATGTTACAGGTGAGGACACTGTCGCAGTCAATGCCTCGGCAGTGCTGCACATCAAGCGCGCCTTTGGCGCGTACGTCCCGCTCATTGCCGCCATCAGCCCTGGCTCTCACACTGACAGCGCCCAGAGAGCCACCCGGTTCCAGTGGATGCTGTGTCTTATTATTGAAGGTCTGGAGGCTCAGCCTCCCAGGGAGCTGGCACAGGATCCCAGCCTGGGGGAATTACAACCTGGGGCCATCAGCAAAGCTGACTGGCTCGCAGGGCTAATCACCGGCCTGCAGGTCATGCCCGAGTCCTGACCAGAGCACTTCCAAGTTGCCCAAGCAGCACACGCCGCAGCTGTAGGCTGGCAGTGTGCGGGAGCCTGCCTGGCTGCGCGTGCGCCTGCGTGTGGCCTACACAGGGCGCCTGCACTCAGGGCAGCGCGGCGCCGCGCACGTGTGCACCGAGGACTGGGACGCCGTGGGAGGCTTGGTCGAGGTGCGGCAGCAGCTCCAGAACGATGTCAAGGCCATGAGCTGTCCTGCTTTGTCCAGGCAGCAGCCTTCCAGGCCCTCCTTACACTTGTCAAAGCACTCAGGGTGCTGGTTGTGAGCGACGCTTGTGCCGCGGTGGATATGTATGGCCTCCTGCGTCTCTCCAGCCTGTCGAGCGCATGACATGAAGTTGCGTGCCTACGAGCTTGTCGACTGAAGCTGAGATAGGGCGGGGGGCCTGTGCTGGGTGCCGAGCGGTCCGCAGGGATGCTATAGTGCGGCAGAAGCAAGTTAGCCGGTCATTGGCCGTGAGCATGAGCACAGAATATTTGTCTTTGAAATGCACCGGCCCTGCCTGTGCATGCTGACCTACAGCGTTCATTGCTTGTCCTGCTGGTGCAGCGCACGCTGCAGGCTACAGAGATTTACATGGCAATGTGGGAAGAGGCCCGCCGCGCGCGCTCCCCGCAGGAAGCTTGCCAGGTGGGATACCAGCGAGGCTGAGCATTGGTATGTTGGGTGGACGCTTGCACGGGTGTGTGGAGGCAGAGCTGCTCCCGGAGCGTCGCACGGACGCTGTTCTCCTGTCGCTGCGCAGGCGGGATGACCGCTGAGCAGGAGCACGAAGACTCGCGGCTGGTCGCCATCCACCGGCTTGTGGCCGTGCGGCGCTTTGCGCAGGGCGACGCCGAGCCCTGCCAAGTGCTGGAGGGCCTGTTTATTGGTGCGCGCGTCGCGCCCGCACCCGGGGCAGCGCACTGGCCTCTGGGAGGGTGCTGCGCAGTGCAGTTCTCAGCGAGTCGACCGCTTCAGCACCACCTGCAGCCGCAGACTGTGCCTGGATGGATGAGCTGGGGTGTGCTGTTGACAGAGTCCTTCCCTGCAGCTTGGCTGTACTGCAGCGCACAGCGCCGGGTGCCTGCGGCTGCACACCTGCTGCACAGCTGCTGCTGGGTGGCTGCTGCGCGAGCTTGGTAGCGCCTGTCATGAAGGCCTGTACTTGTACAGCACGCTGGAGGACACTTGCGCAGCATGGGACGCTGCGCGAGAAAGTTGTGTTCACACCTCAAGCTGCTTGGGGCGCGCTGCTGGGCAGAGCACCGCGCGTCCGATGATTCGCACGCAAGGAGCTGCAGCGCGCTCTGCGTGCTGCGTCAGCCCGCCGCTGGACCTGGACACGCGCGCGCAACGCCCCTGCGCGAGCCCGCGCCCGAGCAGGCTCGCGCCGCACTGCGGGCCGCGGCTTGAACGCTGCTGCCGCGCGGCGCGGCAGGCTCCATCGGCGCGGCGCGGAACCTGGACGCGCTGCGCGCGCGCGGCGTCACCCACGTGGTCAACGCCTCGCCGCTCGTTCCCTGCTTCCACAGGCGCGCGCGGCAGCGCTGCCTGGCTCATGTCGCCTGTGTCATCATGGCTCTTTCATCATGCCTCATTATGGCTATGTCGCTCCCTTTGGAACCACAGCCTGTGCCGCGCGCACATGGCTACGACCAGCAGCGTACTGCCCCCTGCGTCTCCTCCTGCGCGCGGCCCGCATCGCCCCAGGTCCATGGTGGCAGCGGAGCTCGCCACGTGGCGTTGCCACTCTGTGCCAGCGCTGGCAGGCGCCGGAACGCGAGCGCTGGCAGTCGCCGCGGCGCGAACGCTGGCAGTCGCCCTGACGCGCGCGCCCGGCGCAGGAAGCGGCTGCGGTACAAGGCGGTGCCGGTGTTTGACGACGCGGAGGAGGACATCGCGCGCTTCTTCCATGACACAAACTGCTTCATCGGCAAGGCGCGCCGCGCCCGCCAAGCTTGCGGCACGCCGGCAGGCGCCCCACACCTGGTGCTGCGGTGCTCCGCACGCTCCGCGCCTCGCGCTCGCGGCAGGTGAAGCCGTGGGCGTCTGTCGGCCGGGCGCCGCGGCCGCCCGATCGCCCGGGTGCAGGGCCGGCCTGAGGGCGCTGCGGCACGCGACCAGCCCCCCACCCCTTCGTGCCGATCGCCGCGGCCGACGCGGGCATGCCCCGCGCGCGCGCAGGGCCGGCGCAAGGGCGCCGTGCTCGTGCACTGCTTCGCCGGGCAGAGCCGCTCGGTCGCGCTGGTGCTGGCATACCTCGTCATGGAGCGCGGCCTGCGCCTGGAGGAGGCACTGGCGCTCGTGCGCAAGGCGCGCCCGGGCGCGGCGCCCAACGCGGGCTTCATGCGGCAGCTGGGTGCGCTGGGCCGGCCGCGCGAGCCCGGCGCGGCGGGCGCGCACTGCGGTGGCGGCGGCGGCGCGCGGCGCGGCGGCCACGGCGGCCCGGGCGGCCCCGGCGGCGTGGGCGAGGTTTGCTGACGCGTGGCGGCGACGCGCGGCGGCCTCTGGTGCAGCCGGCGGACGCCGCTGTGGCGGCGGCTCGCTGCGGCGACTTGCTGCGCTGCGGCCAGGCGGCGTGGCGCGGTCGGCGCATGAGCGCACCCGCTGATGCGGCTACGGAGTGGCTGGCGCCGCGACCGGCCTTGGCCGGTTCCTGGCCGCAGCGGGTGGCCTGGCGGCGCAGCTGTGGAGGCGCGGGCGGCCTGCGCGGTGCGCCAAGGCTGCAGGCGCATGGGCGCGGGCGCGCGCGGGGCACTTGTCCCAACATGTAGGCATGTCATGCATTTTCCGAGCCCATGGGCTTGTATTGCTGCCGGCCAGCGCGACGTGCGCGCGCGAGCTGGCAGCGCACAGCGACTGCACGTGCTGCGGCCAGCAGCAACGGGGACGCCGCATGGGTAACGCCGCTCTGCCCGTGCTTGTTGGTGCTTGTATGAACGTGTATTACTTGGCTTTTCAGTGGGTCTACGCCCTCCCATAAGAGGAGCAGCTCCAGGCGCAGTGACTTGGTGCGCCCTGGCAGCGCAGCATGTGTACTATAAAAAAAGGTTTTGGGGTCGGAGCGAGCAGAGCTGCGACGCGTGTGCCCTCTCAAAAGGCTCCTTCTGGGAGGCGGCGCGGGCAGCGGGGTAGGATAGCTCTGCAGACAGTCTGCTGTGGTGTCTGGTGTACAGCTAGTGGCGCGATCAGCTGTGCTGCATGTATGTCTGGCTGTTTTGCGCGTCGACGTGGCCTGGTTCATTGTGTAGTATAGCTGTTTCAGACTGCTGCTTGGGCACTGGGTGCAAGCATAACTTGTAACTTGTGACCCATCAAGGGCTTGTGGCAGGCCACAAGCTCCCATAATCCACGAGAGAGAGTCTGCTGTGCTTGGCGAGCCGGGCTGCTGCTGGACGGGGCTGAGAGCAGGCTGGCAGCGGGCGCGCTGGATGCTGGCGCGCGCTGAGGTATGGAGAATCCGCAGACGCTGAGCGTGTCGCCCGCGCCCTCCACGCAAAACACGTACAAAGAATGGCATCGCGACGAGGACCTGACAGATCGCCGGCAGCTGATAAATCAGATGTGGGCACCCCTTTCCTCCCCACGCTGCGGCTCTGGGCCCCCTCCGGCGGGCGTGGCGCTGAGGCCGGGCGCGCGGGGGACTGCGCAGCTATCGCCTGTTCCAGGCGCGCAACCGGAACAACGTCAACACGGAGTGGGCGCAGAAGCTGCCCGACTTTGTGCGGCGCCTGGAGGACGCCCTGTATCGCACAGCGGCCTCAAAGGTGCGGCAAAGCTGTGCACGAGTGTGTTTTGCCCTGCCCCGGCGCTCCCGGCCCAATTGCTCCCCGCCCGGTGCAGGAGGAGTACGTGGACGTGAGCACGCTCGAGCAGCGGCTGCAGTCGGTGGCCCGGCGTATGGTGTCGACGACATCGCGGAGCGCGAGCAGGCCGAACCCCGGCGCGCAGCAGCATGGCTTTGCGGGCGCCAGCGGGGCCGCTCAGCCGGCGTACGGCGGCCAGGCAGGGGCCTACGGCAGCAGCCAGGCGGCTCAGCAGGCCGGGCCGCCCGGCTCGGGCGGGATGGGGCAGACATCCACTGCTGGGCAGGCAGATGGGGGAGCCCAGGCCCAGCCGTTTGCGGGGCCGGGGCCGCGCGCGCCGAGCGGCCAGCCCGGGCCCAATCCCGCAGCCTCCAGCCCGCAGGCGGTGAAGGCTGAGAACGGCGGGGGCGCGCCCGGCGCGGATGCTATGGCGCCCAGCCCCGCATACGCGCCCGGCCTGCGCGGCATGGCCGGCGGCGCTGCGCCCGTGATGAGCAACGGCGCGCCCGTGCTGCTGCGCGGCGCGCGCGACTGGGTGCCTGGCCAGGCGCTGGGCATGATACAGGCGCGCGCTCCCGCGCCGCCCGTGCCGCTGCTACTGCTGTCTGTGCGACTGCCCGGCGCGGCGCCCGTCTGACGTGCTGGCTGTCCGTGCGCAGACTGCGCCCGGCTCGCAGGCATCCCGGATAACCATAAACGGTGCGCACCGCGCCTGGCCCCGGCCTGCAGGGCGGCAGAGGCAAGCGCCTGGTGTGCCGGGCCTGCGCTGGCCGCGCACCCCTTGCAAATTCGCGCGCAGCAGACCCGTTTCGGGCGCGGGCGCGGCTTCTTTGGTAGGGGCGGAACCGGTCAAAGCAGCGCCTTGCACTGCCACTTCAGGCTGTTTCAGCAGAGGTGCTGCGTGTCTCTAGCACCGCAGGGGGCGCGCGTCGCTCCGAGTTTAAATGCGCAGCGATGCTGCGGCAATGGGTCTGCTCTTACCGCACTTTGACCCATGCATGCGAGGGGCTCGGCGGCATCGTGTGCCGGGCCAAGCAGAGCTTGCATGCTGGTATGGCGCAGCGGCGCTGCGCCGCTGGCGCACCTTGCCGCTGAGCTGCGCCCGCTATGCGGCGGCAGCTTACGAGTTGATGGCGAGTCGAGCGGCACCGTGTCAAGCTGACGCCCACGAGCGTCTGTGCGCAGGCATGGCGCCCGGGCAGCTGGGCGCGGGGCCGCACACGCAGGGCCAGGCGGGCAGCACGGGCATGGGCATGCCGCAGGCGCCGCCGCAGGCGCTGCGGGTGCGACGCCCTGTCCTGCTAACGTTAACCCTGGCCCCTGTCCCCCTTCCTTTTGCTCAGCAATGGTGCCCGCCGCGTGCCATGGCGTGCGCCGCGAGCAGCGCGCGCGCGCGCCGCCAGCGCGGTGCCTGCGCAGCGGGTGTGCTCGTGGGCGGGCGGCCTCCCGCGCCCCAGCCCCCCGCTGGTGGCACTTTGAGCAGCCTGGGAAGGGCTCTGCACAGTTTACACAGTGCGGCGATGCGTGTTGAGGAGCGCCCTCTCTGCCTCCGTCCCGCGTCGCGCTCTGAGGAGGCCTGCCCGCGCGGCGCGCAGATGGGCTCCGGCGGCGGGATGATGGGCCTGAGCAACGGGATGATCCCGGTGCAGGGCCCCGGCGCGCAGGTGCCCTCCATGGTGCCCGTCGGCCTGCCGCCCGGCGGGCCGCCGCACATGCAGGGTGCGCACCCAGCACCTCTCTCCCGCACCCCGGGACACCGTGCCTGTCTTTCCAGACACAGTGTGCTTGAGCAGAGCGTGCCGGGCGCCACGGCTGCAAGGTGGGCTGCCGCCAGGCTGCCCCGTGACTCCTTTGTCAAGGGGCCAAAGAGAGGGGTGTGACCGTGCAGACGGGCGGCGCGCAGGTGGGATGGTACCAGTGGGCGGCCTGGGCGGTATGGGCGGGGGCCTGGGCGGCCCGAGCGGCGTAAGTTCGCCGCAGCTGGGCGGCGGCGGCGGCGGCGGCGGCGGCGGCAGCATGGGCGGCCTGCCCGGCATGCCCGCGTCGGTGCCGGGGCTCATCCCCACGACGGGCGCCAGCCTGCTGGGCGGCGGCAACCAGCTGGGTGCGCGCGCCCGGCTTGGGCCCACACATTCAGGCTGTGGTCAGAGGCGTCACGCAGAGTGGTCAGGCCCGTCTGCACGCCTGACGGCGGGGCCCGTCGTCCGCTGCCGGCGCATTCCTCGCATCTCCCTATATTTGGATGCGCACCTGCCTGGGCGGCAGCAGCGGGCTCATTGCGTTCCCGACCGTGCGGCACCAGCGCCCGCAGCACACGCAGCTGACTGCCTGTTGCGGCGGCGAGGCTGGTGTGCCGGGAAGGTGCTGCGGTGGGCGGTGGGCGCCACGCTGCATCGCGGCAATGCGACCCAGAACCTGAGAGACGCGCGGGCGCAGCGGCGGCGCTGGCTGCCAGGCGCACGCGTACTGACATCCATGCATTGCAGGAGATGTGGGCTCATGGGGTGGGGTAGGGTGAGGGGCCAACCCCCCGCGCGCCGCGCAGGCGAGGGCCCGGGGCCGATCGACCCGGACATGCTGCGCGCGAGCCACGCGGCCGCGCAGCAGCAGCAGCAGCGGAAGGAGTACGTGGCCAAGCAGCAGCGGTGGCTGCTGTTCCTGCGCCACTGCGCCAAGTGCCAGGCGCCGGAGGGCCGCTGCCAGTACGGGCAGTCGTGCACGGTCGCCAAGCAGCTCTGGCGGCACATCCTGAACTGCGCGGACCCCGCCTGCGAGTACCCGCGGTGCGCCCCCCTGCCGGGAGTCCGGGCGTTGCTGCGCGCCCTGGCGTGCAGTGTTTGTGTCCCCGCAGAGCGGCCGCAGCCATGGGCGCGCGCACGCACGAGCTCGCGTCCGCCGCGGTCGTCTCTGCGTTCTGGTCAAGGGCGTGCCCCGCGAGGGTCGGCGTGGCACGCGCTAAGCGTGAACAGAATGCAGGCGGCCGCCGTGCCCTGCCCAAGCGCGTGAAAGGTTCTATCTATATGTGTCGGTACAAATCCCGCGCGCGCGCACAGGTGCGTGACCAGCCGCGAGCTGCTGAAGCACCACCAGAAGTGCGTCAACCCGGCCTGCCCGGTCTGCACGCCGGTCAAGCAGTATGTGCAGAAGCAGCGCCTGGCCATGCAGCAGCAGCAGGAGCGCATCCAGCGCACCAAGCAGGAGGCGTTCCGCGCGCAGCAGTACATGGTGCGCCCCCTACCCCGACCCTGACTCATGCCCTACCCCTCCGGGCAGGCGCATGCATGCGCGCCTCGGCGGCGCGGCGCTGCGCCGAGTGCGCCGGCGTGGCCGCCCTGGCAGCGCGATCTCTGCGCGCCCAGGAGCATGCGTGGCTCGTGAGGAGGCGGGCTGGATGTGCCGGCCCTGCCTGCTTGGCGTGGCGACATGGGTGTGCGGCACTCTGGCGGGCACCGTGCAGCCGCTTACGTGCGTGCGGCCCGGGGCTGCGCAGCAGCAGGGCGGCATGGCCAACGGCGCGCGGAACGGCCTGGTGGCGCACGAGGAGCAGCAGGCGCCCAAGCGGCAGCGCACGGCCAACGCGGCGCTTCTGGTGCGGCCCGCGCGCCGCGCCTCCTGGCCCTGGAGCCCTGCTGCAGGTTTTTCTGGGCAGACCCTGAGCTGTTATCTCGTCACCTCACCGCGCAATGACCACCGTCGTTGTACCGCCACGCGCCGCCCGTACCCGCAGGTCACCCAGAGAGGTCTGCGTGGGCCGCGTCTATGGAGGCCGGGCCTGCGCTCACCAGGGGGAACGGCGGCGGCAGGGCAACAACCAGGGCACGAGCCTGGTGGAGGCGATGACCCAGCTGGAGATCAGCCTGCACCTGGAGAGCCTGCGGCAGGCGCCCGCGGCGCCGGCGGCGGGCGGCAAGGCCACGGGCGCGGGCGCGAGCGAGCTGCCCAACTGGCAGGACGACAACGCGTGCGCCGCGTGCGGGCAGACGCGGCTGACGTTCGAGCCGCCCAGCGTGTACTGCACGTCCTGCGCGCAGCGCATCAAGCGCAGCCAGGCGCGGCACCCGTGCCCCGAGCCTTACCCAGTCCTTTACCCTACCCGCAAGCCAGGCCGTGCCCTGTGCTGTTATTGCCCCCGCATGAGGCGGCGATGTCCCATGGGCGACCAGCCCTGCCCGTTGCAAGGCAGCGCTGGTCGGGCGCCCGCCGCGCCGCCAGTCATGGACGTCCAGACGCCAGCACCCGTCAAGGCATCGGAGAGCACAGCGCCGCCGCGAAGGCAGCAGCGCTGGTGTTGAGAGCCGCGCGCCGGGTCTTAACATACAACTGCCTAGCGTGGTGTCTTACACATGTGCCGCCGGCGCGCGGGGCTGACGCGGCGGCCGGCGCGGCGCAGGTGTACTACACTACGCCCATGAAGAAGAGCGAGGTCAAGGGCTACTGGTGCCACGCATGCTTCACCGAGACGCGCAGCGAGAACATCGAGCTGGACGGCGCGCGCATCCGCAAGGCGCGGCCGCGGCCCCAGGCAGCTGCTACCCTAAATCTTGGAGGGGGTGTCCGCCTGGCAGCGGGGCGGGCTGTGCCTCCCACTGCCTCCCGATGCAGCACCGCTCAAGATTAGTCATGTCGTGCTGCGCTGCCGAGCTCGCCGGGTGGGTTCTGGCGCGGCTGCGCTGGAGGTGCGGGATCGCGGAAAATTGCCATGATGTAATGTGTGAAGTTCATGCATCTTGCGAGTGGAAGGGGGCTGCGATAGCTCAGCGCTCGCTGGGGCGGACGCCACAGTGCGGGCTGAGGTGTGGCACCGCGGCACTCTCTGATCCCTACCGTAATCCTGTATTGAGATGTTGGGCGCGCGGGCGCAGTCGGACCTGGAGAAGAAGCGGAACGACGAGGAGACGGAGGAGGGCTGGGTGCAGTGCGACCACTGCGAGCGCTGGGTGCACCAGATCTGCGGCCTGTTCAACAAGGGGCGCAACGACGAGGACATGCCGTACATCTGCCCCATGTGCCTGCTGGACGGCGCGCCCCGCGCCGCCTGCGTCACCCCATTGGTGCATCCTGTATGACGCGCCGCGGTCTCCCCTACTCCTGCCCCTTTGCCTGCCCGTGCAACCTGATCAGGACAGGCCAGTGCGCCAAACCCAGTTCAGCAGTGATCCAAACGAATGCTGTTGCGCCAGCGTATCAGCAGCGCGGCCTGCCCGACCCATCTGCCCCATGCTGAACCCCTGGGACGGCTTGCCGGGCGCCGCCCTGCTCCGCGCGAGCGGCACCTCCCGCCCCCGCTCCATGCCATCCGCAACGCGCCGCGCCGCGGCTACGCCATGCACTCCAAAGGAGCTTTCCCCCCGCATCGGCAGTGAACACGGCTCACAGCGTCGGGCGCGCGCGCGCGCAGGCCTGCACAGCGGGCGGCGGCAGCCGATCGCCGTGCGGCCGCAGGCGATGCTGGAGGCCAAGGACCTGCCGCGCTGCGACCTGTCCGACTTCATCGAGCGCCGGCTCGCGCTCGCGGTCGGGCGCGACATGCACGAGCGCGCGCGGCTGGCGCGGCTGCCGGTGGAGCAGGCGCGCCCCTCCGCCCTTGTTCTTTTTCTCTTCTTAACGTTTTCCCCCCTCTCTTCCAGGCGATGGATCAGGCGCGCTGTCCGTCCTTGTTCTCTCCTCTTGTACCTCTCTCTGTTCTCCTTATCTGATCACTTGCCGGCGGCTGTTGCGCAGGTGACCGAGGTGACGGGCCTGACGGTGCGCGTGATCAACAACGTGCGCAAGCGCATGGAGGTGAAGCCCAAGTTCTACGACACGTTCAAGGGCGAGGGCTTCCCGGCCGAGTTCTCCTACAACCAGAAGGCGCGTGGCTCTGACCCTAACCCTTCCCTGTTAGCGCCCCCGCCTGCGCGCAGGGGACAAAGCAGGACCAGCGTGCACGAGGCGGCGGCTGCTGGCAGTCCAGGGCGACCTTCTGCGCGCCGCTGCTGGCGCCCTTGCGCCGCCACCAAGCTGACGTGCTGTGACGCCAGTTTGCGACGCTTCGGAGTGCCCTCCGTGGACGTGGTCGAAGTGCTGCTTCGAGTCTCCTGAGGCGTGCTGCGCGGCGCGGCAGGTCGTGCTGCTGTTCCAGCGCCAGGACGGCGTGGACGTCTGCCTGTACTGCCTGTACATGCAGGCGCGGTCGCAGCCCGCGCCGCGCCGCGCCCCCGGCCTGTTTTGCCAGGGTGTGGTGCAGGGCGGGGCTGTGATGCACTGCCACAACCTACAGAAAAGTGGGAGCGTGCCCTGGCGCCCGCTCGTTGGTAGCGCACGGGCGGCGCGCACTGGGGCGGCGCACGTTGTTGGGCGGCAAGCGCGCACTGGCTGCAGGTGTAGGGTAGAGTGTAGTACCCTAAATTAACCCTACCCGGACGCGCAGGAGTACGACGACAGCTGCCCGGCGCCCAACCGCAAGTGGGTGTACCTGTCCTACCTGGACAGCGTCAAGTACTTCCGGCCGGAGCTCGACTCGGCGCGCCCGGGCGTGGCGCTGCGCACGCTGGTGTACCACGAGACGCTGCTCGCGTACCTGGCGTACATCAAGCAGCGCGGTTTCACCAGCATGTTCATCTGGGCCTGCCCGCCGCTGCAGGCGCGCGCGGCGCCCGCGCCCCAACACCCCACCCGCGGCCGAGCGCCGTGAGCGCTGTCCCTGCCCTGGCATAGTACAGCCCACCACGCGAATAGCCTGGCGAGCAAGGGCGAGCGCGCCACCCTGACCAGCTTGGCCAGCAAGGCGGCCCTGTCCGAGCAGGCGCGTCTGACTGGAGCTGGTACGGAGGGCCTTGGGCCGCACTCTGATGCAGCGAGCCATGCACTGCAGCGGCCGCGCCGCGCGCCGCCGCGCCGGCCGGCAGCGCGTGCGCAGCGCGGCGCCCGCCGGGCCGGGCGCCCAGGGCGCGCGCGCGCTAACCCTAACCCTGATCCCACCCCGTCGTGCGCGCGCAGGGCGACGACTACATCCTGTACTGCCACCCCAGCCGGCAGAAGACGCCGCGCAGCGACCGCCTGCGCGAGTGGTACCTGACGCTGCTGCGCATGGCCAAGGCGGAGGGCACCGTCGCGCACCTGTCCAACCTGTTCGACACCTTCTTTGAGGGCGGCCGCGACCACCGCATGGAGCGCGCGTCCATCACGCACATGCCCTACTTTGAGGGTGCGCGCGGCGGTGTTCGTTAGGGTATCTTAGGGTTTTGCATGAGGGCGCGCCGCCTGTCAAGTCCTCTCGCACAGCCTGCGGCGAGCTGCAGGCGCTGTGCCGCGCCGCGTTTGGAGCAACGCTGCGTGCTGCTCGGCGCTGTCCTGATGCTTCCGCCTCATGCGTCTGATACTTCACTTGTCACTGAGCAGGCTGAGTCAGCGCCTGTGGCAGCATGCGCTCACAGGGCGAGCCGCCGCACGGCCACGTTCGCCTCTTCAGCACTTGGGAGCCTGCATGAGGCCCCCGCGCGCTTGCCAGGCGGCAGGGCCGCTCCAGGTCGCTGAGCACGCACAGGGGCAGGGAAAACTGTGCAGGCAGGGGGCCTCAGCCGCCGTGGGCTGCCAGCGGCGCCCCGACAGGGTCAACCAGATGGTTAACCTACCCTACTATAACCCTACCCAACAGATTAACCCTACCCCATCCGCGCGCCGCCAGGCGACTACTGGCCGGGCGAGGCGGAGCTGGTGCTAGACGCGCTGAACGACGCCGCGCGGCGTGAGGGCAAGAAGGGCGCCGGCGGCAAGGGCGGCGGGCGCGCCAAGGGCGCCAAGGGCAAGCGCTACGGCGCGGGCCTGGCGAGCGCAGACGCGCACGTCATGACGCGCATCGCCGAGGTCATCCAGGGCATGAAGGAGGACTTCATCGTGGTGCACCTGCAGGAGCCCTGCTCGTTCTGCCGCGCGTACATCTCCGACGCGACGCGGTGCGCCGCCCGCCCCCAGCCACCTGGATTGCCGGCGTCGCTCTTGCGACCATGAGAGAGGTCACACTGCCGCGTGGCCAGCATTACTGAATGGGAAAGGGTGACAGTGATGTGCGCTGGCTGGGGCTGCAAGGGCTGGGTTCGTGCCCTCCCCGGGGTTTGCGAGGTGCTGCCTCCCGCCGACGGCGCCTGCGCCACGCCGGCCCCGGCACGGCGCTTGCGCCGCGGCCGCCGCCGCGCCAGAGCCACCCGGCGTAACGGCGCCGGCGCGCGCCCATAGGTACTACCACCCGGCGCCGCCGGCGCGCGCGATTGTGAAGGCCGAGCGCACGTTCGAGGGCATCTCGCTGGACACGCCGGGGACGTCCGGGCGGCAGGTCGCGGCCATGTCGCGCTTCCAGCTCTGCCCTGCGTGCTACGAGGCCGAGGCTGGGTGCGCTCTGCGCTGCCGGCATCCCTGCGGCTGCACCTGTCCCCAAAATTCACGCGGGCGGCAGCTTGCTGCGCCCTGTGCATCGTGCCAGGTGCTCTGAAAAATGGCCAGCAGCACAGCACGCACGCTGTGCAACGGCTGTGTGCCAGACACGACGCGCACGTCCCGGCTGCGCGCGCCTGCGGCTTGCACGCAGCGCGTGCGCCCGCGCGGCCGGCCGGGCGGGGCCAAGGTCAGCGCGCCGGCGGCTGACGCGGCGGCGCGGCGCGCGCGCAGCGCGGCGGCGGCGGGCGGGCGCGGGCGCGGCCTGCCGGCGGGCATCCAGCTGGGCGACCTGCTGCCGGCCAAGACGGAGGCGGTCCCGGGCACGCACGACACGGGCAACCCGCGGCTGCTGTGCGAGTTCTTCGACACGCGCCAGGTGCGCGCCGCCCGCTCCCCTCTCGTCCGGCCTGGGCGCGGCCTGCATCAGGTGCCCGCGTCGCGCCCGCAACGCGCCCGCGTCGAGCGAGGCCGCCCTGCGCGCTCTAGACGCGGACGCGGGGCGGGCATCAAGCTTGCGCCTCGTCTCTGCTTGTGTGGGAGCTGGTGCTGCCGGCCTGGCGTGCGGCGTCCCCGCGCCTCGCAGACGGGCGAGCGCTGGGCGCGGCGCAAGGCCGCTCCGGCCTCCCGGGGCGCCGCCCGCAGCGGCGCGGCGCCGTGCGCCCGGCCGCGGGCGTGGCGCTGACGCGCGCGCGGCGCTGCGCGGCGCGGCAGGCCTTCCTGTCGCTGTGCCAGGGCAACCACTACCAGTTCGACTCCATGCGCCGCGCCAAGCACAGCAGCATGATGGTGCTGTACCACCTGCACAACCCGGACGCGCCCGCGTTCGTGTGCACGTGCAACCAGTGCGGCGTGGAGATCGAGCCCGGGCAGGGCTTCCGCTGCACCGTGTGCCAGGACTTCGACATGTGCGCCAACTGCCGCATGACCGCCGGCCACCAGCACCCGCTCACCGTGCGCGCCCGCCCGGTCCCCCACCCCGCCCCGAGCCGCCCTCGCCCTGTGCTGGTTGGAGGCAAACGGGTTTGTGCTGGTACGATGCAGAGCAGGCGGCCAGCGGCTGAGGGAGCGTCGCATCGCGGCTCTGCACGTGCCAGGTGTCCTCAACGTTGCGCGCTGCGGTGACCGCTGCCTGGCTGAGCCAGGTGCTCGCGTGGTCACTCGTCAGGGGTGAGACCGTGCGGGACACCCGATGGGGTGTGCAGAGCAGCGCCGGCATGCAGCAGGGCGCCCGACCCGCGCACACGCGCCGTCACGCGGGGCGCGTGCGGCGCGCGCATAGCACGCGCCCTAGCAGGCTGCCTTCGAGTCGCGCGCGGCCCAGCCAAACCCGCGCCAGCCCCATGGGGTGCACTGGGACCGCCGCAACCTTTTGACCCCGCGCTACAAACCAGATCCAATCCTGACCCTACACCGGCGCCGCGCGCAGCCGCACGCGCGCAAGGTGGACGAGACGCGCATGCGCATGACCGACGAGGAGCGCGTGGAGCGCGCGGCACAGCTCGCGCGCACCATGGGCCTGCTGGTGCACGCGAGCGGCTGCGGCAACCCGGCCTGCCCCTCGTCCAACTGCCAGAAGGTCAAGGCGCTGTTCCAGCACGCGGTGACGTGCACGCGCAAGGTCACCGGCGGCTGCCAGCTGTGCCGGCGCATGTGGATGCTGCTGCAGATGCACGCGAAGCAGTGCCAGGCGGCCGAGTGCCCCGTGCCGCGCTGCCGCGAGCTGCGCGAGATGCGGCGGCGCCAGATTGCGCGCCAGGAGGACCAGCGGCGCGTGGCGTACAAGGGAATGCTGCGCGCGCAGCAGCAGGCCGCGCGCGGGCTGCCCGCGCCGGGGCACGGCGGCGGCTCCCAGGGCTATGCATAGGGCTGGGGCCGCCGCGCAGCGCACGCGCGCGCGCTGCGTCGGGGCCCCTGCGTGCAGCGGCGCCTCTGGATTCCCTTGGGTCATGCGAGGGCCGCACGATGTGGTGCACTCTGCAGCGGGGCGCTGAGGACGCCCCTGCCCGGTCGGGCAACGGGCAGGGGCTCTGGCCCCAGACCGGCTCCAGGGTCTCGGTGGGAGCCTGCATCATCGCGCAGCCGCGCTTCAAGCGAGCAGCGCGCGACTGTGTCCGTCACTCGTGCGGGCCAGGGCGCGCCGCGAACCAGGGTCTGTCCTGTACAGCAGAGTGCGGGTTGAGCTTGTGGGAGCGCGCGCAGCGAGCGCGGCGGAGGTGTGAGCGTACTAGGGTTGTGTTAGGGCCGGCAGCGAGGCCGGCGGCATCCGGGGCGGGGCCCGGGCGCGAGAGGAGTTTGCAAGCCTGGCCCTGCACCCTGGCGGCCCTTTTCCTTTTGGTTTGGTTGGACGCCCGGCCCGCGGTGCGCGTGACATGGCCAGTTGGACTTGCTACGCCACAGCATTTTTCCTGGGATGGGGTGGGGCGGGGCGGGCCAGCTCCAGACCTGTGTGTCGGTCCAGCGGGCGGGCTGTTGCTGTGCCCCGATTGCGCTCCTGCGACCAGGCCGCCCCTGTTTAGGCGCGCGCGCCTCGCCGCTGCACACGAGGGGGGTCTGCGTACATTTTATTGGGTCAGATGGAGGGGCGGGGGGCGGGCGCGGGGGGCGCTGTGGCACGCCGGACAGCATCAGCGCGTGCCCGGGCCCATGACTTCACAGTACGGGTGACCGGGGTGTGACGGGGTCTGCAGTTGACGGCCGCTGTTGACAGCCCTTGTGCGGTGCGTGTTGGGTTTTCGACAAGGCGGTAGGGTGAGCGGGGTCGCAGTCAGGGCTTCAGTACTCCGGCCTGGGGCCAGCCGCGTCGACGGCAGGGCCACAGTGCATGCAGGCGCGGCTGCCCCTTTGCAGCCATTCGTGCGTTGCAGCTGATGCGTTGCTAGGCTTCAGAACGCTGCGTGTCACGCTTTAGCACGCGCCTGCTGGTTCTGGACGGCGGCGAGAGCGCCGCACTTCATGCGGCCCTAGAGCGCTTGCCCGCCCTAGCTAACCCGGTCCTGCTGGGCAGCAGCTCATGGGCCGTGCGATGCACTGTCGATAGATGCGCCGTATGGGGACTTTGATGGGCGATGGTGCTCCGGGCGTGCGCTCGTGGACGTGGACGGATCTGTTGGGGGGGGAGAGGGAGGGTCTGCAGGGGCAGGGCGCCCGCACCATATGGTGCGCACCTGCGCCCAGACCCGACCGCAAAGGGGACTGAATGCCTGACAACCCACGTCACGGGACTGCCGTCAGTTTGTTTTAGGCCGCCAGCCGTCGGGCAGGGCACCCGCTCGCTCGGGCGCTCGCACTCGCAGCTGGGCCGCGCCGTGTCGCTACGCATGTTTTAATCGGCCCCCGGGCGAGGCCCGTGCGTGCCGGCGGCCTTTGTAAAGCAATGCGAGGCACTTCTGTAAACAAGTGCTGCTCGCCTGCCTGTACAAATTTCAGGCCAACTTCAGGCCAATGCATATAATAATATAGTACCTGCCGCTTAAGAAGTGCTCCCTCATGCGCTGCAATTTTCTATTTCTCCAAATTGTGTAGAGCAATTGTTGATAGGCAAGGCGAGGAGCACCTCTCGTACATGCGCTGGCCAGGCAAGCTTGTACCATGTTGAGCAGCACGTCAACACGACAGTGCTGTCGCCCGAGAGCAGCGTGAACGGAATGCGCCTGATTGCACTTTTCTTACTGGGCTGCTGGCTGAACAGCGCGTCCGCCAGCTTCCACGAGGCTGAGCTCATCCAGACGTCCCGCCGTGCTCAGTTTCACGGGGTGCGCTCCTTGGAGCTCGACCGGTGCACTGCCGCATGTGTCGCAGCGCGTCTCATCAGCTCGGCTGTGTGGGCAGGTGCGGACGAACTGGCACGACCTGCTCGGCCGCAACTGCCCGCGCTTTGGCGTGGACGCACTGGTGCGCGCTCGGCACTGCAGCGGAGCGCAAAACTGCCTGCCTTCACGCCACCTCCATGTATGGTTGATCTGAAGCTGCGTAAGCGGGTGCCGGCAGACCGCGGTGCAGCTGCCGCACCCGAAGGCCTTTGGCGTAGCGGACTCTTACAAGGTCCAGCTCGCCTTTGATGGTGCGCCCCCGCTGCCTTCCCCCTCGGCGGCGCCCCCACCTGCACCGCTGCACCTGCGCGCCCCTGCCGGGGTGAGGTCGGCCTTGCAGTCAGGCTGCACAGAGGCTGTCCGTGCCTCTGTGCAGCCTCTGTTGGTGTTTGCACCAACACAGTCAACTGCAGCCAGAAACGACATAGTCGAGACTCTCTGCGGTGTTGTGAAAACCGTGCGTGGTGTGAAGTGCTCATGAGCTGAGAGGCGGCGCCTGGGCGCAAGGCGACCGCGTGCTGACGGCCTGGCTGAAGCTGATCGGCAAGGGCGCGCCGGAGGTGCCGCTGCTGGACGTGGCGCTGACGCGCTCCGGCACCGCGCTCGTCTCTGTCAGCGCCAGGGCGCGGCCCCTGCCTCACCTCATGCGCACACCATGCATGCGCTCCAGCACTGGTGTGCCCTCATGAACGTCAGGGCGCTTTGTGAGGATGGTGGTGCTGCAAGCGCATGAACGGGGCAGGCCGACATTTGCATGAGGCTGCCTCGTCACAGGCAGGCGCATGTAGCGACTCGACCACCGGCAAGGTGCTTTGCTTAATTTGCTAGCTCTCCTCAGCTCGAGACCGACTTGTGCTCAGCCGTCAGACCTCCACCTGCAAGAGCTTCAGCATGTCTTGCAGGCGGTGCATCTGCCGGATGCGTACCTGTACAGCCACCATAAGCTGGCGGACGAGTTTAGGAATGCGTCTGCTTGGCCCAAGCACCTCCTGGCGCGAGGCCCGCCTTGGGCTCCCGCTCAGCGCCCAGTCATGCCGCTGCTGTCAGGGCCGCCGCGATGCATGGCCACGGACGGTCAGCACACCCACCGAGCTGTTTCCTGCCAAGGCTGGCATGACTCCGAGTCGGGAGCTGCTTCAGGGCTGCCGGAGTGATATACCCTTGAGGGCTGCGGTGAATATGTCGATGTACCGTTCTGTGGGTCCAGCTGCTGCCGGCCATGTCTGCCTGGGCTGCGGGCAGCCCCGCATGCACATGCGCTCCACGGCATCGCCTGCCATCCTCAGGCGCCAGGCAGCAGACACCGTGCGCCATCCTGACATCTCAAGACGCTGGCGTGCAGGTGCAGTACCGGTGGGAGCACACGCCGGGCGTGGACGCCGCGGCGGCGCTGTACCTCGCGCTCGTTGTCGGCTTGGGGGCATTCGTGGCGGTGACCGCAGGCGTGCTGGCATCGTATGACAGCAAGCTGCGCGCGTTCATGGCCGACCTGGCTGGGGAGGACGGGCTGGTCGTGCCCGGCAAGGACGAGTAGCTAGAGCTCAGAGCAAAGCCGGCCCGCTGCCGCAGAGGTGGGCGCTTGGGTACCGCAGCGGCTGCACGGCAGGAGCTTGCACCCGCGCCGCAGACGTCCTGAAACGAGTTCGGGGCGGCATGCGCACCAAGGCCTCGGTCTCTCCAGTGCCAGTACTGGTGATCTTACACACACGGCCATGCTGCTCAAGACACTCTCTCTTGTCTTCTCGGGGACAGAGAGGCTGCACGCAGGTGGCGGACCAGGCCACCCTGAATCACATCGGCGACTGTCTAGACTGCGCCCTCAAGCACAACAGCGCCCTCAGCAGCAGGTGACGCTGGTGCCTCTGCAGGCGCTGCCCAGCACACACGACAGCACCATGGGCTCTGTGTTCCACACGCAGAATTTTGCACTGAAGGCGCTCCGCTCAAGACCCACTGGATGCTCTGCCTCCCATCATGCTTTGCAGGTTGCGGGTGTATCGCTGACACACTCGCGCCCGCTCGCGCAGAAAAGGCAACAGGCTTCACCATGCCTGCTGCGCCGCAGACCGCAACGAGAGACGCTCTGAAGCTAATGCAACCGCCTGCGGACATCCTCCCAGGCTGGACGGGCTGAAGGCAACGCGCTGCCGCTGCCGCATTCCAGCGTGCTGGCGGGCACTTGGCCGCAGCATTCAACATGTTTAGCAGAGTGCTTCCAAGCCAAAGCCTCCGCTGCGGAGCTGCTGGTGCTCGGCAGCACAAGCGCGCGCCGCCGCGCCTACCCTAACCCTATCCTCGCGCCCTGCCGCGCCTCAGCCGCGCGACAGGCTGAACATGTTGTAGAAGGAGGTGCTGCGCTGCAGCGGGCGCCCGGCCGCGTCCGGCTGCGCCTCCGCGGCCTCCTGCCCCGCCAGCGCCGCCTCCCAGCGGCCGGCCACGGCCTCCAGCCGCCGCTCCAGCGCGGCCATCCGCTCCTCGTACCGCCGCTGACACTGCGCGCCGGCATGCCGTGCAAGTAGGCCAGCTGCCACCGAGCATTTTCCTTGTGCAGGCAGGCAGGAGAGGCAGACATGGTGTAGCATGCTGGCATGCACAGCAGAGCCCCGCACCGCGCAACCTCGCTAGGCCTGCGGGCGCTCGGCGAGGGCCGCCAGCGCGCCGCGCCTCCGCGCGCCGCAAGCGCCCCGCTCTGCCAACCCGCACAGCAGGCCAGGGCCGGCCCGCCTAGGCTGCAGCAGGCCAGCTCGGGTGCCTTGGCAAGGCGTCAAGGGCGGGCTATATGGTAGGGTTAGGGTTAGGGTAGCCGCACCTCCAGCTGCTCCTGGTAGCGCGACTCCGCCTGCTGGCGCAGCGCGCCCTCCTTCCTGGCCTTCTCGCCATCCTTCTTGGACTGCCGGTTGTACTCAAAGGCCACCACGCCGACCGCCACCTGCGCCGCCGCTGCAGCCTGACTCAGCGCCCTCGGACGGTGCTCCCTGGCTGCTGCCTGGCTTGCCCACGAGCTACAGACTACTCAACGTCGGCACTCGCGCACTTGTCAGGTGCAGGACCAAACTGTATTGAGACACAGTCAGTGCAAAACACCAGCACAAGGCTGCGTGAAGTGCTTGCCCTGAACTGCTCTGAGCAGTTCAGCGCAAGAGCTCAAGGCGGTATTAAGCACAGTGAAGCGGGGTGAGCGGGCCCTGCACCGTATAGAGGAAGGCTTCGCTGACAAGTTTACCAGCAAGGTCGAGGGCATTTTCGTCTGACAGGTCCCCCACGAACACCTTGCCAGTTTTGCCCTCGGCGCTCCGCGTCACGCGCGTCTCGAAGCGGTGCACCACCTGTCTCGCGCAGCAGGTCAAGGCACAGCAGCTAACGTTATACCTCGGCGTGCGCAAGGGTGTCTGCTGTGAAGCCACAAACATGTACAGGCCAAACGCTGAGCGCACGCAGTGCCCATGTCTGCGTGCGTGCCTGCGCAAGCTTGGTCACGCGCGGCCGGAGCGTGGGGTGCGTGAGCACAAACGCCTGGAAGCGCTGCGCGAGCGGCTTGGCGGCCGTGCGGAGCGTGAGCGTGAAGACCTTGAGGAGGAATGCTGCCATGCCCCGGCCTCAGACGGCGCAGCCCAGGCCGCGGCAGGCCCGCAGACGGCTCACATCACCCACAGCCTGAGCTGCTTACGCAGGTGCAGCTAGGCCGGCACAGGACCTGACCCGCTCGGAGTCCCGGTGCCGATGGAGCAGGAGCTTGGTCGCCCTATCACAGCGCTGCGGCAACCAGCACGGCCCTGTGCACTCTGGCTCTCCTAAATAAAGCTGAGCAGCTTCATAATTTGGCAGAAAGGTGCCGGGTTGGCTCCCGTTACGTCAGGGTGTTCCAGGCCTTATCGTGAGAAGTAAACAGACGCTTGCCAGTTGCGTGACACCCACTTCCGTCCAACGTAAATAAACATTTACACCTGCTTGTATACAGGACCTCGTAGGAGTGGACTGCCACGTTGCAGCAGATGCGGCTCGAAACGCTGCTCCCCAGCGCCGGCAGGCCCTGCAGCTGCAGCAACGGCGCTGCCCCGCTCCCCGCGCCGCGCCGCCTGCGTGCACACGCGCGAGCACGCTCGCGCGGGCGGCAGGCTAGGAGGCATGCTCGCGTCAATGCCGGCGCGCAGGAAGAGGCGCGCGCTTGGCATACGCCGAACTGCTGTGTACCTGACACTGCACTGTATCGCACTTAGTGTTGACACCAAGAGCATTGCTTCCAGCTATATCCAGCAAGGCAAAACGGCACTGGCTCATCTGACTGACTTGTGTCCGCGGCTGCTGCAGGTCATTGACCTCGACACGTCGGTGGAGGGCGGTATGAAAAAGCTGATCGATGCGGCAGGCGCTGGCACTTCCTTCACCAGCCCGGGCTGGCTGACGCAGCTGGGGCGCTTGTGGGGCGGCAAGTCGGTGCGGCGCTGTCCAAGCACTGCAGGCAGCCGGCCACCTGCGTGATGCACGGCAACGGGCCATCGAGCAGCGCCCTGAGTGCAGCACGCCGGCCCCGCCCACCCGCAGCGTCTGGGGCGTGCCGCTGCCAGTGCGGACCGTTGCTTGCTTGGCGAGTGAGGCGGCTGTGCCCTCCTCCGGCTGCACCCTGTCAGTAAGGGTCCACACACTTCCGCCCAAGGGTAGCCAGCACACGGCAGCGCCGCCGCGCGAGCGTCGCCGCAGGGGGCGTACGGGCGTCCACCGGGTCTGGCCCCCTTACGCGCGGCCCGAGCGGGCGGCCCGCCGCGCGCAGGACGTGCCGGTGGCGGACGCCAAGCCGGCGGACATCCAGGACCTGCTGGGCGGCGCGCTGTTCAAGGCGCTGTACAAGTGGATGGAGGAGACGGGGCCCGTGTACCTGCTGCCGACCGGTGCGCGCACGGTGCTCCCTGCTTTCCACTACTTGTGACATCCATGGTTGATGGTGTTTGAGCACAAACTGTGGATGAACAGCTCTTAGGCAAGAACGCTCAAGCCGATCCCATATGCACAGCCTGTCTGCTACAGTGTCGCACACGTCCGTATTGTGTGGCTGTGAATTGCGGAATCGCCTGTGTTAGACCGCGCGCCTCATGTTGTGCCAAGCTGCCTCTGCAGCATGCAGCAAACGGCGGGGTGCACGAGGTGGCTGCACGGCTTCAAATGCAGTGAACGCCCTCCTGCGCATGCAAGGCGTCACCAGGAGGCCAGCATGTCTGCAAGCCTAGCATGCGACTGCACTGTTGACCCTGGCCTGTGCACACCGGCGCGCTTTATGGTGCGGCAGGCCCCGTGTCCAGCTTCCTGGTGATCTCGGACCCCGCGGCCGCGAAGCACGTCCTGCGCGCGACGGACAACCCCAACCTGCCGCTGTACGTCAAGGGCCTGGTCGCCGAGGCGCGCGCCCGCGCTCCGCGCTGAGCCCCAGGCCATTACCTGCGTCACTGGGCGATGCTGCATACCTGCTGCATGTCCAGCTGCTTCAGCGCCTGGCTCAAGCAGTTGCGGGGCAGTGCACTCCCAATGATGTCGACAGAGCATAGAGCATCGCACAGGCAGGCAGGGCGTAACGCGCACAGGTGTCCGAGTTCCTCTTCGGCAGCGGCTTTGCGATCGCCGGCGGCGACCTGTGGCGCGTGCGGCGTAAGGCGGTCGGGCCCGCGCTGCACCGCGCGTACCTGCAGACGATGATCGACCGCGTGTTCGGGCCGTCCGCCGAGCAGCTGTGCTCCAAGCTGCAGGTGCAACAGCAGATTGCCTGTAGAGCAGGAGCCTCTCGGCTGCAAACACCGCGGGCATGCCCGCACGCCCATGCAACGTGCCTGTGCGCTTAAAGAAGCAGGTATGCTGCAGGCAGAAGCGAAGGGCGCCCCAGCCGCATGGTCATGGATGCCAGTCGAGCCTTGTGTGGTTCCGCCACACCTGCATGCTTGCCTGCAGACTGCAGCAGGCCTGCCCACAGGGCTGCGCGCTGCTGCGGCAGGGCGTGGCCGCGTCCGGCGGCAGCATCAATTACGGCGCACCAGCATGCTTGCCTGCAGACTGCAGTTAGGCCCCAAGGCTGCTGCGCCGCGGCGGCAGGGCGTTGCGGCGGTCGGCGGCAGCGTCGACATGGAGGCCTGCTTCTCGCAGCTGACGCTGGACGTGATCGGCAAGTCCGTGTTCAACTACGACTTTGGCGCGCTGACCACCTCGTCGCCCGTCATCCAGGCGCGCGCGCGGCGCCGGGCACACCCCGCTTTTATGAGTAGATGTACTGTTCTGGCGCTGTGTTAGAGATGCCCAGGGCGCGGGCACACTCCGACCTGCTGGCCGCACGCAGCGCCTGAGAGCATCTGGCAGGCGGCTGGCCACCAGGGCATCAGGGCGAGATGGCAGGGTCCGATAAGTATCTGTCAGCAGTAAAATGAGTCTCCGGCGGGCCTTGGCGGAGGGAGGCTGCACGACCCTTGACATAAGCCTGGCGGAGGGTGGCTGCACGACTCTCCACACGATCTTCGGACACATGGGAAGGCGGCATCCCAGTGAATCTGGTGTGGCATCCCAACAGTTGACTGCGCCGCACTTCTGGCCACACTTCAAAGGGTAATCTTTTTGTTGTCAACATGCTGTACGAGCAGCCGCGGCCGGCGGGCCGCACAGGCGGTGTACACGGCGCTGAAGGAAACGGAGCAGCGCGCGACGGACGTGCTGCCGCTGTGGAAGCTGCCGGCGCTCAACGTGTTCAGCGCGCGGCAGCGCAAGGCGGCCGCGGCCGTCGCGCTCATCCGCGACACCACCGAGCGGCTGATCGCGCAGTGCCGCGAGATGGTGGACGACGAGGAGCAGGCGCGCAGGCGCCAATCCTGGCTCGTGCGGCGTGCGGCAGGGCATGCAAGTTACAGGTTTGGGCTCGCGGCCGTTGCGGATAGGCGCGGCTGTTGCGGATAGGCGCGGCCGTTGCAGATAGGCGCGCCTCGCCACACAAGGTGGGGGGGCTCTGCACTGGCTGTGTGAGTGTTGCCTTATGCAACGGCACCATGCATGCAGAAGGAGCAGGGCATAGAAGATAAAAGACGTGTCATGCAGAAGCAGCAGTGCTGAGCTGCCCTGCAATGAGTCATGGCGGTTAGGGAGAGCAGCAAGGGAGGGTGGGTTCTAGCAGCGTCACTGTCCGTACCCTTCTGGGTCTCTCTGGGTTACTACGTGATCTGCTTTTGAGGGCATGCTGTGGGTTAGGTGTTTCTGGTAAGGACCTGTCTTCCAAGAAGTACCGGGCTTGAAGCATGGCAGACCCTGCGCATTGACAAGGCGGAACACCACCGGCGCGGCTGATGCCACTGCGGTTACTCTCTCCAACTTGCGCTGCCGGGCGCGCAGGCGTCCTTCGAGGAGGGCTTCATCAACACGGCGGACCCCAGCGTGCTGCGCTTCCTGATTGCGTCACGCGACGAGGTGCGCGCGCCGGCGCCTCTGCGCGTCCACAACCGTGGTGCTGGCAGCAGCGACGACATGACAGCCCTCTCGTCATGCAAGCAGCGCTCCTGAGGTCGCCAGCCCGCAGGCTGGTGCCGCCGGGCACCGCCATGGCCGTCAGAAGCATGGCTGACATGCGTGAGCGTGCTGTCACGGGTGCGCTGCTGCATGCACACGTGCAGGGCGAGAGGTTGGGTTGCAGCGCATGCACAGCGCCCTGCTCCAGCGCAGCCTGCGGCTGCATGCGGTCTGCTGCCTGCCGGCCGGCCGCTGGCCTAGCCAGCGGCTGGTCGGTGGTTGGTCAGCGGCGCGTGCTGAGTTGGGTGACCGGGCGCGGCGCGCGCAGGTCAGCGCGCAGCAGCTGCGCGACGACCTGCTCTCGATGCTGGTGGCGGGCCACGAGACGACCGGCAGCGTGCTCACCTGGACGCTGTACCTGCTCGCGCAGAACGCCGCCGCCATGGCCAAGGTGCGGCGCGGCGCGCCATGCCGGCCCCGCATCGGCCTGGCTGAGTGTTGGGTCTGTGCTGCCCATTCTGCTGTGACAAGGACTAGGACCATCTCAAAGTCAAGGCCGTGGTGGTGGTGACACCCGCTGTTGAGAGTGCCTCGCGCCTGCATGCGATGTCCATTACTTGGGCAAGCAGTGCACGCTTTACGCGCGCTGGCAAATAGATAGAGCTGCTTAACTGGTAGAAGGGCTGCGGGGCGTCACCGTTATGATTCATGTCTCTGGAGGCTGCAGGGGCCTGTGATGATGGCCCCAGAAAGCCCCAGGTGTGATGGGAGCCTGGGTTTCATTTGTATGATTCTGGCCTCTGAAGGCGTACAATGTGCCAAAGAAGGGCGGGCGGTGATGGCCTGGAAACCTCCAGGTGATATCTTGTCAGAGCAGGTTCTGGTACTGAGTGAGTCACAGTGGTTGCCCATCCTGGCAGAGCTCCTGATTGGCCCAGAAACCCCCAGGTGTGGTGAGAGGCTGGGTCTCAAAAGTACGATTTATGCCTACTGGAGGCCGCAGGGGTGTGCGGTGATGGCCTAGACACCCCCAGGTATGATGTCCTCTCAGAGTAGGTTGTGATTCTGAGTGACTCACAGCGGTTGGCCTGTCCTGGCAACGCTCCTGATGGCCCCAGAAACCCCCAGGGCGCGGCGCGCAGTGGGAACGAGCCTGGTAGAGGATTACTCATGGCGGTTGCAGCTTCCCCGGATCAGACGCTGACGCACCGGAACGCCCGGCCTGGGCCGACCCGGACCGGGCGCGCCAGCGCAGCCGGCCGCCGCTGAGGGCTCCGCGGTGCCGCGCAGGCGCAGGCGGAGATCGACCGCGTGCTGGGCGAGCGGCCGGCGCCGGGCCTGGCCGACATCCCGGCGCTCGGCTACGTCATGCGCTGCGTGAACGAGAGCATGCGCCTGTACCCGCACCCGCCCGTGCTGCTGCGCCGCGCGCAGGCGCCCGACGTGCTGCCAGGCGCGCCCGCGTGGAACGCCTGTTGCAGGCACAGAGGGCCAGCCAAAATGTACGGCCACAGCGTGTGTGTGAGCGGGGTGCCGGGTCGGCAGCGCGCGGCCTCAGGTGACAGCGGGCGCCGAGCATGCATGTTAGGATATAGGGTTAGGGCGGCGCGCGGAACCGGGCCAAGGCCGGCGGCGGCGCGCACAGGCGGCTACAGCGTGCCGGTCGGCCAGGACGTCATGATCTCCGTGTACAACATCCACCGCAGCCCGGCCGTCTGGGCCGACCCGCATGCCTTCCGCCCGGAGCGCTTCCCGCTCGACCAGCCCGTGCCGACCGAGCAGAACACCGACTACAGGCGCGCCCCGGTGGCCCATGGCGTGCAACGCGCAGCCAGCCGCCCCCGCTCGTGCCCAGAGGGGGGCTGGGCAGGCGCGCGCTCCGCCGCGGCCCTACCATGGGCTGCGCCGCGGCATCGTGCTCGCTAGAGGCAAAGGCGTTAGAGAGTCCTGATGACAAGCTTCAGAAGCGGCTGCCAGGCCCAGCCTGGTGGCACTGCAGAAAGAGCGGGGATGTGACTCATGGATGGATATGGATCAACAGAAGCACACTCAGATTGGGATGGATTCGCTGGGATGCAAGCAGAGGGTTCTGAAAGGGGTGCTTGATCGGAGGGTTCTGTTGCCAGCCCCAGCGGCTGCCAGGCCCAGCCTGGTGGCACTGCAAAGAGAGCGGGTATGTGACTCATGGATGGATATCGATGAACAGAAGCACATCCAGACTGGGATGGATTCGCTGGGATGCACGCAGAGGGTTCTGATAAAGGGGTGTTTGATCGGAGGGTTCTTTTTACAAGCCCCGGCAGCTGCCAGGCCCAACCTGGTTACACGGCAGAGAGAGCGGGTATGTGACTCATGGATGGATGTGGATCAACAGAAGCACACTCAGATTGGGACAGATCTGCTAGGACGCGAGCAGAGGGTTCCCTTGAAAGGGTGTGTGATTGGTGGGTTCTGATAACAAGCCCCAGCGGCTGCCAGGCCCAACCTGGGTGTTCTGTTCTCAATCAGAGTTTGATGATTCATGGACGGATGTGGTGTGAACAGAAACACTCTAATAGGGGACAGATCTAGACAGAACCTCTGATAAAGGGCTGTGTTAGAAGAGGGTCCTGACGACAAGCCATAGCGGCTGCCAGGCCCAACCTGGGTGTTCTGTGCCTACGGACAGAGTGAATACCCTGTTGAGAACAGATGCAGACTAGCAGAGGGGTGTTTTTGATTGGAGGGTTCTGTTGACCGAGCCCCAGCGGCTGCCAGGCCCAACCTGGGTGTTCTGTGCCGAGACGGGTCTGTGTGAGTCATGGGCGGATATGGCATAACAGACGCACTCTGTGTGTCGCCATTTCCAAACAGAAGGTCTGACTGACGGGGTGTTCGGTTGGAGGGTACGCTGATAAGGCCCAGCGGCTGCCAGACCCAACCTGGTTACACAGCGAAGAGAGCGGGTATGTGACACATGGATGGATATGAAGCAACAGAATCACACCAGGTGGGGACAGATCTGCTAGGACGTGAGCGGAGGGTTCTGTTAAAAGGGTGTTTGGTTGGAGGGTTCTTTTGACAAGCACCGGCGGCTGCCAGGCCCAACCTGGTTACATGGCGAAGAGAGCGGGTATGTGACTCATGCATGGATTTGGATCATAGAAGCACACCAGGTGGGGACAGATCTGCTAGGGCGCAAGCAGAGGGCTCTGTCTAAAAGGGTGTTTGATTGGAGGGTTCTCTGATAAGCACCGGCGGCTGCCAGGCCCAATCTGGTTACACGGCGAAGAGAGCGGGTATGTGATTCATGGATGGATTGGGTTCAACAGAAGCACACCCAGACGGGGAACAGGTCTGCTAGGACGCGAGTAGAGAGTTCTGTAAAATGAGTGTTTGATTGGAGGGATCTTTGATAAGCCCCGGCGGCTGCCAGGCCCAATCTGGTTATACGGCGAAGAGAGCGGGTAGGTGACTCATGGATGGATGTGGATCAACAGAAGCACACCCGACGGGGAACAGATCTGCTAGGACGCGAGCAGAGGGTTCCAATAAAGGTGTGTTTGATTGGAGGGTTCTGGTGACAAGCGCCGCTGGCCTCCCAGTCACCAGGGGCTTTAGGCGGGGCACAAGCATAGCCTATGTGTGGATCTTTTTTTTAGGCATGGTCGGGGAGCTGAGTCACCTAACATGGGCTCTGCGCTGCCTGCCGCCGCCTGCAGCACCAGGGAGCCTACCAGCTTGGGCCTCCTGCGCGTGAAGCAAGGCGCTGTCCTGGCTGACAGCACAAGCCGGTGAAGGGTGCTTGGGCAGCATCCAGCCAGCGCAGGCAAACAGGGGGTGGTGCTCGTGCGAGCGCCCCTGCATGCGCATGCGAGCCGGGAGTGGCTGGCACTGCAGTGCGTCATTGTATGCAACCTTTCCAGGAACCCGGGCCAGAAGCCTGAGGTGGTTTGGGCGTGATCTGTTGCCAGGGAGTCATGTTTAGATGTGGGACGCTTCTGGCAGCAGCATGCCTTCGGCACGATCATACACTGCCCTGCTTGGAGCACCGGCGTCGGTGGTTCTCTTGCTCAGCATGCAGCATGGCGGTGCCTCTCGCATGCGCGCCGGCAAGCTGCTGAGCCGTGCAAGGCTTGCCTGGCGGGAACGCGCTCTGGCCGCGCTCCTGCGCTTGCGCTTGGCCAGCAGAGAAGGTCTGGGATGAGTCATGCTTGGATGGAGGACAGCGCCAGAGGCCTCCGGGGTTGGAGCCTCGTAGTGGCCTTCTTGTCAATGCGTGCCCTGTTGACAGGGCTCACGCGCAGCGCCGGATGGGCCCTTCAAGGCCGTGTGCCTCTGGGTGATGCGGGTCCACTGGGAGAACCCGACTCCCCAACCAGGAGGCTCCTGATGGGTGCTTTCTGGTTATTGGCCAGAATATTTTGCTTGAATCACCGGCGATCTTGATGAAGCCTCTGTCACTAGGGGCCACCAATCGGGCCCTGAGCGTCCCCCAGAAGCCGCGTGAAGCAGAAGGCCTCACGCATGCTGCGCGGCTGTCTCCCCCGCCCCTCACGCGACCAGGGCTTGTTGGGGCTTATCGGCACAGGCGGTTCAGGTGGGGGGCGCCTGTGCGCTGCAGCGACGCACCCTGTGGGCGCGTCCTGGCCCGCGACCAAATGCACACAGTGGTGACAATGGTGGCGGCGGAGCAGGCGTGCCGGGCAGGCCTGCCAGTATGGGGTTGGGACTAAACTATACCGTGGCCGCCGCGCAGGTTTATCCCCTTCAGCGGCGGCCCGCGCAAGTGCGTCGGTGACCAGTTCGCGCTAATGGAGGCGGTCGTGGCGCTCGCGGTCGTGCTGCGCCGCTTCGACTTTGCGCTCGTGCCCGACCAGGATGTGGGCATGACGACCGGCGCGACCATCCACACGCAGAACGGCCTGTTCATGACTGTCGCGCCGCGAACAGCGCATGGCGGCGCCGCGGGCGGCGCGCCGCGCGGCGCGGCGGAGCCGCAGGGCGCGCTGGCATAGCATTGCGGCGGCCTGGCCCTGCTGCGGCGCGTGCGCGCGCGGCCGCACAAGACGTGTGCTGCGCGGCTGCCAGTGTCTGCTTTGTGGGGGCCCGCTGCTGGCCGTGCCGCGACCCCGGGGACCATTAAACGCGCACGCCCCTGCATTGGCTGGCACTGTGCGCCCTGCAGCTCCACATTAGGGCTTGTATATGGAACCTGGCAGGACCACTTGCCGACTGGGGCAGACATTGAACCTGCTCAAGTCTCAATGCCTTGCATGCTTTGCAAGGCAAGTGTTTGCGCCCAGGCGTGCGACCTGTTTTATGCTGTCTTTCACCTCCATCATCTTAATTTCACTTCAGCAGAGCATGAAGCTCATCTTGGTTGAGCGCGCACGCGTGCTTACATATGCTCCTGCACTAGCAGGGCCCATTTTGTCGAGGTCTGGCACTTTTTCAGGTCACAACGCTGCGGCCACCCGCACGCCCAACATGGCGTGCGGGTGGTGGGTCAGCCCAACAGCGCACATCAGCAGAAAAGCAAACCCTTGGCTAAGAAAGACACGCGGCGCGAGTGCACCCTGAGCCCAGAGCGCATTGCCCCGATGCGAGCACTTCAGGTGCGCTGGCGGGCTCCTCATAAACGCTCAAGCAGCAGCAAGCAGCATACTGTACAGTGAAAGTGCTGGCAATTAGCATGTACCTGGGCGGGGCGGCGGCCCGGCTACGAGCGCGTGACAGCCGCGCCCTGAGCGGCGCAGCGGGCAGCAGCTGCCCGTGTGACAAAGACTCGGCTCGTACACCGCTCGCCTGCGGGCTGCAAGCGATCCCCAATGCATGCACCAGTGTTCAGTGTTGGCAGGGCAGCGACACACTGACCGCATCATCGATAACAACCTGCCGTCCAGACCCAGAACAAGCGGGCAACAACACACACCCTGTTCTCGATACCAAATCATGGGCGACGACCCGCCCGCTCAGCCTGGGGCCTGAGCCTGCAGCTCACGCGCTGCACAGCCCCTGTTGTGCCAGGGCACCCGCCTGACGCCCAAGGACAGCAGCTCCAAGCAGCGCAGCCCTCAGCCCCGTGCAGCAGCCACAGCCCTGTTGGGCGCTACGTATGCAAGTGCGAGCCCCAGGTCGCCACAAGCCTGCCAGGCCTCATGCTGCCGCGTACGCAGCACGCGCGCATCCAAACGGCGTCCGGCACAGCCGACTCCTTGCAGCGCCGCCCACCGCACAAGCAACCCTCGCCGCGCGGAGCCACTGCTGGCGCGCAGCCCTCACATGCTGCAGGGCGGCAGGCCCCCGATGCCGTTGCACGGCGGTGACCACTCCGCACAGCGCGGCAACCGCGGCACCCGGCGCAGAGCGCGCCCAGCTCAAAAGTGCACGGTGGTCGCAGTGGTCGCGGCAGACGTGGCGACGGACGCGGATGCAGGCACGGCCGTGCCCAGCCCGCTGCCGCTGCGCAGCAGCTCCGGCGGCGGCGAGCCGCGCGCGGCCGCCGGCGCCGGCGGCGGCACCGCGGGCGCGAACCGCGCGGACGGCCTGTACAGCCGCCCGTGGCCGAACGTGTCGTCAGAGCCCGACGCGTCGCCGCCCGCGTCGCCGGCCGAGCCGCCGCCCGGCGAGCGGGGCTCGGCCGCCCTGCTGTCGCGCGCCGCATAGCCCCAGCCGCAGCCCGGCGAGCCCGCGCGCGGCGCCGCCGGCGCGGACTCCGAGCCGGCCGGGGAGGCGGGCGCAGGCACCGACTCCGGCGCGGCCGCGGCCTGCTCGGCGCATGCGGCAGATTCGTAGCCCGGGCCAAAGGCGGCGTGCCCTGCCCCAAAGGCCGCAGGCCCGACGCCCGCAGCTGCCGCCACCAGCAGCGCCGCCCGCGCCTGCTGCTGCTGCGCGAATAGCAGCGCGGCTGCCGCCTGCTGCGCGGCCAGCCCCAGCGGCACGCCGAAGGGGAACTGCGGCAGCAGCGCCTGCGCGCAGGCGTGCACTCGTCAGCCTCCCGGCGCGGCCATGCGGCGTGGCGCTTGCTCAACACATCCAGCCCCATGACAGCAGCAAGCTTTGGTTGTGCAGGCAGCAGCGCACGCGCAGGGCACCTCTCGCGACGCGGCGCAGCAGTGCAGGGCCTCGACGGCAGGGCAGGGCGCAGCACCCGGCTGAGCAGCGAGGGTCTGCACGGACGGGGCCACACCTGGCCCGCCAGAAGCGCGTCCAGGCCGCCGCCGACGCCCGGCAGGCCGGCCGGGTAGCCCGCGTACGCGAGCGCCGGCAGGTGCACGAGCGGCAGCGGCGCGGCCAGGCCGCCGGCCTGCGCCTGCAGCAGCGCGGCCGGGTGTGCGGCCAGCAGCTGCTGCAGCGCGAACGGGTCGGCCGCCGGCGCGGGCAGCGGCAGCTCCGCGGGCGCCGCCGCCGCTTGGACGTGCCGGCGCTTGGCGGACGTGGCGCTGTTAATCTGCGGACCCGCGCGCCGGGTCAGCCCGGCGCCGGACTCGCTGCGCTGGTACCACGTCAAACAGGCCGGTTGTGTCGACAAGTACACTCGTAATCAGCAGCAGCAGGGCGCGCTGCAAGGGACAAGCGCCACGTGAAGCAGCCCGGAAACCGCCCGCCCAACCGCCGGCGCGGCGCAAATCACACAGGCGCCCTGGTAGGCGCCGGGTGCGGACCCGCCCCGGTCATGGGCGCAGCGCACCGCGTCAAACTCGGGGACCTGCAGGTCGAACAGCGAGGAGCGCCGCTTGCGCTTGCCGTCCTGCTGCCGGATGAAGTGCTTCTGCGCGTGGCTGGCCACCTGCGTGGACGTCCGCGTGGGCACGTAGTGCCGCGCGATCTCGCGCCACTGGCCCTGCGCGCAGGCGCCAGGCGTGTCAGGCGAGCCCCTGCGCTGTCGGCGCGCCCGCCCACCCGGGGCAAACCCGGCCCGAGCTGCACCGATCCCGCCCCCGACGCCGCTCAGACGCGCGGGTTTGTGCGGCCCGCCCCTCGGGGGGGCCATGCGCCCCTCAGGGGGCACGCGCGCGGGGCTCAGGAGCAGCGCCCGTGGAAGGTTCGAAGACGCGTAAGCAGGGATTAAGCAGCGAGCAGAGGCATTGGCCTACAGGCTCGGCACCCAACAGCCTGCCGAGCTCTGTGGGTGGCCTTGGCCTACAGGCTCGGCACCCAACAGCCTGCCGAGCTCTGTGGGTGGCCAGGGCTCACCCGCAGGCCCGACTGCAACGCCAGGAGGAAGCCGCGGTGCTCCGCCTCCGTCCATGGCGTGCCCTTCTTGCGCTCGCGGCGCGGCTGCGTCTGCTCGGCGCTGTCCTCCTCGGACGGCTGGGAGCCGCTGACGCTTGGGGGGTCGGCCCGGCTGGCCGGCGGGATGGCAGCCGGCATTTTAGAGCAGGATGCGGCCTGGTCCGGCTGGCTGCAGGTGCTGGGGGCAAGGATGGAGAGCTGCGATGCGGGTCCAATATCTGCGTCAGAAGGTTGGAGACTGGCTGGTGGATAACAGAAGCCGGATCGGAAGATTGAGAAAACCCTACCCTATTTCACAATGTGCCGGCCTGTTCTGCATCTTCTGCTGACTCACACTCTTGTGCTGGTGCGGTTGGCTGCCTACCAGCTGGAAGGTTCTGCCTATCAGGCCACCAAGTGAAGGCGTGCACATGCCTTCACTGATAGCAGCAATGGCACTGGTGAGCAGGCGCGATGCTTGCACGTGACCCAGGCCTGAGCGGCAGGGCGGGCACAGGAGGGACTGGGCATGATCCAGCTCCCCAGGGTGCGCATGCAGGGTGCGCATGCAGGGTGCGCATGCAGTGTGCGCATGCAGGGTGCACAACTTGGGGGTCGGAGCACAACTTACATGTACAGCTCTGGCTCACGCTGCAGCCACTTGCACCCAACAGATCACACTAGTGCTGCACACTAGTAGACTGCTAGTGCAAGTTCCAAGTACTTGCACTGCTCCTAGCAGTGCAAGTGCTTGCAAGCACACCATCACGAAACACAGCACAAATGCAACACATAATTGGCACCTTCCCATGTTGCTATCCCGTCCCCCCGAAGCAGTTCATACGGGCGGGCGCAGCATGCATGCGCCCTGTGACATCGCGGTACACAGCGGCATACATGAGGGGCCATGCTACACCCAGCTGCACAGTGCCCAGCTGGCACGCAACCTCGCCCGCGCCAAGCCCGAGCAGCTGGGAGTGCATCTGCCCAACACGCAGCACCTCACGCTGCAGCCTGACACTGGCATGGCATGCCCACGCAGCGCCCATGCATGCCTGCCTTGCTCGCTGCCAGCCGCCAGATTGCAGGTCAACTGCCCGCAGCACCTGTGTAGGAGCGCGGCACCCGCGCAGCCAGCGCTGCAGCAAACCACTCGCATCCGTGGCCAGGCCCAGGCAGGCGCACGCGCCCGGAGGCAGCGCCTGGCCCCATGCGCGGCTCACCAAGCCGGGGCTAGCAGGGCGGCTCATCCCAGCGTTTGGGTTAGGATAAGATATACCCTATGCCCGAGCTAGCAGGGCGGCTCGTCCCAGCGCCCGGACGCGAGCGCGCTGTAGTCCATGGCCCCGCGCGGCGTCTGCGGCGGCGGCTTCACGACGACCGCCGCTGCGCCACCGCCATCGCCGCCCGCGGCCGCCAGGATCGGCACGGCGCGGCCGCCCTTAGGGGTGCAGCCGCACCCTGCGCCCGCGCCCGGCCGCGCTGCGGCCGCCAGCCCCAGCTCGCCCGGCGGCTTGGCTGGCTCGGGCGCCTCGCTGCCTGGCGCCCGGGCGGCGTTGGCGTCGGCGCTGCACGCCGGCAGCGCGGCCTCGTACTCTGCGCTGCCGTCGGGCGGCTGCCAGGCGCGCGCCGCGCGCGCCGCTGCCGCGCGGATGCGCACGTCCTGGATGGACGGACCGGCGCCCACCACAGGGAGCTCCGCCCCGTCGCGCTCGCCGCCCGCCGGCAGCCTGTCGCTGCCGGCCGACGCGGCGCGCCCGGCGGCGAGCGGGCTGTCGGCAGGCGATGCAGCGCAGTCGGGTGGGGCGGGCGCCGCCGCGGCCGCCTCACGAAGGCGCTCCTCCAGGCCGTCCGGCAGCGGCGCCGGGTGCAGCATCTCGCGCGCCGCGTTCTGCTCGGCGGGCAGCGACCGCGCGGCCGCTTCAAGCTCGCCGGCGGCCGGGTCGGGCTGCTCTGCGAGCGCGCCCCGCCGCGCGCCCGCGCGCGGCTTGAACAGGCTCAGCAGGCCGCCGGAGGCCCGGCGCCGCCCAGGGTGCGCGCCCTCGGCCCCATGGCCTGGGCTGGGGTCGGGCGCGGGCAGCGCGCCGCGCGCCTCGGCGCCGCCGGGCGCAGCGTGCCCTGGCCCTGACCCTACCCTGAGAGCGGCGGCAGCGACGTCGGCGGAAGCCGCGCCGGCAGCCGCCCCGCCCTCACGCAGCGAGGCCGGGACGCCCGGCGGCGCCGGCGCGACCGGCCCGCCCTCGCGCAGCGAGGCCTTGGCGCCCGGCGGCGCGTGCTCGGCGGCCCCGCCCTCGCGCAGCGAGGCCTGGATGGCCTCCACCAGCATCATCTCATCCGCGTCCCTGCAGGTGCGTCACACACAGACATTCGCTCGTGTTGACAACAGCCAAGCTTGTGGCGGATCGGCCACCTGGCACCTGAGAGGCAGCATGCTTGGCAAGTGACATGCAGCAGCGCCTGAGCCAGACTCGTCCGCGTTCATGCAAACAGCCTGCACGATGACAAGCCGCATCAAGGACTCGCTCATGCCCCGCTGCTAGCTACACTTGTCAACCAGCATGTGTAACACGACAGCTCACTCGGGGGTGCGCACTCGGCACTCAGCCCCAGCACGGACGCCGGCACCAGCGCGGCGGCGCCGCCCGAGCGCGGCCGCGCGGGCGCCGGCGCGGGCGCGCCCTGCGCCCCGCGCTGCCGGTGCGCCTCCGCCAGCGACAGCTCCACCGCCTGCGCCTGCGCGCGCCGCCCTCGCCCTTCAGCCCACTGCACGCAGTGAAAAGTCACGGACCGCAAAAGAACTGTGCTTTGTTCAGTCCACCCAAGCTATATATATGCAGCATGGCAGTCTTGGGCTAAGCTCCCCGGCTGATACTTCCAAACAAAACATCCAGCGACATGGCTGGCACATTGCTCCTCTACCTTGTCTTGGGGGTGACGGGTTGGCGAGCGCAAGCAGGCGCCCTGCAGGGCAGGGTCCACCTTCCCTGCTCCCCATCTCCGCAAGGCTGCCTCTGCAGGCACAGGCGAGTGCACACACGCGCAGGCCGCACCAGCAGCTCAGCCTCCTCCTCCTGCATCGCCTGCCAGCGCGCGCGCGCGTCGCGCTCGGCCGCCGCTGCCGCCGCCGCCGCGGCCGCCGCCGCCGCGGCCGCCGCCGCCGCCGCGGCCGCCGCCGCTGCGGCGGCTGCCGCCTCTGGGTCAGGGGCTTCCTCGAGACCCGGAGCAGCGGCGGCCCCTGCGTCACCCGACGCCCGCGCGGAGGCGGCAGGGGCCGCCGGCGCGGCGGGGGGTTCAGCAGAGGCCGCAGCATCGCGCTCTGGGCCAGCGCGTGCTTCGCTCGGCGCGCTGCCCGCACTGCCGGCGGCCGCGGCGGCAGCCCTGCCGGGCTCTGCGCGCGCCGCGGGGCTGGCCGGGGCGGCCGCAGGAGCGCCCGCTGCGGAACACGCGCCGTCCGGCTCGGGCTCCAGCGCGGCGCTGCACGCGCAGGCGTCCTCGTGGGGCTGAGTGATGCAGACGCACTCGGACGAGCTTCAAGCTGCACGTGCAGCTTTTGAGAGCGCTGGCTGGCTCGGCGCATGCTTGGCTGGTGAGGGTGGCTGCAGCTGTTGGTGTTCTTCTCATACTAAAAGGAAATTGTTTTGTTTTGATTTGAGGCTTGTTGTTTTGCACAAAGCAAGGAGTCAAGCAGCTGTGCGGCTCCAGGCCGAACGACTCACCTGCGCGCCACCTCGGCGAGCCAGGCCTCCTCAAAGTCCTCCGGGCTGCCGGTCCACTTGCCGCCGCGCACCCAGGGCGCGCTGAGCTCGCGCTGCAGCCCCGCGCCCGCCGCCAGCTCGTCCGCCGCGCCCACGACATTGCGCCTGCAAGGGGCGGAGGCGGCGCACAGCTGGTCAGGAGGCTGCTGACCGCGGCCCGGACAGCTGACATCTCCCGCGAGCCTGAACAGGCAGCGCGCACGCGCAGGCGCGCGGCTGGGCGGGCGGCGGCGCTGGCGGGGGAGCGCGTGCCCTGGGGGTGCTGCCCCGCACGCGGGACAGCCACCATGAGGGGGGCTGTTCACTCGCACACGCGCGCAGCTGGGCGCGGGCTCCACACGCATAACAATCCTTTGGCAAGACCAGGCCCTGGAGACGGCGCACGTGCGCAGGTGCGCGGCCGGGTCGACCAGCGGCTCGCCGCGCGGCAGCGGCGTGCGGCACTGCAGCGCGGCGTGCAGGAAGATTACGGCCGAGGAGTAGAAGAACGGCGCGCGGTGGCTGTTGTGGTCGCCGCCGAACGTGACCAGGTTCTTGTCGCCCGCGTACGCGGCGAACAGGCGCTGCGAGTGGTGCAGCCCGATAAAGCTGTCGCGGTCCGCGTGGCCTGCGCGCCGCCGCAGCCTGCCTCGCACGACTTTAAATGACCGACAACCACGCTTTCTGATGCTGGCCGAGTTCGTTGTCCACGCGTTTGGCTACATTGCGGGCTCGTGCTGTACAATTCATGTGCCAGGCTGGCGACGCGGCGACCATGCGCGCGCACTTCCACAGCTCCTTGCCCTGATCGGCTTGCATCACGAGGGTTCCACCACGGCGGCTCACAGCAGCCAGGGCCAGGACGCGAGCGCGGCCGGCGCGGCCGCGGGACGCGGCCGCACCGAACAGCGCCGGGATGAACGCCTGCGGCGCGGCGTCCAGCGGCGACACGTCGTCGATGTTGAAGCCGGCGCGGCGGCGCACTGAGCGCTTCATCATGGACAGCGCCATGCGCATGAAAGCGCGCGGGATGGGCAGCTTCTGCTCCTCCGCCAGCTCCACCATCAGCTCACGCAGCCGCGCAAAGGGGCTGTCCAGGACCTGCGCGCGCGCGGCAGCGCCCACTGAGGGCACTCCGTCGCTGAGGGCACTCCGTCTGGTTATAATCGTCTGGAACGAATCCTGGCACACAGCATGGGTGCCGCCACACTTGGAACTGGTGAAAGCACAGAGTTGGCCGGGTCGGCTGCGGCGCATGGACACCCACACACGCGCGAGCTGCAGCGTGTGCAACGGGCAGCAGCATGGCTGAAGCCACCCCCGCGGCTCCACGCAAGCTGCTTCAGAACAGTGAGGAAGTCCTCTCCAGCCGCCGCCACACGCCCTGCATGAGCCTGAACTGCACAGCAGCGGGGATGTCGAAACGCCCCCACCACACTACGCCAGATCACGAATGACCGCTTGCGCATCACGCTCACATGCTCCTCTGCTGCACAACAGCGTGGTAGACGCGCGGTAACGGGCCCTACTAACCCGCGTCAAGATCCAAGGCGCGCAGCGCGCGTAGCGCGCGCACCACGCCGGCGATGCTGGGGTCGCGCTGGCTGTACAGCAGCGCGGTCACCGCGCCCATGGAGCGGCCCCACAGGCCGACCGCAACGTCCGGCTGCGCGGCGCGCAGGTGCGCGACCGCGACCGCCAGGTCGCCCACCTCGTGCGCGCCCAGCGTCACCCACTCGCCCTCCGAGCGCCCGGAGCCCTTAACCCCGCGCGCGCTCCCGCGTCAGCCCTAAACCCCAGCGCGCCCATCATCACCCACTCGCCCTCCGAGTGCGCGGAGCCCTGCCCCGTGCGCACCCCCACATCAGCCCTACCTAGACTGTGGGATTTATGGGAACCATCTCCGCCTTGGACGGACAGTGGCGCACGCTTTCTTGCTGCGCGCCGGCATCAGCTCTGACCCTCGCAGTCCCAGCAGTGTGAAACGGTGCGCATGGGCGCAAGCCTGCACATTCATCTGCGCCCTGACGCGCGCGTGCGAACTGAGCGCACTACCTGCGTGCACGCGTGCGAGTCTGCGCACACACTCAGCGCTCGGTGGCGCCTCAGCCTCCATGCCTGTCATCTGCAACCTCGTCAATCAAGCGCCAACACGCTGACGCGGCGCGGCGGCCGCGCGTGCGCGGCACATCTGCGGCTTGACCCGGCTAGAGCGCGGGGCTGCTGCGGCGCACCGCAAAATCGAGCGCAAACACGCTGACGTGGTGCGGCAGTAGCGCCAGCACGGCCTCCTCCGCGTCACGCCGCGAGCCGCTGTTGCAGTGGCAGTAGACGACCACCGGCAACGCCTCGCCGGCCGGCGCCTCAACCGGCCGGAAGTGGCTGCACTCCAGGCGCAGGCCGCGCGCGTTGGTCTGCACGCGTGCAGCGCCGGGCGACGCTCGGATGTGCATCCAGAGTACAGTGCTGCGACGAGCCCGCCAAGGCGCTGCACCCCGGTCCGGCCGTCGGCACAAACGTATATGCGGTGCCCGGCCGCGGCGCGCGCCAGACGAGGCCCGCGACCGCCAGGCTGCCGTGCGCGGGGCGGCACGCACCGCTGCAGTGGCGGTGCTACGTGCGTGCTGGGGACACCGCGGCCCTGCCCGCCCTGCCCCAGGCGCGGGAGCGGGGCCCGCGCCGGGGCCCGGGGCGCGGGCGAGAACCGCACCAGCGTGAGGTCCTCGCGCACGCACAGCTGGCTGCCGACTGTGAAGCGGCCACCCGCGCCGCCCAGCAACTCCTCGACCGCGTACTCGTCCCTGCGCGCGCGGCCGCGCTCGACATGAAGCTTTCATTCGTGTGCACCTCGCCTACCTGCCACACACCCGTCCCAAGCGTGCGCCCGAGTCCTGCGCACGGGGGCTGCGAAGGCGAGCAGCGGGGACCGGGCGCGCGCCGCGGGGGGCGACATATGCAGTCGACCAGCTCCTCCCACACCTGTCCAATGTTCATCACTGCCTGCTGCTAGTGCAGTGCGCCGCGCGGCGCCATGGCGGGAGCTGCTCAATGACCTGCAGCTGCTCAGTGCCACCTGGCCCTGCACCGCTGTGCGCCTCCCCGTTCAAGCACCAGAGCCTGTGTGGACGGCCCGCTGCCCCACAACGTTAAGCTTGGAGATCTGAGCATCACAGCAACGGTCCCGGGGGGGGGGGTACCCCCGCAACCCTTGCAACAACCCCGCTTCTTTGAAACACTTTTTGCTTCTCACCTAGGCTTTTTTATCCAAGCTTGGAAGCAAGCTCGCGATGTCACTGCCTTGACCCGGCCTCCCCCATGCCCGTGATGCTGCACCAGCCGCTGGCAGCCGGTGGCGGGCAGGCAGACCGCTGGGCGCTGTGCTCCGGAGCGCACAAACGCAGAGGCGCCAGCGTGCGGCCGGTGCGTGCCTGGCTGCATGACTGTCATGCCTGCACGCAGTGTGCTAGTCTCGCTGCCACCAGAGCGCCCTATAACGGCCGATTGATGAACAGTAGGCGCTGCACCCCGTGCTGGGCATGCCTGCACAACACCACACCGCTGCCTTTGCAAACGGCCACGCCGGTGTTGCACTGTGCTGCTGCCACTCTGCTGCAAACGCGTTCTGGCCAATGCTGGCCGCGCAGGCGCGCGCGGCGAAGGATGCGCGCGGCGGCGGCGCAGTGGCAGCGCCGCCGGATGCGGGCCAGCTGACGCCAGAGATGCGGCAGCTGTTCGGCGAGGCGCAGCGCAACATCCTGGAACTCAACAAGAGCCGGCTGTCCGCGCTCAGCGAGCTGCGCACCGCGCGGCAGCGCATCCAGGAGCTCGGTGCGCCGCCGCCAGCGCCGGACTCGGCCCGGCGTGCGCGGCACAGCGCTGCGGCCTGCTCCCCGGCGCGCCGCTGGGGCGTTGGTGCCCAGGCAGGCCTCTGCTCACCTAAAGCCAGGACGCTCAAGGAGTGGCGCGTTCTCAAGCTTGTGCTGCAAGTGCTGCAAGCTTGTGCTGAAGCCTGCCCGCTGCTCCTCGCGGCAGAGGAGCGCATAGCAGCGGCGGAGGCGGAGGCCGCGCTCGCGCCCGCGCAGGCGGCCGAGCAGCGGGTGCGCGCCACCACCGTGGCAGCACTGTTTGCACTGCAGCGCAGGCGGGCGGGCGCCTCCAAGCGACGCGCACAGCGCCTGCCCTGACGCGCTGCGGCGCGAGCGCGGGCAGGCCTTGGCGCGAGCTACCCTGGCGCTCGGGCGCACGTGGTCGGTCCGCTCACGGAGGGCGGCTCGCCGCGCCGCGCGGCGCCCGGCCGCGGCCGCGCCGCCTCACGCCACGCCGCGCGCGCAGGGGCCCACCCACGCCGCGCAGCCGCCCGCGGCACCGCCGCCGCCGCCGCAGCCGCCCGTGGCGGACACGGTGACGCTGGAGTACCAGACCGGCTGGCGCCGCGCCTTCCTGCACTTCAATGCCGACGGGCACGGTGCGGGCCCCGGCGCACGGCTGATCCGATCGGTTGCTGGATGGGCGGTCCGCCAGGCCCCATCCAGGGCGCGGTTTGCGCTCCGGCGCGCAGCTGCACTCCACTCACTCTGTTGCTACGTGAGGGCGGGCCGCGAGGGCCCCACCCGCACGCGCGCGCAGGCTGGACGGCGGTGCCGGGCGTGCTGATGGACGCCGCCGGCGTGCCGGGCTGCCAGGTGCTGGCGGTCGCCGGCCGGCGGCTGGAGTTTGTCATCAACAACGGCGGCCACGACTGGTGCGCTGCCGCGCCCCTCACGCGAGCCGCGTGCTGCGGCGAGCATGCTGAGCAGTGCACACGCGTCGGGGGGAGCGGTGACGGCACACAGCTGGGCACGATGGTGGCAGAGTGGCTGCGCTAGCAACAGTGCACGCGCTGTGCCCCTGTAGCCGGTAGGTTGCATGCATTGTCTGGGCAGGGCGCCTGGGTCCTCTGGAGCAATCGAACAGTGACAAGGCGGTGGTCCTGGGAGGGGTGCGGCGCTGACGCCAGCAGCGCCAGCCCTTGGTTGATGGCTGGCCTATGACGCGGACAGCCCGCTGCTGGGGAGAGCGACCGGGGCAGCCTGTGGAGGGCCTGTCGGCTTACAGGCCGGCACCGCAACAGGGTCGTCAGCACGCGGCAACACGCCTGGTGCTGCGTCGTGCGGCGCCTCACTCTGCTGGCCTCCCCCCCACCAGAGCTCTCCAAGCTCACAAGGCGACCGCAGCGCAGCGGGGCAGCGAGCTCGTCCGCCTGCAGCAGGGCACAGCCTTTTCACGTTCCTGTGAGGCGGCGAGCCGCGTGCCAGCCGAGAGCGCGGGGGAGAGCGCCCTCCCGCGAGGTGTGCTGCATGCAGGGAGGCCAGAGGGGTGCTGTTCCCCCCGCCCACCAGCGGGTCATAGCAAGCGCGCCTTGCGGTGCCACGGGGACGCGCAGTGCCCGCGCGCGCACCCCGAGCCGGCGCTGCAGGGACCCCCAGCGCTGACGCCGGCGCCCCGCGCGCCGGGCGCAGGGACACGCCGGACCCATACGGCGGCGGCAGGAAGAACTACGTGGTCGACGCGCCGGGGCGGTATCGGCTCAAGTCGGGGCGCATCGCGCGCGTGGGGTGAGCCCGCGCCCGGGCGGCCGGCCGCGGCCCGCCGCGCTGCTTCCGGGCGCCTGCTGGGTGTGTGCGGGCGGTTGGGAGTGGTTGGGAGCGTGAGTCACGCGGGGGAAGAGGCGGCTGCGGGAGCTTCCGCTGACCTGCCCACGGCACCCTTTGTTCTGGGTCGGAAGCGGTTGGGCTTCCGAGTGAGTCAGCAATGGAAGCCCTGGGAAATTTCTGCTGAGGTCGTGCGAGCGGCGCGCCCACGCCCGCGGCGGCCGCGCGCCCTCCGGCGGCGCCCGAGCCCGCGCGCACGCGCTGACACCGCGCCTCTGAGTGGGGCTGCAGTGTGAAGTATGGACAGCCGCGGCCCTGGTGCAGTGCTTTTCGGGGACACCTTGGCCCGCCTAGCGAGCTGCCTCCAGTTTATGTGAGTGAGCTGAGCGTGACGGGGCAGGCATGCATGCTCAAGTGCGGTCACCGGTGTGCACGGCTCGCATCGGCCAAAATTGTCCCAGAGCCTTGTAAATTGAATTGCGCTCTGCGACACTCAGAGCCCCTGATGACGCTGGTGCTACAGCAGCAAGCCCATGAGCAGTGTGCATGCACTCAGCTTTCTCAGCGAATTCAGCGTCCGCCAGCTGAGGGAATGCAACCTGAAGAGGTTGCATCCATGCATCCATGGGCCATTGGTTCTGTCCCTACCTGGGGCCTATGAGAGGAAGCCCTACAGCTCAAGCTTCGGGCTGATTCACTTTTCTATGCGCCCAACGGCTAACGGTCCATGAAATCGTTAACGATCGGATCCGTTTGGAAGCAGAAGCCGAGGAGCTCCAGAACAATCACAAAACTTGCTATCTCGCAGCAGCAACATCAGCCCAGGCACTTCAACAAGCACTGCGCCGACCACCAGCCAGCCTCTACAGCCTCCTGCAGCCTCCTGCCTCGCTCGCCTGCAGCTTCGCGCCACAGCCCGCGCGATGGCCACCGCCTGCACATGCCCGGCGGCAGTCCACTCCGCCTGCGACGGGTGCGCTTGTGTGGCTGGTATAGACGTGCAAGGGTCCCAGCGTGCCTGCATTGGCCGGGGTTGCCCCGGGTTGGCTTCACCGATACGGGGAGCTGATACGCGCACGACCTTCCATGCCTGTCAGCACGGTGGCGGGATGCCTGGGCAGTCCGCTGGGGCGGTGTGGTGGCACGCACCGGGCCTGTTCGGGGACGTATAGGCTGGGGTCGGCTGCCTGTGGCTGGATCGACCACCTGTGACAGGCACCAACAGCCGTTCTGAGATATTCTGTGCTGCGTTTCGCAGGTCCGCTGCGTGCCCGGCCGCCCCGACAAAGCCCAGCAGCCCCCTGGCGTCCTTCTTCGAGTGCGCCCCCAATGCCTTGCCTGCCTGACGGCATGCCTGCATGGATGTGCCTGCCTGCCTGCCTGCCTGCGCGCTGCGCTGCTGGGCCGCCTACCAGGCGCTTACCCAGTGTCTGCCTGCCGCAGGACGCTCACGCGCTCGCGCCGCAACTCCCTCAGCAGCAACAGCGGCAGCGAGGCCAGTGAGGACGGCTGCGCGATGGAGTGCTCCACCTCCGGCCGGCCCAGCTTCATGGCGCGCCTCACGCGCCGCGCGCCGCGCGCCACGCTGCGCCGCACCTCCGCCTGCGCCAGCGAGGACAGCGCGCCGTGCTCGAGCGAGTACAGCTCCAGCTCGGCGCTCAAGCCCGCCGGCAGCGACATGGACGCGGAGGCTGACAGCGGCGAGGAGGCGCTGAACGAGCGCGTGGGCTACCTGCTGCGCGGCTCGCCCGTGCGCGTGGTCGCGCCGGACGAGTTCCTGGACCCCGTCACCGACTGCCTCATCCTGGAGCCAGTCACGCTGCTGAACACCAACACCACGGTCGACCGCCTGACGCTGCAGGAGTGGCTGCGTGCCGGTGAGCGCCCTGCCCGAGTCCCGCTGGCTCTCTGCCTGTGCTGCCTGTGCTGCCTGGGCCGTGCTGTCGCCTGTTCCCCTGCCACTTGCGCCTCCTGTCACCAGGCTGCAAGTTGCTTGAGCTGACGCATCCGGCCCCGCTGCGCGCAGGCAACAGCTTCTGCCCACGCACGCACACGCCGCTGAACGACTGGATCTGCGTGCGCTCCAACGACGTGCTGCGCGAGCGCATCGCGGCCTGGGCCGAGCGCTCCGGCATCGACCTGGAGGCCCTCATCGCCGCGCACTACGCCAGGGCGGCCACTCCATGAGGCCGAGGCGAGCGCAGCTGCGCGGCCGCAGCTGCGCGGCCGGCACAGCAAAGGCACTGCTATTAGAGCTGCCATTCAGCACTGCATGTCACTGCCGCACTGAGAGCGTGAGCCGTCTGGCCCGCCTGCTTCATTTGATTTTATGGTTCACTCCGTTCACTGTGTGATGTAGACGTCTCCGGGGAGGCGACTTGCGGCCGCTAATTTTTGGCCGGTAGACCGCGGGCTGTGACGATTGGGGCTGCGCCCTGTTGTAGTGACCTCTGCTGCTCAAGGAGGCCGTCCCCTGGCAGCTTGGCGCGCGCTGTCGCGCGCGACCATTGGCTCTGAATGCTGGGCATTTTCAGATGACCGGAGGTTTTGGGTGTAAAGCTTTGAAGCACTGTTGTGGGGGTGCCACAGACGCCTGCGGCCCTGCATACCTATATGCGGGCCGCAGCACTCTGCCGCACTTGCTCGCCCATCAGCACTGCGTCCTGCTCGGCACTGGTGCACTTGCCGAGGGGTAGCATACTTGCTGCCTCCATGCGGGCGGGTAGGACATTTCGGGTTGTTGACGGGACAGTGCATGCTTGGCTTTGGGCTGCAACGACGGCCCGGCCAAGCGCTCAGTGTTCTAGTACAGCCCTCCATGATGCGCCTGCTGCCAGGCTGTGCAGTTGTACAAGAGCTTGGCTTCGCTCTGGGAGCGAAAGGCTGGGGTGCGCTACGCCTGCCGGGCGGCAGGGGCGCGCGGGGCTATAACACCCGCGAGCATTTTATGAGCCCTGCCTGACGGTGAAGCCGGCAGCACTTGAGCCGGCCCTGTTGGCCGGTAAGTAGAGTTGGCCCTGTCGGCGCTGGTTTTCTGGGTCCTGGTTTTCAGCACTGTAAAAGCAGACTGCACGCTGCGCGCCTCGCCTCTGCATCTCTGCTCCCTCATAAGCACATGCAGCTCGGCCAGACACTTGCTGGCATACAGCCAGAGACAAGAGGTGCAGGGGCGGGTGGAAAAGCTGCCGGTGCAGAGCGACAGAGAACCTTCCAGCCTACAGGCCAACTGCAGCAGTTCAACTGCTTCTATGCGTGCGTCAGCAGAGAATCTGCATGACTCGCCGGGAGCTGCATGCGCCAGGGGCGTTATCTAAAGAGGCGATTAGGGTGCTACGGTTACGTCTGACGTGAGCGGAGGAGGAGATCAAGGTGCCACCACAGGCAAGGAGCAGTGCAGTGTGTAGGTTTCTGGTGTGAGCTTTGCTGCAACGCATCCCTGTACGCGTGCCACGGAAGCGCCAAAAGCAGTGCCGGGTGGCGAGTAAGCCCCTGCCAGTGCTGTAACCCGCTTTTGCTGTTTACACCAGGATCTTGCTAGCAGCAGCGCAGAGGTTCAGACCAGCGCGAACGTCACACTTTAGTCTGCCAACAGGTCAGCACATACTTGTGGATGGCCGTCACAGTGCAGACCGCCTCGGAAAACGCTTGCACACACAGGGCAGGCAGCATGCCGGGCACGCTCGCAGAGCTGACCCTTCTGGAGCAGCTCACTTGGAGCCTGGGCTCTCTTGTTACAGAGGCCCTGCTGGCGCCGCTGCTCGCCACTGTAGCAGCACTCAGCGGCGTCAAGCAGGCAGCAAGCGACAGGTGCGCAGTTGCCTAGGCTGCAGGGCAGAAGCTCGCCCCCTGCGCTCAGCCACACGGGGGTCTGCTGCACGCTGCTGAACCAGCTCAGCTAGATGCCCAAGGCCAATGCATAAATTGGCCTCGCCAAGCAAGCTGCCTAGATCCGCTTGCGCTGTGCACTGCAGGACGCCTGCGGGCCAGGCTGCGGTACTGTGCATTGGCGACTCACTTACAGCCGGCAGCGCTAGCGCAAACTGGGTGTCTGCGCTGGCCGCTGCTGCGCCAGGCTGGGCCGCGGTCAACGCGGGCACAAACAGTCAGGTGCGCTTGAAGCAGGTCTTGACAGGGAGTTACTGCTCCCGCTTCACATGCTAGGCAGTTACCCTTTTCACAGCAGTCCTCTGTTGGTGACTAGCAAGCATCTTGCATGCGTGGTGCCTGTCATGGAATAGCCCTGGCCGCCCCTGCTGTGCGTCAGCCAGCATGCCAGCATGCCGCAGCTAGGTCCAAGTACCTGTCTGTGCCTTCACAACTAGTGACCTTGAGAACACAAATCCTAGGTCGTATGGTGGCAGGGCGGCATGGCAGGGCGGCATGTGTGCAAGGGGCCAAGGCGTTGGGGCTCGGGAAGTTGCTACGTACCAATCTGTCTCAAGTTGCATGCATGATCGCCCTGATCTCATGCATGCACTCGATCTGAGTTGCTGCTAAATAATTGTATTCTGACAGAGCTGTGGCCTACTCAGCATGCAGGTGTCAGCGGCTACCAGGCGCAGCGTCGCGGCCTTGCTGGCGGCCCATCCGCACGCAACAGCCGCCACCTTGCTCATCGGCAGCAATGACATCCTGGCCTCCATGAATATGCTGGTACGCGATGCGAAGTAGTAGGAGCAGCTGGGCCAACCGCCAATAGCCAAGCTTGTGCTCACATGCACCAGAGGTGGAGCAGTGCTTCAAGGGCCTGCGCACAGAGCTGATTAGGAAAATCTCTGGCTGTTTCCCTCACATGCGCAAGAGCCTCTAGCCTAGAGGCGGGCTTCTAGGACGGGGAGGAGCATCTGCACGTGGGAAAATAAGCATGTATTGGCTGTTTTATATGTAGGGCATTGCATTGTCCACACAGGAAATGCAGGCCGACATTGCTTGCCAGACTGCCGTTCAGCACAGCCCTGCGAACACAAATAAAATCACGTGTTCTGCTGGCTGCATGGAGCAGCAGCGCAGGTTCTCCATCAGGGCCAACAGCCTGCAGCCCAATGCCGCCTTTACGCTGGACGGCTACGTGAACAACTTGCATGCCATCGCGGCTGCGCTCACGGCGGCGGGTGTGCGCGTCGCGCTCATGACGCTGCCGCCGATCGGCGAGGACCTTGGCAGCTCTGTCAACGCGCGGGTGTGTCGCGCGGCCAGACAGGGTTCGACGCACATGCTGGTGCCTTATTGATGATAAGCGCGCAATGTTCTCAGTGCAGTCTCCCTGTTGGGCCAGAGACGCTCTACAGATATCTTGCCTGGCGGGCTGACTTAGCGCAACTGCACATGTATGGCAAGCGGCGTGGTGCTGATGACCTTTGCACAAGCAGGCCCGGTCTTAGCTACGCAAATGCATGCCGCCTGCCAGCAACCTGCATGCTCATACAGCTCGCTTGCCTTCTTCAAGATGTCACAACTGCTGCATGCATGCGCAAGTGCAAGCACGCCTGCACACTCTACCCCTGTTGACACGGTGCGCTACATGTGCTCAGCTCCTGCCCGTTTGCAAGACCGGAGTGTGGCTGTGACCTGACCCTGATGGACAGCTCGAGTGCTATCAAAAGCAGAGCTGCCATTACTCTGTTATTTTAATAAGTCAGAAATTGTGCTGCAGGTTGTGGAGTACAACGCGGTGCTGCAGGGGGTCGCGCACGAGCGGGGGCTCCCGTTGCTGGACCTGCACGGCGCGCTGGCAGCGCGCCTACGGCAGCGCGTGCAGCCGCCGCCCGCCTTCAAACCGGCGCTGGCGCGCTGCGCCTCTCCTTGCTTGCTCACACGCTGGTGCTTACGTGCTGGGCAGAAAAGGGAGTGATACAGCACTTTGTATGTGCAGCTTTTTCTAACGCTGTTGTACAACTCCCTGCTGAGGCAGTACGGGGTCAGTGCCGGCAAGGCAAATGCACTTGGGTTATGACGAGCACATGCGCAGACTGCATGCAGCAGGTGCCCTGGATGATCTCCGCGGCGCTGGCGCGCCGCACGCTGCTGGGCCGCAGCTGGGACCAGGTGGCTGCGGCCGCAGGGCGAATTCTCCTCACCGACGACATCCACCTGTCAGAGGCCGCGACCGTGCCGCTGATTGAGTTGGTTGCAGGCTGGTTGACAGGATGTCAGCCTACTCGGCGCAGACTGCCTCAGGTCTGTGAAGCAAAAATGTAATCGTTCACATGCGTTTGCTCTGACTGTTCCAACATCCATGCATGGTGCAAGATGTGCGTGTTGGAGGGCAACGGCACAAAGGCGACATGCATGTCGCTGTCGGTCGTATGACCAAACATCCCATGCCCAAACAACTTGGGCTCATACCGAACAAGTCAGAGAGAGCAAAAAGCTTGTATGGTTTCACCGGGTCTCGATCCCGGGACCTTTCGCGTGTGAGGCGAATGCTCTTCCGACTGAGCCATGAAACCGTTGATGACCCTAAGCTTGCAGGTGTGACCTCGACCATTTTTCAATGTCTATGTCCAGTATGTGTTGTCTGGGAAGGTAGAAAACAGGACCGGATCTAGTCTGCCTGTCTGCTGCGACTTGGTACACATGGCACAGCGGTGCTGCAGTGTCTGGCAGGCGTGGCACCGCACTTTATTTCCATGGGGCACGGCCCAAGCCGCTCAGGCGTACATGGTCACGCGGCCTCTGCTGGTTGTTTTGCCATGGAAAGCCTTGGCACGCACTCCCCTGTGCACTCTATAACCGACACTCCCTGAAGCGCATGATGGACACTGCCCACTGGGCATAGCCACTGCTTCCTGTACCCCGTACAGAAAGACTGCGTTGTACTTGCCTGTTGCACCTGTTCGGCTAATCAGCCGCACGGTACATGTGGGGCCAAGCGGTGCAAGCGCAGTTCTTGGCGAGTGCAGCGCATGCAGGTGTTGCGTGTCGTTAAAAGTCAGTCTCTTTTTTGCTTGATACGTGTAGCGTAGGGCCCGCGCAGCAGGCACAGCAGGCGAAGCAGAGTAGTTCATATAGTCGGGAGACAGCTACGGCTACTCTTCCACAGCAGGGCAGCCAGCCAGGCGCTGCCGACGTGCAATATGTGCCACTGCAGCTGCGCGCAGCACAGCGGCTCATGACCGAGCCGCCCCCTCCAGTGCTGCGCCCGGCTGGCAGCTTCCGGCCGCCGCGCGTGCACAATGCTGCCGTGCTTCAGCTGCGCGTAGTCCGCGCGGGTCTAGATGGGCTGACCATGCCCGCCCGGTGCGCGACGTTGCTTGCGCACTGACGTGTCTCGCTGCTCAGTGGCTCTCACGCTTTGGTTCCGGACAGCGCCGTGAACGCCGCTACTTGCAAGCGCTGGTTGACATACCCGTTGGCAACTCCGTTTTGCCGCACGTGGCACATGTTGAAGCTCAGTGTCCTAGCATGCAGGCAAGTGCGCCTGTGGTCTGTAAGTGTGCCGCCACACGGTGACCAACAAGGGGCAATTATACGTGAGTGCTGTGGCGCTGCTGCTCAGTGCTTCGACCGGCTTTGCAGGGAGGGCGGCAAGCGGCCGCCGCTGCTGCATGCGGCGCGCCTGGCACGCTACCTGCGCCTGCACGACGCGTCCGACGAGGACGATTCAGCGCCCGGCGCGCCGCCGGAGCCCGGCCACACGGCGCAGGGCGGGCAGGGCGGGGCAGCCCCGGGCGCGCCGGGGGCAGGCGCGCCGCCGTGCGCCGCCAGAGAGCACCGGGGCCTGGGCCAGGGCCGGGCGGCCCAGCCAGCTGCAGCGACGGCGGATGTGAGCGTAACAGGCGCGCCGGCAGCCGCTCCCGACCAGCGAGGCGGCTCAGGCTTGGGGCCGCAGGCGCTGCGCGCCGCTGGCGCAGGGGCAGCGGGAGCGCCGCCGCCAGCTGCTGCGGGGCTGGACCCCAGCCTGGATGCGTGGGCGCAGCCGCCCGTGGCGGCTGTGGCCGTGGGCGCAGCGGCCGCGCCGCCGTTGGCCAGCAGCGAGCAGCCGCGGCAGCCTGCGCAAGCGGAGCGCCCCTCGCATGCAGTGGCTCCTGCCGCGGACGCAGCGCTGCCGTGCCCCGCGTTTGCCATGGGCGCGACCGCGCTCCCGGCAGGGCGCGCGCGAGCGTCGCCGCCGCGCGGGCACCCCGCCGGTGCCGGCGGCAGCAGTGACGGCGGAGCGGCGGCGGGCGCCAAGCGCCGGGCCGCCAGCCCGCCCGGTGCAGCGCGTGCGCAGCCGGCCAAGATGCAGCGCGGCTGCGACGGGCCCGGCTGGGCCGGCTGGGGTGCCGTCGCTGAGGATGTGTGGCCGGGCGCCAACTGCGAGGGCCTGCAGTGCGTCGCAGCCACGCCGCCGTGCACGCCGAGCGTCGGCCCCCTGGATGCGCTCCGTGAGCGCCTGCAGGGCCGGGGTGGCGTGCGGCAGGGTGCGGCTGCTCTGGAGCCACTCCCAGCCAGTGAGGGGGCTGAAAACGTGGCCGGTCGGGCGCCCGCCGCTGCGTCCTCGCGCGCGGCATTGGCAGACGGGGCCGCGGAGGCGGCGCAGACGTGCAAGCGGCAGCGCGTGGCCGAGCGAGACGGGGCATGGGCGCCGGCGGCGGGCGGCGCGACGCTGCCCGCGATCGCACAGATCAGCTGCATGCGCATGTGTGCTGCACCGCGGCCGGCGGCGGCGGAGAGCGGGCCGGCAGCCGCGCCAGCGCGCGGCCCTGCTGGGTGCGCGCTGCTTGGGGCGGGAAGGGCGGCGGCCGGCGACGCAGCGGGAACGCCTGGGCTCGCTGGCAGATCGCCCCGGCGCCAGCCGCGCGGCCCGGGTGCAACCGCAGGCAGCGGCGCAGCGGCGCCGTGGGCGCCCGCCGGCCGGGCAGAAGCGCACCCGCTGGCTGTACAGCAGCTGCCCAAGGCAAGCGCCGCGGTGGCGGCCGGCGCTGCAGGTTCGGCAGCGGAGGGCTGCCCGGCTGCGCCGGCGCTGCCGAGAGCGGGCGCGGCGGGGGCGGGCGCGGCCGGGCCGGGGCCGGCGCGCGGTCCGGCCGCACGCGAGGCCCCTGGCGCGGAGCCGAAGGCTGCGGCCAGCGCGGCGGGGCTCGCGGCCTGCGGCGTCCTGGGCGCCGCCGGCATGGAGGAAGCCGTTGATGCCGCGTCCGTCAGCAGCGACTCTGACTCGGACGAGGACGAGGGCGCGCCGCGCCGCGCGCCGCCCGCGGCCGCGCCGGGCAGCGGCCTCTCCGCGAGCGGCGGCTGGCAGCGGCTGAGCGTGGCCACAACCCAGGCCGACGGCAGCGGCGGCGACGCGGCGGCCGCGCGGCGCCGGCTGGAGGCGTACCTGCCGGCCAAGGTGGTGGCCGCCTTCCGCGAGGCCGGCATCGCGCGCGACCTGTACCAGTGGCAGGCGCGCATCCTATACCCTGTACCAGGCCCTATACCTTGTACCGCGCGAGCTGTACTAATTGCAGCGGCAGGCGGCGCCAATGGCAGGCGCGCGGCCCGGCCCGCCCGCCGCGCGGCCCGCTCCAAACGCTGCGCAGCCCGCCGCAGAGCCCAGGGGGGCCCTGGGACAGCTGCGAGCGCGCGCACGCGAGCGACACCGTTTGCAGCATTTGCGCTGCACAACGTGGCATGCTGCACGCGCTGGCGAAAGGGCCGCCGCACGCGGCCGAGCGCGCCCGGGCGCACGCGAGCTGCTGCATGCTTGCGCCGCACGCAGCCTGGGCCCGCAGCAGGCGCGGCGGCCCGAGCCCGCGCGCGCGCCGCGGCAGGCAGACGCGCTGAACGTGCCGGGCGTGCTGGCCGGGCGCAACCTGGTGTACAGCGCGCCCACGTCGGCCGGCAAGTCGGCGGTGGCCGAGGTGCTGCTGCTGCGCCGCCTGCTGGCCGCGCGCCGCCCGGCGCTGCTAGCGCTGCCCTTCGTCAGCCTGTGTGCGGAGAAGGTCGCGCACCTGGAGCGCCTGCTCGCGCCGCTGCACAAGCGCGGCCCCCTAACCCTAACCCTGCCCATAATATGCTAGCCTGCCACCTGAGCACATGCCCGGACAAGGCCGCGCGCCTGGAGCAGCCTGCTAGCGCTGCACGCATGTGTGCCCCCGACCCCTTTGGTAGACGGGTGGCGCCGCTCCCGACTCCCTCTGCCTTTCCAGCTGGGCGTGCGCGCTTCAGACGTGTCCGCGGTCCTTGCAAGCCAAGCCCCTGCATGCACATATAATCTCTACGTCATTATATAATCATTACGCTGGGCCCTGACGCCAGCCGGCGCGGCGGCAGGGAGGTGCGCGGCTACTACAGCGACCGCGGCGCGCTGGGGCCGCTGACGGACGCGGTGGGCGCGGTCGTGTGCACGTACGAGAAGGCCAATGCGCTCGTGTGCCGGCTGCTGGAGGAGGAGGCGCTCGACTCGCTCGGCTGCATCGTGGTGGACGAGCTGCACATGGCGCGCCGCGTTGCGCCCTTATATATACCCTAGGCTGACGTGCGGCATGCGTTGCACAAATCAGCTGCGAGGAAGATGACTCCAGTCCCTGTCCTGTCCTGTCCCACTCCTGTCCCTGTCAGCTGCTGGTGATGGTCACATGGTGTGATCCCCTGTACGGACGTCTCAGACAACCAGGCGCCAGTGCTGGCCGGCTTGCCGGGCTTTCGTATGAAGAGGCGCATGCGAGCGGCGCTCGCGCGCCTCCCGCCACGCACGGCTGCAGCCGCGCCCGCCCCGCCCACACGCGCAACGCACCCCCCTGCGAGGCCGGACGACCTGGCGGCCGAGCAGCGGCATCCATGCCTGCTGCGCCGCTCTCAGGGACGTAGGGTAGTTTAATGAGCTCTACCCTAACAAAGGTGACTGAGCCGTGCCGCTGCCGCCAGGTGGGCGCCCCGACTTGCGGCTACCTGCTGGAGCTCCTGCTGACCATGCTGACCCTCAGCGTATACCCTACCTCGCCCTAGTGTGGTGACTGAGCCATGGCCGCTGCCATCAGGTGGGCGATCCGAGCCGCGGCTACCTCCTGGAGCTGCTGCTGACCAAGCTGCGCTTCCGGACCGCCGCGGTCGCGCCGGACGACCTGGCGGCCGGCGAGGGCGTGCAGATCATGGGCATGTCCGCGACGCTGCCCAACGCGGCCGTGCTCGCGTCCTGGCTGGGCGCCGCGCTGTTTGAGACGCGCTTCCGGCCCGTGCCGCTGACCAAGCTCGTCAAGGCGCGCGCGCGCGCGCCCGGGCGGCCGCGCCCACGCAGCGCCCTGCGTGCCGCATGTTAAGCTAGCGCGCGCGCCGGGCAGACGCGCGCAGCCCCTGTGCCTGGCCGGGCGCGCCGCGCCGGACGTAACAGCCTCCCCAGCCGCCGCATAGCGAGATCAGCACAGCGTTTGCGGCCGTTGGTGGCAGGCCTGAAAGCCCTGGGCAGATGGCCAATGCATCCTGGATCCATGCGGGTGTGTTCAGGGCGCTCCGGCGCCGCGCACGGCGCCGCACGTGATGTGGGCGCCCCGGCGGCTGCACAGGTGGGCGACGCGCTGCTCACGCCGGCGCGCGAGGTGGTGCGACGGCTGCCGGCGCGGCCGCCGCCGCCGGGCGCGGCCGCCGACCTGGAGCTCTGACGCGAGGATGGGGACCACGTCATGGCGCTCGCGCGCGAGACGCTGGCCGACGGCAAGTCGGTGCTCATCTTCTGCGCGACCAAGCGCGACTGCCAGGCCACGGCGCGGCAGGCGGCGCGCCTGCTGGGCGCCATGGCGGAGCGATGGGTGCCCGGCGCGGCGGCGGCGGCCGCCGGCAGCCAGGTCACGCGCGCGTCGCTGGTGGACGATCTGCGCCGCGTGCCGGGCGGCGGCCTGGACGCGCTCGCGGCGGTGCTGCCGTCCGGGATCGCGTTCCACCACTCAGGCGCGCCGCCTTTACCTTGTCCACTGCCCAGACCCGCACGGGCTTGCGGTGTGATTACTGGGGCAGGTGCCGCGGTGACAAAACAACGTGCACGCGCTGTCTGCTGGTGGCGGGGTCAGCAGCATCTGGAGAGCGCGGGCGGGCGGTGCGGCCGTAGGGTAGGGTACTACCCTACCCTACTCTATTGCTCAGGAGTGCGGCGCGCCTGCGCGCAGCGCTGGCGTCCGAGGAGAAGCGAATCGTGGAGACGGCGTTCCGCACGGGCGCCGTGCGCGTGCTGGCCGCCACGACCACGCTCGCGGCCGGCGTGAACCTGCCCGCCGCGCGCGTCATCCTCAAGCGCGCCGCCCCTGCTCTTGGGCACCCCAACCCACCCCCCCACTCCTCGAGTCAGTCACCAGGCAGCGGCGCCGGCAAGCCCGCCGCGCTCCTGCGGTCCCTGTGTGCGTCGGCCGCCAGTCCACCACCGCACGGCTGGCGTCAACTGCCTGCCGCGTGCGTCCTCCTTGAGCGCGCGGACCCCGTCTCGGAACTCCCCCTCTCCATGCAAGTCCCCAGGCAGCCGCGCTAGCGCACCCGCCGCGCTCCTGCGGTCCCCGTGCGCACCGCAAGGCGCCTGGCATCACTGCGGATGGACTGGATCGCGGACCCTACCCTACGCTATTGCCATGAACCTCGGGCCGGCGCGCGCGCGCGCAGGCACTGGTACCAGGGCCTGCCGCGCCCGGAGCACTTCCTGAGCGCGACGGAGGTGCGCCAGATGGCCGGCCGCGCGGGGCGCACCGGCCTGGACGAGTACGGCGAGGCCATCATGATCGCGCCGGCCGGCAACCCGCGCGTCGAGGAGCACATCTTCCGCGTCATGCAGGCGCGCGCGCGCGCCGGCTCCCCGCGTGGCCCGCAGGTGCCGCCTCGGCCGGCCGGCGCCGGCGAGCCTGGCCGGCTGCATGCAGGCCCGTCGAGACTCCTCTTCTCTGGATCCTTTTACAATATTGAGTACACTTTTTTCAATAAACACATTACTGGTGGAAGTTTGAACTTTGAAAGCGGCTGAGTTGGCGGCGGCGGCGCCCCATGCAGGACGATCTGGAGCCCGTGCGCAGCTGCCTGGGCGCGGACCAGCTGGGCATGACGCGCGCGGTGCTGGAGGCGGTGGCCAGCCGCGCGGTCGCCTCCGCCGCCGACCTGAAGAGCTTCGTCTGCTGCACGCTGCTGCACCACGCCGGCCAGGTCGCCGCCCAAACGCCGCCGTCCTGTGCCCCGCCTTACCTCGTGCGCTGGCTGCGGGAAGCGGGGCTGTGGCCCATCTTGCAGCTGTTGACCCATCATACAGGCCGCCTACCCCGCTGCCCTGGCGGACAGGTAGTCGAGAGCGAGCCGGACTTGTCACAGAGCGCGCCGCGGGACGGGGGCGTGCCGTGCCACGTGCCTGAGCGGGGCCGGCATGTCGTGCATGCGTTCCACGCCTCAGCGGCCGAACACGTCAGCAGGCGCAGCGAGGCAGTGACGCGTTTGCAGAGGCCTGCCCCAGAGCTGTGCCCGCCCCGTGACGCCGCGCACGCCCGCGCGCGCAGGGCGAGGCGGCCGGCCCCGGCGGGCGGCCGGCCGCGAGCGCGGTGTTGGAGAGCACGATCGCCGCGAACGATTGGCTGCGCCACAACGGCATGATGCTATGGGACGCCGGCCGCGGCGCGTGGGCGCCGCTGCCGCTGGGCGTGGCCACGCAGGCGTCCGGCCTGGCGCCGGCGACCGCGCTGCTGGTTAAGCAGGACCTGGACAGCGCGCGCCGCGGCCTAAACCTGGAGACCGACCTGCACATGGCCTACCTGGTCACGCCGGTGGACCAGCGGGTGGCCGTGCTGGACGAGCGCGGGCGGCCCGCGCCGGAGTGGCCCGCGTACGACGCGCGCTTCGGGCAGCTGGGCGCGCCGCACAAGGCGGTCGCAGCGCTGGTCGGCTACGACCAGGAGTGCCGCCAGTGGCTGGCGAGCATGGCGCTCGGCGGCAAGCTGCACGAGGAGCGCAAAAAGACCGCGGCGCATGCGCGCACCTGCCGCCGCCTGTACGCCGCGCTTATCCTGCAAGACGTGCTGAGCGAGGCGCGCGGCCGCGCCCGCTCCGCCCGTTGCAGCGGGTCTGGCGCTCGGGGCCCGGCCGGCGCGCCAGGGCCGGCCTGGCGGCCTCGCCAGAGGAGTGGGCTCACCCGGGCGCCGCCGCTCGGGCGATGCCATAAATATGCTCCAGCTTAGGGTAGGGTCGTGGGACCGTTGCTATGCCCTAACCCTGATGAAGCTGCGATGCAAGACGCGCAGCGTAGCGTGCGGGTGCGGGGCGCGCAGGAGCCTGTGGAGCGGGTGGCGCGTAGGTACGGCGTGGAGCCGTCGGCGGTCAAGGCACTGCAGGAGGCGGCCGGCAAGTCGGCGGGCCGCCTGGCCGCGTTCTGTGAGCGGCTCGGCTACGCCGACCAGGAGGTGCTGCTGGCGCGCTTCCAGGCGCGCCCCGCGCGGCAGGCAGGGTTAGGTCAGGGCAATGCTTTTGCGAGCAGCGCTGTGCGGATTACGCGGCGTGCGCTCGGCCGGCGGGCGCGAGCCGGCTGCCGCGCGGGCGGCGCATGCGCTGCGCGCAGTAGCTTCTGGCGGCCGTGCCGTGCCGCGCCGCTTCGTTGTGCGCCCTTGCCGGCGCGGCTGCGCCGCGGCGGGGTCCCGAGGGCGGCGCGCGCGCAGGCGCGCGTGTCGCACGGCGTCAAGCAGGAGATCGTCGCGCTGACGGAGATCGCGCACGTGGGCCCCGCGCGCGCGCGCCTGCTCTTCCAGGCCGGCCTGCGCACGCCCGAGGCGGTCGCCGCCGCCGACGCGGCGGCGATCGAGACGGTGCTCGCGCGCGACGAGCGCGCGCGGGACGCCGCGGGCGCGCCCGCGCGCGCGACCCGGCGCGCGGCCGCGCTCATCCGCAAGAGCGCGCGCGAGATCCTGGGCGCGCGCCGGCGCGAGCTGCAGGCCGAGGCCGCGGCCGTCGCGGCCGCGCTCGGCAGCGGCGCGGCGGTGACGCCGGCCGGCGGCGGCGCGTCGCTCGCCGGCGGCAACGCGCTGTCGGGCGCATCGGTGGAGCGGCTCTCGCAGGGCCTGCCGCCGCTGGAGACGGTGCCCCGCCCCGGTCGTGACCCTGGTTAGGGTTAGGGTTAGTGTCAGGGTTGGCGCTCAGAGGAGGCGCCTCCTCTTGCCTGCCGTGCGGCTGGGCGGCGAAGCGCGCGTGCCGCCTGCGGGTCGCGCGCTGCGGCAGCCAGCGAGCGCTCTGTTGGGCCAGAACGGCAGGGAACGGCCGCCACCAGAAGATTCGAGCCGTGCACGTCGGAGCCGCGCACGGTGCGGCGCCGCCATGTCAGCAAGCAGTGCGGGTGTGCTGCCACTGTGCCAACAGGCACAGCCCGGCCAGCGTGTTGCAGACCGTGAGGAAGCAGCCGGCGACTGGGCCTGGTGCGGAGGATCGCTCCCGGTGCGCGCGCGCGTACGCGCGGTCTGCGAGCGGGCCCCGAGCGCGCCGCGCGTGCGCCCGGCAGGGCGTGGTGCTGGTCGAGGGCGCGGCGGTGGCGGGCTTCTGCGCGGCCTGGGCTGCGCAGCCGCGCTGGGCGTTCGCGCTGGACTACGCCGAGCTGGCGGGCGCGGCGCGCGGCGCAGACCCCGAGCTGAGGCTGCCGCTGCTGCCGGGCGCGCGCCCCAATCCTACCAAACCCCAGCCAGGCCGTGAGTCCTTACGATTCTGTCAGAGAATAGAAGATGCCTGCTGCGGACTGCGGGTCGCAGGTCCCGCCGAAGGGCGCACAACGGGCGCCGTGCGCGCCAACGCTCGACCCAGTCTCATCTGTGTTCAGGGGTGTTACAGCCTGCAGGCGCGCCGGCGCAGCCCACGTCCTGCTCGGCGCCATCCGCAGGCGCGCCGGCGCTGCCCACGCCCAGCCCGGCGCCGTCCGCGGAGGGCGGCGCGGACGGCGCGGCGGCGGCCGCAGCCGCCGCGCGCGTGCATGGCCTGGCCGTCGCCTGGACGCCGCATGCCGTGTTCTACCTGCGCGCCGCGCCCGAGCACTGGGAGGCGATGGCGGCGGTGCTGGAGGCCGGCGCATGCAGGGTTAGGGTTATATCACCCGACGCCCAGCCAAGCGCGGGCGGCCGGCCGACCGAGAAGATCACGCACGGCGCCAAGGACCAGCTGCGCACGCTGGCGGGCGCGTGCGCGTGCGCGGCCGGCGGCAGGCGCGCTCGGCTGCGTTCGGCGCTCGGGGCGCTTTGGGGTGCCGCCAGGCATTGGCAGGCTCTCTGCCGGCCAGCTGCGGCGCCCATCTAGGCGCACCTGTGCCCACAAGCTTGTCGTGCGCTGCACTGTGTACGCCAAGCGGAGGTCGTGCGCGCCATGCCAAGCGCGGCCCAGGCGCGCCCATACTGTCTCTCCTTGCCCCAGATCCAACCCTATAAATCTCTGCTGCGCCCAGGCTGCGCGCCGTGGAGGTGGGCGACGCGGTGGTGGACGTGCGCGTGGCGGCCTGGCTCATGGCGCCCGACGCGTGCGGCGCCGCCAGTGTGTCGGACAGCCCCGAGCAGGACGCCAAGGCGCGCGCGCGCCTCACCCTCGCACGGCTGCGTAGGGTTCTGTTTGGGTCTGTTTAACCCATGTACGCAGGACGCCAAGGCGCGCGCGCCTCCCCCTCGCGCTCCGCCGCTCGAGGCTCTCCGATGCCGAGGCGCCGCATTGGTGTAGGCAGCGCGCGGACTGGGGCAGCCGGCAATCCTGCAGGCGCGCATGCAGGGAGTATGCAGAGCGCGGAGTATGCAGCGCGCGGCATCATGCCCCGGCGCTGAGGCTGCGCGCGGTCGCATCATGCGAGCCTGATCAGCGGCTCGGCTTTTGCATGACCCGCACCATGCGCAAGCGGCGCGCGGTGCGCCGTAGGCACACAAGGCAACCGCGGTGGAGGGGCTGCTGGGGCGCGTGAACGCGCGCGCGCGCGACGACGCGGCGGCCGCCGCGCGCCTGGGTCGCGACGCGCTGGGCGGGCGCGCCGAGGCGTGCCTGGCATGCGCGCGCGCCGCCATGGCCTGGGCGCTGTACCAGCACCAGCGGCCGCAGCTGGAGGTGCGGATCGCTCGGGCCTGTCCCCGTGCGGGCACCATGCGGCATGTCCCATCTGCGGAGTGCGCAGCTGCAGCGCAACGTCGGGCTTGGCGGAGCGGCACAGTCGGTGCGGGCAGGGTGTGACACGTGCGCGGCGTCACCGTGTGCAGAACGCTCTGCACCCGTGCTCTGTCGAGGGGTGTGTCGCACACGCCTGCATCCCCAATGAGGTCACCTGGCCAGCAGCCCGGCCATGTGACAATTTTGTGCTTTATTCTTACAAGCTCTTGCATTGCGCGCTCGGCACCTCTCGCCAACAGCGGAATGGAGGCTGATGCCCACATCTCCCGACGTGTGCGCGCGCTGATCAGGCTGGCGAGCCCCGCAATGATGAAAGGTGCCGGGCGCGCCAAGCTTCCCTGTCCAGGGTATCTCCAGGCCCTCACTGTCAGCCCTATTTAACCCTATCGGCGGCGCGGCGCGCGCAGCTGGAGGGCCTGGCCGCGGCGCTGCGCGAGGTGGAGGGGCCGCTCGCGCGCGTGCTGGCGGCCATGGAGGCGGCCGGCCTGGCGGTCAGCCGCGCCGTCGTGCGCGCGCACCAGGTCGGCGACCCCGATGCGCGCCCGGCGCAGCCCGCTGGGCGCGCCATGCGAGCGCCAGCGTGGCGCCGGAGGCGCACAGGCCGCTCACGCCCTCACGCCGTGTGCTCTGCGCGCCGGCGATCCAAGCGATGTCCACGAGGTCCGATGAAGCGCTCTGTCTCAATGTGCGACGCAAGCATGAGCCGGACAGCCAGCGGCGGCGCCGCATCGCTGGCGTGCCGGCGCGCAGGCGCCGCTGCAGAAGCGGCTGCGCGACGTGCCGGGCGAGGCGGGCGCGCTGGTGCAGGCGCTGCGCGGCGACCGAGTGCGCGCCGCGCCCGACCTGGCGTCGCCCGCGGCCGTCTCGGCGCTGCTGTTCGAGCCGCGGCCGGGCGGCCTGGGCCTGGCGCCGCCGCCCAGCGCGCACCGCAACAAGAGCGGCGCCTTCTCCACGGCCGACGCGGTGCGCGCGCCCCAACCCGACCCTAATCACAACCAGGGCGGCGCATGCTGCACGGCCAATGCGGTGCGCCCTGCTGGGGCTTTGTGACTGGCAGGGTATAGGGTACAGGGCACCGAGCTCCCCGTGCGTTACGCGTCCGGACGCGGCAGGCCTCGCCACCTGCGCATGGCCCTGCGGCCGCCGGGGGCACGTTGCCAGCGGCCCCGCTCCTCAGGGCCGGCCGCGGGCGCCCTGAGACAGCGCAGGCCTGGCCCCGACTGCTGATAGACGGTCGCTTCTGCATACACCGACAGGCAGCTGCACCCGCGGCGCGGCAGGCGCTGGAGGACCTGGCGGCGCAGCACGAGGCGGGCGGCGCGCGCGCGGACGCGCGCGTCGCGCGCCTGGCGCGCCTCATCCAGGAGCACCGCAGCCTGGCCAAGGTGCTCAACGACTTCTCCAGCTCGCTCGAGCGGCACGCCGGGCCGGGCGCGCGCGTCACGCCCGGCTGCCAGGCGCGCGCGCAGGCCCTGCTGACATGGCAGGCCCGACCGCGTGCGCCTGATCGCCGCGCCGGCCAGCTCTCGCGCATCCGCTGGGCGCCTCGTGAGCGCGGGCGCGCGGGCGGCGCCCGGCCGCCCGGCCGCGCACCGCGGCCGGCTCGTGAGGCCGTGCCGGCGGACTGATGCGCCTGCAGACGCCCGGCCGCAGGGCAGCCGCCGCACGGCCCCCGGCCTGCCACGTCATGAGAGCAGGGCGTGCGGCTGCTGTCTCAGAGCGCGGCGCGGGAGGTGAACTGGGGTGGAGGCATGGCCAGCCCCAGCGGCAGTGGCATCCTGATGAAGGCCTGCCCGCGCGCAGGGCGGCCTGGCGCGCATCGGCTGCGCCTTCCTGCAGACGGCGTCCGCGACGGGGCGCCTGGCCACCGAGGCGCCCAACCTGCAGTGCATGCCGCGCGCGCGCGACTTCCTGGTGCCCGACACGCAGACGCCGTCCGACGGCGGCCCGCGGCGCCTGCACACGCACAGCGCCAACCTGCGGTGCGGCGCCGCGCATCGCTGCCCAGAGAAGGAGAGGGTTGGGGTTGACCTGTTACTCTAGCGTTGCGGCGTGGCGTCGGCTGCCGGCCTGCTCAGCTGCATGAGCTCGTGTAAGAATGATGCTGCACCATGGGTCTGCTGCGAGGAGTGAAGCACCCTGCACGTATGAGCTCTGCCCGCGGCGGCCGCACACAGCAGCCGCAAGGCCGCTCGGCGCATGCTGTGCAGGTGCCGTTGCAGGTCAGGGGTCGCCCGTCTAATGCTCTTGCTCACCGGCGTACAAACAGGGCGCCCCGGTCCTGAGCGCAACGACCCGCGCGCGCAGGGCGGCGTTCGTCGCGCCGCCGGGGCGCGTGCTGCTGAGCGCGGACTATGGGCAGCTGGAGCTGCGCCTCATGGCGCACTTCAGCGCGGACGCGGGCCTGGTGGCGACGCTGTCCGATCCGTCGCAGGACCCCTTCACGCTGTACGCCTCGCAGTGGCTGCGCACGCCGCGCGACCAGGTGGGGTCCGCCTGGCGCCGGCGCAAACGCGCCTGGGGCCGCAGGCTTGCCCGGGGCCTCGCAGTGGCTGTGCATGCTGCGCAGCAGGCCCGGCCCTGGCGACCCTGGCTGCGAGCTCCCAGGCGCTAACCTGTACCCTGGCCTTGAGCGCGGTGCTGAGCGCACCTGGGAGGCTGCCCGCTGCTGCCCTGTGCCGTACCTCGACCCGCGGCCCCGCTTTGCGCGGGCGCGCGTCGCACTCGCACAGCGCGCAGAGGCCGCGGCGGCGCCCGCCATGCTCACCATAACCCTAACCCGAACCCCTCCACGCACGCGTGCAGGTCACGCCCGCGCAGCGCACGCAGGCCAAGGCGATCGCGTACGGCCTGCTGTACGGCAAGGGCCGCGCCGCGCTGGCGGCCGACCTGGGCTGCGCGCCGGAGCAGGCCGCGCGGCTCATGGAGTCCTTCCGCGCCTCCCTGCCCGGGCTGGCGCGCGCGCGCCTTACCGCAGGCCTCCCTGCGGGCCTCACGGAGGCACCACATCATCATGCATGGCCGTCCCCAGTCCAAGCGGGGTCACGAGAGGGAACAGTGCCCTGATCCCATTATTCCAGATGAAGGTGGCTGCGGATGTCCTGGGCTGCGATCGGCTGCTCACTGACTGGGCTGGTACTGCTTGATTGCTGCCCCAAGCATGCCACCTCAAGCGTGGCCGTTGCTTTCCCTGACGCGCTGGCAGGCCATGCGGCCGCGCGTGACATGGGCGGGACCGCGCGCGGCGCCGCAGGACGCCTGGCTGACGGCGGCGGTGCGCGAATGCAAGGCGCGGCCGACGCGGTGCATTCAGACGCTGGGCGGCCGGCGGCGCTACCTGCCAGACATCGCGCACGCGGACGCGGCGCGGCGCGCACGCGCGGAGCGGCAGGCCGTCAACAGCATCTGCCAGGCGCGCATCCGTTCGTCGCGTGCCCGGGCAAGTACCCTAGGTTATCAAAGTCATGCCGGCCGCACGCCGCATCGCCCCACGGACGTGCAGGTCGACCGGTGGCCTGGCTGGCATGCGGGCTGGTAGAGGTCAGTTGCCTGGCTTTCATTCAGGGCCAAGCGACCCGCACACTGTCCCTCACGCTACATCGCCATGGATGAATTGTTTTGCGCTGGTGTCCCTCTTCACGAAGTCCACCGTGCCGTTGGGTGGGCGCCTGCAAAGCCGCGCGTGCGGGTTGTGCGCAGGGCTCTGCTGCGGACCTCGTGAAGTGGGCGATGGTGGACCTGCACAGCCGCCTACCAAACAGCCTGCCCTCTCCGCGCGCCTGCCGCATGCTGCTCCAGGCGCGAGGGGCCGCCCGCTCTGCAAAAGCGCGGCGCGCGGCCAGCGCCGCGTGGTCACAGCGGCACAGTGGCGCACTGCCTGCGCTCCAACCTGCTCCAGTTCCCATGTGCTTGCAATGAGCAGCGCTGTGGCAGCGAGCACAGCTTTGCTGCATGCTTGCGGCCTGCGGCTGGCACCACTGCCTGGCATCGCCAGCTTTAGGTGCCTGTGTGCCTGCGCAGTACCCTGTTGTGGAGTGAGGTGTTCGCCTGGCGGCAGCGATGATGCAAGAGTCTGGGCGCACGACTGTCCAAGAGCAATGCACCGCTGCATGGCAGGTCAACATACTGCTGCATGGCAGGTCATCTTACTGCTGCATGGCTGGTGCACGACGAGCTGCTCTTTGAAAGATTCATGCACTGTTGCATGGCAGGTGCACGACGAGCTGCTGTTCGAGGTGGAGGAGGCGGCGCTGCCGGCGGCGGCGGCGCTGGTGCGCGCGCGCATGGCGGCCGCCGGCGACGAGCTCGCGCGCGCGCGCGGCGGCGGCGGCGGGCCGGGCGGCGGGCTGCGCGTGCCGCTGACGGTCAAGCTGAGCGCGGGGCGCAGCTGGGGCGAGCTGGCGCCGTATGAACCCTCTCAGGGCTGCGCGCGCCGCTGACGCCCGGCCGAGCGCAAGCCGGACCTGGGCGGAGCTGCCGCCCTGCGGGCCCGAGTGCAGCGTGAGGATCGGGGAATGTAACGTGGCTGAGGGATGCGGCTGGGGTGTAGCTCTGCCCGCGCAGGAGCCGTGTCTGCTACGGGAGGGCTAGGGGATGCGGCAGGTGTTGGACCACTCTGGTCGCGGGCGCAGACGGGGATCCACTGGGGATGATGATGGCCGCAGGGAACCTGCGACAGAAGGGTGGCGGTCGCGGCAGATCGGGCCGCAACCCGCATCGTTGACCGCACAGGTGCAGCTGTGAGGTAGTCACCTAGAGTGGGGATACGGAATAGGTCAAACATGGCATGGTGCGCTTGCAGGGGCTGGCCTGTGTTGGTTTTTACTGGTGTGTCTCCCCAGCCCGTCCCTGGAGCCTGGCTTCCGCAAACGAACGCATGTTCATCCCAGCACTGATGACTGAAGTGTGTGCCTCACCTAGGGTGCATGGCCACTTTGTTTCCTAATACTTGCTGCTTGTATGTGTCAGAGTCGTGTGAAGAGTAGTCCCTGTAGTGTGCCCAAGTCACTGGCGCAATGCCAGCAGCTTGGTGTACAGAAGCAGCGTTGCATGCGCGTGAGTGAGGCCTCTGCAAGCACACCGACGTAGCCCAGCGCATAGCAGTGGCCTCCATGCGAGTCGGAGGGTGTGTGCTGGCCGCTTGGTCTTGCAATAACACGTACTTTTGCAATGTCTGCACTCCTGCTGTGACACACGCTGAGGCACTCAACCGCGACACTGCCGCACAACAACAGCCGCTTCGGCCCGCGCAGTGTCCACTCCGCAACAGCGCAGCGCGCTCGGCGCCCCCGGCCAGGGAACGCGCGGGTGCCCTCCATGGCATGCCGCGCTGGCGGCGGCCAGCGCGGCGGCCGCCTCGGCTCAGCCTGGCCGGTCAGCAAAGCCCGCCAGCAGCGGCGTGCACTTGGCGCGCAGCGCGGGCGGCAGGCGCTCGTCCAGGAGCGCCAGGATGCGCGCGCGCGAGTACCGCGCCGAGAAGTGGATCAGCAGGATGGCCTCGTTCTGCGCGCTCGCGGCGGGACGTTTAGGGTATTGGTAGGGTAGGGCCAGTGGTCCGACCTGCGGCGCATCTTCCGGACGACACATCCTTTTGTTTAACTTGTGGGCAAGCGTTGTTGAGCTCTGCGAACTGGCCAGCTGACGCTGCGGTGGCGGCAGCTCTCCCGGCCTGCGACCTGCACAGCACATGCGTGGCACAACGGTATGAGCCAGCCCTGCTAACCCTCGGCGAGCGCATCCCTGGGCGCGCCTGGAAGCGGTCGGCGTGCGCCACAAAGTCGTCGATGTGCATGTGGCCAAAGGCCTGCGCGCCCGCTCACGCGCCGCCCGTCACTCCAGACTGCAAGCATCTCACGGCCATACTGCACCCTTGGTGCTACCAAAGCCACGAGGCGGTCTCCCAGGCGTTGCATAAGCCCCGCGAGACGCTCAGCAGGGACTGTCAGCCAAGCCGGGGGCATGCTCGAGCAGGGGCCACAGCAGTGACGCATGCCCTGATGAGCGCCCTGGCTGCCCTATAAAGCTTTGCCGCACCCGCGCGTGCTCCGTCGTGACCTCAGCGTCCAGGAATGTCAGCTCCTGCGCACCCGCAGCGTCACGCCTCCGCTCCATCAACCCGATGAGTGGTAAGCTCCATCCTTTTACAAAACGGGCTACATGCGCCTTTTCACAGGCATTCCGGGGCGCGCGTCGCGCAGCCGACGCCGCGCCGGGCGGCGCATTGGCGGACCGGAAGGCAGGCATGCGCGGCGGGCGGCGGACCATGATGAGCAGGCGCGCGCGCAGCGCGTCGCCGTTGCCGGGGTGCGTGATGAACTGCGCGGACGTGTCGCCGGTGAACGCCACCTCCGGCGCCTCCACCGTCTGTGTGACGGCCTGCATGCGCGCGCGCCGCTAGGGTTAGGGTTGGCGGACGTGTTGCCCGTGAACACCACCTCCGGCGCCTCCACCGTCTGCATGGCCTGCGCGCGCGCAATGCTGTCCGATGCCCACGTGCGCTCTTTACGGGCAGCTGTCTGGCGTGCGCGCACGCAAGGCCGACACAGCGCCAAGCAGCTGTGGCCGAGGCGGCTGGCTGCCTCACCCCTGTTGAATACCATGTGTGCAGCTCTTGCCGTCTGAACTGCAGCTGACCAGCGTGCAAGTGCGTCATTCTGCCTCATGGCCAGCGCATGAAAGCAGCAGCAGCTGGCTTGCACGTGCACGCATGCAGGCTAGGGGGAAGCAGCACCGCCGGCTGATGGAGCACCGGCAAGCGTGACGAGGCCGGGCGCGCGCCTGCCCGGCGAGCCTGCGGTCCCGAATCACGTTCCCGGGCAGCCCCGCCAGCTCGGGAAGCAGCTTTTGTTTCCTGGTGTACAGTATGTACCCCTGCGCGCACGCCGTCACCAGCTTGCAGCAGCAGCATGCCGCCCAGCGGCACGCTGCCAGGCTTCGTCGGGGTCGGTATGCGCTCTCCTGCAGGGGGTGTGCCTGCGCACCTGCATGCAAGCTGTGGCGCAGTAACGCGTGCCTTGGATGACGCCCCATGCCCGGGCTGGATCACGTCTGGGCGGGCGGGCGCATGAGAGCCAGCAGCCAGGCCGCATCCGCCTCGCGCCTCTTTCAAAAGGGAAGGGTGAGACCGCCGGAGCGGCTGGCGCCTCGGTCAAGCGCCGGGGGCCGCGCCTGCGAGGGGACGGGGTGGAAGGTCGCGAACGGACGCACGACGTGGCCCGGCGCCAGCTCGGCCTCGCCGCCGGGGTCCAGCGGCAGCAGCTCGCACGCCATGGGGTTGCCGTCCAGCGCCGTGAACGCGCCCAGCAGCGCGCGCGTCGGCGCCGCCACCGCGGCCGGCAGCACCACGGTCGGCAGCGGCAGGCCCAGCATCCCCCTGGGCCGCGGGCCGCCCGGTGTCGGTGGGAGCGCCGCGCGGCGGCCTCTGCTTAGGGGTGGGGTAGGGCTTTATGCGGTGCCGCTGCTCCCGCGCTGCAGAAAGTGAAAGAGCCAGCGCGCGTGCTTGCCAGGCCGCACGACGCACCCCAGCGGGCGAGCGCCAGCCGTCGCGCGGCGCGGCCGCAGGAGCGCACCGCGTGGAGACGATGAAGGGCAGCCCGCCGATGTGGTCCAGGTGGCCGTGGCTCAGCAGCACGGTCTTGTAGTACACTGCGCGCTGCACTCGGTGGCTCGCCATACGCGCGCTGCACTGGGTGTCTCGCCATGCGCGCGCTGCACTCGGTGGCTCGGCATACACACGCCGCCGCCCGGCCAAACTCGCAGGTGCGCTCCCGCGCAGCACAGAAACACGTGAGCACAGCCCAGCCGCACCTGTGGGCACCGGCCGGTGTCAAACACCAGCTTGTGCCGCGGCAGCATGATGCACGTCTCCTGGCGCCGCCATGCGAGCGCGGTCACCACCGAGCGCAGGCTGTCCGGGCAGGCAGTGGCGCGCTTCGCGCGGCAGCACCTGCCCTGCGACCGAGAGCCCCTCGACGTCGATGCCGGCAAGCGACACCTTTGCCAGCCCGCTCGCGGCCGCCCGGCCGTCTGCGCCCGCGCTGCACAGCCCGCGTCAAGAGGTTGTCGGCACCGGAACTTGGAAGTGCTGGCAAGCTCAATAAAACTTGGCGGAGGACTAAGCTCTGCTGCCAATGCGCATCAGCGCGCCTGGAGCGTCTTGCGCCATAGCGTGGCACTGGGAAGTGCTGCAGCGCGGCTGCCTCAGCGCCTGGAGACGGTGCAGGCCGCGTGCGCCCGGGCGCGACGCGCCGAGGAGGTGCGGGCGCACCAGGGCCCCGGCGCAGCCCCAAGCCAGCAGCATGTAGTGGCTGGGGCTGCAGGACCAGATGTCTGCATGCTTAGTGGCTATTTAAAGGCTTCGTAGCCTATGGCAGGGCCAGGCATCATGGGGGGCCGGGCCTGCTGCGAGCTTCCACAGTGCCTAGGTGCCCTGCAGGGGTTAATTTCAAGCTCCATTTGCCACACGCTTGGCCCAGATCTCAGTATCTGGTCCTCCTTGGCGTTTGGGTGCTGACACTGAAAACTGTGATGGGCTCGAGCAGCAGCTGACACATACAGCACACTGCTAGTGTTCTGGGCGTCTGGCCTGCCGAGGCCGCGATGGCGCACCCGATGCTGAGCAACAACGCCCCGCCGGCGCGCAGCGCCACCCCGCCGAGCCGCGTGGGGTCGGCCAAGCGCAATGTGGTGCCCTTCAGGCGCGCGGAGAGGCGCTCGGAGAGCGAGGAAGCTGCAAGCAGCTTGCCGGACAGCCAGCGCAGCGAGCCCGTCCCCACCCAGCGGCCAGCGCGGATCTCGTCCACGCGCGACTCGTTCGGGGACTCCGTGGCCTCGCTGTCGGGCTCGGGGCGCTTGCGGCGGCCCTCGCGGCCCAGCAGCGAGAGCGGGTTCACCCCCAGCGTGCGGAAAACGGGGTTCTGCGCCGACCTGGTGCTGGAGTCGCGCGCGGTGCCGGCGCCGGCGCCGGCGCCAGCGCCGGCCAGCCAGGGCCTGCTGAGCAGGCAGTTCAGCTCGGAGACGCTTCCGCAGCCTGGCGCCCCGCTGCTGCAGCCTGGCGGCCCGCAGCACTCTGAGCTCAAGGTGCGCGGGCGCGCGCGCTGCTGTCTCCTGCGCAAGGGGGGCGCCGCAGCTGCGCAGCGCAGGCGGGCTGAGTGCGTTGGCCCGGGGTCGCGCAGAGGCAGCTGCAAAAGTGCTTGGAGAAGTCGCCATCCCAGGAGGCCGCAGACCCGGCCCTGCTCCTGCGCGGGCTGCAGGCGCGGCCCCGCCCCTGCGTGCACTGAACTTGCACCGCCAGGGCCGCGGCTGCTGAGCTGGTGCATGTGTGCCATTAGTGCTGGCTGAGTGTGCCAAGCAACCTAAAGGTAACATGTACTGTCAGTCCTTCGCGTAAATGCAGGCCCGCGGGGGGCCACCTCGGTCCGGAGATCCTCAGCTGACGCCGAGCGTTGGCGCGCAGGGGCTGTACCCAGTCTTCCGGCAGGCGGACGTGAAGCAAGCGTTCAGCGTTGCGTGCGCCGTGTTCCAGGGCCGTTTTCTGCGGACCGGCGAGTCGGTGCTGGTGCGTGCGGTCCGCTCCGTGCTCCGTGGCCGGGGGCCCGTGCGATCGGCACGTTTCCGCAGCGGGACTGCATGGCGGGAAGGGGGGGCAGGTGTGGCAGGGCTGGCAGCCTGTGCACCAGAGCTCCCAGCTCCCTGTGGCCTGACGTGGTGCGCGCCGCGCAGGCGCACGCGTGCGGCGTGGCGCGCACGCTGGCGGACCTGGGCGTGGACGCCTCGGGCGTGGCGGCGGGGCTGCTGTGCGATGTCCTGGAGACGACGATGATGACCGAGGCGCAGCTGCGCAAGCTCATGCCCGGCAGCGTGGTGGACATTGTGGTTAAGGTGTCGAAGATGAGCGGCATCTGCCAGGCGCGCGCGTCGCTCCTGCCCTAGGTCAGGGAGCGCGCTCGAGGCGGCGGGCGCCGACCCGGCGAGCCGCGCGCAGGTGCACCGCGACACGCTGGAGACGCGCGGCGGGCGGCCCGAGGCGCAGCTCGCGCAGCGGCTGTCGGCGATGCTGCTGGCGATGGCGGACGCGCGCGTGGTGCTTGTCAAGCTGGCCGACCGGCTGCAGCACATGCGCGGCATGACCGCGCTGTCCGCCGGCGCCGCGGCCGCCGCCGCCGGCGAGGCGCTGGACGTGTTTGCGCCGCTCGCCAACCGCCTCGGCGTGTGGAGCATCAAGGCGGAGCTGGAGGACCTGGCCTTCCAGGCGCGCGCCCCACACCCACTTCATCGTAACCTGCTGCCGCGCGAGCGCAACTCTAGCACTGAGGCTGTGGCGTCTTCTTTGGTGGGTTTGCGGTTGCGCGCGACCTGTCTCCAGCCACAGCTGCCTGCCTGCTGCAGGTTTGCTCGGTGTTCGCTGTGCTGTTGTGTGGGCTCATGTGCTCGCAAACGTGCGGTGTTGCGTTGCTGCTGACCGCATCGCGGCGGGCGTGCAGGCGCTGCACCCGGCCGAGCACGCGGAGCTGCGCGCGCGGCTGGAGGAGGGGCAGTCGCGCGGGCGCATCGCGCGCGCGCTGGACGCGCTGCACAGCGCGCTGGCTGGCCGCGGCCTGTCGGCTGACCTGAGCGGGCGGCCGAAGAACCTGTGGGGCGTGTACGGCAAGATGGCCGCCAAGGGCTACGGCCTGGAGAGCGTGTACGACGTGCGCGCGCTGCGCGTCATCGTCTCCTCCAAGGCCGACTGCTACGAGGCGCTGCGCCAGGCGCGCTGTGTGGTTAGGGTCAGGGTTAGTGTGTCGCAGAGGATCACTGAGCCCGGCTCGCCCGCCTGCCTGCTTAGGGCCGGCGCAGATGCTTAGGGGTGGCGCGGACGCTGATGGTGCTCGCCCGTTTGGCTGCTCCGGGGCGATGTGCAAGACGCTGTTGCGTTTGAATAGTGCGTGCTGACGGACGGCTGCCGTGCGCAGGTCCACACGCTGTGGGAGCCGGTGGAGGGACGGCTCAAGGACTACATCCGCGCACCCAAGCCCAATGGCTACCAGTCGCTGCACACGGTGGTGCGCGGCGCGGACGGCGCGCCAATGGAGGTCCAGATCCGCACGCACAAGATGCACCTGATCGCCGAGTACGGCGTGGCCGCGCACTGGCGCTACAAGGAGGACGTGCCCGCCGACGTGGCGCAGGAGCAGGCGGTGCGAACGCCGCCTCGAACGCTCTGCTTGGAGGCGGTGCAGGGTTTGATGCCTGCATGCAGCGGCGGGTAACAGATAGTCTTGACTGTATGGACGTCTAGAAACGGGCGATTGTTTGATGTGCATAAGCAGGGTGGCTGTTGCAGCTGCATGCCGCGGTGGCCTGGCGGTGTCGCCGTACGCGCGCAAGCAGGCAGCAGAACGAGGTCGCGGCCGACGCCGCGCGCGCGTGCGCAGGTGGCATACGCGCGCTGGCTGGTCACCTGGGGCATGGAGCTGGAGGACAAGAAGCTGCGGCCGAGCGGCAGCCCGCCGCGCGACGGCGTGCTCGCCGACCTGGCGCACCAGCTCTGCGCGTTTCCCGCGCACGCGCCCGATTGCAAGTTCGCCACCTTCTACAGGCGCGCGCATGCCCAGCGCGCTCACCCTACCCTATCATGCGCCCGGGATGGGCGCCCTTTGCGCTATCGCTCAAGAACGTGGTTGGCATGTGGTGTGCATCCTCTGGTACACCTCTTCGACAACTGTCAGGAGGCATCTGCTAGGAGTGCTGGGACAAGCCGAGCCGCTGATTTGCCGCGCGCCACGCTGCGGACAAGTAAACGCGCGTGTGCAGTGCTGCTGCGTGTAGCGCGCCTGTGCGCACGGCGGTGTGGTGTTATCCTCGCGCACGACCCCGCGCGCGCCGCTGACGCCCGGCGCGCGGCCGGACCGCGCAGCGCGAAGCTGGCGCCGCAGCCGCCGCCGGCGGCGGGCGGCGAGGTGTACGTGGTCGTCGTGGACCGCACGGCCGCGGGCGGCGCGGACGCGCCGCTGACCGTGGAGCGCCTGCCGGCCGGCTTCACGCGCGGCGAGCTGGCCGCGCGCCTGGTCGCGCGCGCGGCCTCGCCCACGCACCTGCGCGTGCTGGTGCGCGCCCGCGGGCGCGGTGCATGCATGGATTGACGCGTGGGAGGGAGGGTTGGGGGCACGCGTGGTGGCTGGCGGTTTGCCTGGCTGCGCAGCCGCACGCCACGGCTGCATGGTCAGTGGGCGCGAAAGCGCAGTTCTCCTGGCTGCGGTTGTGGTGTTGTGCTAGGACCTGTTGGTTTGGGTTTGTGCTGGCAAGGCGAGTGTTGCTGGACAACGCTCAAGAAGACATTTGTGCACTCTTGTCACGTCTCGCGCCCGCTCGTCGTCACCTCGGTGGCTAGCGCAGGCTCGTGCGCACCCCGCTCGGCGAGTCTGGTCCGGTCGGGCAGGGTGCCAAGCCGGCGCGCGCCCGCGCCGCAGGTGAACCACGAGGACGCGGGCGGCGCGGGCGAGCCGCTCGTGCACGGCGACCAGGTGGAGCTGTTTGAGAGCGCCTGGCCTGCGTCGCCGCGCGCGCCGGCTGCACCCCTCTCTGTCTGCGCCTCCTCCGTCGGCGGCGACCTGGAGCGCCAGCGCCGCCTGCTGCAGCGCGCGTTCACCGCCAGCGGCGAGCTGCCGCCCGAGCCGGCGAGCCCGGTCGGGCGCCGCGCGGAGCGCGTGCCCGCCTAGGGCCTGCGCGCCGGCGGCGCGCGCCCTGCGGTGGTCGGGCCGCCACGTGAGCCGGCGTGCGTGGCGGGGCGCTGCTTGGAGCGCGCGCTTGCCCAGGGCGCCAGGGCCGTGAGGGGCGCGCGGGGCGCGCCTGCCAGGCTCCCATGTGCGTCGACCTCGTGCGAGGCGCGGCGCCCCTGAACGCGTCGCCGCGGTAGGTGAGCTGCTATGCGAGCCGCTCAGCACAAGCAACCTGCAGTACCTGGATCAACGGTTATGCATATCCAAGGGCCCATGAGGCTCGTACAAACAGAGCAGCGGCTGCAGCGGCGCGAGCCTGCGGCATCGAGCTGCTCCTGAGAAGCTTGAGGAGTTCGCTTGGCGCATGGGCGCCTTGGGGAGATGCAAGGGGTATGTCCTGCAAACAAATGATGGTGCGCGCAACGAGCATTGGTGGCTGGGCCCCAAAGGGTGCCGCGGGGTCAACGTGTAGATCAGGATGCGGGTGTTACGAGTGTCAGCAGCTGTTTTTAAGTAGTGCACACCTGGTCGGCATCTGGAGTAGGGAAGGGAGTTGAAATAAGGCAAGGTAGGCATGCCAAGCACAGCAAAGACCTAGGATATGAGTACGAATGCCTTGTTGTTGCTAACAAGCTTAGTGCGTAGGGGTGTTGCTGGCGAGCAGCATAGGCGCAGAGGCGGCCGGTGTATTGGGAGAGGTGTTAGCATGGTGCGAGGAAGGGGTGTGTGGGTTTGTTGTGCCATATGCAGTGGACCTGACGACAGGGTGCTTCTGGCTCGCATCTGCATCTGCGAGCTCCCCAAGTGTATTTCTACCAGTGTACACTGAACTGTACCATGAATGCAATGTTGAAATGTGTGCCAACAAAATGATGTTGCAGGCGGTGGTGGTTGCGGGCCCATATCGAACTGACTGCATTGTGGAATGGATGGTATGTGCAGCACCCCAGCGGTGTGTGCAAGTTTGGTAGCGACTCACGTGTACATGGCCAAGCCAGGATGTGGTGCTGTAGGCCAGGCGGTGCTGCTTTTGGCGCAGAAGTAAAAAGCGTGGACGCGCTCTCTGAGTGGCTAGTTGGGTCGTCTACTTGCCTCGTTGCTGAGTATCCTGGATGGCGTCTTGTATGGGGCTTTGCAGAAGAGAGACAGAACAAACGTGTACATGTGCATGCAACTGCGCACAGGCGGATGTCGAGGTGTTTGGTGGCTGCACTTGGCCCTTGTATGACAAACAGGCCAAACACTATACGTGTGTTAATGTGGTCATTTCATGCACTTCAATTGCAGATGTTTTACCTTGTTTTGCACATGCTCACTCTGTGGCAGATGTGTATTGTGTAGGCAAGGACCTCATGCTGAGGCAAGGCTGTAACAGAGTGGCGTATTTGCATGCGATATAACTTATACTTATAAGTTGAGAGTGTTACACAACACCTGTGGACACAGGGGTACATTAGCTCTCGATGAGGCAACAACTCACTGAGTTACATTGAATGTCCACCAAGCGGCTGATAGACTCGCCACTATCTATTATTCACAAAGCAACTGCCACTATTGCAGCAAAGCGCATACTGCAGGAGAAGCCTAATGAGAAAGCGGCAGCATTTGCTGCGACTGAGTGCCAGGTTTCGGCATCAGCAAAGAACACTGGCTGTTGCACAGCGCGAGTCCGCGACGTTCCCCAAAACAGAAGTAGCACCCTAAAAGGACCGGCAGACATCGCGCCAGGCACTGAGCATGCCCTACGTAAATAAACCACTGCTATACATGTTCCGCTTTGCGTTCTGACACCCCCAAAACCAAAACGACCGACAACGCACTCAGCGGATCGCTCGTGCATCGACAGCCGCGTTGGAGACTTCCGCTCGCTTGGCTACCGCTCGCTCGGCTGCCAAGGAGGCTTGCACGCTCACTGTCTATCGTCCTGCCACAGTCTGCTCACTCACCTACTCGCGCTTGCTGATCGACGCCCCTATCTCCTGCAAAACCAAGGTAAGCCTCCCTGCAGCGCACCGCCCCCCGCCTCCAGGCACTGCTCAGGCACGGCTCTGCCTACGCCCGGCCATACACCACCCCATACTGAGCTCACTGACAGCTGAAGCAGGCGACGTGCTCAGCGCCGGCCGCCGGCGCTCAGAACACGATGACCTGCTCCTTGGTGAAGTCCCAGGCCTCCAGCACTTTCATACACACGTCCTGCATGCCGGGCGGCCCGCACATCATTGAAAGGCTCTCCTCGCCGGGCCCGTGCAGCTCGCGCTTCAGCAGCTCCTCGCACACGCGCCCGCAGCTGCCCTTCCACTTGCCCTGCGGTGCGCGGCGCGCCTCAGCAAGCGGCCCAGGCAGGCTGCAGAGCGACGAGCCAGGGCGCCAGGCGCGTCAGCGGTCCGTAGTACCACTCGCGCCTGCATACCACTGCAGAGCTGCACGCACGCTGTTCAACGATCATCGTCGCACACCCCGCACCTCACCAGACAGCCATGCTCGCGCGCTGTTCGCGCGCATTTGCACAGCCTGGCATGTGCAAGTGCCCAGCCTGGCGGGCTCGCAGCAAGCAGCATGGCTGCTCTTGGCCCGCGCCGGCGCGGGTCGCGCCTGCGGCCGCGAGCAGATGTAGTGCACTTCGAAGCGCTTGTCCTTGGCCATCTCGTCCAGCTCGCGCTTCAGCAGAATGTCCTCCTCGGTCTGGTTTGCGTACACCAGGCGCATGACCGTCGCGTCCCCCGCATCCCGCAGCACCGCCTGCCAGACGGACCCTCCTCAGCGCCCCAATCAGGGGGTTGGTGCTGGACAAAGCGCCCCATCCCCAACACATCGCTCATCTGGACAAAGCGCCCCAACCCCAACACATCACTCATCAACCACGACACAACCACATTTCCAGCACACGGCTCGAGCACTTGCGCTTTGACAGAGCAGCGACATGGCCCGCCGACCGCGCAGCAGTGGCGCTGCCGCCGCTCCGTGCGCGCAGCGCGCACAACCGCTCCGAGTACGCACGCGCTCCGGGCACGCAGAACGCGCGTCGAGCGCACCTTGATGACCTGGAACATGGGCGTGATGCCCGTGCCGCCGGCGATCATGCTCATGCGGGACGTGAAGCCCGGCGTGCCGTGCGAGCGGTAGTAGCCGCGGCCCTCGTAGATGAAGTGGCCCAGCGGGCCCTTCACGTCGATCGTGTCGCCCAGCGCCATCTTCTCCAGGTACTGCGACATGCGCCCGCCCTGCCGGACAAGTATGCTCCCATAAATGGAGGCACGCATAGCAATACCTTCTCCGGGTACGCGACATGCGCCCGCCCTGCCAGAGAAACATACCCCCGCATTGGGCAAAGGCACGCGTGCACAGCGGCACGGGCGCTAAGGCCCGCCCTGCTCGTCACATGGCGTTGCGATCGCCCTGCCAACACAATGCTCCCGCACAAGACGGAAACACTTGTGCGCCAGCGACCAGGGCAGGGCATGGCCTGCACTGCTTGTCCGCGTGGCCTTCCACGGCGCACTACAAAGCAACAGCACCTTGCCACTACGCCCCCGCATCATGCGCAGCCTGGCTACGCCGTCGCGGGCCTGCATGCCCGCAGATAAGAAACAAGTTCGCAAACAAGCTACACACGTCCCCATTGTGGCCCGCGCGCGCGGCGCGGCGGGCGCACCAGCGGGAAAGAGGGGTGCTCGTTGGCAAAGTAGACCTTGACCACCAGGTCGAAGTAGCCCAGGTCCTCGTCGCTGCTGGTGGGCGTGTACGCGCGCATGATTGCCTCGCCCTTGTCCTGCGCGCGGCGGCGGGCGGCGGGGTCGCTTTCAGGGCGCGCCATGGGGCAGCGCGGCTTGCGCGGGGCATGACCTGCATGATGCGAGGCCGCAGGACTTCAAGCCTGCTCCTTATCAACACGCTTGAAGGGGTTTTGCAAACGCGCCTCCAAGCCCTCTACACAGCAGAGAGGCCCAAAACATTTTGCGCCATGCAGTGCCACGAGCAGTGCACATCACACTGCGCTGCAAATTGGAGCTGAGGGCTCGGACAACGCTGCAGCACAGCATTCTGTGCTGCGCGCGCGGTGCAACGCGGCGCGCCTTGGCCGAGAAGAACATGTGCTGCCCGACCGGCAGGCCCAGGCGGTGCTTGGGCGACTGCAGCGCGAAGCGGAACAGGCGCGAGTTGCGGCTCAGCACCACGCGCTCCGCCAGCTTGAACGGGATCTTCTTGCGCGGGTTCAGCGCGATCAACTCCTTCGCCTCCTCCTGCCCCGACGCCTGCGGCCGCCGCCTCCGCATGAACTACAGTGCGCAGTAGCAGCGCGCAGGCTTGAACCACCAGCACGCAAACGCAAGACGCGTTTTGAGTATGTAAGTCGAATGTGAGTGGACACAAAGCCTCACTTACACGGCAAATGATGGCTCCAGCGATCTTGTAGTGAACCTCAGTGCTTGGGGGCCCCAGCCCCATACGCGTTGGCAGAGGGACAGGCTCAGGACGGCGGGCTGCTGCGCACCGAGGCAGGCTCCTGCGGCACCGGCAGCCCGGGCTCCTCGGGCGGCGCATCGCCCAGCCGCCCGATGAGGTACTGCTTGAGCATGCCCTTGGCCTTAGCTGAGTGGATGGCATCAAACTCATCCGTGGCCTCCTGCGCAATGCGCAACGCGGCATAAAGCAGCCGCTCTTGCACGCCCATGCACACCAGGAGCGCAATAGTCGATGCGCGTTTTCGCGCAGAGACTAACAATGCATCATACCAGCCAATGCACAGGCACAGGCAGGGTGCAGCCACGCACAGGAGGTTTAAACACATTAAAAAACCCTAACCATGCGAAGCAGAGCAGCGCCCGGACCTGGCCGGCGACAATGAGGATGGACTCGGCGCCGCCCGGGTGCTCCGCCAGGAACTTGGTCGCGTCGTACACGAGCCCGCTGTGCACGAACCAGGCCGACTCGCGGCTGGCGTGCTTCTCCACCTGCCATCCCGCCGCACAGTGCTTGCGGGCGTCTGCATCATTGCATGATAGCGCAATTGCCCGGTCTTCACGGGGCCGTGCCCTCGGGCGACCGCGCCTGCCTGGGGAGTCCATGTAAGCCCGGTGCATGCGACATGCTGTACCGCCGCGGCCTCAACCAGCAGTGTCACACACATGAATCGCATCACAGTCCTCGCATGACAAAGGCTTGCCCGGGTGCATACACATCCAAGCACCAGCCGCTGCCACAGGGGCCGGGCCGCGCGGCCCGCACCTCGGCCAGCGAGTAGACCGGCAGCGACGCCTCATCCATGGCCGCCTTGGCCTTGCTGCCGGTGTCCGAGTCGGCCGGCTTGCTGGCCTCCGCGACGTGGTGGTACTCGCGCTCCATCCACCTGCACGCGGCGCGGCCCGCCTCACCGCTGCACTGGAGGTCCGCAGCCCGCCACAGCCCCCACAAGAAAATTCGCATCACACCCGCACGCTCGTGCTCAGGCACGGTCCGTGCTCTTTCGGGAAGAGTTTCTGCAAAACCTGCCTGCGGGGCCCAGAGGGTGCGGCGCACCCGCCCGCCTCGCCGCCGGCGAGCACGGGGTGTTCGAAGCGCATGGCCAGCATGCCGTCCTGCCAGGTCGCCGCGTGCACCTTGACGCGGTAGTGCGGGTTGTTCATCATGCCCATCAGGTTCCAGGTCAGCCTGCGCGCCCAGCCGCGCGCGGCGCGCGTCAGCGGGCGCTGTCGCCAGCATGGCGAGTCAGCAATGCTGTCCAGCATCCATCTCATGCCCGTCAGGTTCCAGGTCAGCCTGCGCGCGCGCCCCACAGGTCGGCGGCACTGTCGCCAGCATGGCGAGTCAGCAATGCTGTCCAGCATCCGTCTCATGCCCGTCCGGTTCCAGGTCAGCCTGCGCGCGCGCCCCACAGGTCCGCGGCACTGTCGCCAGCATGGCGAGTCAGCAATGCTGTCCAGCATCCGTCTCATGCCCGTCTGGTTCCAGGTCAGCCTGCGCGCCCGGCGCGCGCGCCGCGCGTCAGCGGGCGCCGTCGCCAGCATGGCGAGTCAGCAATGCTGTCCAGCATCCGTCTCATGGCCGTCCGGTTCCAGGTCAGCCTGCGCGCCCGGCCGCGCGCGCCCCACAGGTCAGCGCGCGCCGTCGTTAGGCCAGCGCCCGCCTCAAAAGTCTCGCCGACGCTCGCGGGCGCCAGGGCATGACCAGGGCGCAGCCTGGCCATCGGACTCAGGTTGCACCTCGCCTGCAGGTCTGTGTGGCATAGCATGGCGGACATCGGTGCATAACACGCCATGTGCCCTGCCCGTGAGCTCGACACGGTGCCCCATCCGTCCCAAACCTTGCTGGCCTTCATGCCAGAAACTTTACCGCAACAAGTGCCTGTCACTGTCAGCCCTAACACTTATGCTAAGCTGCTGCGCTAAACCGTACGCCGCGTGCCGGGCGCGGGGCGCACTTCTCGGGCATCATGTTCTGGCTGGAGTCCACCGCGCGCACGCGCAGCTGCGGCGCGCGCAGCAGCTCCACCGCGGTCACCGGGATGCTCCAGAACACCCAGCACCAGGTCTTGTTCGCCGGCGTGGGCGTCTCATGGCGCTCAATCTCCGCGCGCCGCCACGTCTCGCCGTCCAGGCTCACCTCGCAGCGGATCACGCGCCGCCCACCGCCTGCGCGGCCGCGCGCGGGGTCTGGGCCCGGAGGCAGGCCCGCGGCAACTTGGCGGGCAGAGCCGGTCGCCTGGCATCGGCGCGCGTCCCTCCTGCTGCTCGTCCCAGCGCTTTCAAACGCCTTGGGCGCGCGGGCCGCCTGTCGCCAAATCAACGCGGCTGCCGCGCCCTTCCAGCCCACACCACCACGTATGCTGCAAGGCACACGGGGAGGCCACAGCAGCCAGCCCAGCCGCAGTTTTGGGCACCACATGCTGGGGCGCGTTCTGTGCACGCGCGCACCCGTGTAGGCATAGCCGCGCACAATGTACGGCTGCGGCCGCAGCGGCACCACCTGCCGGGCAGCGCGCCGCGTCAGCGCGCGCACTCGCCAACGCTGCACACGGTTGGGGCCCAGGCCGCGCAGGCCAGCCAGTCCTGTCGTGCGTGCAACACAGGGCCTGTTGCATGGTCCAAGCGAGAGTGCCAGGGCGAATGGTGCGAGCGCACCTCGTCGTGCGAGGGGCTCGTGATGACCGCGTTGATGTTGAGCTCGTTGATAATGTACTCCGGCTTAAACCACCACCCTGCAGGCGGCACGCCCTCATCAGGCCTGTGCACTCATGTCCACTCAGGAGCATACGTTCCACACCAACAAGGCTGCCGCACCAGCCATCCCCATCACAGGCATCACCACCTGTATGTCTACAGAGGGGACAGGCAGCCAAACAGCCCGGCCAGAAGCCGCACTACATGCATGTCTACAGAGGGGACAGGCAGCCAAACAGTCCGGCCAGAAGCCGCACTGCATGCTGAGCGACTTTTCCCGACTTGACCAGCTGCTGCGGCGCGCGGGCGCGCGCGCGCGCGGGCGCACCCTCCGCCTTGGCGCGCTCCTGGTCGATGCCGGGCGGCAGCACGCGGTTGTCGTGGAAGTGGTAGAAGTTGTCGCTCTCGGCCGGCGTGACCGTGATCTCCTCCAGCCACTTGACCATGCGCCCGCCTGGCACCAGGGCTGCCAGGGTTACCAGCAGGCGTGCCAGGGTTAACAGCGTTCCGCTTCCGAGCCACTTCGTGCTCGCCGGCATGCTTTGCCTCAGCAGGTGCAGCATGCCTGCTGCTTCGCCCGGCCGCCCGCCGCCCACAGCCTCACAGCACCATGCAGCATGGCTGCAAACCCTCGCAATATCAAGCACTCTATCAGTGACTCTTGCTACCAGCAAATTTACATGCACATCTCTGCTTCTAAATCTTCACCCAGTATTCGATTCGCTTCCAAACCACAGCAGTGGGCGCTCACCAATGTGGCCAGGGATGATGATGCGGATGGGGTACCCCTGCGCGCATGAGGCAATGCCTCATGCTCACATCTCTGGCACACTGGATACAACCGCACACAGCATGTATATACAGGTGCACTGCAGGTGCTCATGCATCATCTGCACGGTCGGAGGAAGGTCGGAGCCAACCAGGACAGGCAGGGGACACGGTGCGCACATGGTCCGGCGCCAACCGGCGGCCGTTTTGCTTGTATGCCAGCATCACGTCACAGCCGGGGTCCAGAGCCGTGCCCAGCGCCAGCGACGTGCCGTACGAGCCGTCGCTGCCCTGTGCGCGCGTCGCCGCACTGCATGGGCACGTGCGCGAACACGCACGAGCGGCGTGCCACAGCAGGCATCTCGTTGATGCTGACACACACACCTGGACCAAACCATCCCCATGTGCGCAAGCAAGCGCAAACAACGCATGGCACAACCCACATGCGCAGCAAGCGCAAGCAATGCATGGACACAACCTCGACGTTCACAAGCGGACGCGCGCTTGCGTATGTGGGGTTGGGTTTTTTGTTGGGTCCGAGCTGCCGCAGCAAGTGCAAGCAGCGCTTGGACACAGCCTCGACGCCCGGCTGTAGGGGGCGCGAGCCTGCAGCAGCTCCTCCCGCACGCCGCAGAAGCTCACATTCTGTGCGCCCATGCCCCCAACCCTAACCCTAACCTGTCCCTTCACGGAGAGCGCGCCTGCGGCAGCTCCTTTCGCACGCTGCAGAAGCACACGTACCGCGCGCCTACGCCCCTAGCCCTAACCCTATCATGCCCTTCAGCAAGTGCGCGCCTGCGGCAGCTCCTTGCGCACGCCGCGGAAGCACACGTAGCGCGCGCCCACGCCCGGCTTCTGCACGCCGCAGTGCGCGAGCAGGTCGCACAGGCGCACGCCCGTCCAGTATGACGTAGACACCGCGGCGGGGCCCCAGTTGAAGCCGACGCTCTTGCGCACCACGTTCTGCTCCTTGCGCCGGTTGCCTGCGCGCGGCGGACGCCTCGCTGCTCAGGTCGCAGACGGAGGCTGCCCGCACAACGCCGCCCGCGGCGGCCCCTGGCATGGCCTCTGCATCCTGCTGCACACCCCTTCGCCCCTTCGCTCTCACTGCTGCACGCACACAGCCAGTTATAGTGTGGCCTGCACGCAGCAGAAAGCAGGAACAGTATCACACACAAGACACTCTACTCCAGCCCAGCCGGTGCCAAATAAATCAAAATCGTCCTGTGCATGGCACCCGCACCCGCGCAGACGAGCGTGATGGGGATCGTGTAGCTAGGCAGCAGCGCGAGCAGCTCCGGGATGCTGTAGCTGGCCGGGCGGTCGACCATGCCGCCAACGCTGACGCGGTGCGCATCCCAGTCCAGCTGCGGCACCGCGCCGTGGTTGCGCACGTAGTGCAGCGCCGTGGGCGTGATGAAGCCCTTGGACATGAGCACCGGCAGCGGCGGCTCTGCGTTCAGTGGGTGCCTGGGCGCCATGGTGCGCTGCGTCAAGTGCGCATGCCCGTGCCTGACTCTGCTGGACACACCATATATGACACCATTTTCTGTTCAGGAAGACAATTTGTTTCGCACACAGCTCTGCCACATGCATATACCAAGTTTGCTGGCGCCACAGCGCCTGCCTGGCCCAAGGCCCACGCCCGCTCCTTCAGAGCAAGCCACTGCTCAGCACACGTAACATATTGACTGCATAGCGCGAGCGCCTGTAACACTCGCTACCGCTCGCTACCGGAGACATGCCATACATGCAAGCAGATACTATACAGCGCCAGGTTATGGTCCTGCTGCGCTTGCGCGGCCCCGCACACACCGCCCCCGTCGCAAGACGGCCGCCCGCTGACACGCGCCGGCGAGTGGGGACCCGCAGCCACACGTGCGCGCAGACCCCATCCGGCGCAGAAAGGGCAACTTTGGAGCGCACCGGCCGGTGAGCCGTATAAGCTGCCGGTGGCGCTTAACCCAGCGGTCAGGCGACTGGGTGTCCTTCACGTCCACCTCCGCCGCAGGCTCGTGCAGCGCCCACTCCGGGTCGCCCGCGGCCAGCGGCGGGTCTGGCTCCTCTGGTCGCCTGTGCGCCTCTGCCTCGCCCGCCCCATCGGACTCGCCCGCTGAGGACGACGCGCTATCCAGGCTCAAAAAGCTCAGCTCGGCATGCTTCGCATGGCACAGCACGCCGACCGGAGAGCTGGGCCGCTGCGGCTGTTTGGCAGCCGAGGAAGCCTTCTCAAGGTCGGCTGCCGAGTCCTGCACGGCGCGCTGCAGCGGCAGGCCCGCCTCGGGCTCGGCCACGGACTCCATGGCCTCTTTGCTTCCGCCTGCACGCCGCTTGGCCTGCAGGACGCGGACAGCTGCAAAGGCAGCGCCGCCCGCCAGCAACAGCGCAGAGTCCAGGTGCTCCATGGCTGCTCAAAAATTGGTGCGTGCACTTCGCTGAGGGACTTTGAAGGAGGAGCACGGGGCAGCAACCTAGGGCCCTGCCCGATGATTAGGCAGCCGAACTCTCAGAGTCAGTATGGTTGTTCACACCACTGGCATAAGCAGCGGGTTGCAGCAGTGCTAGCCACATACGCAGGGAGGCATGGCCCCAGTGTGCGCACACGCGCCGGCAATGCAGGCGATGCAGCGCGGCGCGCGCCCCGCGCCCTTCGCGGCAGCCTGCGGGCTGCGTGTGGCGCGGCCGCGCGCAGCTTTGCGCACGCAGCGGCGCGGACCGGCCGTGCGCTGCGCGGTGGGTGAGCGCACAGAGGCCATCAAGGTGGTCGGTGACGAGTCCGGGCCGGGCCTGCGCTCCGTGTTCAGCCCGTACACCCTGCTGCCCGTGGCGCTGGGCGGCGGCGGCGCGTACGCGCTCGGCTACTCCTCCATAGAGGGCCTGGCGCTGGGCAGCGTTATCGGGGCCGCAGCGCGCGCCGCGCAGCTGCTGCTGCTGGAGAGCACGGTGCCCTTCACGAGGCGGCGGCACACGCTGCTGCTGCCGGTCGGCATCGAGCTGCAGATGGGCAATGCGATTTTCCGGAAACAGGTGCACGCGCGCACGTGCTGCCTGGTGCACTTGGCGCGGCTGTAAGTTGAGGACCTGGTACACAGCAACGCACCGGGGCCAGCTCGTCAGCTGTGTGCCAGCGTGTCAGCACAGGCACGCACACCATTACGGAGCTGAGCGTGCTTGCCCTCCGTGCGGGCTGCCCGGGCACGCTTACCGAGGCTGGCGTGCTGCTCGCCATGCACAGTAGGCTTGCCTGGCGGAGAGCGGCCACCCGCGCGTACCGCTGGCAGCTTCTGGCCGCGGAGGTGCCAGTGCAGTGAGAGCTGCCTGCGCGCCGCGCAGCTGTGGGGCGCCGGGGCGCCACTGCGTTGAGAGAGCTGCCGGCGCGCCGCGCAGCTGTTGGGCGCCGGGGCGCCAGTGCACTGAGAGCTGCCCGCGCGCCGCGCAGCTGGCGGAGCTGGAGGCCAAGGGCAAGGTGCTGCCGTCCAGCTCGGGCGACTACCAGCTGGTGCAGAAGATCGCGGAGCGCGTGATCAAGGCCGTGGAGGCCGGCCGCGGCGGCGGCTTCCAGGACCACGTGCGCAAGTGCGCGGCCCGCTGGGGGCTGGCCGGTGCCGGCCGGCTTCAAGCAGGGCACACGCACCCGTTGTGGAAAAGTCTTCTAGCGCAAAGTGCATATGCGGTGCGGGAGGCGAGGCTGCGAGGCTGGTGTTCGCGCCTCGTGCGCAGGACGCACAGCAGGAGTGGCTGGGCCGTGGGTTCACGCAGCCCGCCTGCAGCCGTGCTCGGCACCTGCTGTCTGCCGTGCAGTGCACAACAGCGTGTTGCGCCGAGCGCAGCAGACAGCGGTGCATGGCAAGTAGCGGGCCCCAGCCCTGCACGTCACGAGACTCGTGCTCATTTGTCGGCGCTGAGATGCCCCGCGGCCGCAGGTTCCACTGGGAGGTCGTGGTGGTGGAGGACAAGACGCCCAACGCCTTCGTGCTGCCCGGCGGCAAGATCGTCGTGTTCACCAGTGCGCCCCCGCACGCCGCTCAGGCGCTCGCTGCCCCACTTGGTAGTGGTGGGCACCTGCTGCCTCCGAGTACGCAGTTGGGCACGTGGTGTAGCACGCCGTCTTTGAGAGAGGTGCTCCTGCTCACACGCCCAGGGTCCGCGCCGTCTGCCGGCCTGCTCCTGCCTGAGCAAGCAGAACTTCCTGCTTCTGCTCCTGCTTCTTCGCAAATGCGTGCGGCGCGTGCGCGCAGGCCTGATCAAGCTGCTGGACCGTGACGAGGACCTGCTGGCCGCAGTGCTGGGCCATGAGGTCGCGCACGCCCTGGCCCGGCACAGCACGGAGAAGCTGAGGTGCGGTCTGGGTTTTCCCAGGTTTCCACAGGCTCCTTGCGTGAGCACTGCAGCTGGCGCTGCAGGTGGCAGGGCGTGCGGGCAGGCGCGGGGCGTGTTGCCTGCGAGCCAGAGGCGCACATGATAGCATGATAGCGGGCTGTGCATGCGACATCGGCGCTCAGCAGCGCAGCAGGGCGGTGCGCAGTGTGCTCATAGAGCTAAGGTGTGTTAGGGTAGGGTAGGGCTTGGATAGGGTAGGGCTACCATAACCCTACCCGAACAGCAGCTTCGTGGCTAATCGTGACGGGGCGGGCGACGCGCAGCCTGGGCCTGGCGGTGACGGTGGTGGTCAACCTGGCGCTTGCCGCGCTCAACCTGTACCAGCGCCGCCAGATCGAGCAGCAGCAGCGGCAGGGCGGGTGCGCGAGCATGACTATCCTTGTAGCAGGATTGCAGCAGGAGGGCTGCCACCCTGTGCACGTGCATGTCCTGGCCTGAGCTGTGCTTGTCGGGCCTGCGCGCTCCGATGTGCATGCGAGCTGCGGTCGGCCGAGGCAGCTGCGTTGGCGTTGCTGCGCATGCGTCAGTGCATGCGCATCTGTTAAGGTGGTCCCAGTGTCGGGCGTGCCTTGACGGGCGGTGTGCGCTGTCGAGTTGCAGAGGCAGGCAGGGGCATTGTGAACATGTTTTGCTTTGACTCCGCACTGGGTATGCCTCGACTGGCGACGCGCGCCCTGGGGCTGCAGGGGCAGGCAGGCGCTGTTCGGCACCTTGCTGCTGTACTTCCGCACTGGGCGCGCCTTGACTGGCGGTGCGCACCCTGGGGCTGCAGGGGCAGGCAGGCGCAGTTCGGCCGCGGCGGCGGCTTCCCGGGCGTGCCCGCAGGCTTCCCGGGCCAGCGGCCGCAGATGGGCATGGGCGTCGGGCGCTCGCCGTACGGCCTGGGCCGCCCGCAGCGCGCCGGCTTCGGGCCGCCGGGCCTGCTCAACCCGCAGGTCATCTCCATCTTCACCAACCTGTTCTTGCAGGCGCGCCCGGCCGCGCTGTTCTTCTTTATCTTTGTCTTCTTTTCGTGCACGGCACAGTTGGTCCAGCATGCCTGCGGCTGCCTGCGTGCACCAGCCCCGCTGTTCCCATTCCTGCAGCGACCGCCGGCCAGGAATGTGCGCGGTGCTTGCATGCGGTGCGGCCGGGTGCGCTCTTGCGCACAGCACAGCCGGTCCAGCGTTGGCCGCGGCCGCCTGCCTGTGCCAACCCCGCTGCTCCCATGCCTACAGCGACCGCCGGCCAGGGGTGTGTGTGATGCTCGCACGCATCATGATGACTCTCTGCTGCTATGGAGGCACAGGCAGGGTCAGGCGCCAGCCGCGACCGACGCTGCTCAGCGCCAGCGTGCCTGCCACAGAGCGCATGCTGAGGGCGGTGATGAGCAGACGCTCAGGGCGGCGGTGAGTCAAAGCGCACGCGCCAGATGCCCTTCTCGCGGAGAGCGGAGGCCGAGGCTGACCTGATCGGCCTGAAGCTGATGGCGTTGGCGGGGTACAACCCAGACAAGGCGCCCGAGACGTTCCGGCGCCTGGGCCAGATGGAGGTCGGCGGCAAGATGGCCGGCCTGGCCGGCTCCGACACTGCGAAGATGGTGCTGCAGGCGCGCGCTCAGCCCTGACTGATTTGGCGCGCTTTCTGCTGGACGCAGGTGCTTGCGCCGCTGAGCTACCTGTGTTGGGCATGCCTTTGTGGCACACCGTTGTCACGCAGAGGCGGCAGCACATCAAGGACGAGCAGTGCGTGAAGCCGTGTGCTGCGTCACATCTCCCCACGGTGTGCTGCATGACGGCTCACAGGCGTGAGAGCGCGGTGCGGCAGGTACAATGCACGCACCCGCGCAGCGACAGCCGCGTGAAGATGCTGACGGAGGAGCTGGACATGATGCGCGAGCACGGCGACACCGCGCTGGACCGCGTCATGCACCCCGTAAGCTACTGGAGCCTCTAGGTTGGCGCCGCCTAGCGCTTGGTACGCTGTTACGGAGCAACGTTGGAACACTTCACGGCCCCGTGATCAATTTGACACTTCCTGCTTGCCAGGGAAGCGCTCAGCCGCCCCAGCTGGTGAGCAGCGCCAGGGGCTGACGTGATCAGCTTCCATGCGGTTGTTAACCCACGGTGGAAGCAAGCACATGGGTTGCTACGATATTGGTATCGTGACAGCGCTTTTATGGCAGGCTCTGCCGGGCTGGCACAAAGTATTGAATTACATTGGTATGAGCATTTTTTGACCATCGCAAGCAGTACATATGTGGTGGGTGTCTCGAAGCACTCAGTCGTGCTTTTGCATGTAGTACAGGAGGTAGCGTAGCGCTGGATCTGCGTGATACTGGTTGAAGTGGTTTTGCTGGCGCTGTCCCACAGGATTCAGCTTGTGCACGACGTCCCGCAATTGGTTGGGTGGTGGCTGTACAGTGCCGTGACGCACAGTATGCCTTGCTCAAGACATGACACGAAGGACATGCAGAGCACCCTGCAGTACTACGGCATGTGCAGCAGGGCGCATGTGTAGGAGGACAGGCATGTGAAGGACTTGTTGTAAGGCTGACGCACGGAATGGAATTGCATTCCAATGAGCAAGTCCTAAGCACCAAGTCGGATCCTAGGACTCAGTGGGCACACAGTACTCATCGAGGACTCCTCACCTGCCTCATTGCTCCATCTTTGGCTGAGCCCCTCTGCGCTTAACAGTATGGCGCCGCCTCCCACAGTGAGGGCAGTGGGCTGCGCAATGCCCTGCTTGTACGGCAGAGCAGCACTGCCCAGATGCGTGGCCGTGCCTGCACACCGCAGGATGCAGCGGCGCCTGCAGAGCCGAACGTGCTGCACAGCAGAGGAGACAAAGAAGACTGAAGCAGCAGGAAAGGTGGTGCTTGCGCTGACGCTGCCAGTGCTCCTGTCCAGCAGGCTGTGTGCAAGCAGCGAGGCGTGAGCATGCAGTGAGCGAAAGTATGGAAGACACTGTGCTGGGTTCAGGGCAAAGTCCGGGTGACGCGCTCGCTTGGGAGCGAGGTGTATATCAGCGATGGCACGCCGCTGCCAGAGCCGCCTCAGGACTTTTGGGAGAGTGAGAGATTTGAGGTGCGTCCGTAACCTGACTGCCGTGTGGGCAAGCAGTCTGTCTGCGACTGACACGCTCTCTGTGCACTGGAGGTGGAGGCAATATGCCCAGGCCTGCCTGCTGCACTGGCCTCTGGAATGCAAGCATAAGCTCTGGTCAAGGCGGGGTGTGTGCTGCAGCTGATTGGACGGGGTGCGTCCGCCTTCATACCTGCGCTGCTGGTGCTTGCGCTGGTCGTCGGCGCGTTTGCGGCCTCGCGGTATAACGACGGCGCCACTGCCTTTGTACAGTGCGCCCCTCTGCACACCGTACACTTTGTATACCCTGGCCTCAGTGACTGAGACTGCTGAGGAGGCCGGCACGATGATGGCTTATGAGCTGCACTGTCGTGCAGGCCGGCGACGTCGGAGGAGGGTGCAAGGATCACAGAGCTTGCACAGTGAGGCCTGTTTTGGGGTGGCGCATGTCGTCGGTGGTGTGCTCCTGCATTGCACGTGAGCTTGCATGGTTGCACGTAGTTCATACCTAGCATGCACAGGTAGCCGTGTGGTGGGGTTGTTGTGCCAGGTTGAAACATGATTTTGTTGTGCATCATGGCCTTTTACACAATGTCAATCCCATGTTACAGACAGGGGCGGCTTCGAAGACAATACCAGCAAGCACACCTAACACTCTTGTCGTCCGCAAGCGCAGACACCATGCCTAACACCGCAAGGTAAGTAGTAGTGCTGCAGTTCCAAACCATGCGCAATGATTATAGCATGTGCGCAGCGTACACGCAGCTACTCCTAGCTAATGGCTGACAAAACACACCTGGACTCCACAGCTGCAAATCAAGCAATGCAGACCTAGCTACTACGCATGCAGGACTGCAAGATTCTTGCACAGTATCTGCATAAGAGACACGCGCGAGAGCAGCAGCACCTACCTTGCAGCACTTCAGCGACTTTGAAACTAAGTGACCACAGGGATCGAACAACTGCCTGGTGTGTGCACATAACTCACGCTCAACCTTGCCTATGCCTAACTAACAGATGCAGCACAGCGGTACATTCTCCGCTGCGCCTGCCCAGGCTGCGAGCACACAGCTGCGCCCAGCCGCCGAGCAGGCAAACAATACTGTACAGTCCAGCGCAGCCAGATCCAAGGCACACTGCACACAAGCAGGGTACGGACATGCGCCCTGAAGCAAGGCAAGACGCATATTAATCAATGGCAAACCCAAACCTTGACTGAAAAGCACATGGAGCCCCACCAAACGTCTGGGGATGACCAGGCAATACCTTGTGTACGTGATTACATGTCCAGCACAGCGCGCCCAGCTTGTGCAGTCTCAGGAGAGGCCGCGACCACCGCCTGTAGCGATGAAAGGCTGCCTACCTCTACCAATGCTCCTGGGCGCTCAGATAGCGCACACCCGTACAGAAGGTGGCTGCACAGGTGGCGGTGGCGGCAGCTCCGGAAACATGATCGCATGAACAGCCTGTAGAGTGCCAAGTATGTCAGCCCAGACAGTGGCACCAAGAGCACCCTGCCGTGTAGGTGTGTATTGCGCTCAGGCGCTGCTCTTTGCAGCAGCTCCTGAGCAAGAAGCAAGACAAGCTGATCGGAGATAATCGGCATATAGCAGATGGAGTGAAGCAGGCAACAGGTGCATGTTACTGTAAGCATAATAACACACATGCACCAGCACCAACACCAACACCAAATCTCGGATTGACCGAGTACGCACCAGCATGTCAGCAAAGCTTGCTGGGTGCCTGTACGTTGCTTCCCAGGCGCAAAGCCCATTGACCTACCTGCATGCCGAGCGCCGCGTCTGTGGCGGCGGCGGCCAGCACAGCCACGCCCGCCAAGCCGTCGGCGGCGGCAGCGGCCCTGGCTGGCCGTGCGGCTTCCTCCAGCAATGCGCGCAGCTCATCCAGCGTCATGTCGCCCGTCTGCACGGACGGCCCGCCGAGAACAAGTTTAGACCACAGAAAGCAGCGCAACAAACTGCTCGCTTATGACAGCCGGGTTGGCTGACGATGCCCGCGCATATCAGCTCAACGCCTGTGCTTTGCGAAATATTGCAAACACTGCCACCCTCAACACTGCAGGAGAAAAACAAAACATCCTGGTTAGTGCACGAGGTGGACGGTGGGGCGTACCACATCAAGCGAGAAGCACTGCCCGCCGTGCGTCTTGACCTGGATGGTGAAGCCATTGTCGGGGCGCTGCGCGCCCAGCATCCGTGTGGCCGCCCAGCTGGCCGCGCCCGCCAGCGTGCGCGTCGCGCGCAGCGAGCGCCGCAGCAGCGTGTTGGTCACCGCCGTCAGCGCGCTTGGGCCATTGCGCTCTGCACGCGAATGCAGCCAACATGTCAACATAATTGCAATGTGTGTGAAAAGGTGGGTTTGTGTCACCATATGCTGCATAGCCTGACAAGTCACCTCCACCAGCGCTGTCGGTCTGCTGCCCCCGGCACACTGTGCAGGAATACTGCCCTACGTGCTTGCAATGCCGCTGCTTATGCCTGGCACTGCAGCAGCAACTACGGCTGCTGTGCAGCACACAGGGTATTGTCAAGCTGAGCGGCTCCTTGTTGTCGGTGGAAATGACGTGTGAAACAGTGCATACTAATGACCCCGCGCCTGCCACGTCGCTACTCTACAAGCCTCAAGTGCCTGAGCGCACGTTTCCTGTAGCTGAATGTGCGACCGGCTGCCAACAGTGTGCCAGCACACCCCCCCCGCGCCAGCCAGTTCGGCCCGCATCAAAGGCGCACCCAGGATGATGAAGCGCTGCTGCTCAGCGAGCACGCCGGTCTCGCGCTGGATGCCCGCGCGCATGGCGGCCAGGCTCGCGCTGCTGTCCACCTCCGCCGCCAGCACCTGCCCCGCCAGCGTCTCGATCTGCGCGCGTCCGCGCAGCCGCACGGCATGTGTCAGACATGCGCGCGACACGCCTCGCCCGCGTGCAGGCGCGCAGGGCACCCCTGCGGGGATGACCTATTCACCAGCTTACGCAGTGAGTCAATGCAGGGTAATTTCACCTAGAAATCTAGGTGTCTCCAGGACGCGGTCGTGCATCGCGCCTGTACGCGTACGGCGTCGCCGACCGCGGGCAGGCTGAGCTGCTGCGACTCCTGCAGCTGCTGGTACCAGTGGCTGGACTTCACGAGCCCAATGACGCCTCGGCCGTACAGCTCCCTGCCACGCAGCCCCAGTCAGTGCCAGCGGAGCTCGCTCACAGCCTGTGTGCCGCGCCTGGCCGCGTGCCGTGCAAGCAATTCACGCAAGGGACATGCCGCCACTGCCGAGCAGCTCGAGGCCCGGGGACCGTCATGTGGCATGCGCAGCAGGTGCTCGGCCGACGGCAGTGCTTGCTGCTGCTCTGACGCAGTCAGGGAAGTTGACCTAATTGAGCAATGGACACACAACAGGCACATTGGGTCCACCCTACATGAAACTCAAGCATGTCTACACACGCATGTCAAGCGTAGCGCGCACCGGTTCACAGCCTCTGGTAGAAAGACAAAGTTGATCCACTGGATCAGCGACGAGCGCAGGTCCTTGGGCGCAGATAAGTTTAACTGCGCGGACACTCAGCAGTGTCAGTGTGCTTCCAGCCAAGCTGCAGCGTTTCTCCCAATAGACACATCCCAAAGATGTTACGCATCTGGCAGCACAGACTTATCCACCATGAGCAATTCCTGCGTGCAGTGTTATGGGCGAAAAAGCAGGTGCCCATGCGTGAGACATGCCCTTCTTTACACCTTACGCGCTTGCTCTCACTAAGGGGGGAGGCTGACATAGGAGAGTCATTTAATGTGATTGTGAAAACATATAAAGAGAGGTAGCCAATAGGTACTGCAATCACCCGCATGCCATCCACCCGCACTCCTTGGCGACATGCACAATGCTGCGCGGGCCAGCCCGCCGCGCCTGCACACGCTTGGCCAGGTGGCCGAGCGAGGCGCCGCGCGCGCGCTCCTCCGCGACCACCAGGAACTGGCGCCTGGCGGGCACGCTCGTCGCGCGCGCCACCTGCTCCTGCATCGCCTCCACGCTCGTGCCCTCCGCCTGCGCCCGGTGCGCGCGCATGCATGCTCGGTCATGGCCTTGCCCGCGCAGCACAGTCCGCGCTGCAGTTACGCAGACACTAAATGGCATCACTCCTGCTAAGACTCCAGGAAGAGCGCCCTCCTGCCCGCGCCAGAAGGCCAGAAAGGCCCCATATCATATTAGCTCTCGGCGACTCCAGCAGACCCAGCTCGTTGCCGCCCAGCGCAACAGGCATGCACGCATGCTGCTGTCAGCTCCCTGTCGGCCACGGTGGTCTGTCCTCGCGCGAGGCGCGCGGCTGCAGCCAGCGTGAGGAGCGCGCACCAGGTCCAGGCGCATGTCCGCCCCGTTTGCCAGCTTCACCTCAACCCGCATGTACTCCTCCTGTGCAGCTTCGCTCCTCCGCGCGAAAGGCAGCACCGTCTGCGCCCGGCACACAGGTCAGCCGGCAGACATGCACCACACCAGCCTATACCCAGGCCCTGCAAAGCTTTTGCATCGCAAAATTAGCCAAGCACAAACTAGGCTGCCGCTCGCTCGACACCTCAGATGGGCAGACTGCCACCCAGCCTGACGCACCCGCCCCACCCAAAAAAACCTAGGGCAGCAATAAGCAAGCAACATGAACGCTTGGATGGCAAGGTTTATACGCTGTGAAATATTTGCTGTGCGTGCATGCCTGCAGCGGCACAGAACCCCTTCCTAACGCAACATAACAAAACGTGCAGCACCTGCTGCAACCTGTTGGCCCATGCACTCAATCCAGTGTGCACTGCTGAGACGCCAAACAACAGAATGTACTCTGCGCTGGACAGTGCCAACAGCAGGAGCCTTTGGACTCGGCCCAGCGCTACACTGGACACGCGCGGCGCGCCCTAAAGCTGCTGGCACACGCATTTGTGCGTTGTGCGCAACTCAAACACAACTTGCCAGAAGCTTCGACCCCAGGCCAGGACGCGCCTGCAGAGGCAACAGCCCAAAGCCCCAGCCAAGCGCCGCGTTGGACGCCTGCAGCACGCGCTGCGGCTGCTGCCGCGCGACCTTCATCGCCGCGTTGGACGCCTCGCAGATGCGGCGCGCGGGCGCGCGCCACGCCACGTCGCACGCGGCGTCCAGCGCGGTGTTGGACGCGTCGAGCACGCGGCGGGGCTGGCGCCACGCGACGTCCAGCGCGGACGTGGACGCGGCCAGCATCCGCCGCGGCTGGCTCCACGCCACGGTCAGCGCCGCCGCCGACGCCGTACGCAGCAGCTCCGAGGTGCACAGCAGGCCTGCAGGGGCGGGGTGGAGACCATATAGACCACCAGCTGGCAAACTCGCCCGCATCGTCAAAGTTGAAAACTAGACAAGCAGCTGCAGCACAGGCAGCGGCTGCGCCGCGATGACGCAGTGCACTGAGCACGAGACCAGCCCCCTTTTCACTTGCAAGAGAACGGGCGTCACGGCGGGAAGAACTCACCTTGACTGAGCCGCCCGTCCATGACCTGCTTGTCGAGCGGGAGCAGGCATGCCTCCCAAGGCGCTGCATAGTCTCCCATCCTGTAACACGCAGCTTCCTGCTTATAACATGGACGCACACTAGGTGTGCGACTCTGGCGCACACATCTTGAGCTCTGTCAAACAGACTGCACTTGACCCTCCAGCGCGGCTGCAGCCACGCACGGTCAGAGGAGCGCGTGTGCAGGCTGTCGCTGTGTCCTGGCGCTGGGTGCCTTTCCAAACTTGTAAGGGGTGCCGTGCGGAGCACCTTCCCTCAGGCCGCTCGCGCAGCCGGGTGGGACGCTGCAGGGCGGCGCCTGCGCCTCTGGCAGCGCGGCGTCCCACACTGAGCTTTCCCAGCCGCGCGGCCTAGTGTGCGCATATGCCGCTGACTTCCGACACCTGCGCCAGCTGTGCGGGCCTGCCAGCACGTTGGCAGCGGCGGCACGGCATGCGCAAGCCCCTAAGCTGGCAGCTTAGCGCTACCTGCGCGCGCCCGCGCGGCCAGCAACCTCCTATGCAGCTACCTACCGCCTTGGCCGCTGCTGCGGGCTGCTGGCCTGCCTTTAAAGAGCGCTTCGGCTCGACCAGCAAAACTTCGCGGCATTGGCTGGGCCACTGCTTCTTGTCGAGGTCTTGGGCAAGGGGTTTATATTTCTTGCAGCGGACCAAGAGCAAAAGCAGGGAGCCCGGCCTGCCGGTGGTGCTTAGTTGCTGCCGGCGCAGTGTGCGACAAAGGTTAAGCCAGGCGGGGCTGCGATGCGCAGCTGGCAGGGCCTGATTCTCCTGGCTGTTGCGCAGCTGGCTTTGCACGCGCGTGGGGGCGTGGAGACGGTGCTGGCGCAAGCCAATGTGCGCATCCCCACACCTGCGGCCGCGTGCCTCTGATGTGTTGCTCGGGCGCACAGGTGCCTCCGCCGGCAGGCAAGCGCTTCAGTGTGTGCTGAGTTCTTGGTGCTTGCAACCTCCTTCAGGACAGGGCGTGCGTGCAAAGACGCAGCACGCCTCTTAAAACGCAGCCGCTTTTCGGCGTCAAAGGTGTGCGCGGTGTCTGCTGGCAGGTGCACAGGGCGTCAGCGGAAGGCCTCGTGTGCCTGGGCAGCGCGGCGGGCGTGAGCGAAAACTTCTCGAGCGGGTGCGCGCGCTGCACGGGGGTGCACGCCTGCGCGCAGCAGCGGCTCCTTTGCGGACCCGTCACGCAAGCTCAGCACTGTAACAGGGGAAACACGTGTGCGCAGGGAGGCTGCGGCTTGCGCCGCAGCGGCCAGGCGCCCTGCCGTGCGTGCGCCGCGCGGCAGCAAGAGCGCGGCGCAGACGCTGGCCGAGCTGGCGGAGGAGAACGACTGGAAGAACGACGTGGTCCTGTTCTGGGTGCCCCCGCAGATCAGGTGCCGGTGGCCGCCTGTGGTCGCGACCTAGTGCTGGTCGCCCCTCCGGAGCGTTGCCTTCGCCAGCACTGTGGCCTGACTAGCTTTTGTCCTTTGCTGACCCCGAAAGTGCAGCGCTGTGTTCCAGGCGTGCTGTTCCTCCTGGCTGCGCGTGTCACGCAGGCGAGGCAGCGCACCGAGCGCCCTGCTGGGGTGCTCGCGTGCAGGGCACGCCTGCCGCGCATGGTGCACTCCTGGCTGCGGAACTACGTGGCGGTGCTGGCCTTGTACTTTGCGGTGGGCGGCGTCTGGTCGTACTACATCTACTGGTGCTTCGGATCGGCGCTGTTCGCGCCCGGCGCGATGCCGGGCGTGCCCGACGTGGTGGAGCAGATCAAGGCATGTCCAAATGGATGCACACGCATGCACCGAAGCGTGTTACTCTCCGCCTCAAGACCCTGCTCCATAACACACCGTGCGAGTTGCATCATGGGTGCATCGGCCTTCTGCAATGTAAACGTGTGGATGCTGGGAGCGCGGGTGGGAACATGGGGATGAGCTTTTGGATGCTGTTGCTGGGCCGAGGCGCGTCCGGGTCATGGTGGCGCCGAGCCAGGGACGCCCGCGTCATGAAACCCCGCTGCGCCCAGGTGGCCATGGGCTCGATGCCGCTGTACGCGGCGCTGCCGGCGGTGACGGAGGCGGTGGTGGAGGCGGGCTGGACGCGCGTGTACTCGCGCATCGCGGACGTGGGCGCGCCGCGGTACCTGGCCTACTTTGCCGTGTACATGGCATGCGTGGAGCTTGGCGTGTACTGGATGCACCGCGGTCTGCACGACGTCCGTCTCGGCTACAGGCGCGCCCGGGCGGGCCCGCCCGCGCCCCAGTGTTGGCGCCTTTGATGAGCGCATTGCATCACAAGTAGCGCATCACGGAGCGCTGCCGGTCACATTCCATGTCTCCGTATGGATGGACACACACACTGTCACGCGACACGTGTGCAGAAAACACTTTGTATTGCTAGAAAATAACAAGAGAGGCTGATGCATGTGAGCTGGGTGTTGCTTGTCGTCCTGCTTACCCACCGGCGTGCAGGCTCCAGCATGGCGGCCCTTGCTTAAACTGTGCCGTCAGTCCGCTCGTGCTGCCCAGCTGGGTGAGAAGCGGGTGGCCGGCTCCTGCGTGCAGGCTGCTGCACCACACGCACCACAAGTACAACAAGGAGCACACGCTGTCGCCGTTTGCGGGCCTGGCGTTCAACGCGCTGGACGGCATCCTGCAGGTGCAAGCGGGCCGGGCGGCGTGGTGTGTTCCGTATGTTCGTGCGGGCATGCTGCCTGGACGGCCCGCCCTGCCGCGCAGGCCAGCCAGGGTCGCTGCACAGCCGCATGAGCGCATGCGCCTACATGCAGCACTACCCGCAGTGCTGGCAATTGCTGCATTGGCTGATATCAACATCAAAGTGGTCAGGAGTTTTGGTGCGTGGCTGCAGTGCGCATGACCGGTCGTGCGTAGCGCACCCACGCCGCGCTGGCCACCGGCTTTGCAGGCGATCCCCTACTGCTACATGCTCTTCATCGTGCCAATGCATTTGCTGACGCACGAGCTGCTGCTCTTCGCAACGGGCATCTGGACGGCCAACATACACGACAACATCGATGGCAGGTTGCGGCCTGCTCATGCCTAGAATTTGTGCTGCTCATGCGCCGGAGCCGTGCAGCGACGGCACAGCTTGCAGTCCATGTCTGGTACTTTGCTCTTCTTCGCATATGGCGTGGCGGCAGCTTTGCACGTCTAGGCATCCCTGCATCAGCGCGGATCCCTGTGATGATGCCAGCCCATGTTATGGATTTTTAAATGGCGGGTGGCGCCGCAGCTTTGCAGTGCATGCCGTGCAAGCCAGAAGCCAACCGCTGTGGCGATGCCGGCAGGTGCATGCCGGTCATGGGCGCGGGCTACCACACCATCCACCACACGACCTACCGGCACAACTACGGGCACTACTTCGTGTACATGGACTGGCTGTTCGGCTCACTGGTGTCGCCCGCCGAGTTCGCCGCGGGGCAGGAGGCGCGGCGGCGCGGCGGTGCGCCCGCTCCCTTGGAATAGTGCCGGGTAGGCTGGGGTCGGGCCTGACTTAAGTGAGGAGGCGTGGGCGTCGAGCCGCAGCGCGCTTGCGAGCCCGCAGAGGCCCCACGTCTTTGCCGTGTGCCTCTGCATGAGGGACAGCGCCCGTGCACAGGATATGGCCAGCCGTTGAATGCATGCATGCGGGCTGGGATTCAGCCCATGGGATTCAGCCCACCACCTCGCTGTGAAAGGCGGCTCTGCTGGGCTGGCCTGACGCCGCGCGGCGTCCGGGTGAGACACACCCGCAGAAGTGTGAACAGCATGCCACGATCATGCGAGAACTTGGAATTGTATTGCTTCTGCATGCATGCCGGGCGGCAGCTAGTATGCGGCATATGAGAGAGGCGAGGCGGCAGCACGTCATGTGATACGTCTTGTGTTGGATATTAGAGGGTTTGAATGTTTAACAGTCGCTGGCTCCCCCTCAGCAGTGCAGCTGAAGTCCGTGATGGTTGTGCGGAGCCTGCTTTCCTGCTTCATTCATGGCTCTGAGGGGCACCAGGCGGGTCAGCCCCCGCCTCTGAAGCGCTGTTCGGTCTGTGGGCGTCTCGAAACTCGCCTGATGACCCGATGACAATTTGCTGCTATCAAGCCGCATAGGTCAGAGAGTGCGAGTGTTACTGGCAGATGTGCTCCCGTTGGCAACGGGAGCTAAGAACTGCAATGCGCTGGGCTACGCATCATGTTGAGGTGCATTCTTAGGAGCTGGCTGTGCCGTCCTGAGAGCAGCATGGTCTGCACCACACGTGAGAGCCCGAGTTCATGGGTATGTAGCCTTAGCAACAATTGTTATAATAATTGTTTTCCCTGGCCTCACTGTCGCCGGCAAGCACTCTTCTCTCGCTGTGTGTAGGCACAAAGTTTCCTAAAGTTTGCTGTGGGCCCCAGCAAGAGCCCCTGGCTGATGCTGCAGCTGACCCTGACTCTCTGTGCCCAAAACAACTCGACGATGGCACTTTTTACACACTGCCAGAGACGCACTAAGCTCAGGACTGAGGTGTTGCCAACCATCTGCTCTGCTGCAGCCTCTACTTGGCCTTACCTATAACTTGCTGCAGCAGGGAGTGCGCTTCGAGCGTTGCGCCGCCGCACAGCGGCAGGCGCCGCTATGGCAAAGAGTGCGCACGCTTGGCTATCAAGCAGCACAGCACTACCTGTCAGTCTGGCTGCACAGCCGACGCTGTACATGCAGGCGTTTGTTCGGAATATACACGATCTTCATCTGCTGAACGGGGTGCCTGCGCGCGCTGGTGCAGAGAAGGGCCCATCCAGCAGGCGCGGCCGCGCGGACACGGAGAGCGCGGAGGGGGACTCTGCGTCCTCCGTGTCAGCCTCCACGCTCGCCAGCCTGAGGGATGACTTTGGCGAGGAGGACCTCGCCGACGAGCATCCGCTGGAGCGACTCATTGACGCCCTGTATGAGAAGCGGTGCGTTGCTGCGCCCATGCATGCCCCACCTCAAGAGCAGTAGAGCGCGCAGCCCCGCTTGCTGTGAACCAAAGCAGTCCCGCAAAGCACAAGCAGTTCCACGCGCCGCACATGCGTGCTGACTAGTATGCGCTCTGTAAACGTGTGTCAAAGCTTTCAGTGAAGCAAGATGTGGGCTTGGACCCAGTCGGCCCCAGGCGCTGTTTCAGGGCTGTGAAGCGTGCAGCGTGCAGGCGCAGGCCGGCCTAACGGTAGTCCTGTGGCAGCAGGGCTAGCACAAGGGAGCGCGCTCTTGAAGCGACGGCCGCGCACCTGGAGTCCACATACTTGGCGGAGGACGCCTTGGATAGGTGCGCGCGGCTTGGATGTCGGCACCGTCTGGCACGCTCAAGCCTTTGCTCCTGCCTGGAGGGCTACGTGGGCAGTCCTTTCTGTCTGTTGCCGCACATGTTGGTGAGCAGTGTCAGCTGGCGCTGTTGCCCCCAGCACGAGCGGCACACGGCGCAGCTGCTGAGCTGCTGCCCGGGATGGCAGTGACGCCGTGTGGCGGTCGCAGGCGGGATACGCTGCTGCTCCTCTTCGTGAGGAGCGTACGAAGCGGCGGCGCGGTGGAGGCTGCACTGGCAGCACGCGCGCTTGCGCTGCTGGCCATCACGCTTGGCGCCGGGGACGACAGTGAGCGGTGCGCCAGATGTGTACTTACGAACAGTGTACAGACCAGTGACATGATTCTGCAGCACCATCACCAGATTTGTTCAACCGACAGCGCTGCCTGGCGGCGGCGTCCACGGGCACCCGCTATGACCGCACAAGACAATAGGCGCCAGTGAGCTGGGGGTGTGCAGCGTGCACGAGGTGCAGCGGGCTGGCAAATTTGTCCGGGGGGCCGGGAGTTCAGCGAGGCGCGGCCGGCTCTGACAAGTCTGTCCCGGGGGGACAGGGTGTTTAGCGAGGCGCGGCCCGCGCTGACAAAGGCCACGGCGGGCGGCAAGGCGGCGGGCACGCGCGCGGCGGCGGCCGAGGCGCTGGCCATGCTTGCGTTCGTCGCCGCGGAGGAGCCGGATGACGTGGACGGCGTACTCGCGCTGCTGGCAGGCCTGTGGCGCGATGGTGCGGCGCGGGACCACACCCTGCCATACCCTGTTGCGCTGGCCGGGGGTGCAGGGGTGCTTGCTTGCGGGCTGGACACTGAACTCGAGTCGCATCAGAACTCGAGTCGCACCAGGTCTCTTGGCCCCAGCACCTCCTGCGCTGCACGTGTGTCGGGGGAGACCCGCTGACGCCTCCATCGCGGCGCGGCAGGCGCGGCGGCGGTGGCGGCCGCGGCGCTGCGCGGCTGGGCGCTGGTGGCGAGCGCGCTGCCGGATGGCCGCATGGGCGCCGCCTGGGTGGAGCGCGCGCTCGCCGGCCTGGAGGCCGGGCTGCACAGCGGCGACGTGGACGTGCGCGGCGCCGCCGGCGAGGCCATCGCGCTGCTGTACCACGCGGCTGGCCTGGCGTCCGCCGACATGAGCGGTGCGGTCCGGGGCTGCCGAGATGCAGGCTTGGTCTGCCTATTGGCGCGCGCGTGCGGGCGTCGAGGCAGCAGCGCAGGGAGTGCGGCGCAGGGAGTGCAAGTGTGACGGGATCCGTGCGGCGCAGCTCTGCGCTGCTGGGGATGGCGGCTGCTGCGCTGCTGCGTGACGCCCGGCCTGCCAGCGGTGGAGCCGCCCGTGCTGACAGGCCTGCAGCGCTGCAGGGGACGACGACGCGGCCAGCCCGGGCCCCGAGACGCCGCCGCTCGCGGGCGAGGACGCGAGCGCGCGCGGCGCCGGCATGGACGACGTGGTCGCGCGCATGCGCGACCTGGCGACCAACCGCGGCGACGCCAGCCGGCGCTCGCGCCGCGAGCGCGCGTCGCTGAAGGCCACATTCCGCGGACTGTGCCTGGCGGTCGAGGTGCGTGCTCGCGCTCAGCATGGAGCAGGCTCAAGGAGTACTGTGCATGCGTGGCGCACGCCGCTCATGCCCCACGCATGCATCAAGCTGGAAACACAGTGGTGCACCTCAGATTACAAGCACTGTGGCAGCCATGCCGTCGAATGCCGACGAATGGCGAGAGATGCGGGGCCGCACAGCTAGCAGCGTGGCAGTGTCCGGCAGCAGCGCGGAGCGCGCGCAGCAGGACGCTTTGGCTGCCGAGTGACGCGCTGCTCTCTCGGTAAGCACCATCAGCTTGCCGACCTCCGCCGAGAGCGGGCTTGCCGCCACGCCGCAGGACGGGGATGCGGGCGAGACGCGCGTGAAGCTGCGCCATGGCGACGCGCTGGTGGTCCGCACGCGCGGGGCGCGCGCAGCTGGACGCGCTGCGGCGGCTGCTCGGCGCGGGCTTCCAGCCGCACCTGCTGCACAACCCGCTGCTGCACCAGGCGCGCGCGCGCGACCGGCCAGGCGGTTTTTTTTTTCGCCGCTGCGCTCGCAGTATGCCCAGAAGAGCAAGTGGAGAACGGCGTGCTGTGTGGCGTCTCGCCACAAGCACAGCTTTCAACTGCGCCTGCTTGATGACTGCTGCTCTGCCTGAGCCAGCCACGCGCTTGGGACTGAGCGCCGGGGCCAGGGCTATGTGTCTCTGCCCTGGTCACGCATGCTGCTGTGCGAGATCTTTGCGGGTGTGGGTCCTGCCGCACAGCCTGCCCTGAAAACCTGCTCGCTGCTGCCCCAGGCATGACGGTGCAGGTTTGCGCCAAATGCCCGGCCGCCTGACTGGCTGTGCGTATGTGTGGCTGCTCCCCGGCGCTCGCCCAGCCCGCACGGCAGCTCGCGCGCCGCGGCGCGCGCCCGTACGCGGCCTGCCGCAGCGCACGCGCCTGACGGCGCGCCGCGCGCCCCGCAGGTATTCGGCTTCGAGCCGCGCGCGGAGCCCGGCGAGCGGCTGACGCAGCGCGAGAAGCGCCTGTTCCGCAGCCCGGCCGCCGAGGCGGTGAAGTCGAGGCAGGTGCTCCGCGCGCGCGACCGCGCCAACACGGCCGCCTACAAGGGCGCCATGCTGGCGGGCGAGGGCTGGTAGCGCGGGCTGGGGTCGGGTGTGCCCACATCGGTCGCCGCAGCGTGAGGCGAGGAGCACTGAGGGTGTGCTGCTGGCTTTGTGCTGCGCGCAGTGATCTGCTTGCGTGCGTATTCTTACGATGCTGGGCTGTGTCTGGCCCTGACTTGCTTTGCCTGTTGACCATTCCGCTCTGCTGACTTGGCATTTGCAATGGCTTCCTGAGAGTCGAGCGACAGGGCGCTATGTGCGCCTGACCGCGTCATTTAGAGAACTACTGAATAGCAACACTGTTAGTGTCCAGCGAGCAATCGAGCTGAGCATGTACAGGCTGCCAGCATGTGCGCTAGGGTGCACGAGGGAACTCCGCACATGGGGTAAGCCTTGTTCATGGGAGCGTCCGGGAGCATACTAAAGCCTGGGCAACAGAAGTGACATGTGTCATAGCAGCGGGCCCTGTGCCGGGGCTGCAGTCATTATGGCACCCTGCATAAAGTAGGCGATCAGGACCGTTCATGGATTACGAAGCGCTTTGTAGTGCACAAAGGGCATTGCACATCCCTATGGCTTTAGCTCCGCATTGACTATTGACGGGCTTCTTCCACACCAATGCTCAGTCATATGGTATTTCAGGCCATGCAGGAGCCACTTTGACGCCGCCGCATCCGCACAACCCAAACTTGCTTCCATCCGGTCTGTGTTCAGCAACGCGCCGGCAGTGGCCACATGCGGTCACGCAGTCACCCATCATGCTCGCCCCCCTCTTGGAGATTCAGATGAAGGGCAGCAGCGCGTACTCTGCACACCCGTGACACTACGTGGGTCAGACACCGCGCCCACTGCATTGCCGACCTAGTCATAAGTAAGATGCAGGCTCATGGGAGGTCCCGTGCTGCCCGAGCACCCAACGGGCCATGGCGCAAGTCAATCTATGTTAGTAGGGTGAGCAGGGCATGGTCGGGAAGCTCATGTGTGCTGGAGCTGCCATGCATGCTCGGTGCAGCAGCAGCCATTCTGCATGCAGAAGTAGACTGCATGGCATGCGTCAGTTGCTGTACAGGAGGCAACCTGCCATAGGTTGGAACCCTGCTTGCAGCCACGAGTGCTTGCAGCCAGTCCCTGCACCACCAGCAGAACTGGCTCCTGCTGCTGAGGGGGTCGAGCGGACTGACTCTGCAGATTCTCCACTGCATGCGCGCCGGACAGCGCGGCTTGGGAGTGGCGCGCCTGCATAGAACAGGTTCCAGACGCCGCGGTAGAACGCGGCCACCGCCTGCGGCGTGTGCCGCGCGCGGTCCAGGCGCGCGGTCTCAGCCGCCAGCACCGCCGCGAGCAGCAGGTGCGCGGGGACCATCAGGCGCGCGTTGAAGGCGCCCGGCATGCGCAGCGCGGCCGTCACGGCGCCTACATAGTTGGCCGCCAGCAGCCCCGCGCCTGCGCAGCGACTCGGAGTCATGCATTTCCATCCGTCAGGAATCAAGCCATCTCGAACCACACTCCTTCTCTGCGGGACAGACTGGAGCAGGCTTGGTATGAGAAAGGAGCGTCGCACGCTCCCCACACATGCACAGCCAGGCACCATCCAGGGTAAGCACGTGTGGCACATGCCAGCCCCTGCGCAAATGCTACACCAGCCCTGTCCAGGACCCCATGTCCAGACGAGCACAGGGCAGGGCCGCGCACGGCCCCGACGCAGAGGCGGCCGCGGCCGCACCGAGGAAGGCGATATTGCGCACGCCCAGCCGCGTGGCAAACGTCTGGATGCCGAAGCGCTTGTCGCCCTCCACGTCCGCCAGGTCCTTCGTGATCGCAATGACCGTGGCGAATACGGTCACGAAGCACGTGATGAACCTGCGCGTGCGGCAGCGCGCTCTCATGCAGGTCGGGCATGCGCATCGCATCGGCGTGCAGGCTGGTGCGTGTCAAGAGCAGCTTGTGTGGGAAGCTTGTATTGTAGCCTCGCAGCAAAGGACCACTTTCAACAAGGCTAGCCTCGCTGTGAGCATGCGTCGACTTGGCGGGCTGCGGCCTGACAGAGCGGTGCGCAAGCTCTGCCGCTGTACCCTGACGTGAGCCCGCAGGCGCGGGCAGGGCGCTGAGACGCACACAATGGCGGGGTTCCAGCGGAAGGGCAGCCCGAGCGCGGCCCGAGCCGCGCTGTAGACGCCAAAGTTCAGCAGAAAGCCGCGCACCTGCGCCGGCAAATGCCTGTGACCCAGGAGGCTGGCAGCCCAAGGCTGCCCTGTGCAGTTCTGAGGAGAGCAGATATACCTGGATGCCAGACACAGAACGTGACGCACGGATCGCACTCCGACCGTGCCAACAGGCGGAGCGCAGGTGCCGCCAGCGACTCCTGTGCAGGGCAGATCTGGGGCAGGCGGGCGGGTCACTGGGCAGGCGCCAGGGGCGCACGGTGGCAATGATCATAAAGGCCGGGATGGCAAAGCGCTTCAGGCGCAGCGGCGGCACGCTGTAGATGGTGCCCAGAAACAGGCCGAACGCATACAGGCCGGTGATCGCTCGCCCAAAGTTGGCCGCCGTCAGCGCCAGGCCGCCTGCCGCGAGCGCCAGGCACAGCGCCCAGGCGGCCGCCGGCGACAGCTCGCCTGCGCAGCGCCGGCGCCCGCCGGGTCGCGCTCTGCGCCAGGCTGGCGCGCCGCACCCGCCCGGGAGGGGAGGACGAGCGCGAGGCCGGTGTCGCTGAGCTGTTGAGCAGAGAGGCCTGCTTGCCGCGCTGACGGCCTGTGCATGTGCTCGCTGTGATCATGCTATACGCATAAGCTTGTCTCTCAGTGCATCGCTCCACATCATCTTGGTAGCCTACAGTGACAGGCGCACCCTCTGATGCATTCACCCTGTCCGCCGTACGCCAACGTCCTGCACAGAGCACTTGAGCAGGACGGTCGCACAACCGACCACTCCTAAGCGCACTGCGCTGCTAATCAGTGGGCAGAGCAGGGCCGCGCCAGCGGCAATGGGCAGAAACGGCTTGTTGACGGTGTCGATGTCCACGTCGTACACCTGGTTGATGCCGACGATAAAGCCGTTGCCGCACAGCAGCGCCAGCACGCCCAGCAGCGCGCGCGGCAGCAGGCCCCAGTCCAGCGCCTGGGCCGCCGCAGGCGGGTCGCCTGTGTGAGCCATGCGCCGCCTGCCTGCTGGCACACCGCCTGCCTGACGGTCCAAATCGCCTGCTCTGCACAGGGCATGCATCCTTTGCAGTCTGCGCCGTGACGGCCCAGCGCTGCCATCGACTGCTTTTACTCTTCAAAGTGAGTAGCAGACTGGAAAGCAATTTCCCAGCACATGGCATGCCAGAGGGGGGTTGACCCTGCGAGCTGACTGCATGTCAGTGCCAAGACCCGCGCGCGGTCTGCACTTCGCGGTGGCGAGCAAGCGGTGGCCGCTTTCCCGCGTAATTGCCTGCTTGAACATGACAAAGAGACAGCTGAGAGGAGGGGCTCACCAGTGGGCACTCGATGAGCGCGCGTGCGGTCACCGCACAAGAGCCCAGGATGGTGCCGCGAATGGTGTGCGGCCGCAGGAACTTCCAGAACGCAGACAGGAACGCGTCCACGCGCGCCAGCAGCGGCGGGTCACCGGCCCCTCCTGCCAGGCCCTCCCCGTTTGCGCCGGCAGCCCCCGCAGCAGCAGCGGCGACCGGACATCTGCATGCCCGCTGCCTGCCACGTGAGCGCGCCGCCTGCGTGCACGACAAGAGCGCGTTGCTCAGAGAAACAAGCTTGAGGTCATCAAGTGGCGAGCATTGAACCTCAGACGTCCACGCACTTTCCGCAGCGCCACGTCCTTGGCTCTCCGCCCCGCAGGCGCCGCTGTGTGCAAACTCTGGAAGGGCCGCACTCGCCACCCGCAGTGCGGTGTGCTGCACCCCGCTCGTGGCGCCCCGCGGCTGCATGCAAATGACACATTGTCAATAGCCGGCAGCAGACAAGCCAGGCCCAGCAGCTGCAAAGCATGTTCAACCGCACCACAGCATTGGCGTTCGTCGTGTCAGCCCTGTGCGCCCGTTGCCGGTGATGCACCCTGTCCTTTGCAGTGCGCACAGGTCAGAGGTGCTGGTCTGGGCAGGCTGCAGCGCTACACTCCAATCACAGTCGAAACTTTTTCCTTAGGTACTCTCTCTGTACGAGCCACAAAACAGCTAGATTGCAGCCGCTGAGCAGGCACGGGCGGGCAGCAGGGCTTGCTTAGGGTAGCAAGCAAGGTGGCCTCCTTGCCTGCACGGGCTCAGCTGACCTGTGTGTGCATAAGCTGGTGGGGTGCTGCGAGGTTCCCGTCGATAGCGCCAATGGGGGACCGGGACGACGGTCGCGATGATCGCAGGCGCGACCGCGACAAGGACCGCAAGCGCTCCCGCTCGCGCGACAAAGACAGGTGAGTGTACAGGGCAGGCCTGGGAACAAATGACGCAGCCGCACAAAAAAAGTCAAGCGCGCTGGCGGGCACGCCTGCTAAAGCGACTCCGCTCATCATGCTCAAACTTGCTTCATGCGCTTGGCTGCAGGAAGAAGGAGAAGAAGGAGCACAAGTCGAAGTCAAAACGGCACTCTCGGTCTGAAGACCGTTCCCCCTCGCCGCCCCCTCGCCGGCGGGAGAGGAAGTCAGGTCCGGCACCACGTTGTCATGCCTGGTTTGTACAGTGCTGGTGCCTTGCACGCAGTTCAACAGTGGGTGACCTGGCCGTGCGGCACAATAATGACAGGAAAAGCATGCACCTGAGCGCGGTGGTGATGCGTCCGCGCAGGCTTCGACCAGCCGCCGCCGGGCGGCGTGGTGCCGGGCATGGCGCCCGGCTTTGTGGTGCCCGGCATGACAGGCCTCCAGGCGGCCGCGCTGCCGGGCCCGGCGTTCAGCGCGCCGCCGGGCGCGGACCCATCGGCCCTGGGTGCGCACCGTCGACGCACTCACAAGTCCGCACCCCACAGGAGCTCCAGAGCTTACCAGAGGCAGGCTGTCGGAAGGTCGAGCCTGCCTGCTCGCCTGCTCGGCCCACCAATCAGCCTCGCCCAACACTGCCTGAACTCAGGCTCGCGGAGCCAGCTGCAGCTGTTCGGGCGTGACGCGGCGCTGCGCAGGAGCGCTGGCGGCGCCCTCGCAGCAGGCGACGCGGCACGCGCGGCGCGTGTATGTCGGCGGGCTGCCGCCGACCGCGACGGAGCAGAATGTGGCGACGTTCTTCTCCAACGCGCTTGCCGCCATCGGCGGCACCACTGCGGGGCCAGGCGAGGCTGCACTCTCTGCTCTGCCTCGTGCCCGGATAGGGAGGCGCTCCGCTTCCAGGCTGTGGCTGCTCCCCTGCGCGCTCCAGGTCGAGGCGCGGCGAGACAGTGCCTGCCTGTCTTGGTCACGCGGTCAGAAGGGAGCGGCGCACAGCCAAGCCCGTGCACATGCATTCTGGGGGTGCGCGTGACCTAGGCCATGCCCGCCTGGGGGGCTGCACTGCAAGTATATCGTGGTGACTGGTCACTGCCAGATGTATGTGGGGCCTCCGCAATAGTTGGCACCAGCAGGGGCTGGTGCTGATGAGCGCCCTGTGTGGCGCAGGGCCGGGCGTGGTTAACGTGTACATCAACTACGAAAAGAAGTTCGCGTTTGTTGAGTTCCGCACAGGTGCGATGCCGGCTGGCACGTGAAGAGCAGGTTTGTATTCCTATGGCATTGTGTACATGAACCAGCAGTGGCTGTGTGGCAGCGCAGCATGGCTGTCAAGGGGCCTGAGCAGGACCCTGTTTGTCGCAGACCGTGCAAGCTGCTCCGCTCGTTCAGCGTGTTGCAGCCTGCATGCAGTCCCTTCAGGCTGAGAGGCAAGAGCATGCACAGTCAGATGTCAAGCTACACCTTGTCGAGTTGCGCTCTGTTCTTGACAGAGCGCCCGCTGCAGTCGAGGAGACGAGCAATGCAATGGCGCTGGACGGCATCATGTTCGAGGGCGTCAGCGTGCGCGTGCGCCGGCCCAACGACTACAACCCCGCCGCCGCCGCCAATCTGGGCTCGAGCGTGCCGGCAGCCGGCCTCAACCTGGCGGCCATCGGGCTGCAGCCGGGCGGCATGCAGGTTGGCTGACTCTATGATTTCTTTGTGATTGTCATGTTAATCACGTTGGTACCTGAGCTCGGGACTGTCTCCCCACCCTTGAGGCCTCGCTGCAAGTGAATTGACACGGTCTGCACCTCGCTGTGGCGTGGTGGGTGCACTGCGTCCTGAACCGGCTGAGCCGCTGCGGCTTGCCGGCAGGGCGGCGCCATGGCGGACTCCGCGGAGCGCGTGTTTGTGGGCGGGCTGCCCTACTACCTGACCGACGAGCAGTGCAAGGAGCTGCTGGGCAGCTTCGGGCCGCTCAAGTCGTTCGACCTGGTCAAGGACCGCGACACGGGCACGTCCAAGGGGTGCGCGCGGCCCGCCCGCCGCGCCCCGCGCGGCCGCTCTCTGCACTGCGACTGCGCATGCAGAGCTGTGCGGCTGTTGGCTGTCTAATAACTTGGCGTGCCTGATCTCGTGTGCCGCTCTTCCTCGGCTGACATATAGCAGCTGTGCTGGTGGTAAGAGCCTGGAGCAGATGCTATAAGGGCGGTACCTTGCCATAGCCTCGACACAGCGCTGGGGCTTTCTGCGCTGTTAATCTCAAGACCTTGTAGCACATGCCCCCATGTAGCACAGGCTTGCGTTGTAATGAGCGCCCTGCAGGCTATGCCTGTGCGGTGGGCAGGTCATGAGCAGGGCATGCCTGTTCTGTGGATGCGCAAACTGTGTTGATGTGGGGCCAATACGGCGTGTGCACACGGACCTTTTCAGGCACGGCAGGTGCCAGCGTGACGGCCCTGTGTGCGCAGGTATGGCTTTGTGGTGTACCTGGACCCATCGGTGACCGACATCGCGTGCGCGGGGCTCAACGGCATGCGCATGGGCGAGCGCACGCTCACCGTCCGCCGCGCCACCGAGGTGCGGCGCCTCGCATCTTACCGCTTTCATCCGCCTGGGCAGCCCCTGGGCGCAGCGTCAATCCGCGTGTGCTGGCCGCGCAGTCGATCCCGGGCGGGCCGGGGATCCCGGGCTATGTGGCGGCGGGCGGGCTGTCGCCGGGCGCGCTGGGTATCCCGCCGCCGCCGGCGGCGACGCGCATCATCACCATGACGGAGGCGGTCACAGCCGAGGAGCTGGCCAGCGACGAGGAGTACTCGGACATCCTGGAGGACATGCGCGAGGAGTGCGGCAAGGCGCGCCCCGCGCCCTGCTCCCATGACGACCTCCAGCGATTGCGCTGAGCTTGGTGCCAAAAGCGCTGGGCCTGTCAGCAGCAGAGTGTGGATGCGGACACGGGGCAGCAGCGGGAAGGCGCATACAAGCAGCGTGAAGGCCAGCAAGGGGCGTGCACCTGTTTTAGCGGGCTAATCCGGCTGCATGCGTCAGAGCGGATGGGCTGGCCGGCAGCGCTCGCGCGGCGACGCGGCGCCCGGGCGCCCGCGCACTGACGCGCGGCGCGCGCGCGCGCGCAGTTTGGCGCGGTACAGCAGGTGCTCATCCCGCGCCCGGCGCCGGAGGGCCAGCCGCCGCCGCCCGGCCTGGGCAAGGTCATCGTGGCGTTCGAGGAGGTCGCCGCGGCGGCGTCTGCGCGCTCCGCGCTCAACGGCCGCAAGTTCGGCGGCCGCGTGGTTGTGGCCACGTTCCTGTCCGAGGAGGCGTTCAACGCGGGCAGCCTGGACTGATGCAGGCATCCAGGTCTGGGCGCGCTGGTCCGCCGCTGGCGCCTCGCCGGTGCCGTCCTGTCCAAGGGCGCCGCTCGCGGCGGGCAGCCAGGGCCGCGCAGGCCCCAGGTTCAGAGCGCGCTGCTCCGTCGCCGGCCTGCTGGCCTGCGCCTCTGCGTGCACCCCGCGCGGATGCGAGCATCGGCGCGCAGGCTGCTTCAGCCGCATCGCGTGCGCCAGTCCGTGCAGCAGCCCGTGCTCGGGCCTCGCTCTGTACGGGAGCGTCGGCGGCGGCGGCATGCAGGGCGGCGGCGGAGAGGCCGCACTTGGTGGGCGCCAGGCAGGCGGCTGGTCGCTCGACAGAGCGCACAGGCCCTGCGCTCAAGTGCAGGGCTGCGGCGCGGCGCTCGGCGGCATGGAAGAGCAGGGCTGTGTGGCTGCTCGGCACGAGCGCGCACTTGCACGTTATTGTTGGCGCAGGGCTGGTCGCGTGCTAGGCAATGGGACGGCAGACCCGCAGGGTCAAGTCCGTTTGCTGGCGCCCTGCGCGCACATGCAGCCTGGTCTGGGGAGGAGGGCGGCTGGCAGTGCGGGCCGGCTGCAGGCGCAGGCACACGCAGGGGGAGCTGCGCTGCAGGGTGTGCGCGAGGCGGTGCGCTGCAGGGCAGCGCCTGCAGGCTGCACGGCGGCGGCGCAGGCGCAGGGCCGTGTGTGATGCGGACTTGGTGGAGCGCCGAGAATTTTGCAGAGATGCGCGTGCTTTTTTGGCGTCTCGCAGGGGCGCGCCAGGCATGCAAATGCAGGTGCCGCTCGATGGCGCAGGGGCAAGAGGTTTGTGGGCGCATTGTCCGCCACATACAAGCGACTGTTGGCGATCTGCCTGCAATGCATGCATCCCGTTGCGTTGCCCCTCCGCACAGCACCAAAGGCAGAGCGGCAAAGTTGAGGTGCAGCGTACAGTGCAGGGACATGGCAAGGGGCCAAGGCTCGCAGGGTTGCTTGCATGCGCCTGCATCAGCAAGGCGAGCGGCCGGCTCTCACGCATGCGGACGCAGACTGGTGAGCAGAGCCTGTGTGAAAGTGCTTTTGCAGCATGCTGCTTGGGAGGTGCCTGTCATTTGCAGTAGTGTCTCGCTTGGTGTGCCAGTGATGCCTGCTTGCGGGTGTGCTGCAGTTTTGCCTTTTCACCCCTCTGACAAGGATGTGTCGCTCTCTGAGCAGTTTGCTGCTTTTGATGCAGATAAGCAGGCCACTGCGATCTAAGGAACAGGCGAGCACAAGCCCTGCGCATGCCCCTCTTCCTGTCTATGTTTTGCTGGGTGTCATGTATCAGTGCTGCGATGTTGAGCCTGTGATGGGCAGAGAAAGGTGCTCTACCTGGTACTTACCTGTGCAAGCGGTGACGCACAGACCCTCTGCACATCATGGTCCAATCTGACATGCAGGCCTTGGCCTTTCTGCTTGGAGAAAGCATGCGTGTGCTTGCACACAGAGCCTGTACACATTACAGAACTTGTGCCCTGTACAAAGGCACTTAGCGTCTCCCACATGCTTGCCAAAACATGGCTCCCATAAACTCCCAACCTGACCTCTGCCTGCCCCTCCCACCTGCATTTTTGCGACCAGGCGTCGCGTGTGTTGTGCAGCGGCTACAGCCTGGCGCGTCCCTAGCTGAATACAAAGAGCTCCGGGGACAGAGTACATGAGCAGAGTACAGGAGACGCCCGCTGCGGCAAGCTCCTGCAATCAGTGACCTCTGACAAAGCCAGCTTGCAAGGTGAGGATGGGATAATTCCAGCTGCAGCAGCGATGTAATATACAGAGCAACACAGCACCAGGGCATGTGCTCCAGACCCGCCGCATGCTTCGCAGGACTCCAAAACACGATCAGGAGGCACAGGGACAGACAGGCCGCACAGCATGCACAAATGTGTGTTTGAACAAATGGCACAACCGCCCGCAAGCCTGCACCCTGCACTAGGCAGACACCGCACATGCACAGCGTGCAACACAGCTTAACACTATTTTGGTACAGCAGAGCCTGCCCTCCTTTCAGCATGGCCCTCAATGCAGTCACACCCGAGGGTAGCTGAGCTCCGCAGAGAAGCGAAGCGCACGGGTTACAGGCTGCCCCAGCTGACATATCACGCACAAGAAGACACGGCCTCCCATCCAGCTTTACTCTCCAACAAGGTAGCCAGTTATCGGAGCCATGCCACCAGGAGCTTTCAGCCCCGCGCCAACGGCGTCTGATGGCAGCAGTGGGGCCCAGGCCACTGTGCATCCCGCTGGGCTGCTGGCACGCTCGCGGTGCACGTCCCGTCACTGAGCCATGCGGCGGTCCTCGTAGCGCTCTGGCTCTAGCGCGTTTCGCGCGCCCAGGATCGCGGCGCGCGCCGCCGCCGCGCCGCCCGACAGCGGCGCCACCAGCGCCTGCGGCGCGGCGCGCAGCGCGCGCACGGCGCGCGCGCTGAGCGTGTCCGAGCGGCGCTGCGGCGCGTACAGCGCGGCCGCGGCGCCGCTGAAGCCGCTGCTGAGCCGCTCGGCGGCGACGCGCAGGCCCTCTGTCACGCCTGCGAGCGCACGCAGGCCATGTCATGCGCCACGCAGGAGATGACCCAGCAGCTTGCAGGGTTGTCCAGAAGTTGATCACCTTGGGTATATGAACGAGCGTGCGCACAGGCTGGGACACAACGTCCAGACCCTCCTGGCAGTGGAGAGTAGAAGAGCGCTTGCACACCAAGTAGACAAGCAGGAGAAGCTTCAGGGGACCAGCGCACCTGCGGGCTGCTCGGCCGCAGCGTCGCAGGCGCCTGTCAGCACGACCTGCACGCCACCGAGCGCGCTCGCGCTAAGGCCCAGCGCCTCCGCGAGGATCGCGCGCACCAGGCCTGCGCCGCCAGCCCCGCATGCGTGCATTACTGTTGCTTGCTTGCTTTTCTGCGCGACACATGACAGAATGTGACGTATGGACAATAAAGTACGAAATGTATAAGGAAACAGGTCCAAGGCGGAACGGAGTAATGTCTGCAGGCACAGACGTTGCCGCTGCCGGTACCGCACCCAACGTGCAGCACAACTTGCGCGACCTGACATGCGCCTTGAGCCTGGCCCAGCGCCTAGGGGCATGCACAGGCCTGAGCAACAACTCGCAGCTTGCACCACACACCGCTCCTTGTCGACATCTGCTGGTCGGGGCACAGCACCGTGCTGCATTGCAATTCAGCTTAAAAGGCACGTTTTGGTATTGGCGCAGCAGCCAGGTCGTGGGTCATGGCTGGGGTCAGGACACTCACCTGTCAGCCCGCGCTGGATCTGCCGCGACAGCGGCGCGGCGCCCGCGCGCAGCGGCGCGCCGTCGCGGCGCAGCTGCTCGGCCGGGATGGCCAGCAGCGCGCCCGCGGCCGCGCCCAGGCGCACAGCCGCGCGCACAGGCGCAAAGCCGGTCAGGAACTTGTGCGCCTGCGCGCCCGCTCGCCCCGGCGCGTCAGATCGCCCCGGCAGTTCAAACCCTCGCCTACAAGCCCCAAAGAGGGGCTCCTGCAGAAGCTCACCGCCCGCTCCCTGCACGGGCTCGAGGCACCCATCTGCGCAGCTAGTACTTAAGGCCAACCATAAACTGAATATACCAGGTCGCGCCATCAGTCACCACATGGGTGTGCAGCGCTACCCGCGGCGGCGCGGGCCTGCGCCAGACGGAGGCAGAGGGCGGCGGGCGCGCCTGCGTGCCGACCACGTCGCGCAGCCAGTGCTCGCCCACGGCGGCGCCCAGCGCGGGCCAGCCGTGCACGCCGGACAGGCGCGCGGGCGGCAGCTGCAGCAGCACGCCGCCCCAGGGCGCCAGGTTGAGCACCTCCGCCAGGTTGCCCGCCTTGAGCGCGGCCAGGTCCAGGCGGCGCGGCCAGTAGTCCACCATGATGCTCAGCCCGCGCAGCTCCGCGCGCTGGAAGAAGGGCTCGCCTGCGCGCGGCGCCGCGCGCAGGGTTTGTAAAACCCCGGTCAGCGCTGGAAGAAGGGCTTGCCTGCGCGCGCAGCCGCGCGCAGGGTTTTGTGGGAGCCCGGCTCGGCACGCCGGAAGAAGGGCTTGTGGCGCGTGCGCGGCCAGGCGCAGCGCTATTTCCGGCGTCCGGCGCGCTAGTGTAAGGGCTCGGCTGTATGCGCAGCCGTGCGCGGCCTCTGTTCGCATCGGCGTCCACGCTGCCACTTGCCGCGCGCGCGCACCCTCCGCGTCCGGCTCGGCGGCCTCCGGCGGCGGCTCGAACGCGTCGAAGCCCGCCCAGTTGACCAGCTCGCCGTCGCCCTCGTCCGCGCTGGGCGCCAGCGCAAACTCCTGCGCGCCGAGCCCTCTGGTCAATACTACTCAGTCAATATGGAGAGTCTTTACAGACAGCGCGCTCGCACGGCTCCTCCGCGGCAGCCACCGACCAGTATCTCCCCAAGTCAAACCAGCGCCACGCAACCAATCCCATACGGTTCCGGCACACCGCATGCTGCGCCTCAGGCTTTGCGGGATTGCCTGGCGCGCGCACCCACCAGGCACCCTAACCCTATGTGCCAGGAGGGCCGCCCATGCGCGCGCCTGCAGGAAGTCCACGACGGCCTGGTCCAGGCGCAGGCGCAGCGGCAGCAGTGCGGCGCCCAGCCGCAGCTCCTCGCCGCCCGCGCCGCCGCCCGGCCGCACCGCGTCCAGCTCCACCTGCGGCCGCGGCGCGGCACGATTACGGACTGAGGTGCGCCTCCCGCAGCCCTTAATGTAGTTGTTACGCCCTGAGACTGATGCATGTCAGAGCCCAGGTCCGCGGTGGTGTCCTGTGTGCCTAAGTACAGGGGAAACAGTTGACTTTCCTTGAGCATGCACTCTAATGGAACAATCCCGTCAGGCGGACCTGCCGGGTGGGCCTGGCGGGCAGGCAACGGGCTGGGCGCGCATCGCAGTGGGGCCCCTTGCAAGGAGTTCGGTCAGCGGGGCAGCCGGGAGGGGGGAGTCATGCGCGGGTACCTGCAGGAGGCAGGCGCGAGCGTCGCGCGGCATGCGGCTTGTCGCATGGTAGCCCAGCACGCGCCGCCAGGCCGCGCCGCCCTCCGGCCGCGGCTGCGCGCGGGCGCGAGCAGTGTCAGGCGCCGCTGGCTGCCGCCCGAGTCCCGAGCAACCGCCGTTCTGTACTCTCGTCCTGCATCATTATTTCACTTAGTGGGTCCAGACACAACCACGCGCACGAGCTAACCACTCCAGATTACGCGATCTCCACACTCACAGCAGCCGATAGCAGCGGGCAGCTCGGCACTCTCTTGACATGGCATGGGGGAGCCCGCCGCGTCCCCGGACACCACACACGCGCCTTCTCCACGCCACGCCCCCTGGGCCTCCCAGCGACGCAGCGCGCGGCGCACCTGGCAGTCGCGCAGCTCGGCGTGGTGCACGCTGACGGCCAGGCGGCGCGCGTGCGGGCCGCCGGCAGCAAATGCATCCACCTGCACACAGATGCCGCCCACCTCCAGCTCGATCCGCGGCGCCGCGCCCGAGTGCGCGCCCTCGCCTGCGCAACGGCGCCGGCCCCGTGAGACCCCGCCGCCTTCCGCGCGAGCCGCATCCGCGGCCTGGCACCAAAAGGCGTGCGCGTAACCCCAGCCAGGTTTGCGACCGCGCACGCAAACACGTGCCCGCGCCGCAAGACTCCTGACATGCGCACCGGCCATGCCGTGGTCAGAGGACGCGCAGGGCTCGTGTCGAGAGAGGCCATGCATTCCTTGGCAGCGTACCTCCAGCACAACAGAGCGCAATAAAGCGTTACAGTGCTCCTTCAAGGCACACGCGCGCGCACCCGGCGCCGCCAGGAGCTCGTCCGGCGGCGCGCAGAGCTGCACGAGCAGGCGCAGGTCGCGCAGCACCAGGCGCGTGGTGGGCTCGGGGTAGCCCGCCGGCAGCGGCCCGAGCGCGCCGCGGCCGAAGCCGCCAATCGCGCTGAAGCCGGCGGTCTGCGGCGGCGGCGCCGGCACGTGCTCCGGGAACATGCGCGGCGGGCCCAGCGGCGAGCCGCTGCCGTCGGCGCCAGCGGCGAACCTGCGCGCCGATGCAGGCCAGCTCGCGGCAGCGCTGCGCCGCCATCAAAGTGCAGAGTGCGCCTGAGCGACACCGGGCGAGCCGACAGAAACCACTTCTCGTCACAGAACCATGAGCACTTTCCGCTTCACGCCCACAAACCCTAACACTATCACCTGCGGCATGCAGGGCTTGAGCTGGGCGCACCAGCGACCGCGCTCCTCGGACTCGGCGGCGCTGGCGCGCACGCCGGCGTCGCGGCGCGCGTGCGCAAAGTGCTCGTCGATGAGCGGTGGCGCGGCGCCCGAGAAGCGCGCCCTGCGTCCGGCAAGCAGGCACCTCACTCCGCATCGCAGTGGGGCGCTGCGCCAGACGTCCAGGAGCCTACTGTAGGACGGCTTGCAGAACGGGTCACTGGCGCAGAGGCTGCTCTGCTCTGCGGTCACTTGCTGCGCGTCCAACGCATGCACGCATGCATGTACAAGAGGCGCACACAGAGAGGGTCAGCAAATCTATGTAGGCTCGCTGGTGTCTGCCCCGCAGTGCAGTCTCTTGTGTTCGTCGAGGGCCGGGCTGGCGTGCGCAAAGCACAGACAGGGCTCACGAATGACGTGCAGCTGGCGGGGCTGTGCGGGGTCAGGGCAGGGTGCCGCAGCTCCTCAAGCGGCGGGACGGGCGTCCGGCGCTCCTTGCAGCGAGGCGCCCGCCGCAACCCACCGACCCCTCCCGACTGAGCAGCCGCGGAGCGCGCCAGGGGCGCACCTCGGCGACGCGACCGCAGGGCTGCCAGGGCCGGGGCTGGCGCCGGCCGCGGCGGACGCGCCACGCAGCTCCGCATCTTGCGGCAGCCGCTCCGGCGCATCCGGGTCGAGCCAGCCGCCGCCCAGGAAGGCAGACGCCGCCACGCTGCCGCCGCCCGCCCTGGTCCCCGCCGCAACATGCCTCCCTTGAGCATATAACACAATTAAGTTGCCCCGGGAGCCTTGTGCCGCTTGGCGCCCAGCCTGGCCCAGGTTGCTATAACACTCAGAAGGGAAAGCTGTTGCTTGATTATAAGCGCGGCTGTTGTCTGGGTGAGCCGGAACCTGCCTGCCCCTGACACGCCCAAACCATCAGGTTGGGGCCCTTTTGCATGCACATGCAGCCGGCATGAGGAGGTATCTCCCTGCTCGGTGCACACCGCCGTGCTGGGCAACTTCTGCAGACAGACCTGTCAACAAGATGCTGCTACACACAGGCCCGACACACTGCATAAGGCCGCACCACCGGAAGGCATCCTCCTGGACGTCCCGCATCACCGGCACGCCGGCGGACGCGCCGGCGCCCGCGCCGCAGCGGCCGCCGCGGCTGCGCGCGCGCCGCGCCGGCGAGCGCAGCGTGGGCGAGCTGGCGGCCGATGCGTCGGGGGAGCGCGCGGGGGACGCTGGCCCCGGCGCCGACCCTGCGAGAGGGTCTCTGGAGGCCCCGCCGCCCAGCCCCGCAGCCGCCTGCACGCCCAGCGCCAGCGCCAGCCGCGCGGCCGGCGCGGTGAGCGCCAGGTGCAGCCGGTCGTTGCTGATCTCGGTCACCGCGGCGCCTGCGCGATGACCAGTAGGGTAGGGTTAGCCTACCCTGCGCCTGCTGTTTGCGCTCTGAACGGACACAGCTCGAGGCGCGCGCTCGTGCCGGCCCGCCGTACAAGTAGCGGGGGCGCCTGTCTGCCGCGCGGGCGCTGCCGCGGCGGCCGCCCCATGGCCGGGCGCGGCACCCAAGGCGCAGCCAGTCTGCGCATCTTTCTGCTTGCAGCGTCTCACACTGTCAGGCTGTACAGGGTGGTCATCGCCACACGGACAGAGGCAGGGTACCCCGTCACGCTATGAAAGATCAGCAAACAACCACACACGCTAAGAAACATCAGCAGTATCAGCACCCTACCCTTCTCCAGGCGAGCGCCGCCTGCTCGCGGGCGCCCGCGCGTACCGCCGTCGCCGCCGGGCGACGAGACGGCGATGCCGATGCGTCCGTCCTGCGCGAGGCAGCAGTAGCCGGCTTCCAGCAAGCGCGCGCGCGGCAGGCCGACTGCGCAGTGGGGCGCCCACGCAGCGCCGCGCGCGCCCGCCTCCGCGCAGAACAGGCTCAGGCCGCGCAGTGACAGCTCCTGCCGGCGCAGTGGGGTAGGGTTATTAACACCCTAAGTCACATCCTAACCCTACCCACACTTGTGGTGCAAGCGCTGGTGTGCGGCGGCCACACTTAGAGACTGTGTGAACAAGGTGCACCGCGTAGCAGGCTCGGGCGGCGCCGCGGCGCCACATGAAGCCCACAGGCAAGGCACACAAACTTGCGCACTCGCGAGGGCGCGCCAGAAGCACACCAGGGGCGAGCGCCCCGACTACTCACAGACATGCCCACCGCACGGCACATGCAGTAAGCAGCTTTTTTTGACAGTATGTGGACAGCCAGCTGTGGGGACGCCTTCCCGGCACAGCAACATGCATGCAAGCGCGAACAACGCAGAGCAGGCAGGCAACACTTGGGTGCCTGCAGCCGTGTGGAGCTGTTGCAGAGCGGCTGGAGCGCGGGGGACCGCACCAGGCGCGAGTCGCCCGGCTGCACGTGCACATGCGCGCCGCCCAGCAGCAGCGCCGCCGCCACGGGCGCGCCCGGCGCAGCGGGGCCGGCGCCGCCGTCCGTAGCCGCCCGCGGCTCGTACCGCAGCCCGCAGTCCTGAAGGGCGGGCATGCAGCCCCGCGGGTATCAACACATGAGAGAGTCTGGGGCAGCGGGGCTATAAGGGGCAGCCAGTGCATGGCAGATGTACTGCGTTGAGCACAGCTCTGCCACGGATATGTTGACAGGCCTGCACTTTCAGCAGTGAGTCTGTAAACGGGATTGCGTAGGCCACATCGCGGCACCACTCCACAGGCGGTCACCTGCAGGTGCAGCGTGAGATCCAGCGGCGCCGGCGCCGGCGCGTCGGGCGCCGGCTCCGCCGCGTAGCCGACGGCGACCAGCGCGGCCAGGCGGCGCAGCCAGGGCAGGGTGAGGTCGCCCTCGTCGGCTGCCAGGGTCGCCCCCCGCACCGACGCCAGCGCCAGCGCAGCCGTGGCGGGCGCCGGCGCGCCGCCGGCGCCCTCGGCCGCCATGTCCGGGGGTCCCTGGTCGTGGGGCGCCGCCTCGCCGGAGCGATGCGGGCCGACGTCCCGCGCCGCGTCTGCCAGCGGCGGGCGCTCGTCGGGCAGCAGGGGCCTGCGGTACGGCAGACGCTCCGCATCAGCAGCCGCCGGGCGTTGCAGCCACGATCCAGCACGGCTGCCCCGCAATACACAGAACAACAGTTTGGGCAGGGGCAGGCAGGGGCAGGCAGCGCATACCGGTCCAGCATGACAATGCTACGGCCCTTCTTCGCGCCAGGAGTCGGGCAGGGGCGGGCTGGGACCGGCGGCGCGCACCGGTGGACGCTGAGGAGCTCCACGCGCGGCGCGCTGGGCCCGGCCGCGCCCGCGGGCGGCACGTGCAGCAGGCAGGCGCCGGCGTCGCCGGCGGCCACGCGCGCGTCCGACGCGCTCACCAGCGCCAGCGATGCGCCCAGCGCGCCGCCCAGCCCCGCGCCCGCGAAGGCTCGCAGCTCCATTGCCGACAGCACAAAGGCCGGGCGCGTCTCCGCGGCCGCCGGCCCGTCCCGCTCCTACCGCCCAGCAACAGACCACGCCTCGCCATCATCATCAGCAATTTAATTTGACTAGGCAATGCGCTCGGCATCACAGTTGGCTAGCGGCGGCGGCCACAATGTGCGCTCAAGGCAGTGCCCACCTGTGCGCAACGGTCTAAGGAATGTTACGGACCGGGCCAATCCTCAGCGATCGCAAGAGCCAGCGGTGCTGGTTGTGGGTTGCAGGAGGCATGCAGATGACACCTGGATTTGGCCTCAGACGCTCAGACGCGTGCGGGGGGCTGCGGCTAGGGTTAGGGTGGAGCCGCGCCTGCTGCAGGCTGCAGGACAGGCCCGCGTCCACCAGCACGGCGGCCTGCACCGGCGGCGGCAGCGCGGCCGGCGGCGGCGGCGCGTACGCCGCGCGCCACGCGGCCAGCGCGTCCGCCAGGTGCCACAGCGCCGCCAGGTCCGCGCGGGAGAGGCGCAGGCGCAGTCGCGGCGCGCGCACGCGCGCGACCGCCGCCGAGGAGGCCACCACCGCGTCCTGCAGCACGACCGCGGCGATGCCGGCGGCGCCCTCGCCTGCCGCGCATAGGGTACGGTAACAAGGTAGGGTATCAACCCAACCTCCCTTGCCACGCAGCCCGGGTTGCCCAGGAGTAGGGGCGAAAAGCCGGTGGCTGCGCTCGGGTGTCTTCCACAGGCGCAAGCAGCCACCCGCAGACCCTGCTTCGGCCAGAGGTGCGCCGCGCCGCGACTGGGGCGAGCACCTTTGCCGTCGCCGCCGGCGCCGGCCGCGGCGGCGGCGAGCGCCTGGTCGCGCACGAAGGCCCACGCGCGGTCGACGAGGTCCGGATCGGGCGCCGCGGCGGGGTCCCACCGCACGTCGGCGGCCAATGCGGCCTCCGGGCGGCGCGGCGTGGCGTCAGCGGGGTCCGCGGGTGCGGGCGCGGCCGCCGGCAGCGCCTCCGCAATGCAGCACGCCTGCGGGCCGGCCGCCCGTAAACATGAAGCAGCCATTATGCAGCCCCATTGCGGCTACGGCGCGCGCGCGGGCCGCTATGCAGCACGCACATCGGTTCTGCCCTCCCTGCACAAAGGCGGCTCCAAGGAGCGGGCGCGAGCGCACCTGCAGGGGTGCGCCGAGCTGCTCCCCGCCAGCGCCCGCTTTGGCGCCGCCGATGAGGTACGCCCGGGCGCGGCCGATGGTGGCGGTCACGCCGCACGCGCCGGCGGCCGTCGCGCCGTCGCGTGCGCCCCGCAGCAGGAGCATGGGCGCCGCCTCGGCGTGCGCCTGCGCCGCGGCGCGCGTCAGGCGGGCTCGCTGGTCGGCTTGCCCTGCAGCATGCTGCGTGCAGGCGGCGGAGCTCGAAGTGCGTGCGGTGCAATGCGCGCGCTCCTGATCAGCTTCATGCGTGAGGCTCGACCAGCGGAAAACGGGGCAACCGTGCGCGTGGCAATACAGGCGTGACTCGCCGCCGGGTCCCGCACTCCACCGGCGTGACACGGGCGACGTGCGCTGCAGGCCTCAGGCGACCTGCGCACGAACGACGTTTGTATCAAGCGAGGGCGCGCCTCGCGCGCGGCCGGCGCGGCAAAGAGGTCGACCGCGGCGAAGCCGTAGCCGTGGCACACGGGCGCGCTGGGCGTACGCGCGGGCGCCGGCAGCACGAGCACTGCGCACACATGCGGCGCCCAGCAGCGCAGCTCCGGCGCCGCGCCGCCCGCGCCGCCCGCGCCGCACGCGTCGGCGCGCAAGCGCAGGTCCTGCCGCGATCCGGGAGGGTGGTCAGGGGCGCTTTGGCGATCGCTTGGAGTGCTCCAGCGGCCGTCCGCCAGTCACACGCGCTAGGCCATTAAGCGCAGCGGGCATGCTCCTCTGCAGGATGCATGCCTGTTGGGGTGTCGCCGCAAACGCAAGCTCGGTCACCGCGGCCAAACCCCGATGCAACCCACGCCCTCAATGGCCGCACCAAACACGCGGATATAATAGTGAGCAGCGCGCAGGCAGCATCCAGCCACCTCGCCGCATGCACCATGCAACCAAACATCGTCTATCGTACCCTGATGCTCTAACAGGCCCCCACCTGCAGGTCGTCCAGCACAGAGTCCAGCGCCTTCTCCGCAACGCCGCGCTCGGCGCCCGGGGTGTACCAATCGAACCCATCAGGCACACCCTCTGGTATCCTGTGCGGCGCACCACCAGCTGATGTCAAGTCTATACAACTCGATGCTCGTGTTGTTAGTTAGCGCAGGTTTCTAATAATTACGGACCTGCCCTACTCCTGCAAGCAAGCAGCACAGAGCTTTGCATTGATTGCCCTGTCACAGCCCATTGCGCAAGCCAACCCTGCAGCAGTGCGGGCAGCGCCAGAACGCGTCCATGCTCCGCAGCGCCGCAAGCACTCCCCCACACGCCAGTTCAGAAGCGGAGCGCCGGGTGGGCCAGCGACGCGCGCGCACGCGCGGGCGCCCCAGACGCGCACGCACAGGCCGCAGCGAGAGCCGGCAGCCCCGAGCCGTGCGCCTGTCGGGAGGCCGGCAGGGCGCGCACCGCGCCAGCGCCGCGCGCGCCTGCGCCAGCGCTAGCGGCGCCAGGAACGCCTCCACGCGCTGCAGCAGCGGCAGACTCAGCCACACGGTCGCCGGGCGCAGCCGCAGCTGCGCGCCCGCCGCCGCATCCTCTGCCGCGCCGCCGCCGCCGCCGCTGCCGGGCCCCGCGCCAGCGGCCCCCGCCCTGCCTGGCCCCGCCGGTGCCCGCCCGTCCAAGCCGGCCGCGAAGGACCCGCCAGCCGGCCCCGCAGCTGCGCCGCCCGAGAGGGCGGGCCCAATCGTCAGCGCCAGCGAGGGCGCTCCGGCGCTCGCGCCCGCGCCACCGCCGGCCAGCGCCGCGACGGGCCAGATCTGCACGGCGGCAGCGCCAGCGGCCGCGTCGGCGCCGGCGCCCGGCGTGGCGGACGCGCCCGACGCGGCCAGGCTGGACAGCTGGCTCAGCGTAGAGCTGAAGAGCGCGGAGCGGGCGAGCGGCGAGCCCGGCGGCGCGCCCGGCAGCGCCAGCGCGGCGCCGGCAAACGACGGCGCCGGCCGCGCGCGCGCTGGCGGCGGCGGCAGCGCCTCCAGCAGCCGCACGACCTGGCCGCGCGCGAGCGGCGGGTCAGACATGGCTGTGGTGGCTACGCCAAGTGCGCTCGGTGCCAGGGACGGCGGCAGAGACAGCAGCCCGGCAGCCACGCCGCGCATATGACAGCAGCGCACAGGGCCTGGCCATCCGGATGCTGGGATGTCCGCACCTTTGCCAAGCCCCACACACCTGCAGGACCTGCACTAGCCGGTGCCATCACCTAGGCTGCACTGCCGCTCTCGACATGACCAAGGCGCGCGCGCGCAGCAAAGCCGAGCCCCTCGCAGGGTTAGGCAAAGGGAACCCTAGCCCCTACCCTAGTCCCTCCAGCACAGCGCTCGACCGCACGCGGCTGCAGGAGGCGCGGACCTGGTCCAGCGCCAGCTCCGACGCGGCCGCCTCGGCCGGGCCGACCGGCAGGTGCTCGACCGCCTCCAGCCGCCAGGCCTGCAGCGTGACGGCCACCTCGGCGCCGCCACCGTCGGGCCCCACGCCCGCCGGCGGACCGCCGCCGCCGCCCAGCGTGAGCCGCAGGTCGCCGCACTCGGCCGACAGCCGTGGGCGGTAGTCGCAGGCCGCGCCCTGCGCGCTCGGGGCCCCCAATGCGGCCATATCCGTTCTGACGCCGCGCCAGAGCACGCACCATGCCACAAAAACATACTTCTAAAACAGAATGTGCCGGATACCCGCTTTGCGTGCGCTGGCCCGGGTCCAACACGACCTGGCACAAGCGGCTCTGCAAGGGGCACTTCTGAGCGCGATACCGAGCAAGCACCCGCATGAGCGCAAGCGCTCCCCGTCCAGCGCATTGCTTTGGTGGCTAGCCCATTCAGGGCGCAGGTCCCCGCGCCGCGCGCCTGCAACCCCGACACGCCCGGCGCGTCCGGGTACCACAGCACCGCGGACAGGTCGCGCGTCCGCACGCGCAGCTGCCACGCGCCGTCCTCGTCCACGCCGGCCGCCAGCGCCGCGCTGCCCGCGGGCCCGCCGCCCGCGCCCGGCGCCGCCGCGCCCCAGCTCGGGCCCGGCCGCGGCACGGAGTCGCGCAGCGACGCTGCCGTCGCCGCGGCGAAGCTGGAGAAGCCGCTCCGGAAGCTCCCCAGCACCGAGTGCGCGTCTACAAACACCGAAGATGCGGCGCCGGCGGGGGCGGCGCCGGCGGCGCCGCCGGCGGGCGGGCCCGGCCCTGCGGCGCCCTCCTCGGGCCCGCCCTCGCCCGCCTGCCCGTAGCCCCACGAGCGCGCGATGAACTCGGTCGCGAACGCTGTGGTGTCCGGCGCGAGCATGCCCTCGATGAACGAGCGCGCGGCGGGCGGCTCGGGCTCGGGCGCGGCGCCCGCGGGCGCCGGCGATGCGGCGGCCGCGGCGCCGGCCGCGCGCGAGGCCGCCAGGCAGTCGCCCAGGTGGAGCAGCAGCGGCAGGTGCGTGGGCTGCAACTGCACCTGCGCGCCCTCGCGCGCGCACGCGCTCGCGCGCGGGGCTCCAGGCACCACCCAGCCGCGCTCGCGCACGGCAAGCCCAGAGCGCTGAAGAGCAGTGCTATGCTTATCCTGCTGACATGTGATACTGCAACTGAATCGGCGATGTCAGGAGAGGTCGCGCGTCACACGTCGAGCCCCGCTCGAGGCGCAAAGAGCTGTGAGCCATACGCGCAGCGCGCGCTGGAGTCACTGCTGGAGAAGGCCGGCAGGCACGCAGCACGGGCGCCTGAGGGGCCGGCGGGCCCCGGCGCGCGCCTGGAGCGGCTCCAAAGTCAACTCGGCGCGCACTGTGGGGTGCGGCTGCGCGGGCGTGCGCCAAGCCAGCGCCACGCGCAGCTCGCCTGCGCAGCCCGCGCCCTCCGCGCTGCAGATGACAACGTGCCGCGCGCCGCCCGCGTCGCCGCTGCCAGCCGCGCTGCTGCGCGGCGGCGACGCGGGCGCCTGCGCCGGCGACGGCGGCGGCGCCGGCGCGCGCCGCGGCGCGGCGGGGCAGCCGGGGCCGGGCGGGGCGGGGCCGGGGTTGCCCGCGTCGCAGCCCGGCATGCCCGGCAGCAGCTCGAAGGGCGACACGTCCTCATCCCAGCCGTCAGTCTCGCTGCTGCCCGCGGGTGCGTCGGGCTCGTCGGGCGAGCAGGGTCCCAGCCCCGCCTCTGCGCCCTCGCAGCGCTCCCCACGCTCGCTCCCTGTAGGCTCCGTACTCGCAGCGCTCGGCGCGGGCGCAGCCACCACAGAGTGCGCCTCTTCCGCGGCTGCGCCTGCTCCGCCGCTGGCTGCGCGGGCCGGCTGCGGCTGCTCCGCCGCGCCGGGCGCCAGGACCTGGCTAAAGGAGGCGGCGTCGGGCTCGGGCGGGTCCGGGCCCTCGTCCAGGTCCTCGAACAGCTCGACGGTGAGCCCTGAGAACGTGACTTGCTTCTGCAGCCGCACGGCCGCGCCGTCGTCCGCCGCAGCCGCCGCGCCGTCGGCCGCCGCCGCCGCAGCACACCCTGCGCGAGGGACGACAGGTGAGCAGGATCGCCTGCAGGGCCTTGCTCTCTGCCCCTGGCTGCCGCCGAACATAGCAGAGCTGGCTGAGCCGTGGCAGCGAACGGCAAGCATGCCAGCAGGCGCGCGCTGCAACATGCAGGCACGCAGAGTTCCAACCGAGCTCGCGCCCACCAGAGTAGCTGAGGCAGTCGAGGCGCAGGACGACCAGCGACGGCGGCCCGGCGGCGCCCTCGCGGCCGGGCAGCTCGACGCGCACAATCACCTGGCGTGCCTGCCGGGTGCGGGCACGCTCGCGGTCAGGGCGGCGCCTGCCGCACGGACCCTGGGCCTGCCACCGCTCGAGCAGGGCGCTGCTGCCCACTCTCCGAGCCCGCGCCCGCCCGCCGTGCGGCAGGCCCGCAGTGCTGCCGGAGACGCGGTGGCTGCGTGCGACAGGCACGCGCCGCCATGAGGCCAAGTTGCGGTGGCAGCGCATTGACGTCCAGGGCCTCGAGCACACATGCGTCAAGTGCATGTGCCGGCGGTTTGTAGCTATATGGGGCAGCAGCACTGCCTCCCGGGTCGTCCGCATCTGCCTCCCCGCGCAGGGGTTCGCGCCTGCACGCGCAGCCGCTGCAGCATGTCCTCGATGCCACCGGCGATGAGGCGCACGCCGTCCACCACCGCCGCCTGCCCCAGCGCCTCCAGGTCGGGCCCCGGCGGCAACTCCAGCGCCCCAGACGGCGCCTGCCCGGCGCCACCGCCCTCCTGCGCGCCGCCGCCGCCGCCGCCGCCGCCGCCGGCGTCCGCGGCGGGCACATCCGGCGCGCGCGCGCGCGGGCGCACCGTGATGAGCACCTCCTCCACCGCCAGGCTGACCGGCGTGCTGCCCAGGCTGGTGAGCGGGATCTCGGCTGTCAGCGCGCCCACATACCCCGCCGCGACCTCCCAGTACGCCGACCCCTGCGCCGCACGCTGTGACACTGGGAGAGGACCAAAGGAGCGTGTTGAGCATGCCACAGCAGCCAGGCGCGGCTCTGCAAGTGAAGCCGGAGCCTGGAGTCGCTCAGGTGGAAACCATGCGAGAAGCGAGAGCCAGGTGGGAAGCGGGCCGAGGCGCGGGGCGCGCGCACCAGCTGGGAGTTGAGGTACTCTGTGTTCAGCAGCGCGGAGCGCAGCTCGAGCGTGCCGCGGCCCAGCGCCACGTTGAGCATGTCCAGGTCCACCTGCGCCAGACCAGCTGAGCAACCAGCAAAGTGCACACCCGACACACTGCCGGGAGCTGGCCATCACGCTGCCGGCTGGTTGCTGGCTCGGCGCGGCCCTGCTGGCAAGCGTTGAGCTGAACGGGCCCCAGCTCGGAGCCCAGCGCCAGAAGCGGCTCGGCGTTGAGGGCTCACAGGCATGACACTCGACGCAGAGCACCAGCATAGCCGCGAACCTCATTGCGGAGCAGGCAGCCCAGGTTGCGCTTCAGCAGGAACTTGAAGGCGCGCTTGAGCAGCCAGTCGGTGCCAATGCTTGACAGGAAGGCCGCCATGACGGTGGCGCTGCGCCCGGCAAGCACAGCATGGACAGTTGTCAGTCATTGCCTGGTCAAACACTCCTACAGACTCGCCGTGCGACCAATACAGGCTGCCAATCACAGGCTCGGTGCGCCAGTGCCTTGCTCTGCTAGGACTGGCCGTGAGCACATGCATGGAGTTCAGCGCACACCAGCCCACTGCCCCAGCAGCTAGTCAGAGCTCAGCTGCAGGCAGTGCAGCTACCTATCACAGCGGGCCAAGCCGGTCATGCTCAGGCGCCGCAGCGGGGATAACCTGGCAAGCGCGTCAGAAGGGGTGTACGCCAGAGCGGCACCGGCGGGCTCCCAGCAGCTCGTACACTGCCCAAGGACTGGCAGCAAGGCGCTCAGCTGAGCAAGCGCAGTCAGAAATCCTGAGGCAAAGCATGACCGAACGCGTGCGGTGTCGCTGAGTACAGGAGTTGCAGCAGCCGGTAGGCTGATGAGGAGGGCGGCAGGCAAGCTTTGCTCTGCCTCACTGCTTGCTGAATCAAGCCCTCCCTGGCTGAGGGTCCTGCCTGGATTCAGGAACAAGGCTACCAACTTGCACAACTTATCTGCTTGTACAAGTAGTCCCCGCGCCTGAGCCTGCCAGGTGCTGTATTGCAAGGCTGCTCATGCTAGCCCGGAGCCTGATTCGCTTGCAGCAGTGCGGCAGCCAGGCGGCTTGCACTCAGCTTGCCTGTAGCGTAGTGCTGCAGGCTGGCCTCCCCTTCAGGCGTGCTGCTTCACTTCCAGCACCTGCTCTTGACCTGGTGGTGACAGTGCGGTGACATTGGCAACCTGACGCTCTGGCGAGCAGTGCTGCGGGCAGCTCATGCTGAGCAGTGCTGTACCGCGCAGGGCGCTCGTGCACGCGCCGGCGGCGCAGCTCACGTCGCTGCTGCCGCTCGCGCACGCCGCTGTCGAGCGGGCCTGGAGCAGCGCGACGCACCAGGTCGCCGCCGGCGCCGGCCGGCCAGCACATGAGGCGCCGGGCGTGTCGGGGCCAGCCGCAAAGCGGGGTGCTGGGCGGGGCAACGCGTGGAGCAGCGCGGCGGACGCGGCGGTCGCCGACCCGGACCAGCACGCGCGTGGGCGGGCGGGCGCTCCGGTACCGTTCCCGGGACTCGTGCCAGAACAGGAGCATGCGGGGGGGGCAGGCGCAGGGCGCGAGGTGAGCAGCGGGGCGGCCCTGGAGGCGGGGGAGGCGGCCGGCCGCGCGCCAGAGCCCCATGCTGTGGCCGCCGCGGCCATGCTAGAGGGCGAGGACTTTTACGCCGACTCTGACGAGGACGTCACGGAAGCCAGCCTGCCCGCGCACGTGGCCGCCTACCTGGCCGAGCATGGCGCGCCGGACCCGCCGGCGCCGACTGACGCAGACGAGGCGTCGCGCTTTGCTGCCTTTGCGGAGCAGCTCGGTATGGGCGCTGGCAAGGGGCCTGGGGAGGAGGGGCACGGCGCGCCGGACCCGCCGGCGCTCGCCGAAGCAGACCAGGCGGCGTGCTTCGCTGCCTTTGCGGAGCAGCTCTGGAGCGGCGCCGAGGCCGGCGAGGGGCTGGAGGCGGATGCCTCGCTCGAGCGCCTGGCGGCGTACTTTGCCGAGCACGAGGCGCAGGACCCGCCCGGACCTGCGGGAGCATTCGATGCTGCCCAGGCTGCCGCTTTGATGGAGGAGATTGAGAGGGCGGCGGGCGCCAGCGGGGGCGCTGGGGACGGCGGCTTCGGTGAGCGCCTGGCCGCGCGCCTGGCCGAGCGCGGCGGGCCGGCCCTGCCCGGGCCCGCAGGCGCGGAGGATGCCGCCCGCTTTGCCGCCTGGCTGGAGGAGCTGGGTGCGGCGGCGTCCTCTGGCGCCGACGGCCGCGCCGAGCGGCCTGGGGCGGAGCACCCCCTGGGTGCGGCGGGGGCGCGGGGCCGGGAAGGCGGCTCGCCTGACAAGGCCGCCGATGCCGCCAGTGCAGGCCCGGCACACGCGGCGCATGGGGCCCGGCGCGCCGCCGAGGCGGCGCCGCGCGCCGCCGCCGCAGTGCGCGGGAGCCGGCGCAGCGGGGCCTCCCTGCTGGGCCCGGCGCCGCGGTCCGGGGGTGCGCGGCCGGGCAGGCGGGCGCTGGGCGGCACACGCAGCGCGCATACGGCGCCGCGCCCCAGGGCCCCCGCGCCGAGCTGGGACGCCCTGGACAGGGACGCCCTGGACAGCGAACGCCCGGCACCCCAGCGCGCGCCGCGGGGTCGCGCGCAGCCGGCCGAGGCCGGCGGCCGCCGCGACGGCCCCGCCGGCGCACCGGCCTGGGCGGAGCCGGGGTCGGGGGCCGCGCGGGCCGCAGCGGCGCTGGCGGTCGCGGAGGCGCGCGCGGCGCAGCTGGCCGCGAACGCGGCGGCGGCCGCCGCGCCCGCGCCCGTCCCCCTGCACGAGCAGCGCATGGTCCAGGCGCGCCGCAACAAAAGCCCTAGCGTTTTGCTCACCTAACTTGGCAGCACATGCTGCAGGCAGGTCCACGCCGGCAGACAGGCAGCAGGTGCTGCGCAGCGACCTGGTTGACAGAGCAGCACGCGGCGCGCATGGCGGCCCACACCCTGCCCCTGAGTCTGTTCAGCGGGGCGCGCACGCAGTGCTTGCATGTGAGCTTTGCGGGAGCGTGGCAGCGTGCATGTGCGCACAGGCCTCGTATGGCTTTCCCATCAGAAAGAAGGCGTGGCCGCCTCGCCCCACCTTACTAAACTACCCTAATTTAAACCCTATGCAGGTGGCGGTCATCGGAGTGCCCAACGCGGGCAAGTCCACGCTCACCAACATGCTGGTCGGCCAGAAGGTGGGCCGCCGCAGCACCCCCCAGTGCGGCGCCGCGCCGGTGCATGCGCGCGCAGGCTGGCCCCACGCCCAAGGGTTGTCAGAGAAGCCAGCGTAGACTGCGCACGTGCGGACATGCAGAGGTGCCCGTTCACTGGATACTTGGCACCTGGCCTGCACACATCCAACACGCATACAACAACGCTGCACTTTGTTCGCATTCCCGAGCGAGTGGCGTGCCGCCTGTGTGCTTTGCTCTGTCGTTTGTGTCACAATCATGTTATAGGGATAGAGTAGCGGAATCGTGCGGTGCCGATGCGGGCAGAGCGCGCGGTTGCAGGTGAGCGCGGTGTCGCCGCGCACCAACACAACGCAGGACTCGCACCTGGGCGCGTTCACGGAGGGCGCGTCGCAGGTCGCGCTGTACGACACGCCGGGCGTGGTGACCACCAGGCGCGCCGTGCCCGCCCCGCAGCCGAGGCTCTAAACCTGTATCCTGCCGGGGTCAGGGGCGCGCGCGCGCGAGCGCCGGCCCAGCGCCCGTCGGCGCTGGTCGCCAGCCTGGAGCTTTCCGCGGCGTCTGTCGCCCTTTAGCTCTGTGTGGAGGGTGATCGGGTGCTGAGGGCATGGGACCTGGTGCCCATGATGCTTGCGCGCGGCTGCAGCAGCAGGGCGCGGGCTCTCGCTGCCCGCGCTCGCATGCGACGGGTGGGCCCCGCGCGCGCGCAGCCGGTACCGGGACACCAGCCACGCGACGCGCGTGCGGTCCGCCTGGCGCGCCGCGGCCGATGCGGACGTCCTCCTGCTCGTCCTGGACGCGCACCGGCAGGTGGGCCAGAACTGACAACCCTGTTGCCTGAGCAGCCCTAGCTGGCTGAAACAGGCATTCAACCTGAAACATGCACGCTGAACATGCACGGGTGCGCCAAAGGACGCGCGCGCTCAGAGCGTTTCCAGGGCGGAAGCCGTCCCCTTGGTGTTACCTGTGTTGGGAGCTGCGCGCGCGCCGTGGCGCTGGTGTGCGCACGCGGCTTCGACCTGTGCATGCGGCTGCGACTTGCTGACGCAGCGCTCTTGCAGAGACGCAGCTGGCTTGCCGTTGCGCGTGGAGGCGGGCCTGGCGGGGTCCGGGGAAGGGGCCCGCTGTCGCACGCACTCCAGCGCGGTGCAGCTATAGCAAGCTGGGGCCGCGGCTCAAAAAAAAGGGCCCGCTCCAGCGCTCGCTCCGGCCGGGCGCTGCCGCAGTGGGCCGGGCCGATACACCCTCACCAGACCCTAATCATACCCTTTTCAGTGAGCCGGGGCTGCGGCGCAGATCATGCGCGAGGACCCGCGCGTGCTGGCACTGGTGGAGCACATGGCGCGCGGGCCGCTGCCGGACTGGGACCCCCCGCCGGCGCTCCTCGTCCTGAACAAGGTGCGCCCGGGGCCCACCTGCTGCCGCCAGCCAGCGCCGCGCGCCCGGCGCGTCGCGCAGCCCAGCTGGGTCCTGACCCTGGCTCGCGAACAGCGCAGAGGTGCCTGCGACTCGGCGAAGCGAATCGCGCGGGCCCCATCTGCGGCGCTTCGCGCGCGTAGTGCCGGCAGTTGCTTGCTTCAGAATGCAGCACTTCCCTCAAAAGTCCTTAACGCGCCGCCCCGCGAGGAGCCCGCATGCGCCGGCGAGCGCACCGCCCATGGCGCAGATGAACCTGCTGCCGCCCCAGGCCGGCGCGACCCTGCAGGGTTTGGCCGCGCGCGCAGGTGGACCTGCTGCCGCGCCAGGCCGGCGAGCGCCTGCAGGCGCTGGCCGCAAAGCTGGGCCAGGCGGCCACCTTTGAGCGCGTGTTCAATGTGTCCGCCGCGCGGGGCGCCGGCATGGCCGAGCTGCGCGCCGACCTGCTGGCCAGGCGCGCCCCAACCCTGTCCCTACACCCTACCTTATACCCGACCTGCTGGCCAGGCGCGCAATGGAGGGGCGTTGGGCCTGGCGCCGCCGACCTGACCCGGTCCCAGCACGCCTCCCCAGGCATGAGCGGGGCGGCGCTCTGCTGTGCGCTGCGTCTCAGGCCGCGCCGCCGCGAGAGCTGCGCCGCGGCGCTTGTGCTGCGGCTCGTGTGCCTGCTCGCGCGCCGGCTGGGCTCTGCCAGGGTCCCGCAGGCCCACCACCGGAGTCGAGTCTAGCAAGAGACGTGTAGCGCCCGAGACGTGCCTTAAAATGTGCAAACATGATGGCGGGCTGCTGCGCAGGGCGACGCCCGGCGCGTGGGTGGTGCGCGCCAGCCAGCACACCGACAAGACGCCCGTCGAGCTCGCCAAGGAGGTGCGGCGCCTCGACACGCTACGGCCCCGCTCCTGCTGCGCGCGTGTACGCGGGCGCCCGCCGGCGGCCGCGCACGCGGGGGCCCGCGCTCCGCAGGCGGCCCCGGTCCGGCAGCAGGCGAGGCTGCCACCCCTGCCCAGGTACCGCGAGCCGGCTGATGCGGCGGGGCCGCGGCTGACCTGGGCGGCCTGCTGCGCCCAGGTGGCGCGTGAGGAGGCGCTTTCCACCCTATCCTATCCTAACCGTGTCCTGACGGGCAGCCTGCTGCATTCCAGGTGGTGTGCGAGAACATATTCTCCGCCCTACCCTGACCCTGTCCTGACACAGGCAAAGCACTGCGCGCCAGGTGGTGCGCGAGAAGGCGTTCCGGCGGCTGCACGAGGAGCTGCCCTACGAGCTGCGCTTCGGCGCGAGCCAGGTGGACGAGTTTCCCGACGGCTCCGTGCGCATTGAGGTCCCGCTGCTGGTGGGCGACGAGCGGGTGCGGCGCCGGGCAACCCCGCCCCGCGCCGCCATACCCCCTGCGCAGCGCTCCGGACGCCCCGCGCTCTGGGCAACGCGCGGGTGGGCGCCACAAGACACTGCGCACGTAAGCATTCCATGCGTGAACGTAAGGACGGGCCAAGGCTGGACCCAGACGGGCTGACGGAGCGCAGTCGGGCTGACGCGCAGACTGCGCGCAGGCTTGCAGCCTGCTCTGAACAGAGCGCGCGGGCGGCGCGCTTGCAGAGATCAGTTCCGTTCATTAACAACACAACTTCATAGTGTGAGGCTGGCGCGCGCGCGGGTGAAGGTGAAGAAGATGGTAATTGGCGCCCGGGGCTGCGTGATCGGCGAGATCGGCATCACCGCGCGCAAGGAGCTCATCACGCTGCTCAAGCGCAACGTGCACCTCATCCTGCCCGTCAAGGTGGCCAAGGGGGGCGACAGGTGCGCTGCTTGAGCGCGGGGCGGCGGCAGGATGCTTCGAGCTGCCTGCCCAGCGGTCTGCTGCACAGAGGCAGCGTGGAGCTTGGCGGCTCGCGAGTGTGTATATTGTGTTGGCCGCAGCGTCCCCCACAGCTTTTATGCTGAGCGCGGATTTTTGGGTTGGCACCTAGCGTATCAAAAGGTGTGAAGGCCAGCCATATGTACCGCTTCGACCTTCTGCCGGCACCGAGCCCAGCAGTCTCAAGGGGTATCCACTGCTCTTTGGACCTTAGTGGTGCTGTCACGTCAGTGTCTCTGTGACTGAATCCGCCTGGCTTACGCTGAAGCCAGTTGCTGCCGGTCGTCATGCTAATGTACAGCCTGAGAGTGGTCGGCGGTGCAACAATCGGTGGAACGCACGGGTCACAGCTGCGGCACTATACAGCGTAACACCGCCACGTACCCTAGAGCATGCTCATGTAACGCAACTCCCAAGGCCTTGTCGAGGCCGCGGATACCTGTGCTTAGCTCCTTCCAACGGCATTGCTTGCAGAGGTAAAGCAGAGAGGCGCTGCCAGTGTGTGCTGCGGCTTGAGCGATGACAGACACGCGTGTCAGGTTTGAAAGCCCGGCCGCCCTGGTGCGCGCTTGCTCAGACAGCCGCGGATATGCTCTCCGTCCGCCAAAGTGACACCTAGAATCTACTCTAGAAAATAGGTAGGACCTTGCTTCGGGTGTGCAGGACACACCGAAAGATGCCGGCGCAGACAGCGCGTCTCGAGGCCCCGAGCAGCCTGGCGCGGCGGCCCCGGCGTCTTTGCCAGCGCCCAGGCCGCCCGATGGCGGCGTACAGGGCGGCAGGGGGCTGAGCGCGGACCAGGCTGCCGCGCTGCTGCGTGCGCTCCTGCCCGGGGGTTGACGCTCGCGCCTAGTGCTGCGTGCTCCCTGTGCGATGTGCACAGCCCCATACCGCGCAGCCTCTCCCGTGTCAAACCATGATGCTGCAAGACCCTGTGTGTGCGCTCCTGCCTCAGAGCTGCGCATAGGCTGCCCGCACAGCCGGCCCTCCGGCCTGTCGAGAGCGGCAGCAAAAACTGGACTGGCAAGGGGGCTGTACGTCCAGTGCCAGCTCACCCAAGCTGCCAGGCTCCCCTTCGACCCAGCCCTTTTGCCGGGCTTACCTAAAGCATGGCAGCAGAGCTGGCACCTCTGCGCCATTTTCAGCAGCGCCGGAGTGCTGAAGCGTCATGCCTTTCAAGCCACCAGGCCATCCAGTGTGGTTAGCAGCACTGGCGGCACAGCAGCGAGCATGGTGTATGGCTTGCGCAGCGTGGCAGCGAGCGGCAGACGGCGGGAGACAAGAGGGGGCGCGCCTGACCGCCAACGGCCGGCTGTCGTGTTAAGGAGCCCCTCGCGCAGCACACGCAGATGTTAGCCGCGTGTGGGTAGCCGGCAGGGCAGCGCAAGGTGGCCGGCCGCTTCTCAATCATCGGGCCCGAGGGCGAGAAAGCCCCTGCGCAGCACACGCAAGGTGTGCGCCGCGTGTGGGAGTCCGGCAGGGCAGCGCAAGGCGGCCGGCCGCTTCTCGATCATCGGTCCCGAGGGCGAGGACGAGAAGCTGGCGACGACGCTGCACGAGGCCGCCGAGCGCGGGCAGCACCGCGAGATCGTCCGGCGCGCCCCCGCCGCCGCCCGCGCCGACGCAAGAGTGGCTGCGCAGGCTTCCAGGGGCCGTACGTTCTGTGTTAGCGCAGGCATGGCGTTGCTCGCGTATCGCAGGCGCGCGTACGAGCGTGCTGATGACAAGTACGCATGAGATGTGCATCACACCCGCCCGTTCAGCGTGAGATGGTGCAGCGCTCGCCGGCAGGGCTGAAGGCTGGCAAGTACAGGACTGCTGCGGCGGCACCTAACCCTGACCCTTTTTCGGCGACCCCGCTGTACGCGCAGGATGGTGGAGCGCTCGTTGGGGGAGGTCGAGACGGGTCACGGCAACTGCTGCAGCGGCGCCTGACCCTGACCCTTTTTCGGCGACCCCGCTGCGCGCGCAGGATGGTGGACCGCTCGCTGGAGGAGGTGGGGATTGGTCAGCGCAGGAATGCTGTGGCGGCGCCCAACCCTAACCCCTTTCACGCCGACCGGGCCGCACGCGCAGGATGGTGGACCGCTCGCTGGAGGAGGTGGGGGTTGGTCAGCGCAGGACTGCTGTGGCGGCGCCCAACCCTAACCCCTTTCACGCCGACCCGGCCGCACGCGCAGGATGGTGGAGCGCTCGCTGGAGGAGGTGGAGGTGGACCAGCGCGACCGCCACGGCCGCACCGCGCTCATGTGGGCGGCCGACACCGGCCAGGTGGAGGCGGCCGAGGCGCTGCTGGCGCTGGGCGCGGACCGGCGCGCATGCGACCTGCAGACCGGGCGGTGCGCGCTGCGGGACTGCGTGCGGGGGACGCCCAGGGGGCGGGCGCGGCACTAGAGCGCATGGGTTATGGGGATTTGACACATGCGGCGTGGCACATGGTCACATGGTCGAGCATGCGCCCTCCTAGCGGCTTTTTGCAGGCAGGGGTGTGTCAGCATTGCTGGGGCGGATGGGGCACCCCTTTGCGAGATGAAGCATTGCCTCTAACAGGGCAATCGAACGATTGAAGTCCTGAACAGGGGTCTGGTGTCTGGACTAGGCATCAACCCTGCGTGCAATACGGGCACCCCGTCCGACACTGTGGCTGTGCTGAGGCGGGAAGCGCACAGCAGATGCCTGATGGTCGCAAGCTGAGAGCCACATGCAAGACGCAGGCAGGCCGCATGCTATATCGATCAGCACTTTCCTGTGCATGCGCAGAAACGCGCTGCACCTGGCGGCGCGCTCCTGCAACGTGGACATGCTGCGGCTGCTGGTGGGCGGCGAGGACGCGGCCGCGGACGCCGCCTACGTCAACGAGCCCGACCGCAACGGCATCACGGCGCTCTTCCTGGCCATGCAGAAGGGCGCGGCCCCGCGCCTGCGGGCGCAGCGCTGCTCAGCAGAGGAAACCCTGCACGGGCTATTAACTGAGATTTCATTTCCAGTGCTAAACATGGTGCGCGCGGCAGCTCACAGCTGCCTTGGCGGCAGCTCCGAACCAAGCGCGGCGCAGGGGCCGAGCCTGCGCACCAAGCCTGCGGCGTTGTGGTGCGCCGCGCTTGCTAGGAGCGAGGTCCAAGTCCAGAAGATGATGTTTGTTTCAGACAGTGTCTCAGGATGGTCAAACAGGCCTTTTTGTAGGAGAAGATACTAATTTGCTTCTCTCCCGCGCGCGCGCCGCAGGCGAGGACGGCCTGGCGGCGTTCGAGTTCCTGATGCAGGCGGGCGCGCGGTACAACTCGCAGGCCTGGAAGGCGCTGGGCGCGCTGCCGCCGGCGCCGCCGCCGCCGCGCGGCGCCGACCCGCCGCCGCCGCTCGCGCGCGGCCTGCGCGGGGACCTGTTCGGGCGCCCGCGGTGACTGTGCGCGTGGTCGGCCTGTGAACTCTGTGTTAGGGGATGGAGGCCCGGCGTCACACGGTTGCAGAATGATGCACCTTGTCGTACAGCCGCACTGCCAAAGTCGCTGAATTAGTTGCGGCGGCCTTGCCGGCTGCCCTCATCTGGCTGCATCATGTGCGAGGAGCCTGTCTGGTCGGGGACATTGAGAGCTGTTTTGCAGCCTGCATGAGCGTGCCCAGGACTGGGCGGTATTGTAATTTCAATGCATGCAACAAATGTTGCAAGGGGCATGCACGTTTGAATTCTTTTCCCATTGGCTGGAGCATGTGCCCTCTGGCTGTCTTCCTAGTCAGAGTAAGTCAGGATGCACAAGGGACATGCGGTGTGCAATGCACTGCCTTGCTGAAAAGGCCTGCAGCCAGCAGACTGCTCAACTGTGTGGCATATGCAAACAGGACTGCATACTCGTATGTACGACATGGGCGAGTCCTGCAAAATCATTGCGGAGCCTCCACGTCCAAGCTCGTATAGCGGTGTTTGGCTCGCATGGCTGCTGCTGCGCGCACTCTTTTACACCCTTGCATCCTACTTGCATCCTACCCGCCAAATCGTTATTTAGTTAACCAGTAAATGCGCATGCACCACTCGACGCAGACGGTGCTTGTCAGGCCAATCACTGCATGCGTGCCGCACGTTTAGTTCTATGATGTGTGATAAGGAGGGTTGCCCGCACGCAAGCAGTGGAAGCCATGATGCGCGACACAGACCAAGGCCTGTCTCCGCCACTAAGCGCCTGCCGAGGGCGCGCTCCAGACGCGGAATCCAGGCGCGGCAGGACGAGCCGGCGCACATAGGCGCCGGGCGCATCCGTGGCGCCCTTGCCTGCCGGCTCCCAGCCCAGGAAACACAGCACTGCCACGCTCCATTGGTCGTGGGCGTGGTCATGGACCACCACAGAGGGGCTGGCGGAGACGTCCACCCTGCAGAGCACAAGCGCGCCGTGGGTTTGGCAGCGACAAGCGCGGTCCCCGCCATGCAGGCGGCAGCCGGGCCCCACGGCCCGCTTGTGCGCTGCAGGGCGTGAACATCTTCACAAGCCCCTTTGCAATGGTGCTGTACAAAGCCAACGACCACTGAAACATGGCGATGCTGCGCGCCGGACGTGTGCCGGGGCCTCTGCGCTCACAGAAGGCGGCGGGCACATGCGCCAGCCAGCGCGCTCGGCAGGCCCGGCCTTGGTGGACCCGCATGCAGATCGGCGCACTTTGCCCATTTGGGGCCTCCACACGCGCAGAGAAGCGCGGGAACAGCAGCGGCAGCGGCGGCAGCAACAGCATGGAGGGAAGCATGTCAAAGTAAGAGGTCTCTGCTGGCCAGCTCGTCTTCAGCAGCCACCTTGTCAAGCTGCTGATCCGCGCTGCGGGGCTCCGCGCCGCCGCGACGCGGCCTTCAAACGTGCAGCCGTTGCAGACAACCTCACAAGGCGAGCGGGCCCGTGCGCGCCGCGCAGCCGCGACGCGCCGCTCATCGAGGTCAAGTCCATCTACACGCCGTTCACGTGCAGGGCAGCCGGAAGAACGCGTGCGAGCTGGGCCACCACCAGGTGGCGGCTGGCGCGCGCGCGCGCGCCGCGGATGTGCCAGTGCTGCGGCCGTCCAAGCGGCGCATGCAGCGGCGCTCGCGCGCGCGTCAACACGGCATCGGCCACCACCTGGTAGTGGCCCAACTTACACGCGTTCTTCTGGCTGTCATCGACCATGGCAAGCGTGTAGACAAACTTGACCTCCATGAGCTCCACGTCGCGGTCCGCGCGGCATGCATCGGCCTCAGCGTGAGGCCTCAAGCAGACGGGCGGGCTGCAGGCATGTGGGGCGCACTACCTCCGCAGTGGAGCGCCACAGCGGCCAGCCACTGCACGGCCGCGGGCCCGCCGGGCGCCAGCAGCCTGACCAGCGCAGCGACCAGCGCAACGATGCCCCCGCACCCCCTGACGCTCTCCTGGCCCCTGGTGCTGCCATTGCACAGGCCGCCCAGCGCTCAGGTAGCCTGCTCACGCACGCCGGCAGCGCCGCAGGGCGCCAGCATGCAGTGGGCGTCGCGGATGTAGTCCTGGTTCCGGCTGTTGACGGCGCCCTCTGCCTGCACACTCCATCTGCCATGCACGGGCGCTTCCCTGACAGTGTCAGGCTGACACGCAGGAACCTTATGCTCACCAGAGGCGCTGAGGTGCCACACTGCATGCGGCGGTCCGCCTCATGCCCGCCAAGTTGGGAGCCAGCCCAGCACTCAGTGTGTCCAAGCAGACAGGTGGCCAGGTTGGCAGCTGGGCGGGTCCCCTGTGGCGACGCCAGTTTGCGGTGCAAGCGTAGGCACCTGAGGCAGTGAGCCAGACACCAGGGCAAATGGCCACGTTCCCTGAGCCTGACGCCGGACTATGTATGCGCGTGCATGTGTCCTAGCAGACAGGTGGGCCATGCGACTGCTGACCAACGGGGGCGCGCTTGACGTAAAAGCCAGTGAGGACGTCGCCAAGCTTCTCTCCCGTCATCCAGCTCGCCAGTTTGCGGGGCATAATGTTCACAGCATGGAACTTCCCGAGCGGCAAGCCTGGGGGTCGCTGTGAACATCATGCCCCGCAACTGAGCGAGCTGAGTGACGGAGAAACAGCTTGGCAACAACCCCATAGGTTTTCATGGAGCGCGCCCCTGCCGGCCCCGCCGGCAGCCGCCGGCCTACTCGTCTGCTGGACACACGCATGTGCATACATGGTTCGGCGCCAGGCGTCAGGCAGCGCCGTCCATTCGCCCACGTGTGCCGCTCACTGCCTCAGGTATCCAGGCATGCACGGCAGCTAGGCGTGTCGCCATGGACCCCGCACAAGTGGCAATGCCACTCGACCCTCTGGACCCTGCCAGCAGGCCAGGCAGTCGCAGCCGTATTTGGCGGAGGGGCCCATCGTGCAAGCAGTGGCGCTGAAGCGCCTCACTGACTGCGCGGGGAGGGGGCGCGCGCCCTGAAGCGGTCGTTGGTGGTTGCCCCAGCGTGCGTGCCGTCCCCGCTCGGGGGGCGGCGGTGCGGCCGCCGCACCGTCCTCGCAGCCGCCGCTGCTGCTGCCGCCCAGCACGCCCAGGTCGTCCAGAGCATGGGTGGGATGCGTGATGCCGCCGCCAGGCATGCCCGTCGTCCCGCGCCTGGCTCTCACCTGCGCGTGGCATGGGCGTGCCCCCGGCGGCTGTGTCGGTCAGAAGGCCGCTCATGCCGGCGACCTGCGCCCACGCCCCTGCTCTCACATGTTCAGCTCAGCGCCGCGCTGCCTGGCACGGATGGGAACATCACAAACCCCGCAGGCGGCGAGAGAGCAGCAGGCGCCGCAGCCATGGACATGGCGACCAGGCGGCGGCGACAGCCTGTGACGTGTGCTCTGGCAAACAGGAAGCGCACCACATACCTGCCGTCCGCGGCGCTGCCGCAGGCATCGAGCCTGCGGCGCGGGCTCGGCGCGCTTCCTGGCGTTGCGAGCGCGCCTCCTCCTCGGCCCGAGCCGTCCGCGCACCGCCTGCCCGCGTCAGATCAACCTCCGGTCGCGCTCGGCCTGCGCTAGCTTGCCAGCACCAGGCCCGGCCGCGAGCGGTCATTGCCGCAGGTGCTCACCTCCTGCCTGCATTCAGGGGCGCGCCGCCGAGGCGGCCCTTCCACTACACTTTAGTGGCCGTCTCGGCGGCGCTGCCATGATGTGCAAACAAGAGGCGAGCACAGACGGAAGTGAGCACCGACCATCCGGGCCTCGCGCTGGCAAGCTCACGGAAGCCGAGCGCTACCGGAGGGTGATGTGAATGGGGCGGGCATTGGGCAAAACCGGGACGGGCCAACAAGGAGGCACGCTCGCAACGCCAAAGAGCGCGGCGAGCCGCGCCGCCAGCGACATGCCTGATAAAGCGCCGCGGACGGCAGAGAAGTGGTCTGCTACCTCTTTGCCAGGGCAGGTGATGCAGGCCGCCGCACATGGAAGCCCATGCATGCGTGTGCGGTGGCTTGCCTGGATGGGATTACTCAGGGTAGGGGAGAGGCATGCGCGTGCCTGCTGCGCCAGCGGCATGCGCGGGCTTGCACGGGCGCGCAACGCCGCTTACAGCGGCGCGGCGGCCAGGCATGCGCTGTTCAGGGTGCGCGCCGAGCCAGTGCGCACAACTTGCAGTCGAGTGGATGAACACCTATGTCAGCCCGGTTCGGCGAGGGGCTGGTTGGCATAACGCTGCTACACATGTGATGAGCTGCTTATCAGCTACGCACCTGATGTTTGGCACACCGTGATACAAATGCAGCGCAGGGCATCCAGCTACGTCCACGGATAGGTTTGGCTTGCAGTGCTGGCGGAGTATGGCTACTATATGTGTGCGCCTTGTGTCTGGGGCTGAGCAATTTGATGCGCATGCGCAGAGGCCCAGACACAAGGCGCACACAAGAACTAGCAGGGCACTGCCGGCGTGCTTAACATCATGTGTGGCTGACCAGGTAGCTAATCACAAGTGTAAGCAGTGTCACGCCAACCAGCTCCTCGCTGGATCTTAATGTCAATGGTGTCCATACGGCCAAGGCGGCGCGCTGAGGCGCGCGCTGTGGCGCACCTGCGGCGGCCCAGAGGTATGAGCAGGCTCGCTCGGGCCCTCCCAGCATGGGCATGCACCCGTTGGCGCTCACCAGCGGCTCGGCTGTCAGCGCTTGCCGGTAAGGCGCGCATCGGTAAGGCGCCTTGCTAAGGCGCCCTGTGAGGCGCCTTCCAGCGCTCGTGCGGGGCATGCTGGCACCCGCGCGGCACATTGATTGCACAAACAGGGCGCCAGCTGCCAGCAAGCGCGTCTTGAGGCAGCAAGCGCTCATATAACACATGACCCGCTCCCTTGGGAACTCATCAGGCAATGACGAGGCGCAATGCGGCGATTATAACCCACTGACACTCACGGGGAACTACGTAAGGCCATTGCGAGGCTCCAAGGCGTTTCCAAGGACTTTGCAAAGCTGTGAACGGGCATCAGACGATGGATGCTCGAGATTATGCATGAACACATGGTGGCACAAACAGGGCGTCAGGAAACACGCCTTGAGGCAGCAAGCGCTCATAGGGCGCACAGCCAGCTCGTAGGAGACTCGGCAGGCAGGAACAAGGCGCAAGGCAGCAGCTCGAAGCCCACAGACGCTCACAGGGCACCTCGTGGTGCCCTGTCTCGAAACTGCGAGGTGAGTTACAAGGCCAACGCGAGGCTTCAGGCCTTTCCCTTCGCAAAGCTCCCTCGGGCATCAGACGATGCTGTGCGCTTTCGAGCTTGGTAGGCTGACTCAGCTGGCTGAGTTTAGGGTCCCTCCTCTTCGGAGACTGTAGTTACATCGAGGTGCGCGAGCGGTGACGGTGCATGGCTGCAAGAAGCGGGCCAATTTGTTTTACGTTCGGGAGGCACTGTAGCAAGCTGCTGGCAGGCCCGTCCAAGGCTCCGCGCGCCACGACGAGCCTTTGTCAACCTGTGTCCTTGAGAACAAGGCCGCTTGTTCAAAGGCCTCGTCATGGTGCGCGGAGCCTTGCAGCTTGGACAGGCCTGCCAGCAGCTTGACATGCCACCCGAACGCGAAAAAGTAGGCCCGCTCCTTGCAGCCGACATGTGCGCAGGTCGCGCCGGCGTGTGTGGCTTGCTCATAAAAGCCGGCCATCGCAATTGTAGCAGAGACCACGCACGGGATGGCAAAAGCTGATTTGTCATCTTACTGGCCTGGTTGCGCACATATATTGCAAGATGCATACACCAATAAGACCCTGTTGCACTATGAGTTTGAGCCCAGGCGCAAAGCGCTGACAGGACATGACCCGGCACTGCTTGCCTCCCGCTGCCGCCACCTGCTCTGCTGGCGAGCACAGTGCGCCACTCTCTTGCTGCATCCCGCTGCGCCCGCCAGCCCCACAAGTAGTTGGCAGGCCGCACGCCTGAGACACGCTTGACTTTGCGCTCAGCATAGCGCTGCAAGACAATTGCTTCTCACGCCATTGCTGAAACCTGGGCACCAACACACCCCACCCCCAAGCCTAATCCCTCAGTCATAGTAGCGCAGCGGCGTGCCGCCGTCCAGGCGCGACGAGCCGGGCGTTGAGCCACCCGGCTCCGGCGCGCCCACGCGCGGCGGCGGCTGCGCCGCCCCCGGCTCTGCGGCCTCCGGCGACAGCTGCTCCGCGGGCGCCGCCAGCACGGCGTCCGGCTGCGGCACCTGCGGCGGCGCCGGGTCGCTGTCCGCGCTCGCAGGCCTGCACAAGCGCACCAGGGGTCAGGGGAGCTACGGGTAACACACACTGGGAGTTCACGGGCTGGAAGGACTGTGTGGCAGGTTTGTACTGCACTGGCCAGCGGCAGGCACCCAGCCATGAGGCCTGCAGCTTGCAGCTGGGTGCACTTGAGCCTTGCCCGTCACTGAGCGCAGTCCCAAGCTTTAAAAATCTTGCATCATGCGGTTGCGTGCCTGGGTGCCGCCGCGGCGTGGTAGCCCCAGTCGCGCCGCGCGGGCTCGCGCGCGGCGGCGTCCTCCGGCAGCGGCGACGCGCGCGCGCCGGGCGTCGGCGGCCGGCTAAGCCGCGACACGAACCGCTCGTCCGCGCCGCCGGGCTCCGGGTTTGCGGCGGCGGGGCGGGCGGCGGGGCTGGGGTCCGGCAGCGCTGCGGCCGGCGCCGGCGCCGGCGCCGGCGCGCCGTTGGCCAGCGGCTCGCGGTTGACGTCCACACCGACCACGCCCTGCCGGCCGCTCACAGCGAGGTCGGACTTTTAGGGGTGGGAAACCCACAAGCTTTAGGGACCAGGTCATCGACCTGCACAAGACAAGCGTGTGCGCGACGCGCGACCATAGGCAGCAGGCTGACAGCACCTCCCGGCAGCTGCTGCAACGCCCCCCACGCCCTGCCCTTCATGTGAGTCCCCAATGTTGCAGGGCCATGGGTGCGCACCGCGTGGGGCTGCGCGTCGGGCATGTCGTGGTCGCAGTGGCGCAGCGGCCGCGCCGCCTCGTCGTCCTGGGACTCGTAGCCGGCGCGCGTCACGCGCGCGTCCTCCGCCGCCGCGCCGCCGCCGCGCACGTCCATGTCCTCCTCAATCTCGCGGTTCACCTGCGCCAGTCCGCAGACACAAGCTTCATCACTTGCCGCCACTGATCAACACCATCTGTCACAAGAGGTGACTCATACCAACACCACTGTGGAACAGTGGTCCGCAAGCCCGGTGCCCCATCAGCGCCCGAATCCGGCCAACCTGCAGGCTGATGTCAACACCTGCAACACGTTTTGGTCGCCTAAGCTCTGCCGCCTTAAGGCAACCCCACCTGCCACCCTTAGCATCACCACTCCATCATGCCAGCTGCCTGCGTCTGGCAGGCAGCATGCGCGCGGCGCCCCGGGCGCGCACGCGGAAGTTGGACGGCGGGCGCGGCGCGAGCGGCGCGCTGGGCGCGGCCGGCAGCTTGCTCAAGTTGGACAGCACGGACACGCGGATGGCCTCCAGCTTGTCGCGCGTGTTGGCGTTTTTCATGTTGCTCACGCTGATGCGCAGCCGGTGCGTGTCCATGTAGAAGTCGTACTCCGACAGCGCCTCCATCGGCAGCCTGCCGCCGCCAAACACAAACGTGAGCCATCATAGCGCTCCCGCCTGCAGGCTCGCGCGCCGCCGTGCGTTCGGGCCCCAGCGTGCGGCCAGAGGGACTTGACCCCACTTCATACGCTCGCGCGCCGGCCTTGTCGCGAAGCACCTGCCCTCCGCCAGCCAGCGCTGCATAGACTCACTTGCTTTGCCTCTAGACAGCAGCCCTGCATGCGGCCCTGCAAATACCATGAAGGCGGCAGCCGCCTCCGCTGCAGACTGGGGTGCTGCGCCGCGTAAAGGGCAAGAAGAAGTATTAAACAGGTTTCATAACTACCCTCTCTTTAGGGGGGCAGAGGCCGTTCTAGAGGCACAGAGCGCTCGTGCAGGGCCCGCGCAGGGCCCGCGCGCGGGCGCGCACTCGTCGGGCAGCTCCTGGCCCAGCAGGCGGCCGGTCTCGTACGCCCAGCAGCGCGCCACGTTGCGCATGGTGTAGCCGCCGCCGCCCAGCACCAGCATCGGCACGCCGAAGCGCGCCAGGAAGTCCATGCAGTGCGCGTGGCCGTCCAGGCTCAGGTTGAAGCAGCCCAGGCGGTCGCCCGACAGGCTGTCCGCGCCGCCGCACACCACGATCGCGCCCGGCTGGTACACGTCCATGACCTGCCGCGCGCGCAGCCGCCGTTGTAGCAGGCCCAGCATTAGATACCCTAATCCTACCCAACCCGTTCAGCACACCCCTTTGCCCCGGCCGGTACACATCCATCACCTGCCGCGGCCGCGGCCGCGCGCGCCGTCCGAGCTCGCCCCAGCACTATCCTTCCATATTCGTCCTACCCCGTCCAACACCTTGGTTGGCTTCACGCAGGCTGCTGCAGCCGCCGCATGCCGCCCGGCTAGTGGCCGTCTGCCGCTGGGATCCCCGTCCAGGCGTAAGAAAGCGTTCCTGAGAGGCGCACCGCGGCGCCCCCAGCACAGTGGCCTCGCCAGCTGGTGGAGACCAGTCAGGACTGCCAGCTAAGTGCGCTGCAGAGGGCCCATCGTGTGACCACTTTCTCGACACTAATGCCGTACTCGACTGCTGCATGTCAGTCGCATGTTGTTTGCGACGCGGGGCTGCGCGCCTTCTGCATGATGGGCTCGAACACGTAGCGGTAGCTCTCGTCGTCCATGCCCTCCTGCAGCGGCACGTTGACGGAGTAGCGCGCGCCCGCGCCGGCGCCCACGTCGCCCAGCGCGCCCGTGCCCGGGAAGAAGTCGCCGTACTTGTGGAAGCTGACCGTCATCACGCTGCGCGCCCCCGCGCGCGCGCCGCGTGAGCAGGCGTGCTTGACACAGGCCGCCTTTCTAAGACATGCTGTTTTCAACACAACATACTGCGGGGTCTGCAGGCTATTTATAAGGCTGTTTTAAAACCACACTGCAGAGGCATGCAGATGGAAGCGCGCGACAGGCTGTGCCGAGCTTGATGGCGGGAGGGCGGCGGGAAAAAGGTCTCTTTAACAGCATGGGCTGCGCAAACATCCAGGGCATTGTTTCGCAGAGAATTCACCGTGCGCAGACTGGGGATGCAGCGGTGCAGGCAGACTCGCTGAAAAGTGACATAGCTGTGCGCTGCCAGGCGTGAAGTTATGACGCGCACCGGTCGGTCAGGTAGAAGGCCTCCTCGACGCCGTCGCCGTGGTGGATGTCGATGTCCACGTACAGCACCCTGCGCGGGCGCCCAGTGAGGTCTGCTGGCGCATGCTACACTGTAGGTTGGCGTGTGAAAGCCTGCGGTATTATGTCGCCATGTGCGGGCTGTAGAACAAAGCTCTTGGAAATCCGCCTCCCCGGCACACTCTGCGGGGCGCACCGCTGGTGCACGCGCAGGAGCTCCAGGATGGCCAGCACGATGTCGTTCACGTAGCAGAAGCCGGACGCCTCTGCTTTCTTCGCATGGTGCATGCCGCCTGCGCGCCCGCCCAAGCAGCGGTGGAAGAGTCGCGTGTAGCCGCCCGTGCGCAAGGCTCATTCTGATACTGTGAAAGGTAGCTACTGCAGTGAAGAGGGTCCGTCGGTCGCCAGTGCACCATCCAGTCTGCCAGCCGCCTCACGATTACAGTCCAAAGCGGGCTGCCTACCCGCGCCTCCCTGGCTCCATGAGCAGCAGTGCATGGCCGCCCGACCCACACGCTAGCTGGCTTCCCGCTTCCAGCGGACGGACAGGCAGCAGGCGCCGCAGGCGTGGCCATAGCGCACCTGCCCAGTTGACACACACGTCTGCCCTGCCCTCGTTGAGCAGCGCGGCGCCGCCCACGGAGCCGCCGCTGTACACCTGCGGCAGGCAGATGTCGTCAAGCGCATGAGCGCATTGGTCTAGGCAGCTAGGCAGTAGAGCTATGTTGCCAGGAGGGCAGGTTTGTGCGGGCTCGCTCTGCTTACACGGCATAGAAGTGCTGCTTCGCTCATGGTATGCTTGGTGAAGCTGCTGAAACTGCAGCCTTGCTTACGGGTCACTAATTAAATTGCAGAACAAACCATTCACTCTCCAGCCTATAAAGCAAAGAATTGCTGCTGCCCGCGGCAGTGGAAAAGCCCCGTTTAGGCCAGTGAGCAGGCCTCGCACCGCGCAGTACTCGAACATCCCGTCAAAGACCGGGCAGTCCGCCTCGCCCACCGGGCCCAGGTTGAAGCGCCGCATCTGCGTCATGTACTCGTCCTGGTTGTCCGGCGTGACGTTCTTGAGGAAGCTGACATAATCTGCGCGGCGCGCGCGCCGCTCGCATTACAGTTCTCCGCATCGCACACAGCAGGGCCCTTGACCGGGCAGCGCCGCAGCGAGCGGGCCGCACCGTCGGCGTGGAACATCTCCAGCTCGTCATCGTTGCGCGGCTGCGGCCGGTGGACCAGCAGGCGCTTATTTAGGCCGTAGTTCTTGACCAGGCTGTGCGTGAGCCGCACGCGGTGCGGTCGCATTGGGTTGCCACCGCCATAGTTGAAGTTTGCTGCGCGCGCAGCGACGGCGCCCCCGTCAGGCCGCGCCGCCAGCTCATCGGCAGGATGCTTTCAAGCGCAGCAGCGGGCTCGGCCCCAGTTAAAACCACGCTGTGCCAAAGCAGCTCCGTAAGATGCAGAGCCTGAGCAGCTTGTCAGCTGCGCAAATAAGTACGCGGTGACCCCGTGCACGGCGCGCATAGCCCGACAAAACTACAGGCAGCGCGACTCCCGCGAACGCACTCAGCTCCTCGTCGTAGAAGTACCCGACGGTCTTCTCTTTCACGCTCATGCCGCCGCGACTTGTAAGGCTAGCGGATCACTGACATGCCGCGGCGGTACGCGCTGGTAGGACCGGTGACCAGGTCGCTGCGCCTGAGAGTGCTGGCAGGCAGGCCACAAGCAGTCTCAGCAGTCTGACACCTCACCGCTGCAGCGGATTGCTTAGACAGCCCTTTCACCAACACACAAACCTTATACTTGCCTCAAGTAGGCTGTGCAGCGTGCAGCTGGCTACTAGCACGAGGTCTCCGCTTGCTGTTCACATGAGTGGGTCCAGGGCTAGGGCGGTCAAGCAGGGTGTCTCGCCGTTTACGGACTGAGCTTTCCGTAGACGGTTGTAGTACGCTTGCGCTGATAGACTTGCTACATCTTCCTTTGCGCTCCCCAACCAAGTGCTGCACCACCAAAATAGTGTCTTCCTGTATCTAGATCCCCTTCTTTTGGTCTGGCAGTGTTGATCGTGTGGCGTAGAACGGGTGTTTGGAGCAGCCTGTAGGCAAGGTCTGTGCTTGCTCTATCCCCGGAGCACTGATGCCAGCGGGTCTACATGATGAGGCTGGAAAGGACCGCGTATGTAGCGCTGGGCGCGTTTGTTACTGCCGCCGTGTTTGGCGCAAGGGGTGCGCGGCCCGCGTGGCGCGCAGGATCAGCGCACCCGTTGAAGTATCTCTCTGCCTCGTCATCTGCTGATGACAGCCCGGGAAATGCAGGTCGCTTGCCGCACACCTGGACAGGCGCCCGCGTGGTGCCGGGTACCACCAGCAACGAGGAAGTCAGCATCACAGTGCACCCAAGCCCAGGTGCCTGCAACTGGCACCGCAGCCCCTTTATGTATGAATCAAGATTTGTGCAGCTCCCAGCCTCTAGCAGACGCAAATTCTGGCTGCGACCCGCTATAACAATCACACGTGTGCGGCGGCGGCAGCCGGCGCGCCGGCCGAGCCCGCCCTGGTGACGCACGAGGGCCTGGTCGCGCTGGCGCGGCGCGACCCCGGCTTTGCGCCGCTGCTGCCGCCATGGATGCTGGAGGACGCTGACAGCGTCGCGCTGCTGGGGCCGCCCGTCGGCCACGCCGGCGACCTGCGCCGCTTCGGCGCCAAGATCCGGGCGGCCCGGGCCGGCGGGCGGGCGCTGCGCGTCACCGTGCTCGGCGGCAGCATCAGCGCCTGCGTGCTCCTGGCCGACCCGGGCGCCGAGTGCTGGGCCGCGCGCGTGGCGCGCTGGTTCAACGCGCGCGCACGTGTCAGCGTCGCGCTGCGCAACAGCGCCGTGCGCGCCACCTCCTCCAGCTTCGCCGCGCAGTGCCTGAGCAGCCTGGTGGCCGACGACGCCGACTTTGTGTTTGTCGAGTACACCGCCAACGACGGCTACCACGGCAACAAGGTGGACCCCGGCGCGCTCTGCGCCGGCAACGCGACCGCGCCCCGCCTGGACGACATGAGCCGGCTGGACACGCCGGTCAACCGCGGCCTGGAGCGCCTCATCCGCAAGCTGCTGCGCCTGCCCGGCGCGCCGGTCGTCGTCCTGGTGCAGTGGTGCGCGCTCCGCCGCCCGGCGCGGCGCGCGCGAGCGCGCGCCGTGCTGCGCGTTCTGATCATGGGATACCGCGCGCGGCGCGGCAGAGCAGCGGCAACCCTGCAAAGGCTGCTCACGGGCGCAAATCGGGCGGCGCACGGCGCAGGTACACGGCCGCGCTGTCGCGCTCCTTCCTGCAGGAGGCGCGCTTCTGGCAGACCGCCGAGCGCGACTCGGCCACGCTGGCCGGCTACTATGACGTCGCCTCCGCCAGCGCGCGCAACGCATTCTTCCACCTACACGCCGCCAGCGCGGAGGGCGTGGCCGGCGGCCGCAACGAGTCCGCCGCGCTTGTCGACCACGTGCACCCCAACGCGCTCGGCCACGCGCACCTGGCGTACCCCGTCATCTTCTACCTGGAGCAGGCGTTGCGGCTGACCCAACCATACCCTGACCCAACCCTAAGCGAGCCGGAGCCCGCGGGGGGCATGCCCGCGGCCGGGCCGGCGCGGCTGCCGCCGCCCATGTTCCCCGGCAACCACGACTTCGCGACGTTCTGCCGCGCCGGCGAGGCGCTGCGCGCGCTGGCGACTGCGCAGCACGGCTGGGAGTGGGAGCCGGGCGACAAGGCGGGCTTCGCAGCGCATGCGGGCCTGCCCGCCGGCGACCTGGTGCTCGCCTTCGACCTGGCCGGCGCGCCCGCGGGCGCGTCCGCGCAGCTGGGCCTGGGCGTGCTGGTTTCCAACTGGTCCGCCATGGGCGCCGCCCACGGCCGCTGCTCGGGCGGCTGCGCGTGCGCGGCGCCCTGGGCGCTCGACGGCCGCAGCGCCAGCCCGGGCTCGCAGCAGCAGATCCGGTACCACGCGCTGCGGGTGCTCGACCCGGGCGCGGCGTGCACGGTCTCCCTGCGGCGTGCGCCCGAGGCGGGCGCCGACGCGGCCGCGGGCGGCTACTTCCGGGTGATGTCGCTGTCGTATGGCGAGCAGCCCCTTACCTACCTGGCCGACTCGGGCTGGCACTTTTAGGGGCCGCGCAGGGTGCACTCGGTGGGGGGGGAGGGGGGTACGAAGCCGTTTACATTCAGCCAGCGCAGGAAAACCGCGCAACTCCCATACCATTGCTAGCTTCTTGCTGACACACTTGGCAGGGTTGTGCAGGAGCAAACCCCGCCCCACATGTGCAGAGTTTTGGCTGCGCGAGCGCTCCTGGCGCCCATGAATTAATTAGCTGTGACAGCTGCTTTTGTCTGCTGAGCACCTGGAGCGCTCCTGTGCCTGGACGCCGAGGGCACTGGGTGTGCACTGCATCCCTTCTGGGTGTATGCAGTGCATCACTTCTTAGCTCGTGTGTTGGGCGGCGCTGTGGTTGTTACAGCGTCGCATGCTGACTCTGCTAACTGCTGCTTGAGTTTTGCCAACAGGCACAGCCGTGCACTAGTGTCTCATGCACTGGCCTGCTTTGGGCGGGCCTTGTGCTTGCGCGGCACTGCTTCCCATGCACTTGCCGGGCATGCTGCGTCCTTGCTCCTCCTGCTGGTAAGTGAATGCAGATGTACAACGGCCCTCAGGGTTCGTGTCAGTGCTGGGGCGGCCTGAAGGAGTTTCATCCCATTTGGTGCTAGGGGAAAATTTTGCCACCATGGCTCTGTAACCGTGCATCCCCTTGTAACTCCTCACTTGGCGTCAGGCAATGATCGTTGCAGCGCGGCCCAGGCAGGCGGACGATACAAGCCTCAGGTGCTTTCAGGCTCCTTGCTGTGCTATCAGAGGGCCGTATGTGGCTTAGCACCTGACCCCTGCGGCTGCCAGCAGGCGCTTGCGCTCCGGCCACCTCAAGGGCAGGGCAGATGCGGCCCTGCTCCTCAAGAACTACAAGGATGCGGCGGCCCTGTACGCAGCACAACCCAGTCGCATGCCCACCCTCACCCCTGGCAGATGGCCGCTGCTCAGCACAAGGTGCCGCAAGTGTCCTGCGGCAGACGCTCGCAGCACACCTGACCTGCACAGAGCTGCGCAGGTATGCCGACGCGCTCGCGGCACTGCCGGAGGGCGACGCGCGGCACAAGCTGCTGTGCAACCGTTCGCTCGCGCTGGGCAAGGCGCTGCGGCACGCCGAGGCGCTCGCCGCGGCGGACGCGGCAGCTGCGGCCGGCCCCGCCTGGCCCAAGGCACACTGGCGGCGCGGCAGCGCGCTGCGGGGCCTGCAGCGGTTCCAAGAAGCCGCGCTTGCCTTCCTGGAGGCCTGGCGCCTGTCTGGCGGTGCGCCAGTGCCGCCTCTGCCCACTGGCAGGGCGCTCCGAGCTGCGCCGCTTTCTCCGGTCTGCGCACGGCTGTGTAACCTGCTTTTGGCGATGGTTGGCACGAGCGCCTTTCCCGCAGGCCGGGAGCAGGTGCACCGCCCGACGCGCGGGAGCTCTGGTGACCCTGCGTTGTATGCAGGTGACGGAGAGTGCGAGGTGGCGCTGCGCGCAAGCGTGCAGCGCCTGACGCGCGAGCAGCTCGCCCTGGGCCTGCTGCGCCTGCTCGCGGACCTGGAGGCGCACGCGCGTCCAACGCACATTAAACACACTTTGAGCATTCGGGGTCTCGGTGACACTGTGCACTTTGAAGGTTTTGTTGCTTCCCGAGCCAAGTGGGTTGAGGCTGCACGCCAGCTTGGCATGTGCTCTCAGGCGCGTATGTGATAGAGCAGCAGTTATGTCCGTGGTGAGGCGAGACAGCTCATGCACTGGACAGTGAGCGCATGTTATTGCTCCGTCTGCTCATGCTGCAGAGTGCAGCAGCAGCACAGCTGGAACGGACGCACGGCAGCTCAAGCGCGCTGGTCAGCTGTGCGCAGGGCGCGCTGGAGCCAGCACAAGCAGAGGCGCCGGGGCGCGCCGCGCTGGAGGAGGGCGCATTCCGGCTCGTCAAGGACGCGCACACAGGCGGCGGCTCCCGCCCAGGGGCGTACCATGCAGCCTACCTGCACTGGCTGCAGCGCGGGCTCCCGACGGCGCAGGCCTACACCGAGCGGTCGGCCGTGCACGCGCGCGCCTGCTGCTTCCTGCAGGTACGCGCCTCTCCTCACGCACGTGCAGGCCACTGTCCCACAACATGATCCATACGCAGTCCAGTTAGAGGCTGGCAGGGAGCGTGGCTGGGCACGAGCACACGTCACATGTAAGGTCTGCTTATTCAGTGAGCACTTGCGCACACTGGCAGATGTAGTACTGTGCAAGCATACCAATCTCAGAATGCAAGTATGCAAGCACGCCAACGTTACACTAGAGCTGGCATGCTTAGAACAGGGACCCCTGAGCACTGCAGCCCTGTCGCCCGGCCGCAGGCTCGCGAAGACGCGCGCCTGGCCATCGCGGCGCACGCCGCGCAGCCCGCCAGCAGCCTTGAGGACTGCCTGCGCCCTGCGAGCGCCGATGCGGAGTGGGCCGCAGCTGGGGGCCTGGCGGCAGGGGCCGCGGGCGCATACCTGCGCCTGGGCGAGGCGCTCATGGCCGAGGCCGATCACCCGCACCGTGACGCAGCCGGCGCCGCAGAGGTGCGCTCCCCAGCAGTGCGATACGCTGCAAAAGGACGAGCTGCGGGCAAGCGCGGGGCATGGCAGTGCGGGCCTCGCTGTTGATAGCGTGCGCGCATACTCAAGGGCGCGCATTTCCTGAGCAGGGTCGGAGCTGCCATGCAAAACGGCCTGCAGATCGCACAGGCGACACGGGCATACCAACTTGGGCCCTGCAGTGTACGGGTACGGCATAACCCCAAGCCTACTCTGCCGGTGCAGGCCTTTGCGCGCGGGCTGGACCTGGCGCCGTCCTGCGAGCGGCTGCAGGCGGGCCTGACTGAGGCCGGCCAGGCGCTGGACGGGCGCGCGCTGGTTGCGGCGCTGGGCGCGGCGGCCGCCCCCGACGCCCGCGCCGCGCCGCCGGGCGCCCTGGCAGCGGGCGGCAGCACGGGGCTGCCTGCGAGGGCCAGCGCGCCGGGGCAGCGGCGGCCATCCGCGCCCGGCGGCCGGGCGTTCCAGCTGAACGTAGAGCTGCGCCTGCTCAGGGCGCGCCGACCCTTGCTGCCTACGTGCTGTCGCATCCCTGACCTCGTAGGTTGTGCGATCTGGCTACCGCTAAGCACTCCTCCCCGTGCTGCAGTGCCTTGCGGTGCACTCGATCGCCCAGCTTCATGGGTCGGGGCCCCCTGCGCACGCCTCTCTGGCATGTCCGCGCTAAACATGAGTGCAAGAGGATGTGCTTGACTTCACAGCCATGGAGAATTGCTGTCATCCACAAACCCCAACAACAGCAACTGTTGCAGGCGCGGCCGGCGGACATGGGCGCGGCGGAGCGCGGCGCGCTCAGGGCCCGGCTGGCGGCGCTGGCGGGTGCGGCCCTGCCGGCCGTCGCCATCACGGGCGTGCGCGCGGTGGCGGCCAAGGCCGGCGCGGGCGGCCTGCTGGTCTCGCTGGCGGTCGCGCTTGGCGGCGACCCTGCAGCGGGGCGGCGGCTGGCCGCGCAGCTGCGGGTGCGCTTGGCTCTTTGTGAAATAAGTCATCGTGCTGGGCTCAGTTGACTTTAGTTGACTTTCTGGGAGTGGTCAGCACGCTGCAACAGGAAGGGCAATCAGCACGCGGGCCGCACAGGCCTGTAAGATGCGCATGATCCGCATAGTTACTTGTTGATAGCCGCGCATGCACACGTTGTGGGGGGGTGACATGTGCCATGTATCACATCAGCCCTCTGCTCACTACTTACAAGGCCCTTTATGCGCTCGAGAGTTCAGAGGTCAGACACAGCAGGTTCTCATGCGTAATAACGTATTGCAGCATTGTCGCAGCATAAGTGGCCAATGAGAGGCAGCGTGCGCAGGATGGCTCTGTGTCGGCTGCGACGCTGGGGGCCGGCTGCGCGGGCGAGGTGCAGAGCGCCGATGCGGACGTTGCTGACGTCACGCCGGCTGCAGCGCGCGCACTGGGCGCAGCGCCGGGCGGCGAGCTGGCGCATGCGGCTAGGCAGCTGCCCGCAGCCGCCGCTTCACCTTTGCCTGCTGATTCCACGAGCGAGCGGCCGACCACGCCCGAGCTGGCAGAACACCGGCTGACAGTGGTGCGCCCACCCAGCAATGCATCACTGGCACGGACAGCAAGAACAGCGCGTTGAAGGCTTCCTGTAAGCGCACGTGTGCCTGTGTTGTTGCATGCACTTTGCTACCTGTCCCGATTGTAATTGCCTGCCTGTTAACTTCATAGAGCATATGTTGAAATTGAGAAAGCAACGAAACACAAGCCGTTCACAGTATCAACCAACAACCCATCACAGTAAGCGTGCATTTCAAGAGGCCTGCCGCAGGCAAGCGGCATGCCTGCAAGAGCGACGCGCACCATGGCAACTTCTGCCATATGTGCAAAGCTGCTGCATGTCATCATGCAGTGGCGAGGGTGCTGCGGGGACTGGGCAGGTGCCGCCGCCTAAGCAGGCGCTGGCGCTGCCGTACGGCGCCTATCGCATCGTGCGCGCAGACGGCAGCGCGCCGGAGCGCGTCAACAAGCACCCGTTCTGCATGTCGCGCGTGTTCTACGACGCGGCCGAGCGGCCGGAGGAGCGCTGGGCGCAGCTCACTGACGGCAGCTGCCGCTGGCGCCAGAGCGGCTCCGAGGTCAAGGTCATCGCGCTTCGGGTGTTGCCCCGCACGGCGCCAGCAGCTTGTTTCTTACCCTACTCCAATGCCTGTTTAGACTGTGTAGTCGTCGCTGAGCTATAAACAGGTGGGATACATATGGCGACTTAGCCCGTAGCGCTGCCAGCCAGGTGCCCAAGGATGTGCCGCCGCGCGCGCTGGACGTCACGCTGGAGCCCTACGCGCTGCGCGTCGCGCACCGCATCACGTGTGCCTCCCCTGGCTGATGCATGTTTGGAAGCGTGCCTGGTGCAGGGTTGTGTTCATCAATGTGGCTAGCATACACTCCTGCATGGGGCCTGTGGTCAAGTGTTGACAGCTTCTAAAGGCAACGAATACATCAGGAACTCAGGTGAGATTGCATAGGGATGCAATGTGTGGCTGTGGGCGACCTTGACACAATGCTGAAGCTGGCCGACATGCTGGATGAGAAGCGGCGCATGCAAGGGTTGCCCAGTGGCAACAACACATGGCATGGCAGGGAGCTCCCTTGCTCCATGGCCCACTGGTCACCTGGTGCACAATGTGCAGGGGCGAAGTGTACCTAGCTGGCGAGCTGGAGCGGGGCATTGTGCCGGACGAGTCCGTGTGGCTGCACGGCGGCGGCGAGGGCGAAGACGGCTGCCTGCTGCTCCTGCGCAAGATGAACCTGGAGCTTCTGCGCCAGTGCGCGCGCACAGCCCCTGCTGCGCTGGCGCCTGTGCTGATCACTCCTGTATGGTGCTGCAAACTCATGGAAGCCTGCAGACAATGCGTTCTGATGAGCCCTGCAGGCAGCTTGAAAATGCAAGCCTTGCAGGCGGAGTGCTGTGATATGGGTTGTTGCCCTCCCATGTCACTGCAGCATTCTGCACGTGCTGTGCTGGCCCCTCTGCAAGCACAGCATGTGCAACCTGCAAGCATACCTTAACCGTATGGCAGCACCTGGCCCCCACGGCGTGCAGGCACTGGCTGCACAGCGAGATGTGGTGGCCGCGCCTGCTGGTCGGCCAGCCCGCCGTGGCCTGGGACGACTATGAAAAGGACTACAGCGACCTCCCGCGCGAGGCACGCCTGTGCTTGTGGACCTGTTGCTGCATCCCTGTGTGACTGCCTGACGTGCTGGTGCTTGCAAGCGGTGCACATGTATCTGCGCAGCATGGGGCGGCCTTCGTAATGCACACACGTTCCTAAAATTGGCCTCGACAAGGGTGTGGCTTAGCTTTACACATACAGGGCATCTTCACCAATGTGACTGATGCGAGGGCGCCTGCCTGTGTCACAGACCTTGGCCAGCAGCACATGCAGTGTCGTATATGGCATGAGGGTGCAGCATGCGCGCCATGCAAGTGTAGATGATGGTGGAGCAGGGTGATAAGCAAGGCGCAGGTGTTCACCAGCCGTGTGCTACCGGCTGACACGTGAGCCTGTCGGCAATGCATACGCCTAATGGCAGCACGTGCGCAGGTGCTGGCGCAGCATGCCGTCGTGGAGGCGGCGCGCGACGACGTGCGGCGGCTGGAGGCCCGCGAGCGCGACGTGCGCGAGGTGCTGCAGGCGCGGGCTTGCACATGCTGACAGAGGCTGCCGGTTCTAGGAATGGTTGCCTGTTAAGGGAACGGGCCATATCAGAAGAGACGTGCCTGGCTGGACAGGCGCGGGGGCGGTGCGTAGGTGACGCTGCAGGCTGCGCGCGGCTGTCAAGGATGCGGCCAGGCCTGTTGAGCAGCCTGGTGCTTGCTGAATGCTTGCCACTGGACACAGTTGTCTGCTGCGCCCTTTGGTGACATACATCGTCAGCGAGGGCTGGCATGGGTGCTTGCATGCCCAGCGGTGCCTGGCAGCAGCGAGTACGAGAAACACAAGCCGAAACAGAAATGCATCGCAGGAGCGGGATGACCTGCGGAAGCGCACGCGCCAGGAGCGGCTGCGTGACATGCGCTTCGGCAGGCATACCGGGGTGAAGGCCGCCGCAGCATCGCCCTTCTTACACAGCAGCGTCCTGCTGGCCACATTGGGTGGTGTGGAAGCGCACTCCAGTACCATGGCAAGTGAACTGTAGTAAATTCAAAGCCACTGTGTTGAAAATTTGAGAGGTCTTGAGATCTTCACGTCAGCGGTGCGTTTCTAGGTCCAGCTGGCGTTTACAAGCATGTGCAGGCACGCCAGTCCAGATGTGCAGAGCGCTGCTCCTGCGCCACAAAACAGGCACATTGCCGCGCTCATGCTATGAAATAGCCAACCCAAAAGACAACAACGCTGACCTGGCAACCCAAGCCAACGCGGCTGCGGGCGTCGCGCGCCAGCGAGACGACAACGTAGGCAGTGCTGCACACAAAACTGTCCAACCCTCGTGCTGGCACCCAGGAGACCCATCCAAGCTGTCAGCCCAGGCACTCTGCCTGTGCGAGATGCCACATGCAGGACGGGCGGCGCTGCCGCCCTGGCAAGTAGGACAGGCAGGTAAGGCAGGCGGGCCTGGGGGCGCGCGGGAGGCAGAGGAGGCAGTCAGAGCAACCACGCCGGTGTTCCTTTACCGGCAGGATCAGGGTGCAGGCCCCCAGAGTATGCTGAATGCTGCCGCGGGCATGCTCGGGCGAGCCCAAGTTTGCAGCACCGCCCCAACGCCCCATGCCCAAATGCCAATGCCCAGACTCGCCAGCCGCACCCACTGCCAGTCCCCACGCCTCAGCGCCCCCAGGCCGCAGGCACTGCGTCTGCCACAGGCACTGCCTCTGCCACAGCTGCCCAGCCTGCAGCACTTTGGCATCGCCTCGCTCACTGCCGAGCCACAAGCCCGCAATACCACAGCCCGCAGCTCTTGCATGCAGGCTATGACGGTGCCCGCCAGCCACGCCCGCACCATATGTCAGCAAGATGCACATACCCACGGCACGATGCAGGCTGCATCACCTGGAGGCAGGCCGCCCCCGGCTGACAGGGGACCTGCGCGGCAGTGGCGATGCACTCCTCACCGCCTGGCACGCCCAGCAGCCTGTCGCCCGGCCGCTCTGCTTGGCCCGCGCGTTTCCATGACAAGGGTGTGCGTCAGCCGGTCCACTGCCTGGCCGCTTCACTTGGCCTTGGGCGCCTCCGTCACGACCGTCGTCGTCGTGCTGACGACGGCCGGCTCGGCCGCCGCCGCGCGCGGCTTGGCGCGCGGCTTGGCGCGCGCGTCGCCAAAGTTGGCGTTGGTGCCCTTCAGCCACTGCGAGGCATCGGTGTCGGCCTTGGGCGCCGGCTCCACACGTTTCTTCTGCTTGCCCTTGGTCGCGTTCTTGACCACGGCCATGCCGGACACGTTGCTGTACACCACGTACCCTGCGAGGCTTGCGCTGTCAGGTAGGTGCTCTCTCCAGCGCCGCCCCTGCTACCAGCTGCCCCCCGCTTTCTCCTCCCAGGCCCGCTCGCATCACTCACAGCAGGCATGCCCGCCATGCTGCTGCAGAAAAACAACCGTGCTCATAGCAGCCAAGAACTCTCTTACCTTGTAAACGCCCTTGGTTTTGCGGACACTGCGCAAACTCAAGCATGAAATGGGCAGAGTGCAATCACGCCATCGTCGATGGACATCAACGGCCACTCTGGACAAACAGAACGGCGCTCAGGCCTCCGAGGCGCTGCCGATCTGTCGCAGCCGTCAATTTCTCTTTTTCTTCCCCTTCCAAATGCACTTCCCCATCCCATTCCTCATCCCCTCTCATCCCCTTGACCACACCGCCCCGCCCCGCACGGGCCGCTCAGCGAGAGCGCGCGCGCGGCGCGCACCCAGGCCGGCGAGCAGCGCCGCGATGGTTGCGTACAGCGAGATGAGCTCCACGTCCACCAGCTTCTTCGTCTCCACGATGTCGATCGTCTGGTTGAAGAACGTGGTTGCGTGCACGTCCGGGAACACGTCCGCCCCGTCCGCCGTCTGGTAGAACGCCGTCAGCGCGACCTGCGCGCGGCGGCGTGCGTCATCGCGCGGGCGACCGCTGGCGTGCGCGCCTCGTCCACGTGCTGCCAGGCTCGCCGCAATGGCGCCGCGGTGCGGCACAGGACAGGGCGGGGGCAGGGGCGACGGCGCTGCACTGCTCGGCGCGCTACCCAGCGGATGCGAGTCATGCTGCTGGGCCTGTCAGCTGGCGTGCTGCATACGCATGAATTTGAACGAATTGGTGCAAGCGTCTTTGCGAGCGATCTTAGCATCGAACAACTTGCAAGCAGTGTCAAGGTAAGCAGGAGGAATGGCCAGTTGATAAACGTATGGCAGGCAGAAGTCCAGGCGACCACGACTGACACATCGTTGGAGCAGAGCGGTACGCACCCGGAACTCCCGCGGCGGCAGGCTGGGGTCGGGCATCAGCCAGTAGCTGAGCGAGAGCGCCTCGCCAGCCTTCAGCGGGATGCCCTTCTGGTACGGGCCCTGGCGCTGCGCGCCCCGGGCACACAGCTCAGGTTGCTTCCCCACCTGCCGCACTCTCTTCATTTCCTGGCTACGGACAACCACACCTCCGCACACATGCACGCTGGCAGCCGCATCGAGGCTCACACCGCTCCCCCCACTCCCCAGCGCGCCACAGAGGGCCACGCCGCCGCCGCCGCGGCCCGCCGCGCACCTGCTCGGTGAAGTTCTGGAAGTACATGGCAAAGTTCTGCACCGAGTTGAGCGAGCCCTGCAGCGTGGTGACGTTGAGGTCGGACGAGCCGCGGTTGTGCAGCCCGACCACGACCTCCACCTGCGCGGGGTCACAAACCCTCTGTCATGACCTCTGCGCTGCAGCAGCACGCGCACGCAGTCACTGCGCCCGGCCGGCGACCCCTGCCGCGCTGGAAAAGCGCGGCGGGCCTGCCGCCCGTGCGCACAGAGCGCTGCTTCACCTGCGCCGTATGCGCTGACAGCGCCGCGCAACCCTCGCCTCAGCACAGTGCAAGCCCGTTGCTGCCGCGTCTGGAGGCGGCCGCCAATGCCAGAACTCTGACGTAGTGCCTGGCTATGCAGGCCTGGCGCCGTGCCTCGCAACCTGCGCCAGCTGCTTGCAGAGTGCAAACAGTGAGCAGATGCAAAGGCACACAAAGCCCAGCGGCTGGAAGGCCGCACAGACTGCCCCTTTCACCTGCAGGACAAACACGGTACAGACGCACTGAGCTGCCTCAAAATAGCACGCCGCTTGGAGCTGACAACAACAAGGCTTTGGTCCATGGCTTACCTTGAAAGGCTTTTCGAGCATAGTTGAGACAAACAACCCGGGCCGTGCGGCAGTGCTGCGGCGCTGCTTCCCGGCACAAGGCAGCCCGCGTAGCAGGTGCGGAACCTGCAGGGCGGCGTCTGTGCACCGCCAGAGCAAGAGGCTGCCAAGCAGCGCCAGGATCACAGCAGAGGCGCTCACGCCAGCCCCCGGGAGAACGAGATCACCACGCCGCGCGCTGCACATTTGTGCGTTGATCACGGCAGGCCTGGCGCGCCTTGTCGCCCGCCGGAAACTGCAACTCCGGGTACTTTGGTACCCAGTACTGAGAGTGCACATCCGTGGATGCAGCCGGCAGGTCCGTCAGCAGATGTTTGGCACCAGGCTGTCCACTTGCGCCGCCTGCACAGCAGCTTGCGCATCAGGTGTTTACGTTCATACAAAACGGACAGACTGAGCTCCGAGATGATCAGGCAGAACAAGCTTGCGCGAATTGGCAGCGGTGAGCTCCACCTTGCAGCGACAGGCACGCTGCTGCCACGAACAGGCACACGCGCATCATCCTGCCTACTCCACCGGGTCTATCTGGTTGTCCTTTCCAAACACCGGCATCGCCTGTTGGGGGCTGGGGGCACATTAGGACACATTCGAAGACCCTTGCCAGCAGCATGCAAGGCTCATGAACGACAGAGGTTGGAACGGGTGGCAAGGTTATCGAATTTACACAGGCTGCACAGGTACTTCACAACATGCAAGTGCTGAGCGGCTAAGAAAGGCACACAGAGGATGGTGTCACGCAACGACGCGTCCCGCCCTGGAGTGAGCGGCTGACTCACCAACAGGCATACAGTTTACGGCATACTTGCAGGCAGGCAGCCGCAAGGTTGCCCGCCTGCCTGCCTCTGAAGTATTCCCACAGACCATACGTGAAAGCTTGAGAGCCTGTGTCTCAGATAACCTTGGCTGCGCGCACCCCCACTCCCGGCCGCAGGACTCCACCAGCGCGCTTCCCATGCCCTGCCCTGCCCCCCGCTGCTGCTTTACACGCACAGCATGCACAAGAGCCCCACTGACAGCATTGTACATGCAGCGGCAGCAGCACGTGAGCTCAGAGTGCTCTCGCCGAGCTGGCGCGCACAGCCGCGAGCGCCCCGGCGCGCGTCCCCTTGGCCGCCGGCCGCGTCTTGGCAGCACGCGCGTGCCGCGCCGGGCCAGCCGCCCCGCTGGTGGCCCCGCCGGCGCGCCCCGTCGCGCACAGCATCGCGTGCGCCAGCGAGCCCACGGCGCTGGTCAGGCCGAGCCAGAACACGAGCTCCGGCACGCTGAATGGCTTCCATGTGCAGCGGGCGTCCGTGTCGGGGTCTGCAGGGTCTGTGGGGTCGCCTGCGCGCAGCGCGCCGCCGCTGCGCGCGGGCCGAGCCGGCGCTATGAAGCCCGAGGCAGGCATACCGGCCATGGCGGCCAGGATCTCGGCGGTGTCGGCGTCCGCCTCCGCGGTGATGCGCTGCGCCTTGCGCCCGGCGCCGCGCGGGCGCCCGCGACGCGGCCGCTCTGCGGCGGGCGAGCAGACGTCAGCATGCGCTCACGCACTGTGCAATGCGTGGCGGTCACGTGCACGAACACTGCGCTGCCAGCGCGGCTTGCCGCACAGCTGCACAGCACAGCTGCACAGCACTTTGTAAGGTAGCTCAGCAATGCTCAATATGTGCTGGCTCCAGGCCAACTGGGGGTTACAAATGCAAGCATGCGTGTGCTCGTATGGGCACGTGCGTCAAGAGTTGCCCAGTGCATGATACTATGGAACAGCACCCCAAACAAATTTAAAAGTGCTCTCACTGGCAACTCTGACCAAGTGGTGCAAGCAGACCCAGACGGTACTCAGATCATTCAGCTCACAGATCCCTCTGCGTGTCTCGCAGCACTCGGCTCTGCTGCACACGCGCGGCAAAGGGCGCCAGCGCAGCCCCGGGCATGCGGCGCGGCCTGGATGGAGGCCGGCGGGCGCGCACCGTCGGCCTCGCGCGCCGCGGCGGCCTGCGCCGCCGCGCGGCGCTTGGTGCCGCGCGGCTTGGGCGCCTCGCGGCCGGGGCGCTGGAAGTCCGGCGCATCCGCGTCGCGGCGCCAGGCGGTGGACGCGGCCAGCGCCGACGCGCGCCGCTCGCCGCCATCGCGTCCCAGCGTCACCTGCGCGTGTGAAAGCCGCGCTCGCCTGGGCCACCACCTGGCATCTCCGCACTTGCGGTGCTCGGCGCACCGGGCCCGGGGTTGCGCGCGGCCGCTTGCAGGGCCAAAGGCCCAGCATATCCTGCTCTCTCGTGCTCCCCGCGGTTAACATCAGGACAAGGCAGTGGATGCAGCTTCATTCATGAGGCAAATCAGCATGTGAGATATCACAATGCAGGAATGTGAATGCATGCGCGCCTCGCACACAATTGCAAAATCGCGACATGGCCGTACAAGTGACAACGGGGATGAAGATGAAGCAATTTTATTAGAGACAAAGGCATGGGAGAGAATTCAAACAGCAGCCTGTCGCATCTGCTTGTCGCATCTGACCGTCAAGCAGGGCGGCAGCGCAAAGACGCTGCAATTGCGCCGCACACGCATGTGATATCGAGCCCCACACAGCCAGACCAGGTCGTGGGGCGCTGGCACCCCGCTCACCGGGCCGCTCGGCTTGGGCGGCGGCGCGGCCGGCGCGGGCTCGGGCGCCTTGATGATGGCCGCGTCGCGCAGCCAGGCCTCAAACGCGCGCTCGTTGGGCTCGCCCTCCTCCATCATGCCCGGCGGCTTCAGGCCCAGCCGCTCGCGCCTGAAAAGGCGCAGCCCAGCCCCATGAGCGGCCAAGGTCTGCGGGGTCCGCGTGCAGCCTGCGGCTTCCCGCCGGCGACAGCGCACCAGCGCAGCGGGCCGTCACAGGCCGCCGTGCTGCGCAGCAGACCAGCACAGGATGAGGACCAAGCCAGAGCACTCTGAATGAGCTGGAAGAAAGGCGCGACTGCTGCTGCCTGGGCGAGAGCCGGGCGGGGCGGGGCGGGGCGTCCGGGGCGCGCACTCCTCGAACTCGGCCAGCTCGGCGGTGTACTGCATGGACGGGAAGTTGGTGGCGGCCGCCGCGCCGGTCAGCAGCACGAGCGCGCGGTCGTACACCTTGGCCGCGTCCACCTCGCTCGTGTGCAGGCCCAGGTACACATGCTTGCTGCCCTTCAGGCCGATGCGCACCTCCCAGCGCCCTGCGTTAGGGTGGGGTTAGGGTGAGACCTTGGCCGCATCCACCTCGCTGGTGTGCAGGCCCAGGTACACGTGCTTGAAGCCCTTCAGGCCGATGCGCACCTCCCAGCGCCCTGCGTTAGGGCAGGGTTAGGGCACAGGGCAGGCGGACCGCGCCGCGCCCCCGCGGCCGGCCGCGCCGTTCGAGCGCGCGTGCGGGCGCGGGCGTGCCTGCTACTGCGCTGGACAAAGCGCCGTTCTCACGTGCGTCACCGGCGTGGCTGCCAGCGCTGCGCAGCCTGGCGACCCGGCGGCCCTGCGGCCCGCCGTCGCACCCGGGGCCAGGCAGCGCAGCGTTGGCACCCGCGCTGGGCACAGATGTAAGAATGGCACGTTGCCCTGCCCGGGGGGCCCCGCACCGGTCTTGTGCTGGGTGACGCCGCGAAAGGCGGACGAGCCGCGCGTGAAGCCCTGGCTCTGCCGCCGGATGGCCATGACCAGCTCGCTCATGGGCACCTGGTCCAGGCAGTCCAGCAGCGGCGCATACCTGGCCGGGCGCCCCAGCGGCGCACGTCATTGGGTGCTCGTGCGAGGATACGATAGATTCGTGTGAGCACGGTCTGGGTGACCCAGCAGCGGCGCGCACGTCGCCAGGCGCCCCATGAGGCACACTTTCAGGGCGCACTTATGTTGACATGGTCTGGGTGATCCAGCACCGGCGCATGAGCTGGCCGAACGCCCTGCGGGACAGAGCGGGGGACCCACGGGGGCCCCATGGGGTCGTATGTGGTGGGAGGCAGGCGCAGGCAGGGCTGCCGCTGCCCGCGCGCCGCGCGCCGCCGGGCCGGCGCGCCGCACCGGCTCAGGTGGAAGTTGGTCTTGGCCTTCAGGCCGTGGCACTTGAGCGCCGCGACGTCGTGCGCCTCGGCCGCCTCCTCCTCCGTGGAGTACCTGCGCAGCATTTTCCAAATCCACTCTGGCCGAACTTCAGTCTTTCCATCCACCACTTTCACTGCATCTGACTAGCAGCCGGCCCTTTGCGTCATGCATGGCCCTGCCGGCATGCGCGAGCGCCGGCTGTGTTGGGCAGGTGCTGCTGCGCTCCCTGCTCGTCCAGGGCGGTGCTCGTGTCACGGGGCAGGGCAGGGGCAGCGCCGGACGCCGCCCCCACCCGGATGCTCCTGAACGAGGACAACGGACCGCTGGCACCGCGCCATGCTGCCTGAGTAGCCCACCCGTCACCGCATGCGGCGCTCACATGCACTCCGCCAAGCCGGATGTAAGGCAGCGCGCGGGCGGATGGGGGCCGCGCGCCCGCCCAGGTAGGCCTGCTTGCCCTCCTCGCGGACCCACACGTGCGCCTCCCAGCGCCCGCTGCGCCGGTGCTTGGTCACGCCCTTGAACTTGCTCGTGCGCGGCAGCGGCCCGCGCGGCTTGTCCGCGTCCTCGCCCGCCACGAACGCGCCGTCGCCGTCGCCGCCCGCCGAGCCGCCCGCCGCCGGCGACTCGTCGCCGGGGCCCTCCGCTGCCAGGCCCTGGAGCGCCTCCGCCCAGCTAGCGGACGCGGCCGCGAGAGCGCCGCCCCCGCGCGCGCGCTTGCTGGCGGGCTCGGCGCCGCCGCCGGGCCCCCCGGCAGACCCCGCGGCCTCGCCGCCCGCCGTCCCGGCGGCCGAGTTCGGCCGGATGACCGCCCGGCGTCGCGGGGCGCTGCGGGGCGCGCCGCCGGACGCGGGGCGCGCCGCATCAGCCGGCGCGCCGGCGCCGGGGTCTGCGGCAGGCTCGCACGGCATGGCGTCGCCCTGCGGCGCGCCCTGCTGCTGCCAGAGCGCCTCGGCCGCCGCCTGCGGGAGCTGCGCGGCGAACGCGGGCGCCGGCAGCGCCTGCACCGGCGCCGGCGCGGGCGCGGGCGCGGGCGCGGGCGCGGGCGCGGGCGCGGGCGCGGGCGCGGGCGCCATGCTCGCGTGGCTGGCACGCACGCCCGCCACCAGGCCCGCCAGCCGCGGCTCCTGCACGCTGTCCGGCGGCGGGTCCGGCGCGCCCGCGGCCGCCGTCGCGGGCCGCGCCTGCACGGGCGCGGGCGGGGCGGGCGGCGGCGCGGCGCCTGCGCCGGGGCTGAGCGCGGCCGGCGCGCGCGCGCCGACCACGCGCGGGCCGCCCGCGCCTGCGGACGAGGGGCGCACGGGGGCGCCGCGCCCGTCGGCGCGCCCGGTGAGCCAGCCGCCGCCGGGCGCGCCCGCAGCGGGGCCGGGGGCGGCGGCCCACGCCTGCGGCGCAGTCTGCGCGGCGAGCCCTGAGCCGGGCGCGTCCCATGCCGAGGGCGCCCCGGGGGCGCCCGCGGCCGGCCACGCAGGCCCGTTCCCTACGGCCGCCGCCGAGCCCCAGCCGCCCTTGGCTGCGGCGGGCGCCAGGCCCACGCGCGCGCCCGCGCTGGGCGGCCACACCACGCTGGCGGCACCGGGCGCGGGCGCCTGGCCCGGCGCGGGCGGCGGCTGTGCAGCGGGCGCGGCCCAGGCGTGCCCCTGCGCAGCGCCGGGCCCGAGCGGGGCGCTGCCCGGCGGCCCTAGCGGGTCGCGCCAAGCCGCGACGGCGGCCGGCGGCGGCGGCGCGGACTGCATGCTGCGCACGTCCTCAGAAGTTGCTTGGTGCCTGCGGGCACACGAGCGCAGGTGAGTGCACATACGAGCAGGCGGCTAGGCGTGGCGGCAGCGCCGGCGCAGCGCGCTGCGCATGCCATGCATCACCAGAGCTCTGGCGCTGCTCCCGGCTGGGCAGCAAGCCGGCCTGCGACCTGCCGCCACCTGCGAGCGCCAGGCCGGGGCACGGGAGCGTCAGCGGGCAGCTTGCCCGGGCCAGGAAAAGTCAAACGGCGCCAGCGCTGATCCTGTCCGGCCTGCGGCCGCACGCCGCGCCAGGCGGGCCTACGGAGCGGGCGAGGTGGCCGGAGGCAGAGCCAGGCGTCAGCGCGGCGCTGCACCCCGGTGCAGCGGAGGGAGGCAGAATCCAAGACCGCGCGGCATTGACCGGTTTCAAACGGCAGCCCCCGGCGCGGCCGCACCCGCGGCAGCGGCGGCGTGCTGCGCAGTGCTGGCAGAGCGGTCGCAACAGAGCTCCCTACTTTGCGCGCGCCGTCGCAGGCATCAGCACTCTGCTGGCGCCGGGATCAGGGCAAGCACCGCCGTGCCTGCCACTACGGGCTAATTGGCCCATATGCGGACAGACAAGACTGCAATGCCGGGGCCAGGCGGGCCAGCTGCGCGCGTGAGCGTAGAGGCATCTCCGAGAAAACGAGGGTTCCAAGAAGCGGCCTCGCCGCTTGCAGTGCCTCACGACAGGGACGACAGGGGAGCGCGGGCAGGCCGGGGGCAGCACGGTGGCACCGGCATGCAGCCCAGCAAGGCGCACAGGGCGACAGCGCCCCGTTCCGTCACAAGACTACGACCGAGCTAACTGGCGCTTGCCGGGCCTGGGCGGGCTGGAACCAGTCTTGATGTCTCTCCAATGCTGCCACAAGGCCCCAGTGGCGGGCGGGGGGCGTGCCTGCCCCTGCTGGCGCGGCGAGCACGCCGAGTCGCCCGCGCACTCGTCGCCAAGCTGCGCCTTGGTTGGGCGGCAGCGGCAGCTCCGGCACCACTGAAATGCTCTGCAGGGCACCACTGCGCCCAGCTTGAGCAAGAGGCGAAGGAACTCCTTCACACTACTTCACCTGCCTCCCACCCTTGACCTCTGACCTGCCGAGGTGTTGCAGGGTTAGCCGCCCCCACGGCGCAAGCTGAAGCAGGGCCTGCACCTCGCCAGGAGTGCTGTGAGGCTGTAGGCGCGACCGAGCAGGCGGGGCGCCATGGTGAAGGAGCTGGCGCGCGGCATCACCGCGCACGGTCGCTCCAAGGCGTACCACAGGCGCGGGCTGTGGGCCATCAAGAAGAAGAACGACGGCAAGTTCCCGGTGCACGCGAAGAAGGAGAAGGCGGCGGAGCCGGCGGCCAAGGTGCGGCGCGCTCGGCGGCCGCGGCCAGGATGCGCGGGATCGGTGCTCGCGTGGCTGCGCGCCGTGCCCGCCGCGCGCGGGCGGTGCCAGCAGGCTCCAGAGCAGCCTGTCCAGTGGCAGCAGGCGTGGGACGCGGAGAGCGTTGTGCGCACCTTGCGCGGCGGCCGGGCGCGGAGCAGTGAGGCGGGTGTCACGCTGATGTGCAGGCGCCGCAAGCGCGCCTCTGCTGGTGCAGGAGTCTTTCTAGGACTGGGCCGGCCTAGGACCGGGCTGGCCGGAACGTCTGCTGTGGCAAAGCAACTTCATGTGCCGGGACCTGAGTGTTAGACCACTGCAGGCGGGCAAGAGCCGCCGGCGCAGTCTCGGGCAGTGCAGCACCAAGCGGTTGCACCGGCGCCCGCTAGCCCCGCGTGTTTGACGCTTTGCAAGCAGTGGACTGTTGAGAGAGGCCCGGAGCGGGCCGAGGCGAGCGCGAGCGCGTGCGGACGGGGAGACAGCCGACGCGGCTGGCGCGCCTGGCCTGGTCGTGACCAGGGCGCGGCCGGCGGCGCGCGCAGGCGCCCAAGTTCTACCCGGCCGACGACGTCAAGAAGCCGCTGCGGCGGCGCGCGGTGGAGAAGCCCACGCGGCTGCGCGCGTCCATCCGGCCGGGCGCCGTGCTGATCCTGCTGGCGGGCCGCTTCAAGGGCAAGCGCGTCGTGTTCCTGAAGCAGCTGCCGTCCGGCCTGCTGCTGGTCACCGGCCCGTTCAAGGTCAACGGGGTGCGCCGCCCCGGCCCGCGCGCCCGGAGGGTCTGCATGCAGTGTGCGCCAGCGCGTCTGCCGCGCCAGACAGCCGCTGGCCGGCGGTCAGCGACTGACACCCCCGCCGTCTGGGCGCCCTGCGGCCCTCCCTGGGGCGCTGTGGGACGCCGGGCGGAAGGCTCGCAGACCGGGCAGCCAAGGTGGTGGCTCGACTCCGTTTCTGCACCGCCCGCACAGCGCTCTGAACACAGTGTAATCCTTCCCCGGGCGCGTGCTGCTCGCTGAACCACGCGCTCAGAGCGCGCCGGCGGGCGCCGGCGGATTGAGGCTCGACGTAGGTCAGCGCTGGGCTGCGTGGAAAGCAGGGGCGCTGCGCGGCGCAGGTGCCGCTGCGGCGCGTGAACCAGGCGTACGTCATCGCCACGAGCACGTCGGTCGACGTGGGCGGCGTGGACGTGGCCAAGTTCGACGACGGCTACTTCAAGGCCGAGAAGAAGGAGCGCACGAAGAAGGGCGAGGACGGCTTCTTCGCCGACGCAACGCCCGAGCCGAAGGCGCGCCGCGCCCTTACCCTACCGAACAGCATAAAAGTTACCCCACCCTATCGTCACCGCTGTGCTCGGAGTGCAGAGACCCGCCGCGCAGGCGGCGGGCCTAGTGGGAGTGCGTGTGGTGCGGCGGCGGGATGCGCGCCGCGTGCGCTCCCAGGTGGCGCTGCGGCTGCAGAGGTGGTGAGGCGGAGCGGAGTGCGTTGATGAGGTTATGGGAGGACTGGATCATGTGCAGCGCGTGCGTCAATCAAAACGGTGCTTGCGGCATTTTCTGCGAGCTGGCTGGCTGCAAATGCGCAGCTAGGCCGCCTCGGCGGCTGGTGCTGCAGGCGCACGGCGCGGGCGACATCCCCGGAACTCGCTTCATGCAGCCTGTGCTAATGCATGTGTGCCAATCCGCAGGCGCTGAAGCCGGAGTACATTGAGAACCAGAAGGCGGTGGACGCCGCGCTGGCCAAGGCGCTGGGCGAGGAGATGTCGGGCTACCTCAAGGCGCGCTTCACGCTGCGCAATGGCGACCGGCCGCACCTCATGAAGTTCTGAGCGGCAGCGGTGGCGAGCGCGGCGGGGTCACGAGGACGGGGGCTGGCGGCCGCGCTGGCGCCCTGCTGGCGGCGGCGCCGCGCAAAGCGCTTGCGCGGCGCTGCGCGCCTGAGCCGGGGCGCAGGGGTCTGCTGGATGCGCGCGGCCCCGCCGCTGGGCAGGCTGGGTGTGACGTGCAGCGGGGGTTTCTGGGTGAGCTTGGCCTGCCTCTTGTTTCTGGTCCGGTCCGAGTGGAGCGCTGTCAGTGGGTGCCTCCTGTGACAGGCAGCAGAGTCAAGCGCGCATCAAATCTGTGCATCCGGCTGTTGCCCACGTCGTTACAGCAGACGTTACAGCGTCTCCGTCGGCCGGCCGCCGGGCCGCCGAACGCCGCTGCTGTCATATGTGGCGCCCGGCTGCGGCACACGCTCGCCCTCCCTGTCGAAGAAGCGCCCGCCGCCCACAATCTGCGGCACGCCCGCCAGCACGCGCGCGAATGCGCTCGCGGGCGACAGGTAGGACACCGTCTGGCATGTGCCCTGCGGCCGGCCAGCGCTGGAGTCATGCCAGCCCCCTCACAGCACCTGCGCCTGCATGCAGCACGCGCGCCAGCGCATGCGCGCGCGCGCGACACGTAGGCCGCCGTCCGGCTCGCCCTGCGTGCTCAAAGGGGGGACACGTGCGGGTTGTTGTGCACGCATGCTTGCGCATGCCGTGCGCATGCGCACGATAAGATGGGTGTACTGGTGCACACCACCCCATCGGCGTGCTTGCCAGGCGTCCCTTGGACGCGCCGCATGACCTGCTGCACTCGCAGCGGCTGCGACTGGGCGCCCACGTGCGCACCACCGCTCACAACCCCTTCCAGCCTGCCAGCGTCGGTGAAAACATGTCATGCTCTGTTGTGCTTCACCGCCGCAGAGGACAGCAGCCGCAAACTCGCTCTGACACGGCGGCAATACGCTGGCTCGGACACAACATAGGGTGCCGCGGGAAGCGCGCGGCGCGCGCCTGCACCGCGCGCATGCGGGGCGCCAGCGCGGCCGCCACGGTCTCCGGCTCCTCGGCCAGCGCATTGAAGAAGCGGCGCGCGGCCGGCGACGCGCCGTCCAGCAGCAGCCCCGTCAGCACCAGGCCCGGGCTCAGGTTGTGCACGCCGATGGATGTCAGGCCTGCGCCCGCGCGCTGGCCTGATCCCGCTCCAGGGTATTACACCCTAGTCAACCCTATACACAGCCCTAATTAACGGCGCTTTTGAGCCCCGACGTACACAGAGCACGGCACGCCGAGCGCCGGGCTGCACTTGGCACGAGCATGGCGAGCGCCTGGGCGCACGAGACATGCCCAAGCGGGCGCAGGATGCGCGCGCGCGGGCGGGGCGCGCCGGCGGCGCGCAGCTCCTGCGCCAGCGCGGCCGTCAGCGCGGTGAGCCCGGTCTTGCTGGCCTTGTGCGTGGCGGCCGTGCGCGAGAAGCGCGCGCCCCAGCCGCTGAAGCCCAGGTTGAAGATGTGGTAGGCGGGCCGCGGCGCCGCCGGCTGCGCGCGCATGAGCCGCACCGCCGCGCGGCTGCCCAGCAGGCTGCCCGTCAGGTTGGCGCCTGCGCGGCGCGTGCCCGGCTGCCGGTGCTGCATGACCCACACCTCATGCTGGTAGCCTATGTGCGCCCGAGGTCCTAGACGCTGCTGCCTCAGGCGCACTGCACAAGTGGCGTGGCAGCGTGGGCATGTCCGAAGGTCGTGTTGCATGCCCATGCAGCAACACTCGGTCATGCGGCACCCACAGACGCGCTCTCTCGTGCGACGCGCCAGACTGCACAACGCCTAACCAGCCCGGGCAAGACGCCGGCAGCTCCGGGCGCACCTACCGCGTCAGCGATCTCCTCTGCGGGGACGTCTGCGAGCAGCGTGTTGCTCGTCACCTGGCCCGCGTTGTTCACCCTGCCGGCTCAGCCGTGCCGCACGACGTCACATTCAGTTCCACTGCGTGATCACTCCGCCAGGATTCCCACATCTATTTATTGCTGTATAAGAGACCTGCAACCGTCTGACGACGCCATCACGGATGACCAGACGCCGGGCGCTCAGCGGGGTAAAGCAGGGAGTGGGCTGCGCGCCAGACGTCAGACACAAAGCCATGCTGCCCGCACTTTGGCACACACGCGCGCTGTGCTCCCACAGCAGCCTCGGCGCCGTGGCGCAGAGGCCCTGCAAGGCCCCACAGTGCTGTGGGGCAGCGGGTGCGCGCCAGAGGCTCACGGTGCCGAGCGCGTCGCGCGCATAGGCCTCCAGCGCCGCGACGTCCCGGGGTTGCGACATGTCGCACGGCACGCCGTCCACCTACGGCCGCGCTTGGGGCGTGAACGCAGCCGAGCCGCAGGCGCGCTGGCCCCCACCTCACGTCTGAATCGCCGGCACTGTTGCACAGAGCCACTGGCTTGAATATTTGCAGGTTGTCCGATACACACGCACACTACTTTCCGAAAACACATGCATGTGTCGCTAGGGAGGACACCTGTGGCAGAGCAGGGACTGCAAAGGAGAGCACTAGGCTGCAAACCATCACTGCCCAGAGGAGAAAAGGCAGACACCAACTATGCGGCAGCCGCCAAAGCTTTCACACTAGGCACACTTGCATGGGAAGTGCTTCAGGCAGCACCGTGCATGAGCCCTGCTTTCACCAGCTTGTGCAGACACACAGGCCGCTACACCGCCTATGTTGCAGAGGGCACTCTGGCGCAAAGTCCCGCCAAAAGCTCTTTGCAGGTGTGCTTTGCACAAATGTGCGCAGTCCAGCGGCAGAAATGCAGAGGACTGGTGGTACGTGCCGCTGTGCGGGCCCCGAGGCTGATTCTCTGCCTCCTAGGAGCCGGGACTGCTGTCTGGGACTGCGAGCGCACCTTGGCGCCCGGAAACTCTGAGCGCAGCGCCGCCAGGGCGTCCTGCAGCCGCTGCTCGCAGCGCCCACAGAGCACCACCGAGTCGCGGGCAGCAAGGTACTCGCGCGCCAGCGCATACCTGAGCACGCAAGGGCGAGGCCTAGGCGCAGGTCGACTCCAGGCGGACCAGCCAGCCACTCACGCGACGTGACACAGGTGTGTGAGCGAGCACCTCGCTGTGCAAAACGAGCTCTCGGCAGGCCTTGCGTCAAGAGCAGAGCTGACGGGCTCGCGTGCGCGGTGGGTCCGCACCCAAGCCCCTTGCTCCCGCCGGTGATGACGACTCCCAGAGCCTCAGGCCGCTGAGCCTGGCGACAACGTGTCCTGGTGGCTGTGCGTCCCTGCACAGCTTTAGTGAGTTGCAGGTTGAGTGGAGAGCGCGCGCGACACTCTTTCAAAACAACAAAGACGGGCCTAAGCAGCTGCTGCCCTGGGCAAGCACTTGAAAAGCGTGCCTGCCGTGGCAGCCAATGGCGTAGCACGCATCTCCTGGTGTGCACGCTCACTGACCAGCCAGTCTTGTGCGGTGCTGCGTGCACCTGCCAAGCGCACATACTGGGCTGCAGGGGCGCTCCTCCTATAAGTGCCAGCGTCCCTGTCTCTGCTGGCGCTGTTGGTCATTGCTCGTAAGGTCAGGCGCTTTGCCGTACATTTGCCTCGGATCGAAATAATCCAGCTCTTGTTCTCGTTCTCACCTCTGCAGGCCCTGCAATTTCAAACTCGTTCAAGTTTCGACTGCAGGCTGGCACGAGCGGCGATGTGCGCAGCACCCTCTGACACACACACCCGCCACATATGTCGCGCTGCTAGGATAGCGGCACGAGGTAAACTGGCAAAGCCTGGCAGCATTGGGATCCCGCCGCGCTACCCTGAGCTAGCCTTGTGAGCGCCTGCGCGCCCTCAGCCACGCGTCTGGCAGAGAAAGGTGGCACGCCAGCCCTGCGGACACTCCGCCGCGCTATGGCCCACCGTGGGCGCCTACAGGGATGCGCCTGCATTATAGCACTACTGATGGTACAGGCGCGCTCAGGTGCATGAGCGCCCCGCTCTTGTACTAGACAGGCAAGAACACCTTGCTGTTAGACTTCTCGAGTTCGGCTGCGGCCAAGCACAGATGAAAGGAATGCAGAGCTGAGTGATGCATAACATAAGCGCATTGGCCAGGTGCGGATGCGAGGGCCATCCAGGCCGGCGCGGCCGCACCAGAGGCAGGCGACGGCCGGCTCGCGGCGCACGCCGCCCTCGCGCCGGCGCCGGCCGCGCAGGGCAGCGGCGCGGAGGTGCTCTTCGTGCAGCGCGCCGCGCGCGGGGAGCTCGCGTTCGACGACGCCTCGCCTGACGCGACCGCGGTTCTCACGCTGTCCGGCGTCGCGCCGTACACGACCTGGTGCGCGCGCGCGGTCTGGGCAGCTCCATCTGCCCAGACCTCCTGGGCGCTGTAAAGTCAGGTTAACGGATACTGCAGCCCGGGGCGCGTTGTGAATAACGTCCATCAGTAAGCGGTGCCGCATAGCAGCTGCTTCTACATCATGTCAAAAGTGCGGCTGGGGCTGGCGGGAGTCACAGAGCCTCTGCCGCATGGCCAGGTTCACCAACAAGCCGGAGCGGGCTGCGGGCGCGCTCGAGACGCGCGTCTTTGCGACCGGCGCCGGCTTCCGCTCTGGCGCGGTCTGGCTGGGCGAGCCCAACGCGGTGCTGACGGGCCAGACCGCGCGCGGGACGCCCATCACCGTCGTCCTGACGCTGTTCACGCCTGCCTACTCCAACGACAGCGCCGTGCTGACCTACAAGGCGCGCATCCCTACCCCCCCGTGCTGGCGGCGCACACCGCTGGGGCTTGCACGCCTGCGCACGCAAATTGCTGGGACAGCGTGCACGCGCACCAAGCACAGCGCACGCATGCTGCGTGTGCTCGCCCTGTGCGCACTACACTGACAGCGCTATGCATGCATGCAAAGCGCGCTGCGGGTCGGACTCGCATGTGGCGAGCTGGCCTGCACTCCTTACGCTTAGGCGCTTCAGCGCCCCTGACGCGCCTGTGTGCGACCGCAGGCGCGCGTGATCCCCACGGCGCCGGGGACTAAGGCGGCGGCCGCGGCGGCGGAGGGCCGCCCAGCACGCGTGGAGCTCCGCGGCGCATCGCTGTTCGTGGACGACTGGCGGCGAGGCGGCGGGGGCGGGGGCGGGGGCAGGGGCGGCTGGGGGCGGGGTGGCTATGGCAGCGGCTGGGGCGGCGGCTGGTGGTGGGGCGGGCCCGACTACAGCGACAACATCCCCATCCGCCCGCTCTGCCCCAGCTGCTGGGACGACTACTACGGCGGCGACAGCAAGCCGCCGCCGGGCACGCTGCCGCCCGCGGCGCCCTTCCCGCCCAGCGTGAACGACCAGGTGCCCGCGGTGCCCGTTTACGGGCCCACGTGGGCCTGGGAGAAGCAGCCGGCAGGCGGCCAGACGCCTGCGGCGCCGCCGCCGCCGCCGCCCGGGCAGCAGTGCAGCGGCTGCGCGCTCGACGCCGGCAGCGGGCGCTACACCTGCCAGAGCTGCGCCTGATCGCCCGGCCTCCGCGGCTTCAAGCGCCCCATCTTGCTGTGCGTGCAGCCCCACAATGGGGAGCCTACACGGGCCTGTGAGGAGGAGCAGAGCGCATCAGAGCCAGGCGCCGGCGCGGCCGCTGCTGATAGGGCAGCAGTGGCGGCCGCGCGCTCGACCTGGCGCTGGACACGCCAGGCGCTCACGCGCAGCCTGGCGCTGGGAGTCGAACGCTGCCGCTTCCCTGTTCCGGGCAACCTGGCGAGCCGGCGCCCCGCTCCTGCAGCGCTGCTGAGCGCGGTGAGCGCTGGCGGCTCGCTGAGGCCAGGGGCGATGCTTACGTTGCGGGGAACTTGCTGGCCACGACTGCGGCCGCATGGGCACTGGTCTGGTCTCAACCTGTACCATACCTTCCTGCTTCACTGTCCAGGCTGGTTTCGTCATTTTGGTGCTTGCCGAAGCACATGCCCGGGTACCTGCACGAAGTGAACTTGAAGGCACGGGTTGGCCCTGCAAATGCATCGTTTCGCTGCAATATAACCAATATAGACTATATTGTAGCTAAATTATATAGCTATGTTAGCAGCTATGTCAGCAGCCAAGTCTGAGCACTGCGCTGTGTCATTTTGTGCGTCCAGTCGCTGCCGGCTGCACCGGCAGGCGTTGTGTAAGAGCATGCACAAACCAGCTTCTGTGTGGCCTCACATCCATCCAACTCTCACCGGCGCCGGAGCAGCCACGGGTCCCCACACAGGTGCCTCAAATGGCCCAGCCAGGGAAGTCAGCCGCGCAGTTGGCGCCCAGCAGCCGGCGCGGCGGCGCCGCGTAGAAGGCCGTCGGCGGCGGCGCGCGCGCGCGGCGGCCGAGCTCCGCGCCGACCAGGCCCGCGTACGTGCCCGCCAGCAGCGGCGCGAGGTCCAGCTCGGTCGTGCGCTTGCGGTCCGCCAGGTCCTTGTCCAGCGCGCCGACCATCGCCGCCACCTGCGCAGAGAACGGGTCGATTAGGGTTAGGTTAGGGCTAAAAGCTGGCCGGCGGCCTGGAGGCACGCCGGCACAGCGCATGCCGGGGCCACCCTCCCCTCCCGCGCGCGCCGGGAGCGCTGCAGCTGGCCGCCAACCTGGCGCCGCGTGCTCGACGCGCCATGCTGCGGCATCCAACCATGCCCCGCAGCAGCCGCGCGTGGTCAGGCAGCGGCGTCGGAGACCGCGGCCGGCGGCTGCGCGCGCGCGCCTCGTGCAGCGCAGCGCCGCAGGCCCGAGCTGGAAACGTGCCGCCTGCGAGCAGCCTCTGGGGACGCTGCGTACAGGCAGCACGGTGTGCGCAGGCTGTCCAGTCCCACAGCGAGCTCCAGGCTGCGCGCTCTGCAGCGGGCCGCATCCGGCGGCAGGCATCGTCCCGGCGCGGCACGGAGGGGAGGGCATGGCAGCGCGGCCAGTGTGCCGCAAGAATTCGCGGCCGGCCTGGGGTGACCGGATGGCCTGGGCGGAGGCGCGCCTGTGGGCAGTAATGGTTGCGCAGGCTGTCCAGCTCCCACAGCGAGCTCTCAATTGCGCGGCTGTCGGCGGGGTCGGCGGCGTCCTCCCGATACACGTCCACGCCCGCATCCACATCCTCCGGGCCGCTTGGGGCGGCCCCGGCGAGGCCTGCGGCGGCCTCATCGGCAGGCGCCCCGCTCGCAGGGCTAGGCTGGGGCTCGGCGCCGGCGGCGGCGCGCGGCGGCCGGTGCAGCAGCACGCCGCACGCCGGGTGCCGGCGCAGCAGGTTGTGCACAAACGCCAGCGCAATCAGCGAGCCTGCCGCACACGGTCACATGTCAGCATTGATAGCAGTGGAGCCATTCCGTCCTGCGTTCCCTCAGGTTTGCATGGTCTGGTCATCTACACCACGTGCCATAGCAAAACTTTGGCAAGAGGTTGGCCTGCCGCGGCCGCAGTAGGCGTGTAGTGGCTTACATCACGTGGTTGTTTTTAGCGCAAGCCTACCTGCAAATATACACTGGTGCCACTTGCAGACCTGTCTGCCGCAAGCAGGCATGTCATTGTCCAGCGGGCGTGAGCCCCACAACAGCGAGCCCCAGCGCCTCTGAGCCGTGCCTGCCGGCGGCGCTGTCAGCGAGAGGCGCGCGAAGCGCTTGGCAAATGCGGCGGCGGTGTAGGCCGGCACCAGCCCAGACGACAGGAATACATCGGCCAGCTCAAAGAAGCGCGCGCGCAGGCGCGCCTGCGCGCCGGCACGCTACGGGTGAGCGTGCAGAGCCCGGGCGCGCCGCACAACCACATATGAAGTGCAGGAGGCTCTGCGGTGCGCGTGTCGTGTGCAAGACTGCGATGCACATTCCACGTGCAAGCAGGCGGCTCGTCTGTGATCGCCCCGCCAACATCGTGCAGGACTGGCACACGCCTTGCAATGAGCCCATGACATTACATGTGGCACTCCCTGGAGAATATAATGTTTGTACATTACGACGACTGGATGGGACGGAGCAGCGGCGGTCCACACCGGCAGCAGCAATGCCGGTTAGGGTCAGGGTAGGGCCCGGAGCCGCGCCTGGAAGGCCGCCGGCGTGAGCAGCTGGTACAGGCGCTCGTAGAAGCGCGGGTACTCCAGGCCGTGGCGCGTGACGAGCGTGAAGATGCCGTGCAATGCTAGCATGCCTGCCGCGCGCGCCGGCTCGCGCTCGCCGCCGGCCCTGGGGCCCGCCCTTGCACCTTGCACCCTATCCAGTAATGGCGACGCGCCATGAAAAGCCAACCCTGCACCGCACATGCATTGCCACGCTCCACAGCAGCCTCTGCTTCACTGCAATCTCTTCACGAAAAGCGCATGCGGCGCAGCGCGGAGCGCCGTGTCAGTGCTGCCAGGGCATGCTGGGCCCCTGACCCAGCTTCGCGCGTCTCTGGGCCGCACCGTTCAGGCCGCCGCGGTCGAGCGCGTCGGTCAGGAAGTCGGTCAGGAGCAGCGGGCTGACGAGGTGCGGCAGCACGTCGGCGTGCATGCGCACCAGCACCTGCGCACGCGCTCAGGGTTTCAGGCCGCCGCGCTGCACGTCCACAGCCAGAGCGCCCCGACGTTGCCACGCGCTAACTGCCGCAAACACGCTTGCGCCCCTGGCCGCACGCCCCGAAACCAATTCCGCACTGGAGCTGCTCTCGGCTGCCCGTCCTGCAGGCCCACGCGCATGCGCACCAAGCGTGTAAGCTCCCTCGCGCAGCTCTCAAGCAGCGCACTGTCAGCAGGCGGCCCAAGCAGGCGGCCCAGCACCGGGAGGAGCGCGCCTTGCGGAAGATGTCGTCCGGCAGCGGCGCGCGCAGCACCGCCAGCCACGCGCCGCTCCATGCGCGCCGCTGCAGCGCCGCGCTCGCCCAGCGCACGCCCTTGGCGGCGCGCGCGCCCTGCGCGCCTTCCGACGCCGCGCTCGGCTCCGCGTCGGCCCCCCCCTCCTCCTGCCGCCGCCGCTTGCGGCGCCGCCGCGCGCCCTCCCCGGCGTCGGCCGCGGCGGCCGCGGTGCCCGCCTCGGCGGCGCCGCACCAGGACGCCAATGGAGGCGCCTCGCACGCGTCCGCGGCCTGACCAGGCAGACGCGGCAGCGCCGCAGCGGCGGCGCCGCCAGCGGCGCTGGGCGCCGGCGGCGTGGGCGGGATGGCGGTCAGCACGTCGAACAGGTTGCGCGCCAGGTCCGCGCCCGACACCTGCGGCGCGTCGCACAGAGCAGGGTTGCGCAGGCGCGTTCACGGGCCTGTCAGACCAGCATGTCGCCAACGTCTCGTGGGCCTGCGCGCATCACGCATCTCATGGAAGCTTAGCTGAGCATCGTCTCTCGTTCCTTGAGCGCGCCCGCAGCACATTTCAAAAGGAGGAGACACATAGTGCATGTGTCGCCTTGTCATCGCGGCACGCCAGTCGATGACGAACCACACCAGTCTGACCAGCCAATGCGCACTGATGCGCAGCCCGCACCGCGTCGCAGGCGGCGCCCTCCTCGCCGGCGTCAGCATCGCTGTCGGACAGGGCGCCAGCCCCGGGCGCGCCCTCCCGCGCCAGCTTTGCCAGGCATTTGCAGGTGTGGTACCTGCGGCACGGCCGGCGGCACCAGCATGTTTCGATGACGCCTCTTGTGCATGTGTGGCGTGTGCCAGGGCATGTGCTGCTTGCGGCCTCTTGCAAGGATCCCTGCCCCGCCTGGCGGCTCCCGAGCAGGTATGAACACACACACTATATTTCCACATTGCACCGTGCCTCCCCCAACCTGCCACACACTGCCGATGTCTCACCTGCATCTGCAGTGGTGCTGCTTTCAAGGGGTGTAAGGATGTAGCTGGAGCAGGGCTCTGCCGAGCGCACGCATTGCCGCCTGCGACACACACGGCGGTGCGGGCACGCACATGCCCCGTGCCGGCGCTGCATCAGGCAGGGTCTGCCGCGCACCGCACGTCCGCGTACGCGAGGTACCGGCTCACAAAGGCGCTGACCGCGGCCGCGTCGGCGCGGCGCGAGCGCAGCAGCGCGCCGAGCGCGCGCGCGAACGTCTGCGCGGCGAACGCGCCCGGCCGCTCGCCGCGCACCAGGTCCATGAGCGCCGACAGCGCGCGCACCTGCGGCGCGCCGGGCGCTGTGTGTGAGGCTCGTCATGTGAAGTGTGCTGCAGCTGGCAGTGGGGCGCAGGGGGAGCAGGGACCGCTCACTAGCAGGCCACCAGCGTCAGCGCACCAGAGGGAGCGCCAGGGACCGAGGACACATACACTGTCCATGTTGTTCCCGTTGAGGTTGTACCCGTTGGGGAGGCGAGCTACATGCAGGCTTGTCTGCGGCAACGAGGTCAGGGGCGGTAGCGGCGCGCCTGGACAGCTGCCGGCGCGCCCCCCCGCAGGAGCCCCGCCAGGCGCGCCAGGAACGCGGCGTACTGCCGCGTCAGCCACTGCCGATACGCTTCCTCGGCGCTGTTGGCGTCCAGCGCCGCCCGCTGGCCCCGGCCAGCCTCGCTGTGACTCCTCTGCTCCCGACAGTTCCCCCGCTTGAAGTGCACGGTGACAGACGAGTTACTACGTGCAGGCACTCACGCACGGGCAGCGGGAGAGAAGAGGGGTAAAAGTGACCGCGTGTGGGGCGCACCGGCCGCGTCAGCTGCCCGCGCTCGCAGGCGTCCAGGAAGAAGACCAGCAGCGCAAGGATGGCTGCAGACACGTCCTCCTGTGGCCGCCAGGACAGAGACGTTGGCTTATAGGACACCAGAGTGCTGCAGGTGCAACCCCTACCAAGGCAGAGCGCAGCCGGCAGCCGCGGCCGGCGGCGGAGTCGCGGGTGCGCACGGGGTCGCCGTCTGGCCGTATGGCGGCCAGCAGCAGCGCAGCATTGTTTACGTTGGCGAGCGGGTCGCGCAGCAGCGCCTCGCCCAGCTCGCTGTGTGATGCAGTCATGCAGTCACCTGCCAGCTGACGCCTTTAAGGAGCGCTCCACAGCTTTACACAGCGAGTCCGCAGACCACGATGTCCTGCGCTCTCGAGTATGAGCCCAACAAATCACCAGTTCTCTCGGAAGCTTGTTGCGGAGTCCAAGGCGCCCAGCAGTGACCCAAGGCCTTTTTAGGCTTTTTTACTGATGGAACTTGCACTTGCGGGAGTGCTGCTCTCTGGTAAGCACTCTAGTGCAAGCAAGGATGCCAGTGTTGTGTGTGTGGTGCACCGCTTCATGCAGTAGCTATGCAGGCGGAGCAAAGCGGAGATACGATGGCCACCGCGCTCAACGCCCGTGCTGTGCGCCGCGCGTGCACAGGTGCGTGGTCCTGCACTTTCCTGGTTAACTTGTCATAGCAGGCAACAGCACTCGAGCGAGTCTGGCGGCTGCTTCGGCGCATGCAGGCGGGCGCTCGCCTGCAGAGCGGAGGCAGCGCCCGGCACACGTGCAGCATCTCTCAGGGCCCTGCTGGCCCGACCAGACATCCTGAAGGTACAGCCTGCGCTCCGCGAAGCCCCGTGCCGCCAGGCTGATGTGAGAGGCGCTGCAAGCAGCCCACACACAAGATGTGGCTGCTGCAGGCCCCCTGCTGCCACGATGGCCTGAGTGCGCGGCTGATAGAGCAAGCAGGTGTGCACACAAGCAACTCCACTGTGTCTGCCTGCCACGCAGCGTTCTGCTGTGCCGCGCTCACCCGAGTCGCGCTCCAGGCTTTCCGGCGGCGTTCATGTCGGGCTTCTGCACGTCTGCTGCGCGGCTCGGCGCGCCCGACACAGGCCTGCTCTCCTACGGCGAGGTCGTCGATCAGGGCAGGCGAGCACCGATACAACCTGCTCCCTCTGCATGGGCACATGCATGCCTGGCCTTATTCCATGCATGCAGATGCCGGGCCTTCCCTGCCATCTGAAAGTGGGGAAGGACAGCTACAGCTGCTGAGCCTGTATGCCCTCTAATGCCCTGCGGTGTCACTGTGATAGACCGATGGCAGATTTTTGGCGTGCACAGCAGCGCGCGCCCGTCGACACGTTGTGTTCTCTCGCAAAGCACTTGACCTGCGTGGTGCATGCAGGTACGTGCATGAGGCCACGCGCGCGCTGCCTATCATCGGCGATGCCGACACCGGGTATGGCAACGCGGTCAACGTCAAGCGCACCCTGCGCGGATTTGTTGCTGCTGGCTTTGCTGGCATCATCATCGAAGACCAGGCATGCTCCGGGCACGGCTTGTACATTCTTGATACGGGTTGCTCTAACATGAACCTGCGGGTGCGTGCATGTGCAGCCTGTTGGTACATGCATCTGGAAGGGTGCGGCACAGTGACGAGGGATGGCTGCAGCGGACACCAGGCGAGCCCTCTGTTGTCTCACTGTCTGCGCTATCACCCTTTGGCTAGGGCGTGCGCATACGCGTCGCTACGAGCAGCGCGCCGATCCCCGCCGTTTCCAGCATAGGCGCTGCGCCTGCCGCACCCAGTCACCGTGCAATAGCGGGCCTGGCTGGGGGTCGCACGGCGCGGCCGGCGGCGCCTCCAGCCATGACCAGCGCATGCTGCGGGCGGCAGGTGGCGCCCAAGTCGTGCGGGCACGTGCGCGGGAAGGCGGTGACAGGTGCGGCGCGGGTGCGCCTCGCCAGCCGCCCGGGGTCGCCTGCCCTAACCCTCGCCCGCCCAGACAGGCGCATGCCCAGCAGTCCGTCGTGCTGTGTGAACCATGGGCTTGGGCCAGCCGCTGGCCAGGGCCTCACGGCTCAGGTGCATGCGCCCACGGCCAATGCGGGTGCCACGCGCTGGGGCTCGCAGGCAGGGAGGAGGCCGTGGCGCGCATCCGGGCGGCCGTGGATGTGCGCGCGGAGAGCGGCGCGGACATCCTGATTGTTGCGCGCTCCGACGCGCGCCAGGCCGACAGCCTGCAGGCGCGGCCCTGCCGCCTCGCTGCGGGCACTAGGGTTGCCGCATGCGCATGCACGCGGGCAGACTCGGGGCGTGCGCGTGCTCGAGCGCAGGCCTGGTGCAGATGCGGTGTATGAGCAACAGCGGTTTGCTGCCGGGTGGGGTGCTGTGGTCAGGTCGGCTGCTTTGGGCGCGGCCGCATGCATACATCGTGGCGAGCGTCTGGTTGCGCATCCCGCAGCACACGCAGCGGCGAGCGCGGTCCGGCTCTGATGCCGATGCATCAGGCTGTATCTCGGGCACGTGAGCGGAGACGCGGCGCTGTGTGCGCGGCAGGAGGCGCTGTGGCGCGCAGCCGCGTTTGCGGACGCGGGCGCGGACATGCTGTTCATCGACGCGCTGGAGTCGGAGGACGAGATGCGCGCCTTCTGCCGCCTGGCCGGCGCTGCGCGCGTGCCCAAGGTGCTCGTTGGGGACTTTTGCAGCGCGCTCCTCCTCCCCGGCACAGAGGTCTCATCTGGGGAAGCATGGGGGGTATGGGGTACGCGGTAGACGTTCACAGCGACGCGGCATGTGGCTTTGGTCGCTTCCTTCACCACAGTCGACAGGGGGTTTTGCGTGATTGCCAACCCTAACCCTGTCAGGGTTCCAGCGGGCGCCGGCCGCGCGGCGCGCAGATGGCCAACATGCTGGAGGGCGGCGGCCGGACGCCGCTGCTGCCGCCGGCCGCGCTGCAGGACCTGGGCTTCAGCATCGTGGCGTACCCGCTGTCGCTGCTGGGCGTGTCCGTGCGCGCCATGCAGCACGCGCTGCAGGGCCTGCAGGCGCGCTCGGCTGCCCCAGGGCGGCGCAGCTAGCGGCGGCCGCTGGGTGAGCGCCTTGTCGGAGTCTGGCCGTGCGACTGACAAGGCGCGCGCGCGATCGATGCCCGCCATCACCTTACGATGGGCGCATGGCAGGGCCTGCCATGCCTGGGCGCTCAAAACTAATCACGACATCACCTGGTGAGAATCAGCCACTGCGCGCAAGCCGTCCGCTGCAGCATCACGCATGCATCGCATGCAGCGCGTCACAGATCCGCGAGCCCCCCGGGGACAGCAGCGCCGTCCAGCGCCGGGGCGTGCGCGCCACGGAGCCGTTGGGTGCGCGCGCGCCGCGCATGCGACCCCGCACGACCCTGCGCATGTGTGGCGGTGCAGGAGGGGCGTGTGCCTGGGCCGGACGCTCTGCCGAGTTTCTCGGAGCTGCAGGCGGCGGTCGGCTTCCCAGAGTACTACGCCGAGGCGGCGCGCTATGCGGCCCCGCGGCCCGCGCCCGCAGCGGCGGCAGGCGGTGCTGGCGGCGGTGCGCCTGCCGTGCGCCGACTCGCGCCAAAATGCCGTACAGGGGTTTGCATCAGCAGAGGGCGGGGGTGCGGAGCTCGTGACTGTGCAGGGACAGGTGCGCCCGTGCGCATGACCCATGAGCGCCTGCAGCAGGGCCTGGTGTCGCCCTGACAGGCAAGGGCCGAGCGAGGCGGGGGCATGCCGCATGCTGCAGCGCCTGCGGCTCGCACTGCGACTGAAGTGCCTGCGTTGGTGCCCCTGCAGCTGCTGGCCGACAGCGGCAGCGCGTGCCGCAGCGCGTGCTCCTGACTACAACATATATATCTAAGAAAAAAATAAACTGTCAGTTGTCGGCACCTCCATTTCATGCGGCAACCAGGCGCGCCTGGGAGCTCATACTGCATGGCATGTCGGGCTGCAGGTGGCGATGCTGCAGGAGGCCAGCCCGAGCGCCCCGGCGGTAACGGGGCCGCGGCGCCCTCGCCGGACGCGGCGGCCGCTCCTGCCCGCACTGCTCCAGCCCCTGGTACGGGGCTTCCCTGCAGCGCAGTGCGGAGGAGGGGTGTTTCAGGCTCTCTGCCTCAGCGAGTGCTTGACCCTGGCGCTGCGCTCCCGTAGACACGCAATGCGTGTTGCGCTGGTGGGTGTGAGAATGGGTTGCCTTCCCTGCATACCTAAGGCCGTCTGCCAGGAGGGTTATGCTTATCAGCAACCGGGGGACAAGGATTGAAACAGTGCGGAGGTGCCCTGCAACCTTGCGTCCTGCCACCTTTCTCCGCCACAAACCACTGCACAGGCCATGCCTTGTGCGCTGCTCTGGCTTGTTGGTAGACCGGACGGGGTGGACTCGCAGCGGCGGCGGCCGAGGATGCGCAGAGCGCGCCCACGCTGGAGCAGGAGCTCGGCCGCTTGGAGGAGCCCGGCAGCATCCCAGTGGTAGAAACAGTGGTTGAAGCGGTAGAGCCGGACGCCATCATTCCCAGCCCGCGGAGCGGCGGCCGCGACGGTGCGCGCAGCGGCGCTGCGATCAGGGGCTGCTGCTTGTGCACGCCGCCGGTCGCTGCAACGGGAAGCAGGGCGGCCGGCGAGACTTGACGCGTGTCAGCCAAGGTCATGCGAAGCACGCGAGCAGTCAGACGCTCTGCTACGTTGCACTCACTGCGGTGCACGGGGTCAATGCCGTGCAGCAGGCGGGGCGCGCGGCGCTGAGCGCGCGTGGCGCCGGCTCTGCTGCCCCCGGCGCTGCTCCTGCGCGTGCAGGCCAGCGGTGACGCGGGATGCATAGCGGCAGGAGCGTCGCCACGACGCGCGCTGCTACAGACTGACACGGTATTTTGGGTGACAGGAGCCGGCGCGGACGCGAGCGCGGGCGGCGGGCCGCCCGTGCTGCGCGTGCGCATCACCAACGCCGCGTCGGGCGCCGTGCGCCTGGACACGCGCTTTCCGCTTGACTTTCTGCCGGGCCTGGCCGCCTTTGTGCCCCAGGCGCGCGTCCCTCCTCGGCACAAACCCTATATGCGTGCATCGTACCCTATATGCATGCATCATGTGCGGGCGCCGTGACAGCGAGCTTCCTGGCAGGCCCAGCCCCTCCACACAAGCCCTGTGGCGTGCGCCTGCTGTGCTCCCTGCGTGCTGGGCCAGGGCCAGCCTGCCGCTGCCTGTCAAGCTGGGCAGCGTGAGCCAAGCGGCGTGCAGGCCCAGCTCGGCAGCCGCTGCTGCATGTCAGGCGGGCCTGCGCAGCGCACTCCGCCTTGCGGCCCTGCTGCGAGCCCTGCCGAAGCCTTCTGTTATACCGTACCCTAACCTCAGCCTCCCGGGCGGAGCAGGTGAGCGGCGTGGACGTGGCGGCGCTGGTGCGTGCGAGCGAGCGCGGCGCGGCTGCCGAGCCGCAGCGCGCGCTGGCGGACTTTGAGGCCAATGGCGAACGCATCCAGTTGTTTCTGGCGGCCTGAGCGTCCCGGCTGGCCGCCGCGTTGGGCGGCCGCAAGCACAGTGCAGGGAGAGCCGGCCATGGAAGACCTAACACGTGTGGGGCCCCGCTTTTCGTGAAGCCCGGGCAGTGGCCAATGCCTGGCGTATGACGGCGACTGTAGCAGCCGACTGTGTTGATACGTTACAGTGGTGCCATTGAGCACACACAAACCGTGAGGATTATTTAGAAAACAGCACTGTGGCACAATATGCACCATGCGCATGCCACACTCATCAAGCCTTCGTTCCGTAGTGAACGCAGCGGCCGAATGGTGTCCGACCCTTATACACCACAAACCAAGGATGCGCCTCATACCTTCTCTCCCTCACCACACCCGGGTCAGCCGTCGAACTTGGGCTAGCCAAACAACCTCCTCCTGCACCACCCTGTGCCGGGCCCCCGTGCTGTCCCAGTGGGCCACAGGCATGCTCGGCGCACAAGCATGCGGCCGGCTGCGGTGGGCTCCCCGAGGTGGGCTGCCCTGCGGCGTCACCCTGCAGCACACTCGCGCATCGTACCCCTCACTCAGCCCACCAGCATGGTGCCCTCGCCCTCATCGGTGAGCAGCTCCAGCAGCAGCGAGTGCTCCTGGCGGCCGTCGATGATGTGCGTCGCGCGCACGCCCTGCGCCAGGCACCGCACGCAGCACTCCACCCTGCGCGGCCGCGGCCCCGCCGCGCCTCACATCCGGCTCCGTCAGCGGGCTGCGCTGCTGGACTTGTCAGGTGTTTGGCTCTCAGGCACGCATCCCCTCACCTTCTTATTTACCTGCTTACAGCTGCTCAGGCACGGACCGCTCCTGACATTGGGATGCTGCGAGTGTGAAGGCAACGGCGCCCCCGGCTGTCACACGCCCTCATTGCCCGCCTGCTACACGCCGCACGCCTGCGTAAGACTTGGTGCAGTCCATGCACGATGCCAAACGGCAGCCGCGCGCTTGGGGAGCATGCCGCTGGCAATGACCCTGCCCCAACCCAAAGCCGCGCACTTGGGGATCATGCCGCCGGCGATTACGCCCTCTGCGACCAGGTTGCGCGTCTGCCGGATGCTCAGCTCGGCAAACTTGGTGGCCACATCGTTCTTGTCGCGCAGCACGCCCGGCACGTCCGTCATCAGGATCAGCTTCTCGGCCTGCAGCGCCGCCGCGATCTGCGCGCGCGCATCAGGCTTAGGATTAGGTTAGGGTAGGGGCCTGACGCCTACCCTCTACACTATGCTGCGCCGCGCCCGGGTACATCGCATCCGCTCGTGCTCCGCGCGCCCTTGCTCGCAGGCGACGAGGCTCTTATTCACACAAGGCTCGCGCTTGCTGTACGCACACGCCACGTGTGCCATGTTTTTTGGCTACATCCTCGGTCAGGCCCCGAGCCCGCGCGCTCTGCAGAACAGCTGCACGCGCGTCCCTGTCCTACCCTGTCTCCCGCGCACCCAGGCTGCAAGCCGAGCACCGCCCAAACCCATTCCGCCCGCACTTGGGCTCCGCCCGCACTTTGAAAGTCTGCTTGCAGGCGGGCCGGGCGCGCGCGCGCCTCGCCGGCGGCAATGTCGGCGTTGACGTTGAGCGACTGGCCGGAGTGGTCGGCGGCCACGCTGGCGACGACGGGGATGTAGCCGTCGTTGACCAGCGTGCGCAGCAGCGCCGCGTCCACGCTCGTGATGTCGCCTGCCGCCGCGCCGCCGCCCCCAGCCCCTCACCAGGCACGTCAGGGGCCCTCTGTGCCAACTAACGAAGCATCCCGGCCTGCATGGCGTGCTGGTGTCACCGCCATTTGTGCTCCCCCTCTTGAGGCGACTAGACTCAGCTTCCTGCACTGCCATGTGCCGGGCCAGCTTTGCTGCCTGTGTACCGGCAACAAGCTGGCGCGACTCTTCAAGCACGCAGAAGTTGTCCGACGATTGCTCGCCGGGCGCGGGCGGGACGCGCCCACAAAGCCGATCTCGGCCTCGACCATCTGCCGCGCGCGCAGGATGCTGCTGTCCTTGCCGCAGAGGCCCACGGCCTGCCCACCCGCGCTCTGGATGAGCGTCACCAGGCCCTTGTTCACGCGCCCGCCCAGCACCATCTCCACCACATCCATGGTCGGGCCTGCGCGGCCGCGCTGCGAGTGTCTGCATTTTGTTTGTCTTATGTCAAGATATTGCCTTGCTCGCACCGATCTGCCTCCGCCCCGTCCATAGTCGAGAGCCTGTGCGGCTGTCCTATTAAGTGCGATCTGCATGCCAGGGCTACACGTCTGCGGGACTGGTCTCACGAAAGATCGACGCGCGCCCGCTAGATAACACTTCGACCCAGTGGCGGGCGCTAGTCACGGCGGGCGCTGATGCTCAACATTCTCGCATGTCTCTGCATGCTATCAGCATGCTGAACCGCGCAGAACCCGAATGCAGCGCTGTGTGCAGCGTGCCCGCCTGCGGAGCCGCACTCAGCACGCATAAACCGCCGCCTCTCACGCTGACGCGGCAGCGGTCAGACCCTGCCTGCCCGCCTGTCCAGCATTAGGTGCACGTGCTGGGCAGCGAGACTCTCCTCCGCGCACCAGTGCACACCACGCACGGCGCCAGAGATGTGGGCGCTGCCGCACGGCGCACCGTCCGTGACACGCAGGCCGTTCTTGAACTGCGCCTCGATGCCCAGCTTGTTGAGCCAGATGTTGATCTCTGGGCCGCCGCCGTGCACGAGCACTGGCCTGATGCCCACCGTGGAGAGGAGCACCAGGTCATTGATCACGCCTTGCTGTGCGCGCCGCGCACCCGCACGTTAGGCGCCGGGTGTTGTGTGCTGACACAACGAGAGTAAGCGCATGTCAGATTGCAAGCGACTGCATGCTGTGGGGTGAAAGCAGGCCTTGATGCGCTGCGCATGCCCGCGGACAGTGCTAGTGCCGCTGGCGAGCTGGCTTGCGGTGGTCAGCATTGCGCGTGAGTGGGACGGAAAGTTAGGATGCGTCATCGTGACATGCAATGCATGCAGCGCTGTACTTGTCCTGGCGGACACTGTCGCACGCAATGCGATATGGGCACAATAGTGCCCATATGCACGCATGCCTGACGCAATACCAAACCCCTAGCAAGCCTCTCCACGCCGTCCAGTCGTATAAGTCCCGGGTCTGAAACCAAGACAGGGAAAGGGGAGAGCAAAGTGGCACCTGGCAGTCAGGCACTTGTCAGAGCCGGGACACTGCCAAGCATGCTTTCTGAGGTGTCCTGTCTGAGGCGCACCCCCGCCGCAAGCTGCGGGCTACAGGCTTTCGTCCGTTACTCCAACCCGCGCGTCTTGCCAGTGCCACATGGAGCAGGGAAGGCAAAGGGGGCGCTGCACCTTCAGAGTGGGGTCCTTCATCGCGGCGCCGCCGTACTTTATTACCATCGTCTTCCCCGCAAAGCGCTGCAGGTAGGGCAGCGCCTCCGACAGCACGCTCACGCGCTCGAACGAGGAGAACTTGGCACAGGCGCCCTCAGGCGCCTGTGCCCCAGCGGGGAACCTGTGTCAGCCTGGCAAGCGCGGTAGTGCAAAGGGTGCGCAGAGGTAAGGAGCCCGTTGTGAGCGGCAGCCTGAAGCGTGTAGCCTTTCACTTTTCACGTCTCGAGCTCAAGCGAGGCCAGGGATATGTTGCTTGCGTGCTAGCCAATCCACCAGAACGTGGCACGGCCAGGAGGTGCAACCCTTGCTTGCTATTGTAACAGTGCGCTCACCACTCCTGCAAGGTGTGCAAGCATGCAGGTCCAGCAAGCGAACGGAGCACTGCACCTCCGCCTCCTCTTCAGCGACCGCGGTCGCTTGGCAACGGAGGAGTCGGCAGCGCGGCGCGGGCGCCCGCCGCCAGGGCGACCGCCGCAGCTGCGCCTTAGCGCCATGGCGCCGCAGGTGCGGCTCTGCTCCGCCCGACGCACCTGGTGCCGGGCCTGCCCGCTGTAACCTCGACTTCAGCGCCATAGAGAACACTGCACAGCTTCGCTGCAACGATGATGCACGCTTGAAGTGCTCCTACGACCCTTCCTTCTGCCCCCACCGGCTTGCTTTTCCCGGCCTCACTCCCGCCATGCAAGCGCTCTTCTTCTTTTACTGTGGCGTTGTATTGCTTTCGAAATCTTAGTCATCTAGGCATTCCGCATGCATTGCGCTGCATGCGGTCGACTATCGGTCACACGAACTCAGGCATGTTGAGTCAGGATCAGTGCGCGTCACAATCCGAGCAAGCTCCGCGCGGTCAAAGGGCGGCGGACCTAGGCCGCGCTGATGGCTGCGGCACGCCGACGGGGGCCCAACCTCTGGACCAGGCAGCAAGGAAATCGTTAAACACGCAATAAGACTTGACAAAAGGAAGGCAGGATGCCAAAGTTCACGCTGCGGGGCGTGGAAGTGGACTTCCCGCACGATGCATATGACTGCCAGGTCCGCCGTGGCGACAGAGTGTGTTTTGCAGTTGCACTCTGCACTCTGCGCGCACCAGAAACAGGCGGATATGTGCAGCAGTGACACGCTTGCCACTTGATCTGGTACGCGTCCACCAGCGCCCTGCGCTAACTGAGGGCACCCGCTCGGCGCAGCTGGCGTACATGGCCAAGGTGATACAGGCGCTGCAGGAGGTGCGCCTGGCCGCCATCTTGTTATGTGCGCCCTGCAACCCATGCTAGGCAGTAGCGGCAGGCCCTTCAGCAGCCACTTCTGCCGCGCAGGGTAATAACGCGCTGCTGGAGAGCCCAACCGGCACAGGCAAGACGCTGTGCCTGCTGTGCGCCACGCTGGCCTGGCGCCAGTCCCTCACCGCACCTGTGCGCCCTGCGCCCGGCGCAACCGACCCGCACCGCGCACCCGCGCGTGTTTTGCTACCAAGCCCGGACCAATACCCGCTCTCAACGGCCAACATTTGCCTGTACACTGCCACAGCCGTATTGTAGCACCTGGCTTGTCTTTGGCTGGCAACGCGCCCCCGGGGCAGAGCTTGACGTGGCTGGTCCTGCGCAGCCGGCTGCAGTCCCCGGCACGGCGACGGCCGAGGCCGCTCTTACTCGCCTGCATGTGCCTATACGCTGCCACAGCCGTATTGTAATACTTGGGCATATCTTTGGCTGGCAGCGCGCCCCCGGGGCAGAGCTTGACGTGGCTGGTCCTGCGCAGCCGGCCGCGGCCCCCGGCACGGCGCCGGCCGAGGCCAAGACGTGGGCGGCCGCGATGCGCGAGGGCATGGCGGAGGTGGCGGCCGACGGGAGGCGACTGCCGCAGGTCATCTATGCGTCGCGCACGCACAGCCAGCTCGCGCAGGTCATGCACGAGCTCAAGGCCTGCGGGTACCGGTGCGCGCCGCTGCATCGCCTGAGTTCACGCCCGCGCCACAGCGGTGCCTGCTCGGAGCTGCATTGTCTGTGTCAAAGCACCCGCCCGCAAGATCCAACACGCTCACAAACGGAGCTGGACGTCATGCCTTGTCCCTAACTGTATTGCAAACCTAGCCTTCATGCACGCCACCCTTACAGCACTTACAGTGGCCAATACACCACCGAGTTTGGCGCCGCGCGCAGGCCAAAGTCCGCCGTGCTGGGGTCGCGGCAGCAGATGTGCCAGCACCCGACCATCTCCAAGCTGCCCGCCGCGGCCGGCAACCAGGCCTGCCGCGCCGCAACAAAGTCGCGCTCGTGCGCCTGGTGCGCAGCGCGCGCCGCGTGTCCGCCCGTACCTGTGGCCCTTTGACAGCGGTGCCGTGGTGGGCCGCCTTGTAGGTCAGGAGTCAGGGCCTCAGCGTTCTCGGGAAAGTGTCGTGCAGCTCCAGATATTGGCTCCCCGATGCAGTAGCCCCTTCATCTTAAACATAGAATGTCCTAATCATGTCAAGTAGTCGCCACAAGTAGGCCTTTCGATCACCTGCATGTGGGCACGCGCGGCAGGGAGGCGCAGAGTGCGATTGAGCCCAGACCGCTGCTGGGACGCTGTCGCGTGCCGCAGACCTGAGCTGCCGGGCTGCGGCATGGGCCCAGCATCTCCTGGAGCCTGCAGGCAGCGCCCCAACACCGCGCGGCGCGCGCACAGGTGGAACCGCACGGATAGCTGGGTGCACGCGAACCCGACCGCGGCCGAGACGGTCATGGACATCGAGGACCTGGGCCGCCTGGGCCGCGGCGGCGGGCCCTGCCCGTACTACGCCTCGCGCGCGCTGGCCGAAGCTGCCGAGCTGGTCTTCATGCCCTACAACTACCTGGCGCGCCCAGCCGCGCCCGGGCCCCGCCGACGGCCAGCAGCCTGCAGCAAGCCCGCCCGCTGATCCGCTGCAAATCCCGGCGCTCGATGCTGCCACCTCAGCGCAAGTCGCGCGCCTACAGACCCCACACTCGCCCCTCGCCACACATGGCTTTCATCACTCGTGCCCACGCATGCCCACCCATCGCCACATGTCCGTGCATGGGACCGCTGCCCTAATCCTGCCTGTGCGGCGGCAGGTGGATGCGCAGACGCGTGCGGGGCTCAAAATGCTGCGCTGGCAGAACGCGGTCGTCATCTTTGACGAGGCGCATAACACAGAGGCGCGCCCTAACCTCATATCCGTGCGCGGCTGTGCATCGGCCTGCAACAGATGACACACGCGGCGATAACAGAGCCCTCATGAATCCAATGTGAGTTGGCAGTCATGGCCAAGCTCGTACAGCAGAGGATGCATGTACGGCAAGCCGCCGCCTAGCCGCAGACATGATCATCACGCATATGCAGGCCGCTGCACCCGAAACATGGCCGCAGTACGCAGCTCGTGCGCGGAGGCTCCGCTCTCCCGAGCCGCCCGCCGCGGCGGGGCGCCAAAGCTTGTGCTACAAGCGCCGCGCCGAACGGTGCAGTCCGTGCGGCGCAGAGCGTGTGCGCGGAGGCGGCGTCATTCGACATGCCCGCCGCGGCGCTGGCGGGCGCCATGGAGGACGCGCGCGCGGCGCTGGAGGCCGCGCTGCTGCGCGGCGAGGGCGGCGGCCAGCAGGTAGCGGCCGCCTGCGCAGGCTCCGCCCGCCCGGGCGCCCTGACAGCGCATGCGCGCCTGATGCCGCACCGGCTCACGCTTGCGCGCCTGGCGTCCATGTGCATGGCCCTGTGGCGAGGTGAGCCGGCTGGCGGCGCGCAGGAAGCGCTGGCTTGAAGTCGGTGCACCCTGCCAAGATTCGGGAGATAATTGCAGCTTTTTTTACCAAACAGTGGTTTCAGACCCCTGGCTGCAGCGGCATTGGCAGCCCTGCAGGCCCCCGTGTCAATGCTAGCGTTAGAGGTAAGATCGAGTTATACTTTACCCTACCCACGGTTGTGCTCCGCGCCGCGCAGGCCGACGACCATGGCCCGAACTACGCGCAGATGGTCACCGACCTGCGCAGCCTGGGGGCGCTGTTGGGCGCGCTGGAGGCCGCCGTCGCGGGCCTGGCGCGCGGCACGCCGGGCGGTGCGCTACAGCCGGCATGGGTAGCGAGACATGTGCACCTGGGCTAAGCCTTTGCTGATATGTCAGGTCGGAGCATGGCCGCTCGAGCCTTGAAGTGCATGAGCAAGTGCAGACGGCACTCGCTGACTGGCGGGCGCAGCAGAGCTATGCAGCCTGTTCTCTGCGACAGAGCCCGCGGCTCGACTGCCTATGATTCTGTAGCAGTCCTCGTACCAACGAGCAGCATGCAGATTCAACACGCGATGCGCCGTTTTTGGATGTGAGCTGCTGTGCAGCTGCTTCACACGCACACTATCCAGCACGCAGCACCCGCAAGACGCCGCACGCTGCTCGCGGTGTGCATGGCCGGGAGTCATGGCGCGCACCGATGGCCCCACACAAAGCTCAACGCTTGACGGGTAGGGAAAGGGCTACCACACGCCTAGCTCTACCCTAACCCCTTGCAGGCTTCACGGCGCCCGGCGCATTCCTGTTCGAGATGCTTGGGCGGCTGGGCATCACGGGCGAGAGCGTGTGGCCGATGCTGCGCCTGCTCGACGCCGCGGCCGAGCTGCTCGCCGACGAGGGCGCGGCGCCCGGGCGCAAGTGCGTCGCGCATGCAGCCTGACGCCATGCCCCGGTTCAGGCACCAAGCCTGTGCGCCAAAGCGTGCGCCGAGGCATGCGCGGCATGCGCGGGCCGCCAGGCGCTAAATTTCCTCATACTCTTTGTTTCTGTACATAAGCCGGAAGTCTGTCACATTGCCTACAACGCTTGCAAGGCGTGCTGTGCGTTGACGCTTAACTGGCGTTGCGCCGGCGTGCCTCGCACTGTGGGCGGTGCAGCCTGCCTTTTCTGTGGGCGCAGCTCCACCACGTGAGCTGCAGTTGAGGCTAACGGTGCCGAAACGATAACAAGCCATGTGTACATCTAGGGGCTGGTGGAAATGACTGTCCCCCAGGCCCTGCGCGGCAGCCCCGCCCGAAGCCCGCCCCCGCGCGCGCCAGGTCGCGCGCGGGCGGTCAGCGGCTGCAGGCGCTGGCGGAGATGCTGCGCCTGGCCTTTGCCAGCGCCGAGCCGCCCGCGCCCGGCGCGCCGCCCGACCTCAGCGGCTTCCGCGTCCACGTGCGCATGGAGCGCGTGCGCGGCGCGGGTGCTCCCCTACCCTAGCCCTGCACCCTAAAAGCCCTTCCCTCTGGATGCCACAGCGCGCAGCTCGGCAAGGGTGCCCGCTGGCGCACAGCGCGCAGCGTTGCGCCGTCGCCGTGCGCAGCCCGCAGCGCTCCTGCCTCGCCGGGCAGCAGTCCCAATGGCCGAGCGCGGCGCGGCGCAGGCGCGCTGGCGGTCGCGGAGGCGCCCGTGCTGTCGTACTGGTGCTTCAGCGCGGGCGTGGCGATGCGCGCGCTCGCTGCGCAGGGCCCGCGCGCCATCGTGCTGACGTCGGGCACGCTCGCGCCGCTGGGCAGCTTCGCGGCCGAGCTCGGCCTGCCCTTCCCCATCACGCTGGAGAACCCGCACGTCGTGCCCGCCAGCCAGGCGCGCGCGCGCGCGGCGGCCGCTGCACCTTGCAGTCCTGTGCACGGCACGGCGACAGGGTGCGCACGCCGCGCCGCGCAATCACCGGCCCAGGTTGCTGGGCCCCGACATCAGGCGCGCTCACGAGGTGCCGCAACCCTATCTTCCAACCTGACTAATAAAGCGCCTGACGTCCCGCACGCGCGCGCAGCGGCGCCGCCCTGCAGCCAGGCCGGGCCTGCATTCTGGGCGACCCGGCTCACGGGTCGGGCGCGCCGCAGGTGTGGGCGGGCGTGGTGCCGGTCGGCCCGTGCGGCGTGCCGCTGAACAGCAGCTTCGCCACGCGCGACACGCAGAAGTACAAGGAGGACCTGGGGCGCGCCCCATGCCGATCATGCAAGCACTTCGTCCCCCTTCCGTTCCCTTCTGTCCCTTCTGTGGGGCATTTACTCCTGAGTAGAAGTCGCACACTCGTACGTTGGCGTTCAAGCAGCTCTCTGCTTGATGAGGGCACGACTGAGCTGCTCGTGTCATCCTGCGGCCTCATGCCGTGTTGCTGTGGCAGCATCCCAACAGGGGCTGTCTCCGCATGCGCGACATGCGCCCACCGGTGAACTGCGCCATGGGCACGCCTGCAGGCCTGCCTGTGTCTGTCATCTTTCTAGACACACCGAAGCCAGTGCGTGTCGTGCCAGTGATGTGCAGGGCCACATGCGTGCTGGGCGGCCCTGCCGGCGTCCTAGCCTGCACGGCTGAACCCCACGACGTGAGACCCTAAACCCGCGCTCCCGCCGCCCCGCTGCGCCAGGAACGCGCTGGTCAACTGGGCCAAGTGCGTGCCGGACGGCCTGCTCGTCTTCTTCCCGTCCTACGCGGCGCTGGCCGGCTGCGTCGACTTCTGGAAGAGCGGCGGCAGCAGCGGCGGCGGCGCCGAGACCGCCTGGGACCGCATCGCGCGCACCAAGCTGCCCGTCATCGAGCCCCGGGCGCGCCCGCGCGCGCGCGTCGCGGCGGGCTCCTCCTGTGCGCTCAGCGCCGTGCGCAGCGCGGACGTCCTGGCGGACGCGGCATGCAGGGACGGTGTCAGTTTGCCAAGACGCCGCGTTGCATGTGGAGTCGGCGCTCGGCGCAACGCGCAATCCTCACGGTTAGGATAACCGTAACTCCAATTCCACCCTACCCTAACCCTAGCAAGAAACGGCCATCCCGGCTGGAAGCATCTGCTTGCCGCGGCGCAGGAGGCCGCGATGTTTCCGGAGGCGGCCGCCAGCTACCGCGCCAAGCTGCGCGACCCGGCCGCGCGCGGCGCCGTCTTCCTGGCCGTCTGCCGCGGCAAGGCCAGCGAGGGGCTCGACTTTGCCGACGCGGCCGGCCGCGCGGTCGTCATCACCGGGCTGCCCTACGCAATGAAGACCGACCCCAAGGCGCGCGCGCCTGCGCTGCGCCGATCTTGGGCCGCAGTGCAGCCGCAAAGGGTTGCTGGGTCGTCAGCTGCGCCATGTTGGTGGGCGCATGCCCATCACGTGCTGGCGACCTTGCACGGTCGCTGCGCAGGCTGCAAGGCGTTTCTGCTGCTCATGCCGCGGTCCACAGCGCGGCCCCGGTCGCCGGCCGATGCGCACGCCGCGCGCGCAGGTGCGCCTGAAGCGCGAGGTGCTCGACGCGGCGCTGCGCGGCGCGCGCAGCGCCAAGCGCGCCGTGCCGGGCGGCGGCGGCGCGGGGCCCGAGGGCCTGGCCGGCGACGCGTGGTACGTGCAGCAGGCGGCGCGCGCGGTGAACCAGGCCATGGGCCGCGTCATCCGGCACCGCCGCGACTACGGCGCCATCATCCTCGCGGACGAGCGCTTCCGCGCGCGTCCCCGGCCCCGCGCATTTGCCCTACCGTACCCTACCCTATCCTATCCTGATCTGGGACCGACCCATGCGTTCACATGTCATTCATGCCACGCACAGGCTGCCATGCGCCGTGTCCTTCTGGCGACAGCGTTCGACCGAAAAAGCTTCCGGCCGGGTATGGGCGTCCGCGCCCGATGCCGCCGCCTGCCCGTGCAGACCAACGGGCGTAATGTGAGCGGGCTCGACCGCATGCACCTGCTGCAGCAGCTGCTGAGCTGACTGCGACAGAGCGCCCCGAGCGCCGTCCCGGGACCTCGATCGCCTTCCCTGAGGTTTGAGACCCGCAGCAGTCGCGCTGCTCAGCGGCGGAGCGCGGCGCGCAGGCGGAGGGCGCGCAGCGGCAGCTCTCGCGCTGGCTGCGCGGGCTCATTGTGGTGCACGCCAGCTTCGGCAGCGCCAACGCCTCGCTCGCCAAGTTCTTCCGCGAGCAGGCCGCCGTGATGGCGACGCCGCGCGCCGCGCCCGTGCCGCGGCCGGCGCACCCCGACGCCGCGTTCGCGCCGCTCGGCGCGCGGCTCGGCGGCGGCGAGACGGGCGGGCGCCCCAGGGGCCTGGCAGCGTAAGCCCCCCGGACTGCCAACCAGGCAGATTGTGCGCTGTTGCCGCGCTGTCTGACAAACTGCATGACCATGCTGAACGCGTTGCCCCGAGGGTCTGGATCTATGTGCCGGCGCCAACATGCCATGCTTTTGCGGACAAATTTCATTTTGATGAGTGACGATGCTTAATCATGCATGTGTACGGTCGCAAACCACAGGACCGGTGCGGGCGCAGGCACGGCATCCCTTCGGCATTCGACATGAGCGGCCTGGCGACCATGGCGGGCGCACAGTCACTTGCCCAGCCGCCCGGCGCCCCGGCGCCGATCATGCGCTGGTCCACGAGCATGCCCGGACCGCGCCTGAGCCACCCTGCCACAGAGGGCGCCGGACCCTGCGAGCCGCCCTGCAGTAAAGCTGCCCCCATAGGTCGGCAGCGCGCCGCAGACGCCGCGCGGAGCCACTCCCGGCTGCTGGCGGGGCTCACGGCCGCGCAGAGCATCGGCGGCGGCGGCGGCGGCAATGCGGCTGCAGGGGCTCAGGGCGGGGGGGCCAAAGCAGGCGGGTCGCAGGCTGGCGGCTCTCTCATCGACAGGCTCGCCAGCGCGGTTGAGTGCGGTCGCACGCCGCCGCCGGCGCCGCCGGCGCCGTCGGCTGCGCGCGCAGCCTTCGACCCCGTCACGCCCTACCAGCAGCGCGGCGCGAGCGCCGCCGGCCCGGCGCCGCCGCGCGCAGCGGCGAGCCAGGCGGAGCCGAGCGAGGCGGCGCGGCCGGCGCCAGACGCGCCGCCGCGCCCGGCGCGGCAGTCGCCGCCCAGCCGGGCGGCGCGCGCCGCTGGCCCTACCCTGCCACCGGACGCGCCGCCGAAGGAAACGCCGGCCGAGTACATGGCGCGCCTGAAGCAGGAGCTGGACCCCGACGCGTTTGCGCGCGTGGAGGAGCTGCTCCGCGCCTTCCGCAAGGCGCGCCGGCGGTAGGGTAGGGTTAGCGGCGCGCAGAGCTAACCAAGGTGTCTTTTTCAGGGGAGGCAGCGGGCTGCGGCACCTATGCAACTTCACTCGGCGCCGGGTCACCGACACGCACACACTCCGTCAGACCGAGCGCCTGGCTCGTGGGGTGCGTGGCCATGTCTGCACCAGGCGGCTGGCATGCTGCCGCACGGGGTGGCGCTCGATACGGCTGAAGCCTCCGAAGCGCTTGCTGGGGCAGGAGCCCATCCCCGTCATGGGCCAGCTTTGGAGAGTGTGCTTGTTGATTTGCAGCCCCCTCAGACCCTATACATCAGGGCCTGCGCCGCGCAGGACAAGGATGCGCTGGCGCTGATCGACGGCGTGGTGCGCGAGCTGCGCAGCCGCCCGCGCCTGCTGCTCGACTTTGAGCGCTTTGTGCCGCGCGCCGACTGCGCCTGGTTCCGCGCCTGCATCCAGTGCGCCCGCTCCCCGCCCGAGCTTGCGCTTATAGTTGGTTGTTCTGTTGTATAGGGCATGGTCAGGGCTCTCACCTCCTGTCCGCACCCCATGTTTCTGCCGGTGTCGGCGATCGGCTATCATGTGCGCTCTCGCCACGTCGCTGGCATGCAAGCTCCAATGGTGACAGCTGGGAGGTACCACCTGGCCATCCATGCTCCTCACGGCCAGCAGCTCGGCACTGCTGAAGCAGGCAGAGGAGCCAGGCGGTCGGAGGCCCGGCGCGCATGGGTGACGCGGGCGCGGCGCGCGCGCAGGCAGGTGCTGTCGGCCTCCGGGGCCAAGGCGCGCGGCCGCGCGGCCGCGCCGCAGCCGCCCGCCGCGAGCGCGCCCGCGCGCGACACGGCGGCCGGGCCGAGCGCGCGCGCGCCGGCGAAGGGAGCGGCCGCCGCGCCCGCGCCGCCGCCCGGCAGTATGGGTGTTGGAGCCGAGCTCAGCCGCAGTGCGCATGCAGTACTATGTTTTGGAGTGAACAAAATTGGCCTGCGCGGCGAGCATGTACCCGCGCTCGGGACGGGCGCAGCGGGGCGGCCGCCCGGCGCCTTCGACGCAAGGGCCGCGACGTCCTCGGGCGCCCTTGGCGGGCAGGGGCGAGCTGGCGCCGGACCCGCGCCCGGCGCGGCCGCGGCAGCAGGGCTCCGCGGCACACCCTGTGGCGCTGCGCGGTTCTCGGTCGCAGCTCCTGCCAGCGCCGGCCAGGCCGCGGGCCCGCGCGGCAGCCAGGGCATTGCAATTGGGAATAGGATCTCCCTGAACGACTATGCGGCCAGCGTCCTGGCGCAGAGGCGTGAGCAGCAGGGCGGCTCCCGGGCCCCGGTCAGCAGCGGCGTGAAGCCTGAGGGCTGCGGTGCGAGGCATGCTACGCCGCCCCAGGCGCGCGGGGCCGCTCAGCAGCAACCCATGGCGGCGCCTGCGCCGGAGCCCGCAGCCGCCTTCCCGCATGCTTTTCGGCCTGAGCAGCCCGAGTATGCTGATGGCGAGGAGGAGGCCGATGGCGCGTGGCCGCCTGCTGCGTCATCGGCGGCGGCCGCCGCGGCCAGAGGCCCGGTGCTGCCCTATGGCAGCCAGGGCCGGCGCCTGATGGCGCGCCTTGGAGTCGGGGCGCAAGGCTTGGGGCCGCGAGCCGGCGCGCCGAGCGGCCTGCCTGCAGCAGAGGCGTCCCCGCTCTGCCCGCCGTACCAAGCCTGCGCTGCTGGGTGCAGGGGCGCCGGCGCCGCCGCTGGGCGCCAAAGAGGCCAGCACACAAGCAGCCAACCCGCAGCGGCGGCCGGGCCAGGCGGCGCAGCGGGCCCTGCAAGCGCTGCAGCGCCGCGCACGCTGACAGCGCTGCGGCAGGCGGCGCCGCACGCCGGCGTGGCGCGGGGCGTCAGCGGCCCGCCGAGCGCGAGAGGCGCAGCGGCGGCCGGAGCCGCGCCCGCGGCAGGCCGCACCGGGCGCGCAGGCGGCGCCGACGCGTCAGCAGCAGCGGCGGGTGCGGCTGCAGGTGCTGGAGCAGCAGGGCAGCCGGCAGCCAGGGCGCGCAGCGCGGGGGCTGTGGCTGCAGCCCCGGGTGGGAGCGCTGGCGGCCGCGCGGCCGGCGGCCTTGCGGCCGAGCGCGGCGCCGGGGCCGGGGAGGGGCGGTGCGGCCCTGCTTGGCCGTGCATGGTGTGCGGCGCGCTGCCGCAGGCCGTGCCCTGGGCGGCGCGCTGCGGGCACAGCGCCTGCCGCGCGTGCTGGCGGCGGCACCTGGCGGCCGCGCAGGCCTGCCCCGCGTGCGGCCGCGAGACGCACCTGCGGCACCTTGCACAGAACTACTTTGCGGGGACGTGAGCAGGGAGTGGCTGTGGCTGCGAGCGCCGTCTTGTCTAAAAGCTTTCTTCGTGCTTGTTGAGGAAGTTCTGCTCAGCTGGCTGCTCATGCTCATGCTGCCGTGCACATAGGGATCACTGCAGGCCTGTATATTGACACATCTGAGCCGGGGCGTTGGCTGCTCAGCAGGTCATAACATTATGAGCCTGAATTGAAAGTGCAGTCGCAGGCTTCTCATAGCTCATAAAAGGACAGTGCAGGTTGGCTTCCCAGTGCCTTTTGTAAATGTTGAGAGGCTCAACAGTTTCGTTGTTGATTTTGGAAGGAGCATGGCTCTCTGTAACGTTGGAGCCCGAGCTACGCCCTAATAATTGGCTCGCTCCCATGCATCCCCGCAGGGCGCACTGGATTGATGAACACTAAAAGTTCAGAGCAGAAAGGGACGGGTGCGCTCAGAGAGGAATGGAAGCGTTCAACAGCCTCTTATCCTTCTTGCCCCAGAGCCGTGATGCACTGGTGCGCGCATATGTGGCATCAGTGATAGGATGAAGCGAAGCCGTACGGGGGGCTAGCCTGCTTAGAGAAAGTTACACGACAGAAGCTTTGCATGTTTCTCCTGCAGATGCATGTCTGCCATGTGCTGCTTGCTGCCCAGCTGGTGTCTTGTGTCTCCACACGACTGTGCAGTTCTGCTATGTTCAAAGGGTCGCCGATCATTCTGCTTCCAAGCCTGGGGGTAGGCGTGCAAGTCATCTGTTGCTGCACAGGCACCCACTGCTGGGACAGCTTCGTCTGCGTCAGATGCGCCGCCAGCCCCACCGCCAGCGACGCTATTGGACGACCCCGTCCAGCGGCCTGCATCACGCTCAGGGACTCCGGACGATCGCCTTGTGACCGGCGTGCATAGCGCCGCCGCACGCGCGCTTGCATCAGCTGCGTCAAGTGCGCCGAATGTGCTGCCTGCAAGCCGTCGAGTCCCTGCTCAGCGTGCCGCTGGTGGCAGCGCTGACTGCGGCGCCTTGCCGACCGTTCTGCCGGGGTGCAGGCGGGAGCGTGCAAGCGCCGAAGAAGCAGGGAAGGCCGCACGGGAGGGCGCTGCCTGCAGGGCCGAGCGTGACCTATGATGTGGACGCGCGCGGGGTCGACGAAGTGCCGCGCCAGCTCGAGGTGACCAGGTTCTATGCTCGTTAGCGCGAGGGCATTTGTGACACACTAGCGCAGGCTCGGCAGGATGTCAAGCCAGTAGCTTTGTGGCTAAAGAGCCAGACTGTGCGTGGTGGGACATGCTGCATGTCCATGCATTGTCTGGCTTCATGGACCAGGTCTCACTGTTGTTTTCCTGGCTACTCGCAAGCAGAAGGGTAATGTGGGTTTATCATGCCATGTGGCATTGCAGGGCCACGCACATGAAGCAATCCATATTTGCGTTTTAAGAGGAGGGGAGGAGCCTGAATATATATGAGCACCCATGCTAAGGCTTAGCGCTAGTGCGCTACGCACCAGGCCCGCGCCGACGCGGCACTGCCGATACGCGCAGGTGGCGCCGATCACCATGTACAATAGCGACTTCGCGCTGGAGCAGCGCCGGCAGATCGCCGTCAACGGCCGCTACATCTGCTACGCGCTGCGGCAGGGGCAGCTGCGCGTGCTGCACCGCCAGTCGGCCGAGCGCGCACTGCTCAAGAGCAAGGGCGCCGCCGTGACTGACGTGCAGTGCGCCCGCGCTCGCTGCTGCCCCGCGCTCGCTGCTGCCCCGCGCTCACTGCTGCCCCGCGCTCGTGGCCGCACCGCATAGCTCACGTGCGCGCGTCATATAGATTGCATATCAGCAGCATGCCTGCGCACAGACGTGCCGCGGTGCACGCTATCTGTGCCACAGACAGCCCCAGATTATTGTGGCGGTGGTCGGGCACTTAAACGGCACACAGGCACATCTGCTGCTGATAGCATGGGGATCATCATCCAAACAGAGCGCCGTGGAAGGCAGGCGGAGCGTGGCAGTTTGCAGTCAAGGCGTGGGGCTGCGTGCGGGCGCCGGCGCGCGGCCGATTGGCAGTGCGGCGCGTCAGCCTGGCAGCGCCTTGCGCCTGCTCGCACCTTTGCATGCGCGCTCCTGCTCCACTGGTGCTCCGCCGTCACAGATCAGACTTGCATGCGGCGGAGCGTGACAGGTTTCAGAGCGATGATGTGGACCGGCTTGCGGCGGCCGGCCGCGACGGCAGCGTGGCCGTGTGGCGCGTGTGCGAGGCGGATGGTGGCCTGCGCAGCGAGGCGCTGTTGGCGCTGCAGCTGCGCGATGCCGCAGGTGCGAGGGCCTGAGGTAGCTCGTTAGATTAATGATGAAATTCCTGGCTCCACAGAGCACCTTCTCAGGCGAGCATGGGCGTAGGGCGCCCTGCAGAGCAATGCGCTGCTCAATCTGCACCTGCACGGCGCCATTGCGCGGTTTGGTCCTTTGCAAAAGCATGCGGCCTTTTGCAGCGCAGGGTGTGAATGCTGGCACGCCGCAGCTGACGCGCGCGGCCGCTTCTGCTCGGCAGGAGCACCGAGCAGCATGAAGCTGGCCTGGCACCCGAGCCTGCAGGATGTGCTGGCCGTGGCGGCTGGGACGCGGCTGCTGCTGCTCGCCATCGACGACATCGGCCCGCCCACTGACGGCCCGGTAAGGCCTGCGCTCTTAGCTTGACTGCGTGCCAGAGCGGCGCGTTCGGGCCCCACTGCAGCCCGCCTGCATGGTGTTATGCTTGCGCACCGTCACAGCTGCATGCGACCTGTCCGCGGACAGTTATCACTCACCCTGCAGTCACACTGGCTTGCTACCCAGTCTGGCGTCTGCATGCATGTGACGGGCCGCCTGGAGTAGCCACGATATTCTGAACGCCGCTGTTGTGGGGCAGGCGGAGTGCGATGTCGACGAGCTGCCTGGCGGCGTCGTGCCGCTGCAGGGGGCAGGCGGGGCGCAGCTGACGGACGTCGCATTTGCGCCGGGCGGCGACCTCCTGGCTGCCGTGACGGCGGATGGCCAGGTGCGGTGGACAGTGAGTGGAAGTGGCGAGGGTGGCGCCGCCCTGCTTGCAAGCGCAATGACCACGTGTGGGATGCGTCTGGAACCTCTGCATGACGACGCCCACGTCAGATCATGTCCTGGCTTCCGAGCTTTGAACTGAATCAGCCTGCCCGCCTATGGTGTGCAGCAGCAGCAGCAGCCGCAGCAAGCGTACGGGTTGTCAGGCGCGCCGGCGCCGCGCGCAGGCGGCCATATGGCGGCTGCAGGGCGTAGACAGCGGCTCGACGCTCCTGGCGCATGTGTACACGGCGGGCGCACCCCTGGTCGCGCGCGCGCGCGCGCAGCCCCACGGGAGCCCTGTGGGCGGCCTCGCCTGGCTGCCCGGCGACGCCCCCGGCGATCCGCCGCTGCTGCTCACCGGCGATGCAGCCAACTCCGAGCTGCGCCTGTGGGCGCTGGGCGGGCCCGCCGAGGGTGCCGGCGCGGCGCCGGGCGCATTCGCGGGGGACGGGGACCCTGGCGGCAGCCCGGCGGACGGCGGCGCGGGGGGCCTGCAGCTGGTGCAGAGCCTGCGGCTGGAGGCGGCGGCCGGCGGCGGCGGCGACGGCGGCAACGGCGCCGCAAGCAGCCCCGCATTCTTCAACCACCTGCTGGTCTGCCCGCAGGCGCGCCTGGCCGTGCTCGCCAACGCGCGCCGCAACGCGCTGTACACGCTGCACCTCGGCGGCGGCGGCGGCGGCGGCAGCGGCGGGGCCGGGGCCGCCCGCTGGGACTACGCCGCAGAGTTCGCGGTGACCATGCCCATCCTGAGCCTGACGGGCGCGTGGGCGGCCGCCGGCGCGGACGGGGGGCCCGCGCTGCAGCTGTTCTGCGTGCAGACGCAGGCCATCCAGCAGTACACGCTGGACGCCGAGCAGTGCTGCCCGCCAGCGGCCGCGGCGGCGCCCGCGCCGCCCGCCGGCGCATCCCCGCCGGCCACGCCCGCACCCGCGGCCGCCGCCGATGCCCCCGCCAGCGCGCCAGAGCCAGATGCGCAGGCGGGCGCAGCGCCGCTGGGGCCGCCGGACGGCGAGCACGCTGCTGCCGCGCCAGGCGTTGAGGTCGACGAAGACCCGGCCACGCCGGGCGCGGGGCTGCCCGCCGCAAACGGCGCGGCGGGCGGCGCCGAGGCGGGCGGCGCCGAGGCGGGCGCGGACGCGGCGGCGGCCGCGGCGGCCGCGGCCGAGTCGCGCGCGCAGGCCGCGCGAGCGCTCGCCGCGCTCGCCGAGTGCGAGGAGGCCAGCCGCACCGCTGCCGCCACGGCCGCGCTCCCGGAGCCTGCGCCGGACGCCGAGGCCGCGCCGGAGGACGGCGGCGCGGGCAAGGCGGCGCCGGCCACTATGGCAGACGGTGCTGGTAGTGGCGCGGCGGGCGGCGGTGCGGCGGGCGGCGGCGAGCAGGCAGCGCCATCGGCGCCGCCGCGGCGGCCCGCCAGCGCAGGGCCGCCGACGCCTTTGGAGGCCGCCGGCGCTGCCGCATACCCTGGCCCGCTCGCGTCGCAGCCGATGTCGCAGCTGGACCCGATCGCGGTGCCGGGGCCGGGCGCGCTTCCGGCGCCGCGCCTGCTGACGCCCACGCAGCTGCTCAGCGCGTCCAAGCTGGCCATGGGGCACGGCGGCGGGCACGCCGGCGCGCCAGCAGGGCCCCAGATGGGGTCGCGCGCCTCGTCAGCGTCGTCCGAGGCCACGCAGGCGATGCGCGCGTCGCAGCACACCCCGCAGCCGCCTGCGCCCGATCAGGTCCCGCAGAGCCCGAGCGCGAGCGCGGGCGGCGCGGTAACAGGGTTGCAGCCCTCGCTGCTGAAACCCCAGGCGCAGCGGGAGCCTGCCCCGCAGGCTTCCCACGCGGCCGCGCCAGCACTGGACGAGCAGGCGAGCGGCACGGACTTGGGGCTGCTGCCCTCACTGCTGAAGCCCTATGCGGCTGCTGCGGCTGTACCCGAGCCCGCGCCTGCGCCCGCGGCGCCGCAGCCGCCGCCGCCAGTGGCAGAGGCTCAGCCCCTGTCGTCAATGTCGGAGCAGCGGCCGGTGCAGGAGGCGCCTGGCGCTCCGCAGCTCCCGACAAGCGGCGGAGCGCTCGGAGCGGCGCCAGAGTCAGGGCAGGCGGCGGGGACGGGGCCGGGGCAGGCGCAGGGGTCGCCGCGCGTGGTGCGCATCATCAAGCGCCCGCGCAAGGAGCAGCAGCGCGGGGGCGACGGCGGCGAGCAGCCGGCCGCGCCGCCGCCGCCCGCGCTGTCGCCGCCGCCAGAGGTGCGCCCGGGCCCTGCAACATGGTCTGGGGCTTGGGGCCATCATGCAGTAACCCTTCACCTGCCAGTGATCGGGCGTCTGCGCCTGTGCCGCTGCTGCCTGTGCATGTGTTGAAGCGTGAATACAGTTGCCTGGTATTCAAGGCGCTATTGCAGTCAGACATCTAAACAGTTGAATGCAGTCCTGTCCCATCGCTGCTGCTTACGAGCTGCTCCACCACGCCTCCTGGGACGCCAGAACGCCAGCCCTCTGACGCAAACAGTGCCCGCAGGCACAGCAGAGCTCCAAGGAGGCCGCCCCGCATGCCGCGCAGCCGACCCTCAGCGCACAGGATATTGCAGAGGCGGTGGCGGCGCGGCTGGGAGCTCAGCAGGCGCGCCGCTGCCTGCTCTGCATGACTCGGCGTCGACATGCAGTCGATTGACTAGGAGGGCGTTTCTGTCTGAACTGTGCCGTACCGCCCCAAGCACATTCCTCCAGAGTGCGTAAATGAGCCAGTACACCCTGCGGTGCAGACCTCGGATGTGAGCTACAACATCCTGCATTTTGTGCGAAACCAGGAGCGGGCGTCGGCGGCAGCGGCCGCGCAGCAGGCTGCCGCGCTCAAGGCGCTCCGCGAGGAGCTGCGCCGCGATGGCAAGCGCCAGGAGGACGCGCTCGAGCGCCAGGTGCCCTCCCGCGCCCCCGCTCCTGCAGGCTGGGCTGCTCGTGCCGGCTGGGCTGCTCGAAGGCACGCAGGAGCCGCGGCTGCGGCTGGCGAGGAGGACCCCGAGCGCTGGGCGCCGGCGCCCGCCGCGCCCTGCGGCTGCACAGCATCGAGCGCTGCTGCGCCCCGCCGCGCCTCGCGCCGCGCGCTTCGCGCGCCAGGGGCCGGCCGTCGCATGCTAGGCCCCCGGAGGCGCCAGCACTGACGCGCGGCTGACGTGTCGCCGCAACAGGACCGCGCTGGCAGCTCCCGGTCAAATGAAATATCACATTTATTACTTGTGTAGGCCAATGTCACCTTCTTTACAGGGCATAAAAGATGTGATTTGGACACGCATAACGTCAGGACTGTGTTTCCTTTAGAAGGCAAAGTGATTTTAAACTAACCCTACCCTAGCGCACGCGCAGGTGGCCAAGCTGTTCCAGAAGCAGGCGCGCGTGCTGGCGGACGAGCGCGCCGAGATCGTGGGCGAGGCCAACGCGAGCCTGGAGAAGCTGCTGGCGCTCATCTCCGCGTCCGTCAACCGCGACCTGCCCAAGCGCCTTGACGACCTGCTCGCCAAGCGCCTGGCAGCCGCCAACGCGTCCGCGGCGTCCAACGCGGCGCGCGCCGCTGCTCATGAGAGCAGCCGCTGCGCGTTAACCCTTGCTGCGCCTTTGCTACAGCGCGACACGCTGCAGCAGACCCTTGCGAAAGCGCAACACACTGCAGGAAACCCTGCCAAACGCCCTGAGCAGGCTCGCACGCTGTCCCCGGACTGAGGCCGCGCCCGGTGCGCAGGCCGCCGCTGCCGCGGCGGCCGCGGGCGAGGCCGCGCGCGCGGCCGCCGGCCCCGCGGCCGCGGCCGCGCTGGCCGACGCGCTGCCGCGCGAGCTGGCCGGCGACGCGCTGCGCGCCGCGCTGGAGGCCGCGCTGGCGGCGCAGCTGCGCGGCGCGCTGGCGGCGCCGCTGCAGGAGGCCTTCGGCGCGGCCTTCCAGCGCACGCTCGTGCCCGCGTTCGAGGCGGCCTGCCAGGCCATGTTCGCGCAGGCGCGGCCGCCTGCGTATCCCACATGCTGCAACCGGCGCAGTCCTGTCGCCCCCGCATGCTTTCATAGCCCTGGCAGCCTGCCTGCAGGCGCACGCGCCGCGAGCGAACCATCGGGCAAGGCGCTGATTTGACAGGCATACCTTTGGCGCACAAACGCAGGCGACGTGTGCGGGGAGCCCGGGCGGGCTGCTAAGTCGGCAGCTTTACGGGCGCGCAGGCGCAGGCGACGTTTGTGGAGAGCCTGGCGTGCTGCTGATGCGGGCGTCTCCATGGGCGCTCAGGCGCAGGCGACGTAGCCGAGGGGGGCTTGGCGGATGGCTGACACGGGCGTCTTCACGGGTGCGCAGGTGCAGGCGACGTTCGCGGGCGGCCTGGCGGAGCACCTGCGCGCGGCCGGCGGCGCAACTGCCGGCGTGGCGGCCTCGCTGAGCGGCGCCGTGGAGCAGGCCACAGCGCTGGCGGCCGCGCTTGGGGGGGAGCTCGCGGACGGGCAGCGGCGCCTGCAGCAGCTGGCCGAGGACGCCGTTGCTGCCGGCGCGCACCCATTGCAGAGAGTTATAGAGACCTATAGGGAGGTATCAAGAGAAATAGAGAGTTACAGAGCTGGCGCTGAATGCAGCACCTCTGGGCCGCTCGTGTCTGCCCGGGGCACCCCCCGCTCGTATACTTGGCCTCGAGCGCCGGTGCAATGGGCGCGCCTCGCCGCCTGATGCGCTCGCCGCCTGATGCGCTCGCCGGCGGGCGCGCAGCAGGCACGGGCGGGCGCGGCGCATCGGCCATGTCTCTTGCGGAGCTGGAGGCGCGCCAGGACCCGACCGCCGAGCTCACGCGGCTGATCCGCGCCAGCCCGCCCATGTGCGCACTCATGCGCCCCGTTGCTGCCCAGCCATTCACTATGGGATGCTCCTTGGCTGACTCGAGCGCGCGGCGTGGAAGGACCGACGCTCGTTGATACTGCTGCGATCGACCGTGGTGTGATTGCTGCGTGCAGTGCAGCGGCTTTATCACATGTGGCACAGGACATGGCAGCGGCCACGTCTGCTCTGGCAGCTTACCTTCATCAGCAGGGGCCGCGGAGAGGATGCAATCAGGTCGTCTGCGAGCCCCCCTCAGGTCGCTGCCTGTGCCATGGTCCTGGCAAAGGGCCGGGCCATGAGCGCGCGCGGCGCTCGGCAGGTATGAGGAGGCGTTCGGCGCGGCGCTGCACGGCGGCGACCTCGGCACGGTCGTCTGGCTGTGCCGGCAGGTCGACGCGGCGGCTGTGTTCGCGAACGACGAGCCCGCGCTCAGCCAGAGCATACTGCTGTCGCTCATGCAGCAGCTCAGCAGCGACCTGGCGCAGGCGCGCGCCCGCCCCACCCCAGCACGCTCACGCAGCAGCTCCATGCTCAGCAAAAGGTCCGCCCCTGCTGCCAGCGGGAGTCTGTGCAAGAGAGCACGTCGCTTACGGGCTTTTGACCTGGCAGCCCAGGGCGCGCGCTGCGCTCTCACACCCCGGGCGCGCATTAACCTACCGTGCGCTAGCGCGCTAAAAAACCCTAAGCTCAACCGCAACAGGACGTGGGCACCAAGCTGGCCTGGATCCGGGAGGCCGCCATGGCGCTGGACCCGGCCGACCCGCAGCTCGCGCCGCACATGCGCGGCGTGCTGGAGCACGTCGCCGCGGGCCTGGCCGCCGTGGCGGCCGCGCCGGGCACGCCCGCCGCAGACCTGGAGACGTGCCGCTACGTGCGGCACAACGTGCGCGGCCTGCTGCGCAGCTGCCCGCCGTGAGGCTCCGCGCGCGCGCGCACCGGCAGCCAGCAGATGTCCAGGGTAGGATTGCGCCCGCACGCCAGCCGTGCGGCCTCGGGCCGAGCGCGCAGATCCGCTCTTGCCGGACGCCATGCGGCACGTGCGCAGCCGCGGTTCTCCGCCATGACTTGGACGTGCATGTGGGCAGCTAGGATGCGCCCCGCGGTGTGCCACTGAGGCCTGTGGCGGGTGGCCCCGACAGCCTACATGAAGCCCGCCATGTGGCAGGGGAGCATGCCCATGGCAGGGCCCCCTGTCGCGCATGCTGCCTAAGGGGAGGGGCAGGTGCACGCGGGAGGGTCACGAAATGAATGAACTCTGCATTGGCTTCCCCAGACGAGCTCCTGAGCGATGTCCGCTGCGCATGGGCCGTGCGAGGGCCGGGGTGCTGCGCATTAGTGAAGCGGCGCTGATGCGCGCGTCGAGTCCAGTGACACGAGGTCAGTTTGCAGCGCTATGCGAGGAGTGGGACCTCTTGCTGGGGCTTTTGGGGTCAGCGTGGTGGGGCACGCGCTTCCTGGTGCTGCTGCAAGGGATCTCTCAGCGGGCCAATGTACGCCAGTCCGCCAGCCTGCCTGGCTCTGACTGGCGCGTGCGCACACATCTGCATGTGCATGCACTTGTGGAGGACCCTGATGGCAAAATAAGTCAAGGTGAAAGCCATTACCCAAGCCGTACCCAACATGGCAGCAGTCCGTGCACAAGGCTTGCGTGCCCCTGTGCTGCGTACAGCATGTTCATGATTCACATCTGGTGTCACACAGCCAATAGAATGTGCCACCCACTACATTTCCTCTTACAAAGGAATCCACTGAGGCTTGGGACACACCTCACTGACAAACCTGGCGCAAGGCACTGCAAAGCATAACAGCTTTGTTAGGGCTCTGGCATTAATCTACAAGCGGAAACAACAAAACAGTCAAGGTTCATATGCCGTCCGCCCAGTATGGACACCAGTTCAAGACGACACAAGCTAAATGCAATGATGCCAGAGCCGAACATATATAATACAAACGAGGACTGAGGTTTCCTCCGCGCGCAACCATAGCGTGCTGCAAGTGCTCGCAGGCGGCCTACCATGCAGCCTTGGAAACAGTGGCGGCCCCGAGCATGGTGGGCGAGACCTGGGCCCCGTCACACATCACTCCAGGCCGCCCTACATGGCAGTCACCAGGCCGTTGCCGCTGGCCACGCCGCCAGGGCCAGCAGCAGCGGCGCTGCCGCCCGGCGGCGCCAGCTCCTTGACAAACAGCTGCGAGTTGCGCGCGGCGTTGACGGCCGCGCGGCGCGCCGCCGGCAGCGCGGGGTTGCCGGCTGCGCGGCCCGCGCGCTGGAAGCCCCGCGCCTCAAACCTGGGCCCGTGTCTGCGCGTCAGCCTATGCGCTGCAAAGGGAGAGCCAGGCTGCCGTCCCCTGCTGCACAAGCGAACAGACTGCCAAGCACTAGGCGCCACTGCTCCACGGCATGGGCATGCTGCACGTGTTAACTCACACTGACGAGACCGACAGGCGGGGGCGCGCCAGTCCGCGGTCTGTGTAGTCAGCAGCACCAGGCGCGAAATGCCGGCCACGCGCGCCTCTCGCTCTGGCCGCCCAAGGAGCAGATTGTTGATATGCACTAATGTGCAGGCGTGCATGGGAGTGCACGCTTCACCATCGTTCTCGAGGCTGTCGCCTTGCAGGGGCGCTGCGGCACTGCCTGCCTGCTCCCTGCACGAGCAACCCCGCAGCGCGGGAGAGCGCATCTCTGCATGCAGGACCGGCAAGCATGCGCGCTGCGCAGCCAGGCAAGCTGTGTGGTGAGCTCCAGCCGCTGGCGCGCGGGGCAGCGCGCGCAGCGGTCGCGCGCCAGCCGTTCAGCGGGCCGCACCTAAAAAGTCGAGCAGGCTGTCGCCCTTGCCGGAGCCGCGGCAGGCGGGCGCGACGCAGAAGGCGCCGACCTCCGCGACCTGCCGCCCGTCCGCGCCCGCGCCCAGCGGCTTGACCATCGCGCAGCCCAGGATCTGCGCGCGGCGCGCGCCCGCCTTCGGCGGGCGCCGAGCAGCTGGGGGCCGCGCCCGTGCGCCCTCCCAACCGCTCCGGCCAGTGAGGCTGTTGGTACCAGGAGGCGCCGCCATCATGAGCCACGCTGGCGTTGCAGTCGCCAAACAGCCACCGGCATACCTAGCAGCCTACATCCTGTTTTGCCGCAAGCACATGAACCCAATTCCAGCCCCTCCCTGCACTTTCCTATATAGCTCCTCACACCTGCGAGGATGGACCAAGCGCCCTCCGCACCCTGACGCACCATGGGTGGGCGAAGCACGCTTCACCGCCCGCTCCAGCGGCGCCCTCGGGCACATATTGGGGCCCAGGCGCGCGCCTTCGCCTCGCGCTCCGCCACGACGAAGAAGGGGAGGTCGGCCTCCAGCTGCGCGCGCGAGCGCGGCGCCAGCACGCCGGCCGCCTCTAGCGGCGCCAGCAGCTCCGCCACGGCCGCCAGGTCGCCCGCGTCCGCGCGGCGCATGCCCTCGTAGAAGTCGCGGCTGCGCGCTCGTGGGCGCTTGTGAGCGCTGCCTGGAGAGCTTGTTCACGCTACACACAGGGACTGCCAATGCCCGGTGGCAGCAGCAGCAAGCAGGCAGCATGTGCTCAGATATGGCGTGTACGTATGCTGCTGGACAGACTGCAGACACGCATGTGGCAGAGCTGCAGGGCCCCAGCTGCGAGCGTGCGGGCCGACGAAGGCAGCCACCATGCTGCAGCCACTTGCAGCCAATACAAAACTCGGGCCCACCTGATCATGGTCCCGAGGCCGTCGCGGCTATACAGCTCCAGCAGCAGCGCGCCGTCTCGCCGCGCGTCCACCTGCACACGCGCCTCACGAGCGCCTCAAGCGCCGCCGCCTAACCCAGCACCCTACGGCACCATCCTTGAACAGCATTTGCGTAAGACTCAAATGCCGCTACACAGTGTGACAAACTGTTCATTCTGGCGTCACTGGGCGGCCGGCACGATGTAATCTGACCCTAAACCCTGGCCCGCACCAGGTGGGCGCGCTTGACACCCATCTCGCAGGCGGTGCACGCGGCGATGAGCGGCACGGGGAGCCCGAAGCGCCGCCAGCGCTCCATGTCCAGCTCGTCGCCGGCCGCCGCGCGGTGCGCTCCAGCGCCGCCGGCGGCCGCCGCGGCCCCGTTCTCCCTGCGCAGGCAGGGTTTCGTGGGGTGAGTGAAGCGGCACGCCGGGGCGCACTTTGTGCGCCCCAGCATGCACGTGAGGTGTCGCCACACACCCGCTGTCTCTGCCCTGCTCCTGGCCAGGCGGCCGTGGGCGCTGGAGGCGCGTCAATATGACATAGCCGCAGCGCCTCCGTGTCGTTCGCAGAGCCTGGCCCTGCCATGACGGGCGCGCGGCTGACCGGTCGCGCGCGCAGCGCGCACCGGTGCGGCACCACCGTCGCGCTCAGGTCGTCAAACGACTGGTGCTGCATGACGAGCCGGTTGAGCAGCGCCTCGGCGTCGCCGACCGGCACCCAGGCCGGCAGCGCGAATGGCTGGCTCTCCGGCACTGTCAGGCAGAAGAGCTTGTCTGCGCCCAGGTCCACCGCCGCGCGCACCGCGATGGACCAGATGTCGCAGTTGAGCGCCTCGCCGGCCGCGCTGTAGCCTGCGCGCGCAAGCACATTAAGGAGTCCCAGAACAGGGTTATGGTTAGGGCCCTATCCCTGGCCGGGCTGCCGACGGTGAGCGCCTCTCTGCATGTCTGTCTCTGTCCTTTCACCTCTGCATCTCCCTGCGAGAGTGGACTCTTCGCTCCTGCTGTGCGCGTTGCGTGCTGTCGTAGCCGACGCGCACGGCAGGAGGCCTGCTTCGTCTAGGAACCTCTACCGGGACATTGAGGGCGGCTCTGCAGCTGTCCCGCGTCGGCGCCTGGACCGTCTGCTGCATGTCACTGGTTCAGAAGGGAGGCAGCTCTGCATCCCCTGCGCACACCCTGCAGCCCCATGACAACATGCTGCGGCAGACTCGACAGCTCTGCACACCGGGCTTGCGCCCAGGCATCACCCACCCCATGCATGCAAGCGGGGAGCGCGTCACCTATGTTGCTCAGCAGGACGATGTTGCGCGAGTCCAGCTGCGCCTGGATCGAGTCGGCCTGCACCCAGCGGACCTGGCGCGCGCATGCCGTCCCACGACCTCGCCCACCGCCTACCACAGCAGCAACCCTGCGGGTGGCCAGCTGAGCGCTAGCCCGTGCCCTGAGCACATCATAGCCTGGCATGCCTCAGTGGCGGGAGAACTGTCTAGAAGAGCGCTGGGCCACCACGCTGCCGGGGCTGGGGGAGCAGCGAAGCACCGAGCGGCCCACGCGCTCTGCCTCGCCTTTCTAGCAGCTTGTCATGTCTGCTCATGCAGCAGCGCGCAGCCGGGCGCTGAGGGCGCGCCATGCCAGTGAGCCCGAAGTCGACGCCGTCGACGACGCCCATGCGCCGCGCGGCCACATAGTTGCCGGACACCGTGCTCATGGCCGGCGCGTAGCGGAACGCGTCGCTGCTGCGCGAGTGCCGGCGCACCACCTGCACTGCCGGGCCCTGCGCGCGCGGCTAAGGGATCAGGGTTCAGGGTTCATATAGCGCTATCAGCATGCACACGCGAGTGCCAAGCACGTCTGGCCCAACTGTGACGTCTGCACTAGCGTGCACACAGTCGCTTACGCTGTCTAACAGTCTCCCGGGCTTCTGCACTTCCTCCGCGCGGTACTGCTCTCCCTCGGACGTCAGCACAGGTGCCCCGCGTGGTGCCTCTTGTCAGTGGAGGCTGCCAGCGCCCAGCGGCGCCAGCAGCGACCGCGCACCCGCGACAGGCGCGCCTCGACCTCGATGCGCACGGCGGCGGCCGCCGCCGCGGCCGCCTGCATCGACGCGGCATCTGTAACGCGCTTGCCAGCTTTGTAGTGCGGCTCCACGCCGCTGTCGCGCAGCGCGCGGTTGATCTGCGCGCGCACGCCCAGCGCCAGCACCAGGCGGATGCCCAGGCCTGCGCGCGCGCCGGAGCTGTGCACTCACGCGCAGGCATCGTGCGGTGTCCTATCTGTTCACCTGCTGCACAGCGCTTTTTACCAGCCGGTTGCTAACACAGTGGCAGGTAGGACGCCTGCTTTACATCATCACCACCTGTACAGAGGCAAGGCACAAAGTGAAGAGCAGGATGGCCTGCGGGCGCTGCACCGTGCAGCAGAGCCACGTCCTCCAGCAGCGAGTGCAGGATGCCCAGGTCCTCGACCACCTGCAGCCGGCCCAAAGCAGAGCACTTTGGTGAGCTCCACGCAGTGGCAAGAGCTGTGCAAGTGAGACCTGCGCAGACCTTGCTGTGCAGTAGTGCGTGCTGCGTGAGGTGTTGTTGCACCTGCGCATGCGCCACTGCCTACTTTTAATGCTGGTGCGGGGCCCGGGGCACCTCGCCCGGGCAGCAGACGACGAACGTGCGGCCGCGGTGGCCCTCGATATAAGGGCTGGCCTGCCGGAAGAAGTGCACGAACGAGTCAAAGTCGGTGGGCCGCAGCGCGCTCTGCGCAGCCGAGGTCACAGCGCCTTGCGGCGTGTGCCCCTCCGCAGCCGAACTGTGTGTGCAGGCCGCACGCCGCTCACGCCGCGCGCCCCTCCAGAGGTGGGGAACCAAGGCGGTGCTACCACGACCACCCAATGCCGTGCAGCATGGCCGCTGCGCTGGGGCCGGCCAGAGCGGCGCCTGCACCATGGTCTGTGCCGCTCGTCTTCGGGCTGCGTGACATACTCGAACGAGACAGCTGCATTGCTTGGAGAACCAGCAGGGCATGCCCTCGCACGTGCGGGCATCTAGTACTAAAAAGTTTCGGCAGAGAGGAGGCCCTCGAGCACAGCTGCGATCACAGGAGGGTACCTTAGCAGTGTGCTGTGAGCTGCACCATGGTTCGTGTCTGCCAGCTCGAGCCAGAGCTGGGCAACGCAGCTGATGCGCTCATCAAGTCGCGGGCCCCAGCGCAGGTCTGGTCAGACCTACCACCGCTGCATGTCTGCATACATGTAATTTACAAAGCCAAGCAAAGGCCCCAGCTGGTGAACCTTGCATATACTTGAAGCAATGCAGGTATCACACGTCTGCTGCAGCGGGGCCTGCTGCTTTGCACAACTGTCTGGGGCCTACGGTGTTGGCATACTTGTGAGACTTTGTGCAGTTTTGGCTGCAGGTGGGTCTGATGCTGGGGTGCCTGGGCGGCGGGCAGCGGAGCTGTGTGTTCCATAGCATCAGGACGCCCAGCTTTGAGGTGCGGCCGTTTGCTCCAGCGCACGTCTTGGACCTCACAGCTCACTTGCTGTCTTCACCCTTGCGCTTTCAAGCATGCTAGCAGTTTCCGCAGCCGCTACAACACTCTGCTGGGCTGCAGTGCTGTCAAACTTATTATGCCGCGCTCGGCCCCTGCCTGCTGGTGCCGACGCACCGTGCTTGGCAGGAGGGGGAGGAGCCGATTGACGTGCACGAGGCCGCGCCGGCGCCCGCTGCCAAGAAGGGCGGCAAGCCGCGCGCCGGCAGCGCGGAGGTCACCGTCAAGGACGACTGGCTGGCTGAGCATGCGGCGCAGGTCGCCTGCATGCTGCCCGGCGGTGCGGCTCTCCCGCAACGACTGTGATAGGGAAAGGTCACTGTGCGAACAGAAGCCTCGGCAGCATGCCGTGCAGGTCTTGCATGTGCTGCCTTGAGCGCGCATGTTCATGGTCAGAATGCAGGACCCTTGGGTGTGCATACCATGTGGCGGAATGCGGAAGCGAAGGGTTCTCTGGTAGGCACGCAGCACATACGGCGTAGTATCATTGCCTGGCGGTCCACCCATCCTGCCACCGTGAAGGTAACTTTGACATGGCTGCTGCCTGCGCAGAGTTCGTGTCAGGAGCAGTGTGTGGCTTGGCGGGTCTATGAATGAGTGAGCGCATGCAGAATCGCCTGACGTGCGCTGGGGGCGCAGGCGTGGACGTTGTGGGGCTGTACGTATTCTGCTCGGAGGCCGCGTACGTACGCGCGGCGCCGCAGCTCTGCCGCGCGCTCGACCAGATGCGCGCCGCCGCCACGCGCCTCGGTACGGCCATGCTGCCCTCGCGCACTGGCCGCTCTGCCCCCGCGCGTCGCAAGGACGCTCGGAGGTGTTGGACTTGAAAGCCGTGTTGCTGTCACTGTTTTCCTCTGCCTCCAGCGAACTGGCGGGTTGCCCGTCTGATGCATGCGAGGCACTGACGCCGACGGGGCCCACAGGTGCAGACGTGTGGCGCGACCGCGGGGGCTGCACAGACAGGTGGAGCGGCCCAGCCTCCCCGGCCGCTGCTCACGCGCCCCGCGGCGCGCCAGGCGACCAGGCGCTGCTGCTGCTGCACATGGGCTCGGACGCGCGCAAGCTGGCCGCGCGCGAGTACGGCGCCCAGGCGCACGGCGCCGCGGACCTGCGCGTGTGCGAGGCCAAGTCCGCGCCCGCGCTGGCCAACTTTGAGCGGCTGACGGCCAGGCGCGCAAGTCGGCACCAGCCGGGTGCCGTGTGCCAGCTTCAGAGGCTGGTGTTGCGGAAATGAAGCTCCACGGGCTTGCTTGCAGTCCTCTGAGGCGAATTATCTGGCTTTCTTTGGGACGCCGCGACTCTTGGGGCAGGCAGGGCTGCCTGGCTGCCAGGCAGAGACAGCGCGCGCCTGGCGGAGCCTGCCGCACTGCATGCATGTTTGCTTGTTCCGACCCGTCTCCTTGATCGCTGCGCGCGCGTGCGCACGCCATGCCCGCGCGCAGCCCTGGGGCGCTCCGCGACATGCGGCGGCCGGCGGGGCCGCTGCAGGTACATGTACGCCACCACTGTCCCCGCGGCCGGCGGCGCCGTTGCCAACCTCGCGGGCTGCCACGCATCCGCTGTCGAGCAGGAGGTACCCCGCCCGTGCGCCACAACCTGCCGCAGCCCAGCAGGAAGCGCAGCAGCCAGTGCCAATTAGCCATTGGATATGGCGCTGATGTGCTGGTGCCACGTGCGTGCATGGCTGGCACCCAGGCAGGTGTGCGGCTATCTGCATGCTCATGCAGCGCCTCTGCCCAAGCAGACATCACAGGGAGCAGCCGCAGACTGGCTCGCCAGGAGCATCTCCGTTGCTGTTGAGCCACCTGAAGGCATCCACGTATTGCCCTCGCTGGCCATGCGCAGGCTGCCAGAGGCGTCAGACATGTGCGCGCACCCTGGAGCAGCGTCCTGCGCCCTGATGCGTGAGACATGCGCCTGCACCCTGACGCGGGCGCGCAGGTGCGCCGGCTGCGCTGCGCGGTCGCGTGCCAGGGCGGCGCGCTGGTGCGCGGCGACCAGCCGGTCGCCGAGGCGCTGGCGGCGGGCGGCGCCGAGCTGCAGCTGCTGACGCCGCCCGGCTGCTCTGCTACAGTGTGCGGTGCGCGCCGGCGCGCTTTACACAGACTTGCAAAGACAGCCTAGCGCTGCCGTGTGAGTGTTCAGGACTGTCTTGGGCAAGGCTGCGGCAGCTGTGACGAGCATCCGCGCATAGGACGTCCTAGGTTGAGGAGCAATCAGGCCCCTGCATGTGTGCGACAGGCGACGGCATGGAAGAGCGCCGCTGCGTCGTGTCGGGGCGCACCCAGCTTCGCGGGGAGGTCGCCGCGCGCGCGTATGTCCACAAGCGCGAGCCCATGTCCGCCGCGGTCGATGCGCTGAAGGTGTGCCAGCCGTGCAGGCCTTCCGTGACACCACATGCACGCTACAGTGGTAGCTCGTGTGTCCAAAGCTCCTCAGGCTCTACCAGTCAATCTATGGCCGACACTGCTCAGGTAAATGGGTACCAGCAAGAGCCTGTTTGCAGTTAGTGGCTGTGCCTCACACTACACATATCCTGGCGCAGCCTCTTTGTTCCCCTGAAGACATCCAAAGGACTTGTGTACGTCTTTCGCGCGCGCATGCATGTCCACGTCCCTGCCGCCCCGCAGGCAGACCTGGAGCGCAGCCTGCGCGCGCGCGTCGATGCTGCGGACCCCGGCGACGGGGCTGCTGCAAGAGGCGGCGACGACGCGCGCGGCGCGGCCGGCGGCGCAGAGGAGCCTGCAGCCGCACCGGGCCTGCCCGCGCAGGCTGCGGAGCTGCCGCGGCGGGTCTTTGCGCCGGTGCAGGCGCGCCGCGCCGGCCGCCGATGCGCTGCCTGCACTCCCGCCAGCCAGAGCAAGCACATGTGCCCGGTCTGTACACCAGCGTGGACGACGCGCGTGCTCCAGGCCACTGTGTGCTCGTCGGATGGTGTGGCTGCCCCCAGTTGAGCTTGCCACGCGATCATCGCCGCTTGGCATCCAGCCGCCACCCCTGTTGGCTGCCCGCAGCCGCTCGCATCGCGATGAGGGTAGGACTGGGACACTGCAGCAATGCATCGCTCTTGACTGCAGACACTCATATAAGTGTGAGATCCGGCTGCTGCAGACTGCTGCTGCAGACTGCTGCTGCAGCTGCTGCTGCTTGCTTCCCGCCTGCATGCAGCGTCAGTATCTACACGCCATGCGCCACCTGCGCGCACAAATGTGCAAGTCGGCGCCCGCAAGAGCCTCCATGCAGGCCCATACATGCGTGCTCTGTGCAGGGCGGCCTGGCGCTGTGCGCGTATGTGCAGTCCGGCGACCCGGAGGCCGAGGCGCTGGAGGCGCTGGGCGAGGTGGCGGGCCTGGACGGCCTGGCCGCCGACCAGGCGAGCGCATCTGCCCCTGGCCAGCAACTGTCCAGTAAGTCATAAACAGCGCCTGGAGTGCAGAACATGTACATGCGGATTCGCGTGCGAGCGTCGCTCCGAGCCGTGCTGACAGCACACCCAGCGGTCTCTACCAGCAATAGCCATGTGCGGAGAGTGAGAGTCTCTGACTCGCTTGCTGCCTCTGCTGCTGTCCTGGGTTGCCACTCGTCACCAGGATGTGCGCCGCTGCGCGCGCCGCGGCTCTGTGAGCGAGGCTGAGTGCGAGCGCGGCCGCGGGCGCAGCTGGAGTGGCCAGAGGGCCGGCCGGGCCCGGCACTGCCGGCGCCCGCGCCCTGGGACCCGCTGGCGCCGCCGCCGGGCGCGCCGCGCAAGGGTAGGGTAGGGCCCGATGGCGGCCGGCAGTCTGTCCAGGCGGCGCTCGCGTGCTGGTGGGCGGCGGCTGCGGGCGTCGCGCTGGCGGCGCTCGCTGCGGCGGCCGCCGGCTACCGCACGCTGGGCGGAGCCTGAGAGCCTGTGCAAGCGCGCTGCGTAAGCGAGGCATGCAAAGTTCTGGGTTGCTGCCAACAGCCGGAATGGGCACACGCATCCTGCTGGCGAGCTGGTGCTCTTGCACCGCCTGCTCAGTTGACCTGGGCACTTGAGGTGAAGAAGTGGAGGCGGAGCAGCTCGTAAGCTGGATGTTATGGCATGCAGATCTGCTGCATTGCCCAGATTGCTGAAACACCACGTCCAGGAAATGCATGAAAAATATGGAGGCAGGGACACGCATGCAGTGAGCAGAGGAGCACACTCTTGACAGCGTCAGGAATGCATACCATAGGCAAGCGCAAGCAATTAATATCGTACACAGTGCTGCCCCGGTCTCAAGCTGCTGCTCCACAACAGGAAGAAAAGCAGGGGCCCATGAACCGGGCGAGCGCGCGCGCAAGGCATGCAGCTTGGGGGTCTGGCGACATGACACAGGTCGCCAACAACACGCCTATCGCCGCTCGGGGCGGCAAGCCCGGCGAGCCCGCACAATACCGCAGGCAGTAATGAGAGGTCGGGAACTTCCAAAGGGAAGGGGCAGCGCACATGGACATCACACCAGACGCCCCGGGGGCGGCCTGCGACCGGGCGGCTGGGACACGGGACGCAACACGCAGCAAGGCAAAACATATACACGCAGTACTGAAAGCAGACGCCGCACACGCGCCGAGAGGAATGCCGTGCTGCTGCCCATGTACACGCGCGCCGAGCGCTCTGCCAAATACTCCCAAAGCACAACAACACCCGCCTCCTGGCCATTTCAGTTCCTTGACAATTGCATTGCATTGCTTCCGACCCCCTGCGCAGCACACTGCCGCCGAGCCGGGCTGCTGGTCTCCCACAGTCGCTATTCAGACGTGGCCTACCAGGCAACCCAAAGGCGATAAATCGTCGGCTCCCGCCAGCATGACGGACTTGCCACCCGGTGCAAGCCTGCAGTGAAATGTGCTGCACCGCCCAAGGCCGCGCCAGGCCGCCCAACCCCTCCGGCGCTAACGCAGCAGAGGACTCTCCTGGTAACGGTCGCAAAGCCCTAGCAGCTCGCCCTGCGTGGGCGCAAGCCGGTGTCGCTGTCCCACCAAGGCCGGGACGCGACACAAAATTATCGCATGCACCACCCAGTGACGCCTGAGCAAGAGCAAATCCCATCGCCCACCACTCGAGTGACGCTCCCAGGCAGGCCAAGACCTGAGCGAGTAAGCGCCATGGCCAGTGCAGTGGGCTCTTGGGCAACCCACGGTCGTTCAGCAGCATCCCAGTGCGCGCGCGCGCGCGCGCCAGCCGGCCTGCTGGCCGCGCCGGCCTACTGCGCGTCGCCATGGGCGGCCCGCGCATTGTAGTACTGCTGCGGCGTCGGCCCGTTGGGGTGGCCCCAATGCTGCTCGGCAATGCCGGGGTACCCCGGCTGCTCGGGCCAGCCGCCGTAGGGGTAGCCCCGGCCGCCGTACGGGTACGTCGGCGCGCCCCCGTAATGCGGCGGGAGCGGCTGCTCGGGGCCCTGCCTGGGTCCGGGCTGCCCGTCCTGGGCGTGCGCCCCGTCCGCCGACGCTGCCGGCGCATCCGACCTCGGGCTTACGCCCGCGCCCGCGCCCGCATCAGGTGACGAGGTGGCGCCCGTGCCGGCCAGGCCTCCAAAGCCGTTGGGCTGCGGCAGCGGCGGGGCGCCGCTGCCAGCCAGCGCATGCTCCGGCGGCTGCTGCGCCAGCGGCGGCTGGGCGCCCGCGCCCCTGCGCGGCAATACCGGAGAAGTCAGGCCGATTGCGCCGCCAGAGGCAGGGGCTGCATCCCAAGCCTCTGCTACCTCAGCGCCCATGACCGAATCGAATTGCTAAGGCGGCAGGAATGCTGGTGCTCGGCATCAGCAGCATAGGCGACGAAAAATTAAGGCTGACGGCAAAATCCTTTTCCAAGCACACACACCCGAGCCTTAAAATTGCAGGTGACTTGGCTTGCGCAGCAACACTCGAGGCTTGCATTCGATTGGCCCGCAGGGTCATAGTACAAGACTGTCGTAATGCAAAACCACAGCCCCGGGCCCTGTTGCGCTCGCCAGGGCGCGAGGGCGCGCGCGCGGCAGGAGGGCGCACCAGACGGGCAGCGGACTGTAGCCCGGCGGCGGCGGCTGCGGCCACACAGGGCCGCCGCCCCAGAACTGCGGTTGCGGCTGCGGCCGGTCCGCGGGCGCCTCGGTCAGGTCCCGCTTCGCCGTGGCCGGATCTGCCGGACCAGCGTCCGGTCTCACCGGCGCCGGTGTGCTGCCTTGGCGTCTGAATAGACGTGGCACACTCTGGCGAACTGCAGAGCTTCCCTCTGTGGCACCTCACACAGACAGGGTATGCTGCAAGAAGGTGCAAATCGCAGGAAAATGCTCCCGCTCAGTCCCGCCAGGCCTGTCTGATTTTTGCTAGGGAGCTGATGCTAGGGCAGCACCCGGCGACAAAGGCAGGGCAGCATAGTGTGTAGGGCACAAAGCATCAACCCGCTGGCCGCAGAGAGCGAGCGCGGGCGCGCGCATTGTCGTCGACCATGAACTCGCGCGTGACAAAGGGGCTGTTCTATGGCACGTACGTCCGCCGCGGGCTGGGCTAGGGTAAGGTAGGGGTGGAGCAGGGTGGTGCGTCGAAGGAGCAGGGTGGTGCGCGCACCGTCGACGACCATGAACTCGCGCGTGACAAAGGCGCTGTTGGGCACGTACAGCCGCCGCGGGCCGCTCTTCAGAGTGGTGTACCTGGCCGCCGCGCGGCCGCGCGCTTCAGACCCGGCGCACGCATGCCTGAGCCCCGCGCTGCGGCCGCGCCGGCATGCAAGCGCGCCCTCAGCCAGGACAGGGGGTGCGCGCGCCGCGCGTGTCCTGTCCCGTCGCATGCCGTGCCTGCCCGCCGCTGCCACAACACCCAGCGCGCTGGCCCAGGGCGGACAGCTGCCCCCGGGCTGCCCCGGCGCTCCGCGCGCGGCGCTGCGAGCAGGGCGCGGGCGGGCGCGGGGGGTGGTTGGGTGGGTGGGGGGGCGCACCGCAGGTCCACCTTCTCACAGGTGCCCTCAAACCAGGACGACGGCTGCGCGCCGCCGGACGACAGCGGCGTTGCGTACGTGACCGCCACACGGTCGCCCAGCTTGAACGGCTGCACCGCAAACAGGAAGAAGCCTGCACGGGCGCCGCGCGCCGGTCAGCAGCCTGCAGTCGCAGCACCCTAAATCTACCCTCACACACTGTGCTGAGCGCGCCCTTCAGGAGAAAGCGCACTGCGGTCGGCCAGTTGCCGAGCGGGACGCATGGGGCTGCGCGCTTGAGGAGCTGCAACGCAGGCGTCCCGCACAGTGCCTCTGCGAGGGCACCAGCACGCACGCATCGTGGTTGCCTCACCGCCCCCGGCCCTGCGAACGCGGACCGCGCCTGCCACAAAGTTGTGACTGAGGTCCTTGGCGGCGAAGGCGAGCGCGATGCCGGCCGGGATGAGCAGCGCGGACACGTTGACGATCATGGACAGGAGGATGACCAGCGCGGCCAGCAGCGCCGCGCACTCGCTCGTCGTGATGATTGCCGCTGACACGCGCTGGTCCAGCGCGCCCTGCCGCGCGGCGGCACCGCCGTCAGCGCGCCCGAGCACCGCTCGCGTGACCCTCTTGTTGGGTGCACATGCCCTCAGTCGCCAGCAGGCCCCAAGTGAAATGGCTGGTCACAAGCCGGGGTGCACACGACCTGAGGTGAGGCGCGTGCAGCTCTGCCACCAAGCGCACAGGTCCCCGCTGCGGCGACGCGCGCGCCCTGCTGCCTGCAGCCCAGCGAACGCCCGACAGGCCCCACAACGGGCGCAGCGGGCCGGGCAGGCTGTGTGCGGCCCAGCAGCGGCGCGGGCGGCGCGCGCGCCTGGCGGCGCAGGTACACGACGGTGTTCTGCACGACGCTGTTGGCGAACCAGAGCAGCCAGAGCATGACGACCAGCAGGCCGATGCGCGGCAGCAGGAACGAGGCGTTGGTGCGAATGGAGCGCAGCAGCATACCCGTGCCCAGCAGCAGCGGCGCCAGCATCGGCAGGCTGACCTGCGTGGCCAGCAGGCCCACCTGCACGTGCGCGCGCGGTCGCCGGGCGTCGCGGCGCGGCCTGCGTGCGTGTTCGCGCCCAGCGCCGGCCTGGTTGCAGGCTCAGGGTGCGCTGGGGCCCCAGAGGGCACAGGCTGTAAGTGCGGAATGCAGCGCCGCACACGGCACCCTTTGCGTTGCCTACCTGATGCGCCTGCCAAAGTGCGCGCTCTGACCAATGCAGGCCGGCTGTACACAGCCAAGCCAGCCCTAGGCCAACAGCGCAGTCGAGGATGGCAGGAGAGCATGAGCACGGCAATGGCTGCAGCGCCGCTCACAGCAACGGCCTAAACCAGACAGGCAGCCGCTGCACGTGTACCGCCGCGCGCCTGCGAGGCGACGAGCGCAAGCAGCGCCGGCAGGCGCACGGTCCACTGCGCCATGCTGATTGTCAGCCGCAGCCGCTTGAGCTTGGGGCGGTCCCATAGCCACACCGCGCGCGCCCACGCCCCCTGCGCGCCCACGCGGCCCCTTCGAGCTCCCTGCACACCAGACCGAAGTCCCTGGGTCCTGTGTGTCACAGTGCTGTCACACAGCGGCACGCGCGTGTAATACAAGCGCCTCTCTCCCCCGGATGTATGCGGCAGCAGGCATGCTCGTGACGAGTGTCGACAAGTCCGGGGTTGTCAACAAACTGCCAGGGGCGGGGCAGGACCTTGGGCAGGTCCACCGTGAGCTCGGCCCAGCTGCGCTGCGCGGCGCGCGCCAGCTGCCCCACGGGGCTGTCCCACAGCAGGTCGCCCGTGCCGGCGCCGGTCACGGCTACCGCCCGCGCCGTCTCGGCCGGCACCGTAGTGAGGACCAGCCATACCGCTGAAGCCACATCTGCTAGCCTGCGATACAGGCGAGCTGCTGGCGAGGACGGGCTTTTTAGCAGAAAGCTGAGCGTGGACAAGCTCTGTGCGGCCCCGCGTTGCTACAAGCGGCATGCGCGCACCGCGAGTTTGCAGCTTCGGCGTAGCTCAGCACGCGGCTCGCGGAGGCCTGCAAGCACCCTTGGCGCCTTGAGCAACCTTCCAGCTCCTTCACAAGGGACAGAGGAGCAGCTTTGCAGAATCAAAGCAGACAGCCTGTCCGGGCGCTCGCACCCGCGACGCGTCACGCCAGGCTGCGTGCCTGCCCTCATCCAAGGCGTCTGCCTCCGCTGCCTCGCCCCGCACGCTGCTGCTGCCAGGCTCAGCGGTGGCAGCCCGGGCAGAGGACAGCACATGCTGTCCCTCCCTGCCGCCTGTTGCCTGTTGCGCGCGCCGCGTGCGGTGCGGCGCTGTGCGCGGGGCCACGGTCACTGCGTCGTACTCATCTGGGTCAAAGCGCTCCTCCTCATAGTACGCGTCAGGATCCGGCTCGTCGCCGACGTCGCCGCCGCCGAAAAGCACCGCCGCAGGCCGCGCGCTCGGCGAAGAGCGGCCTGCCCTTCCGTGCCGCCTCTGCAAGGCGCGGCGGCCCTGCGCGCAGGCGTGCGCTGCTTGCGTCTCGAGAAAGCACAGCAAGGCGGCATCGACGTAGCAGGCATCAGGTGCGCAGCACAGTTTGCGTGCTCGACGCAGCCACTGTGCGTCCCATGCGTGCAGGCGACAGCTAGCACGCTCCATCGGTCTACGGGCTGCGTACCGGCAGGCCACTCCGCTGATTCAACGCCAGGAACCTCTGCCGCAGCGCCTGTCTACCGGCCTGGGGCTGAGCGCAGACGGGCGCGGCCCTCAGAACGCCCGACATTGCCCGGCAGAGGCGCAGGCGAGCGTGCCTCCTCGGGCAGTCATGCAGCACTCGGCAAGTTTGCACGCCAGTTGGGTCAGCGCGTCTGCTCTGGTAGCAAAGGAGCTGCAGAGAGACGCGAGAGGCACTGCCAGCGACGTTCAAGAGTGGCTGTGCAGTGGATGCTACAGATTGGATATTACCGTTTTCCCGCACAGCTGGGCTGATTATGAGACTTTAATCAAGCAAATCAGACTTTTTTCTCAGCCGCAGCTGCGGTCCATGCATACGGCCATACTGTCTTTGCGCCTCTCTTCACAGCGCGCTGCTGTTCCGTGGGCAACCAAGGCCTCCACTCCTGCTCTACGACCCGAACGAACGAAAGACTCCCCGCCGCCGCTCGCGCACGCGCGGCGACGCCAGCCCGCAGAACCACACACTGGACACAACCTGAAACAACCCCTGGCTCGCACACGGCCCCCGCACGCCCTCGCAGGCCCGTCCCGCTCACGCCCTGCCAGTGCCGCACGCTTGCAAAGCACCACCCCTGTGCTGCACGCGCGCCGCACAACGTGCCGCTACGCGCCGCGCAGCAGCCGAGCCGCGCATTTGACAAGGCGCGTGTCCCGACACGCGCACGCCTGCTGGCACACTGCATGTGCTCACTGGGCTGCATGCGCTTTGCAGACACGCATGCGCCCTCTGAAACAGGCTCTGGGCTGCAGGTTGTTGCGCCGCCTGCTCGCCCAGGGCAAGGGCCCTGTAGCATGTGCATGCATGCACGCACACGTCCGCGTGCCTGCAGCAGGGCCCCGAGTGCCTGCGCACCACTCTCCCGCTACCCCAGAACGCAGGCACACGCTGAAACCGCGCAGGCCGCTCGCCGATACCCCCCGAGACCCATGGAAAGCAGGCGCGCGGCAGCCGCGCAGGGGACCCCGCGCAGGCTGCCGGGCAGAGCACGTCCCGCAGCAGCCAAGGCGCCGTGATCTCCCCTCCGCATGCCCTCAGAATGCCGACGCGCCGAACCCGCCGCCGGGCGCCCCATATGATTGCGCGCCGAATTGGCCATTGCCGCCGCCGCCTCCGCCTCCGCCTCCGCCGCCGCCGCCGCCGCCGCCGCCGCCGCCGGGCAGCGGCGGCGCGGGCAGCGCGAGCGGCATGAGCGACAGGTACGCGTTGCTCTGCGCCTCCTGCTGCCGCTTGGAGGCCTCCTCGCTGACCGCGGCCTCCTGCGCCTCCTTGCGCGCGGAGACCAGCGCGTCCACCTTGCCCGCGTAGTCGCGCAGCGTCTGGATCATGTACGGCATCGCCAGGTCCATCAGCCCGTTCATCCACGCCACCTGCGCCGCGCCGCCGCCGGCGCTCACCCCAGCCCTAACCCTATCAGCCACTGACGCAGGCGCGTCACACGCGTAGCTGGAAGCACCTAAACGTTTCAGGGCGAGGGCAGCCGCTCGAACGCAGACGCACGCCCGCTGCCGTCTCGCGCTCCCCGCCGCGGCACACGGCCGGAACTGCGGGCGGAGCCGGGTCCCGGCGGGCCCGGGGGACGGCCGCGGGGGGCAGCGCAGGCGGGAGGCGCTCGCCTCCATGGCCACGTCGGGCTTGATGAGGTCGTAGCAGGTGTACAGGCAGGCCGCGAAGCACTCGCGCTGGCCCTGCTCCACGAAGAAGTGCAGCAGCTCCTCCGCGATCTCCGGGTCGGCCGACTGCGACGCCGTCTCCATCGCGTCCTGCGCGGCCCGACCGCGCCTCTGGATCGCGGCGCCGCGCGCATCGTGCTCGCAGACTTCATGCTCGCCGGCTTTGTGCCCCTCTGGATGCGCGTGACAGAGCTGTGCCATTAGTGCTTGCGAGAGCTGCGTCCAGGCCGCTCGCGAGAGCGTGCAGCGAGCGGCATGCACGCGCGGGCGCACGGGTGACGCCGGCAGCGGCTGCGCTGCTGCCCAGACGCCGCAGGTGCATGAACTGTGACGGAGGCGTGACATGCCGCTGCAACACGCGCGCCCGCATGCACCAGGGTGCCCAGGACAGGCGCATGCTCAGCCCCGAAACAGCGCCACCCAGCCTTCGGCCCACCTAAGCCTCCTACTTGTGATAATGTTATACAACTAATGGTTTCCCGCCAATATTTAACTACCAGGCTGACCTCAAGCACCCCGGCCCCGGGACGGCGCCGCGCCTTGTACAGGCGGTCCTGCTTGGCCAGCGCGACGGCCTTGCGCCAGCGCAGGTTGGCCTTGTAGATGTGCGCCGCAATGCGCCGGAACTCCATCAGCTCGTGCCGCTCCAGGCGCGTGGCGAGGCCGATCTGGTCGTAGTTGTCGAACGTGGTGATCGACTCGCGCAGCCCCGCGTAGTCCTCCTCCTCGATCAGCAGCTCGTTGACCTGCGCGCGCGCGCGCGGGCCCGGGCTCGCTCAGCGCCGCTGCGCGCCAGCGGTCCCGCCGCCTGCTTGGCAGACCGCCAGCCGCTCTGGGCTCGCCAAGCAGGCCGGCTTGCGCCAGCATGGTGCAGCACGATGCAAACCCCGCATGAGCAAAGTCTTCATCCGCGCTGCAAGCGGCTTGCTCCAGGGATCGCTGCAGCGGCTTTCAGTCCGCTCGCTCGCGTCTCGCCGCAGATCCACACGCGTCTGGGCCACTTTCCCATGGCTCGCAGGCCGAGAGGGCGCCGGGCAGGACGCAGGCCAGGCAGGGGACGGCGCACGACCTTGCTGATCGCGCCCAGGTTGGTTTTCTGCACGGCCAGCAGGCACCAGGGTAGGAGCTAGGGTAGGGTAGGGCCGGCGCACCGCCTCGTTGATCGCGCCCAGGTTGGTCTTCTGCACGGCCAGCAGGTACTCCTTGACCAGCGGCAGGTGGTCGGCCTTGCGCAGCAGGTCCACCACGCGCGCGTGGTCCACGCGCGCCTCCAGCACCTGCCGCGCCCGCCGGCCAGCCGCTGAGCATAGGGTTAGGTACCCATGCCCTATACCCACCCGGCGCGCGCGCGCCTCCAGCACCTCCGCGGCGCCGGCCAGCCGCTGAGCCCGGCGACCGCCCGGCGAGGGAGGCTCAAGCACTCTCCCGCAGTCACGCATACCTGAACTCACGCACAGAGGGTGTCATGCAGCAGGGCAGGGCCCGCCGCGCGCCCCTGACATGGCGGCCGCGCCGCCCCGCGCAGCGCGCATGGGCCAGCGTGCCCCGCCCCGCTGCCCGCCGCGCTCAAGGGCAATCCCCGCAGAGCGCCTCCCCACAAACGCACGGCCGCGCGCGCCCAGACAGTGCTGCCGCCATGCTGGCCGCGCCGCGCGCGGCGGCCGCGCACCTTGAGCAGGTCGACCAGCAGGTCCGGGTGCTCCTCCAAGTAGAACGAGACCGCCTTGTAGTACACCTCCCCGTTCGACACCTGCGCAGGGCGCGGCCCGTCTTGCGCCGCGGCGCCGCGCCATGCAACAGCACCACGCTGGAACCGGGGAGGCCAGCGGATGATGCGGTCCGCCGATGCGCAGCGTGTTTCGCAGGCTAGGGCGAGGGGCAGGTGCAGCAATGTGGCCCCTGTACCCTAAATAGTCCCGTGCAAGGTACCTTACCCCATGCAGGGATGTACCCTACCCCATGCAGGGTTTGCGCGCGCCTTGACCGCCACGTCCTTGAACTGGACGTGCTCCCAGGCGGCGGGCGAGTGCGCCATCATGACGAGCGCGGCGTTGTCGTACTCGTCGTACGCCACGTACAGGAAGACCAGCTCGCGCCAGTGGTGCTGCTCCTCGCACGCGCGGATGAGGCGCGGGATGTTGAGCCGCGCGCTGAATAGCTTCAGGTGCTCCATCAGCTTGTTCGACTTGTATTTGGCGTACAGGATGCCTGCGCGCGGGCGCGCGCGGGCGCTCGGGCGGCGCGCGGTTGATTTCATGCACCAGGCGTCTGACGGACATCCGCAGGCGCTCGGGCAAGCGTGAATGCCCTTCACAAAAGCTGCAGCGATGCGGGCTCTGCTGTGAGCAGGTACAGGGCGGCGCGGGAGGCGTCCCGGAAGGCTGCGGTCGGGGCTCACCAATCAGGATGAGACATGCTCGTGCTCCCTGTCCGAGCCCTCCCTAACACCTCGCGCAGCCCAAAACCCTTTGGAAAACCAGCAGCCAGCCTGTTCGACCCCCGGTAAGCCCGTAGCGACCGCCCACCAACCAGGCGCCGCCGTCCCAAGCCGCCGGGCCATGGCGCGCACCCAGCTCGGTGAAGATGCCCATGTGCGCGCGCTCCAGGCCCAGGCCGCTCTCCAGCAGCGCGATGAGCTCCTCGAAGAAGCCGCGGCGCTGGTAGAACTCGGACACCTCCTCCAGGTCGTCCGCGTTGATGATGATGTTCAGGCCGCACAGCTGCGCCAGCCGGAACTCGCCCTCCTCCACGCACGCGTAGCAGACCTGCGCGCGCGCGTCAGGGTTGAGCTAGAGTAGGGTAGGGTAGGGCCGTGTCGCTCGCCACGGCGCGCGCCGCGTGCAGGCAGGGCCCTTGCATGGAGCCAGGGCCCCCGAGTGCATGCGGCGGCGCGCCCCTGCGGACGCCGGCGTGCCGCTGCGGCGCCTGGCGCGCGGCCGCCTCAGCTGGCAGGCAAGGCCGGCCGCCTGAGTCAGCGCCTCGCCGCAGGCCGCACGTGCCCGGGCCACGCCCGGCCGCACACGGCAGCGGGCATGGGGCAGGGCGGCGTTAGCGCGGCGCCCTGCGGAAACCTGCAACGCGCCGGGCCGCAGGTCCGCGCTCGATGGGTTGGGGTCAGGGCCGCGCGCCTCCTTCCAGGTCTTGGGCGAGTTGGCCTTGCGCGCGGCGTCCACGGCCGCCTGGAACTGGTGCAGCCGCACAAGCGTGGACGCCAGGCGGCCCCAGGCCGGGATGTGCGCGAACACCGCGCGCGCCGGCTCGAACAGGCCCTCCTCGAAGCAGCGGTCGCCCACCGCCTGCGCGCGCGGCGCGCCCGGGGTCGCCTCCACGCTCACAAGGTTTGACGCCATATGCTGCTCTGTGCACAGTGTGAAGGGTACCATCACAAGCCGCTGGAGTGAGAAGCGGCGCTCCAAATCGCCCGCTGCCCATCCCTGAAGTCTGAGTTCAAGCAGGCCGGCACTGTCACGACGCGCCCGTGACCGCAAGCACACTACAGGCACACGCGTGGCTCGAGGGTCGCGCGCGGCGCGCGCGCGCCTGCAGGTTGGCCTGCTGCGCGCCAGAGATGAACTCCTCCAGCGCGCCCAGGTCGCCCGTCTTGGCGTACGCATATACCAGCTCCGTGTCCACCTATGCGCGGCCGGCCGGCCCCGTCTGCTACCCGGCCCGGGCCTCCGTTGCTTTGCATGCATACGCTGTTGCTTGCTGCCAGTTGACCCCTGCCCCAGCCGTGAAGGCCCCCCAGGCGGCGTCCTCGGCCAGGCTTTCACACACAGGGCTGTCATGGGAGCTTAGGTTAGGGTAGGGCAGGGGTTGGGTCAATTGAGGTTGTGTGCCGACTAAGCCAATTGAGGTCTTGTGTGGGAGATCTGTGCTACACCCCGTTGTCCTTCACGCCATTGCTCTATACGCGCATTTCATGCGCCTATTGCAGCATAGAGCGCGTCACTGCTCGCACACCAGAAGAGGCCGCCGGAGCCGGCCGCCGCGGCGGGGCGCGCGGCCGGGCGGGCGCGCGCCTGCGGGTCCTTGACCTTCTTGCGGACCATGAGCAGGAACTTGACCAGGTCGCCGTAGGCGGACGCCTCGTTGGAGCGCGCGATCACGTCCGCGTACCGCCCCGCGTCGCCGCTGCGCGCGGCGGCCCCCCGGCGCCTCGGGCCCTGCCTTGCCGCGCGCCGGCGGGCGGGGAAGGCGCACAAGCGGCACCGCTGAGTTGATCTGCAAGGCGTAGCCCTGCTCTAGGGCTACGCCCGTAAGCAGCCAAATTTGGCTGACACACAGCTGTAACTCATTCTCTGCTCCCTTGTCATAGCAACAAGATTCTCGTGAGGGTCCTGGAACAGGGTCCGCGGGTGGGAAAGTAGGGCCGGGGCGCGCGCCTGCGCAGGTAGCTGGCAATGGCGTCGCCGACCGCGCCGCTGTCCAGCTGCGCGTGGCCCAGCTCTGTCCACACCGCCGGCTCGTCCACCTGCCGGCCGCCGGGCGGGCACGTTTGCACACGTGCAGAGTGTGCTGTCTGCTGCTCCCTATGCACACACGTTTGCGCGGCCGGTCACCCGCAGCACACGACCCCCCCACCCAATCCTTGTGCGCCCCGCAGACCGAGCCCTGCCCGGCCCAGTGCTGCAGCCCCCGCGGTGCTGCAGCGGCGGCGCTCGAGCGCGCGCTCCAACGTGCGCGCGCCCCTTCGTCGGTCGGGAGCGCCGCGGTCCGCCATGCGGGCGCCGGGCGGTGTGGCGCAGAGCGGGGTGGCGCAGGGCGGGCGCATCCTGAGCGCGTACTCCAGCGCAGGGTCTGGGCAGGGCTGGGGCGCGCCTTGAGCGCGTACTCCAGCGCGCGGTCCAGGTCCTCCTGGTGGTCCAGCAGCACGCGGATGGCCTGCGTCTTGAGCCCGAACTTGCGGTAGATCTCAAACGCCTCCTCAAACATCTCGTAGCCCACCGCGATCTCGCCCACCGCCGGCCCGTCAAAGTTATCGAGCCGGTGGATGTAGTCCTTGACGCGCGTCTTGTCCGCCTGCGCACCGCGGCGACCGCCGTGACCGTGGCTGTGCTGGCCAGGCACGGGCAGGCACCTGCATGCCCGGGCCCATCACCTGCCGCCTGTGCACCTGCTATGCGAGGCCAGCCCCCGCGCCGCACCGGCGGCGCCCGGCGAGTGGCGCATGCGGGCTACGGGAAGCATACCCTAGCAAGCAGCTACGGTATAGGAGGGGCGCGCCTTGATCGCGGTGATGATGAGCAGGTTCTGCAGGTTGTGGTTGTTGGAGAAGGAGCTGTTCTGCAGCACGATCTTCTCCAGCAGCTCGATCAGCTCCGCCTGCAGCCCGGCCGCCATGAACGCCTTGACCGCCACCGACACTTGCTCCGGGTTGCGGCTCTCCGGCAGCGCGGTAGAGACCACCTGCGCCGCGCCCGCGCACCGTGCGTGAGCGCCGCGCACACGCTTAATTACCAGCCGCTCGCCGCAGGCCGGGCATGCTACAGGCGAGAAATTGCAGCCGCCCGCGAGCGCCCCGCCGGCGGCCACGGCCGCACGCTGCTCTTGCTGCAGGCCGCGCGCGGGCCGATGGGCTGCGAGCTTGACAGGGCTAGGATTAGGGTGTGTCGCGCCTGGTCGATGAGCTGGCGGCGGAAGCCGTTGTCCTCGGCCAGCACGGTCGCCCAGAGTGCCGGGTCCATGCGCTCCACGATGTAGCGCGCCTGCACCTTGAACAGGCTGTGCCGGTTGGTGCACTCCACGAGCGCGCCGTCGCACGCGCCGCGCTTGTACGCCACGCACGCCAGGTTGGGGTCGCGCTTCTCGCAGTACTTGCCGACGGCGAGCGAGTCGTAGTAGGGGTTGGTGGTCAGGAAGTGCTCCGGGTTGTTGTTGCTGTCCACGATGATCTTGCCCAGCGCGTTGTGCACGGCCGGGTCGGCGCTGCCCTCGCTGACCAGGTGCTCCAGGAAGGGGTTGAGCAGCTTAAGGCGGTTGCGCTTCTCCACCTGCGCGCGGCGGCGTGCGGGCGTGTCGAGCCGCGCCTGTCACTCGGGGCCGCGCGTGCGCCCGGTCCAGCGCGCGTATCCCGGCCGTGCGCCCGCGCGCCCACGGCCGCTCTGTGGCACAGCAGCGCGGCTGCCGGCGTGTGCAGCCAGGGCGCGTGATGCAGGGCGGCACCCGGGCCGGAGGTAAGAGAGGGGGCGCGGCACCTCGGCGCACAGCTGCTCCACCGGGATGAGCGAGCGCACAGACAGGATGAGGTTGTTGATGAACTCGTCGGGCGCCTCCGCATCCAGCAGCCCGCCCACGACCTGCGCCGCCCGCGCCGCACCCTCAGCGACCGCCCGTCCGCCGCTGGCCCCGCGCCGCCCTGCACGCATGCGGCGCCCTGCGTCGACCACTGCATTGGCGCCAACGGCACAGCAGGGCCGGCATCCATGCGGCTGGGTCACAGGCGCCCGCTGCCTGGACAGACTCCTGTCCGCGCTGCGCGCCTGCACATGCAAGCACGCTGCCTGCAAGAACAGACCGCTGGATCGGCGCAACGTCCACTCGCCCCTGCGAACACTCTTTACATGTGCGCTTGCCGCTGATGGAGCGCGCGCTGCAGAAGAGCAACAGGGGTGGGGGCTAGGGACAGGGTTCAGGGCCAGGCACGCGCCTGGGGCGCCTTGGCCGGGTTGACCTTCTGCACGTAGCCCTCGATGTAGCGCAGCATGTTGTTGGCATACAGGTAGTGCGTCAGGTCGGCGACCATGTCGAAGCGGTCGCACACGTTGATCAGCGGCCTGCGCGCCATCGGGCACGGCACAGGGTTAGGGCTGCTGACCCTAACCAGGCATGTGCAGGGCCCTGCGCGTGCTGCACGGGACGCCCAGCCGGCCGCCCCCCAGAAACCCTTCCATGCGCTCACCCTCGTCCCAGGGCCTTGAGGAGGCTGATGCGCGGGGCTGCTATCACCGCCACATGGCTGGATCGCCGCAATCGGCGCCCTGGCGCAGAGCGCGCGCGGCTCGCCGAGCCGGCGCGCGTGTGGCGCAGCCGCCGAGGGGCCTGCCCGTGCGCGGCGCAGGGCGGGGCCGCGGGGCGGGGCGCGCCGCGCGTCGGGCAGCTTGGCCTCCATGAGGAACTGCTTCGTGCGCTCGGGCGGGTAGTGGCTGCTCTCGCGCGTCACGCGCTCCACCTCCTTCAGCTGCCCCGTGCGCGCGGCCGCCTCGATGTACTTGAAGTGCACCTGCGCGTCGCGGGCGTGCGCGCTCAAACATGGACCCAACCTGCTGCGCATGGGCGCAGGATGAGGCTCGGGCGAGGCCAGTGGCTGTGCATGGGTGGCCATCGCGGGGTGCACTGACGACGCGGAGAATGACAACATTGGAGCTCATCCAGGCGTGGAGCGCCAACCAGGGCGGTCGCCTGCATGGCCGCTGCTCACAGCCCCAGACCTTTCTCACACCGTCAACGCGACCTTGCAGCGTTCCGACGCGCGTGCGCGGCCGCCTGCAGGCCGCGCACGTGCGTTGGAGCGCTGTAAGGTTGCGTTGATGGTGTGAGAAAGGTCTGGGGCAGGCCGCGCAGCCGCGCCCCCCCCCCCGATACGCCGCCGGAGCCCGACGCCCGCGCGCCAACATGGCCCAGGCCCGTAAGCCGCGGGGCTGTGCGGGCGCGCCTCGGGGTCCTCGCTGAACGCGATGTAGCCGCCCAGGTAGTAGTACAGGCCGTGGTACGACTTGTGCGCCTCCAGCATCTCGATGATCTTCCCCGCGCCCAGCTGCTCGGTGTACTCCTTCGCCACTTGCACGACCAGCTGCAGGTTGGCCGCGATGTTGGTGCCCAGCAGCTCCTGCGGCCGCGCGCCGCGCGAGGCTCTCAGCATGCCCTCTTTCAGGCGCGCGGGTCTGGAGCGCCACGCAACTGCAGCGGCTGGGCAAGGCCTGGCCAGGCGCCCCCCGGGCCGCACTTGCTGGCAGTGCGAGGCCCGCTGCGCGGACAGCGAGCAGGAGGCCGCAGCGCGCGCGGCTGGTCCAAGCCCTTGAGCAGGTGCTGCCGCTGCAGCTTGATTAGGGTGTGGTTAGGACTTGGACTTGCTGCCGCACGAGCTTGCCGCGCGTGGCACAGAGCGCCGCAGCTGACCCTGTGGGCCCCGGAGGCGCCGCGCGCGAGCGCGGGCGCGCACCCGCAGGCACTCCAGCGCCCACTCCGCCGACAGCGACCCGAAGAACTCGACGAGCTGCTGCGGGTCGATCGCGTGCGTGTTGACGATCACGCGCTTGATGTCCGGCAGGTCAGAGTAGTGCTGCAGCGCGCGCAAGTACAGGCCCGCCTTCTCGCACAGCTGCGCGATGCGCGGGCGGTCGTAGTGCGTCAGCGCGCCGTTCGCCATGATCGCGTCGGCCACCTGCGCGCGCGCGCCGCCAGCCCTCAGTAACCCTGGCTGAACCCCCTCATCAACCCTCACCACCCTCACCAACCCTGATTATCTTCCTACCACGCCCGCCGCGCCGTACGCTCGGCTGCCGCCCTGCCGTCCTGACCAAGCCCGTCAGAGCGCCGGCCCGCAGGAGCTGAGGCTGGCTGGGTACGGCGCGCTTGCCTCGTGCTCAGTGGGGTTGTGCAGATGCGGACATGCATTAGCGGTCCACTCACGTCTTATTGCACAGCGTGCGGCCCAGCCGCTAACACACACTCGCACATCGCGATCTCGCGGCCCCAGCGCGAACAAACCGCAGGCGCGCCGGCAGCTGCCCTGCGCCGCGCGGCTCACAGCCCCAAACGGCGCCCCTCGACTGGTCGCGCGCACCGCTGCGCTCTGGGCTGGGCGGGGCCGCGCGCCTGGGGGTTGGTGACCAGGTTGATCTCCAGCAGCTGCACGCCCGCACACCCTGGGCGTCAGCAGCGTGGGAGCCAAAACAGGCGGGCATGCATGCACGGTGCGCGATGCAAGCATTTCTCCGCGGGCACCACCGCAAGCGCACGGCACGCCAGGGCCGGAGGCGGCGCTGGCGGTGGACGCACACGAGGCCTGACGAGCGATCAGGGTTAGGGTGGGGCGCGCGCCTTGGTCTGCAGCTTGTCCTGCTCGGGCAGGTCGCCCTGGAGCACATCCAGCAGGAAGGCGGTCGCCTCGCGGACCTGGCCGGGCGCGCGCGCCCTCAGCTTCTGAATGGAGGTCGGGTAGGTGACCTCAACCTTACTCAGTCAGGAGGCGCAGCAAGTGCCGCGGTGGCCCGCCTCGGTGCGCACACCGACAGACCTTGGGTCCCTTGTTTAAAGTCCAGGCGACAGCAGCTGGCTTTCCGCATCTTGCATATTTCCAACCTCGCGGCGCGCAGGGCGCGGGGCGGACCATGTTGCGCTGCAGGAACACGTCGGCCAGCGTGTTGAGCTCAATGGGCGGGCCCGGCTGCCGCGCGACGCTCTTGGCCAGGCCGACCGCCGCCTCCGGGTTGTCCATGCACATGCGCTGCAGCAGGTACAGGTAGTCCGGCTTGGCGCCCTGCGCGCGCGCGGCGGGCCTTGCGGGCGTGCGGCGCACCCGCGCGCGCGCGCGCTTGCGCCCCCGCTCGGCGCGGAGTCTCGCGCCGGCAGGCGGGCTGCCACTGGGCGGGTGCGGCAGGACAGTCCAGCTCTCTGTTGCCTGGACTTGCCACAAGCAGCGGTGCAGGCTCATGGCCGGCACACGACGTGGGTCTGTGCCGCGAGGGCGCCCTTGGCAACCCGGCTCTGCCCACCGCACCTGCCGGCGCGCCCATGCACCCGCTGCCCTTCCCACACATGCCTCATGTGCCCCAAAGCGCCACAGCGCGCGGGCGGGCCGTCGCGCGCGCCCGCGCCCACAGCCCTTCACCACACATGCCCCGATGAGTCATGGCGCAGGAGCGCGCCTGCGCCTGCGTGAACTTGGACAGCGCCTCAAAGTCGCCCTTGGCGGCGAGGCCCTCGATGACCTTGCCCGGCACGTTGGCCTTCTGGTAGCACGCGAGCGCGGCCTCGGGGTCGCCCGCGCGTTTCAGCAGGTCGCCCAGCCCCTCGCTCGGCTCCAGCTTGTCCTGCGCGGCGGCCCGAGGGCGTCGCCGCGGGCTCCGCGTGCGCGCAAGCGCGGCGCGGCTGCGGGGGCCGCCGCCACTCATGCGGGTATGGCGCGCGTGCCAGGGTCGCGCGGCTGCTGAGGATAGTCTGCAAGGGGGCGTGCCAGGCGCAGCGCGGGCGCCAGAGCACAACTTGTGGCTCCACAAGCCGCAGGCCTGCGCTCGCCGGAGAGGCACGGTGCGCTGACCAAGAGCGCTCAGCAGCCGTGGCCTGCGCAGGGCGCGCGGGCGCAGGCAGGCGCGCGCGCGCCTCGCGCAGCCAGTTGTCCAGCAGGTGCTTCTTGTTCTGCGCGACCACCAGCTGCGCCAGCTCCACGCTCTCAAACTTGTTCAGGCGCCCGCGCGTGAGCAGCGTGCCAAAGTAGACCAGCAGCGGCGACGACTGCCCCGGCGCCGGCGGCACCGACTTGAAGCGGTCCACCGTCTCCTTGGTGCGCAGCACGCCCTGCCGCCGCCGCGCCTCGCGCGTTACCGCCGCCCTACCCCCGCCATATCCTTCGGCGCGCGCGCTTGCCAGCGCCTTTGCAGAAGACTCCATCCATATGCACTGACGCTCACACCATGCAGGCGCAGCGCATACGCAGTCGACACCAGAGCGACAGGCCGCATCGCTGACGCCCGTCACAAGTCACTTGCGAGCTCGCGGGCGGACGAGGGCGCGAGGCCGGGGGCGCGCCTGCGGCGACTCCGCGGCTGCCTCGGCGGCCTCCTTGAACTGCCCGCCGGCAAACAGGCGCTCAAAGTTCTGCCCGACCAGCGCCTCAGCGCCCGGCAGGTTGCTGCGGCGCGCGAGCGCGAGCGCGAGCTCCAGGTTGCCCAGCTGCCCGCTCACGAACGGCACCATCGTGGCCTCGTTCACAGTGGCCAGCAGCACCTGGCCCCGCCTGCGCGCCCGGGCAGGCGAGCTGGCAACGTGACCTCATACGCGCAAAGCATCTCAGCAGCCTGCAGGCTCTGGTAGAGCAGCGCGTCCGGCGTGCAGTGCAGAGCCCGGCGTTGCCCGCGCATGTTTGAAAGGGATGGGCCTGCATGTGTCCGCCTCTTCAAGCTTCTGCTGAGTTGCTTCACACGCCGCATGCCTTTGGCCCGCTCGGTTCGCATCCGCATTGTAAGTAAGTAGCGACTGTGCACGGCACCTGGGCCACACAGTGACAGGCACCGTGCACAGACAGACGCTCGAGAGCGCTTGCTCTGGCAAAGCAGGCCAACCAGGGCCCTGGTAGGCTTGTGCATGCGGTGACGCATAGGGGGACCCACAGCCAGGGGCGGCGCCCGGCGGGGGCGCGCCGGTTGATGGCGTAGAAGCCGCCCGTGGTTGGCGAGGCCGCCGTGAGGAAGATGGGGTCGGGCGAGATGCGGTTGCGGTACACCGCCGTCGCCGTCGCCAGGTCGTACACAAACTGCCGGGCGGCCATGGGGTCAGGGCTGGACGCTCGTCTCGGGCACTTGCGGCCTGCTGAGGCCCGCCGAGCGGAGCCGATGGCGCCATGCGCATCACCTCCTGCTTGCACTGCTACGCCCCGCCAGCATGTATGCCGAGCCATAACGCTTGCTAAAAGGATATCAGATCAGGGCCAGGGCCGGAGCCGGGGCTGGCGCGCGCGCACCAGCAGGCCGAGCTTGGTGACCACGTACACGAGCCCATAGCGCTCGCTGATCTGCATGGCCACCGGGAAGTCGTCCGCAAACTCCGGCGGGAAGAACAGCTCCGCCTGGCGCTTCAGCGGCGCCGAGCCTGGCGCGCCAGCCGCGCGCGTCGGGCTCAGCGCGGGGGCTCAGCGCGCGGGCGCCGCACATGATGACCGCACACGATGAGCCCAGGCGGCAGCCCTGGTGACTGGCTGAGCACGCGAAACGGTGACCACCGCGAGGACTTAACACACCAGTGGTGCCGCGCCTCGGCGCCGGATGGGCGCGGGGTGTCAGGCAGCGCGCGCGCGGCGCAGCGGCCGGGCGGCGCACCCGGCTGCGCGCCCAGCTCGATGACGTGCAGCTTGGACGTCAGCGCGCCGCCGGAGAACGTCTTCTGCGCAAAGCTGATCACCGTGCTGCCGCCCTCCGCGCCCGCCGCCTGCCGGGGCTTTGGGAGGTTAGGGCACTCGGTCGCGCCCGGCATGCCGGCGCAGCCCTGCCAAGGCAACTGGGCACGCAAGCTTTGAGGTGTCGCCAGCCCCTGGCGCACGCCCCGTTTGCAGCGAGCCCAGGCCGCCGTGGCGCGGGACGGGCGGCCTGCAGGCTGGGGTGCGCGCGCGCGCCCGCCTCTCCAAATCAAAGCAGGCGCAAGCAACCAGGAAGAGGCCACGCCATGTACGGCACATAAACAGCAAGCTCTAGCCCCATCTGCATGACATCTCGGTTCCGAGGCTGGCCTTCTGAGCAGACCGCCCGTTCGCAGGGCAGCACAGTGCCCGTGCCGCCATGTGCGGCCCGCGCGCCGCCGCCGCTTGCAGCGCGCCTCCGCTCCACGCCTGGCCATACGTCCGTCTAAAGAGGAGGGCGCAGCGGGCGCGCGGGCAGGGCCTGCGGGGCAGCGCCGCGCCTTGAGCGTCGCGAACGCGGCCGCATGCGCCTCCAGCGCCTGGCTCCGCTTCTGGTCGACCGAGTAAAGCTGCATGAAGCCCTTCACCAGAGCCGGCCTGCGGCGCCACGAGCGCCCAGCGTCACCCGCCGGCACCTCCCAAGCGCTCACACTGACGTGCCTCTCGCGGCCTGGCAGCGCCGCGCGCGCAGCACGCGCCCGAGGCACGCCTAGCCCCCGGCCGCGCGTGCAAACCGCCGCGCGAGCGCTGCAGCGCACAGCGAGCCTGCGCCTGGCGTCAGAGCGCAGGGCGTAGTGCCGCGCGGCCCCACCCCGCGCGTCCTCACCGGCGTCCGGGCTGCCAAGCCGCCCGCTGGCATGCTGCTCACCCGGTACCGCGGCGCAAAGCCTGCTCACCGTGGCGCACAGCAGTGCCAGCAGTGCCACGTCGCGGGCAACGCTGTGAGCGCCCGTTGCCGGGGCCTCTGACAAGGCACGCCACGCAGCCTGCAGCTGCAGGACATAAGCTGTGCTGTTCTCGACCCCCCACGGCGCCGCCGCCACGCCCGGATCGCCGGGCCCTCCCGGGCGGCTCCCTTTCTTGGCGGCGGTCACACAACCTCTCCGCCAGGCACAGCGCTGCAGGCGCCCGCCGGCGGCGCTGGTCCCCCGCCGCTCAGCTCAGGCGACACCCCAAGTGGACCTGCCGGCGGCGGGCGCGCACCGCTCCGCCGCGCCGGGCGCTATGCCGATGAGCACGCACCACTTCTCCGCGGGGTCCACGCGGTAGTTGATGATCTGCGTGTTCTCCAGGTTCGCCGTGCGGTCAAACACCTTCTCCGGGTCGCTCGCGCCCTGACGCGCGCGCCCGCACTACATAAGTGCCACCGGCGCGCTCGCGCTCGGCCACGCCCGGCCGCGACGCCGGCGCGCCGCGCCAGGCGCCTCCTGGCGCCTGCTGCAGGAGGGCGGCCGCACGCGCCGCTGCGTGCACCGGCGCAACTCGCCCGCAAGCCCCGGCCACGGCAGGCGCCGCCGCGCTGGGCCGTGCCTGCGCCAGCACCGCGGCGTGCGGCGTGCGCCGCGCTGCGCCGCGCGGCATGAGCAACAGGGGCGCGGCAGCGAGCGGCGCGCATCGCGCGGGCGCACGTTCATGTCCCAGTGGTACACGGTCGTCGCGGTGATGAGGCCCAGCTTGGACGGCGAGATCCACTTCCAGAACACGACCGGCTGCGCGATCTGGAAGCTCTTCATCTTGGACTTCATCTCCAGGTTGAAGATCTGCAGGCTGTCCCCGGCAGCCCCGGCGACGGTCGCCTTGAGGGCGATCACTTTGCTCGCCGGGTTCATCAGCGCCGAGTCGGCGGTGATAGGCCGCTTGAGCGGGCTCAGCGGCGCTGCCATGTCCACGATCACGACCGAGTTCGTGGGGCCCGTCTCCCGGATGCAGATGTATTTGTCGCTCTCCATCGTGACGTTGGTAAAGGAGATGAACTGCGGGTTGATGCCCAGGTTGGGCAGCTGCGCGCGCAGGGCCGCACGCCTCAGCCGGCCCGCAACCAAACTAATGCCCGCCCGCGCGCGGCCCGGCCGCGCCAATCAGCGGCGGCGCGGCAGCCAGAGCGCGGCCGCCTGCGGCGTCAGCCGCGCCACGCAAGCGGGCAGCGCGAGCGCTGCGCCGGACCTATGTGCAAACACTGGACGCTGCAGGCGCGCACCAGCAGCGCCTCCTTGAGGCTGATTGGGGCGGCGGCCGCCATGGTGCCCAGCCGCGCCCGCCCCTCGCCCGCGTCGCGCGGTGCGCGCAGCGCCTACCGGAGCGCTCTCTCAGGGTGCGCTCCCCGCTGCGGGCAGACCCTGCAGGCCTGTGAGAGCCAAACGCAGCACCGACCAGCGCACTGTGCTGCGCACCGATGTAAGCTTCTGAGTGGGTAGTACAAATAGTGGACAGAGGGATGCAGGGCGGGGCCAACCCTCTCGTTCGTCTCGGCTAGGCAGAAGAAGCGCAACGGGCGCAATCGGGGACAGATGCGGAGCCCTGCGCACAGGCGCTCGTGCCGGGGAGCAGGCGCGCGCGCCGCGCCGCGCCCTGCTAAATAGCCTGGCATCGCCGCGGCAGCAGGGCCGCAGGTAATCCCGCGTCCAATGTGTTTGCGCGAAGAGCCGCCTGCACTGCCGTAGGCACCCTGCGATGCCTCGGGCCCACCGAGACGACCCCCCGGCGCCGCGCAGGCCGGCGATGCCGACGCTGGCCGCGCACGAGAAGCGCACGCGCGCCGCCGCGGCCGCGGCCGCGCAGGCCCAGGCGCGGCTGCGCCCGGCGCAGCTGCACGCCGCGCGCCTGGCCCAGGAGCTGGCGGACGCGGAGGCGCGCGCGGCCGAGCTGCGCGAGGAGGCCGCGCGCGCCGAGGCCGCGCTGGCCGCGCAGCAGGCGCAGGTCACGGAGCTGGAGGAGGCTCACCGCGCCGAGCGCGCTGACCTGGACGCCGCCGCCGCCCGCCGCAAGCACTGGGCCAAGGACGGCGCCGCGGCGTGCCCGCCGGCCGCGGCGCAGGCGGACGCCCGAGCGCGCGGGGCCCCCACCGCGGCCGCGGCGGAGCGGCCAAAGGCGGAGCCGGCCGGGGGCGCGGCGCCGCAGGCGGACGGCCGGGCAGGCGGCGCCGCGGAGGGCCGCAAGCGCGCGCGGGCGCCCAGCAACGACGCCGACGACGTGCGCGAGCCCACGCCGCAGCGGCGCCGGCGGGCCTCGCCGTCCCCGCGAGGCGCCGCGGGCGGCGCCGCCCAACTTCGAAGCGGGCTCCCCGGGGTCATCAGCCGGGGTGCCGAGGCGGCGCGCGCGGGCAGCGCGGCGGCGGGACCGCCAGCCCAGGGCACGCCCTGCTGCGGCGGGTCCCCGACGCCGCACGTGCGCCGCGCGCGCACGCGGCCCGGCTCCGCGCGCGCCGCGGGGCGGCCCGCCATCGACCCGCGCGGCCAGGCGCCGAGCGCGACGCCGAGCCAGGCGCCGGCGGAGCCCGCGGCTGGCCCAACGCCCGGCGCCGGCGCCGCACAGCCGGGGGCCGGGCCGGCTGCGGCGCCCGCGACTGCAGCGCAGGGCAGCCAGCCCGATCGCGGCGGGGGCGCACATGGCGCGCGCTGCCCCGCGTCCGCGTCAGGCGGGCTGCGGGCGGCGCGCGAGGCGCGGGAGAGGGCGTGGGCGGCGTGCGCGGCGGAGCTCGGAACAGCGTGGGCGGACGGCGGGGCCATGGCCGGGAGCGGCGGCGGCACCGCGGCCCAGCCCCGCTCCGCCGCCGAGCCGCAGAGCGCGCCCGCGCGCGCGCCTGAGCGGGCGTCTGCGGCAGACGCGGCCGCGGGCGGCCGGGGGACCAGCGCGGGCGGCAGCCTGGGCGCGGCGCCGGCGCCCGCCGCAGAGCCGGCGCAGGCGGCGCCCGCCGCGCCGATGGCAGCGGGCTGCTGGACGCCCCGCAAGGCGGCCAGCTGCGACCCCCGCCTGGCGCAGCAGGGCGGGCCGGCGGCTGCTGCGGGCTGCGCGCAGGCCGCAGCCGCGGCTGCGGCGGCCGCCGCGGGCCGCGCGCAGGCTGCGGCCGCGGCCGCGGCGGCCGCCGGCGGCAGCGCGGCCGGCGCGGCTGGCATCTCCGGCGGAGGGCCCGCACAGCAGGCCGCGCGGGCGCCCGAGCCCAAGCAGGCGGGCCCGCCCAACGCAGCAGCCGCGCGCCCCGGCGCGGCGGCCCGGCCCGCGGCCGCGCCGGCAGCCCCGCCGCAGTCGGCGCCGGCAGCCCCGCCGCAGCCGGCCCCCCAGCAGGGGCGCGCCGGCACAGCTGGCGCGCCCGCGCACGGGTGCGCCAGCGCGCCCGCCGCCGCCGCCGCCGCGGGCCCCGTCCCGCCGCCGCCGCCCCGCGCGCCGGAGCCGCCGCCCAAGCCCGCCGCTTTCATGACCGCGCGCCAGGCCTGGGTGGCGGCAGAGGACAAGCGCCGGGCGAAGATCGACGCACGCCTGCGTACTGCGAGGGAGAAGATGCACGCGTGCCTGCGCACTGATGGGGGGGAGGCGCGCCGCAAGGGCACGCAGAGCGCCGCCGACGCGGCGGGCGCGCCCCCACCGCATGAGGCTGTGAAGCCTGTGGGGACCTGGATGAACCCTAAACTGCCTGTTGGGCAGACGGCAGCGCTAGACTGAGTGAAGCGCGCGTCAAAGGAAGGGTGCTGCTGCGGCGAGGCGATGCGTTGGCGCGCGCAGCCCAGGACGGCGCCGCACCAGCGCCTGGGGCTGAGGCGCTGCCGCGCTTGCAGGTACCAGAGGGGCGCCTGGCCCGGCGCCGGGCGCGGAGGCAGCCTGGCAGGCGCGCTGCGCGTCACCGGCGCCGGCGCCAGCGCGCGGCCAGTCCGCCGCCGATGCCGCCGCCGGGGCCCAGGCCGCTCCGCCGGCGGGCGCTGCCGCCCGCGCGCCGGCCGCCGCGAGCGCGCCTGTGGCGGCAGGCTTGGCGCCGGCGCAGCAGGCGTGTGCAGGGCCTGGCATACCCCGCGACCCTCGGATCAGTCTGGAGTGTCTGCATGTGCGCAGGGTCTGGCATACCCTGCAACCCCATGGTGCTCTTGCTCTTTGAGGGCCAGCGCGTGGGGCCTGCTGCACACCCAGGTGCTGGGTTTCCATCGACGCTGCGCGGTCGCGGCTCAGGCGGACGTGCGCCCGCCGCGCTCAGCGTCCTGGCTGGCGCACCCCAAGCTCATGCTGATCCTCCCTCGCCACAGGGCTGCCCAGTGGCGCCAGCTGTGCCGCTGCTGCAAGGCGCACTGAGCCGGCCGCTGCTGCGCAGGCGCAGGCGCGGCGCGACGCGACGCACGCGGCGCGCCCGGGGATGCTGGACGAGCTGCAGCGCCGCAACGAGGCCTGGCGCGCGCAGGCCGCCACCGGCGCCCAGGGGCAGGCGGCGCCCGCCGCGCAGCGCGCGAGCGGCGCGCCGGGCGTCGGGCGCGCCGCCGGCGCCGCCGCGCAGCCGCGCCCTCAGGCCCCGCCGGCCGCCGCTGCGCCGCCGCGCGGCCAGGCCGCCGGCGAGGAGCCGCCGCGCTGCGCTGCCGCGGGGACGCGCCCCGGCCAGGGCCCGCCGCCGCCGGGGGGCTCCAGCGCGGCCGCGCCGCCGCCCGGGCAGGCCGCCGGGGAGGAGCAGCCGCGCCGTGGCGAGGGCGGGCCCCGCCCGGGTCAGGGCCCGCCGCCGCCGGGGGGTCCTGGCCCGGGCGTGCCGCCCGCCGGGCATGCCTACTGGAACGACTTGCGGAAGATGCAGGAGCAGTACTGGGCAGCGCGCCGCGCCGAGGAGGCAGCCGCGCAGGCCGCGCCGCCCAGGCAGGCCGCCGAGGAGGAGCAGCCGCGCCGTGGCGAGGGCGGGCCCTGCCCGGGTCAGGCCCCGCCGCCGCCGGCGGGCCCCGGCGCGGGCGCGCCGCCGCCCGGGCATGCCCCCTGGACCGAGATGCGGGAGCAGTACTGGGCACAGCGCCGCGCCAAGGAGGCGGCCGCGCGGGGCGCGCCGCCGCGCGCCGGCGGCCGCAGGCCTTTCAAGGAGGTGCGCCCGGCCAGGCATCGCACCGGTCGCGCCGGCGGGCTTGCCCGCCCCTCGAGGCCCTGGGCTCTGGTTGTGCCTGCTCTGCTGAGCCCGTGCACTGTACATACTGCCGCCCTTTTTGACGTGGCCGGGCAGCTGCGGTGCTGCACGCAGGCGCAGGGTATTAGCAGTAGGTTGCCGACTTTCCCGCTCGCCGACCTGCGCGCACGCTGAGGCCGCTCGCAGCACATCGGTGGTGCTGCAAGAGGCATCCAAACCGAGTCACTCTGTCATGATGTCCTCGTCGTAGAAATGCCCTGTCAGGACACTAACAGGCCGTCGTGGGTGTGCGCAGCGCGCGCCGCCGCCGCAGCAGCCGCCCGCGCCCCCGCCGCCTGCAGCCGCCCCTCACGCGGCCGCGCTGGCGCGCCTGACCGCGCTGCCGGTCGACCCTGCCAGCGCGTCGGTCGGCGAGCTGCGCCTGTTTGCGCGCGAGGCGGTGCGCAACAGCCGCTGGCCGGTGCTCAGCTGCGTATGTGGCCCAGCAGCGCAGAAGTAATATGCGCGCGGTGTCAGCTGGCGCTCTGTGCATATGTGGCCCCGAACTCTGCTGCAGATTTCCGCCAACTCAGCTGGGTCAAGCGGCTGCGTCGAACGGCGCGTCGCTGTACCACTCCGGAGAACCCCAACTCCAGAGTATTACCCTAATATTTAACCCAGCAGCCCCCGCGTCGGGCACGCAGGACGAGGCCGCGGCGGCCGCGCTGTGCTGCGAGAAGGCGGAGCAGGCGGTGCTTGCGGCGCCTGCGCTGCTCCAGAGACCCTGTTAGGTCAAGATGCGCCGCCGGGCGCAGGGCGAGGGCGCGGCGGCCGCGATGTGCTGCGAGAAGGGGGAGCTGGCGGCACTGGCGGCGCGCTGCGCGGGCGCGTGGGAGGTGCAGCGCATCCTGCGCTGCGGCGCCGCGCTGCCGGCGCCCGCGCGCCACGCGTACATCCTGCGCGTGCGCACGCCGCGCCGCTGACTGCTGTGCAGGGCTCGCACTGGTCTGTGCCGCCGATGTTGCTGCGTGGTCCCGGGTCTGAGACTGGCGTGAATCGCGTGCGGGCTTGGCGCGGGGAGCGGCCGCGCTGCGGACCTGGTCCTGCGAGCCTGTCACACATTCACGCTTGCACGCCGGCCTTCTGTGGGTGGAGTACCTGCCTGTGCAGTAGCGCGTGCGTCGACCCAGTGCCAATCGAGAGCAGTGTGCGCCCTATGCTGGCTGACCGTGCATGCAACTGCACTGCCCGGCGCAGCGGGCGCACACAACAAGGGCTATGCGCCGAGGGAACCATTGCCCGTGCGCGTGCGTACTCTGACTGTGTGGCAACTTGGGCATGCAGGGGGCCGGCGCGGAGCACGCGCGCGGGGCGTACAAGCGCCTCGCCCTGCTCGTGCACCCCGGTCCGTCCCGCCTCTAGGTCGCTCAGCTTGGGCCGCTCCAGGCCTTTGCATGGCCGGCTCCTCAAGCATGCCGGGTCACCCACTCATTTGCCGCCCTGTGCTGGCAACTCGAAGCCTGCGTGTGCATATATTGACGTCGCCCCTGTGGTTGCGGGGGAGCGCCTTGTACCTGGCTTCTGGCTCACGCGCTCCACGCCAGGCTAGCCGGCGTGTTCGTACCAGCTGCCGACGGGGTCCTGGGCCGATCCGTGGCGGCACGCTAGACCGCCAAAGAAATGCACCAGACCAGCGCGGTCAGGTTTCACCCTACCCCGGTCTCCCTGCCGAGCGCTGCTGCGACTCGCAGACAAGCACGAGGGGCCGGCGCGGCGCGCGGCTACGGACGCGTTCCAGCTGCTCAACCAGGCGTTCAAGTTTGCGGGCGCCGTGCCCGCCAGCGGTCGGTAGCGCGGGGGCGGCTGCTGCGCCGTGGGACCTTACCCAGGAGTGGTGTTGTGCGGTGGCGGGTTGCCTGCGGTGAGCGCTTGTTTTGCTCGCAGGGGGCTCTGAGTGTGTGTAGCAGTGTGTCGTGTGTTCGCGGACAGAGTTTGAACTGCACAGGTTAGGAAGGTAAGGGGTCTCATTTGTCCTGATTCGCGGCGCTCAGCATGCTCATGTATGTCAGCGCAGGTACCTTTTCATGTGCATGCGTGCTGTCCTCACCGAGAGTCTGCAGTGCCTGAAACTGGTGCAATCATGCCGCATGTTTTTAAAATGCTTGTGAGATAGACGACAGGGGTGCAGTTGCGACTCAGTGTAGCCATGGTGCAGTGCTTGGCCCCTGTGCAATTCTCATTAGCCCTCTGCATGCTCACACGCGCGCATTTCGCCAGTTACATATCATGTGTGGTTGAACGAGAGTCACTGCGCTGCTCAGCAGGACTGATCATGTCCGGACCAAGTACACTGTCGCGGCAAGCAGAGCAGAATTTACAGGCCATGTCGCACATATTGTCCTGTACCATGCGCACCAATTATAGCCAGCAATTGCACAATAAGCTCTGTTGGCAGGATTGTGTGATCCCAGGCAGTGCCAGGAGTCAGCTCTGCGCTGCTGGACGCCCCAGCAGCTCAACCCTCACCCCCTACGCGTATGAGATGGCTGAGCCTCACATGGGCTTCCCCAGAGCCGCGCCCACCTTGCCCGCCTGAGGCGGCGGCTCCTCCTTCGCCGCCGCCAGCGCGGCCGCCCTGGCCTCCTCAGCGCCCAGCGAGACCACGGTCTCGAGCGGCCGCCGCGGCGCGCGCGCGCGCAGCTCACGCCGGAGACTGCGGCCCGGCGACACGAGCGGCAGCGGCGCGCCGCTGTGCGGCGTGCGGCCGCCGGCAGCCGCACCCGTCTCAGCGCTGCGCGGGGTTGTGGAGGCCGGTCGCTGACTTCCGCGCGGCGTCTGTGCGCTGGCAGCCCCTGGCGCCCTGTGCCTTGAAAGCAGGGCCTCTGCATCGCCCGCGTCGGCACGCCGCCGCGGCGTTGAAAACAGCAGGCCACAGAGGTTGCCGGCCGGCGGCGGCGACCTGGCGGCACAGCAGTTGCCAACTCAGGCAGCTGGCCGCGCACGTGGCAGTGATGGCATTAAACGTTGGATTGAACACAGCACCAGCCAAAGATGCTGCTTATGTACTGCGGTTTTACGCAGGCCAAAGCAGGCCGCCCGACAGCGCAGCACAGCACAAAAGTGCACTGCGGCCCCGGTCCGCAGCTATGTGCGACGTGCCAGGCCGCATGCCGGGCTACCATGTGTCAGCTGCGTCACAACTGGGCAGACCTGGGCTGCTCGGGCGACGCGCAGCCAGGCGGGCACGACGAACCCGCGCACGGCGCTCGGCGCGCCGACAGCGGCATCACCAGGTCCAGCAGGCGCTGCGCAAACGCCCTTGAGCGCCTGCACGCGCGCGGCCAGCCTTGGCCTGAGGCCCTAATCCTTCATCATGTGGGCGCACAGGCGCCGCGCGAGCGGGTGGCTTATGACGCTGCGCGATGCCAGTTTTGCAGGGCGCCTGTCCGGCCAGAACCCGACCGATTGCTGAACACTTGTGATAAGTTGACGACGCGGCTGTTGCCCGAGACACCGTGTCTTTGCACGCGCTGCATGCGGGCGCTGAGCGCGACCTGCACACCAGGCCACAAGTGGCCCGCACATGCAATCCCTTCCTGAATTAAGCCAGCAGCTACGGCCGCTGACAGGTACTTCAGGGAATGCCAGGCATGCCATCGATCATGCCCAGCTTTGACAAGGTGGGCACCTGCGAGACATCCACCTGCGCCGCGCGCGTCGCGCGCCGTTGCTGCGCGCCGGGCCCGCCGGCGGGCGATGCGCCCGAGCGGTGCCAGCTGGCTTTGCCCAGAAGGGGCCAGGGCGATGAGTGCTGTGTTCCACAGAAAGACTCATGGACTCTTGCGTGGAAGAGGGCAAGGACCGCTTGCTTGCAATAGCAAACATCGGTCACAGGGGCCCCTATAGCAGCGCGCCCGCGGCAGGGGCCCGCACATTGAAGATGAGGAGGTAGAAGAAGAGCGAGACGGTGTGCAGCACGCACGCGAAGATGAGCTCCACCTTGCCCACGACCGTGCGCGTGTCCTGCGCGGCCGCCGCGCGCGCTCGGCCTGCACCGCCCATCCGCGCATGCGCCTCCCGCTGGCGTGCTGCGCGCTTAAGGCGAGTAGCTGCCTGACACCGGACACCAGCAGGGCGTTGATCGCATACAGGGGTGCCTGCGCTGCACTCAACAGGAACGGGCTGCATGCTGGGTGCCTGTGCTGCATGCGACTGCAGTATGCATGGGGCAGGGCGCTGCGCGGGCGCGGCCGCCGCGCCTTGAGCGTGAAGGCCAGGTTCTTGCGCTCGCGGTAGATGGCGATGACCGCGTCGCGCATCTCGGCCAGCGACACGCGGCCGTCGCCGTCGGTGTCCAGCATGTGCATCGCGCGCGCGGCCGCCTCGCCCTCCAGGAAGAAGCTCAGGTCCTCCCGGGAGATGTAGTCCCTGCGCGCGCCCTTTGCGTCGGGCTGCTGGCCACATTTATGTCCCAGCAACCTCAACATACCATGCCTAATCTGGGGACATGAGTATGGTCACACCTGGTGATGGCCCAGCGGCTGCCTCAGTCAGCCTGGATGGAACGTGCTCGCATAGGGGACAGTGCGCGGCGCGCCTGCTGAAGTCCGCGCGCACGTTCCAGAACAGGGACAGCGCGAGCCGCTTGGCCTCCCGCCTGGACGTCACCTGTGCACCAGGGCTGCTCTGAGCCACACTGGCAAGGCAACAAGGCTGTAGAGATGTGTGAACTTAATACTATGAACTTGGTTCAGTGCGCATCTCAGTCAACACCATGCGTTTGTCAGCGGGCTGTGTGGTGGCAGTGCTGCTCATAGCCACCGTGGCCTACAGGGCATGGACGGGGCACCTCATCGGCCTTGTTGCTCTGCGCGCGGCCGAGCGCGTCCGTGAAGGTGAAGCGCAGCTTGTTCTCGCGCATGTGCCGCTCCAGATTGTGCACGCGGCGCAGCAGCTCCCGCCGGTCTGCGCCATGCAGCGCGTCTGCCTGGCGGACCAGAGTATGCATCATGATGCTGCCTCGGCCGGCAGCAGCTCACAGCGCTCTGAGCGAGGTAGTGAAGGCAGCGGTGCATGACGCACCTCGGCCTGCTTGCTGGCAAGCTTGGCCGTGCTCAGGACGCTGCCTCTCCCTGCGCGCGTGGCATGCGCCTCTGGCGCCTTCTGCACCGCTGCTGGTGGCTTTGCGTACCTGACCAAAATGACAAGCCCCTGCCACTTGTAGGCAAGAGCATGTAAGGCCTCTGCGATGGGCTGCGCCATCGTCATGAGCGACTCGGGCTGCATGCTTAAGGCGCGCACGCGCAGGAGCTGCGTTGCCAGCTCCCATGCCAGGGCGGTCGTCCAGGCCATCATCACCCTGCCGCTTTGACCGCGCAAAGTCCGCATCACCCACCTGCGGCAGCTGCATGCAGTCAGCGCTCTGCTTTCTGTCCACCCACTGTTCTGCTCTAGGGAAGCCGCTGCATGGCCTGTCAGGTCGGCAGTGACAGCCAGGGCCAGGGCAGGTACTTGCGTTGCATTGCATGCACTGTCATCAGCCATAGCTATGCAACAAACCAAACAGCTCGCACAGCCCTCGCCCATGCGCTGGGCGTCATGTCACTATGTGCTCGGAACTCGCGTGCAGCACTCGCGTGCGGCATGCTGACGCCGCCCGGCGCAGCCGGCGTGGCGCCCTGAGATGCGCGGCGCGGACGCAGCGGGGGCGTCAGCGGCAGCTGCGGCAGCGACGCGCCCGCTGCGGCCCTGAGCAGCTCCAGCCCTGTGTTCCTGGCAGCGCAGCATTCAACAGCCACTCACCCCTGCACCTGCGCTCTCGCTGCTTTCCCCTCGTGTGTGTCGCTCTGGCCACGCCATCATTTACGCGCTGCAGACATAAGCACGTGCAGTTAAACGGTGTGGACAGTGCTACAGCAGTGCGTGAGCGGGTGTCAGCCGCGTGCTCGCGGTCTGCGTGCTGCACAGGGCGTGCGTGCGCCGCGGTGGGCCTGCGGCGCACATGGCGTGCGACACGGAGCGCACGCGCAGCATGCTGGCCGCATGCGCCGCATGCGCCGCGCCGCCCGGCTCGGCGCGCAGCGCGTGCCGCTCCGCGGCCTCCGCCTCCAGCGCCGGGTGCGGCCGCGGCTGCGACAGCGCGTGCAGGATGTACTCCTGGCCGCGGCGCTCGCCAGGGTGAGCAGCCGTAACACATGACAGAACAGCTTCGTGTGACACACGTCATGCGGACCGGCGGCCACCATGGCCGTGGTCAGGGCGCGCGCATGGCTGTTTGCTCACCGCTGGGCAGCCAGCCTGTGCTGCACTGGCCTGGCGTCAGTACACAGAAAAGCACCAGCACGGTTGGGCGACACGGGGAGCCTGTAGTCGGCGCGCCGCGCCTTCTCGAGCGCGTCCTGCATCTTGGCAAAGTGCGCGTCCTTGTGGAACGTGCGCGCCAGGCTCTTGGCCGCGAGCGTCTTGAGCAGGTCGGTGCCGCAGAAGAGCACCAGGCAGAGCAGCACCTTGAGCACGGTGTTCCAGGCCCACTGCGCCCCAGGGTCGCCCGCTTGAATTTTTGGGCCTGGTGTCCTAGCCAACTGGGGCCTATGCGGCAGGCTTCCGTGCTTGTTATCGTAGCGTCTGCCATGCTCAATATGCATCAACATATGCTCATCTTGCCATAACCATCTGCACTGCAGAAAGTGCCTCGCCGTCGTTTCTTCTCGCGATGCATTGAGGTAATCTACCCCAATCTTCCTGCGAAGCGGCCTGGGGCGCGAGCGCTGCTTGCAGGCACCTGCACGAGCTCCGGCCGCTCGACGCCGTCCTGGAAGCTGACGACGAAGAGCAGTACGAGCAGCGCGGAGCGTATCAGGCGCGACGCCGGCCGCTGCGCGCGCGGCGCGCGCAGGCTCGTCCGCGGCAGCATCCAAAGCCTTAGCGCTTTGCGCACGCCAGGGTTCGGGAAGCCGCAGCAAAACATCCAGGGCAAGAAACTCACATGCTCGCAACTGTGCAGGCGCCCGAGAGCAAGGTGCCACAACAGCCGCATGGCATGCTGGCGGGGGTGCGCGCCCGCAGGCTGACCGCCATGGCCATGAGCATGGCGTTGTGCACGTTGAACAGGCTCGTCCCACGAGCAGCGAGGCCGCATGCACGGCCGCCTCGCTCAGCCAGTACGCAGGCGCCACGCCCGCCAGGAACAGGCCCCAGCGCCAGACCTCCAGGTACATCCAGCGCTGGGCGCGCATGCACATGCACTGACACCATCGCATGCCAGGCCAGGCAAGGTCAATGCATCCGCCCACACAGTGGGTTCCAGGAATGCAGCCGTGCCTCTGCTTGAAATGCACACAGGTTGAAAAGCATCCCGCAGCACAGAGCGCCTGCTGTCAAGCTGTGTGCTAGCGTCTCGGCGCACAGCACGGCTTCATCAGTGTGGCACCTCGTTCGGGTCGATGATGAGGTGGGTGACGCCGAAGATGAGCATGCCCGCCGTGAACGCGCACGGCACAGCCAGCGCCCAGAAGCGCTGCTGCTGGTACAGCGGCGGCGGCGCCGTCGCCACTGACTCGGTGTCCTCCGCGCCAAACTGGCCGCAACCATGCACTAGAGCTTTCATGCACTGGCTGCGCAGAAGGGACTGCTGGCCAGCGACTAAGACTGGCGCTGTGGCAGATAAGGCAGTGCACCTGTACGTGTACGAATTTCTAAAAGGTGCTTTCAGACGACAAACGACAAACAGCTGCTCTCCCGCCCGCTTGTTGTATGACAGTGCAGGTCAGCGTGCTGGGCGGCTCGGGCTGCCGAGTGACGGGCTGCGCACGTCGGGCGGCATGGCGGCGCCCTCCTGCGTCTGGCTGCCCGTCCAGCTGCTGCGGGCCGCCTGCGGAGCGCCAGCCGGCGCAGGCAGCGCAGGCGGGGCTGCTGGCAAGTGCAAGTCCCCCGCCACCGGGTGCTTGATGACCTTGCCATGAAAGTCCCTGGGCCGCGTGCCAGCAGCACCTCGTGCGCGCATCACTTGACAGGCGCGTCTCTACCATGCTCCCTTGCCAGACAGCTGGGGCCCACCCAGCAGCTTGCTCTGCACTGGCAGCTGGTGCACGCGTGCATTCACGGTCGCTGCGTCCGCTGTCTTGTTGAACACGCCAAGCTCTGAGCGGGACGGCGCACATGCTGGTGCGCGACACACGGAAGCGCGTGACCTTGCCGCTGCTGGCGCTGCCGTCAATCAAAATTGACACCTCGCCGCCAGTGGCTGTGCCGGCCGGCGCGTGTCCTGACTCTGTTTCAGACAGCAGGGCCTCGTTGGTGAGCCATGGCCTGGCTCCTGCGCAAGCTACAGCGGCTGCGCCAGTGACGGCAAAGAGCGGACGCCTGCTGAACAGTCTGTACCTGTGGTCGACGCAGCTGCCGCACTGCCTCGAGCCGCCCATGCAGTACCAGCGCCGTTGTGCTCGGACGCGCTGCGCGGCATCCACATTACCACGCTTGTGATGATCTACAGCTGGTGATCTACAGCTTACCAAGTCAGTGTACGGTCAGCCCTTAGCGGCACAGCGCACGTGTCAGGCGCTGAGCTGCTTGCTGCCGCATATGCTGTTGCCAGCAGCGGGGCGCCTTCTGCTCCAGTTGCATCATCCTCCTCTTCAGACCAGACCGCCTCACGAGAAGCTCGGTTCTCTACGCTCTTCATGCACTGTGCGTGGCAACTGGAAGTGTGCGCTGGTGCGTCCTGGTCTGCTGTAATTGGAGCATAGTACAGCTGCGTTTGCACCAACGCTCTGCGGGTAGGTTTTGCTTTTTGTTGCCGGAGGTGCTAGATAATGCAAGCGCCAGCCCCTCTTTGTCTGGAGCGTGTGGGGGCTGGGCTGCAAGCCCCCAACACCGCATAGGCCTTTACAATTGAGATGACGTCCAGAGCGCGGGGACACCTAGCTGGCTGAGCATGGTCTGTGTCTTTGGTTGACTCCAGGATCCAGTGATTGCTGTGAGGCAAAAAGGCGCTAGCAGGCCATGTGTCCTGAAACGGTGCTTCGAATCGCTCACTGGGTCCACGTCTTGCTACCAGGCGTTCTGCTGGCCGACGCCCTGCACAACGCCTTTGTCGTGCATAACCTGTGGCGCAAGCGCCAGCAGGTGCGGTTTTTGGGGGCTGTGTCTAGTGGCTGTGCCCCATGAGAGTACTTTGTGCGTCAAAGCTTGCATCGCTGGCGAGCACAGGCTGCACAGCCTGTGTTTCGCACGCCAGGTGGTGCACGCATCCAGTCCTGGGCTGCCGCTTTGCCTGAGCCCATGCCCTGTTCAACAGACAGGCGCAGCCCTGCCGCAGGCCTAAACACACTGCGGCATTGCTGTGTTTAGCCTGTGGCGCGCGCCCAGGACTGCACGGCTCAGCGGGCGGCGGCGGTGCCGCGCCACGTCCTGTAGCACAGCAGGAGCAGACCGCTGCTGCTGGGTGGTGTGGCCGGCGGTGGTGTGGCCGGCCGCTGGTGAGTGCACACGATCTGTGCCACAGCAGGACCTGACTCCCGCTGCCGGGTGCGGACGCGCAGGAGTGGCTGCAAGAGGACCGCGCGGCGCTGCTGGCGGGCGCGACCGGCACGCTGCGCGGCGTCAGCGCGCGCTGCAGCGCGAGCGCGTTCTGGCCGCGCAGCATCGCGCACGCGCTGCAGCCCGGCGCAGCCCCGGCGGGGTCCGCCGCCGCCGCAGCGGACGCCGCCCTCCGCGCCCCTCTCCAGGGTCCTGGGGCCGGCAACAGCGCAGCGGGCAGGGGCGCCAGCGGTGCCGAAGCTGAGCCCCCGCACGTGCTCTGCGGCAGCGCTTTCCTGACGAGCGTCCTGGACGAGGCGGGCGCTGCCCCCGCGGCGCCGCCGCCCGCGCCTGCCGCCGAGGCGGAGCCCGCGGCCTCGCCGCCTGCCCTGACACCCCCATGGCTGTGGCGCCCGCTTGAGGGCCTGGCTGCGCTCGCCGCCGCGCGGCTCCCGGCCGCCCTGCTGGCCGGCGCAGGCCGAGAGCCTTGCAGCGAGGCAGGAAGCCCCGCCGGCGGCCCTGCTGCGCGGTCCGCCGAGGCGCTGGCCGCGGCCGCGCGCGCCTGCCAGACCTGGGCAGCGGGGCTGGAGCCCTGGCAGCGGCACGCGCGGCGCGGCTGGGACGCCGCGGGTCGGCGCCTGGAGCGCGGCGCGGGCGCGGCGGCCGCGGCGGCGCGGCGCGCGCTGCCGCTGCCGCATGTGCACGTGCGGCGGCGCTCGGCGCTGCGCTTCTGGCTGGCGTGGCAGGGGCTGCAGGCGCGCGTGCCGCGCGCGCGCGCGCCGCTGGAGCGCTTGCTGCCCAGCCAGTGATGCCTGGACGCGTGTGTCGGGAGTTTCAGGGTTAGGTCCGGCAGCAGACGCTGTGAGTGTACAAACAGGCAGTTCTTCGCATTCTTTGCTTTTATTACATAGTGAATTCCTAGCTGAGTAGCTGTGGCCCACAGCCTGTGGGTGTTGGTGCAGGGCTCCTCTGCTGTGCCCATGTGCCAGTCGGCCAGGGTGTCCCTTTAGGATGGCGGTGACGTACTCACAGTGGGGCTTTCTGTCGCATGTCAGATTGCCACAATGCATGTGCATATGCTAAAAGATTGGAGCTTGTGGCGGAGAAGTCCCCGTTCATCAGAACATGTGTCGCCACGGCCTCAAGCTTATGATGTCTACCTCTCAGCCTTGTGCGGCGGGTCCCTTTCTGCCTTGTGCCTTGGGGGATCGTGCCCAGATGGCCCCGGCGGCCCATGTGGACCAGGAGGGCTCGGGGGGCTGGACGATGCTGGGCCGGGAGTGACTGTCGTGTTGGCGCCGAGGCCCAGGCTGGCCGCGACGCTCTCCATGAGGCTGTTGCCGGACAGGAATGACTTGCTCAGCGCGCCTGCACACCGCGCAACCACAGCCTTGCCGAGGTTGTACATGATAGTCACATGTAATCAATGTATGCGTGACACACGCGGTGCGCCAACAGCATGAGCATGGCATTGGGAGGGCCTGCAGGCTGATAGCGCACCCAGAGTGATGCTCTGCGGCGGGATGCTGCCAGTCGCGAGGTCGATGTTGTAGTTGCTCGAGGGGCCTGTGATTGTGGCGCTTGTCAGGCTCGCGGCGACCGGGCCGGCGCTGAGCACGGCGGGGTTGACGGTCGTCTGGACGTTGCCGCCGCTCGCGGTCGTCTGCGTGTTGGAGCTTTGCTGCACGTTTGTCGTGGCGGCGTGCTGGGTGGTCAGCCCGGTGGCTGCGGTCACTGCCGTGTAAGGCTGCACTGCTGCTGCCGTGCCCAACTGGCCCCCTGTTCACACGCGCGCGCGCGCCCGTCAGCAGCAAGCCCCCCGCACAGAGCGCAGCCGGCACAGAGTGCACAAGGAGGAGCGGCGGGTCGTGGTGGGTCTGCTGGCAGCGTGTATTCAGTCAAATGTGCAAAATTTGCATTGCAAATGTTGTCAACTGATACAGGCAGCGGCCACAGTGTGGCCGCCACACCTGCCTCCCGCGCTGCCAACACAACATAGAGCGCTAAAGTGCAAGCCGCAGCACTCCTCCCGCTTGTGCGCGCTGAGCACATGTTCAGTAATGGATATTCACATCCTGGTTGAACAAAGTGGGCGTATCCTGGCTGCTTATAGCCTCAACCTCGCTGCGACAAACAACCAATGTTGGGGTTGCATCAGGGTTCCACCCCTTTCACCTGTGCTCCATGTCTATTATCCTATCATCATTTATCTCAACCATAATCTGCGTACTGGCCATGACATGGCAGAGTGCACATCGCACAACAGAATACACATCGCAATTGTTGATAGCTGGGGACGGCAAGCATGCCATGCACACTGACAACTTTGTCCTGCATGCGTTGAGCAACAAAGCAGATATAGGCACTACACTTCGACAGCCAGCACTGAAAGGTGGCATGACTACATCTGATTGCTGCTCCAACACCAACTCAGGGCCTCCTTAACATGCACCAAGCAAAAAGCAACCAGGTCATGTGCGCAAACACTCTGAAAAAGCAGGAATTTAGCCAACTTGGCAAAAACCCAGGCAGTAGCAAAGGGAGCGCACAACGCGAGGACAGTCAGCTAGCCAGCGTCTGCGGACCACAGTGCACTCATGGCACCTGAGCCTGCGGGGGCCGCCGGCAAGCCTGCCGGGGGCACCTGGCTGTGCCTTGGCGGGCCACCGCCCAACGCAGCAGGGGCCCGAGGCCCTGGAGCCGCAGGCGCAACGCTGACGCTTGTACGCTGCTCCGCTTCCCGCGCAGGCGCAGCTGGCGCAAACAGCAGGTCTGTGGATACCTTGGCAGCAGCCCCCCGCTGTGGCGGCGGCGGCAGCGTCGCCGCAGGCAGCCCAGCCGCGCCAGACCCGCCCGGCACATGCGCGGTCCCTCCTGGCGCAGGCGGCGGCGGCGCGGGCGCATGCACCACAATGACACGCCGCTGTGGTGGCGGGGGTGCCGGGGCATGTATGATCTGCACCACGACGCGTGGCGGCGGCAACCGTGACGCCGGCGCGTGGGCGGCCTGCCTGACGATGCGCGTCCTGTTGAGCGGGGAGCCCTGCCGGGGGTCTGAAGCGCAGCTCGCAGCCCCGCACGGCGGAGGAGGGCCCTGGGGAGCGGGCGGGGGAGGGCAGGCAGGCGACGGCGGCGCTGGCAGCGGCGCGGCGCATGGCGCAGCTCCGCGCACATTGCACACCGCGGCGGGCGCGGGAGGAGCCCCGCCTGCAGGCGGCATGGCTCACACGAGTGCATGGGAATTTGGCGCAACACAGGACAGCATCACATCCTCGGAGTCGATGCATGGAAGCTACTACGAGTCCTTTTTCGCACGCAAGTGTCCACTTAGCGCAGTCTGCACCTAGACATGTCAACCAGGGGCATGCAGTCCGCTCTGTCAATCATTTGCGCATGCTAATGCAATGTATGCTTCCGCATCATCCAACTCCTCGGTGTGAGAGGTGGGCCCGTGCCCAAGTCAGGCCTTGGACTGTCCCTGGTCAGGCAAGCAAGAGCAGGGGCGGGCGGACCTGGAGCTAGCGCGGGTGGCGAAGGCGGGGCTGGCGGCGCCTGCGCGCCAGGGGGGCCAGGCGGCGGGCTCGGCGGGGCTGGCGGGCTCGGCGGCGGGCTCGGCGACGGGCTTGGTGGCGGCGGCGGGCTCGGTGACGGCGGCGGCGGCGGCGGCGGGCTGGGAGAGGGCGGCGGCGGCGGCGGCGACGGCGGCGGGCTGGGAGAGGGCGGCGGCGGTGGCGGCGATGGCGGCGGCGGCGGCGGGCTGGGAGACGGGGGCGGCGGCGGCGGCGGGGGCGGCGGGCTCGGTGACGGCGGCGGCGGCGGCGGGCTCGGCGGCGCTGCGTCCAGGCAGCGCAAAGCAATCACAAAGCGCGCATCGTAAAGCGCAGGTGCCCGCTCAGGCAATGCAATGCAGCAGATGACACCACGGAGCTACATATAGCGGCGAGACAGCGCATGCATGCATGGCACAGCGAGCAGCGACACCCAACGGCAGACCGGCAAGCGCATCATGATCAGGGCCGTGGCCGGCAGACGCCCGTGGGGCTCACGAGGTGGGGGGGAGGGCGGCGGAGGCGGCGCCGGCGGCCCAGGCGGCCCTGGCGGCCCTGGAGGGCCTGGCGGCGCCTTGCCGCCGCCGCCCGCGCCCTTGCCGCCGCCGCCGCCGATGCTGGGCAGGCTGCTGGGGCCGGTGAGCGCCAGGCTGCCCTGATCCGACAGCGAGCCCGTCGCGTTGTGCGCCAGGCTGTTGTTGGACAGGAGGCTGGTCGCGATGTCCCCTGGCGCACCCCCGGCATGTCATCAGGCCCTGGCTTGACGTTGACGCGCATCCTGGCATGCACGCAGCGAGGCGCGGTCCATGCGTCTGCGCGTGCGTCTGGCCACACCGCTGTGGATGCGCGTCCTGGTATGCAGGCAGCGGGTACCGCACGCACCCAGGGTGATGCCCAGGCCGCCAAAGTTGCCTGTGCTGAGCGTGACGTTGACGTTGGTCGCGCCGCCGTTGTAGGACAGCGGCCCGGCCTGGGCGCTGGCGCTGCCGAGCGTGGTGGTGGGCCCGGTCAGCGTGGAGGTGGTTGTGCCCCCAGTGAGGCTGTTGGTGGCTGTATTTGTCACGCCAGCAGTGGTGTCTGCGGTGCGCGTGTCGCTGACTGTCGTCGGCACATCCACGGTGGTTGAAGGGTCAACAGTCACGCTGGGCGCCGCGACGGTCACGGCGGTCGGCACGACGACAGTGGTCACGGGCGTGCTGCTGGGCGCCCCGACATCCACACTGGTCATCACGGTAGTGTTGTCAGAGGGCGCCGCGGCGACGACGCCCGCGGCCGCGTTCTTGCTGCCATCATGCTCGCCTGCGTGAGGCCATCATCAGTCATGCCGTCATGTCGCGGCCTGTGCGTTTACAGGCTGTAGAGCGCATGCCCACCTTCGAGCGGACCGCCGAGCCCGAGCGCGCCGTCCAAGGCGTCCACATCTGCGCGCACGTCCTGCCTGAGGCAGCGCTGCTCAGCATGGTTAGCGCATGATGCGTCGGCTGCAGACACGCTCGCGCCTATGGTGCTGCTCGTGGCCACCGCCGTCCCGCCCGCCGCCTTGGAGAAGCTGTTGATCGCGCTGCCATCTGGCCCTGTCACCGTCGACGACGACACGGACTGCGCCTGCACCGCCTGGCACGCATACCTGCGGCTCCTGGAGTATGCAGTGCATATCTTTTGAGCTTTCACACCTCAGGTGGCCTTCACCAAAGGCCTAGTGCGGCCTGCCTCGGGCTGCCTGCCGCTAGGCACCAACTGCACGCCGCCCCAGCTTGGCCACGTTGATGCCACAATGCTGTGTCTAGCTCCTAGAAGGACAGAAGCAATGCACGCGAGAAAGCAATGTTGAAATGCTGGTACGGGGCCGCACCTGGTGCAGGATGCGGACGCTGCGCCTCAGCGAGGCAGCGCTCCGGCGCACCTGGTCACGTGTGGCGCCAGCGAAGTGCCCAGCCCCTCGTAGCACCACGCCTGCCCCAGTCACAAAGGTAAGCCACAGGTCAGCATCCCCCCTCTGACGTCTGGGGCAGCTGGCCGCCGAGCGGGCGCGCGCTGCAGGCGAGGGCAGGTGCACACCGGCACAGAGCGCTGCGCAGACAAGAAGAAGCACCGCGGTGGCTCTCCTCATCTGTGCTCAGTCTGTCCGCCAGTGTCCCCAGCATCTTGAGCGCGTTCAGCAGTGATCAGCGCTGGACGCGCAACAAACGACACAGTCACGCGCCAGAGGCAGCATGGAAGGCACGTTGCAGCACACTGCAGGCCTGCGAGCGGCCCTTCTCGTGCACCGAGGACGTCTGTCCTCTCCTTGACGGCAGGACCAAGACTGGTGTACCCTAAACATGCTGTGTTCAAATGTAGGCATCCAAATCGGCCACTTGGTTTTGACATTCAGTCTGTTCAGACTCGATCGCCGTCACTATGCGTTGATTTCTATCTCCAAAGCATGTGTGCGTTGCCATACCAGTGCTGAGTGCAGAGCCATCCAGAAAATGAGGCACGTGAAGGCATCTGCCTTGGTACAAGCGCGTGTGTGCTCGCTGCACCCTTACACACTTGCCTATCTGCCAACGTGCCATGCCTGACCCTACAGAGTGAGCTGCAACGCCGCGCTGTGCCAGATTCAGAGTGTGGTGCAGCAACCGCTGCACACGCCCCAGGACCACTCCACCGTGTAACAACATCGCGCCTGGTCTACCCTCTGACGCAGGTGAGCAAGCGCCGCTTGCGCGCCCGGCCAGCTGGCAGGCTCATGTTCCCTTTGGACCTGCCTAGCCCACGGCCGATTCACGCCACCGAAGAGGCGGACGGCATGCCGCCCGGCGCGCCCTCCTTTGAGGGCGCGGTCACGCCGAACCCTGAGACACAGCCGGCGGCGCGCTGGGCCGCGGGGCCGCGGCCGGCGCTGTCATGAATGTGTGGAACAGGCCGGGCTGGCGCGGCGCCGCGGGCGGGCCTGCCAGAAGCCCCAGGGAGAGCGCGGACAAGGCCGCTGCGCCCGGGCCGGGCGCGCGCGCCGCGGGCGCGGCCGCGGCCGGCATGCCGCGCTGCGGGCCAGCGTCAGCAGGCTGCGTCGTTGCAGCGGGCGGCTGATGCGGCGCGGGCGCCGCAGCGGCGGGCGCGAGTGCTGGGAGCATGCCCTGCGCGCCGGCCTGCGCGTCAGCAGACATCTCGTCAGCGCAGCTCCCTGCAGCCATGCAGACGCCCACATACACGTCTTCAAGCGCTCCGTGATAGCCATCTGGCGCAGTGAAGTGAACACTGGATGCACGCACAGCATAGCGAATCAGTGGCTCCCCATTCGTGCTACGCGCTCCCATACACAGCAGCACAGCAGGTAGCATGCGCAAATTATGCAGCCCGCAGCGAGAGCACACGTACCTGGGACGCAGGCGCCTGCACGGGCGGCCCGGCGCCCTGTGTCGCGGCCGCTGCCGGCCGCCAGGCGTAGCGCAGCGCAGGCGCGGGCGCGCCCGCGGCGCCGCGCGCAGGCTGCGGCCAGGGCGCGGCGCTCGTGAGCGGGATGACGTACAGGGAGGACGGCCCGTTCGCGGACGCCGAGCCCGCGGCGGAGGCAGGCGCGGGCGCCGCGCCCAGCGCCGAGCCGAGGCGGCCCGCCTGCAACAGCGATGGCTGCGGGGCCTGCGTATGCGCCTGCGCCGCGCCGTCCGGCGCCTGCCCGGCGGCCGGCGCGGGCGCGGGCACGACGGCCGCGGCCGCGGCGCGTGCCGAAGGCGGCGCTTCTGCAGGCGGGCGCGCCTCGGCGCGCAGCGCTGGCGGCGGAGTTGGCGGCGGGTCCACGGGCGGCAGCTCCGGCGGGCCGGCAAGCGCGCCCGGGCTGGCCTGCTGCGCCGCGGGCGCAGGAGCGGCTTCTGGCGGTATTGCAGCAGGCGCGGGCGCGGCCGGCAGCGGCGCGCGCGCGATGGCAGACGCGCTCGGCGGCGCGGACGCGGCGAGCGTCGGCCCTGGCGTTTGGGCCGCCGTGGGCAGCGCTGCGGACGGGGCCGGCGCTGCGGGCGCGGCCGGCGGCGGCGCGGGCGCAGTGGCCTGCGCGCTGCCCGGCGGCGGCGGCGTCGCTGCAGGCGCGGGCGCTGCGATCGGGGCCAGCCACCGAGCGGGCATGCTATCCAGCGCCCCAGCCGGCCCCGGCGCTGCAGGCGCGGCTGGCGGCGGTGCGGGCGCGCTGGGCATCCCGGCCGCCGGCCACATCAGAGCGGGGCCAGCGGCCGGCGCCGGCGACGAAAGTGGCGCGGGTGCTGCGGGGCCGGATGGCGGCGGCGCGCGCATGCCGGGCGTCCCGCCCGCGGGCAGCACTGGAGCCGGGGGCATGGCCGGCGCCAGCGCCGGCATGCCCGAAGACGAGCCCGCCGGCACCGCAGCGGCAGGCGGCCCGGCTGGCGGCAGCGCGGGCGCGCCGGTGACTGCGCCCGCCGGCGCCCCCGCAGACGGCGCCCACGCCGGCGCCCAAGCCGCCCAGTCAGCACGCGCGCTTTCCCAGGCGCCTGCGGCCGGCGCCGGCGCGGGGCTCGCGCGCTCCTCCGACACGCTCGCCGCCCGCACCGCAGCTGTTGGCGCCATGGCGGCAGGCGCGTGCGCTGCAGGCGCTGCCGCGAGCGGCCGCGCTGGCCGCTCGGCGCGGCGGCTCGGCCAGGTGGGGGCAGGCGCCAGGGTTGCAGCCGAGTCCGCCGCGGGCGGCGCCGCTGGCGCCAGGGGCATGGCAGCAGGGGCCGAGGGCGGTCCTGCGGGGTATGCTGGATGCGTAGAGGCGGCGGGTGGCTGCACAGACGTTCCTGCGCCGGCCGGCGCCACGGCGAGCGCTGAGCTGGCCAGGCTGGCGCTGCTCTGCGGCGCGGCCGGCGGCCCGGCCAGCGACGGCGAGGGCGCGGCAGCGGCAGCCTCCGGCGCAGCCGCCGGCTCCGCAAAAGGGTCGAGCGCGGACACAGGCACGCTGCTGTCGCGGCCGGGGCGAACGCTGGGGCCTGCTGTCGCCGGCCGCGACACGACCGGCGGTTCTGCGAACGGGTCGGCCGGGGCCGGCTCTAGGTACGCGAGGCCCCGCGCGCCCTGGCCGCCGCCCACCGCCGGCTGCGCGCCGGAGCATGCGCATCGCACATCGCTGTGCGCGTCTGTGCATGTCACGGTGCATGACCAGCCTCGCTACGGTTCGCGGAGCTTGTCATACACAGGTGCGGAGCCACCGCACACCAACACCAGGTGGACCTCATGCAGGCTGACCCACCCTAAACCTATCATGCGCAAGCTCTCCCGCCGTCACGCGGGCATCAGCCGCACCAGGCCTTACATGGTCACAGTGCAGTGCTGAAGAGGTCCTGGGGCATTCATGCCGCTGGGCAAGAACATGCGGGGCCGCACCGCATCTGCGCTCAGCGCATGCAGCGGCGCCTGCGCTGAGGCCGCGGCCGCGTCCGACGCTGGGCCGGCCTGCTGGTACAGAGTGTCGGGCGACGGCGGCGGCGGTGGTGGCGCTGCCATGGGGACTTGGAGCGGCTGGGGGGGAGGCGGCGGCGGGCTGGGCGGCGGCGACGGCGGCAGCGCAGCGGCGCTGGGCGGCTCCACCTGCATGCACCGCATCCTTGCGCCTCAGCGGCATGTCACGTGTGCATACATGCGCATAGCGGGCAGGGCTGAGCGCTGCTCCACAGCGCGAGTACTGGACTGGCACGCCTCAATCAAGCACAGTGCTGCCGCACATTCCCTGGCGTGGCGGGCGGCGGCGGCGGGCTGGGAGGCGGCGCTGCCACGGGCGGCGGCGGCGGCGGCGGCGGCACTGCGAGCCACTGCTGCTGCTGCGGCGGCGGCGGCGGCGGCGATGGCGGCGGCCCTGTCGGCGTGGGTACTCCCAGACCTGGCAGCGGCGGCGGCGGCGGCAGCGGCGGCACTGCGCCACTGGGGCTGCCGAGCTGCGTGCCATCGCAAGCAGCATGGTTTGCTGTCGGTGCGATGAGTCCATGAGCTATGAGCCAACTCGTGGCACAGGAGCAAGGTTGATGACTTAATTTGCACCCATTGGGCCAGGTTCGGGCCATGTTGCCGGGCGCAGCAGAGTAACGCGCTGGCGCCGAGACTGAGCCCTGCACCGCCACACTTAGGCACCCAGGGGCGCTGCTGTGCTGCAGCCCAAGCGCATACCTGAGCGCTCGGCGGCGGCGGCGGCGGCGGGGGCGGCGGAGGCGGCGGCGGCGGCGGCGACGCGCGCCAGGTCTCATCGCCAGACTGCATGTACACTGCACACAAGCGCACACTCGGTGAGCCGTTGCGGGCCTGAGCACGCCACGTGCGCGGCGCGCGCTCTGGTGCACGCTGCATGTGATGCACTGCGCTGCAGGCATGGTCCCCCGTCAGGGATGCAGCTCTGGGTGCATGCGGCGAGCAGCACATGCGCCAACCGGCTGCGCGTGAACAGAGGATCAGGTATAGGGTTATGGTTAAACCTATACGCGCCCACGGTGGCCAACCTGCTGGGGCGGCCGACGCGCCCTCTGGCCGCGCGGCTCCCATGCCGTCGCCGGCGCGCGCGGCCTGAGCCAGGGAGCGCCGGTGAGTCAGGGCGCCGGGAGCGCGCGAAGCGGTCGCCGGCCGCCCCTGCGCGGCGCCGCCGCCAACACGCCAGCCCAGGGCGCAGGCGGCCAGCCCTGCATGCCAAGGTCTCTGTCAGAGTGCTGCGCTGACATGCGCCCGGCAAGTCTGCGTGTTGCGCAGGCTGGCGCGACCTGGCACTGACCTGTGAGCAGCAGTAGGCGCAGCGTCGCCCGATGCGGCACCATCGGGGCGCTGCAGGCCGCGGCAGGGCTGTGTCAGGCCAGCATGAGTGGGGAAAGGTGGCACCTGGCAACTGCGAGTCTCTGCACCTCATTCTGGCATGTGTTGGAGTCCCATGACAGCAGGGTCCAACACCCTACCCTGCAGAGCATGGACATGCACTTTGCCCCATTCGGCATGCAGGCCCTTGCTTGACTTGCTGCTTGGCAGAGCGCACATGCTGGCGGGCCCGCATTGCAAAGCCTACACGTGCGCACTTGTTACAGGGCCAAAAGCAGTCACATCGTTGACGGCCAAAACATCTAAGCAGTCATAGACAATGTGACATCTGTTGATAACGACGTGTGATCTGCAACATAGCTAGAATGCCACTGGCAGGCAGACACCGCGGCGGCGAAGCCAGACTCCAGCCCGACTCAGCCACGTCCACCAACTCGAGACAGGGCCGCAGCCGAGCCGCCGGCGCCTCCGCCGCGCGGCGGCGCGGCCGCGCCGCGCCGCGCCCAGCTCGGCGCGGTCACGCAGCCAGCGCGGCCTCCGCGCGCGCGCGCGCGGGCTGGTACCAGGCGCCCGGGGTGCGCGCAATGAGCCGCGCGCGCGCCACAAACACGTCCTCGTAGCCCGGCCCGGCCAGGAAGGCGGGGGCCTCGTCGGAGCCCACGCCCACGAGCGTGCTGCCGCTGCCTGCGCGCCGTGGCGCAGACGCCAGGCTCTGACACGTGCTTTGCAGACCTGCCACTACGTGCTGTAACCCCGCGGGCTCGCACTCATCACACGAGTGAAGCTGTAGAGTGTGTCAGGAGGCCGTCGCATGCCTCGCTCACAGCACACCGCGTTGATGTGCACCTGTCATATGTTGACTCTCATCCTGCACAGCTGCCGCGCTGCACAGGAACATGAGCATGCGCCACAGGCACGCGGCCGGCCCACAGCGCGCGCCGGTCATGAACACGGCGTCGAAGCGCCCCTCCGCGGCCAAGCGCGCCTTGAGCTGCGCCAGGTCCGGCATGACCGCAAAGGCGGGCGCCTCCAGGTCGTTCACGCAGGCGTCCGCCACTGTTGTCGCGCGCCCGCACCAAGTCGGCGCTTGCATGGCATGCGACCCCCCTCACAAACCAGTTTGCCGGCCAGGCATAAACGCAGGCGCGCCGACATGCCGTGCGCCAGGCAGATGCGCTGCAAGGCAAGCCGCCATGCCAAGCTCCTCCGCTAACTGCGCAGGCGTGCGCAAACTCTACTAGCCTTGCTAGTAATGCTGATCATTGCATGCGCGGCGGCAATCCATCGCACAGGAGCTACCATCCGCGAGCGCGACGGCGCCAGCGTGAGCGGGGCCGGGCGCCGGGCTCTGAGTGGGTGCGGGTGCCAGGCTCCGATGCCCCTTTGTTGAAAGACTCCTGCCCCGCGACAGAAGGCAGCGGGGAACCACCGGCGCCGCCGGCGGCCAGCGCCGCGAGCAGGCGTTGCGGGTCGGCGCCGCTGCGGCCGGCCAGGTCGAGCGCGCGGAACACAGCCGGCGTGGACAGCCCCGCGGCCGGCTTGACCAGCAGCAGCGGCGTGGCCAGCGGCAGCGGCGGCGGCACGTCCTCCACCACCTCGCCGCTGCGGCGCCGGCGCGCGCGTCAATCCTACCCTTAGCCTGTCGGCGACCGGCAGCCCTCCAGCAGGAGCGCCGCCAGACGTCCCGATATGTTAATGTAGGAGGGTTTCTGGGCGACTCGAGCGTGTGAGCAGGCACGGTGCCAGAACAGGCGCGCACCGCCTGGTGCAGTACGCGGCGCCCTGCGAGAAGAGGATGCTAGTGATGTCGGGCTACAGGCGCGCACCGCCCGGTGCAGTACGCGGCGCCCTGCGAGAAGAAGACGGAGATGTCGGACCCGATTGCGCCCGCCCACTCCAGCAGCTGCGCGTTGCTGGCCGGGCGGCCCGCCGCCTCGTTGGCCGCCCACAGCGCGGTCGCCGCGTTCGCGCTGCCGCCGCCCAGGCCCGCGCCTGCGGCGCACGCGCGCTCGAGCACTCATGCATGCTGTCTGTGGCCATGGAAGCCCTTACGCTCATCGACGTGCAATCGGCCTCCCTGCCAGCAAACTCCACGCTGCAGCTGCGCCAGGGGCGCAGGCATGGAGTGGTGCTGAGGCAGCTGACGAGGCGCGCACCGTGCGGCACCACCTTGCGCAGGTGGACGCGGAAGAAGCGGGCGTCGCCCGTGCGTTGCCTGAACAGGTTGAGCGCCTGCACAGCCAGCGCTTCAGGCAGTGCACACGGGCGCAAGGTTCAAACAAGCAAATCTCATACTCGCAAGTTTCACACAAGCAAGTCTCATGCAAGCAAGTTTCATACACAAGCAAGAATCATACAAGGCGGCCGTCCGTCGCAAGCGGGTGGCGTGCGCGGGGACCGCAGAGGCGGCGCGCCTTGACCACAAGGTTGCTGCCATCGGTGGGCACGCCGGGCATGTCGCAGGTCAGCTCGTCGCGCCGCGCGCCCGGCAGCGGCGTGAAGTCCAGCGTGTCGCCCAGGTCTATCACCTGCGCCCGCGCGCGCACGCTCGAGCCTGGTGTCGCGCTAAGCGCGGCCCTGCACAGCGCGGCCCTGCACAGCGTGAGCTGGCCTGGTCGTATGCGTCGCGAAGCAGTGAAGAAAACTTTAACAGCAACTCTGTGATTCCAGCAGCGTCCAGGCGCACGTGGAAGAGGGACGCCAGGTCGTGGTAGCCGTCCTCCCGCCGCCGCATGACCCGCAGGAACAAGTTGATCTGCGCAGCGAGCATGTGAGCATGGAGTATACAGAGCAGCAAGGCGCAGCGTGCACGTGAGCCTGGATTATGTATACAGCAAGGCGCAGCGTGCACGCGAGCCTGGAGTATATATAGCAGCAAGGTGTAGCGTGCACGTGAGCATGGAGTATACATAGCAGCAAGGGCAGCGCTTGAATAACGCAAGAGCTCATGCTGCACACCTTGGACGGCGAGAAGAACGTGGCTGTGTCCGTTGCGAGCGCCGCGGCGCAGGCGTGCAGGAGCTGCCTATGCCGCGACGAGCGCCCGCGGCCGCAGGGCCCATGAGGACAGTGCCAGCCCTGCAGCGCGGCTGCCAGCCTGCGCGAGTGCAGAGTGGGCGCCGGGCGCCATGCGTGTGAGTGTGCACTCATTTGCCTGCCGCCAGGCCTGGGACTGAAGCTCTCAACACGCGCAGCTGGACACGCAGTCTCAGTCAGGAACACTGGTGGTGTTACAGCCCTGGCTGAGTACGAAGAACAACTACCTCGAGTTCCAAGATAGTCGGTGGGTGTCTTATCCAGGGTGTGTAACACCTGCAAGGATGCCTTTGGATGCGAGAACGAATACCAGAGAGGTGCGCTAAACAAACGAACAGGCGTAAGGGCAAGAGCGCATCATGATGCACGTCGGAACAGCACTGCAGAGCTGTGCCCCCAGCACACCAGAAAGCGCCCGCCGCCTGGCGCCCTGCCAACATGCCCAGCTCGCTTTTAGCTCCCAGCAGACGCAATGCGGCCCTGCGCGCCGTGCATGCAGGGCAAGCAGCAGCGACGGAGCTTCAACATCTGGGACGGTAAGCGCATGCCTTGCACCCAATGCAAGCGGCAGTCCTGTCTGCAAGCTACTGCGACACGGGACACGGGCGCAGCGCCCATTGAAGCTACCACGCGGCTTCAGCAGCCTCCGCGCTTGTCAGGGGCAGGCTAATGCGGACTCGCTGGACCGCGTCAGCAACCTGTTCGTGGACACGGCCTTCCGCTCAACGCCCTGGGCGCAGGAGGCGCGCGAGAGCGACAGCGGTCGCACCGCCGCACGCATCCTGTTCGTCAGCGAGAGCGGCGTCTGCCGCTCGGTGCTGGCGCAGGCGCTGCTGCGCGGCGCGCTCGCCGCGCGGGGCCTTGGCGAGCAGGTCGAGTGCGAGGCGCGCGGCACCAGGCGCGCCCTCGCAGCGGCCCCTGTCCCGCCCCGCACCGGGAGCCGCACGCTGCTGCTCAGCCTGCCGGCCCATCCTATCATCCCGGGTGGTGAGGGTGGCTGTCCTCCTGGGCATAGCAGGGCACTGCACTTTTCGCGCGCAAGCATGTCACGTGCTGCACTGCAACCTGTATCTCTGACTTTGCTGGGGAGCTGACCCGGGAGCCTGCAGGGACTATAACGTCGGCGAGGCGCCTGAGGCCGCGACCCTCGCGGCCGCGGCGGAGGCTGGGCTGGCCATCCCGCCGGGCACGGCGGCGCGCCAGTTTGAACCGGAGACTGACATCGTGCGCGCCGACCTGGTGCTCGTGATGGACAAGTTCACCGCGGCAGACGTCCTGCGCGAGGCGCGCTGCCCGCCCTGCGCGCCTGCTGTTGTGCGCCTCCGGCAGTCCTTGGCGAACACCATGTTGACTGCAAACCTTGAGGGCTTGCACTCCTAGCGAGCGGCAGTATGTGGATGCATCAGTCTTAGCAGTCTGCACGTGTTGTCAAGCACGGTCACGTGCCGGTGCGTACGGCACGTGTTGCTGCACGGAACATGCCTCTGCACATTGAGCACAGCGACTGCCACCTGCGCCGGCGGGGGGGATCCACATATCGGATCATCCGAAGGGCGCGGCACCCCCCGCGCGTAGGTCTCCGTGTACGACACCATTAACTCGGGCGGCGGCTACAGCCGCAAGGTTCGCCGCCTGGGCGAGTTCCACCCGGACCTAGCGCCCCTGCGCACGCCCGATGCGCAGGACATCAACGATCCGCTCTATGGCAACACCGGCGGCCCCAGCGAGCAGGCGCGGCACAGAAGCTCCGCATGCGCAATAATTTGTATCACAGGCCTGCACGGACAGTCGCTGCAGCCCTGTCTAGCCCCTACGTGCCCGCCCCGCAGCCCCCAGCGCGCGCGCGGGTCTGGCTTCCTGGCAGGGCCGTCAGTGCGTGCCGCCAAGCTGAGACCCCGCCTGGCGCGGCAGGCCGCGGTACGGGAAGCGCTGCAGACGCTGCGCACCGCGTGCGAGGGCCTGGCGGAGTTCCTGGCGGGCCTGCGCGCCGCAGGGGCGCCCGGCGCGCCGCTGCGCGCTGCGCTGAGCGAGGCGGTGCAGGGCATGGAGAGCATCGAGTGGCTGGTGCCGCCCATGCTGCAGGCGCGCTGAGGCGGCGCGCTGCGCCTGTGCGCGGCGGCGGGCGCGTGCGCTGGGTAGCCAGGGGCCCGGCTGCAGCCAGTTTGCGCTCAAGCAATGGTCGAGCAGTAGAGGCGCTGTAAGGACCGTCTGTGGCTCTCACTCTGCGACAGAAGTCGTTCGCATGCAGTTGCGCAGCTGCTTGCAAGCGGGTCTGCACTGCACGATGCGGCAACCAACAACATGCACAGGATGGGAATGACGGAAGCCGGCTGTGCTGATGCACCTACACAAGCACAGCGCCAGCACACCCCCGCATCCACGAAAGCGACCCGCAGCGACTGCCATGGTGACCAGCAACCCATGCAACCCCGCCCCAGCCAGGCGCAGCCCGCGCATCGCTCGCCACTGCCGGTCAGCAGACGTGCTTGTGCCGGCCACGGCGACCCTTGCTGGCTGCGGCATGCGACATGAGGGCAAGGGCCGCGGGGGGTTCCAGGACAGCCGATCGCTCAGCGCGCCCTGCCGGGCGCCGCAGCCTCCCCGCGCGCGCAGGCGGCGCTGCGCCATGCACGCATGCCAAGGCCGGCGGCCTGCAGCATGCGCGGGTCACCTCGCCGCAGCCTTGCTGGCCGGCGCGCCGCTGCCGGCCGCGGCAGGCTGCGCGGCGGCGGGCGACGCGTTGAGGTCGAGCGGCTGCAGCGCGCGCTGCTCGCCCGCGCGCATGGCCGCGGCCAGGCGTCGGTGGTAGGCGGCCACCTCGGCGCGCAGCGCGGCATAGCGCTCCAGCACGGCGGCCGCCTGCGCCTCGTGCGCAGCCGCCACCTCGCGCATGCGCTCGCGCAGCGCGCGCATCTGCGCGCGCGGCCGCCCGTCGGCCGCCGCGCGTCGGACAGCGCGTCAAGGCAAGCCGGCTGCCAGCCCGCGCGGCACTGCCTGTCATGCGCCCATCGGCATATGCCAGGACAGCCAGGCATCGGAAGCGGCTCACAAGCAGCCCGCGTGCACGTCTGCGTAGTAGCCATAACAGGCGCGCGCGGCGCCTGGCCCATGGCCTCGGCAGGCGCGCGGGCAGGCGGCGCAGCGTTTGGGTTGGGTCTCTACCCTAAGCCTACCCTATCGCGCGCGCGCACCAGCGCCTCGTGCTCGGCCAGCTTGGCCAGGTTGGCCGCGTTGTCGGCCTCCGTGGCCTCCTTGTCCTTCAGCTGCTCCTCGATCGCCGAGGCCGCCGCCTCCTTACGCAGCTCCGCCTGCGCGCGCCGTGCGCACCGGCAAGGCTCTTGCGCGCATGCGCACGTGGCGAGCGCCCACGCGCTCCGCATACATGGCACATGTCGCGTTGCGGGCGCCGACGACAAGAGCGGCAAGCGCGACACGGAAGTGCGTGTCTCGTGCATGGCAGGGTGAGTCTCTGGGGTCACTGTCGCATACATTAGTGGCACACATCCATGGCACGCCTCATCATTGCCTGCGACAGCCATGCAGGGAGCAGCGCCTGGGCAGAGCGGCCGCGGCGCTGGGCGCCCCAGGCGCTGCAGGGGGGGATGGGCAAGCGCGCATGCCAGCGAGGCGCCCAGGCCGTGAGCTGGCTCCTGGGGCAGGGCGGCGCGCTTGCCCCAGGTACTTGGCGCGGCCGGCGAGCATGGATTGGCGAGCACGCGCGACAGGAGCCCCGTCCGGGCCACGCGCAGGGCTTCGGGGGGCAGGTCGGCGGGCGCCGCCGCGCGCCTGGTGCTCCAGGCGCTGCAGGCGCTCGGCGAGCGACGCGCGCTGGCGCTCCAGGTGCTGCTGCCGCGCGCCCAGCGCGGCCGCCTCCGCCTCGGCCGCGCCGATCGCGGCGCGCAGCGCCTTGACGCCGCGCGAGGCCGCCTTCTTGCGGCCCAGCTCGGCGTCGACCTCGGCCATCACGCCGCGCGCCTTGCCCACCTCCTTCTCCACCTGCGCGCCGCGCGCGCCGCGGCGTGGGATGGGTGCATGCACGTTGGGTGCATGCACCCATCGTTGGTAAAGGGACCAACGATGGAGATCCCATCTCGCGCAGCTGGTCTGAAGAGGGTCGGGTAGCGAAGGCAGTCGGGAAGCGTGCCTACCCTATCCTGCATGCCATAGCGTGTGCTGCCTATTGCGCACCTGCGCGCAAGCGCCCGCTTGACAGGGTGCCTGCGCCAGGGCCTGCCAGCGTTCGGGGCGCTGCCAGTTGTGCTGCCGGCTTACCCGCGCGTAGGCCTGGCGCGCGGGGCCAGGCGGAAGACGCGAGCCCCAGGGCAGCGCTCCCAACAGGCCGCCCTGTGCAGGGATCTTGGGGAGGGCGCAGGAGCGCGCGCGCCTTGGCCACGGCGTCCAGGCGCGTCTGCAGGTCGCGGCTGCGGCGCTCCGCGTCGGCCAGGCGCAGCCGCTCGCGTTCCACCGCGCCCGCCGTGTCCCGCAGCCGCGCCTGCAGCTTCTCCGGCGACTGCGCGCGCACTGACGCACACACCTTGGGATGACAGCACTCTTGTGCCCAAAGTGAAGAGCTGACAGGCACACTTTTCACCAGGCAGGCACACTTCAGGTGCAGCAGCGCATCCTAGCGGCATATGTCAAGCTTTGCGGTGAGCTGCAAGGAGGTGCTAAAACGCATGTGACCTCTTAGACACACTGGTGCCACCACTGCACTCCAAACACGCCGCCCAAGGTCTGACCCCCCGTCGCCAGCGTCGGCGCGCCTCGACAATGAGCTCGCGCAGCTCGGCAGCCGCCTGGCGCGCAGTCTGCAGCCGGAACTTTGCGCTGGCGGCCTCGTCCGCTGCCGCGTTGGCCGCGCCCTTCAGGTCTCGCACCTGCGCGGCAAGCGAGCGTTCCGCCAAGCGCGCATGCAGCGTCTGCTGGGTACGATCGCGTACACCATAACCGCCGTGCTCACTGAGCTGCAGGCACGCGGTGCCCGTGCCGTGTAGTCGTGAGGAGGCAGCTGGGTGTCGGCAAGTTGGTAGGCGCACCTCTGCATTCAAGGCTACCTGCTGCCTGTTAAGCGCCTGGTTCTCTTTATACGTTTCGTCTGCCTCGTTGCGGATTGCCGCCGCCTCCTGCGCGCGCTCCCACACGGCACCATGAGCTATTGCAGGCTCCACTCCAGTCTTCAGACAGTGGCATGTGTCCTGCTTGAACGGCCTATCCAATCAATGATTCTGTTGGTCAGCACACCACTCTGGTAGGGACAGAGGACAGGGAGAGAACGTGCGCGCACAGGCTCCTGCGCGGCCTGCTCGTCCTGCAGCTGCCTCAGCTCCGCCGCCTGCACAGCGCGGCCCAGCGCTTCAGTGCCCCACCCCCCGCCCGAAACTTTCCTGACCAGAGCGCTCACTTGCGGCTTGCAGTGAGGCAGCGGTACACGCATTCGAGCAGGGCAGGGACAGCAGGGCTGAGCGCACACCAGGCGCCGCTTCTGCTGCTCCAAGGCCGCCGACTCCTCCAGCTGCGCCTCGGCGGCCTCCTGCATCTCCGTGAAGGGCCCGAGCTTCTCCTCCCGGAACTTTGCAAAGTTGATGACCGCGCTCAGGTTGCGCCGCAAGCGCGCCGAGTCCGGCTTGCAGATATCCTGCGGCCGCCCCTTTAGCCTGGGGCAGCGCCGCAGTGCGCAGCAAAGAAGGACGGCAAACGGCAGCACCCCGGTGCACACCCTGTGCGAGCGAGCGCGCCTGCATGGTAAAGTCCCGGACGCCTGCAGCCGACATCAGCTTCGTGAGCTGCTTCAGGAAGGCCATGAAGGGGATGGACTCGTCGTGCAGCTCTGGGTACTCGAGCGCATCGATTGCGGTGAACACCGGCTGCTGCAGCTCCTCCCTGCAGTGCCCCAGCCGCAGTGTAGTCGCCGTGTGGAGCAGAGGCGCACGGGAGCTGAACAAGGCTGCACCACCTCGCAAAGTGCCCTGTGGCAAGCGAAGCGTAACCAGCATACCAGCGATCTGCACTCCATAACTCAGCGAGGCGCGGGCGCCGAAGCGGACCTGGTCACGCCGACGAGCGTGGTGACCACGCTCTCATACACTGGCCGCACGAGCTCAGGCGTGGGCTTGGCGAGGCCCGCCGCGTTCAGCGGTAGCTCCATGTCCTTGAGGCATGGCAGCAGCTCTGCGTCCGACAAAATGGGGAAGGAGAACGTCTGCGCCATGTCGCGCGACGCAGGCGCGTAGGGCGCCTTGCCTCAGCTTGGCGCTCTCAGCGCCCTGCTAGATACGTCTCCTTCATAACGCTTGAGGTGCGTGGTGGGTGCACTAGCACAATCTTCTGCGCGCACACGCGCTTTGGGAATGACACTGTCTTGAGCTATCCTGTGTCTGGCGCGTAGACTTACTCGAGCCGTGGGACTTGCCAGAGCGCCAGAGGTGAGCAGCTAATCAAAGCTGCGCTTTGCGCAATCAAAAGTGTGCGGGTTAGACGCAGGGTCTGCCTCGGACGTTCAAGCAACGTTTTGACAGACGGCGCAGGTGGACCAGCGCGCGCAGGAGGCCTGGCTGAGCCTGCTCCTCGGCTTGCGCTCCCATAAGGCAGCTCGCGCGGCAGGCTCAGATCGCGCGCGCCTGAGCATGAACCGCACGCCCTTCAGCGCCAAAGAAAATGTGCTCCTGCCAGAGACCTACAACGTCGTCAAGCAGGCCTGTCCGCCAGGCTCAGCTATGGGCAAGCGCAAGGGCGCAGACAAGCAAGTGCGCCCCCGGCTGCGCCGCGGCACCCCGAGCGCTGCACGTCCAGGCTTTGCGCAGTGCAGAGCTCCGGTGTCCACGGAGACGTCTATGCACGCTGGTCAGCATGGTACGGGACTGACCTTTGTCACTTGCGACGGCGTACGTGTCGCCACAGATGCGCACACCGCAAGGCCATGCCACAGCGAAAAAGGCGCGCACGCCCTGCGGCGAAAACGTGGACCCCAACATGGACGCGGCGCAGCAGCGCCAAGCGCACAAGAGCCCCGGCGCGGGGCCGGCCAAGGCCCTGCTGGCTCCCAGCCAGGCCGGGAACACCAGCGCCGCCAGGCGCGCTGCTGCGAGGCTGCGCTGTGCAACCGCGCGCTGCTTTGACAGCTGGCTGCGTGCAGCAGCTCTCCTGCGCCCTGGCGTTGGGACGCGGTCACACGTGGGTTCCCTTGTGCGTGCGCAGGCCTTTCGACTTTGCCAACCTGGGCACACTCATCGCACAGCAGACTGGCACGTCCGGCGCTCTGCTGCCAGCTAGCAGGCGCGCTCCGGCGTCCACGGCTGGTCTGCAGCCGGCTTGAACGTGCATGGTTGGGGGCGCGCTGTGCTTGCTATCGCCTGTACTCCTGTACTAGCCAGGTGCATCTAACTGCCGCCAGACCGCTTCACCAGCGCCGTGATGCCAACGCGCAGCGGGCCGGGCGAGCGCGCTGCGGCGCAGCTGACGACATTCGCGCAGCTGGCCGGCGGCCGCGGGCAGCGCATGCCGCTGGCGCCGCCGCCGGACCTGCAGGCAACGCTGGTGTGCGACGCGTTGTACTCCCCTCCTCGCTGGTGGAACAGCTGACTGGCGCAGTGCGGGAGCCGCCGCCAGTCACGCCTGCGCTCAGCCCCTGCGTCGCCTTGCATCAAGCAGGAGCGGCAGCTCCTAGACAGAGCATCACCCAAAAACGCGGCCGGCAGAGGCGCTGTCGCACGCTAGGCAAAGTTGCTGCGCGCCTGCGCCACGCGGCTGACCGCGCGCGCGCACCCGCCGGCAGACGCGCGACGTGCTGGCGACCTGCTTCAGCGGCCTGGAGGACAGCAACCCGGGCTGGCTGGCGGGCGGCAAGCCGCTCGCCGCGCCGGGCCCGGCCATGGGCCCGCCGCGGCCGCAGCCGCGCGTGCTGGCCGGCCGCCCGCGCCCGCCGCTGGACTGGAGCCTGAAGGTCGGCGTGCGCTTCACGTCGCAGCTGCCGTTCGCGGTGGCCGAGGCCGCACGCCGCGCGCCGACGCGCGTGGGTGCGCAGGCCCCCGCCCGCCTGCATGGGGCGCTCGCGCCACCCTGCAGGTGCCTGCATGTGCCGCGCCAGACGCGGCCGCCGTCCTTGTGGGGAGCCGGCCAGCCTGCTGGCCTGCGCCTGCCGCAGCCTGGCTCGCACAGTGTCCAGCCGCGTGTCACTGTATTCCTCCATACCGCCACACGGCCGGGAGTTCTGCTTGGCAGGCAGCGCAAGGCAGCCGCCAGAAATGACGCATGTTATCTCACCTGAAGGAAGAAAGACGAGCAGCTGTGAAAGTGCCCCGGGCAGGCGTCTCACCCAGCTGCGCGCGCGCAGCGAGCGGCGCGCTGCAGGCGTTTGCCTCGGGCGATGCGTCGGGGGGCGAGGAGAGCAGCGCGGCGAGCGAGCGCGAGACGGCCGAGCCAGTCGCGGCGTGGCTGGCGGCTCTGCTGAGCTGGCGGCACCCGGCGGCGCCGCTGCCGCCGGCGGCCGTCGCCGCGTGGGCGGCCAGCGCGCCCTGCGCCACGCTGCTCAAGGTGTGCGCTCAAACATGCAAAACAAGGGTACAGTGCGTAACTCGGGTGCTCGGGGCACTGCGGGTGCCGGTGCGGCAGCGCAACAGAGCGTTCAAGGACCTTTTGCGGGCGTGTGGGCGTGTTTCAACGGCCGGCGCAGCCTGACCGGCCAGCCGGACCTGGGCCACGCACCGCGACTCGAGGCGACAGCCGTACACTTGTACTTCTTCTAATATCACGCCAGCTGTGTGCTGGTGTCCCCTTGCACGAGGCAGCGCGGCGGGTGCTGCAGCATGCAGTGAGGCGCGGAAGACCTCGCAGGAGTGACAGCATGCGCAGGAAGCTATGGCGCACCCCCTGTGCACGCAATGTCCGTGCACTGCAAGGGTGCTTGGCCAAACCTGCCTGCCAACACGCTTGGCGCCCTCAAGCGCACGTGCCCGGACAGGCGCGGCGGCACGAGTGGCGGGCGGCCTTTCGCAGCCTGCTGCTGCAGCAGCGCGCAGGCGTCTGCGACGCCTTCTACCTGCTGTCCCCTGAGGTACTCTCACCCCCATCCCGCACGCACTCAAAGATATAGTCAAGTCTGTCACCTTAGGCGCCTCGGGTGCAGTCTCTGGGGCGTGAATACCTCTGCAGAAAGAGCGCTTTTGCATTGATGCCGTCCAGGCGTGAGGCGTGCGCTCATCATGGCATCTATCTACAGCTGCTGCCGGCCTGGCATGCGCGGCGCTGACCGCAAGCTCGCGGGGCTCTGGCGCCAGGGCTGCAAGCGTCCGTACGTGGCGTACTTTGGCGCGGCGGGCGTGGGCGGCCGGCCCGCGCCGCACGCCTGGCTGAGCCGCTCCACGCACGGCCTGCGCGCGCGCCTGGCGGCGCCGCCCAACTGCCTCGACTTCACGCTGCCGCTCGCCGGCGCGGCCGGCGCGGCCGGCGCGGCCGACCCGCGCAAGGCACCCGAGGTTCCCGAGCTGGGGCAGGCGCGCGCGCTCCAGCGCCATGTCGCCCGTGGCGTATGTCGTTTGCCCGCGCGTATGCGCAATCCCACCGTGCTTGCGCCACCTCACGCGGCAGACGCTCTTCGCAGACGCTCTTTGCAGCATTGAGCACGCACAGCAGGGGCGGCCGCCTGAGCCAGGGGTGCAGAGGAGTGCAGCTGCTGCGGGGTGGTGCTGAAGTGTGTCGTAACCTGCACCGCTCATGCCCCGACGACCCTTGCCCTGGTCCATGCCAGCAAGGTGCCAGATATTGCACGCAGACGGCACCGGCCATCGCTGCTGGCGGCAGCCGCAGCTGCTCTTGCGCGCCTGGGCGCTTTGCCACGTCACCCACACTTCCGTATGCGAGCGCCTGTCATGGTGCACGCCTTGCTGCTATGACCACTGGCATGCGTGGTGAGCTCCCCGTCTGGACAGGCGCCGGGCGCGGGCGGGGCCGTGGACGGCACGCCGCGCTCGCTGCTGGCGTTCGAGGGCGCGGTCGCCGTTGCCGGCCTGGGCGACTGGCTGCACGCCGAGGCGCCAGCCGGCGAGGGCGCCGGCGCCGGAGCCGAGGGCTGCGACGTGCCCACGCTGCTCGCGCCGGTGCCCTTTGAGCACGCCGCGCTGCACCGCCTGACACCGCAGGTGCGCCGCGCGCGCCCTTGCGCATCTGCGGAGACTTGCATGAGCGACAGCGCCGCGTGCAAGCCCGAAAGTGCCGTGGTACCAACGCAACGCATCACGCGCAGCCTGCCAGCGCGTCCACCCACCCCCCCTCCGGCCTCCGAGCTGCGCTTGCTGTGGCAGAGAAATTCAAAGGTCTTCTCCGCCTGAGAGCGCTGTGAGAGCGCGCCTGCGCCGCGCTGCCGCAGCTGGCCAAGCCCGTGGACGTGGCGGCGGCCGGCGGCGCGCCGCATGGGCCGCACCGCCTGCTGCTGCACGGCGCGCTGCCGCCCTGGGTGCTGGACCGCCTGTGCGCCGTGCTGGCCGCCAGCCAGGGCGGCCAGTTCCAGGCGCTGCTCAGCACCAACCCGCTCACCGGCGCGTTCAACGTGGCCGCGCCGCACGCGGCGCGGGCCGCGGCGCCGGCGGGCGGCGCTGGCAGGCGCGCACGCCTGGCCCGCACGGGCTCTGTTGAGTAGAGCGCAGACGCGCATCCGGGAGCTAGGTCGCAGGCAGTGCTTGCGGTTATCTGAGGTTTGGACGGGGATCACACATTGCCAAAAGTCCTCCTTGGCAACAGTGACAGCGGCGAGGCTGGCCTCACGCGCCCCAAGATATGCGGGCTTGCTATATTGAGCAAACGCATCGGCATCATGAGGAGATGCACAGGTCTGCTCCAGCGCCATGCACTCACTGCAATCCCTTGGTGCGATGCAGCGGGAGCGGCGGGGAGGGCGAGCGCGAGCGCTGGCGCGCGCCCGAGAGCGAGCTGGCCGGCCTCTGCGTGCGCGAGCTGGTCTGCCAGGCCGGGCGCTACAGCGCACGCCTCACTGCCGAGCCCCGCAGCAGCTGAGGAGCAGGATGTGCGGCGACATGCAGCAATGAGGGGGCCGGTGCATGCGTGCATGCACATGGCGGGTTTTGGGGTATGGCTGGCGCGAGGGTCTTGCATGTGGTGCGCATGTCACTCTTGCAGGGTCCGTGCCCTGTGTGCACTCTCTGTGCTGGTTCCCTTGCCCTGTCTGGGCCATGTACAGCAGAGAGCGCGCGCGTGTGTCGCCTGTCAGGAACTGGCCACCACGCCCGGCCCGGCTGTTTGTAGCCTGCTGTGTGCAATGCAAACTTTGCATAAGCGCCTTACGTGTAACCAGTGACGCACGCTTGCAAAACCAGTGTTGCGATCATGCAGAGGCACACACAGCTTGCCGTGCACGACCTTGACAAAACAAACAGGAGCACCTCGTGTGTGGTGCATGTGTAACTTGACCGTATGCGCGCTGCCCGCGTTGGACAAGGGGGAGTCTATCGCAGTGTACTCCAAAATGCCCTCCCCAGCATCACCCTGGGTACTGAACGGCTGCCTCTTCAGGTGCGCTCCTAGATCATCACTCTCCGATCCTAGCTTGGCGACCATCCTAGCTTTAGCCCTTGGCCTATGTGGCAGCGAAAAAAACCGCATAGGCGCTAGCTACGATGTAAATGTCAGTATGCTCCCTCGATGCAGCAAAAGCAGATGGGCATAGCCTATGCTAGAACCAAAAGCATGGGTTGTGGTGTGAGTGCGCACAGGGCCGTCATACGCTGAGCGCTGCAAAAGCAAACAAAATCGTCTCGATATGGCGGCGCCCGCAGCCGACCTGCTGAGCCAAAACAGGGACATGCGCCCTCTAACAGCACCGCTCCCCCAAGCTGGGCGCGCCGCTGCCCACATCTCTCAGCAGCCGTGCACTGCCCAATCCGGCACTGCCGCCTGCGCCTCTTCTCCGCCCGCGTCGCATCACACGCGGCCCAGCCACTGCAGTCCCAGGCGGCGCAAGCCAAGCGCTCCAGCCCCAAGTCCTCGAGCGCCACGGCCCGCCGCCCCTCACCACTGGTACTTGGCCGCGACCAGCACCTCTTCGTACAGCGCCGCCGCGTGGTCCCAGGAGAGGTCCTGCCCCGCGCGCCAAAAACCCTAAGGCCAAGGGTTGGGGCAAGAAAAAGTTGCCACCTCGGCTGACGCACCATGCCACGCCAGGCCCTGCCCGACGCACCCGCCGCGGGCTCCGCTGGGCGGCAGAGCCCCCGGCTTGCATGCTCCGCGAGCCCAGAGCAGGGCCAGGAGCCAGAGCATCGACCCTGGCGGGGGCCTTGAGCGTTCGGGCCGCGCCCCGAGGGGGCGCACCTGCGCCGTGCCGCGGCGCTGGATGCCCTCAAACGCGTCGCGGTAGTCGCGGTAGGTGTACAGTGCGTTGCCGAGCGCGCCGCGGAAGGCGCCCGCATCCGCCCAGTCGAACGTCCAGCCCGTGCCGCTGTCGCTGTGCGGGTCGAAGGGCGTGACCGTGTCGCGCAGGCCGCCCACCTGCAGCGCAGGGCGGGCTGAGGCGGGCGCTGGGCGAGCGCACGCGGAGGGTAGCGCAGCGTGCGCAGGTGCGCTGCGTGGTCCTGACAGCTCTCGTACATTACAATGTAAAAGGCGGTAACGAAATACCGGGGGTAGCGGCGCATTGGTCCTGCTGGCGCACATCCCGCCCAGCCGCCAGCCAATGGACGCGCCCGTTGCGACATGCCCACAGGGAGGCGCGCAAGGGCGGCCTGGGACGTGTCTTGTTGAGCTGGCATGCACGGCATACCCTGCATGCGGGGCGGCCGCGGGCAGCGAGGCTGCGTTCGAGCTGCCGGGGACCGCACCGCATGCACGACCGGCACGGTGCCGTACGCCATCGCGTACAGCTGGTTCAGCCCGCACGGCTCAAAGCGGCTGGGCATGAGCAGCAGGTCGCAGCCGGCGGTGATGCGGTGCGCCATGGCCACGTTGAAGCCGACCCAGCCGCGGCACTGATCCCGCCGCTGGCCCTCCATCTCCCTGCGCGCGGCGCCGGCCTGAGGTGGGCTCCTAACCCTACCCTAGCCTGAGGCGGGCCCAGGCGCGCCGCAGCAGCCTGAGCGGCCCCAGGCGCGCCGCTGCGGGGAAGCAGCAGCCCAGGCCTGTGACGTGGTCACGGTCTGGGCCAGGCTGGCGCGCTCCCGCCTCGCCACCTGCACCGTCGGGCGCCGCGGCGGCGGCGTGCGGCGCCCGCGCGCACCCCCCCGCGCGGCGCCCGCGCATGCCCCCCGTCGCGGCGCCCTCCCTGACGTGCCTGCCGGGGCTGCGCGCACCGCAGCGAGGTCTCCAGGTCGGCGCGCCCGGAGCCGAGCAGGATGAGCTGGCAGCCCTCGTCCATGATCCACTGGAAGTTGTCGCGGATGAGGTCCACGCCCTTCTGGTAGTCCAGCCGCCCGATGAAGCCCAGCAGCGGCGCGCGCGCGTTCTCCGGCAGCCCCAGCTCCTGCGCGCGCCGGCGCCGCGCGCGTCTGCAGTCTGAGCGAGCACTGCTTTGCTCAACATGAGTTGCAGGTATGCACACAGGCAGTCCGCATCGGCGGCTCACGCGCAATGCATTCGCCAGCAGGCTCCTGTCCACGGCCGGCCGATCAATCACTGTGCACCGGGCTCAGGTAGCGGCCTTGTCGAGTCGGCGAGCGCCCACTTGAAAGGAATATTCAGCTGACAGCAGAGCGCCTCTCAGACAGGCTGACGGGCGCCAAGCACTGGCGAGCCCGGTCCGCTCGTCCCAAGGCCCTCCTCCTTTCCTTGTGCACAGGAGCCGCGCACTGCGCGGGCGCGGCAGGCACGCGCGCGCCGGGCGCGGGGGGGGGCGGCGGCCGGGCGCGCGCGCGCACCCGCTGCAGCGCGGCCTTGCAGCGCGCCTTGCCCTCACGCAGGTCCGTGGCGGAGTAGTTGGCATAGCCGTCGCTGCGCAGGTGCGCGTCGCTCGCGGGGCTCCACTCGTGCGTGTCGATGCCGTTGACGATGCCCCGCAGCTTCCAGGCGCCCTCGCGCAGCACGCCGTCCAGGCCCCAGCCGCCCTCGGCCGTCTGGCACTCCCATGCATACCTGCGGGGCGCCGCGCGCCCCCGTCCCTGCCCGGCCGCGGCGCGGCACTCACGCGCAGCCGGCCCCAAAGACCACATCCTCGACTGCTGCGTTCATCTCCCTTCTGGGGTGTGTGAGCAGCGTGAGGGCGGGCCCCGACCCTTCAAGTGCAAGCCCCAGTGCAAGCCTGAAAGAGTCGGTGCGACGTGCGGGGGCTCAGGCTGGTGGGGCCGCCTCAGCCCGGCGCGGGGCGCGCGCCCGTGCGACACGGCGATCACGCGGTGCGCGGCCATGAGGCCGGCCTTCATCACGTTCATGTGCACGCCGCCGATGGGGTCGTCCAGGCGGAAGGAATGCGCGTAGCTGGTCGGCACCTCCAGCGGCGCCAGCTCGGCCATGGGCCCGCGGCCCTGACACACACACACACACACAGATGCAGTTGTAGTGTTTGAGAAGAAAGCAAAGGGCCTGCGCGCAGGCGGGTGCAGGCTGAGATAGAACCTCCGTGTTTATGGAGTCTTGGGGCTTCCTGGGCCAATGATGGTAGCTGACCTGCGCAGTGTTTTGCAAGGCTCTTGCTGCATAGCAAGAATCAGGGCGTGCGTGGTAAGTGTTGCAATTGTTGAGTGTGTGGAGTCGGCAAACGGTTGCAACTGAGGAGGATGCAGACGCCGTAACGTGCGGACTGTTGTAATATCATCTCTGTTTGTCAACGTTGAACTGTACCGATGATCCGGGCTCCTATACGCAAATCTGAGAAGCAAAACTGACAAGCACAGCTGCAGCTGATGCACCCAGGGTAAGGGCGGGGGGTTGCTTTTGCAGGAGTTGTTCGAAGCAGAGCTGTTCAGGTGCTGTGCAAGGAGCAAAGTGTGTGAACTGTAAAGGCAACCTGTGCTAAATACATATCATTGTTCCTAGGCGGCGGCCAACGCAGTGGAGCTGGAACACTTTTAGGTTGGCGAGCATCCTAGGACGGGTCAGCACCGGTGCGCCTTGCTCCTGTTACATGAGCAGAAGCTATGCAGTGCTGGGTTGGCACACACGCCAGAAGGGCTTTATGCACAGCCTTTTCAGAGGTGCATGCGCCGCATGTCCATAAATACAGCCTTTTGGAGTGAGTTGTGCATAGCACTACCTCTGGCAAACTTTTTTGTAGCACTAGCAGCGCCCGAGGCTGTCTGCTGGGATGTTGAGGCCTCGACTTGTTATTTTGCTGTGTGTACGTGGCAGCCGCCGCTAGGCACTCTGTACTGAGTTGATGCTGGCCCGTCTTGAGCAGCTCAGGCTGCCTGGCAGGCGCTGGAACTGAGACTGCGCTCTCAAACACGTGAAGCCCCAAGGCTGGGGTTTTGGCAGGTGCTGTCGAGCCCCGGGCTTGGAGGCGTATGCATATCGCCGTCGGGGGTGACAGAGCAGGGTGTGCTGGTGTGCTGCGGCTCTCGCGGGGCTCCATGGCGAGCCAGCTGCTGCGGCGCGCGGGGGCGCGAGCGCTACCCGTCGCCTGGCGCTTCCACGTGAGTCGCGCTCTAATATGGTGGCGCAATCCTGCATGTTTGTGCTGGACTTGCCCTGCAACAGCACCGGATGGTGTCCCAGCGCGTGTGGCTCAGTGTGTGGCTGCGGTGCACAGGCGGGCACCATCCGCTGCTTCTCTTCGGGGGTGCGCCGCCGCTGAGCTTCCTGACAGTGACCAGCTTGAAGAGCATGTCTCCAGTTCAGCAACGGCTTCCCCTGCGAGTGTCGCTTCGGTGGGATGCCTGTGCCACCAGCCGCATTGCCTTCACCGAACAGGCGGTGTGCCCGCAGGCAAATGTCAGCAACGCAGACTCATACAAGAAGCTCACGGACGCGCACCCAAGCGTGACGGTGCGGGCTTATCCAGAACTCGGGGGCGTGCTTCAAAAGTGGTCCGGGCGATGCATGCTCTACAGGCCGCTGCTGCCTGTGGCTTACCGCATGGTGTCTTGCAAGGGTTGCCACACTTTCTCGCAGCGCACAGCAGCACTCACGCCTTGTCCAGTAGCGCTGAGCGCCTGCTTTGCCACTTTATTTTTCTGAGCATTGACCGTGCTGATCGCCGAGCTGCCTGGCGCAGTGGCCGAAGCTTCTGAACACGTCCCTCGCGGAGGTAGATCCCGAGATCACAGACATCATAGAGAAGGAGAAGAACCGGCAGTGGAAGGCGCGCCGCCGCTCTCTCTTTGTTTCTGACTCCAGCAAGCTCTACCAGGATCCCGCTCGAGGTCGTGCTTTGCTGTCTTGTTGGCAGACAGCGCATGGGAAGTGGAGTGTGCTCGGGCTGGTGATGAGTGCGGGTCCAGTCCGGCAGCTGTTCATACTCCTCTGGGCATGTGTCCACAGCGCCCTTGCTGCTGCTTGTGCACAGTGCAGTGCGCAAGACCTCCTGTGTTCCAGGCGCTGACGGCAATGGTTCAATAGTGGCCGCTGGGCCGGGGCGTAGACATGAAGAGCTCTGTTTTGCAGTGCGCACGACGGGCATGTCAGGGTCTGCACTCACCAGCTGCGTGCAGCGCAGGCCCTGAAAGCGTGTGTTTTGGAGCGCAGCTGCCAGCTGCTGGTGTGAGTGTGTGCGCGGCGCGCAGGGCCTGGAGCTTATCCCGTCGGAGAACTTTGTGTCGCAGTCGGTCATGGAGGCGGTGGGGTCGGCCATGACCAACAAGTACAGCGAGGGCTACCCGGGCGCGCGGTACTACGGCGGCAACGAGTTCATTGACCAGGCAGAGAGCTTTTGTCAGGCGCGCCGCGCCGAGTGCTGGAGGGGCAGCATAGGGCTGTGGGTGGGCACTGCCGAGTCCGGAATGCCAACATCTGTGATGTAGTGATGCTGACGCATCATATGACATAAGAGTTAGGAAGCTCAATCACATGCAGAGACAGAGCAGGAGAGCCGCTAGGTCGGCGAGGACCAGCAAACAACACACAGCGCTTCACTGCGCCCCAGACCATGCGCGCATGCCCTCCAGCTGCTTGCATATGCAGGCTGGATGGTGGCTGCTGCACCCGTGTGCTGCCTTGTGGCGCGCTCCTGCCCCGGGCGCCCTGCACAGCTGCAGCCAGGTCTGCCGGATGCAGTCCCCGATGCCTGCTGTGCCGCGGCGGGCGCGCAGAAGCGCGCGCTGGAGGCGTTCCGGCTGGACCCGGCGAAGTGGGGCGTGAACGTGCAGTCGCTGTCGGGCTCGCCTGCTAACTTCCAGGTGCGGGCTTTACTGATAAGCTTTGCTGATCGGTGCCTTCTTCTTTAGTGCCTTTGGTAAGGAAACCAGTGACTTGGTGCTGGATACTGCGGAGTTGTCACCTTGGGGCTAACTCAGGGTGCTGGTCTTGTTTGAGGCTGGATGCAAGTTGTTGCTGACGCTCAAGCAGCGGCAGAAGGCGCGTGGACCGGGTAATGCTGGCGCTGTCACAGTGTTCGGCTCCGGCGGGCTGACGCGCGCGCGCCCGCGCCAGGTGTACACGGCGCTGCTAAACCCGCACGACCGCATCATGGGCCTGGACCTGCCGCACGGCGGGCACCTGAGCCACGGGTACCAGACGGACACGAAGCGCATCTCCGCGACGTCCATCTTCTTCGAGGTGCGCGCGCGGCCCTACCCTACCTACCCCAACCTTAGCCCCAGCGCGCCCGCATACCTGAGTATGCAGGTGGTCAACCTGGTCGGCAAGAGCGGTGCCGCAAACCTGAGATGCGGTCGACGCCCTTGCATGAGCCTTGCTAGTACTGGAGGCAGCAAGCGTTCCTCAGCGTGCCCTCGACGGGTTTGCAGAGTGCTGCCCGGGCGGGCAGGTGCTAGCAGCTTAGACCCTGAATGCAAGCCTGCAGTCCATGGCGCGTGCCAGAGAAGCGCAAAAGGCTCCGTGGCCGCCCGATGAGCATGGTCGGGCGGGAACCCTTCCTGCGCCCGACTGGCACCTGTAGGCCGTTGTGCACAACCCTGCTGGTTGCTGACGTGTCTGCGTACGGACCTGCTGGTCATGGGGCCGAGCTTGCAAGCTGAAGGAGGCGCGCGCGCGCATGCAGACGATGCCCTACCGGCTGGACGAGGCCACCGGCATCATCGACTACACGCGCCTGGAGGAGAACGCGGCGCTGTTCCGGCCGAAGCTGATCGTGGCGGGCGCAAGCGCGTACACGCGGCACTACGACTACGAGCGCATGCGTGCCCTGGCCGACCGCCACAACGCCTACCTGCTCGCCGACATGGCGCACATCTCCGGCCTGGTCGCGGCCGGTGCGGCTGCACTCTATTGTCCTTTTTTTAAACACCGGGCCATTTAGGTGCAGGCATTTTCACTCCCTTGGCCACTCTTTCACCCATGGTGGCCATGGAGGGGCAGGCGCGGCTCGCTCTGACAGGCTGACTCGCTGGTGGTCATATAAAGAACCACAGCTTGCCTGAGTGTCTTCGCGCGGCGTGCGACAGCGCGCCCCTGTTAGAAGTGCACGTATGGTGAGGCAGCTGCCGGACCGCGCACGCCGTCCGCGCAGGCGTGGTGCCGTCGCCGTTCGACCAGGCGGACGTGGTGACCACGACCACGCACAAGTCGCTGCGCGGCCCGCGCGGCGCCATGATCTTCTTCCGCAAGGGCCTGCGCAAGACGGACAAGAAGGGCAAGGAGATCATGTACGACATGGAGAACCGCATCAACTTCGCCGTGTTCCCCGGGCTGCAGGCGCGCCCCCGGCCGTCGCATCCCGTCAGCGGACGTGGTGGCGGAGCGGTTGCGCGCAGGTCTGCAGTGGGTGATGCGCTGCTTGCATGCATGTTGCGGAGTCCGAGCAGCATCAGGGGTCATGGTGGATTTGCCTTGTTTCTGGGTCACCTTCCCGGCTGATGCTGACTGGGGTGCCTGCACTAAGCGGAGGCTCCCTTTGGTCGAGGCGACCTTGCGGCTTAGGTAGAGTGCGCGGGATGTGGTGATCGAGGCGATCTGCACAAGCCCATGTTGAAGAGGAGCGAGTCTGGCGCTGGCGACAAAGGACGCGCCTGCTGATGGACCAGAGACCTGTATCGGGGCAGTGGAGTAGGCATTAACCTGGTGATGCGCGACTGCGCAGGGCGGGCCGCATAACCACACGATCACGGGCCTGGCGGTCGCGCTGAAGCAGGCGGCCGGCCCGGAGTTCAAGGCGTACCAGGAGCAGGTGCTGAAGAACGCGTCCGCGCTCGCCGACGGCATGCTCAAGCGCGACTTCAAGCTCGTGTCCGGCGGTGCGCGGCCGCTTGTCGCCTGCGCACGCACCGCAGCCCCGCACCGCGCGCGCCGCCGCCTGCCCGCCCTGCTGCAGCACAGCTGCGTGTAGGTTGCGGCGTGGGCTGGGCAGGCGGGCACACGGGCCGCAGGAGCTGTGAGAGGGCTGCAGCCATGTTGCCGGGGATTGTGTGCCTGGCCATGGGCGCTGCATCTGCTGGCTGCCGTCACCTTGGTGGCGGGGTAGGGCTGTATGCGCTGCGTGCTGGTAGAGAGCGGGGCTGCCCCGTGCCGCAAGAGCACACATGTACGCAAGCGCAGCAGGTATCATCAGCCGAGCCCGCCGGGCCACAGCTCAGGGGCTGCGTTTCTAATCCTTGCAAACCTGCACCAAGAGCATGCACACAAAGCATAACATGCAGGAGCCCGCATGCGCAGGGTCATGGACCTGCACCGTGCCGCATGCACGGAGAGCTCAGCAGGCAGGAGCGCGCGCGCGCAGGCACCGAGAACCACATCGTGCTGGCGGACCTGCGGCCCAAGGGCGTGGACGGCAGCCGCGTGGAGCGCGTGATGGAGCTCGCGCACATCGCGGCCAACAAGAACACCGTGCCCGGCGACACCAGCGCGCTCGTGCCGGGCGGCCTGCGCATGGGCTCCCCCGCGCTTACCAGCCGCGGCTTCACCGAGGCCGACTTCGACCAGGTCGCCGAGTTTGTCAGCCGGTGCGGGGCCCGGGCGGCCGAGAGCCTGACGACAGCTGTTGCCGCAGCTGGCAGTGCTGCCCGGCACGCGGCTGCGTGCGCATGCGATGCGGCTTGCGCGTGGGGCGCCCTCCGCTTGTTGGGGGGAGCCAGGTCAGTCCGAGTGGCACACACTGAAGTGCATATGCTTGAATAACATGCGTGCTTGTGATGTATGCATGCATGATGGCCTGCGCTTTGACGGCGCCAGGGCGGTGGACATCACGGTGATGCTCAAGGGCAAGGACGGCGCGGGCCCCAAGCTCAAGGACTTCAAGGCGTACGTGGACGCCAACGAGGTGCCCGAGATCAAGGCGCTCAAGCATGAGGTGGAGCAGTTCGCCAAGGAGTTCCCCACCATCGGCTTTGAGAAGGTGCGGTTCGCCTGCCACGCCCCGCAGCGCTGCGCTGTGCTGCCGAGGCGCGCGTCCCGGGGCAGGCGCGCGGCTGGCGGCTGGACCACACTCAGCCAAGCTCCGCGTGACCTTGGGAGTACAACTTGCTTTGCGGCATGACAGTTGGGTGTGCATTGACTAAAGCATGTCTAGCCAGTGAGCGAGACTATTTTAGATGTCGTGAATGCTTCCCCGGCAGAGCTCATCAGGCATGTCATGTCTCGCTGCGTGTTGCTGACAGAGCAGAGGCTTTTTTTTGTACCCTACTCGAGCTCGGTTGTATGCAGGTAACCTGACATCGTCTCTCGCGTGCAGGCGGACATGAAGTACAAGGACTAGGCGCGAGCGCAGCTCCCTGTACTCTGTGTAACCATGGCTTGTGCGCCGCGCCAGCATCCTGCTAAGGGGCCATTCTGGGGTAGGAAGCTGCCTCCAGGCCTCTTGGTTGTGACACATTGACTTCCTGCTGTATGCTGATCCTGCTGAACTTGCTAGACTGCGCACGATCAGCTTGCTGGCGAGACGTAGGAGAGCTGTGCAAGAGCTCCTGTGGGACAATCTGCTGCAGATGCCAGCTACACAGCATGCAAGCAAGCCACACATACCTTTGCTGTGTTAGCGTGTTGCAATTGTTTTGCGCTTGTTTCGGCTATGCATACGCACATGCTCTGCTTGGCATGCATGTCCATCAGTTCTACGTGGGGCCGGCCAGCTCCAGCAGGTGGGCAACGTCAAGCTTTGCAAGTACTAACATGCTGAGTGGACCAAGCAACACCAACAGCTGAGTGGACTACGCAACAGTGCATCAAGCAAAGACGGTCAGGCAACCAACATACAAAGGCTGTGAAGACAACTCTTGGCAGCATGTTGGGATTGGGCAGTTCGTAAGGTCTAGATCCTCTGGTTGCCATCCCTTGGCATGGTGCTGATGAACAGCACTGCTTAGCAGGCATACGTGCATTCGTGGGAGGTGAGGGGCCACAATGGCGCAGGGCTGCGCCAGTGCCACGGCTGCCTGGCAATGGAAGGCTCGCCTGGCAGTCCACTTGCCAGGCTCTCACACGCACGTGGCTCACTTGGCAGTGAACTTTGTGACAGCCTGCCGCGATCCACAGTCATGCCTTGACAATTGCAATGGTATTTGGGCGAGCTGCAACCTTCTTCGCAAAGCGACCTGACGCACGCAAGACATTGTGGCAGGCCATCGGCTGCATCAAGCAATGCTTGACGAGCATGTTGTGGAACAGGGGATGGCACTTGGTACTCACCTGTGTGCCCTCCGACACCGCGTGCTTGGCCAGCTCGCCGGGCAGGCACAGGCACACCGCAGTCTGCATGGGACAGCGCATGCGCCCTGCTCAGCACGCTGTGTAAGCCGCAACGTTATCATGCACAGCGCCAGCACAGCGCCGCGCACAGTGAGCACAAGACGCACCATGCAGGGAAGAGTCATGTCGCAAGCGGCGGGCGCAGACTTTCCACCAGCATGCAAGCAGGGCGCAGCGGGGCAGCACGAGTACTGCCCCAAGCATGCACACTCATATGCAAGCATTGCATGAGGGAGCTGAGCGTACAGTTGCTGGCAATGTGCGAGAAAGAGCGCAACAAGGGCAGCAAGGTGATACTGCCGTTAGTGCACGCCTGCACGTCGCGCGAGGTCATGGTCTGCTTCTTGCTGTCTGCGCAGCGCGCGCAGCGCATCAAGGTTGCGTGTGCCATGCGAGTGGCCTTGCTTCCGTCGTTCAGAGTGAGCGAAGCAGAGCGGGCGCAGAGGCGTGCGTACAGCGCAGGCACAGCGTAGCCTCGCGCGCAACCTTCTCAAAGACGTCTGTGCGTGGCAGCATCGGCCCTCAGGGCGCGCGGGAGAGTACAGGGAGCCGCATGCGCAGGCCTCACGCAAGCGTGACGCACCCCCGATGAAGCTGCGCGGGGCGCCAGCACCGAGTCATGTGCGGACAGCGAGCTCAAAGCAGGCTGGTCAAGACGAAGGGCGCCTACTTGTCCAGGATGGCCATGGACTTTGTCGAGATGCCGGTGTCGGGGTGCACCTGCACGAGCACACGTGTGGAGCGCACGCGGCTGGCACTTGTTCGCGTTGGCTAACACTCAGGTCAACGGATCGTTGGCCAACGGTACATCAGAGGTGCAGCGCTGAGCTGTGATCAGCCATGCAAATGTTGTGTCACCTGGCAGCATAAACTGCCTGCCTGCCAAGCGAAGCAAGCTGCAGACCGCATAGGATGCTGTTGCACACTTAGTAGCCTGTCAACTGGGGGTGCCACAAAAAAACAAGGCAAGCACTGGCCTTGTTGCGTTTTCAAGGCGCTCATGCCTGCCTCGTTCTCTTGCGGGGCGCCCTCAGGCCAAGCAGGTGCAGTAGCCACCTGGGAGACTTCATGCGCCGCTGGCCCCGTCTGCAGCGCTCACAGCAAGGCAGGAGTCAGCTGACAGGTCCGCGCCTGCTTCAGGACCTTGTAAATGTATATTTTGTAGGACTCCTTGGCCTTCTTGTAGTAGTGCTGCTTCCCAGTCTTGTCTGTGTACTTGCGCCTCGCCCTCCTGTCCTGCGGCATCACGCTCTTGGCAGGCTTCTTGACGCCAGTGGCTGGCTTCTTGGGCGCCATAGCAAGCAGGGCCGCTTTCTTGTTAGCGCACAGCTCGCAGCCCGCAGTGCCGTTCGTTCGCGACTAGGCGGCAGGAGGACGAAAGGCAGGCTACGTGCCCTTTGGCACTCGAGTAGCATGCTGGGGTTACACCGACCCTTTTCAGGGTACGCTTTGCCTTGAATGTTGGCGGCGGGCAGCCTTGCTTGTCGAAGAGCGCTCGCCACTCGGGCCTGTGGAGCAGCGAGGCCGGCCGCGATGGGGCACGTCAAGGTAGTCAAGAGCAGCCCGTATTTCTCGCGCTTCCAGACCAAGGTGCGCGCCGTCTGCGCTCGCGCACATCAGTTCCCCTTTGGTAGCGCAGCTCGATCACATGTGGCACGCATCAGCCGGAAAGCACTGCTCTGTCGAGCTTGCTGCGGCTGCGCCTGGTCCTATGTGTGCTTGCACTGCAGAGCTGCAGCGCTGCACATGGTAGGGCTGGGGGTATGTGCAGCATACCTGCTGCACATACTGAGCCGACTGTGAGGCTGCCGCACTGCCATTGGGCGGCGTGCCGAGCTGCGCGTGTCGGGCGGCGCAGTACAAGCGGCGCCAGAGCGGGAAGACCGACTACCGGGCGCGCCTGCGGCTGACCACGCAGGACAAGAACAAGTGCGGCCGCAGCGCCGCGCCGCCGCCTTGTTGCCGCTGCGCGTCACTATCCACTCTTTGTGCGTGTCGACCGGTCAGCTGATAGGAGTTATGAGATAGGAGGGCTGAGCGAGCTCTTACTGCGGCAAGCCCAGGAGCACTTGCTCGTGTTTACTACAGCGCCGCTCGGTGGTCCACCCGCAGCACAGACAGCGGCAATCCAGCATCGGCGTCTTGAGATGCCCGGCGCGCGCAGGTACAACACGCCCAAGTACCGCTTCGTGGTGCGCTTCTCGCGCAAGGCGATCACGTGCCAGATCGCGTATGCCACCGTCGCCGGCGACGTCATGGTCGCCGCCGCGTACAGCCGCGAGCTGCCGCGCTACGGCCTGTCGGTCGGTCTGACCAACTACGCGGCCGCGTACGCGACCGGCCTGCTGCTCGCGCGCCGCGTGCTGACCAAGTTTGGCTTGGACAAGACGTATGTTGGCCTGGAGGAGCCGACCGGCGAGGACTACAACGTGGAGGCGGCCGAGGACGGGCCGCGCCCGTTCTGCGCGCTGCTGGACACCGGGCTCAAGCGCACGTCCACGGGATCCAAGGTCTTTGCGGCGCTCAAGGCGCGGGCCCGCGCGCCGCCCGGCGCCCTGCCGCTCAGGCGCTGATGCTTGCAAGGGCAGATTGCAGCTTAGGCCTGCGGCGACTGCGAGCGTAGGAGGGTGGCTGGTCTGAGTTTGTCGCGTCGCTGTTCGTAGTGCTCTCCGCCGGTCTGCATTGCACGTTACTTGGCTTCAGGAAGAAGAAGCGTGCAAGACATGTTCCTGTGACACTAAACTCGAGTCTATGACTCACCGTCCTGAGGAGCAGCGCACATGACCAGCTCCGCTCACCGACACGCCGCCGTTCATTAAGCGCTCCGACGCCGCGGCGCAGGGCGCGCTGGACGGCGGGCTGGATGTGCCGCACAGCGACAAACGCTTTGTCGGCTACAGCGCGGAGGACAAGGCGCTGGACGCGGAGACGCTGCGCAAGTACATCTACGGCGGCCACGTGTCCGAGTACATGGAGAACCTGCAGGCGCGCTTGGCATAGGGTACTTCAGCCTCTCTCTGACATATACCCTATGGTGCGCAAGTGCATCTGCTGCGGCCACGTGTTCGAGCACATGGCGAAACTGCAGGCGCGTGTGCAGACGCAGCGGCGTGCACTTGCACCTGCGATCCTGCTTACAGCGCGCTGCTATGGGTGGCCTGTGCCTGCAAGCTGGGATGCGGTGCCTGCTGGACGGCTGTGCTTGTTTGTCGTGTTTGTTGGAAACAAGCCCCGCTTGCGCCTGCGTGAGAGGATAGCAGGAGACCCATCAAAGCATTGGTGTGAGAGGCACACAGGGTTGTTGTCAGGGTCATCACCACCGGGCTGTGTGCCTGAGCGGCGTGTGCCTGCTGCGCGCAGGATGAGGCGCCCGAGAAGTACCAGACGCACTTCAAGGCCTGGATCGACGCCGGGTTGGACCCCGACGGCGTCGAGGACCTCTACAAGGAGGCGCGCGTCCCTATCCCGGCGCCGTCCGCCGCACTGCCTCCAAACAGTGTGGCGCCTGCAGTGCCTGAGAGCGGTGTGGCGCCCGTGCGCTGGCCGCAGGCGCACGGGCGGGTGCGCGCAGGCGTGCGCGCGCCCAGCAGCCTGTGCGGCTGAATGGGCGCGCCGGCGTCTGAGCGTGCGCGCAACTGCGGCGGCGCAGGTGCACGAGGCCATCCGCGCGGACCCCATGCCGCAGCCCAAGGAGCGCGTGAAGCCGGACGAGATGAAGCGGTGGAAGACGCCCAAGCTGACGTACGACGAGCGCAAGGCGCAGCTCAAGGCGCGCGGGGATGTGACTGTGTTATTTGTTGTTACCCTAACCGTAGCAATATGCATGCCTGGGGCGCTCGGCGCGCCTGAAGACAGGCGGTCAGGGGTCGGCATGCCGCGGCAGCTTGCCGCGTGCGCGCACGCGCGGACCGGCCTGCGCTGAGCTCACCGGCGCGCGCTGGCGCCTGCATCCTGTGTGCTTGCGCGCGCGGCATGAACGCATTTACCTGCGCCCTTGTCGCAGTGCAAGCGGATGCAGGGGAGAGCGCAAGGCGTGGGATTTGCCTGACCTGCTCGCGGCGCGCTGCAGGAGCGCCTGGCGGCGCTGGCGGAGGCGGGCGAGGAGGCGCGCGCCGCCGCCGGCGAGGACGAGGAGGAGGAGGACGAGGACGAGGCGGAGGAGGATGACGAGTAGGGCTTTGCGTAGGGGCTTTCATGCTGTGTGCGGGTTATGCACGCAGGTGACAATGCCGAGTCAACTGGGGCAATGAGTGCCAAGAGTTATGGGGCACGGGATTGCGCGGGGGGCGCCTCCTGTGCGGGCTGGTCTGCCCCGCAACATGCAGCGCTGCCCCTTGCAGAGATGCTTGGGCAACGGCGGCTGGCGCCGGCCGGTCCTCCCTCTCCACGAGGGGGCTGCTGAGGGGAACAGCAAGTGCCAAGAGCGGCATCTGCCAGGCATTGGATGACGGCACGAGGCAAGGCTGTTGACCGGCTTGTCGAGCGGGCGCCTTTGATAGGCGGCGTAAAGCAGGTCTGGCCAGCGGCTGCGGCTGGCGGCGGAGTGCTGTGTTTTTGGAACTGGGTTGTGTTTGGCAAGCGTGAGATCTTCAGGGCGGCTGCATGCGCTGCGACGGCAGTGCGAAGTGCTCGAGCTGCCCGCATGCGTTTCGTTCCGCAGTGTAACACGGCCATACCTGCACTTGCAGCGCGTGCGGTGGCAGGGCATGGCGGCTCAAGCGGCGCGATGCTGAGCATAGCCTTGCAACATCTCCTGCTGAACAGCCTTGAAAGTCTTCTGCTACAGAGCGCACTTAACCTCAGCGAGAGCTCCTCAGTCAAGCTGTGAGGTTACACTTCAGGCACCCTGCAGGCTCGGCCGGGCCAGGTCTCAGCCAATCTAGCATGAGCGCAAGCCACGCCGCAAGCCGCGCTGCAGCGAGCTGCAGGCGTGCAGGCGCTGCGTCGCGTGGCGCATGGCGCATCGAGGCAGCGACCGGTGCGCATGCCGGCCAGGTGTGCAGTGCTCTGTGAGGTGGTCCAGGGCACGCACGCCCCCTGCGGGTTCCAAAGGCGACAGAAGTCTCGCTGGTGGTCAGCCCTATCCCGGGCTCGTCACGTTGATGCCCTGCATGTCCTGCAGCAGGCGCAGCAGGTCGCGGCCGCTGATGATGCCGCCGGCCGGGACGCCCGCGGCGCCGCCCTCGCCCCCGCCCTCGCCTGCGCCTGCGCTCCCGGCCGGGCCGCGCTGCGGGCGCGGGCCGGCCAGGTCGCCCTCCTGCTCGCGCAGCAGGCGCGCCAGCGGCGCGTCCGCGCCGCCCGCGAACTCACGCCATGTGGGCGTCGCCTGCGGCGCGGCGCGCGGCGGCGGGCGGGTCATGCGCGGGACCCCTTGGGCTACGCTTGTTCCGAAGCGCAGGCCTCCTCTCACGGGCAGCGCTGCTGCGCCCTCTCTCACAGCGCCCAAGCACAGCTCGGACCCTGCTCAGGAAGAGAGAGGAGCTGCAGCAGGGAGGCTGTGCTGCACGCATGAGGACGACATGTCTCGAGGCCATGCCGACCTGCAGCCGCGAGCGCAGCGCGGCCTTGCCCAGCGCGCTCTCCTGCAGAAGGCGCGCGAGCGCGAGCGCATAGCCCACCACCGGCGACCGCCGCCCGACCAGCTCCCGGAGCGCCGCCGCGCCCACATCCGCGAGGACCGCCTGGCGCGCCGCGCCGGCGGCGAGCTTGCAGGTGAAAGCGAGCTTGCCCACAGACATGGGCGGGCCCTTGACGGAGGAACAGAATTATCCTCACGCTTTTGGCACTTTTCAGTATCACGCGTCCCGACTCACAACTTGGTCGCAGTCAGCCTTTAGGAAAAGCGCTGCGCGTGGCGGCCCCGTTGGGATCCGCATGGCATGGCGGCCCCGGTGGGAGCGCAGCCCCGGTGGGATGCGGCATGTACCATGTTGCCGCCAAAGGAGGGCGGCACCTGCAGCGGCGCGCGCCCCTCCGTCGGGGCCGCAGCGCCCCCGCCTGCGCCCTCCGCGCGCGCGCCCGCCGCCTCCGCGCCCGCGCCGGCCGCCGCGGCGCCGGCGGCGGCGCCGGCCTCTGGCGCGGGCGCGACGGGTACGCCGCCGGTGGGCTCCACCAGCGGCAGCCACAGCGCGGAGCAGGCGCTGTGTAGGCACGCCCTGCCGCGCTCCCCGGCAGTGGTAGGTCCAGGGTAAGTACCAGGGTTAGGGTGGCGCGTGTCTGCCGCGCGAAAACACGTCTCCAGAGCAGCCGCCCGGGGCTGCGGCAACGGCGGCTGGGCGGACGACCTGCTGCACGGCCAGGCCGCTGCAGCTCAATGCCCCGAGGCGCCTGCCCGTGACTGACATCGACACAAGCGTGCACAGAGCGCCGCGGCGTTCAACACCCCGCAGGCTGGGCCGCTACGCGTGCGCCTCCACAGCTGCCACTGTCCCGTGGCGGCGTTGGCGGCGCTGACGAGCCCCGGCAAGCAGGTGAACGGCCTGCGGGATGGCCTGCAGGAGGTCCATGGCAAGCACGTGCACGCCGCGCGCCTGAGCAGGCGCAGGCAGGCGCAGTGCAGCGCGTTGCAGGCCGGGCGCGCGAGCGCGAGCGCCATCGCGGCCGGCACGACGCCCAGCGCCGCGAGCGCGCGGTCCAGCTTGGCGCCGTTGTTGCCGACCAGCTGCGCGGCGATGCTGGCCGCGGCCACGCGGTGCGTGCCCACCGCGTCCTGCAGGCGCTGCGGACAGGTGTCAGGGCCGTACGCCGGCCGGGCGCCGCCAACGCCCACGCAGCGCGCGCCGCAGGCTTGCTGTAGGGGCGGTCGTGCGGGCATGCGCAGGGAGCTGCATGCGGGTGCGGCAGCCAGCAGGGCGCCGGCCCGCCGCGCGCCTGCAGGGCACCCAGCTGGCTGAGGACGCGCGGCGGCTCGAGCGCCAGCGCGCGCGCCAGCAGCGCCAGGCGCGCGCCCGCGCGCGCCGCGAACGGCCGCCGGCCGAGCGGGCCGGGCGCGCCCTCCGCGTCCAGCCCGCGCGCGATGCCGCGCAGCGCCGCGCCCAGCGCCGGGATGCTGGCGGCGCCGCCCGCCGCCAGCGCCTCCCCCGCCTGCAGAGCAGCGCGGCCGCGGCATTTGCATGTGTGGCACCACACGGCCACACAGGTGCTACAGCACGTGACATGCTGGGCACGCCCGCGTTGAGCGCGGCACCCGCCCGCGCGCCCGGTGGTGCGCACCGTCAGCCGGCAGCACACCCGCACTCGCTTGTGCAGCACCCGGCGGCCACCCCCGAGGAGCGGTGGTGGCCCTCCAGCGATGCGCCCCGCAAGTACATGCTCTCATGTGAGCTCACAAGCACGGCGCGCATGACCCGCCAATCCGCGCCGACCCGTGCGCCCCGACTCTGCGCGCGAGCGGCGGTCGGATGGCGAGCCCGCAGGAGCGCGCCGCGGAGGGGGCCGCGCCTCCCGCCAGAGCCGCTCGGCCGCGACGACGGGGTCCTCCACCGGCTCGCTCGGCGTGTCGGGCAGCCCGGCCGGCATCTCCTCGCCCTCGGGCTCCAGGATCAGCGCCCGGCCAGGCCCGTCGCCCCCGGCGCCCCCCTGCGCTGGCGCCACGTGCGCCAGCTCCATGCTCAGCACTGCGCCGCCGCCGTTGCTCAGGTCCGCGAGCGGCCCGGTCACGACCTGGAGCTGCTTGCGCTTCTGCCCCAGCGCGCCCTGGCGCTTGCGCGCGCCGCGTCAGGACCATGCATCATGCAACGTGTGCTGCACAGCGCTCGTGCCTCACATATTGTTAGTACATGTGATGTGTGAAGTGCAGCCAGCGCGGTCGGCGCGTGCTCAGGCAGTGGTAACCCGCGCGCGATTGACATGGACAGGGTAACAGGGTATATGGTAATGCAAAGGCAGGGTTAGGATAGGGCCGTACCAGCGCGGCCGTCGCCGCCTCGGACAGCGGGTTGCCGCGCATGTCCAACAGGATCAGCTCGGGAGCGGCGCCGTCGCGCAGCGCATCCGCCAGCGCCTGGCCCATGGGAATCCCTGGTGAGGGTCAGGGGAAGCCACAAGGCATGCACGCGCGTGGTCGCTGCGTCGAGCGGCGGCGCCCAGTCGCCCGCCGCCAGAGTGCACGGCCGGTGCCAGAGCCGAGCGGCTCGGCGCCAGGAGGGCATGCGCCCAGCTCTGCAGCCATGCCGGCAGGGTGCGGGCCAGCGCCGCGCCGCTGACAGCCAGCGTTTGCCACGTCACACTGTGCAGCCATTGGCACGGGGTGTCAGCAGCGCATCACGCCGCAAACCCCCAATCCAGACGCTCCAGTGCGCTAGCGACGCGCAGCGCACATAGGCGGGGCCCTACCTGCGCGCCCTCCTCGCCGATGCTGTTGCCGCTGAGGTCCAGGGAGGTCAGCGCGGAGTTCTTCGCCAGCGCGTCGAGCAGCTGCGCGCAGCAGCACGCGCCTCTCGCGTTTCCATCTATGCTGCCAGTGCCTCCACAGCCACGGCGCGGATTTTTTGCCGAATCTTGGGCCGCAGCGTGCGTGCGTGCATGCGCCAGCTTGCACAAGCCCACCGGACTGCCAGAGTGGGGCAGGTACACTGCGCTGCCGCTGACATGCGCTCTGCTTCACAGCCACAATGGTTCTGTGCATGCACCTGTTGCATGCAGCGATGCATGTGCTGCATCGGCAAAGCTGTGCATGCCAGCTGTCTGCATGTGACCCATAAGGTAGACAGTGCGCATGCACCGGCTCACGAGGCCTTGCGCATCCTGCCTGACGCGCAGGCAGCATGCGTGTGCGCACAGGATGCAAAATGCAGCGCCCTGGACCATCTCTGTGCGCGGGGGTTCCCGACACACGTGCTGCTTTACGGTCAGGCGCGCGCCTTGCGCGACTTGCCGTCCGCGCCGTCGAGGCGCAGGCTGCAGAAGCTGAGGTTGCCCCACTCGGGGTCGGCGCCGCCGCCGCGCAGCGCATCGAGCGCCTGTGTAAATCTGAGCGCACAAGGGCGGCCTGCGCCTCACTGACCTGGGGCAGACGGCAGACAGCGTCCCTCTCGCAGCGATGCGATTGCTTAAGAGATACAGCGCTGCGCCTGCCAGATTGAACTGTAAGGCCCGCTTCTGCTGTCAAGCTTGGGCGCAGGATACCACCCAGGAGCCCCCACACACCAGGCCAGGCTTCCCGTGTCAGTGGCCTATTAACGAGCTGGTAAACGAGCTGGGTGCGGGGCCACTAGTGTCCATAAGTGGTGTGAAACGAGTGCACTGATTGATTGAACCTCAGAATCCTCGGCCAAGTTGCGGCAAGCTGAGTGCAATCGCCAATGCTGGAGCGGCTGCCGTCCTGCCCCTCTCTGGCCCTATGGGACTGCTCCTTACAAAGTCTGGGCAGCCCCACACCTCCGCTCCAGCTCCTTCTTGTTTGGTACATCAGTGGCTGCTGTGCTGGGAGCGTCCTCGCCAGAGGCCGCAGTCCCACTCCGCTTCTTCTTTTTCTGGACACGGCAAGCACGGCTCTCAAAGCCTGCAGTCTCTGGCAGCAAGGGGGCCAGGTGCACCGCAAGCAACCAGCAAGTGCACTGCCCCACCTTCTTCCTCCGCTTCTTGGCATCGCCTTGTGCGCCAGAGGCGCCGCTGGTGGAAGTGTCATCGCTCTCCTCGCCTTCGTCTGCAGACTGCTCTGGACGTGCCTCCGCCTCCTCTTCCACTTCTGGCATTGCCGCGGATTGCTGTTGCTGCTTTTGCAGAGAGCTGCGGCTCGTTTGGGTACGATGGACGGCAGTGTGGTGGCTGCCGGCTGCCCAGTGTATAACGTCTGTGATATGTCAACTCAGGTGGGCGTCCTTGCCCTGCATGAACCTAAATCCTGGCAAACGTGCGTGCACGTGCGAGGCTCAGGCGGCAGCCATCAGGCCCCGAGGTTGTGAGTGAAGCACATGTGATGCACAGGTGCCCGTCATGCTACCCAGACGCGTACCAACCAGTGGTAGGGTTAATGCCCACGGCATGCTACTTACAGCACACCGTGTGAGAGCAAGGAGGCACGGATGCACGTGTCGTGGGCCACCACGGCGCCGCCGCAGCGCGCTGCGCGCCTCCACTCCATGTGCATGCATGGAGCTGCCATGTAGCACACAGCTGCCTATTGCACACTGCTAGAGACTCCGCCAGCACCAGGCCACACCTCCTGTGCACTCAGCGCCCGGCGCTCGAGTTCTGCCACGTCACTAGCCATCTGCCACAGCCCGCTCTGAACTTGAAGGAGCAGTCACACACCTCAACAGCTGCAAAGACTGGGGCCTGCCCGCATCGCTGGGACCCTCGCCCAGTTGTGCAGCGCAGGTGCAACAGGGGCAACGCCACGGACACGGAGCACAAGCGCTGACAAGTGCCAGCTTATTCTGGCGTGAACAGCCGTTTATTGAAGGCCCAAAACACCTGCCATGCGGCCCAGCTGCGCTCACATCGCGCCGCCCTGCACCCACCCTACCCTGCGCACTTTGCGGGCTTGCGCCAACTAAGCAGTTGCCCTTTGCAGGTACGCCCGTCTACCAGCCACGCAGCACACATGGACAAGAGCAGGCCGACCGACACCGAACAATGCACACCAAACTCTCTCAGATGCACCATCCCGCCGAGGCTCCGCGCGGACAGACGCGGCTAACGGCAGAGCGCGCGGACCCGCACATGCTCCACCTGGTGGGCAGGCAGCGCTGGCCTACTCGGGCACGCCGGTCCACCAGCCGTGCAGCCCGAACGCGATGAAGAGCAGGCCGCCCAGCACGGACACGGTGCGCTCATTGATGTGGGCGGCCAGCTGGCGCCCGCCCAGCACCGCCGCGCCCGTGCACAGCGCGTGGCCGAGGATGCCGCCGAGCGTCACGCCGTACACGTCCGTCGACGCGGCCAGCCCGATCGTCGCGATCTGCGCGCCGCACCTGGCCTTGCTGGGCAAGGCGGCTGTGGCTTGCTGCTCCCGGTGCGATGCATCGGTCCCTGGGCTTGGGCGTGATGAGCAGGCGCACGCCTGCTGCGGTGGACCAGCTCTTGTGCACATGCAGGCACCATGCATTCCACGCGGCCAAGGCAGTTGCCGCGCGGGCGCTGGCGTGCAGCACACGTGCAACAGGCAGGCGGGGCCGACCAAGCCCTGCCATCACAGCCAGGCCATGGCCAGCCACCAGGGGGAGGTAGTGTGCGCCTTGGGCGCACATGCCCCAGCCTGCCGTGGGCCTTCGCTATTTGCAAACGCCTGCCAGCTCGCTGGCAGACAGCTTCTCCACGAGCACCGCAGTGCGCTTAAGAGCCAAGGCACCCCTAGACTGGCAGCAAGCCCTGGAACCCTGGGGCTGGGCGGTCCGGCGCGGGCGGGCGCGCGCGCCTGGCTGCGGTCGCCCCACTCCGCTAGGAACGTGAGCGCGAACGCCTCCAGCAGCACGGGCGAGACCAGCCGGCGCGCGAGCGCGGACGCGCGCGCCGCGGCCGGCCGCGCGGCGGCGGCGGCGCGCCCATTCGCGGGCGCGGCAGCGGCGCCGCCGGAGCCGCCCGGCGCGCCGGCCGCCTCGCTGTCGCCCGCGGCCGGCTTGTCCTTATCCCGGGACCCCGGCCGCGCGGGCGCCTTGGCCAGCTGCCGCTCCACCTCCTGCAGCTCCGACTCGCCCTCCTGCCAATTTTGAGAACATTTTAGACTAACAGAGAATTTACTCCGACTCGCCCTCCTGCTGGCCACCGTCGGCAGCAGCGGCGCGCCCCGCCCGCGGCGCGCTGGCCGTGCCGCTTGCTGCACTGTAAGGGGTCCCTTGCTGCAGAGGGGCGGCTTGTCTGTATGGTCGCCTGGCAGGCACAGCGGTGGACCACATGGTGCCCACGTCAATCAGAGTTCAGCAGGGCAGAGAGTCACCCGCTGGCAGCGGGTCGGCCTTTGCAGTTTCTACGTGCGGCAGGGAATGCTGGCGAGTACGCACTCAGCCTGTGCTGATCGGCGACCTGGATACCGCTTGGCCAGGTGGTGCGCCAGAGAACACTGTGGACCGCACCGCCTCGCCGCTGGTGAACACATCGTACAGCGTCCGAAACCCGAAGAAGAGGAAGAGCGCGATCGCCGCATAGTGCGTGTACTGCTTGGATATCTGCGGTGCCGGGCAGCGTGGTCAGCCGCAGGCACCTCTCTGCCTGCCTGCAGACAGTGTGCAGGAGTGCAGCAGGCCGCCGCGCACCAAGTTTGGTGCCGCCCAGCCCATGGCCGCTGATAGGATAGTCATAGCCGCGAGCGCCCCCAGCGCGCCGGCAAACACCTGAGCAGCGGTCGGCGCTGCTGGTGCGCAGGGTCTGATGCGCGAGGCAGCGCGCTCGATTAAAAAGCGTGTGGCACACCGTCGTGCGCGGGTTCTTCATCGCCATGACTGCCGCTATGAAAAACGTCTTGTCGCCAATCTCTGACACCAGGATCATGCCCCAGGACTTGAGGAAGCCCTGCGCAACCGAGATCATGTTTCAACCACAGTAAGTCTGCTGCATATTGATCTGCTCCGTGCGGACTCTTGCTGACAAGCTTCGCACCTCCACGAGCTCGCTGTGGGGCGCCATCGCGCCGCCTCGCGCCGCAAGCTGACCGCGTTGCTACGTGCCGCCTCACTGTGCGCCGCTCGCTGGACAGCGTTGTGCAGCCTCCAGCCACAGGTCCAGGTACGCCGGCGAGCGCATGGGGCGTGCCGCTACTACAATCTGTAAACAGCAAGCCTGCGCCACTTGCGCCAATCAGAGCAGGCCAGAGCGAGCGGGGTTCAAACCCTGGATAGGCACTCAGCACCAGCACACCGCGCTCCAGCTCAGCACTGTGAGCACGACAGTGGCAGTGTGCATCGACCCATCAAAGGGAGTTGCTTGCGCAGCAGAGTGCCGGAAGCCATCCGGCGCAGAGTTCCTCACTGCACTGCATGTGTTGAGGCCAGCTGGGCGCGGCCTTGGCTGAGTCGGTGAACGTTGTCGACTGGGGAGGTGCTGCGCCTTGTTTTGCTGGTAAACACAGCCACTGGTACGCTAGGCCGCGAGACAGCACCCAGCCTCGTGCAACTTGCAATAATCGACAAGCCAGCCAGCAGGCACCCTACCTCCAGAGCACCTCTGCGTTTGCCGGCGAGGCGTTTAAACTGGCTGAGCGCACGTGGAAGGGTGCAAAGCGGTTGGGCGCCTCTGTGCGTAGGAGTAACACGGGCGGCGGGCGAGCGGGGCACCCTGTGGTTGCCGCTTGGAACAGGGTCCATTAGGGGCGGTCAGTGCGCGCCCAATTCGTCAGCGCATCTGCAGCAACGCGAGGGGGAGCGACGGCGGGCGTAAGGGACAGCGCCGCGCGGCCCCGCCGCGCCAGGAGGGCAGGCCGGCGCGCACACCCCGCTCGGACCAGCCGCAGCGGCGCCGAGCAGGGCTCAGTCAGCCAGCGCCCGCACCAGCATGGAGCTGCGGGGTGCCAATGCGCTGGACGCTGGCACCGACCATGTGCTGGAGTTGCAGCCGCTGCGCGAGAATGGGCAGGAGCGCTTTGACGCAGCGGGGCCGCACGGCTTTGCCGCGGGCGCGAGCCCAGCGGCGGCCGGGCGGCTGCCGTTCGGCGATGATGACACGCCCGAGCTGCCCAAGAACCTGCTCCTGCTGCACACCGACAACATGCTGCCGACCGCCGTGCGGCTGCGCACCATGTTCGTGCTCAACCTGGCGTTCATCATGGAGCGCGCGGATGAGGCTGTGCTGCCGGCGGGTGAGGCGGCCCGCCCCTGCGCCCAGGCGCCCGCCACCCTGCGTGCCTGCATTAGGGCGCGGGGCACGCGCTGCCGGCAACAGGGGCGTTGTCTGCCCGAGATGCTGGTGAGCGGGTGGGCTGAAGCTGGCTCAAAGCTGGACACGGCTTTCATCAGTAGGGAGCAAGTAGGCCCGATGTCCATGTGCCGTATCGAGGCATGCATGCGCTCCGATGTCATTGTGCTGCAGAGGTCAAGGCATGCATGCACCCCGGCTGCCCGCCGAGCGCACTTCCGTGGCAGCCCCCGACGCCGCCCTGACCCCGTGTGCCGCGGCGCGTGCAGCGTTCAAGTTCATCGGCGCGGCGCTGGGCGCGACGCCGACGCAGCTGGGCCAGATCACGCTCAGCCGCGCGCTCGTGCAGGCGGCGTCGTCGCCCATGGCCGGGCTGCTGGGCGACCGCCTCGACCGCGTGCACCTCATCGCCACGGGCTGCCTGCTCTGGGCCGCCTGCACGGCCGCCATCGGCATGTCGCGCACGCTGCTGGAGGCGCGCGCGGGCCCCGCCCGCGCGCTCGCGCCTAAGTTCTGCTCGCATGCATGCGCATGGGTGTGGCTGACTGTGCCGTGCTTGTGCACGCTGGTGCCGGTAACAGCACACCGGTAACAGGCAACAATCTTTTAGTCACAGCGGAAGAGCCCACCTAGGCATCGTGCAGATGCAGACATACTACTGCTATGCATGTTGCTTTTCGTGAGAGCGCCTTGACACAGCCAGCGCACATGCGACGCCTGCTCTGGACAGATCCTGCACCACGCAAGCCCTGTGTTGGTGGTGCAGAATGTGCATCACTGCATGTTCTGCACCACCAGTGCAGGACATGTAATGATGGTGAGCACAGGCGGCGGCCCCGCAGGCGATGATCTGTAGCGGCGCCAACGGCCTGGGCCTGGCGCTGGTCATCCCGGCCACGCAGAGCCTGATCGCAGACCTGTACCCGCCGGAGGCGCGCGGGCGCGCGTTCGGCTTACTGCTCCTGTTCAGCGGCATCGGTGCGCGGCCGCGCGCCTGAACTTGCGCGCGCCGCCTGAAAGGCAGCGTCTCGTGCATTACAGATTGGTGTGCGCTCTGCTTATGTCCTGCTGTGATGGACGGATGTCAAAAACGCTCTGCGGCACAGTGTATGCCTTGCTGCGATGCACTGTCTGTTGTATCGTGACACTTGACACGTGAAAGCCAGGCAGGGGCTGCGTGCTGGGTGGCTGAGGTGTGGTGGGGCTGCGCAGGCGGGTTTGCAGGCTTCCTGGCGACATCACTGGGCGGGCAGCGCCCTTTCGGCATTGAGGGTTGGCGCGTTGTGTTTCTGATTGTCGCGGCCGTCAGCGCGGTTGTCGGCTGCATCGTTGCGCTGCTGGCCGCTGACCCCAGGCGCCAGGTGCGCACGCATGGTCTGCGCCACGCTACATGTCTTGCATGCTTGGTAACAGAACGTCGCACAGCGGCACTGCTGTTAACATTTTCGCACGTGACATGCTTTCCTTCTCTGTGAGGGTCAGCATGGCCATGTTAGCTGAGAGGAGGACTGTGTTTGCTGGGTCGATGCTCCGCTATGCTACGGAGGCGCGTGCTTGTCGTTGCAGCCCGACACTCTGCCGGCGCGCCCGTGTCACGGTGCCGTCGCGCAACCCGCGTGCGGCGCCGCAGGCCAAGGATGAGCGCATGGCGGCCAGCGGGGGCTGGCGCTGGGCGCTGGTGCATGCGCGGGGCATGGCGCGAGACATCGGCCTCGTCCTGCGGATCCGGTCCTTTCAGATTCTGATCCTGCAGGTGCAGGCTCGCGGGGTGCTGCCTTGCGGGGTAGCTTGGCGTCTCCATGAGGGCGCAGTCTCTGGTGCAGTGGCAAAACTCGCGCACTTTGTGCACGGCCATGTAGGCTGCCACCGGCCTGTCCCAGCCACTGCTCAGCCTGGCATAGCCATTTCAGCACCCCTGAGCATGCATGAGGAGTTTTGTGCGGCAACAGCGTGTGCTGCATGTGTGCGCGGGTACCAGACATGCCCTGTGGACTGCATGCTGAAGGCCATGCCTGATTGCAGCAGTGCACTGAAGAGGTGGCCCGGCCCACGCCGCGCAGGGCATCGTGGGATCTATGCCCTGGATTGCTTTTGGCTGGCTCACCCTGTACATGCAGCTCCTGGTGAGTTGTCTGCCCTGCCAACTTGTCTGTGGTAGCCTGCGATTATGTCCACTGCTCATCATTGCATGTGTCGAGCATCCATGTATGTCGCGTGCAGCATATGTTCGGTGCATTGCAAACGCCTAGCTGCTGTCATTATTTGATTATAGTAAGGTAGCTGTCAAGGCAGAGACCTGAAATCAAGCTGATGACCGCTCAGGTGTCAGCTCAGGCTTGTGCTGCGTTGCAGGGCTTTACAGACCTCATGGCGGCCTTCATGGTGGGGTGCTTTGGCGCCGGTTGCTGCTTGGGGAGCTTTGTTGGCGGCGCCATAGGTACGCGTCACTGTTTAAGCACCAACACCTTTGCAGAGTTGTGATAGTTGGCTTCCTCACTTCTTCTGTAGTGTTCTGCTCAGAGCTGCACGGAGCACTGCCATCTACGGGGGTTGGCGAACGCCCTTGGTGAGGGTGGTGGCGCTGCACCATGTATGTTGCACACAGAGAGCTGCTATGTGCTGGCTGGCTGCTGCTGTGCTTGTTGTGGCCAGGCAGGGCGTGCTGCATCGGGTGCTCTTGTGATGGCTGCGCGCTTGGTGGGCTTGGGATGGCAGGAGGCGCATGCATGTGTGCGGCCGTGTTTACGCCGCCGAGGTAGCCACGCGAACAGCTTGCCCTGCAGGCCGTCACCTGGCAGGCGGCACATGGGCCTGGCTGCGCATCCGAGCCATTCCTGTGCTGCAGACCACGGTGCCTGACTCGCCGTCCGCCCCGCAGGCGACCTGTTCAGCCGGCGCTACGTGGACACCGGGCGCATCATGGCCGCGCAGCTGAGCGTGCTGTTCACGTTCCCGACCACGCTGGCGCTGCTGCGCTGGCTCCCCGTCGACCCGCCGGACGGCATGGCGTCCGTCAAGGCGCTGTACGGCTGCTTCCTCTTCTTCATGGGCTCCACCATCTCCTGGTGCGCGCCTGCTCTCGAGGGGGGCGGGGAGGGAGGCATTCTGCTTCTACAGAGGCGCCTCAAGTGATTGCAATGAGTCTTCTACATGGGCTCCACCATCTCTTGGTGCGCCCCTGGGTCTCGAGGGGGCGGGGTGGAAGGGGCTGTGCTTGCACAAAGGGGCCTCAATGGACTGCAATGAGGGAGACGATGGTTCATGGGCTCCACCATCTCCTGGTGCGACCCTGGGTCTCGGAAGGGGCGGGGAGGGAGGGGCTGTGCTTACACAGAGGCGCCTCTTGAGGGGGCGGGGAGCAGGGCTGTGCTTCAATAGATTACAATGAAGGGAGGTGATGGTGTGAGCTTGGTGGGGAGCCTGCCAGCCCGCCCCAGTCTGTACCTCCCTGCCGGTAGGTTTGTTTGCGTGCATGTGCTGACAGGCGAGCCAAGGACTCTTCAGTGTGTCAGACGCATGGAAAGTATGTTTCCGCTGCGCAGGTCGGGCACGAACAACAGCGCGATGTTCGCGGAGATCGTGCCGGAGCAGCTGCGGTCTGCGGTGTACGCCTTTGACCGCTCGTTCGAGGGTGCCATCGGCGCGACTGGCGCGCCGCTCGTGGGTGAGCACCCCATCAGCGCTCAGAGCCTGGCCAGCAGTTCCCTGTTCTTTATGTTGTTGCGGAGTGCGCCGTGCTGTGCAGCTGTCCGAGAATCAGAGAGGCTCCCGTCCATGGTCATGCTGCTGCGGCTTTATTGAGCGGTGCGCATCAGCAAGCCTCGATTATCTCTCGTACTACTGAGGCGTACTGGTGCGGCCCTAATGCCAAGTGCGCGTCCTCGCTAGGCTTGGTTGCAGAGCGCGTGTTCGGGTTCGATGGCGCGATTGGCGGCGATGGCGCGGACCTGAACAAAGCGCGTGCGCTCGGCAACAGCATGCTCCTGTGCTGGATGGTGCCGTTCTTCTGCTGCTTCCTGTTCTACACCGGTGCGCGGCAGCAGGGCTCCTTGCAAGCACGTTGGCCCGAGGCCCCGCGCCACGCCGGATTTTCGTGTGTGTGCGCTGGGTAGAATGGTGTATGTGTGAGCAGCTCCAGCGTGTGCCTGCTGCCTGATTCTACGCTGACTGCTTATGGCAAGCGCGCCAGTGTGCGCACCGTAAGTAGCTGGCTCTCCGTGCTTGGCCATCGCTTTCTGACTTTCATGCCGTGCAGAACCAGATGGGAGAGTGATTTGCCCTCGCAGGGCTGTACTTCACGCTGCCCGCGGACCGCGAGCGCAGCCGCGAGCTGGGCCGCCAGCTGGCCGTGTCGGCGGCCGCCGGCGCCGAGGCCGGCCGCTCGCTCACGCGCCTGTACCACAGCAAGAACTCGTTCTGCGTGCTCAACAGCAGCTCGTACGCCGACGTGCTGGACAGCCTGCACAGCCCGCCCAGCCCGGACGCGGCGCCCGGCAACGGCAATTTCAGCAAGGTGCGGGGCTGGGCCTGCAGTTGGCCCCACTGAGGGTGCTGTGCGTGACTGTACCTGCTAGGTGTAGCAGGGGGCGAGTCTGGAGAGGCTCAGCGGCGTGCGGGTCAGTGGCCTGCTCGCAGGCACCGTTGCGTAGACAAGGTGCCCGTGTGCTTACAGTATGTTGAGGGCGTGAGTAGGAGCTGCCTTGTCCAGCACGCAGAGTGAGCATGTGCGAATGACTGCGGTGATGTCCGCAGGTGCAAAAGCGCTGGCGTGAGCGCGCCGACGGCTGGTTCCCCAACCGGCGCTGATGTTCTGTGATGTGTTGTTGAAAGAAGCGCGTGGCCATGCCAAGTCTAGTGCGGGGATGCAGATCAGTGTGAGGATATGCATTGGGTGCGCAGAGCCCGGCTAGACCTTGCCAGAAGATTGCAAGGCCAGGGCAGGCTTCCCTGGGCGTGCCAGGTCTGTTGTGTACGCATGGCGATGCCAGGTTTTTTTGTGCCATGGCAGGGCCCCTCTGAAGTGCGTTCAACGTAGCAGCAGGTCTGTGTGCAAACTCAATGTGGAAGTGTACAGCAGCAAGTGAGGGAAGAGTGCGTGCTGGTGGATTTGTTTGCGCATGCTGCGCCTCTGCGGTGTGACTGCACAGACGCGTTGGTTCCGTACCATTTAATTCGTTGAGGCCTCTCGAGGCCACATACTGCCCCCTATTTGTGGGGAGCATACCCGGCGCAGAGCACTTAGACAAGTGTCGTCATGTACTAGCAACCCATGCTTTGGGATGCACATGCGCTATGTGTTTGATACTGCACGGTATAGGACGCATGGCCGCATTACAGGTGTTCAGATCAGGGCTCAGAGTAGACAGAACGGGGACCATGAGGTTGCCATTATCGCTTGAGCAGCGTGCGTAATGCTAGCTGCAGCTCGTCTTATGCATGCTTTGGCGGATGTTACAGCAACTACACAGCATCGCTACAACCTATCTGATATCATTTGGCAGCTAGTAAACAAATTGTCTGTTCCATAACGAAGAGTACCAATGCTAGAAAATATCCTCATACTGGTTGCTGCAAGCTACATTCGCAAACGTTCAACGAATGATGACTGAACATGCACTATGCAATCCATCACAACACTGTGCCGGGAACACACAAACACATGCTATTCCAAAGACTTACATGCCCCTCAGCTAACCTTGGTGCTTACAAAGTCGGCACACTCCCTGACGCTATGTGCATGTAAATCACATGCGGCGTCTTAAAGCACCCATTTGCGCACTGGATCAAGTGCGGCGTTCAAGCATCCATTTGCACACTGATGTGCAGCATGACATCCTTATGGTGCATGCATGCAAGCAATAATAGGACAACATTAGTGCTGTGCTGACATGCATCCAGCCCCATAAGCCTTTAGCGCGTGCTGCCACTCCGTTCAGCTGACTCTCGTCATGCCCACCGCCTTAACATGCAACCCTACCGGCTGACGCGCGCCTTGCGACCGCGCCGCTGGGGGGCGCAGTGTGCCTTCTTGCCGGTCTGGCTGCGTGCATAGGAGCACTTGGCCGACCCGTGGGCAGCCTCCTCCTCGCACCTGCGCCGGGCGCCTGGCGCTCACCTTTTACCAGTGAGGACGCTGCTCCCACAACATGTTGCTGTCCCCCTGGCGATGCATGTATGCTGCAAAAGAACGAGCGCAGAAGGGGAGGCCCGCACAGCTGCTGCTGCCTGCCAGGCCTCAGGCCTCTGCCCAGAGGTTCTAGCATGTCAGACATGCCCTTGCCATATCCAGGCAAGCTGACACACGCTCAGTCCTTCACTACGAAAGCGCCCCTCTTTGTGCGGCCTGGCATGGGGTGGGCTGGCAGGACCCGCGCCTCTGGCAGTCGCAGGAGAAGGAGTAGCTGGAGCGCAGGGCGTCCCGGCGCGCGGCGCGCGGCACGTCGCCGTCGATGTAGCTCACACTCAGCGCCTCGCCCTCCTGCACCGCGCTCTGCCTGCTACAATAAGGAGTCGTGGCAGATCCAGAGCTTAGCGCCCCTCGGGACGGTGTTACCACACGAGTGGCGGCAGAGAAACATGCCAAGTATGGCCGCCCATCAGTACATGCCGCCCCAGGTGTGAGGCCGCACCGCTATGGGCCTGAGCGCGACCACGGTGGCGCTGCCGCCCTCGCGCACGAGCACGCAGTTCGGCGCGCAGGCGTGGTTCACGAACGAGGCTGCGATGTGCAGCTCGCGGCCGATTAGGGTCTCCCGCGCGCCCGCGGCCAGCGCGCTGGGAGAGGCCGCGCCGCGCGGCGCCGCGCCCCCCTCCCCAGCGCTTGCTTCCCGTGGCTGCGCCGCGTCTCTCCCGTCGCCGTCCACCAGCGCCCCAGACCCGTCTGCGACAGCCCCGCTCGGTACAGTCCGCTCGTCGCAAGAGCTGGCTGCCCCAGTCCCTGCCCCATGCGCGGCCCATGCGCTGCTCAACGCTCCAGCGCTAGCTCCGCCAGAGGGGCTGCCGGCCCCCTCACCGCACTGCGCCCGACCCTCCTCACTGCCCGCTTCCCGTCCGAGCGCCAGCGCTGAGAGCTCTGATGCGGCGTCCCGCTCCAGAAGCGCTGCTGCCTCGCAGGCCCCCGGTCCGGCTACGGCCGCGCGCGCGCGCTCGCACGCCGGCCCAGACCCAGCGGGCCCCTGGCCGGCCTCGACGCTCGGCGCGCGCTCGTCTGCAGGGCTGCGGCTGCACGGGCGCGCGCTGCAGCCGCCGCCCGGCGCGGCCGAGGGCCATGCAAAGGCGCGGTCAGGCGCGCCAGCCGGGCAGCGCCCCGGCCCGCCTGCCACCTGATTGGGCGCTGGACTGGCAGCAACGGCCTCCGCGACACCACAGCACGCCCCCGGCTGCGCCGCGGCGCCGTCGAGCTGCACCGCATGTGCCGGCGCGGCGTCTGCGCGGCTGCCTGGGCCAGCAGGCGCGGCCCTGCTGGCGTGGTGGTACACGCCGAAGTTGTTGGCACAGATTCGGCCGACCAGGCGCAGCAGCGCCGGCGCTGCGGCGTCCCAAGCCATGGTATCGGGCGTGGGGCCTCCCGCTCTACATGCGCCATCAGGACACGGTGAGCCCACGCGTCTGATGGCCGCAGGCGCGCCAGCAGGGCCGTCCCAGCTGGCCGGACCCAGGATGGGCAGCTGCGGCCAGCGCTCTGCCGCCAGCGCCCGGCAAAGCAGCCGCAGCGCCTTGAGCCAGTCGGCCGCGTCGCGCGGCGCAAAGTCGCCCGACAGGTCCTGCAGTCGCAGGAAGTCGGCGTGGTGCAGCGCGCACGGCTGCCAGCCGCCTGCTGCACCGGGGCAATTCCTGACCGCGCTGGGTGCTGCTGCGGGCACACCTCCACATGCAACGCGGGCGGCGCGGGCGGCGTGCTGCGAGAGCTCGGCAGCGTGCAGCGCGCGCGGGCTGGGGATTTCCGTCTGAACACCAGCTGCTGCGGCGGGGTCCGGTGAAATTGCTCCTTCGGCGAGCCCGGTGCCAGGGTGCGGGCCCTTCGCGCTGCGGGCAGGCTGCGGCGGCGGCGGCGGCGCCGCCGGCAAGCCCGCCGCCTGGCCAGCCGCTGTGGACGTCGTGGCGCCACCCGCTGCGGCGGCGCCTGGGCAGGACACCGCCTGCGAGCCGCCAGCATGCTCCAGCAGCGGCTCTGGCGCCGCAGCAGTCGTGCATGTGTCGGCCGCCTGCTCGACCTCTTGGCGCAGGAGCGCCAGTGCGTCGAGGCACATCACCAGCGCGGACTCCATGTTCGAGTCGCACTTCAGGCCCGAGAAGTGCCGCAGGGTGGCGCACACGGCCGCGTGGGGGACGGCGCGGCGCAGGCCCGACGGCCCCGCCGCCCAGTGGCCCACCCTGCACGCGGCGTCGCAGTACCACGCCTGCCCGCAGGCGGCGCAGTGGACACGCAGGCGCACGGCGTGCACGGCGCCGCAGCGCGCACAGACGCGCTTCTTCCAGTTCGGTTGTATGCAGCTCAAGTAGACCTCCGACGCGAGTGCTGCTTCGCCTTGCGCCAGGCTCCGCGAGGCGACCAGGTAACGGCCCCTGCACACCGCACTCGGCAGTGATACAGAGAGGTTCAGCGCACTGTAGCCGCTCAATAGTGGGCAATGCAGGCAGCTGGAAACCTGGAGCCAGGTGACAGACGGCACGAGGCGTACTTGGCGGCTGAGCTACGCATGCGGCAGGGCCAACCGGCACACAGCTCCTGCAGGCGCACGTCCAGCGACCCCATGTGCCCAGCCGTGGCAGGGCGCCCGAGTGTGCTCAGCTCTTGCCAGGCTGGTGTGTGACAGCTTGAGCATGCCACATTTACAGGAAAGTCTCAACTGGCAAACAAGGGCTGCCTGAGCGCCCACGGCCACGCAGCGGGCTCCCCAGTGTCGTCTTTGGCTGCTGCCAACACGTTCGCGCCACACAGGAATGCTTTAAGCAACGCACTATATCCCGTGTGTGTTTCAAAGTACGATAGCTCCCAGACTTGCACTCCCTGCTACAGGAACCCTACCCTGCTGCCTTTTTGCCTGGCGTGTGCTTCAGGAAGCAATTGCACACCGCCGGGCCCGTGCGGTGGTCCGCACACCGACGCCTGTGTTGAGGAGCAGCAGCCTGCAAGGCCGCCGGCCGCTGTATGTGACGGAGGTCAAGCGCTGAGCAGGCACGTCCGCCTTCCGCGCCCCTGATCCTGGGTCCCCGGGCACGCACAGGAACCTCTGGCGCGGCCGGGGCGGCTGCAGCTCACATGAAGCGTGACTGCCTCAAACGGCCCCATCTGTGCTCTGCCAACGTCTCTGTACGGGCTGCAAGGTCCAGCACCCGTGCAGCAGCCCTGGCAAGTGCGCCATGGTAGTGGCCGCGCTTAGTGGCGTCCTGTGCGGTGCAGCTGCATGGTGAGGTAATGTGTGGTGTGTGCGCACATGCGCCTCTAACAAAAGCGTCTTGCTTAGCTACCTGGCGCCACGAGGGAGTTCGTTGTGCTGTTGACATCGCGGCTGCAGATGAGATCCCTGCATGGGTGGGGCGATGCCTGTGTTGCAATCGGGGTGTCTGTGCGTGCTGGCTGGGTCTGGTTGCTGGCGCACCTCCGCTCCTGCCCGCCTTCCCGCATAAGCGCAGGCACTTGCTTCTCAGCGCCGTGGCGGCCACCATGCGCGCAGGCGGGGGAAAGTGGGGACATGCCGGCAGTGATGCCCCCCGCGCAAGCCCCGCCGGGTGGCGTGGAAGCGCGGGCGGTGCGCCTACCTGCAGATAAGAAGGTGCGCGGCGTGCATGATCATCCGTGGTCGGCCATTGCTGTTTGTGGTCTGGCTGAGCTCGCTGTCTGTGTCCAGGTTTTCGGTGTTGCCGTCTCCGGTGGCAGTGACCGAAGTTTGCGTGATGCGGCGCAGATGCTGGTGATCTGGGGCGGCGCGGTCGGTGAGGCGGGCGACGCCGCGCCGCCTAAGGAGGCCGCCGGGCCGTCGCGGGGCGCCGTGGACGCGCCGGCAGGCGCGGCAGCCGCCGCCGCGCCGGCGCAGGCTGCGATCGAGGTGCCGCGCTTTCGCGCGCTTGCGCAGCCGCCGCCGCCGCCGCAACCGCCACCGCTGCCACGGGGGGCAGCCGGAGACACGGGAGGCGGGGGTGGGGCGGCAATGGGCGACGGCGTGGAGCGCGCGTACATCCGCTACATGGCGCCGGTGGCGGATGATCCGCGGGCGGCCGGCTACGACCTCGATGAGCGCGACGAGGCCTGGCTGGCCGCGCGGCGTGCAAAGGCGCGTCGCCCATTTGCATGAGTCAGTTGAGGCTCTCGGGTAGGGGCTTGGCGTATTGGCAGGCCGGACGCGAGCCTCAGGAGCGGCGCGCGACCTACTGTCGTTGTGAAAACCTTGTACGATTCTGTGATTGTGCGCGCAGGGTGCGGCGGAGGTGAGCGAGGACCTGCTGGAGCTGCTGGTGACGCGCTTCGAGCGCGGCCTGCATGCGGCTATCGGGCGCCGCCCGGAGCTGTGGCCGGCCGAGCAGGGCGCGCGGCGGCGGCAGGCTTGGATCGAGCAGGCGTACCCGTGCGCGCGCGCGATGGAGGTGCGCGCACGCAGCGTCGACGGTCGTGCAGCGTCGTGAAGCAGCGGTGCCTCTTGCGTGTCGCTCGCATAGCTAGGCGCCGCTGCTGAGCGCCGACGCGGCCGACCACACGGCTAGGGGCTGTGAGGAGCAGCGGCTCCTTGGAGCCCTGGCAGTCCATTTCCTCCTTTCAGCCGGATGGAGACGCAGCTGGAGCTCGCATCCTTGCCCCCTCATGCTGACGGGACCTTGCGCGCGCGTGCGTGCTCGCCCTGCGCGTGGTAGCAGAAGCAGGACAGGGCGGCCTGATACCAGGCTGGTGCACTCTACGCTTGGCGGCGGACCTGAGCTGGGCGGGCGCGCGCTCAGGATGTCCGCGACGTGGACATCCCGCTCGCGCTGGCCGTGCACGGGCACTGGCGCGCGCGCCGCGCGGCCGCGCCGCGCCCGCTCCTGCACGCGCTCTGGTTCGAGCACCCCTGGGCGCTCGCGGCTGGCGACACTGCAGCCGGCGCCGGGCCGCCGGCGCGCGCGGGGTCCGCCCGGCTGGGCTCGCGCGGCGGCGGCGCGGCGGGGGCGCCCGCGCGCCGGCCGGGCGCCGCGGCGGCCGCGCAGAGGGACGAGGCGGCGGCGCCCATGGTGGCGGCGCAGCCGTTCATGGGGCTGCCCGCGGCGCGGAGCGGGGCGGGCGCGGGGCGCCTGCGCCGCATGGACCTCGAGCAGGTCAACGGCAAGCTGCAGGCCATTCGGTGCGGGCCTGCTCCCCGCTCGCGCCGGCAAAGCAGGCGCTGCCGAGCTGACCAAAGGCCTCGCTAGGGTGCTGTAGTGTGTGGACTGCACACGTGCGCACGCTGCCACGCTTGCCGGCTGACCTGCCCACAGCATTGGCACAGCGTGGAGCGGCAGCGCCCTGCGCTACGCGGGCAGGGCGGGGGTGGCGGGACGCGCACCAACGGCCCGGGTGCACCGCCGCGGCTGCCCTGACCCTGTGCTGACCTGCGCAGGGCGGACCTGGAGCTGGTGCGCACGATGGCGGACCAGGTGCACCGCCGCGAGCGCCTCAAGCGCCGGCAGGCCTTCGTCTGGCGGTCCACCTGGCGCGCGCGCCTTGCCAGCCCGGGCGCCGCCCGCGCCGCCCTGCCGCGCCTGCCGCCCGCGTCGCCGCAGCGCCCGCAGGTACGCGCCCTGCCGCGCCCCAGCCCCGGCCGCCCTGCCGCGCCTGCCGCCCAGCGCCATCGCGCAGGCGTGCTGGTCCGCGTCGGCTTGCCTGGTGGCAAGCGCGGCATGTGTTGCTGTGCACGGAGGCGGGCGTGCCAAGACACATCCTGCGCTGCTCGTGCTGCGGCGTCTTCCAGCAGCAAGCGCGACACCGTGCGGGGGCCCGGCTGCCGCGGCGGCTCGAGCCCGCTCCGGCCGGCGCGGGCGCTGACGCCCCGCGCGCGCGCGCCGCAGCAGGCGGCTGGCGCGGACGCGGCGCCGGCGCAGCAGCCGCATGCGCAGGCGGCGCCCGCCGGCGCGGGCGCCGGCCCCGCGCTCGCCCCCGCGCAGCTCCCCAGCTGCGCGGCCGCCGCCGCGGCGGCCGGCGCGGCGGCGGCCGTCGGCCGCCCCTGCCGCAGCCCGGCGCGCGCGCCCAGGCCGGAGCGCGCCGGCGCGCACGCCGGCCGCGCCGCGGCGCAGAGCCCCGCGCAGCATCCCTGCCACTGGTGCGGCGGCGGCGGCGGCGGCGCGGCCCTGGCCTGCGCCGCGTGCGGCCGCCGCTTCTGCTTCCGCTGCTACCAGCGCCGCGCGGGGTACGGCGTGCAGGGCTGGGCGCGCGCGGCGCGCGAGCCCGCCTACCGCTGCCCCGTCTGCACCGGCGAGCCCGCCGCGCCCGGTGCGCCGGCTGGGCGCGCCCGCATATGCTTCACAGGCCTAGTGCACGGCCAACGACATGCGCTGTCCGGGCGTGCGCTGCAGGCCCCAAGCACGGACTGGCATGCATGCCGGCCGCGCGCAGAACGACTGCCTTGCTTGCAGAACGGCGGTCCTTGCGTCATGGTAGTACGCGTAGGGAGCTGCTTCGCATCACGCGCCTCGCTTTGCCCTGACGCGCCCATGCTGGGCGCAGGCGAGGAGGCGAGCTGTCTCGGCGCGGGCGCGCGCGGCGACGCTGGGCGGCTTTCCCCGGGCCGCGGTGGTCGCGCGCGCGGGCGGGCGCCCGGCCCGAGGTGCGGCAGCGGCCGGGGCCGTGCATGCGGCGGCGGCGGCGGCGGCGGCACGGGCGACCCTGTGGCGGACGCGGGGCCGGACTGCCTGAGGCGGCCCCCAGCGGGCGCGCTGCGAGGGCGCGGGTCTGCCCGCGGCCGGGGGCGCCATGGCAGGGGCGCGCGCGTCAGGGGCGCGCGCGGCAGCCCCTTTGCCCGGCCGGCCGGCGCCGCGGCGGCGCTCCCGGCGCCCGGTGCGGCAGCGCCGGCGGCTGCGCTGGCGTCGGCGCAGGCAGCGGCCGCGGTCGAGGCCGGCGCACCGGCGCGCACGCGCACGCCACGGCATGTGCTGGCGGCTGCGGCCGCGGCTATCAGCCGGCTGTTCGCCGCAAACTCCGGTCGTCCTGATGAGCCCGCCGCGCCGGCCGCCGCCGCGCCGGACCTGCCAGTCCTGGCACTCACTGCGCCTGTTCAGGCGCAGCCGCGCGCCGCGCCCGCCCCTGAGCGAGCGGCTGAGCCCGATGCTGCGCACTGTGGTGCCGGGGCAGGACCCAGCGCAGTGGCCTGGGTGCAGGGCGGAGGTATTGGCCTGGTGGCGCGTGGCGAGGCTGCCGCGCCCGCGTCAGCCGCAGCCGGGGCGCCCGCCCGCGCGCAGGGCGCTGCGCGGCGCAGCGCGCCGGCGCGCGGCCGGGAGCAGCAGCAGCAACAGGGCCGCGCGAGCCCGGACCGCAACAGTGGCCATGCTAGCGCCGGCGCTCGCCTGCACAGCAGCAGCCTGTGTCACGAGCGGGGCGACGGCGCCCGTGCCGCAGAAGCAGCCGACGCGCACGCCCGCAGAGCCGCCGCACGGGCGGCCGCCCCGCACGCGCGCAGCGAACCGGGCGCGGACGGTGCCGGCGCGACGGGGGCGGCCGCAGCGGGCGCGCGCGCGGCGAAGCGCGCGCGCCTGCAGGCGCCGCCGGCCGGCGGCGCGGAGGCATCGGCGCCTCACCGAGGCGCGCTGGGGAGCTGCGCAGCCACGACGGCAGCGGGCGTGAGCGGCGCGCCGGGCGTCCTGTCGCAGGATGCCGGCGCTGCGCTGGGGCCTGAGAGTGCGCGCGCCGTGCCGGTGCCGGGCATGCGGCGCGTGGTAGGCGCAGTCAGCGGGCGGCCGCAGTATGTGGCGGCGTGCGTGCATGGCGAGGCGCGCCTGGACCGCCGCAGCCGTGTGGCGGCGTTCCTGCAGGCACACGCGCGCTGCCGGTGCGGCGCTTCTCCCCAGCGCTCAGCGCGGTTGTCTCTGGTCCATTCGCAGGGCAAGTGCTTGTGTGTGTGTCTTTTTACGTGGACTGGGAAGAATTGCAAAGTAGCGGGCGGCAAGGCCGTCGTGCTTGCTCGCGCAGTCCGCAGGCGATCACGTGTCTCCAACAGAGAGAGTTGTGTTGATTGTCAGCCATGCCGAGCTGCGTGGCGAGCGGGGGGGGGGTGCGCGGTAGGGCGCCTACTTGTAAGGGTGCGCTGCACGGCGCGGCGCGCCCCTGTTGCGCGCGTGATTTGTCTGATCCGCCGGGCTGGGACTCTGACAAACAGCGTCGACCCGCCGCGCAGGCCGGAGTGGGCAGCGCTGGCGCGCCAGCCAGGCGAGGCGACGGACGCGCACGCGGCGCGCCTGCGTGCCGCTTTTCCCTTTGCAGCCCGGCCGCCCCGGGCCCCGCGCGCCGCCGCCGCGGCCGCCCCTGCCGCGCCGCCAGCACTGGAGCGCCCTGCCGCGGCGCGCGACGCGTCGCGCCCGGACGCGGGCGCGGCGCCAGGGGCCCCGGCGCTGGGCGACCCGGAGCGGCGCGCGGCCAAGCGGCGCCACGTGGAGGGCGGGGTCGGCCCTGGGGCGGCGGGCGCGCCGGGGTTCCCGCGCGCCACGTCTGCCGGCCGTCCGCCGTCGTCGGGGCTTGCGCCCACCGCCAGGGCCGCCGTGGGCCTGGGGGCGTGCGGCGCAAACAGGGACTCTGGCGGTGCAGAGCGCCGCATGGCACTAGGACAGGCGACTGCAAGCGCGGCCGTAACAATGGCAGACTCTGGAAGGCACTCCTCGCGGGAGAGCACGGGGCGGCCCGCAGGCGGCCGTGCACCGAAGCAGCCGCTCAAGTCGCGGGTGCGCGTGCTGCGGGCGGCGGCAAACCCCGGGGGGCACCCTGCAGACCTGTCTGGCTGCGCGCGGTGCCGGCACCATGCATTGCGCTGCCAGCCAGGCGAGTCGTGCAACCCTGCAGGGGCAGCAGACGTGGCTGCAGCGGCGGGCGCGGCGCGCGCGCCGGGTCGCGGTGTCAAGCGGCAGGCTGGTCAGGTCTAGGGCTTGCAAGTGTCTTGGGCAAGGCTTAGGAGCGCATTTGCGCCTGCTACGCATTTGCGCCTGCTACGCAGCTGCAATGCGCGCCCAGCTGAGCTAGGCAGGAGCATGTTTTGTCTGGGGACTGATAGGGCCCTGTATGGCTGCAGCCAGCCGCGTTCGCACATGTACCAGCTCGGGCCTTCTCGAGCGTGCCGGCGCGGCCACGGACGTGCTGGCTGTGCTCGGAGTGCATTTTCAGGCAGGGTGGATTAGCGTTCAGGTAGTAGGCAGTCTGCAGTGCAGAGGTATGATGCGTGTTTGCCTGCCTGCGCTGTTAGGCGCGCAGGCGCCTGCTTGTGCTGTTTGGGCCGCTTGTACGCTCAAGGCCCTTTGCATCTCGGCGGGCTTTTGGGTGTTCAAGGCCTCTGAAGGGTGCCTGTGTATGTGTCATGAAGTGTAAAGAAGGGTGGTTAGAGCGCGGTTCCTTGCTGCATGTGCACCTGCGCCTATTGCACTGCAGCATGCCGCTACACAACAAGGCCGCTTCCATGACGCGCTTGCGCACTCACAGGAAGGACATATGAGGAGGAGCGTGGCAACAGATCTGCCACCCCTGGCTAATTCAGTGATGCATACATATTAATGCGGCAGCAGCATGAGAGCTGGAGCGGTGGATGGAAAGGTAAACTTTGGCAATGATTACCTGTGAGCAGCGTCTTGCCATGCGCTGAAAGCAGCACTCAGCTGTTGCCATGCGTTTTCGAGCCAGAGCCTTGCCGCAGTCCTCCGCAGGAGAGCTGCGTGGCTCTGCAGTCTACCCATGTACACCTTTTGGCCTTCCAGAAGATAAGTCGACACTAGCGACCATCATGTCTGGAGGCTACGACGAGCACACTTTTTGCCACCTAAAAGGCCACCTGTCACCGAGATCGGACACCGCTCAATCTGCGCCAGCGACAGCAGGCGCGCACGCCAGCCTTGGCCGGAAGGCGCTCCCCCCCTCGCCACGCGCTGCACCCCTCAAAGGGAGCGGCCGCCACAGCACGCTGCGCCCGCACTGCTGGCGGAAGACCTGCCCGAGGCTGAGCCATGCAACCGCCAGCAGCGACACGGCGCGCGCCGCTGCCAGGGCCATGGCCGACTCGCGCGCGCGCGGCGGACCGGCCGCGCCCAGCGCGCGTGCGGGGCGGGCGCTACGCCCACACCGCCAGCAGCGACATGGCGCCAAAGCCCGCCATGAGCATGGCCAGCTTGAGCGTGTGGTGGCTCGGCTGGCTCAGCTCGCGCGGGATGACCTCCATGAACGCCACGTACAGGAACGTGCCTGCAGCGCGGTGCACATCGCTCAGCACCCCTACGACACTGAACACATGCCTGGTGATTGGCACTTAACTCGAAACGGGGCGGGAGACTATCAGGGTGTCACACAGCTCAGCACCTACGACACTGAACATCCATGCATAGTGGTTGGCACTTGTTTGCAAACGAGGCGGGAGGCAATCAGGGTGTACTGCGGAACAGATCAGCATGGGTATCAAAGAGCAACTGTCATGACACCTTTCTGCTGTCAGACACACACACAGTGACCTAGCAGGACACGCTTCCGTGCACATGAGCAAGTCTTACAGGTGCAGCAGCCACCAGCCAAACCAGCCACGCACACCCACATGCAGCGCTGATGCCAGAGATCAGACACCGCCGTACGGCATGCCCATGACCTGCCCGCCGCCCGGCCCCAGCCCGGCGACCGCACCGGACGCGAGCGCGGAGACCGCGGCCGCGCCGTCGCTGTTGGCCACGCGCGACAGCGCGACGCCCAGCAGGATGCCGACCGGCGTGGCCGACGCGAACAGGCCGATCACCGTCCAGAACTTGCGCATGCCGGCCTGCGCGGGCGCGCGCGCGGCTGATCGGGCGCGCAGGCCGGTGCGTGACGGCGCGCGCTCAGGGTGGCGTCATGGGCGCGCAGGCGTGCGCAGCAGCGCGAGCGCAGCGCCGCGCGGCGGCGCTGGCAGCCGCAGCCCAGGGGGCGGGTGCGCGCTCAGCCCTGAACGAGTGGCCGCAGCCATGCTTGGGCAAGGAGCCAGCGCGGCACGCACGCTGGAACCAGGGAGCCTCCCAAGCGGGTGTCAAATCGCATTGTCAATGCTCCCCGCCTCCCTTCGTATACCATATCCGCAACATGCCGCCTCCCAGAGACGCGGTCCACACAAGCGCGCGGCCGCGCCTGCGAGTCGACGACCGAGGAGCCCAGCGCGTAGGCGGCCAGGCCTTTATGTGCAGCGATGGCGATGAAGATGTGCACGCTGTCCACGATGTTGACCTGGGCGCCCATCGCCATGCCCTGCGCGCGCCGCCGCGGCAGACAGCGTTGTCACCGAAGCGCTGCCTGTCACAGAGCGCCGCATGCCCGCTTTTCTGTCGGTGCTGGCGCAGCGCACACGCGCAGAGCGCAAGGTGGTGCCACACGATGCAGCACGTCGCCCGCCGCGGCAGCATACTTGAACAGCGCGTTTGCATCAGATGCCAATAAGTTGCCCACCATGGGAGCGCCACTGCAACAGCGTGCTTCGACAGCGGACACGCTCCGCCGGCCGCCGCGCACCTCCAGCACGGAGTGGAAGCACAAGGCCACGGCCATCAGCGCCGCCGTCAGGAAGGACACCTGCGCATGCGAGCAAGACTGGCATCACGGCAGCCGCTCGCGAGCACGCCCGCCGCAGGTGACCAGACGTGCTCGCGCGGCGTCCTGCGCAGCAGCACCCCGAGCCCCACGCACAGGCCCTCTGTGCGGCTGAAGCCGCGGCCAGGGCCGTGCGACGCCACGGGCGTCCGGCCGCCGCGCAAAGCTGCCCCCCCGCCAGGGAAGCGGCGGCGCATGGCGACACGACACGCGCCACAGCGCCACCGCGTACTGCATGCCGCGGAGGGGGAGGGGGGGTGGGGTCTGGGGGAGCGGCGCGCCTGCGCGCGCGAGTGCTCCGCCTTGGGCGTCCCGGTCAGCAGGCCGGCGGCCGCGGCGGGGCCCCGCAGCGCGCCCTCGCAGTCGCCGCTGGCAGCAGAGTCCTGCGCAGTCGCAGGCCGCGAGTGACGGCCCTGACCTCCTGAAGCGCATGCCCTCTTCCTGTGCCATTCAAAACCAAGCGCGCCCAGCGCAGGCATGGCCAGCCACGCCATGAGCGTCAATCGGATGTTAGCAGGGCGGGCCGCTGGTCACTGCGCAGGACACGGCAGCCGGTAGGTGGCACTCCCGCGCTTGGAGGCTGGGTCATACCCTGTATCACGCAAAGCACTCCCAGACATGACCCAGACCTGGGGAATGCACACTGAAGCCACAGTACCAGCTTCCCAGCCCGGAGCTCCTAAGCAGGCGCCCACCGTGCCGGCCGCCACGAGGCGCTCGGTCTCGCCGTCGAGCGCGGCGTGCGCGCGCCGCTGCAGGCCGCCGGCCGCGTGCTCCCGCAGCGCGCGCGAGCACGACGCGCCGCCCTCCGCGTCGGCCGGCGCGGGGGGCTCCTTCCGCGCCCGCCCTGGTCGCAGACCGCAGGCAGCTTGGCAGACTGGCCGACTCAGCATCGGCTGCTCAATCGCGTTGAACACTCGTGGCTGCCCGGCGCACCGTTGTACTCGGCATGTTGTGCCCAATTCGCTTGCAATGCTGCACTGCAAGGGAGTGTGCCTTCCACGGACAGTGGGCGCGGGTTTGACGTCGTCACCTGTGGGGCGCATGCACCAGCTCTGGCACGGGCACTGCTCAAGAAGCATTCCCGATATCCGAGCAGAGACGGCTCGGCTGCCGCTGAGCTGTCAACGTGCCAACGGCCACCCAGCCGAGCAACTGCCGGGCTCTGCTGCCTCTGGCCGAGGGCGCACCCGCGCGGCCGCGCTTGCCCTTGCCGATGGGTGGCCGATCCCTCGCCGCGCCGCCCGCGTCCTCGTCGCCCGCACCCGCCGCGGGCGCGCCGCGCCCCGCGGCGCCGCCGGCGGCGCCGCCCAGCGACGCAAGCGCGCCCGCGCCCTCCCCCGCCCCACCCCCGCGCGGCGACCGCGCGGCCGCCCCGTTTGCCGCGCCGCCGCTGCCGCCCGGCGCGCCGCGCAGCAGCAGCGCGGCCGGCGCGCCGGGGCCCGCGACGGGCGCGGCGCCGTAGCCTGCGCCAGGATTGGGTACAGGGTTTCCAAGCCCTAAACCCGGGCTGACCCTCGCGGCGGCGTCCTCCACCTCGAAGCTCATTCGCGAGGAGGTGCTGCGCGGCGAGTCGCTGCCGCCGCCGTTTACGGCCGCGTACACGTGCGCGCCCGTGGCCGCGCCCGCGGCGCCCGTGGCGCCGCCGTACCCGGGCGCGCCGGCGGCCGGCCCGCCGCCCAGCGATGCGGTCGCCGGCGGCAGCGCACTGGCCTTGGCGGCCTCTGCGCGCGCACAGATATCAGCACGTCTTCAGCTTTGGTGGGTCGCTTGAGCTTTTATAACCCTGCGACTGACCTGCGGCGGACGCTGCCGCCGTGACTGAGACGAGGGCTAGGCGCTGGGGGTGTCTGCACTGTGAAGCAGGGTGACGCAGTGCGGCAGCGCCACACCGACGTCCAGGGTAGCGCAAGCACGCCGCGCCCGGCGGGGCATACGCAGGGTTTGCGACCGCGCAGGCGGGGCGCGCCGGGCGCGGCCGTGCCGTCCGCCACGATGACCTGCTGCAGCAGCGGGCCGTCGCCGTCCCGCGCCGGGCCGGCCGGCGCGCACAGGCCATGGCCGCCGCCGCCGCCCCAGCCGGCGCGCTGCGACAGCGTCTCGGCGACGTGGTCCGCGATCAGCGTTGTCATGAAGCCCGTCCCGCACAGGAACGGCGCCAGCGGGAACGTGTTCATTGGGTTCAGCTCCTTGATGGCGGTCCCCAGCAGGTGCACAAACCCGGCCGACACCATCACTGCCGCGGCGGGCGCGCAGCCCGTTGCGCGATCCCGCCGCGTCGCGCCCTCGGCGTCGTGACCAACAAGTGCGCTCAGCAGACCTCCGTGGCAGCTGTTACCTGGTGGCACCACCGGCCGCGCTGCACGTACAGCACCTTGCATCCCAGTGGCCACTTGGGCACTGGTGTCGCTCTCCTGACCACGCGAGCACACTCCAAACAACCAGGCCCATGTCGCGCACGTGCTGCCACGCGCCCGAGCTCTGCTGGAGCGCCTTGCGGCTGCACATATGAGGCACACGGGGATCGCCCACGGCGGCAGGCAAGCGAGCCTGGGGCGGGAAGCTGGGGGCGGTCACCGCCGGCGCTGAGCATGTTACCCAGCACAAACGCCAGGCTGCGGCCGCCCGGCGCGCCGCTCAGCTTGCCCCAGTGCGCCAGCACCACCGGCAGGTATGCGCCTGCGCGCGGGCCAGGCAGGTGCGGGCTCTGGACACAAACGGGATCACCAGCGAGCTCGGCCCACGCCCCGCGGCAACGCTGCCCAGCACGGGCCGCAGGGCGCTCTGGCAGAGCAGGCCAGGCAGGAGCGGCGCGGCTGGTGACTAAGCAGGCCGGACCAGCCACGCGGCTGGCGACGGGCACCACCCCGGCGCGCCGCCGGCAGATCGCCTGCTGAGTTACGCCGCGCGGGGGGAGCGGCGCGCCTATCAGCGCGATGACCAACAGAACGAGCGCCGCCAGTGAGTTGAAGAGGACGGTGTCCAGCAGCATCCGCCCCCGCCCGCCCCGCCGCGGATCGCCGGGCCGCGGCAGCAGGGGCCAGTCTCGCCCGCCGGGCCCAGTGCGCCAGCCTGCTCACGCCCTCCCACCTGGCTCCCGCATGTCGCGACGCCCCCCTCCAAAGCCGCGGCGCCCCGCGCGTGTCCACCTCAACCGGCGAGCAGCATCAGCTGGTAAAATGAGGTCCCATACCCAAGCGTGTCAGGCCCCGGGCACTCGCCCAGGTGCAGCCTGAGAACTTCTAAACGCTGTAAACTATACGCTGAAGCCGCGCGTCTAACCTCAGAATTCCCGGCCGCAAGCACGGCTACTTACGTAATTGTCAAGTGTTCACACGCTCGCACGCGCTCGCGCCAGCAGCAATCAGGTGGTGCGAGTGCTTAAGCAAACCCCAGCAGAGCCACCGCGATTGCGCCCACAGGCGCACTGTAAAGAACACGACCTTGATCGATGTGGCGCCACTGAGCAACAGCGGGGAGCTCAAGGAGCTGTGCTCAGAGGAGAGCCTATTTAGGGCAGCCCTGCAGCGCTCAGCTGCCAAGTGCTGGCGAAGTGCACTTCGTCAGATACTGGCACGCTGCGCTAACAGCGTGTAGCCATGCCCAGGGCGCCTCAAAGCCACTCAAGCTTTCGCGTCGAGGTAGGCGTGCGGAGCGCGCGGCTGCTTGTCCCTTGCGGCCAGGGCACCTGCAGCGTGGCCTGGCTGCTGCAGCAGGTGCAGGAGCGGCTGCACAGCTCCCGCCTGGTGCGCTGGCACTCGAATGGCTGCCTGGCAAGGGCCCTCGCACGGACGCGGGTGCATCTTGTGCTATGGCCTTGGCACTAACATGCAATTTCTGGCGAGCGCACAGGCTGACACTGAAGACACGCGCGTCATTGCTCTGCAGACCCTCAGCGGTGAGCGCTCGAGACGAGTAACACTGCACCAGCGTCTGCTGCTGCTCCATCATGAGACGCGCGTCCCGCAGGCGCGGAGCTCTGCAGCTCTGACCGCGTCTGCGACGTCGTGGACAGCGGCGACACGCTGACTGCAGTGCTGAGCCCTGACCTGGCCTCCCGGAGCGCGCCATGCCACCCGGATGCTAAGCCAGACGCTCGGGCGGACACGCCGCCGCCCCGCTCCTCTGTGCCACAGCATGCTGGCCCCGCGCCGGACAGCGCGTGGGAATGCGGCCCCAGGCACAGGGACCTGTGTGACGGCACAGCAGCGGATAGCAGCGCCGCCTTGTGCAGCCTCAGCATCGCCCAGCCCGCCGCAAGCGCGCGGTGTGCGGCGGCAGCGCTGAGCTGCGGGGCCCGCTACTCTGCATACGGTGCGCGCCCAGCCTGAGAGGTCGCCACCGTACGCGCTCGCTTCTGCTGCTTGCCTTTCTTGCAGCCTGGCCGGAGCGGTCAGCCAGGACCGGTTGGTGACGTGCCGTCAGCAGACGGCCGGAGCGGGGCCTGCCCCGGCGCGGCGCAGGCCACAACGCGCGCGTGTTTGACCTGGCCTTCGCGCCCGCGGGGCGCGACCTGCTGGCGACCGGCTCCGACGATGAGACGGCCAAGGTCTGGCGCCTGCGCGCCGGCGCCGACGGCGGCGCGCGCGACCCCGACGCGCGCGACCCCGACGCGCCCACACCCAGGGCCGCTGCTGGCGGGGGCGCCGCGCGCGCAAGCGGCCGCGGCCCCGGCGGCGAGTACGAGCAGGTGGCATCCTACCACGGGCACGCCGACTCCGTGCTGCGCGTGGCCTGGGCGCCCGACGGCGCCCTGCTGGCCTCCGGTGCGCGCCGGCCGCGGTGCGCGGCTGTGCTGTGGGTGCGGGGGGTCCATGCTGGCGCATGACAGGCAAATGCGGGCTGTCCCCCCCCCGGGGCCAGCACCGTCTGGGAACAGGCTGCCCAGCTGCACCGCTGCCAGCAGAGCGCCACAGAAGCAGCAGCCGCTGACCTGGCATGGGTGCTGGCATGCGCATGGCGCTGGCTGCTGCGGCGCAGAGCAGCGCGGGCGCGCGGCTGACGGGCGGGTGCGCCGCCGCAGCCTCGGCCGACGCGACCGTGCGCCTGTGGCGCGTGGACGCGTGCGCGGGCGATGGCGCGCGCGCTGCGGGGTACGGCGCCGAGGAGGTGGCAGTGCTCGCGGTGCGGCTTGCCCTCTCTCTGCGCGCCAGTAGGGTTAAGGTAGGTTCAGGGTAGGACACCTGCCCTGAGCATGGTGGTTTGAAGCGCATGGACCGCAGAATTGCTGCGCGCGCGCGCGCGCGCGCGCGCTGCCCTCTGTCCAGTTTCAGCCAAGAGGGTTGTGGCACAGCTTGCTGTCCTGGGCCGCCAGTCAGTGTGATGCGATTGACAAGGCTCGGGGCCGGGGTGAGGCATCCGGCAGCGTCGCAGGACCACCCAGAGGAGGTCTATGCATGCGAGTTTTTGGGCGCGCCCGGCCGGAGCATGGCCACCGCGAGCGCGGACGCGATCCTGCTGTGGGACCTGGAGACGCGCCGGTGCATCGCCCGCGGCAGCTCCCTGGCGTTCACGACGGACCTGGCGGGCGGTGACTCCCAGGCCTTCCAGATGCATGCGCCACTTGACTTACCCCAACCTGACTCAGCGATCCACCACTGCTGGATTGCTCCCCGCCAGCGCCTGTGGAATCTTTTTAAGCGCTGTGGGGCCGCCCCGAGGCGCTGCTGGGTGCGCCACCTTTGCGCGCATGCATGCCTGCGCGTCAGGCGCGCATCCCCCGCGCACGCCGCGCACGGCGCCGCATGCGACCTGGTCATGTAACCAGGGCCTCGGGCGCGCGGCAGGCGCGATGCCCGAGCGCTGGCAGGCGGGCCACGTATTCTGCGTGCGCGCGCAGCCGCCGTGCGCCGGCGCGCTGCTGGCCGCGGCCTGCAGCGACGGCGCGCTGCGCCTGTGGGACAGCCGCGGCGGCGGGGCGGGGCGGGGCCTGGCGGCTGTCGCGGCCACTAGGTCCGCACAGGGCCCGGCATCGTGGGGCGCAACCAGCGCCAAGTTCTGCCCTAACCCTACCCCCATACCTAGCGCAGAGAGCCAGGCTCGGCAACACGCAGCGCTTTGCATGCGCCATGCTCTGCACCGCTGCCTTGCGCCGGTGCATGCCAACATCCCTTGCATGTCGGCATGGCTGCTGGCCAATGTGGGGCTCGATGGTGAGAACGCCACAAGCTTGCGTGAGGCCGCGCAGATGTTGGCAGAGCGGCCGCCATTGCTCATAGGCCACGCTGTGCGGGGTGCAGGCTGCACGCCGCAATGGGCGCCTGCGTGGCCTGGGACCCGGACGGCTGGCAGGTCGCCTCGGTCGCCAGCGATGGCTCAGTGGCTGCGCTGGTGCGCGCTCCGCCGCCTGGCCCCCCGGCCCCCCTGGCCCCCCTGTCCCCCCCAGGTCACTGAGCGCGCGACAGCGGGGCGCCAAGAGGTCGCTGCCGCGGGCTGCGTGACCCTGTCTGTTGCGCTGTGCAACACCCGCGCGTCGCCTGGCCTGCAGCACCGTCTGCCACGCGTGCTGCTCGGGCCACCAGCAGGCACACATGGCTAAGCTCCCTTGGGACAGCACGTTCTCCCGCAGAGGCTGGCAGGGGCGTGTTTGTGCAAGTGCGCGCTGCGCAAGTGAGCCCTGGCGTGCCAGCCAGGGTAGCCTGCGCCCTTGACGCTGCTCAGGGACTCGCAGCAGCAGCCCCGCCAGGTGACCTGACAGGACGTGTGCGGCATGCGGGGCGCTGCAGGGCGCCGCGGCGGCATGGCGCGGACGCCTGTGGGTGTGCAGCAAACCTGTGGCAGACCCTGCATCCCTTTACCGCGCGCCCTTCCGTGGCAGGACGTGCGCAGGATGCAGGGCGCCCTGTGGGCGACGCGGCTGCCCGGCGCGACATTCGGCTGCGCCTACCTGCCGGCCGCGCGGCACTGCCTGGTGGTCTGCGGCGATGCCGGCCGCGTGCACCTCCTCGACGCCGGCGCCGCGGCCGGCCCCGGTGCGACGCGGCCCCTTCCCTGGCCAGAAGCAGCAGTGCTCTGGCTTTGGGACCCTGAAGTTGACGCGAGAGCAGAGGGCATGCAGAGGAGCTCTGGCATGGCCATGCAGACGTGAGCGACGAAGTGTGAGCATGCGGCTGGCATATTGTCATCACCTGCTAGGCTAGCCATCGGCATGCAAGACCGAAACCCTTCTGCTACGTACCAGAGCCTTTCGCGCGCCTGCATGCAGAGACCATGGACGTCGCCCTCGACAGCGCGGTGCCGGGGGGCTCCGAGCGGCGCCTGCTCTGCGTCGCATTCTCCGACGACGGCCGCGCGGTCGCTGCCTCAGGCATGCCTCGGCGTGGTCTGCCCAATGCTCTGCCACTTTCTGCCTGGATTGAGATTGGTGCTGTTTCTTGTCAGGCACATGCATGTCTGGGGTCAGGCGAGCTCGGCGCATTGAGGGCACCAACTCACATCAGCTCTTTTCCCGGCCGCCCGTCCGTGGGGATGGCTGAAATGTATCCGGCGATGGGCAACATGGAGGCGTATGTATGCCTATGCTGTGCTGCGGGGCCGCGCAACATCTATGTTTTGCGTTTATAAGGCGTACGTAAGTGCAGGGTTTCTGGCCCTACCAGCCGCACAGGACAAGCAAAGCCGGCACAGAATGGGCACATGCTGTGTGCAGGCGATGCAGCGGTGCTGGAGGAGCGGGCGGCCCCTGCACCCACACACGAGGAGGACGGGGACGGCCTGTTTGCGCCACCGCAGGCTGCGGCAGCCGGCCGAGTTGTGCTCAGCTCGGCTGCCGTGCCTGCGCCCGCGCCCGCACACAAGCAGAGCTTGTGGTCGCCTGTGCATGTATGGCACGCGGATTGATGTTATGATGGCCTGGTTGCCAAGACAATTTGCAGGCCAGAACAGGCACCGGAACTTTGTGTGCACGTGACTGCAGTCAGCCACTTGATTTGCCTCTCCGTGCATTACATCGGAGCAAAGGAAGGGGCCCAGATCAGCAAGCCGCAGCCTGCTGCATTGCGGTGGTGACAGCAGGCAGGCATTGGCTGTCACGGAGGCACTGATGCAGGCAATGGCCCAGATGCAGCGCCCCCAGCCAGTGGCGCACCACTCAGCGACGGGACTTCCCCCTCTCCGCACTCGTTCCTTCGGGCGTCAGCCTGCTGGCACCCGCGCACGAAGGCACTGCGCAGCATTGCGAACGCGTGCGAGCCCCACCGTTGCACTGGGCGACTCGTACAAGGAGGAGAGCCGCAAGTACCGGCGTGCGGGCCCACGTATCACACTAAGTGCTCCAAGCGTCTCACGTGCTACAAGAAGCACACTTCAAGATGTACCCGCCTCACGCTGCGTCCCCGCTCTGGCAGGGACTGTGTTCGACTTTGACGCGTGGGCCCGGCACCGGTCCACCGCGCGCTACGTGCGCCACATGACCGACCTCTTGCAGTGCGCCTCCATTTTCCCGCTCAGCTGCACCTGGCTGCGTCCTGCGCACCCTGCTCCTTGACCTCACGCATGCCCTCCAGACCAGGCGGCAAGCACTCCACCCGCTGCAGTGCTGTCCCCGGGCTCCCTGTATCCACGCCACACCCCAGGTCCCAGGTAGCGCGAGGGGCCGGGCCCGCCAAGACCCCGGTCGGGCCGCAGGTCGAGGATAGTGCGCGGCCTGGCGCAACCGCTCCTGGTGGTCGTTGGCGTCGCGACGGTCACCTCCGTGTACGAGACGCTGCGAGAGGTGCGCCCTTGTCAGTGAAAGTGCTGAATAGGCTGACCTGTCGAGCGCTCTGGCTGTCAAGAGAATGACAGGGTGCATGTGACCACATGGGCGGAGGGTATGCCCATGCTGTGGATTGAAGCCCATGCTGTTTCCACCAAGGGTGGAGCGCGTATGCAGCTGTGAAAATGATACAGAATGTAAACCTCAGTAACCCTTCATGATCAGCAATTCACCAGTTGTGTCAAATCGGGGTGCCCGGCTGCGCAGGAGGGCGTGGGGTTCCTGGGGCAGTGGCCCTCGCTGTGCGTGGAGGCCGACCAGGCGTTCAACCTGACCAGCTTCGCGCTGTCGCTGCTGCTTGTGTGCGCGCCCGCGGCCCGACCGTGGCCCCTGCTCTGCCGTCTGGGGAGAACCGTTGACATGCAGTTCCCAAGCAGCCATTGGGGTACGCATTCTGCGGCTGCAGCTGCCCTCAAGAATCGCAATGACCCGCGTTGCCCTTGCGCGTCTGTGCGCTGCTGTTGTGACTGACAACACACTTGCATGCAGGCTGAGTGTGTCCAGACTTGCCCACCCAAATTGCACAACCACAGCACCTTGTCAGCCCATGACTCTAGTAACTGCTTAGATATACAGCACATAACACTGCTGAAGTCTGCTTGCATGCTCATCGTGCAGGTTTCGAACCAACACGAGCTATGCCAGGTATGCTGAACACTTTGCACTTGGATCTGCCATATGCGCGGTTTTTTCTTGTACTGTCGCTCACTTTATGTAAATGTATTGGTTTAAGAATGAGCGTAATTGTGCTGTGATTGTATCATGGTGCAAATGCATGTCGTGCCACATGGCATGCAATGCGTTTTGCAGTAGCACGATGAGTGCGTCCAGCCAAGTCCACCTGAGCCTTCAGAGAAGTATTGCTTGTGAGCACCAGACATGCCTGGGCACAGCTGTGCAGCCCATGCACAGGTGGCTGGACGCCCGCAAGGTCTGGGGCGGCATCCTGAACCGTTCGCGCGACATAGTACGGCAGGTGGGCTGCAAAGTTCCCCGTATGCCTCGCCGCACAGAGCAGGCGCCGTGACAAGCTTGCCTGCCATGTGCTGACACATGATGCAAATGCTCCGGGGCATGCACGGACCGCCTCAAGCACAAGCACACACAAAGAGGCAAACATTGCTTGCATGCTTTGCGTCCATGCTTGTGCACCCAACGCCGAGCGCCGCCAGCCTGACTCAGCACGAGTGTCACAGCGTGCCGCGCGCCGCGGGACAGGGCCTCACCTGGTTCAGCGACGACCAGACAGAGCAGCGCGACATGCTGGCGCGCTGGACGGTTGCCTTCGGCCTGGCCACGATGGCGCACCTCCGCAACGACTGCAACCTGGAGCAGGATCTGCAGGTCGGCGCCGACCCGCTGCGGACCCCACCATTGCCAGCACTCCGGGACCGCTGTGGCCTCGCAGAGCAGTGCTTGCTTCGGCAGTATGCAGCGCGCAAAGGGTGGGAGTGCCCCCCTTTCTGGGGGGCTTGCTCATGCACCTTGTGATGATGCCAGGCTATGCCAGGCTATGCCGGGCATTTCAATGCTAATTGAAATGCCATGTGTCATTACGCGCCGGCCCAGACCGGAGCCCTGACGGCAGCAGGGGCCACGCGCGCCAGGATGTGCTGCCGGCGGAGGAGCGCGCCGCGCTGCTGGCGGCGCGGCACCGGCCCAACGCGGCGCTGCAGGTGCTGTCGCGGGTCATCGAGTCGGCCGGCCTGCGCGAGACGCAGGTGGCGCCTCCGCCCTGCTGCTGCGCCTGCCGCGCCACTGCCACTCAGGGGTAGGAGCTGTGCATGCGCAGCGGCGCGCTTGTGACTGCCGTGCAAGCAAAACAGCAATATCAGGTCAAGGAAGGGTTGGGTTGCATGCCAAGCAATGGCCTGGCCTGCGCCTGCAGGCGACCCAGATGGATGCGAGCCTGACGTTCTTCACAGATGCGGTGGGGGGATGCGAGCGCATTCTGCGCACCCCCATCCCGCTCAGCTACACGCGGTGCGCGCCGCGCCCGCCCTCTCTGCTCACGCTCGCTCCCGCCCAGCCTTCAGTCTCTGCATGCAGGGCTCGCGCCTTTCGACAAGCGTTCCGTGGCCTGCCAGAGAGCGACGTGTGGCCGCTAGGCAGGCTCTCGCTGAGCGGCGGGGCGCTGTGCACAGGCACACATCGCGCTTCCTGACCATCTGGCTCCTGTTCCTGCCTCTGACGCTGTGGCCCACCGCGCGATGGTCAACCATTCCCGCATCGGCTATTATTGCATTCTTGCTCCTGGGTACGCCTGTACAATGAAGGCAGTGCACGTCTTGCGGCCGTGACATAAGCAAGCTGATATCTCCCGCCAAAGCAGCACCTCAAATTTAATGCATTTATTGCATGACGTTCCATGCGTGCAGAAAAGAGAGCAAGTGTAAGGTGTGCAGATTGCATGGAATGATGCGACTTTGCGCTGCTTACCGACACTTTGCTGTGCGCTGACGTCCTTCCCTGACTGCACAGGCATCGAAGAGATTGGCGTGCAGATTGAGGAGCCGTTCTCCATCCTTGCCCTTGGTGCGTTCACCTTCCCATAAGAGTGGAGGGTGCTCTTTATACACAAGTACTTACGTGCAGGACATGCAGTACATGGGTGCTGCAAGTGCGTGGATGCATGTGCAGACCAGGCAAGCTCAAGTGTTGTGTGCGCCTGGCAGAGGCAATATGCGCAACCGCCAAGCGTGACATCGCAGAGCTGTGCCAGAGCTCTGGCATGCTCAGCAAGCTGGTGGCCACTGGATGCCCGTCCACGTCCCAGAAAATGGGAGCCCTTGTGTCAGCACAGGTGAGACCACATGGCCAGGCATCCTGCTGCGCTTGACTTGCAATGTTTCAGAGCCTGTGGTAGTCCAGGACCGGACTCCTGATGCCAGGTGATCTGCATCATTCATATTTGCATGTTCATTAGTGCAAAGCAGCAAACATGCATGCTCACCTGCCCTGCACACCTCACAGGGCACAGAAGGGCGGAGTGCCTCCAACAATGGAGCGGACGAGAGTTGATTCACATCCATGATGCTGATCAGAGCGTGGTCAGCTCTGTCAGGCAGTGTGACCTTAAAGTGTCCTAGATTTCGCACCAGTGACCGCTTCTCACCCACCATTGAAGCACTGTAGCAAACGCAAGCTTCCGCCGTTCACATGCTTTGAATGCACCTTTCTCTGCACATGCAAGCGCGCCTACGATCCAGCAACTCGATGTTATGTGACAGTCGCGCTGTTTGCTATGTGCCACATGCAACTTCTCAAGTTACAGGCATTGCTGCGACCTTTTCCACCATGCACTCATCAACTCCATAGACCGCACAAACTGGATACTTCAGGTGCACACTGAACCAAACGCTGACACTACCTCAACAACTCCACGAGCATACACAGCATAAGCGCAACCTTGCCTGAGCACGTCCGTGGTCCTGGTACAAGCAACAGCGTATGCTCCCGTGCCCACACAGCGCACCCACACACAACACTGCCGCTGCAGCCACCACCACTCTCAAATGGCGCTTTGGACAATCTAATCTACCATGCAGCCTGGAGCAACAGCTCAGCGCCTGCTCATACACGCTGCCGGCGCGCTCAACCCACAGACCCCTCCAGCTTGAGGCTCATGAGCTGGTTGACCTCGGTCGCAAACTCCAGCGGCAGCTCCTGGAACACATCGCGGCAGAAGCCGCTGATGATGGTGCCGACAGCCTCCTCAGCCGCGATGCCGCGCTGCTGGAAGTAGAACAGCTGGTCCTCCCTGATCTTGCTCGTGCTCGCCTCGTGTTCCACACGCGCAGACGGATCCCGCACCTGCGCCGCAAGCACCAGTCAGCCGCCCTGCTAGAAAGCCCTCGTGCGAGGAGCTGCGCTGGACGAACACGCTGGCATTATGAGGGGTGCACAAGCACATCCTGGAGCATGCAATGCACGTTGTGGAGCCTGAGCTGGCGTGTGTTGACCACACATTCTGCTCCTTACACTTGCATACAGCCCTAAAGCAGAGCCAGGGTTGCCAATCTACATAAGCACACTTAACAAGCACTTGGCGAGCGCTTTACGACATACACTGCCAGCAGAGTAGAACACTTCATAAAAAATGAAAGTGAAAACAGACACAGGAGGCAGAGGACGCGCCTGGATGTACGGGTACGTGTTGGCGCCAGCAGTGTCGCCGATGAGCATTGAATCGCACTGCGAGTGGTTGCGAGCATTCTTTGCGGTCGGCTGGATCTGCATGCCCGCAGCCCACCAAGTCAGACATGCGGCTGCAAGCTCGCCTGCAAGCTTGGTCAAAGCAGGGACAACACTCCTAGACATTACGAAAACAGGTACGCAACCTCATTCACAAAGCTGGAAAGGCATTGCATCTCCAAGAGAATTGCGGCCTTGGACCTCCCAACATCACTGCTTCCACAATAACATGCCCATTATTGTAGCAATTGCGTCAAACCCTCTGACACAGTTCTATAACCCTCTGACACACAAGAGGCAGCACGCCTGCACGAGGCCGCGGTAGCAGTTGCGCGAGTGGCCGGCGCTAATGCCCTTGGACACGATGCGTGAGCGCGTGTTCTTTCCAATGTGAACCATCTTCGTTCCAGTGTCAGCCTGCATCACGTGTCTCGTCAGATCGTTGCTTGCACACAAACTTGTGGCAAGCCGCTGCTGCTAGCATACCCCTTATAAGGGCGCCGTATCATCACAAATCAGCTGCCACACACAGCAGCATGCTGCGCATGTGAACAGTGCGCCACATGAGTACCCAGCAATATTTGAATCCGCAAGCTCCCCCATGGAACGTTCTGAAAGCCTTCACATATTCGCACTTGCTGGTAGTTGTTTGTCAGCGCGACAGAGTAGAACTCGCCAATGCTGCCGTCGCCACGCAGCACCACGCTCGGGTACTTCCACGTGATTGCAGACCCCGTCTCTACCTGCGCACAAACATGCACAGCTGTCAGCATCTTAGCAGCGCACTGACAACAGCAAGCACCTCAGCTAAAAAACAAGAGGTTGCAGCTCAATACCCTAACACCCCAGCAGGTAAAGACCACTGCTCCCCCGCGTCTTTGGTCATGACAAGTAGCCTGCAGGCACCAACTTCTTGCAGCATCTACTTGCTCACTGCCCAATAGGTGGACTCGAGTGTAAAACACATCTACAGCCACCTTCCTGGGCACCAGCAAGAAGCGGGCGCCAAGCAAGCACGCCTGCGTCCAGGAGATGAACGCGTTGGCGCCGTGGCACAGGCCGCGCTTGGTGACAAAGTTGTAGATGCCGCCCTTGCCCTCCTCGTCGCCGGCGTACCAGTTCTGCACTGTGGAGTACTTTATCCGCGCGCGCGCGCCGGCCGACAGCTCCACCACCGCAGCGTGCAGCTGTGCGCGACCCCAGCACAGCGCACTTGGGCGACCTATCCAAGCGCCCTTTGCATATAAAAGGTCTTGTAATGAGCAAAAACAGGTCCCATCTTCTAAGTATGCAATCCCGCTGACGTCAGAACCAACCGCAACACGTCAGCACTGCTTTGGTCACAGCACTGAACCTATTCAGCGGTAAGCCAGTAAACTCACAGCTCTAGCAGGACTGAGCGCCACACCTGGTTCTTATCGTAAGACGGCGCGGTGCACCCCTCCAGGTAGCTGACCTCCGCGTCGTCCTCCGCAACAATCAGCGTGCGCTCGAACTGCGTGCCCGCCACAAATGGACTGTGAGCAGGACAGACAAAGCAACTGCAGTACTTAACAATGCCTGATACACCACAGAACACAGGTGGTGCGCTCAGCGCGACAAGCTCAGAAAAGTGGTTTACAGTGCACCAAAATGAGCCCTCGAGGGCAGTCTACATGCCCTGTTCCAAGCGGTCATGGCCTGCAGGCACAGGTGTGGACATAGCCTGCCAAAGGCGCAGGGGGCTTGACAGGCTCACCTGCCCCGTCTCGCTGGCATTGATGCGGAAGTAGGTCGAGATCTCCATGGGCGACTTCACACCCTTGGGGATGAACACGAACGAGCCGTCTGAGAACACTGCAGCGTTCAGGGCTGCGTAATAGTTGTCCGCCACAGGCACCTGCGAGCACCACTCTTCAGACCCAGCAACACTCCAAATGCAGAACAAAGACTTAGGCACGTCAAAAGTCATGGGGGTGCTGCGGCGCACCACGCTGCCCAGGTGCTTGCGCACGAGGTCCGGGAAGTCGCGCACGGCCTCGCTGATGGAGCAGAAGATGATGCCGTGCTCGCGCAGCTCCTTCTTGAAGGTCGTCGCGATGGACACAGAGTCGAACACGGCGTCCACCGCCACGTTGGACAGGCGCTTCTGCTCTGCGAGCGGGATGCCTAGCCGGTCGAACGTGCGCAGCAGCTCCGGGTCCACCTCGTCCAGGCTGCGCGCCAAAGCGTGTGCGGCGTGTCAGGAGTGACCAGGCTTCTCTGGCGCAGGGGACGTACAGCCCAGTGCACAGAAGCCACTTGGGAGCCAAATGAACTAAAAACCACATCTGCGACAGTTCCTGCTCTGCAACGCCAGACGGAGGCATAGCAGCACAGGCCGCAAGGCATCAGGTACAAACAGGTCCAGACGCAGTGCACGCCAGGGCGTGTGAGCAGGCATGCAAGACAAGACTCACATCTCCCACGTTCCAACGCCCTGCCCTGAGCAGCTGTGCGCACCTCGCTTTCTTCACCTTCTCCTTGGGCTCGGAGTAGTATGACACATCCTGGAAGTTTATGCGCGGGTACCTGCAGCACTTTCGTTCAGCGCTCCCAGACAGCGCACGCAAGGTTGCCGCTCACACACAACAGCCAGCACAGCAAGCTGCCAGTCACGCTTACCTATTGTCAGACCAGTCAGGCTCTGCCATGGTGAGCCACTTCCGGTATGCCTTGAGTCGGAACTCCAGCATCCACTCCGGCTCCCTCTTCTTGGCCGAGATAGCCCGCACCACGTCCTCATCGAGTCCCTTTGGGAAGGTATCGCTCTCGATGATCGTCTTCCAGCCGGCCTTATACGGCCTGCAGCCAACGCAGAGTTGCAACGTAAAGAGGAGGGCAAGCCTGACGTGCTCCTCCGAGCGCTCCTGAAAGCTAATGGAGCTCCAGGTTGCACACAACACAGCTTGTTGCCAACCCCTGACCACCGCGCAGCCGCAGGCAGCCGCAGAGCCAAGCGCGCCGCAACCAGCAGTCCCATAAATATCGCGGGGCACACCAGAAACACCAGCAACTGCAGCCTGCGGCCTGAGCCCGAGCTGCCACGGGGCCCCACCTGTTCAGGAGCTGCTGCAGCTTCTGCCGCTCCGCCTGCGCGGCGTCCAGCTCGACGGGCTCCGCCAGGCTGCTAGCGCGCAGCGCATCCTCCAGCAGCGCCGCGTCTGTGCGCTCATCTGCTATGGCCTGCACGCGCAGGCCGCAGCGGGCGCGCTTGCGCACGCCGCCCGGCGCCGCCAGGCACTCGTGCGCGCAGCCGCGCGCGGGTGCCGCGGCGCTGGCCAGCCGTGCCGCGAGCCCGCAGCCTGGCAGCCTGGCAGCAGCCGCGCTGCTGTGCACACACCTGCCGTGCGCTGAGCACGGCGCACCAAACATCATATGGCTTGCACTTAGACGAAACACTCTTTTTAGTCCTTGGTGCGCCTGGTCTGTGATTGTCAAAGCTCAGCTTTGAAAGCTCTCTGCATCTGATTCAGGCTAAAGGAATCCCCGTGGGGCTTTCTCAGGGTCCTCACTGCCACCTGCAAGTTTTCCACTCAGCGTTGCCTTGACCCGCGCAGAGTGAGCGGATGGACACGCGAACATACTCGTTGCCTTGACACACCGAGCGCCTGTTTGGCGCAGTACGCAGTAGTACAGCACTCTCGTACGGGCCGTTTCACGGCTGGGCCGGCCGCATGGCGCCACAGCCTGCTGTCTCCTGCTGACGCAGCAGACGGGCAGGGCAGGGGCATTGCTCTGGCAGGGGCCGGGCGCAGGGCAGAATGCCGCACTCTCGTGTTGGCGGCCCGCCGCCGACCACCGCCCGGCTGGGGCGGGAGCTGCAGCGGTACTCGCAGGACGGCGAGCGCCTCCTGGCTGGGTGCGGCTCCCCGGTTATGGCGTACACAGCGGGGACGCATAGGGACCCCTTTACGTAAAGAGGCCAAAGTGAGAGGCGGCTGCAGCGGCGCTGTGCTGGGCGGCACACGCCTGCTTGAAGAGCGACAGCACGGTCTTAGCGCGCGCCCCGCACACTCGGGAGCCTTGCGCACCAGCATGTAACACGCGACTGCGCGTGCGCGGCGGCACGCCTGCACTTGCATGCGCCGGGGCAGCCGGGTGCGCTTCTGCGACGCGCTATTGCACAATGCTGAACGACTCACATGCGGCCGTGCTGCGGCCTGGCAGGTGCATACCGGTGCGCTTCGCGTCTGCGAAGGCCGGCGTGGACGGCATCGAGGTGCTTCTGATCAGCAGCAGCGGCGGGAAGGGCCTCGTGTTCCCCAAGGCGCGCCCCTATCTGGCCACGCGCTCAGGTCGCCTGCTGCTGTCTGGGTGTTGGCGCCCTGCCTGGTACCGCGTGGCCGCCGGGTTCAAAGTCACCTCTTCAGCGTCCTCTGCCCCGCACTTCTTGTTGGTGACTTTACTGTGTCACTGCTACTTGCCTCTCGCAGCCTGGCGCTGTATGCCCCCCCCTGCCCTGGCTTGACTGATCTGTCTAGGCTCTGCCTGGTACCGCGTGGCCGCCGGGTTCAAAGTCGCCTCTTCAGCGTGCTCTGCCCCGCACTTCTTGTTGGTGACTTTACTGTGTCACTGCTACTTGCCTCTCGCAGCCTGGCGCTGTATGCCCCCCCCCCTGCCCTGGCTTGACTGATCTGTCTAGGCTCTGCAGGGCAGCGGACTGCTTTTCTGCTGCCTGACTCCCCAAGCCCAGCTCGACTCGGTCTGGTTCTTTTGCGCAGGGCGGCTGGGAGACGGACGAGACTGTTGAGGCGGCCGCCGCGCGGGAGACCGTCGAGGAGGCGGGCGTGCGGGGGACGCTAGAGGTGCGCCTGGCAAGTATCCTAGTGGGTGCACGCTGCGTCCTGTAAGAGCCAGACAAAGACTTGCACCTACTTTCCAATGTGGGTGTTAGGAAGTGCGCCGTTGGTGTTCATGCGTGCTGTGCCAGGCTGCTGAAACCTCGCTGCTGAAATCTCGGTGAGAGCAGGCGGCACTGAAAAGCTCCGGGAAGGTCCAGCGCGGCGCATGGCAAGCCCTTTGCTCCCAGGAGTTCCATGGGCGGCTGCGAGCTGCTGGCTGTATGGAGCGCGCGCATGGAGCAGCAGGAGCCGCTGTTGGCATGCGTTGGCATGCGCCGAACTTATAGGATAGGGTGAGGGCCTAGCACCGCATGGCCGACGCGCTGTGTGCCACGCTGCACGCTTGCCGTTCTCACGACGCTGGTGCTGGGCCGTCGGGCACTCGCGAGGCCGCCGTGAGGCCGACCTTGGCTGGACCGGGCTATAGGGTAGGGCTGAGCGCGCGCGCGCCGGCAGGAGCCGCTGCTGGGCACCTTCCCCTACTTCAGCAGCAAGCTGGCGCCGGGCGCCGGGCAGGCGCGCGGGCGGTGCATCGCGCACATGTTCGCCATGCGCGTCGCGGAGGAGCTGCCGACCTGGCCAGAGGGCTGCACGCGCAAGCGCGTATGGGTGCGCCGCTCGCCGCGCCCGCTCGCATGCCCCAGGGCCTGACGCGGTGCATCCAGGCAAGGTAGCCTTCATAGCAATAAAAAAATCAAGTGCTGTGACATGAACATTGCACTAGGCGAGGCTCAGAGGCAAGAAGCGTTTGGCGAGGCTGTTGTACTGGCCGGAAGCGGGCTACGACGCGGCGCTCTTGCACTGGCACTGCGACACTGGCCAACTTGCGGCGGGCGCTGGGGCGTGCGGCAGTGCTCGGTTCCAGAGGCGATGCAGTACTGCCGGCATGAGTGGATGCGGGAGGCGCTGCGCATCCTCGTGGCGCGCCGCGGCTGGGAGCTGCCGCCCGGCGTGGGCTTGCACCCGAGCGGCGCTGGAGCCGCGGGCGCCCTTGTAAATGGACATGGCAGTGCAGCTGACAGCGCGCCTGCTGCGCCCGAGCCTGCCAATGTCACGGCAACCTCGCGTGTTTTAGCTCAGAGTTGACATTGTCGCTTTCATCCGTTCAGTGCAGGGTTGTTTTGCCAGCGGCGGGACCCGCAGCCTCCGTGCGCTGTGGGTGTGGGCATGCTGCTGCACGTGTGCGTCGAGCTGTCCGGCGTGCTGCGTGGGAACAGGAATTGGGTTTGTGGCACCCTGCTGTCTGCATGGTCAGGTCTGGGCTCGCTGCATGATGCAGGTGGCTTGTTGTGCAGCTCAGCGTCTAGCTTTGAGCGCACGTCCTTGGATGTGCGAGGGTGTGCTGCGTGTTGGCTGTCGCATCAGCAGACAGCAGACAGCAGCTGCTTGCGCAGCAGAGCTGCATACTTGTGTGACAGAGTCCGAACCCAAGCATTTGTGAAAATTGTCCATGCAGGATGCAGACAGCATGTGGATCTGCAGACACCCCTGTCCTGCATGTGGACATGTCAGTGATTTGCCCCAAACATGCTTGATCAAGTGCTCCTTGCAAAGACTTCCACCCTTTCCACTCTCCCTTTATATTACTACACACACTAGTGAAACAACCGACTTGCTCCACTTACCTCCTCACGTGCTTGTTCACCAGACTCCAGCACTCCGGCCGCCGCGTGAGCTAGCAAGGCAGAACACGTCCTACAGTGCTGCAGCGCGCGTCGGCAGGCATCTACCATGGAAGGGCGCCACACAGCTGTGTTCACACTCACAGTCTTGTGCCACGGCCTATGCGGAGCTAGTTTTCGCTTGCGTTGAGTCACAGGCTGGAACGCAGCTGCGGTCGCGGCTGGTGAGGCCGCTTCAAGCGTATGGAGCGCGGGCGCATGGACTGCGGCTGCAGTGGAAGCCGCGAGGAGGCGGCTGGCGAGCCGACAGCAGCAAGCGAGCATTGCTGCCTCGCCAGAGGGCATGCAGTCACTGCATGCAAACCTGCCGGCGCTGCAGACTGCGAGGCCTCGCCAAATGCTCGTGATGTAGCGCGAGATGGCTGCGCAGCAGGCCGGGGGGCTCCCGCGCCGCCTGCAGCCGTGTCTGCAGCGGGGCGCGGCACCGCAGCAGGGGAGCCCCCCGGCGGGGCGCCTGGGGCCTTGCCGGCGACGGAGCGCGCCGCCGGCGCCGCGGCAGGGGAGGCTTCTGCACCGTCAGCAGCAAACGGCTTTGGCAGTGGCGCAGCCGGGGAGGCTTCTGCGCCACCAGCAGCGAACGGCTTTTCCAGCGCAGCAGCAGGGAAGGCATGCGCTCTCTTGCCAGCAGAGCGCGCCCGCTGCACCGCAGCAGGGGACGACGTCACGCCGTCAGCCGCAGCGAACACCGCTGCAGCAGGGGCGGCCCCGCCGCCGTCCCCAGCCTCGCCCGCGGCCGGCGCGCCGGCGCCCAGGCGCTTTGTCGGCCGGCGGGCCGCGGACGCGGCCGCCGCCGCGCGCGGCCCCAGTGCGTCTGACGCGCTGGCGCCTGCGCCGGCTGCCGCGGCCTCGCAGCGCTACACGCGGCAGCAGGTTCCCGCCCCGGTCCCTACCCTACCCTACTTGCATGCTCACAGCAGAGCCTGGGCATGCAGGGGCCCAGCGCCGCTCCCGCGGGCGCGTGCCGTGTGTCGGGCACGCCGTTTGCTGTGATGTGGGGTGCGGGGGCTCTGCGCGCCTGCGTGAGCTCGAGCTTGAGCACCTGGCCAGGACCGTGCAGAGTGCGTGGTGTGACGCAGAGCGCGCAGTGGGGGGGGGCCCCGTGCTGCTGTGTGAGCAGACTCTCAGGAGGCACTGCACCTCCGCTCAGCATCCCTTCAGGCAGAATATGTGTCTTTGCAACATACGCAATCTGGCCGTCGGAAGATATGTGCAAAGTCCACTCTGTCCTGCACACCTGTGCCGCTCCATGCGCTGCATTCAGAGCAGCGCATGGAGGAAGTCGCTGCGCAGGTGCCCGACGAGGTGCTGCACGACGCCGCACTGAATGCGGCCATCGCTGTCCTGCCTGCCAACTACAACTTTGAGGTGCGGGGCCTGGTGCCGTGCGTGGTGTCCCCACGCAACCGCTCCTTGCCTGTTAAAGTGATCATGCGCACGGCCTGTTGAAGTGATTATGCGCACGGCGCGCGCCTGGTTTAGCATTTGTTCGACAGATAACACGTGTCTTGCTAAGCCGCACCCAAACTTGGCAGCGCACGCAGGCAGCATCGCGTTGCAAGGCCCTGGACGAGGACCTGGATTTGTGGGTGGCATACCCATGCATGTGGGGGTTTGTCGCCAAACCCACTACGCGGTTGCGACATGTGCCCTGCTGCGCCGTGCCCCGATAAAAAGACGTGCGCGCATTGCCAGCTTTGCCATGCGCCGGCTGCCGCAGCCCGATGAAGCGGCCGCGGCGCGGCAGGTGCACAAGACGGTGTGGCGCATCCGGCAAGCCGGGGCGCGGACGGTTGCGCTGCAGTTCCCGGAGGGGCTGCTCATGTTCGCCCTCACCATCGCCGACATACTGGAGACGTGCGCCCCTGCGCCGTGGCGCGGCCAGGCACAGTGCGCATGGCTGCAAGAAGCTGTGGCACACAGGACGCCGGCGCGGCGCGCGGACAAACCAGCGCCGGGGCAAGCGGATTATGTCTGCTCGTGCGGCCATGCGGGCAGGAGCACGTCATGGTGCTGACGACAGGGCGGCTTTGCGGGCTGCTTTCCTTTTCTTGGTCCTGTGTGTTCCTTTCTCGACCTGTGTGCTCTGCGGGCGCGCCCAGCGTGCACCGTCATGCGAGGCAGCCTGCGGCATGCTGGGTGCCCTGCCTGGCGCGGCGCGCCTGCTGACCCGCACGCACACGCGCACGCCGCAGCCACGCGGCCGTGGAGCACTGCCTCGTGCTCGGCGACGTGACGTACGGCGCGTGCTGCGTGGACGACCTCAGCGCGGCCGCGCTCGGCGCGCAGCTGCTTGTGCACTACGGGCACTCGTGCCTGGTGCCCGTCGGCGTGACGTCCGTGCCCTGCCTCTATGTCTTCGTGGACATCAAGGTGGACGTGCCGCACCTCGTGGACACCGTCAGGCGCGCCGGCGGCGCCTGCATATGATAGGGTAGGGTAGAGTAGGGTATGCTACGGTGGGGAATTGCGGCTTGCGTGCGACCAGGGTGCCCTACCTCACCCTGCCCTAGTTCACGGTAGCCTGCACAGGCATGGTGACTCTCTGACCGCATGCCCTGTGTGCCTCGTGTTGCGTTGGTTGGAGTTCTGCAGGGGGGCCCGACAGTGTCCTCCCGGGTCGTGCGCATTGCACTTCACACTCGAACAATCCAGCTGAGTCTCCCCGCTCGCAGGCTTAACTTCCCGGCGGGCAGCCAGCTGGCACTGGCCGGTACGATCCAGTTCGCGGCGTCGGTGCAGCTGGCACGCGCGCAGCTGGCTGACGCTTTCCCCGCGCTTGCCGTGCCCCAGGCCAAGCCGCTCTCGCCCGGTGCGCCCCCCCTCCCCGGCGTCCCGCTCAGCAGGGCCCGTGCCGCGTCGGGCAGCGGCGCGCCGGGCCGCTGCTGCCGGTGGCCGCGCTGCCGCAGCATTGGGCATGCGTTGAAAGGACCCCGTGCGCACGCGCGGCGGTTGAGGCGGGCAAGCGCAGCATTGGGCCGCGATGCCCTGGCACTCGCCATTGTGCGACATTAGGGTGGAGGTCGTGGCAGGGTTGCCGTGACCAACCGTAAAGTGTGTGCACTGCCTGTGCCGCAGCCCGTAAAGAGCCACAATTGGCTTCAAACTTCTGTGTTGATTCGTTCACAGCAGACGCGGCGCAGTGCATGCCGCTGCACGTTGCGCCGGCAATTGCCGCTGTGGCAGCTTCTGACCTCCCGGCATTCGAGAGGCGCCCCATCGTATTTGCCTGCCTCCATGCCGTTCTTCTGCCTTTCCGGCACGCGCACGCGGCGCCCCGCCGCGGCAGGCCGCCCTCACGGCGGCGCGCCTCCCTGCGCCGCGCGCAGGCGAGGTGCTGGGCTGCACGGCGCCCCTGGTCGCGGCCGGCACAGACGCGCTGCTGTTTGTGGCGGACGGGCGCTTCCACCTGGAGGCCATGATGATCGCCAACCCCGGCGTACCCGCATACCGGCGCGCCGTGCTCGGACAGGCTCCCCGGGCCCGATGTCGCCGGGCCCGATGTGGCCAGGAGCTCCTGCCCGCAGCTAGTCGTGCCAGTGTAGGCTTAGCCCTATCCTACCACAACCTTTCTTCGGGGCAGGCGCGCGGTCGGCGGCGAGTTTCGGGGTTCCCTGAAGCTGCAGCTCTGAGCCTGCTGGAGCGCTCTGCGCCCGCCCCTGCACTGCGCCAGGAGCTGGGTCTCCTCGCACGCGATCTTGGCCCCTGCTCCGGCACCCGCTGACCGCATGCCCCGCGGCGGCCGGCTGATGCCGGGCGGGCCGGGCAGGTACGACCCGTACGCGCGCGCGCTGACCCGCGAGGCGTACGACCAGGCCGGCATGCGCGCCGCGCGGCGCGGCGCGGTCGAGGCGGCGCGGCGCGCGCGCCGCTGGGGCCTGGTGCTCGGCACGCTGGGCCGGCAGGGCAACCCGGGCGTGCTGGCGCACCTGCAGGCCGTCCTCATTAAGCACGGGCTGGAGCACGTTGTGGTGCGGCTTCCTGGCTGCGCATCGTCTGGGCCAGGGAGCTCTCCCCATGCCCGCAGCTGCCAATGATCGGCCGTTTGCAGCGCACAGCCCGTGGCATCACTAGCCCTACCTTATCCCAACCCTAACCTACCCCATGTGAAGTGCGGCCCCTCGCGTGCCGGGCGCAGGTGCTGCTGTCGGAGGTGACGCCGGCCAAGCTGGCGCTGCTGGCGGGCCCGGAGGCGTGGGTGCAGGTGGCCTGCCCGCGCCTGTCCATCGACTGGGGCGAGGGCTTCGCGCTGCCCACGCTGACGCCGTTCGAGGCGCTCGTAGCGCTCGGCGAGGCGCGCGCCCGCGCAGGCTCTCGTTGATCCGGGGGAGCTGATTCTTGGCCGACCGGCCGTGCAGCGACGCCTGGCATGCGCGCGGCGTTCAGGCGCAACTGTCGAGCGCCGCATGGTGCAGCTGGGGTTGGTGCAAACTGCGAGGACAGGCGGCTGCCGCGTGCCTCCTGTGCCGGCGCCCGGCTTGCGCGCTGGTCTGGCTGAGCGAGGCGCACGCGCTCTGACTGGCAGCATGGTCAAGTGCTGTACGCAGGGCAGCGTGGCCAGCGCGAGCGCGCGAGCCAGGCAGCCCGGCCGCTGGCAGCCATGCGCAGCGCTGGCGGCTGGCTTTCTCCAGTTGCTGCAGGTGGCGCCGTAGTTGAAGAGGGGGGCAGGCTTTCCTCGGTTGCCCGCCTGCCGAGTGGGGATTATGCGCGGCTGCTGCAGGTGCCGCCCTGGTGGGAGGCCGAGGTCGCGCAGGGGGCGCACGCGCCCTACCCCATGGACTACTACGCGAAGGACGGCGGCCCCTGGAGCTCCACATACCACCGCGCCCGCCCGCAGCCCGCGCGGGCGCGGTGACCCTCGGACCGCTTGCCCCGCGCGTGTGGCTGCAGCGAGCTTGCTGCTGGCCTGTGCGTCCAGCCCTGTTTTTGCCCAGGGTTTGCCTGGCCCGCGCCCTACTGCTGGCTGTGTGCACGCAAAATATGCTTGGCACGTTTGCAACGCAGCGCAGTGCGCCCAGCTGCAGGAGCAGGCGGTTGATTGCTTGTATTGCATGGCATGTTACATCTGCACAGAGCTCTGCCGCCTGGCAAGGGCAATGCGAATGAGTCATGATGGCGACAAGCATGGAGCCAGCACAGGCAGCTGCGGCAGCACTGTGCCGCGACATTCCCTCGTGGATAACAGCACAGTGTCACATGACAGGCGCTCCTGTACACATCTGCTCAAGCGCCTGTCTGCAGTCTTGGGTCAGACAGCATGCTTGATGCTTGGTACCATCAATCGGGCAGTGTCCAGCACAGCAGAGCAGACGTCGAAGCGAAACCTAAAAACAGCGCGCTATAAAAACAGCGCGCTATCAACCTGAAGGGGTGCGTCCTGGTGCACGCCAACAGCCGCCGCTGCACACTCAAATCACGTGCACACGGAACAGATGACCCAAAACCGCCGGCCAGGCACACTGTGCAGCCTGCCTCAGCCGCATAGCAGGGCAACGAGCAGGGGGCCATGCTGCAGGGCCCTAGGCAGGTTTGCCGACGTCGGCGCTGCGGGTCCGGGGCATCATGCTGTGCCACCAGCTGCCTGCGCAGCCGCGGCATGTCAGGCACTTGCACAGGAACCCATCTGAGGCGCCGCAGCAGTGTGCGCCCTAGTTACGATTGAGAAAATCCTGTGCGAGGTGAGGAGGCGGCGGGCGCACCAGCGCGCGGCGACGCAATCGCTGGCGCGTCGGCCACAGCGTCACGCGCCGGGTCTCCGTGTCGGGGCGCGGCCGCGCCCGCCAGCGTCTCCGGCCCCGACCCCGCCGCCGGTCCGTCCGCAGCGCCGCCCGGCTCCGCCCCGCCCTGGGCGCCCGCTGCGGCGGGCTCATTGCAGGGGCGCAGGCCCGGCTCGTCCGGCGTCGGCCCCGGCGGCGCCGCGGGCGCCGCCGGCGGGGGCACAGCGTGCGGCGTCCCGGCGCCCGGCTTGGGCGGCGCGCCCGCCGCCGCGGCAGGCCCGGGCGCCGCCGGCGCGGCGGCCGCGGGGCCCGCCGGCGCGGACGTCGGGCGCGCCGGCGCGGCGCCCGGCCCGGGGCTCGGGCCGGGCGCCGGGAACAGGCTGCGCGCGGCGGCGGCGGCGGCAGCCGACAGCGAAGATGCTGAGGGCAGGCGGCTGCTGCGCAGGTCATCTTCATCGTCGCCGCCGTCATCGTCAGAGACGTCGGTGCCCCAAGGCGACGACATGTGCGAGTCGGGCGACTCCTCGCCCCCGCCTGCACGCGCAGCCGGGGCCCGCTTAGGCTCCGTCCTCCCCGGAAACGGCACTCCTGGGCCCATGTGCGCGTGGCCCAGCGCGCAGGCCCAAGCGCCTCGACCGGCCCATGGAGCCAGCCCGAGCAGCAACTGAGCGGCCAGGGAGCGCAGCCGCCCGGCGGGCGCCGCGGCGGGGGCGGGCGGGCGCGCACCGCGCGCGGCGGCAGGGGGAGCCGCGCCGCGGCCGAGCAGGCGCAGGCGCAGCGTGGGCCGCTGCGGCGCGGGCGCCCGCGCCGGCAGCCCCGCCAGGCGCGCCTGCGCGGGCCCGCAGCGGTCTGAGGAGCGACACAGGATGCCGTTGCTTTGGGAATAGCGCCGCTCGGCGCCCCAACAGCGACAGGGTGCATTGGCGTCTCAAGGCCTGGCACGGCGGCGCGGCCCCCGGCGAAGGCCGACGCGGACGGCGCATCCGCCGACATGCACCTGGAGCGACATCCCCTCGCTTTGGGTGGCTGTATAGGGTAGGGTTGGGGAGCCGGGCGTGCCTGCAGCTCCGCCATCTCAGCGTCGCGCGCGGCCAGCGTCGCGTCGGCCGCCGCGATGCGTGCGTACGTGGCGCGCAGCTGCGCCTCCGCCTCCCTGGCCGCGCGGGGCAGCAGAGGATCAGGGTAGGGTAAGTACATGGGGCGCGCCAGCGGCAGCAGCGGCGTCTTCCAGGGCCCGGGCAGAGCCAGCGCGCCAACCCTATTCAGGGAATAAGGTCAGAACCAGGGCACATTCGAGCCCGCAGCGTGTCCCTCAGCATCCAGACCACATCCTGACCGGCGTCAGCGGCCCAGCGCGCACGCTGGGCGCGCGGGCGGGCGCGGCGCGGGGGGGCGCGCGCCGGATATCGTCCTGCAGGCCGAGCTGCGCGAGCGCCTGCTGCTCCAGCGCGCGGTGCAGCGCCTCGGTCGCGTCGGCAACCTCCGCCAGCGCGCCCACCGCCGCCTGCACCCGCTCCTGCGCGGATGCGCGGAAGGGTTAGAGTTAGGGTTAGGACTGCACAACTTGCTCGCGCGGCACCGTGGGTCCTGCTCTGGCTCCTAACACAATTAATGTGCCAACAGGCCTGCGCCTACCTCCCGCGCGCTCCCCAACACCTCCCCGGCCTGTTCTGGCTCCTGACCTGAGTGTGTGCCAGAGAGCCTGCAGACGCCCGGTCCTCTGGCGCGCGCGGCAGCGCCGCGGCCCTGTCGGCCGCACTTGCCAGAGCGCACACTCCGGCCTGTCCCACCTCCAGCCGCATGATCTGAAGCAATCGCCTTTCTTTCGTGTAAAACACGTACCATATATCTGTCAGAAGCGGGAGTAGGCGTGCACAACCTCAGTCACATGAACTTCGCAGATGCGGTGCCAAATAAGCGGACGGATGCGCCTCGAGGCGCGCCTGCAGCGCGTCGACGACCGTCTGGCGCTCCGCGACGGCCGCGGCCGTCGCGCGGCGGCCCTCCGCGGCCTCGCGCAGCTGGCTCTGCAGGCTGCTCACCGCGCACAGCAGCTGCGCGGTCTCCAGGTCGTCGCCTGCGCGCGCGCGCAGCCCTGCCGCTCCAAAAGCCATTCCAATACGATGGCCAGATGCAGATGCGAGGTGCGGGATCCAGGTCTGCCAGACACCCAGGCACTGGACTGCAGGCACCAGGCAGCCTCCCTGCAGCGCCTTGCACTGCGCACCTGCATCCATGTCAAAGCCGCTCCCGCTGCGCTGCCTGCCGAGGCCGCTTCCCGCCTCCGGCTCCAAGGCCCCAGCAGCGGAGCTCGGCACGCTCAGCGGCCGCAGCTCGCCACTGCCGCCGCCGCTCCCGCTGGCGCTGCTGCCGCCGAACGCACGGCCGCTGCCGGCCGCGGCCGGCGAGCCGGGCGAGGCCGCGTCCGCACGCGGCTCGCCGCGGGTGCCCGGCCGCACCGGGCCTGGCCGCACGGGGCCCGGCCACCAGGCCTCCGCGGGGTTTGCGGGGACCGGGCCGGCTGCCGGCGGCTGCGCGGGGTCGACCCACCAGCCCTCGCTAGGGTCTGCCACATACCCCGAGAAGGGCGACGCGGTGCTGGATCGCGAGGAGGCCGCCAGCGACGCCTGCGCGCGCCGGCACACGCAGGCGCTGTCAGCACACGCTGCCAGTGCGGAGATGATCAGAGGTACATACGTCTGTCTTGTGCATTTAGCGGTTTCTCCAGGGTCTGCTGAGCGCTCTGAAGGGGCTTGGCAGATTGCACAGGCGGTGCTGCGCCGCGGGACGCAGCAAGCGCGGCCGCATCAGGCCGTGCACAGGCGGCATGCCGCTCCCGCCGCTGCGCGCGGTCAGGCGCACGCGCAGCTTCCGTGCAGGGGGCACACGGCCGCCGCGCGCCTGGCTCATGAAGGTGACGGTGAGCGGCGTCTCTGACATGACGGGCGCCGCGCTCGCGGCCTCGCGGTCCTGGCTGGCCGCGCTGGTGCCCTGGTCCAGGTCTGCCCACCCGCGGACGGCGCCGCCAGCCTTTGCAGCCGCGGGCCCGCCGTCGCCCCCGGGCGCGCCGCCCCGGCCGGCCGCTTCCGGCTCCCGCTCGCCGCCCGCCGCCGTGCGGATCCGCAGCCCGCCAGCGCCCGCGCCGCCCGCGGCCCCGCCGCCGCCGCGCGCGCCGCCGCCAGCTGCCGCGGCGAGCGCGTCGCGCGACACGCCGCGCGGCAAGCTGGACGACGCGCGCAGCGCGGGCGCCTCCGCGCTGCGCGGCCTCACCGCCAGCGGCGGCTTGGACGGCGATGGCGCCGCGGCGCGCCCGCCCAGCAGCAGCGCCGCCGCGCCGCCCAGAGGCGCGGAGGCAGAGGGGCGCATGCGGCCCGAACCCATGTTCATGTCTGGCGCCGGCCCCAGATGCTCCGCGCTCGTGCCCTGCCTGCGCGCGACGCCAGGCACGCCCGGCGCGCCGGCGCGCACAGGGGGGCCCTCCGAATCGCGGCCCCCGGAGCAGGGGTCCGCCGGCCCGCTACCCCCGCTGCTGCCGCCGCTGCCGCCGCTGCCGGGGCGCGCGCCGCCGGCGGCCGGCCGCAGCCGCGGGACCTTGATTGGCGGCAGCGCGGCCGCGAACGGGTTGCTGAACGCGTCGCGCGCCGTGGCCGGGAGGGCGCCTGGCGGCGCCGCACCGGGCGGGCTGTCGCCCCAGCCGGCCTCCCGTGTCCCGCCTGCGTTGGCCGACGCGCGCAGGCTTGCGCCGCCCTCGCTCCCCACGGGCGGCGTGGCAGCAAAGGGATTTGCATACGCGGCCTCGGCAGGGTCTGGCACCGCCGCAGCTCTGCCGTCGCCCGCCTGCAGGGAGGTCTCACGCGGCGCGGCGCGCGCGCCGCTCTGCGTCGCGTCGGCCGCCCGTCCTGCGCGGTCGCCGCCGTCGGGCGCGCGTCCCTCCGGCCCGGGCGCTGCGGGCGCCGGTGCGGCCACGAGCGGGTTGCTGTCGTCCAGCACAAGCCGCTTGCGCACGGCGGCGCCGCGCAGCACGGCTGGCGGCGGCGGCGGCGGCGGCGGCGGCGGCGCGGGCTGCAGAAAAGGGTTCGTGCGCAGACTGTCGGGCGAGGGGTCCGCCGCGCCAGCAACGCGGGGCGGCGCCACCTCGCTCATGGCGCGCAGGGCGCGGCGCGACCCCTACGCCGCACCGCCGCACAGCCCCGTGTGGCGCGGCCAGGCCGCGGAGCGTGCCGCGCGTCAGCGGCGTGCTGAGGCGCGCGGCGCGCGGCGCGGCTGCGTGCTCGGGAGCCAAGAGGGTACGTCTGGCAATGGCATGTGCAGCTGCGTGTCTTAGCCGCTGCGGCGACGGCGATGCCGTGAGCTGGCGCTGCCCGGCTGGCAGCGGCTCCCTGCAGCACGCGGCGCCGCCTCCGCGCCAGGCACGAGTTTTTGCAGGGCTACGCTACCGCGCAGCTTTCTGCAGCTTCAAGGGCTGCCTGCGCGCATAGCACACGACCAAATTTGACAGCCGCGTGACAGATGCACTGCGCACACACAGCTGGCCAGCCACAGCGAGGGCGTGCTGATCAAGACGGTGTGCAGGGACAGGCACGCCAACGACTAGGATGGCAGGGCGGGCAGCATTCTCCACGAGCGGGTGACACAGCATGGATGCCAGGCCGCGACCACTAAGTAGGCCCCTGAGCAACAGGTACGAACTACTCCAACAGAAGATATGGGTTACACTCAGACAGAGTGAGCGCTAGCATCAATACACAAAGTCGCGACATTGCAAACAGCGCACCTCGCCCTGCTGCGCCGGTCTGTCCCCGCGACATGCCCCTGGCTGGACTTTCAGCAGCTTGCTCAACTTCTCTCGAGCTCTGCAGCCTGGACTGCTGGCCCTAAGTGTAGGGTGCCAACCACACTGTACTACTTCTCCGAGACCAAAGTGGTGGAAGTGTGCTCTGCTACACAGACTCTGCTGTACAATGGTCAGGATGGCTGTTATTGCCGCGGTGGTGCTCCTGCTGGCGTGCAGCGCACATGCGCAGCCTCCTCAGCGCCCAGGCCCGCCGGGTCGGAGGCATGGGCCACGCGCGTCCGTGGACATCACCAACGCGCAAGCCTTTGCGTCCGCGCCCGACGCTGCGCCCGATGACCTGGGGGTGACGACGCGCGTGGTGCTCGCATGCTTGCATGGCGCTGCGCTGCCGCACGCACGCTGACACGCCGTGTCCCTGCTGCGCAGAATGACGTGCCTTACAGGCCCGGGGAGCCTGCCAGGCCGCCGCAGCCAGAGCGGCCGGAGCCCAGCCAGGCAGCTGGGCCGCCCCGCAGGGCGCCGTCACCGCCGCGATACGACCCGATCTTTAACCCCATCATCGCCATCAGCACGCCTGCCGTGTCCGCCAACAGCTCGGCGTCCATGGGCAACATGGGTGCCTGGGCCGGAGGAGCCAACGGGGCCGGCGCGCCGGGCGGCGTGCAGACCGTGAGCGCCAACAAGGCGCAGAGCCTGCAAGCGCCCGTGAACAACACGCTGCCGGCGGACGCTTCCGGCCAGACGTGCGCAACTGCATGATGCCCGCCATCTTGCTTCCTAGGATGCGCCATGTGGCTGCACGCAGCACGCTGTGGCGATACTCACAGTTGAGTCCAAGGGGAGCTGCGCCGCTGCGGACTTGGCACCGCGCTGGCCCGCTCAGCAAAGCGTGCGCTCGCGTGGCCCTGCGTGCAAGTCCGCTGCTCCCCCCCGTCCCGCCGCCGCCGCAGCAGGTTCAGCTAGAAGCTGCAGAGCAGCCGACCAGAAGGGCTGCAGCCTCCCCGAGTGCTTGACTGCTGCAGGTGTGCTGTGCTGCGGTCTGCGTAGCAGGCACGGCTGTGTCAGCAATGCGCGCTGCATCTGCACCGGCAAGTTTCCGGTCCCTCGGGGCAGCTAGCAGCTGATGGGGTGCTGCTTGTCAGGTCTTGGCACGGTGTGTATCATGTTACACGCAGGTGCGCCAGCTCCGGGGAGCACTGCAGGCGGCGTGTACTGTAAAAGCATCAGCAGCCGCAAGGAAAAGTGCAAGCGGTGGGCTGCAGAGTCGGGGGCGAAGTGGCATGGCTTTTTATGCACGGAACAGCACCTTGAGGCGACAGCGAGCAACCCGCCGTGCGTGTTCAGACACCGGCGCGCCCTGCGCAGGGCGACCAACTACGGCGGCGGCGCGGGCGGCGGCGGGCGCACGGTGACGGTCTCCAGCAACGACTCCATGCCCGTGCTGGGCCAGGCGGCGGGCGCGGGCGGCGGCGGCATGGCCGTCGTCCCGGGCGCGGGCACGCCGGCCGCGGCGGGCTACCTCGCCGGCGCGCCTGACTACGGCGTGCCCGCGTATGGCGCACCTGCGTACGGCGCGGGCGCGGGCGTCGCGGAGAGCCCGGCCGGCCTGAGCGAGGTGCCCGCGGGCGTGGTGGGCACGGGCGGCCTGCCGGCCGGCGGCGGCGCGCCGGGCGCGGTGCCGGCGGGCGCGGTGCCGGCGGGCGGCGACGCGAGCGCGCTGCCGCCGCAGGTGGCCACCGTGCTGTCGTCGGCCGAGCGCGCAAAGAACCTGCCGCTGGTGCGCCGCTGGCTCCCAGGTGGCACAGGCCGCTGTCGGCACCTATGAAGACGACACCCTGGCGTGCGTTCTGCCCCTGGGTCATGATCTGCCCCTCCGCACGCTGCTCTGGGGCGCGCGAGCACGGCTCTGCTCCGCTGCGTCGGCGCAGACCTCATGCAGGGCCGCCTGACGCCTGACGCCTGGCAGGAAACACGCACGCGGCAGCCAAGCGCCCGCGGGCGCACATGGGCCACCGCGACGCCGCTCACGCGCAGCGCGCGCGCGCCCTGCCCCCGCACGCTGGCCGCGCGAGGTCCAGAACGGGATCCAAGCCTGTTTCAGCCAGCCAGGGCTGCCCGCGCAGGTGTCGGCCGCCAACGGCGGCTTCTCGGTGCAGCAGCCGATCATCACCAACCCGGCCAACGGCATCACCTCGGGCGGCAACGTGTTCAAGGCGGGCCAGCAGGGCGTGACGCTCGGCAACGTGGGCGTGGGCGACAGCATCCAGGCGCGCGCGGCCTCCCGTGGGGGCCCCTGCGCGGTCCGGGCCCTTGCCCGATCAGGGCCTATGAATACGCATCCTACGCGCGCCTCAGCGGGCCTGGCTGGGTGAAACAAGCTTAGGGCATCCGTCTGGGCCCCGCGCAGCCGGCATGCGGGGCAGGGGCGACGCACGTGGCTGGGAATTTGAAGAGGCTGCTCGTAGGCTCTGGGATGCATGCGCCGCGACCAGGCCACCTGGTGTCTGCGATGCTGCGTCCCTGCTGTCTGCTCTCTGCAGGACTACAGAGTGTCTGGGCGGGCGTACCAGCCGGCCGGGAGTGGCCATGCACTGGCAACTGGTGCATGATCCATGCACTGGGCTTGCAATGCAGCGTGAGGCATTGCAGCACAATGTGGCATGCGCGGTTTGTACATGCGTTGCCATGCGCTGTTTGCACACTGGTTGATTTCACATGCGCAATGTCAACATGGAGCCCATGTGCTCCGGCACATACTTCTGCTTCGCGCTGGCTGTGCAGACAGGCAGCGCCGCTGCTGCCAGCGGAGCGGGGGCGTGACCGCGCGCCCTGCGTGCGCGCGCGCAGTTTGCGCAGGGCGGCGGCGTGACGGTCGACCCCGGCAGCGCGGGCAGCCTGTGGAACCTGGCGCGCCAGGCGGCGGCGCTGTACGGGCACTACGGGCGCAGGCTGCGGCTGTGAGCCGCATGCGCGCGTCCTTCATGTGGGTAGTGTTAGCTATGAGGCGCTGCGTCCGAGACGGCTGTGAGGCGCCTGTATGTGTCCTTTATGTGGGTGGTACTAGCTATGAGGCGCTGCGTGCGAGGCGGCAGCCCTCTTGGACCTGTTTGCTATGGTACGCCAGCGGTGTTCCCAGCGCCTGCTGCGCTGCTGCTGGAGCCGGCGCTGGTGCGCGGCCACTGTAGCACATGCAGCAGCGCCCACTGCAACAGAGCACCGGGCCTGCACGACTTCCTTCCGAGTAACGTTTTCCCAGCCAAAAGCGTGGGGTCTGGGACCCTATATACCACCGGCAAAGAAGGCGCTGTGCCTTCTGCCCGCAGCGTTGTTTAGTCAAGAGGAGTCGCCTGCGGCCGCGGAGCACCGCCGAGCGCCCTACCAGCAGGTGGCGCCTGCGCTGTCGGAAATGCCGCCCGCGCCGGCAGAACTTAGGTCAGGAGGCGAGGGGGTCGTCGGTGCTGGGCAGCGGGGGCATGCACGACCGGTGGGGGCGGTTGGCGGCGAGCGGGACGGTGGGGCAGCCGGATGGCAACCCGTCTGGGGACCGACAGCCCAGCAAAGCACAGCAGAAAGCTGGATGTGGTTGGACAAGGCCACTGAGGCCCTGACTGATGGCGGAGAGCTAGGAGCACTAGTGCCTCACTGTGGGCGCCAAGCGCTGGTGACGGCCGCTTGTGCGGCTCAGGCGGCCCAGGCTGCGGGGGCTTTGGTGATGCAATTCAGCCACTTAGGGCATCCTGGGCCTGTGGCTGAGGCCCGCAGCGCCTGCAGCCGTGTGCGTGCCTCGGGCAGCGGCTCACAGCGCTACAGGGCTTTATCGGCGGGGCTGCTGTGCGTCGAGACGCCATGCGCGTGGCCGGCGCGCATTGCTGTAGGGTTTCCTGCGTCTGCGCAGCAGCGCGCTGGTGTCACCTGGGGTGTCCAGCGGGGTGTGCACACAGACAGCCTGTGCCCCCGCCTGGTACCTGGCTGGTGAGAGGGAAGAGCACCGGCGGTTGCTGTGCAGCCGCCTGAGGTAATACGGCTGAGCCTGGTGGAGCGTGGAAGGGCAGGCCAGGCGGTTTGCAGGGCGCTGTTTGTCAGGCTTGAGACATTGCGCTCCCATTGTGGCACTTATCACACCATTGCTACGGCCTGTCGCAGGTGCGCGCATACGAGGCGGAGCAGCCTGCTGAGCAGCCAGCAGGCCAACGGCGGCGGCTGCTGGTTGGCTCTAAGCGTGTGCCGCGCGAGCGCGCGCGTGGTGTGGGGCATTGATCATGGCAACCAGCAATGGCGCGCCGCAGAATGGTGCGCGCCTTCTTTCTTTTTCCGGGTGTGGCAGGCTCAAATGGAAGGCAACACGCAGTCGTAAGAAGGGCACTGGAGGAACTTTGTCGCACCATCCGCGCTCCAGCTCGCCACCGTGGCGGTTGTGAGAGGTTGCTGGTGATCCCTCGAAGTGCATGTGAGCAGCAGTAGTGTCAAGTCACAGCAGCTGTTCCTGCAAAACACCTGGCAATTCTTCACTGTGTTCCTGGCTAACTCCTCCGCGGGCCTGTGTCCAGTTGAGATGGCTGGTCACGCCAACGGCGGCGAGGCGACGCCAGCCACCGCGGTGAAGGACGCGACGGCCGCGCCGGCACCGGGCGGCCGCGAGGTCGACTTCAAGAAGCTGTCGCAGCCGGACGCCTTCAAGCTGCTCAAGGTTGGCCGCCGCCTGCGGCTCTCTGCCTGCCAGCCTGTCCTTGGCTATGGCAGACCGCACCTGAGAAGGCTGGCCGGGCAGCGAACAGCTTGATTGCCAGCTAGCCTGTCCTCCCAGCTCAGTCTGACAGAAGCGGCATGCACCGCCTGCTGCTGTGGTGTGAAGCACCTGGCTGACGGCACGCAGCTGTGCAACGTATGCCAGGGCGTGTCCGCGTACGTGCGAAGCTTTTGTAATAGCTCCAGCAGCTGCCAGTCAAGACACTGCGTCGAGAGGGAGAGGGGAGGGGGCGTGGGGAGGCAGGGGACGTGTCCGTTGACCCCAGCTGGCCTGATGAGACTCACTTGTGCGCAGCGTGCGTGTTTGGGGCGCGCGCTCGCAGCAGGCGGCCGTGACAGCGCATGCTGCGTGCCGCGCGCGCGCGCAGAGCACGCCGGAGGGCCTGACCGACGAGCAGGTCGCCGAGCGCATCAAGGAGTACGGCCCCAACAAGCTGCCGGAGAGCAACCGCTCGCCCTTCCTGCAGTTCCTGGGCTACCTGTGGAACCCGTTGTCGTGGGCGATGGAGGCGGCGGCCATCATCGCCATCGTCCTGCTCGACTTTGCCGACTTTGCGCTCATCCTGTTCCTGCTGCTCCTGAACGCCGTCATCTCGTTCCGCGAGGAGTCCTCGGCCGTGCGCGCCCGCGCCCCGCGCGGCCCGCCTGGCTGCAGGCTGCCTCGCGCGTGCGCAGGGACCCTGGTCCGGAGTGCGCGCGCGTCGAGCCGCGCCGTCCAGGCCCTCCGCACAGGAGTTTTTGCCAGGCGGCCACATTTCTGAGGGGCAGAGCGTATGCACCGCAAACGGAGAGGGTGCTGTGCAACTGCGCAAGTAAGCAGAGTAGGTAGTTGGTACACCCTGTGGGCCTCCGTCCAGCGCGGGCCTATGAGGTACGGGCGGAGCGGACATCCGTGCGGGGACCTGAGTCCGGCAGGCCCGCTACCAGGTGCAGCTGCAAAGGCGTCGCGTTTTGGGGAGCGGCACGCGGAGCGCAGCACAAGGCCGTCCCCACCTCGCCCTCTGCTACCCTAGAGCATAGGACAAGGTCTTGATTGGTTCTGGTCGTGTGCGCCGCGCAGGACAAGGCCATCAAGGCGCTCACGGCCGCGCTGGCGCCCAAGGCCAAGGCCCTGCGCAACGGCAAGATGGTGTCGGTGCGGCCCATCGTGCCGCGGCAAAACGGGGCTTTCTGCTGTGGGTGAGCAGGCTGGGTGGATTGGCAGGCGCTGATGATGCATGCTTAGCTCAAGCTGTGACACAGAAGTGGCCGTCACAGAGGGGTTGAGATGCGTGAAGGTGCTGAAGTATGCACTGTAGAAGAAGGCCGTGGCTCATTAGTTTGCTGCGCCCGCTGCCCAGGGTGTTGTTGGCGGGTACTGGTGCGCGGGCCTCCGTGTGCGGGCCAGCTGTGCTTGGAGGGCTGCAGCCGATGATGCGGAGACCGAGACGCCTGGCAGCGCCTGGCGCACTGTTGGTGTGCCTGGTTGGGCCGGCCCCAGCGCGCGCGCACCCGGCCGGCGTGCGAGACAGCTGCCGCCCCGGCGCCGCAGGTGGACGCGTCCGGCCTGGTGCCGGGCGACGTGGTGCTCGTGCGCCTGGGCGACGTGGTGCCCGCCGACATCAAGCTGCTCGGCGAGGGCGGCGAGCACGACACGCCCATGCAGGCGCGGGCGCAGGGCGCGAGCCTGGTGGCGAGGCTGTGTGTGGCCAGTGTGGCGCGGCGTGCCGCCGTGCAGACGCGCCAGGGTGCTCCCAGGCCTGGTGGCGAGGCAGACAGCTGTCTATTGGCAGCCTGGGGTCTGTGGCAAGCAGTCAGCGCGCCTGCAGCATGTACTCGCAGGAGGGCGGTTCAGCACGTCGAGTGTGTGAGTATGTCTTGCCCAACCTACTCCGTGGAATGGCAATACTGTCCACGAGTCATTTCATCTCCGTGGAGCGAGGCTGCATGCTTGGGTGGTTGTTAGCCGGGAGTGCTGGGGGCAGTAGCACCGCCCTGGCTTCAGCACTTGCCAGCAGTGCAGACCGCCACGGCGCACGCAACAGAAGCAAGGTGTCCTTGGCCTGACGCGCGTCCCCCCGGCCGTGCGCAGATCGATCAGGCCGCGCTGACCGGCGAGTCGCTGCCGGCCAAGAAGTTCAGCGGCGACGTCGCGTTCAGTGGCAGCGCAATCAAGCAGGGCGAGCGGCACGCGGTGGTGTATGCGACCGGCGCCAACACGTTCTTCGGGCGCGCGGCCGGCCTCATTGGCAGCACGCACAACGTGGCCAACATCCAGAAGGTGCCGCACCGCCCGCCGCAAGCCACAGGGACCCTGCAGCTACTGGCAATTTGCGCGGAAACGCACAAATTCCGAGGCGCAGAAGCACACTGCTGCCATCCCACCAATAGTAAGCTTAGTGTGAAGAACGTTTCTGAGGTGCCCTGCTGTGCCTGTGTGTGCAGCTCAGGTGCACGGTGCTGTTCTGTTGTCTTCCGTCTGTTGGCGAGTCAGACGCTTGCTGTGTATTTCTCCATTGCGGCACATGAAAAGCATGCATGCGGATAACGTGACAATGTTTCTTCTCCTAAAAGTACTTCCTTGTGTACGAACATGTACGTGACGCCTGAGCGGCCCCAGTGTGGGGCGCGTTGCGAGGCTCTGGGCGCGCCGCGCGCAGATCATGACGCGCATCGGGGCGGTGTGCCTGGTCACCATCGGCATCTGGATCATCATCGAGCTCAGCGTGCAGTTTGGCGAGCCCAGCAAGGGCCGACTGCTGGGCAACCAGCGCCACACCTGCGGCATTGGCGTGGGTGCGCGCCCTTTGGCGCAGCCCTTGCTCGCGCTGCCATCACCGCTGTGTGCGTACTGGGACTACACCATATGGTGACGGGGCTCTGGCAGGCTCTGAAGCATATGGTCTGGAGCATGCATTATGTTGCTGCTCAGCTGTGCGCTCTGGTGTCAGGCTTGTCAGCGGGCTGACAGGATACAAGTCACGGTGCTCCTAGAGTCACAAGGCAGGTGCTGAGTCGCAAGGGCCATCAGCCGAAACGCCATGCGCCAATACGGCGATTCCGAGCAGGTTTGTTTGCAGCAGGCTCCCAATGCATCACACATGTGAGGCCAGCGCGTCCTTACGTAGCTGTTATGGGCACGCGTGCGGTTGTGAGCCGCTGCTCAGTGTGTTGGCCGGGCCGGCGGCCGGCAGCCCCGCTGCCGGGCCCCGTTGGGCCCGGCGTGCCGCGCGCGGCGGGTGACGCGGGCGCGCGCGCGCAGGCAACTGCCCCACGCTGCTCAACATGCTGGTCATCATTGTGGGCGGCATCCCGATCGCCATGCCGACCGTGCTCAGCGTGACGCTCGCGCTGGGCGCCGCCAAGCTGGCCAAGGAGGGCGCGATCGTGGCGCGGCAGTCGGCCGTGGAGGAGATGGCCGGCATGGACGTGCTGTGCTCCGACAAGACCGGTGCGCCGGGGCGCCGGCGGGGTGAACAGGGTGCAGCGGTCAGCTAGTAGGGCATTTATCATACCCCAGACAGACCGGCCCTGATGCACATGTGCTATGCTCAACAACCAGCCTGGCGCCGCATGTAACATGGGTCTAGGCGCCGCAGCCCAGACTGGTTGGGGACGCGGGTGGTCCTGGATAGGGCGAGGGTAGGGTGTGCTGACAAGTCGTTCCCAGACCTAGGCGGTGCTATTCAAGCTCTGAGGGGGACCTGCACTAGGTTGACGTGGAGGCGCCCGCCGCGGGGCGCAGGCACGCTGACGCTCAACAAGCTGACGGTCAACCAGGCTGACGTGTTCCCCGTCAGCCACATCCCGCACAACGAGGTGCGCACGTGTGTGGTGTTGCGCCCGGGCGATGACCCGGCCTGGGCCGAGTCCTTGATGGGCCTGGTGCAGTCCTGGGTCGCATCATGCGTGTCAGAGATACAAAGCACCTGGGCGCCCTCGTCTATTTGCCGCTTGTAGGCGATGTACCTTTTGCCCTGAAGGTCTGCACCGTGGGATTAGTAGTGGTGTGCTCGACATTTCTTCTGCCAGGGGTGTTTCGAAGGGCACTTTTCGGCTGTTATCCGTGCATCAAGGCGCGGCTGCTCGCTCCAGCGAGGCGCGTCTGAGGTAACCTTCCGGCGCGGCCCGCGCAGGTGCTCAAGTACGCCGCGCTGAGCGCCAACATCTCCACGGAGGAGCCGATCGACATGGTCATGCACGACTCGTACCCGGGCAAGGACACGCTGTGGCAGAGCTACACACTGAAGAAGTTTGTGCCGTTCAACCCGGTGGACAAGTTCACGATGGCCATCGTGCAGGAGAACGCGACCGGCAAGGTCCAGCGCGTCATGAAGGGCGCCCCGCAGGCGCGCCGCCGAGCCGCATGCTGGATGCATTGTTTCAAGCGGCTCACAGGGGGTCAGCCGCTTATGGAGTCAGCCGCTGATGGAGTTGGGATATGCACTGTGCATCTGCCCTGCGCCTGCCCTGCCAGGGTGCGCGCCTAGCGGCGGCAGAGGCGGGCTGCTGGGGACGATGTGCTGTGAGCACATGCGCTTGCTTCCCTGTGCGACCGCCGACGGCCGCCCGCCTGCGCAAGGAGCGGCCCGCTCCCCAAGCGCTGTCGCCTGTGCGAGCGTCTGATGTGCAGCAGGACCGCCTGCGCTCGTGTGCAGCCAGCGCGGGCGGCACGGGCCGGCAGCTGGCCGGGGCGCCGAGCGCGCGCGTGCGCGCGACGCGGCAGGTGGTGCTCAAGAAGGCGAACGTGAACCGCGACGAGGTCAGCACGGTCGTCAAGGACAAGATCAACGAGTTCGCCCTGCGCGGCTTCCGCGCGCTCGGCGTCTCCGTCGCGGACGGCGACCAGAGCGGCCCGGACCAGTGCGCCGGCCCCCCTCCCCGCGCGCCACAGAGCTCACCCCCGGCCGCTGTGCCTGGAGCGGAGGCGAGCAGCAAGTGGCCGTGCGCGGCAGCCGTGCGGCTGCGGGACGATCATGAGCGTAGTGCGCTGGGAGGCTGTGAATGTGCAGATACCGTCTCGACCTGCCTTGCCCATACAAGCAGGCCGGACCAGCTGCCGGGCTGGAGTGTTTTGGTGGCGCTGGCAGCTCGGCAGTGCCCGACCAGAGTGCCTCTGGCCGAGAGCTGGCCGCTGAGCAGGCGCGGGCCGGTTTGCGGGATCAGCGCTCGCAGAACGTCAGAGGTGTGGATAGTGAAGCCGGGGCCCGGAACGCGCGCAGGTTCACGATGGTGGCGGTGGTGCCCATGTTCGACCCGCCGCGGATCGACACCAAGGAGACGATCGAGCGCTGCATCGAGAAGGGCATCATGGTCAAGATGGTGACGGGCGACCAGCTGCTCATCGGCAAGGAGACCGCCAAGCAGCTGGGCATGGGCCAGAAGTTCTACACCACCGAGGAGCTCATGGCGGTGCACCCCCGCCCCGGGGCTGGCTGAACCCTGGCGCAGGGGTTTAGCCTTGTAAGAGACCGCCAAGTAGCTGGGCATGGGCCAGAAGTCATACACCACCAAGGAGCTCATGGTGGTGCGCGGCCCTCGGCGCGCTCTGATGGCGCCCCAGGGCTGTCAGAACCCAGCTGCAAGGGTTCAGCCTTGCAGTGCAGGCCGCGCGCCAGAAACCTTAAGTTCAATGATGCTGGACAATGGTGTTGGGTGCAATGTGCGGACACATTGTCTCTGTGTCATGCCAGTGCCTGCGGCGCGAGTCACCGGCCGTATAAGAAACAAGAGCCGGAACCGCGCCCGCTCCTGCAGACTGTGGCGCGGGCGGCAGGGCGGCGCGCAGCGAGGCGAGCAGCTTTTCTGGGCGGGGCGCTGACGCGCGCGCCGCGTGCGCGCAGCACGTGAACAACACGGGCCATGACGGCATCGACAAGCCGGCCGAGCAATTGGTGGAGGAGGCGGACGGCTTCGCGGAGGTGTTCCCGGAGCACAAGTACGAGATCGTGGCCATGCTGCAGCGCCGGCACCACATGGTCGCTATGACCGGGGACGGCGTCAACGACGCGCCCGCGCTCAAGAAGGCCGACGTTGGCATCGCCGTGGCCGGTGCGCGCCCGCCCGGCCGCGCCGCACTCGCAAAAACCTGTGCCTTTGCAGCTGCAGCCGTCTGTGCTTGCAACGTCCGCGCCCATGGCGCTGCGCCCACAGGACCGCGCGCGCGCGTGCGGCGCCAGCCCCTGCGCATGCGGCGCCGACCAGGGCGGTACGCGTGCAGGGTATAGGGCTACCCTAAACCTAGCTCACCCTATGCAGGCGCGACGGACGCGGCGCGCGGCGCGGCCGACATTGTGCTGACGGAGGAGGGCCTGAGCGTGATCGTGAGCGCCATCATCGGCGCGCGCAAGATCTTCCAGCGCATGACCACCTACTCCAAGTACACCGTCGCGATGACATTCCGCATCGCGTTCACCTTCGGCTTGCTGACTGTGCTGTACGACTGGTGAGCCTGCATCCTGCCCGCGCGCAAAGCCTCGACGGCCGGGGCGGCTGGTCCGAAGTGTCGCGCGGATGCAGCTCCTGCCAGTGTCCTATATATCAACCGCAGCCCAAGAGCTGGACATTTCGGTTTGTGCTGGCCGGGATGTGGCACAGAGGGTTTCAACCCTACCGTACCCAACCTTATGTTGGGCCGGCGCGCGCGCAGGTACTTCCCGACGCTGCTGATTGTGCTGCTGGCGGTGTTCAACGACGGCGCCATGATCGCGCTGTCCAAGGACCGCGTGGTCGCCTCCCGCATGCCCAACTCCTGGCACCTGGGCGCCATCTTTGGGCAGGGTGCGCGCCCCACCCGCTTTGGCACGTCACCAGTGATCGAAGCGGACGCTTGCCTACAATCCTCAATCTTGCTGATCTTGTTGAGCAATGCATCATGACTTGCACATGCGAACTGGCGTCAAACGGTCATCATTCAAATCGCCGCCACCAGTGGAGACAGCCTGCACATCTCGAGCGACCTGCATGCCGCCGCGCGCGCGCCACCCCCTGCAGCCAGCCGCGCGCCGGCGTGCCTGATGCGCGCGCGCGGGCGCCGGCCAGGCATCGTGTATGGGCTGTACCTGACGCTGTCCACGTGGATCCTCTGGTTTGTCGCCGCGCGGATGAGCTTCTTCGCGGACGCGTGCCACCTGCCCTCGCTGCAGATCACGGTGCGGCGGGAGGAGTAAAGAGGGAAAGAGAGCAGGGCGCTGCCCTACCCCTGGCTCTGTGCGTATGCTCGGTGCGGGGTGCGCGGTGCTCACAGGCCCCGACAGTGCTGCCCCTGGCGCCGTGTGTGCTCTGAGGTGCATGCCACGGCGCCGCGAGCCCCGCGGCTGTGCCGGTACATGGGCACGCGCAGCGAAGCCGGCTCCCTCAGACCTGCTACCCACCAGCGCATGCCTGTCACCCCGCGCTGTGCAACTGTGTAAAGTAAATAAGGTGCTGAGACTGAGCTGCATTCCGGTTGGTTGCAAACTGCCCCAAACCCTGCACCTGGCATGTCCCAACCCCATACCTGGCGCGCCGCGCAGACGGGCACGCTGGAGCAGTTCTGCCAGAGCATGTACCACGTGAGCGGGTCGCAGCTGGACCAGTGCGTCACGGAGCAGTACTACGTGCGCTCGTCCATGCTGCGCGCGCTTATCTACAACCAGGCGCGCCCCGGGGCATCTACGTGTGCGCCCCTAAAGCAGCAGCTACATTCCTGCCATTGAGGCGCTGCCTGGCCGCGCGACACGAGCTGACCCTTGCGTGCCTGTCGGTCTGGGCGCAAGGCGCGCGTGCGTGCGCCCCGTGCGCCTCCTGCCAGGGCTTTGAGTTGTTTCTGGCCTTGCTGCGCGCAGGTGTCCATCAGCGGGCAGGCGCTCGTGTTTGTCGTGCGCGACCAGCGGTGGTCGCTGATGACGCGCGCCGGCGCATGGACGTACGGCGCGTTCTTCGCCGCGCAGGTGCGGCCGGGCTGGGTGCCGTAGCAGGGTCTAAACCGCCGGTCCCTTGCCGGCCTGGGGCTCGCAAAAGCGCACAGCGCCTGTGCACGTCCGCGAGCTGCAGCTGGGTGTTGGCGCCTGGGCGGTGAGGCGTGCGTGCCGCCTCTGCAGCGCCTGCTGCGCAGCCTCTGTGTGTATGCAGGGCCTCAAAAATGCTGCAGGCAAGCCTGGTCTGCCGGCCTCTGACTCATGCAGAACAGTGCGCATGCTGGGCACCACTGCGCGGCCCGGGCACCGACTGCGCGGCCGCGCGCGCGCAGATCGCGTCAACGATCATCGCGGCGGTCGGCTTCAACGGCTACCCGTACCCGCCGGAGCACAACGACAACTGCCAGTACTGCGACCTGTCCACCGGCAGCCCGCACCCCATCTTCTCGCGCCAGGCGCCCCTGTACGGCACCGAGAGCGTGTACACCGACTCCACCATCGGCTGCCTGTGCGTGCCCGCCACCGCGCCCGGGGTCCCGCCTGCGGGGCCCGGCAGCATGGCCGCGAAAGCTTACCATCGGGTGGCTGCAACGGGCAGAGCGCGGCCAGGGCGGTGTGCTCCTGTTGCCGCCAGGCATTGCGGTTCTCTGTATCTTTTGGGTGGCTGGTGTGGAGGACGGCACGAGCAGGGCTGCGAGCGGAGCCAGGTCGGCACGATGCTGCTGTCTGGAAGGCGCGCGCGTGCGACGGCCGCGCCCCGGGCGCGCGCAGGGCGTACGTGATTGTGGCCTGGATCTGGTCCATCCTGTTCTACCTGGGCCTGGACCCCATCAAGTGGGCCATGGCGTACGCCATGAACGAGGACGGCTTCCGCACGCGCACGCTCAACCGCCGCCGTCCCGTGCCGCCGCCGGAGGCGCGCCCGCCGCGCGCCGTCCCGCTCCCGCGTCCAGGCCGGCAGCCCTGCCAGCAGCAAGCATATCTGTTCAAGTCTGGGTACATGGACGCGTTGCCGGCGGCTGCATCCGGGCCCCTGTTGCTGCCTGCTGGGGCGTCGGGCGGCGCCTGCAAGGAAGATCAGGGCCGGCACGGCCGTGCAAGTAGGTTGGTGCAGACTGGATCCGGCCGCCTTTACTTTGTGACCAGCGCTCTTGCAGCAATGCATTGCAAGCACCTGGTCGCAGGCCTGCTCTCCTCAAGTAGCTTTTCTATGTTGCTGACAGTCATCCGAGCGGGAGTGCAGGAGTGACAGTTCCTTTTACCACACTCAATCGACTGCTGCTGCGGCGCGCAGGTGTCGCTGGAGCAGGCGCAGGCGCACGGGCCCAGCCACATGCTGCCCGCGACGTACGCCAACCCGCTCGGACGCGCCAGCATCTCGCGTCCCACCGCCGCGCAGTTCGAGCGCGCATCCGTGGTGCGCACGAGCTCATTTTGTAGTCGCAGGACACCGTCTGCCCTGGGGGATGTTCTGTGGTGCAGTTTAGAGCGCGCGTGCCTCCATTATCGGGCCTTCTTGGTGTGAGCATTGCATTTCGTGTTGCAGCCCTGATAGCGCAAGTGCGTGGTGCTGCTCTCTCCACTGGAATGGGGCATGCCGCTCCGGCGTTCAGGAGAGTCGCTGACAGCAGTGTTGCATGTCTGGCCTTTTCATAGACCGGTGTCGGTTGTGTGACGCGCCCTCGATGCGTCTTGATTTCACAAGGACTGTACCCAGGCACTGACTGGCGGCAACCCGCGCCCCAAGTCACTTGCTGGTGTTGCATGCTGGGACTCAATCGCAAGCGCCCGTCCTTGCGCCAGGTCCTGGTCGACGATGCCGGCCGCGTCACGGCGAAGAAGGGCGAGGAGGCGCCGCCGCGCCCGGGCAACTTCTTGCAGCGCGTGTCGGCGTCCATGTTGCCGGGGAGGCCCGACAACGCCTAGGCGCCCGCGGCCTTGGCCCGGCTCCGAGCGGCCATGAAGCCTGAGTTGTTCGGGTGCGGGGCGAAGCTGCCTGGGGGGATGGGGTGGGCACAGCTGCTCGTGGGGGGTGGTTTTAGTGTGGTTGAAACGGCCAGGACGCACTGTTGGGGTGAGTGGCAGGGGGCTTAGCGAGGTTTTGGGCTTAGACATGGCATGCAGCGCACTGGTCTGCTGGGTGTGGTAGACTGGGGCTGGCACATGCGAGCTTGCGGCTTGCAGTGCAGGCGCTGCCACCACGTGTGAGGAAGGGGGGTCACGAGCAAAAAGGCGTGCCCTTGAGAGAGGAGATGCTCTGGGTATGTAGTCGCATACACTTTGGTATGCATCCGCAATGAACAGCCTGGGCTGTGTGGTAGCACGATGCACATCACTTCCGCGCCCCTGAGTGTCGCAGGCTGTGGTTGAAGCAAATGTGGGAGGTTGAAGCTTGCAGCAGCTCGGCCGCTTGAATTCGGTTGCTTCCTGCATATGCGCTGCTCGGGCAAGCGCCAGCTGATGTCCTTCTTTCAAACGCGGCATTACGTTTGCGTGTACATGCGAGCATGCGTGCAGGAGCGCGTGAAGGGTTGCAAAGAAGTCAAGGGGGGGTTGTGTGGGAGCGTATGGCAGAGTCTTGCTGCCAGGCGAGCAGTGTCCGCAGACTGTTTTCATCCTGTCCAGCGTGCCTGGCTCTGAGAGGCTGCATCTACTCCTGTGGTGCCGTCTCCTGGCGCTACGTGCGCTAGTTTTGGTAGGTTTTATTGAGCTGCGCAAACGCGCCACTTGTAAATGCAAAGCTGCGCAGCAAGCTTGCGGTAACTCGCAACAGTAATGCTGCATGTGCGCCGAGCAGCTCTGGCCGTATAGAAGTTGTGCATTGGCTATGGAAGCTAAAACCCATCACCAGTGTCTGTGAATGGTAGGCACACTCATACGAGCAGTGTGCATGATGTTGTCTTGATCTCAGAGCATGCACTTCACTGACTACAGCAAGCCACCAACTAATACCGGAGCTTTCAGCAAGGCATCACGCGCAATGAGATGCAAACAAGGGACACGGGGCCTGCACATGCGCACATCCCAGCATGCACATGAGTGTGGTGGCGCCATTAGTACACCGTTTTGTGCACTCGCCCAAAACACTCTTAACTGTCCACAGGCATGCATTAAGCTATGGTAAATGCCTGCCAATACATGCAGACTGTAAGCCTGTGGATCGGGGTGCTGCCTTTGTACATTAACATACTTTGAAGTTCGGGGCCAAACAGGCCAGATAAACAGCACATGCGGTTAGCGCTACCACAAGGAGAACACGTGCAATAGTGTGTCTTCATGCGTATTGCGTAAATCCAGGCAGCAAAGGCGCTTGCGAAGCATGGTGTGCAGTGTATGGCCCTGCATGGCTCTCAATGTGGACCCCTTGTTCTCGCTGTCACCCAAAGTTTAACATGACTTGTTCGTAACTATCAGAGCGTACAGCCCTTGATTGTCAGGCTGGCCGGACTGCGCATGACCATAGAGGTACGGGCGCATTGCCAGGTGCCTCGCAACCCCGGTCACCCATCATAGAGCGACCAGTAAGACACCGCAGGCCGCACCCGCACCCGCACCCGCAACCGCAAGCATGCCATGCAGCAACCAGCAGGTGGGGCCGTTGCGCACCAAACTCCCTGAGCGGCCTGGCCCATGCGCAGCCCCATTGCCGTGCCTCCGGCTGCCCCGGCCGCTTACAAGTGAACCAACAGCACACTCAACTGTGAGGGGCTATGTCAGCACGGCAAGCGGCAGCGCGCAGCAGGCCACCCCGGGCTGCCGAACCGGAGCCCCGCAACACGCATCAGGCGGGCCGCCGCGCCACGCGCTTATGCCTGCGCTCGGGCGCGGGCGCGGCTCCAAGCGCCAGGCCTGGGTGCAGCTTGGCAGGGTCGGCGCGCAGGACAGCGCGGAAGAATTCAATTGCTGCATTCTCCATGTACGTCGGCCCAGTGAGCTTCAAACCCTGCAGGTGCGCGCAGTGGCCGCCGCGGCGCGTGGTCGCGAGCACCGTGGCGGGGTTGCCGCGGCACTCCGCCGTCGGCAGGCCGCTGCATGCACAGGGCGCACAGAGCTCAGCCACCCCCTGCAAACCCTGCATGCTGCAAACAGCTCTCGCCTGGCATGCGCCTGTGCAGACACATTCTGCGCTCCACTGGGCTACTCTCTTCGGTTGCCAGCACAAGCTGACGCAGGCGTATCTCGGCGGCAGATTGCACATGTAATGCAGGCACGCGGCACACTGCCAGCCCAGGCCCAGTGCGCACTCTGATATAGACTGTAAAATGCACTGCAAAGGATCTGCCATGGGCTGGAGACGTTCGGCACAACATTGTCTGCCCAACACGCGCTGCCCGGCGGAAGCGTGCAGGATACACAGTGCTGCAGGTCGTGAAGAGCGGGCGCCTGCCCTAAGCCAGCCTCTGATCTGCAAGCAGGGATGCACCAGACAAAGAGGTCGTCCGTAGCGGCAAGCAGCAGGGTTGGCGTGCGTATCCGCGGTATGTACTGCGCGCTGCACAGCAAGGCATACTGTCTCAGCGGCAGGCGTCTCACCGCGCCACACACCCACGTTGAGCACGTACTGGGTACCAGAGAACATCCTTCGAACGCGAGAAGGCTGCAAATCACCGGCAACTGTAGGCACACCAAATTCACTCCCCACAAAATACTAATGCAGCACAAAGCATGATGGTGGCACCCGTGAAATCGCGTCGCATCAACACTGGACTCGGCACGAGCTGCGTTGTGCCCGCCTGCGTGCGGCTGCATCACACAGCCACACTACCCAGGAGCTGGACGCGCATCTTTGCATCTGCGCGCGCACAGGAGCGGAACGAGACAAGCTGCGCCTGTCTGCAGCTGCATCAAACTGCGCCCCTTGCATCGCTACCCTCCCCCACTAGCCCGATCCGTCCTCCTGGCAGAGTATGGATCGGCCGCTCACCTGTGCGCGGCCGCGTAGTACTCCGCAGTGCCCGCGTAGCCGAACACCTTGCAGGTGACCGCCTCGTCGAACTGCGCGAGCGTGCGCGCGCGCGCGGCCTGCTTCATGTCCACGCCGCCCTCGGCCAGCGCGGCGCGGTGCTGGACCGCGTACGCGCGCAGGCTGCCCACGATTGACTCGTTGCACAGCGCCGCGGCCGACAGCAGCCGCCCCGCGGCCAGCCGCGCCGCCATGGCGCCCAGGTCGTGCGGGCTGCTCGCAAGTAGCGCGGCCGCCACCGGTGCGCCTGAGCGGGGCATGGCTCAGCAAGCTGCACGATAAGAAGCTGGCTGATCGTGTCAAGATCAAATGTTCGGCAAGGACATACAGCCAACCATTAATCTAAACACACTTGAGAGGCAGGCCAGCTCATTCACCAAATGCACACTGATAATGTCTGGCAGCAGACATGGCGCTGAAACCGCTCTGCCCAGCCAGACCCGACTGCGCTTCACACGGCACACCGCTCGGCATGCGCCTGCATGGCAGTGCACGCAGGGCAGGGCGGCGCGCACTGAGCTCGCGCTCGCCCGCGCCGAGCTCGGCGAGCAGCTTGGCGGCCTGCAGGGCGCCCATGGAGAAGCCCGCCAGCAGCAGCGGCGCGCCCGGGAAGCGGCGCCGCTGCAGCTCGTCCGCCGCGAAGTGCGCGTCGCCGGTGAACGCGGCGGAAAAGGTGGCAGGCGAGTCCAGCGGCACGCCGCCGCAGCCCCTGCGCGCATGCTTGCTAAACCTACTGCACCCTAAACCTACCACCATCCTGAGCTGGATCATTTCCGCATGTTGCCTGGTTCCAGCGTGCCTGTGGCAGGCGGCCGCGCCAGGTGCGCCTGCTTGGCCGCGTCCGGCTCCCAGCACGGCTTGGGCGCAGGCAGCCAGGCATGCCAAGCTGCCCGCCTGCGGCTGGGCCGGGCGAGCATGCCAGCAGCAGGCATGCGGAGCACGCTTGCACGGACAGTGAGTAAACAGTGAGCTTGGCGCAGGGCTGCACCTGTAGTTTAGCACAGCCGGCCGGTACCCAGCCGCATACGCGGCAGCACACAGGCCCTTCGCATACCCGTCCTGGGAGCTCCCTGGCGCGCCCCACGCCACTCTTTTTGCTCCAAGGCATGCTGCTGCGGCGCTGTTGAGGCACATGAGACGCAGGGCCTGCGAGTCCAACTGCTGACACAGGCCAGGCAGCAGAAGCAGCGCCCGACCCTGTGCTGCTCTTGCTGTGTGTGGGGGAAGCAACCCAAGCAAATCAAAGACGTCATTTGGCAAGCTTGAGCAAACAGACCTTCCAGGCTGCCTGCAGGGCCCTTTCGAAGCGCAGAAACAGCCGGACATGGGCGCGCCGCGCACCGACGATGCCGTGCAGGATTAGCAGCAGCGGCGCGTCGCGCGGCAGCAGCGCCTCCTGCAGGCCGCGGAACAGGTCCACCTGGCCGGCGCGCGCGGCGGCACCGTTGCTGCGAGGTCTACATTAGGGTTAATTAAGGGCCTCCCCGGGCACGCCTCGCAGGCTTTATGCTGGCTTCCTGTCGCTCTGCCTTTCACGTCGCTAGCTGCCTGCTTGAGGCGGCGCATTGTATCCAGGTCCATGCCCGGGGCATCAGCTGCCTCCAGCGCTTCAGGAACGTCGCAAGAATGTGAGCATAGGCACGCCGGCGCCTAGCAACAGCGGCCCGCACCGCAAACACGCCGCCTGCGGGCGGCCGCAGGATGAGGCGCCGGTACTCTGGGTCCACCGCCCAAGCGCGCACGGTCACTGTCGGCGCCGCAGGCGCGGCCCTCAGTCAGACCTGTTGTTGCTCACAGCGCACGCACGCGTGTACCCAGGGCCTCAAGTTGGCACGCCTCGGATCACAGGCGCCGCCGCCACCCGAGCCGGCCAGCGCGACAGAGGTTGTCAGACAGCAGACTCGAGCGCGGGCCGCAACGCAGAGACATGCTGGCGGCGAGGCACTGCGTCACGCTGCCTTTTGCTAAAGCTGCACGCTGCATGCATGGGACGGCGTTCGTTGTTGCTGGGGGCATGGCCGTCACTGCATGGCCTCTGTTGACCTCCGATACATGCAGACGCCTGGGAAGAGCAGCAGTCTGCCCCGTGCGCTCACATGATGCCACGGTCTGGCAGAGGGGCGTCAGAAGCGGCGTCGGCCAGTAGCGCTCGAGCACAACCGCTGCCAGCTCTGCGACAGGGCCCTCGCCATAGATCCGCGGGTACCTGCACGGGCTCCACCTGTTGCTTCTTGGCAAGCGGAGCACTTCATATGTCATAAGAACTGAAAATATGTGTGCTGCTGGACAGGCAGCATCAAAAGTTGCGCTCTGCAAAGCCCCGCAGCCCAAGCAGCGAGCTGCGGTGCGCGCCCTCTTTGCAATAATCATGACAGCCAGCACATTCCTCTCAATAATGTGCCAGTTGTGCAATACTGATCAGAGTTGCTGCAAACATTACACGCATGTGTGAACACGGCTTGGCCTTGCTGTTCCCAGGAGCGCACTCGCGACCCAGCAGCCAGTCGGTGAGCTGCTCCCAGGTCATCAATTCCCAGTCCAACCACCAGCACACCGCCGCTCGGAGCCTCTCTAGCGGCGTCCTCGGCCGCGGTTCAAGGTCGCGCATAGAGCGCGCTCGCGTGGTGCAGAGACTTTCCCGCCCCAGGAGCAAGGAAGTCTCGGGCACGCTCTGAGCGCCAGCACACGGTCGCTAAAGGGGCCAACAGCCTGGGCCGCTATCGGCATACCAAGCTAGCCTCCAGCACACTGCCGCTCTGAGCCGCTCTAGCAACGCCTGGGACTGCTACAGTTGAAACTGCACGATAGGAGCACAACATCCACACATCCTGGCACATGTCAGCTGACAACATCGTATATGGTAAGAGCGCTGAAGTCCAATGCTAGCAGGCGCGCAGGCCCGCATGTGTATTGCTGCTCCTCTTCGGTATATCCTTGCCAGGCGCATATGGTTAGCTATAAGGGTGTGCAGATGAGTTGCGGCTCTGCAGCTGCGCGGCGCGTGTGCCGGCATGCTTGCACGAGCAAGGTATATGCACATGTCACAGGGAGGCAGATGATGTGATGTCGCACCCCGTTCCCCAGTCACACCTCAGAAGCACAGAGCTGGCAACGCAGAAGCCTGTAGTCAGGTGGAACGTCCTGCACAGCAAAAAGAAAAGCCAAGGAGTGTGCACTCCCCCACAGACTGCTTGCTGAGCTACCGCTTGCAACAAGTGCACGCTGCGTATGAGCGCCTTGCAACCTTGCCGTTTTGCGAAAGCTGTGCCAAAGACTTAAATCAGATTGACTTTCTGACTGCTTGCTATGCATGCAGCTGTGCATGCAGCTGTGCTCAGCGCAGGCAGCCTCACTTTTCAGCACTGATCAGCTCATGAGCGGACGTGCAAGGCATCACCAGCTGGTAACAAACTCAATCCACGCAGTTTTGCAAGTCAACCAGGCACAGTTGCTCGGACCTGGCGCTGTGACTCCGCGTGCTTGCTGACTAGATCGGCGCAATGCTCCTTGCTCAAACGCGCTGCCTGAGGCAGTATGGGCTGGCAGTCACGCTCCGACGCTTTAGCGATAGCTTGCATGTCACTCTGGAGCCTCTGGAAGAAGAGAACGAAGGCATCTTTACACTTGCGCTGAACAGGGCAAGCAGCAGAAACGCTATTGGTGCGTTCAGAGTGCCCGTGGCATGACGCAGCGGTTGATGTTGGTGAGCAAACGGGCAACTTGCAATGCCTGCCTCGCACGCCCCTACTGCGCTTCCTCACCGCGCCGTTACCTCGAAGTTGTGACAAGCACTTTGCAGCATGAGCCCGCTTGCACAATAAGCAGGCCGCCAACTCTTGAAGGAGCTCGGCGAAGCGGTGAAGATGCTGAACCATGAGCGGAGCACGCGCTGCGTGGTCGTGCGCAGCTCGCTGCCAGGCGTATTCTGTGCTGGCGCAGACCTGAAGGTGCGCAGCTGCCTTCCTCGTTTCACCAAAACATAGGATACAAGGTCTCTACCCAATACAGACTGTGTCACCCGCCGAGTCGGCGGCGTTGCTGCCCGACCAGCGCTCACTGGCGGCGCGGGCTGGCTGGCAGGAGCGCGCCGCGATGACACAGGTGGAGGCCGCCGACTTTGTCAGCCAGCTGCGGACCTCTTTCAGCGCCTTGGAGGTTGCCCTCCTACTCGGAGGAGCACACCATGTTGCATTGAGCTGTACAAAGCAAGCACATCATTCTATGGAGATAATTCACCCTCAGGCGCCAACAAGGTGCATGATACATGCCACAGACGAGCCATGCCATACTATGCATTGCATGCGGGGGCACTTTGTGCTCTTCGTGTTGTGTCAGGTTGCCTATCCCTGCATGCATGATTGTGTGAAAGGGCATGCGCAGGCCCTGCCGATGCCGACTGTCGCGGTCGTGGACGGCTATGCGCTCGGGGGCGGCGCCGAGTTGGCACTGTCCTGTGACCTGCGAATAGCGGGTGCGGCTATGCCCCCACATGCTGCTTCCAGACATACTGCAGAGGTAATGCAATGCACGCCCTCTGAGCCGGGTGCAGGCCGGTCAGCACACCGGCTTGCTGTCCGTCTCGCTGCTTGCCGGCTCCCAATGCTGACCTGGCATCGTGTCGTGCGAGCTGGCCGTCTGTGCGCCTGCGCCTGGCTCGTGATGCCTAACACCAAAGCCGCTGCTTGCCTGGAGCATGGTGCTGTGCTGGCCTCTGGCCAGTTTTGCAGCAAGGGCCATGCACTGCGCGACAGGGCCCGCCGCTCAATTCTCTTTTCCGGAGACGCGCCTCGGCATCATCCCAGGGTGCGCGGTCATGCGCACCACTCATTGGCGTGCCTGGGCCGAGCTGAAAGAGCGGCCAGTGTGCACCAATGCGCTGCAGGCCTAGTACAAGTGGCCACAGACAGGCGTGCATGCTAGCGCTACGTGCGGTGCAGACCACATTTGTAATGGTTAGAGGGGCCGGCGCGCAGCGGCTGCCATAAAAGGTTGGAATATGCCCCATACGCTGCTTGCAAAATGTATAAAGGGCAGTTTTGCGTTCTTGGCCTAGGGCGGGCGGCACGCAGCGGCTGCCGCGCGTGGTGGGCCGCACGCGCGCCAAGGAGCTGGTCTTTACCGGCCGCCGCATCAGCGCGGCACAGGCGGCCGACTATGGTTCGCCCAACAGCCATGTCTCGCCTTGTCTCAGCCATGCGTCTTGACGCTTGCCACGCCACCACTCCAGCGGCAGCTGCCTGTAGCTTGCCCACAGACCCACTGTTGTGCTATACATAAGGACTGGGTCATGCAATGAGGGTGTAGGTAAACCAGGGTGCAGTGTGCCTTCCATGGTGTTGGTTGGAGCACGCTCGCTCGCAGCTGCAGGCACTGTGGGCTTCCATCACGGCTTGCCTGGAGATTGCGCGGTGGCATGCAGCCTGCTGCGCTGGCGGCAGGGCTCGTGGACTACCTGGTGGAGGCCGGGACATCTGCGGAAGAGCGGGGCCTGGCGCTCGCGCGCGACATCGCCCTGGCGCGCCCCCCTCTGCATAATTGA